>Ga0247609_10000017_pt1 | contig 251769 bp, 305 predicted proteins | sample 172DNAGHGlowgp2_FD_193487 | JGI IMG/M metagenome (GOLD analysis project Ga0247609, IMG submission 193487) | Sheep rumen microbial communities from Palmerston North, Manawatu-Wanganui, New Zealand - 1728 DNA GHGlow gp2 | ecosystem: Host-associated > Mammals > Digestive system > Stomach > Rumen...
ACGACCTATGCACTCCTGAACCGCCTGTGACGGCAAGCCCTCCACAATTCTTGCGGTGCGGCAGGACACCTTCTTCTTCTTCGCAATGTGGGCTTGTAGTTCAAATGCAGTCAAAGTCTTGCCGTACAACCTATAGTGTATCGCCATCATGCGGACTGCATAGTTCCGCACAAGCCCAAAGCGGGTGATGAGACGGTCTTGCACCCCGTCTTTCGCCCTATCGTATGCCTTGAACTTGTAGACCTTCATAGGCAAATAGAATCCGCAATCAGAAGGCAGAACCTTGGGACATAGCCAAGACTTCTGAATGCGGACATGAAAGTGTAGTGAATGTACTCATAGGGGTTCTGCTTCCTATCTTATCTAAATATTGCTAAAAAGTCAATATGGGGTATTGAAAGCCAAAGCCTAAGTATGGTATACTATCGGCATGAGCAAAAAAGAAAGAGGTGTTCGCTTTCTTCCCAACCCTAAATGGATTGGGTTTTCTCACTCACTAGCCATATAAAAATCAAGGACTACGAAGATGATCAAGACAGTCAAGGGAGTTACTGCGAAGCTCACAACCGCAAGGGACATGGGCTACAAGTATTGCAAGGTGGCGGTAGACAACAACAACATCGGATGCGCCTTGATAAAGGACATTCTGGATTCCATAAACTACTGCAACACCCCAGGAGGCAAGATTAGGACTTTCATTCATAGAGGGTATGAGTATGCGGTAGATGAGGGGATAGAAATCACGATTCTAACAGATGAGGAATTCTTGGAGCATTACATAGGAATGCCGTGCAACAAGGATTTTATTGCGAAGGAAGATGATAGGCAACGGAGAGATGCACTAGAGAATGAATCTAGGGAACGGGAAGAACGATTGACGGAAGAGAAGTCCAAGCGTCTCAAAGAGATGCTAGAGACAATGAATGACTCGCTGAATTCTCTAAAGGCAAATCCTAGCCCAAGCCCTAATCCTTCTAGGAATCTGTTTTCTGAGGAATCGGATGGAGACAATGATGAGCCTATAGGATTTAGGAAGCCACAAACGGAAAAGGGCAAGGAAGGATTTTTTGTCCGCTTCAAGAAATGGCTCAAAGGGGATGTAAGGTACAAGCGATAATTTTCTTCCACACCCCATTGAAAGCCTAATAGGAGGTGTGGTATAATCTAGTTTATTTTAGAGTCATCTTTGGAAAACAAAGAAAGGAAAACAAGAGTGAACATGCACATAAAAATCAGCAAGGCTTCCTTATCGGAGGCATTGAACAACGTACAGGCCGTGGTCGGCTCAAAGGGTGCTCTGCAAGTTCTGCAGAACGTGAAGGTGGAAGCAAAGGACGGAGAGGTGAAGTTTACCTGCTCCGACTTGGACGTAACCCTAGTGGCAAATGCGGAGTGCGAGATTCTGGAGCCTGGCGCTACCACAATCCCAGTCAAGCCGTTTGCCGCAGCGGTTGGAAAGGTTGTAGACGGGACTATTGAAATCTCCGTTGACGGTCAGGACTGCTCCACAATCACCGCAGGGGCTTCCGTGTTCAAGTTCAAGGGGCTTGCGGCCAAGGAGTTTCCGTCCATTCCCTCACCCGATGGCGCAACCTGCACAATCGAGAGCAATGCAATCCGCGAAATGCTCCGCAAGACGGCTTTCGCCGTGAGTCAGGACGATACCCGCCGTACGCTGTCAGGCGTCCTTCTTGACTTCAAGGAGGGTGAGGGAATCGTCAAGGCTGTTGGCACGGACGGGCGGCGTCTCGCAATGCTAGATTGTAGCATAGAGAACACGAAGGGCTTCACCGGGCAGTATATTATTCCCCGCAAGGCGGTTGATATGCTTTCTAAGAAGCTCCCGAAGGAGGGCAATGCGGAACTCGTCACGGCGAAGGGACAATTGCTCGTCAAGACGCCTCGGCTCATCGTAATCACGAAGCTCCTCGATGAGGTCTATCCGAACTACATGCAGGTTGTTCCAAAGGCGGACGGCAGTAGCGTGACCATGAACCGAGTGGAATTCCTCGGTGCGCTCGACCGCATTTCCGTGTTCACCTCCGCCACGGATTCGCCGTGCGTCGTGCTCACGTTCGGGGACAACAACCTCGTGCTCAATTCAGGCGATACCGAGTTCGGCTCTTCGCACGATGAGATTCCCGTGAAGTACGACGGAGACACCATCGACATGCGCTTCAATCCGCAGTATGTCCGCGATGCGCTCATGGCGATGGATGAGGATGAGATTGTGATGAAGATTACCGCAGCGGGTGCGCCTGCCGTGATTCGCAAGAGCGATTCCGACGACTACACCTATGTGGTGATGCCTCTTAGGGTCTAACTTCCAAAGAACAAATCTTTCTTTGCCTATCCTGCCGCTCCCCTGCCAATCGGGGAGCGGTTTTTTTGTGTCTTTTAACCGAGAGAGGAGGTTTTAAAATCAGAAATGCTTTCTGCATATTGAAAAGGTTCCAGAACGGTTTCCCGTGTTCCAGAGAGACACTTCCTTCTATATTTGGTAGAAAAAATGACATGGTGTTTTAGACTTGTCTTTGAGTGTATGTATGAGATATGCCTTTTATTCATGCACACCATGCCATAACCTTGAATAAACAAAGTTGCCTAATAGGCAAGTTCTGATGAAGGAAGCCAATACAAAGAAGCGAACATGTTCAGCCGAAAAGCGGGGGCGGATAGTAGCCGCTCGCAATGCTACGGCCATGCGGCGGCGGCATCAGGTTGGCTTTGTCTATGAGTGCAAGATAGTGGAGAAGCGGCTGAACAAGAAGCAGAGAGAGGAACTTAAAAGGCTATTTGTAGAAGGGAAATGGTTCTACAACCACGTTCTTTCACTCCACAGAGAAGGGCTGGAACTGTCGAAAATAAACTCAGCCGACATCAGGGAAGTTGTTCATTTTGACCGAAACAGGGAAAAACTGACGGATAGTCTTACAACCCTCAATGCGCAGGAGAAGCAGGCAATCGTCAAAAGAATGGCTTCCAATGAGCAGACGATAGCCACCCTCACAAAGAAGGGCAAGCAGAAGAACGGAGAACTTCACTTCCTGTCTGAAATGACTAGCATACCATTGAAGCAGTACGGAGTAACCTACAAGTTCAAGTCAGCGAACAAGGTAAGGATAGGCGGGATAAGCGGAACTGTCCTAGTCAGAGCTGGCGGACAGTTAGACAATGTAGACGAGTTCGCAAATGCCAATCTTGTCCATCGTGCGGACGGATACTTCCTAAAAGTCACTTGTTTCATCAACGAAGAGAACTACAAACCAAAACCAACCAACGGAAAGGAAATAGGGCTTGATTTCGGAATCAAGACAACGATAACGACTTCAGAAGGCGAAAAGATAGACGTGCATGTTGAAGAAAGCGAACGGCTGAAGAAGCTCCAGAGGGAGATGTTCAAGAGGCGGAAGGGTTCGAGCAACAGGTACAGGACGGTCTTGAAGATTCGCCGAGAGTATCAGAAGATGAGACATCGGAAGTCCGACAAAGCAAACAAGATAGTGTCTCGCCTGAAGCAGTACGATGCCATAGTCATTCAGGACGAAATGATAGCGGGTTGGCACAGAGGATTGTTCGGGAAGGAGGTTCAGCACAGTTGCCTTGGCATGGTCAAGGCAAAATTGATGCGGCTGCCGCAGACAACGGTGTTGTCTAGCGGAATCCCTACTACTAAAATGTGTCCGAAGTGCGGCACAGTGAACCAGTACATCACCCTAGCCGACCGCACATACCATTGCGGATGTGGCTATACTGAAGACCGCGACATTCATTCCGCCCGTAACATGATAGCGATTCGTGACATGGTGCTGTCCCACTTGAAAAAACTACCGACGGAACATCGGGAAGTCACGCTCACGGAGTTTCGCGCCTCTATTGGTGGCTTAGTTGCCCCAGACAAGCCGGAACGAGGAAGTGAGAAGATGCTAGCTCTTTAGGCTGGCATAGAGTTCACCATCTAGGCAATTCCTAGGAAAGAGTCTGTTTTTTTTCGGAAGGAAATTGTATATGATTGACCCTAATAAAGTCACCGAAGCCGTAATGGAGTTCATGCAGAACCCGACTTGGAAGGACATTTTCACGAATGCCCCAGGGGGCGCAATGGAGCGGCTTGCAATATCGTTCTACTTCTCCAAGTTCCATGACCAGTTCCAGCCGCAGGACTTTCAGGAGTATCGTGACTTGAGGGACGAATATGAGAAGTCTATGACGGCGGAAGATTTGCAGTACCTTATCGACAATAGCGATAAGGAGAATGCTATCAAGCACTATCAGGAACTCCTAGACAAGATACAGGGCGGGCAAGAGCCAACCGGCACCCTACGGTTCGAGAAGGACGGCGAAGAAGCCGCACAGGAGGGGCAGGAGGGAGCAGAAGCGGTTCCGCAAGGGGAAGAGCCACAGCAGGGTACGGAGGGCGGAGAGGCTGCGGAACAGCCCAAGAAAGAAGAGGAACAGGCTTAATCGTCTGGGGAGTTTGCGATGACAATCAAAGAAGCATTTGCGCAGGCTTTTGACGAGGCATTCGTGATGGATGCCATGCCGGGAAACGATATGCCGAAGAACACCCTTCCGCAGAAGCCAAATGCACCTAGCGGATTGAAGAAGAATGCGGCTGCGGCCCCTGGTGCAAATCCTACTTCTGGGGGCGACAAGTCTCTTTCACAGCATATCCAAGAAGGATGCGAAGCCACGAAGAACGGCCACCCAGAGAGGTGTCCGTACATCAAAAAGATGGCGAAGGAACTCGAGCAGTCTCAGGGATTGGATCCTACAACAGCAATGCAGCAGGCTATCGGGATGCACACCGCAGAGGCAGCCAAGTTCGGGCAAGGTGGAGCACAGCCGCAAGAGGGAATGGAGCCGCAACCGCAAAGCCCAGAGATGCTAGAGCAGCAGGCGCAGCAGATAGCACAGAATCCGCAGATGATGGAGCAGATTCCGTCAGAGATGCTTCCTGAGACAAAGATGGTCCAGACGGAGGCGGGCGAACTGCCAGCACAGACAACGGTTCAAGAGGGGATATTGGAGAATCTTACGGAGCAGGCGGCGTCTGGGAACACACTAGCCGAAGAGTCTCTACAGGAACTGAAGGACAAGGTAGAAGACGGAACGATAACGCAAAGCGGTGAACAGCAGCAAGCAGAAGTAGCTGGAAGCGAAGGGAATACGGGGGGAGAGGCAGGGCAGCCATTAGACGATTCTTCGCTACCGCCAAGTCCGCCGCCACCTGAACCTGAAATAATTTCCACTAGCGATGGAAAGAGTTCGAGAAATATAGAGCCTGATGAGGCGATGGTTCTTGCGGCCAATCCAGAGAAGAAAGAAATCTTCCAGAAGATGGTTGACATAGAGGGAAAGATCAGAGACCTTGAGGAAGACAGCCCCGAGTTCAAGGATCTGGCAAAACAGTACCAAGCATTGCAGAGGATGTTCTTTGGCAACGAAGGAATGGGGGACATTTCTTCTGAAAGTCCTTCTGGCGCAGAAAGCAAAGGAGAACCATCAGAAGGTGAATCTCCTACACCACCTTCGCCACCAGCCGATGGTTCTGGAGAGGGCGATACCAGCGGAGGAGGTGAAGGAGGCGATGGAAGCGAACCTCCATCTGAGACTCCACCTACTACTCCACCTTCGGAAACACCAACTACAACTCCACCCAACAAGAACAATGGAGGAGCGCCTACACATCAGGGGACACCGACACCTAGCGACTCAGAATTCCAGATAGGGAAAAACAAGTATAAGGTAGGCGGCACAGTCTATACCGATGTCTCAGGCAAAGGGCTCCTCCGCACGATGCTTTCCTCTTTCATGGCGGGTCTTCGCGGAGAGGGCATCATTACCGGATGGGATAGAATCTCTGGTGCTTGGGACCAGATGAAGCGTTCTGAGAATGGTGAAATGGTGAGAGACGGCATATCGGGCGCTCTTATCAAGAACACCATAGCCAACTATGCGGCGAAGGAAGGGCTGCCCGACGATGCGAAGATGGAGCTTGCCGTCATACAGGACATGATTTCGCAGGCAAAGTCTCCAAAGGACAACATGGCGGCGGTCAAGCAGTTCCAGGCTTGGAAGGAGAAGTATTCCAAGGAACTCGGAGAGATGGACAAGCCAAAACTCGGTGAACCATTCAAGCCGCTTCCGAACGACTACAAGGGAGGGAAGCCTCCGATTTCCATACTCGATCCGCCAAAGGACTTCGATTCGGACAAGGCTTTCGGAGATCAGGTTGCCACAGTCCTGCAGGAAAGCCTAGGAGCACAAGGACTACCTGTAGGAGACATAGAATCCATAAGCGTAGGGCCGTCTGCGACAACGATAGAGTTCAAGGTAGACCCCGCTTTCGACATTACGGCAGCCAATAGCAAGAAGATCAAGGAATCGCTTAAGGGCGCATTGGGGACGCCCGTATCCAAGATAGAATATGCTGACGGAAAGCCTCATGTGGTTGCCGTGCAGGTAACTAACCTTAAGATGAGGGACGTAAGTTTCTCCGCCTGCATAGCGAGTGACGAATGGAAGGACTTTGCGGACAAGGCGGGACTTCCTGTGACATTGGGCAAGGATTCATCTGGAAAGAACGTCAACCTAGACCTAGCCAAGCAGCCTCATACAATCGTGACGGGCGAATCTGGTTCCGGCAAGTCCGTGTTCCTAATGGCGGCGATAAACTCCCTAGAGATGGCAAAGACGCCAGATGAGGCACGGCTAGTTCTCCTAGACCCGAAGAACGAATTCCGTTCGCAGGACGGTTCACCTCATCTTCTATATCCAAGAGCACAGAAGCCGCAGGACATAGCGAACGTAGTGAGTTCGCTTAAGGCGCTCATGGATGATCGCATCGCAAAGATAGGCGGTGCGGTAAAGGACTTCGACCCGACGAAGAACGAGTTCCAAGGCAACTCTGACAGGAACATTACGGAATACAACAAGCTACACCCAGAGGAGAAGATGCCTCATGTCCTTATGACATTCGACGAGGTTGCTTCCATAATGAAGAATCCCGAAGTGTCAGACAGGGTGAAGCAGGACTTGAGCCAGATTATGGCTCTTGGCCGTTCTGTCGGCATCAACTGTCTACTCGCCACGCAGCGGGCTGATGTTGCCTCCATTCCGGGAGACATAAAGGCGAATGCTCCGGCTTCTATCGCTTTCAAGGCGGCCCCAGACGATGCAAAGGCATCTGCTGCGGCAAAGAGTCTTGCGGGAAGCGGAGACTTCATAATGACCGACAAGGAGGGCAAGCAGACGAGAGGGCGCGGTTGCTTCATCTCTGACAAGGAAGTAGCGGCAATACCAGCATACTATCGGGACAACATGAAGGGTGCTCCGACGCCAACCGACGGAGGAGGAGATTCGGGTGGTGGAGAAGGGCCGCAACTTCCGCAGGAACATCTGGATGCAATATCTGCCGCCGTGGAGAAGGGGAATCCTATTTCTATGGTAGCGGCCGAGGGGTACATGGATGCATTCAAGAATGCCTTCCCTTCCGACTGGGAAATAACGGAGGAGGAAATTGACGGAGAAACCCACTGGAAAGCATCTCCTCCGTCCAAGCCTACCGAGGGAGAAGATACACCAGCACCAGAAGAAAGCGGCGAAGAGACTCCTGCTAAAGAAGAGCCGAAAGAGGAGAATACGGACTGGCGCAAGGATGGTTCTAGGGATGAGGCCATAGCAACTCTCTCCAAGGTAAGAGATGCCGCCAAAGCGAAAGCATGGGACGCCTACAATCAGGGAGAGGACACTTCAGATGCCCAGAAGAAGCTCCAGAAAGCGCTTGAAAAGGCGGATTCTGACTTCAACACGAAGATGGCGCTTGTCGATATGAAGTTCCCGCCTCCAGAAGACGAATCCTTGGATGGAGATTCCACAGAAGGGGAAGGTGAAGAGGGAGAATCCTCCATGCCAGAGGAAAATGGTGACGATGATGAGGACTCTCCCGCCGCCACTATGAAGGACATTGAAGAGACCTTCAATGCCGAAAGAGAGCGCATCGAGAAAGCCCTATCAAAGCCAAACACAAAGGTAAGGGACAAGCAGAAGCTCCGCGAAGAGAGGAAAGCCCTAAAGAAGAGGTTCAACGAAGCCAAAGCGAAATTCGAGGCTGGTGGTTCGGCGGAAGATATGCTTAACATCTTCGAGCCAGAGGAGGAAAAACCAGCAGGAGAGGGCGGCACGAAGACACAAGAAACAACCACAGAACCTTCCGATGAGGATAAGGCGGAAGCGGCACAGCAGGAACAGGCACAGAAGGATGAGAAACTGCGCTCTACCGTTCGTGAGCAGAAGTTCTATGGAGCACCGGGCTTCAAGGCTACTTCGAAGTTGACTTCAAAGCAGATAGAGCAGATAGAAGAAACCTTGCTTCCTACAGGATGGGAGTTTGTGACGGACAACCAGTTCAAGGCGCCAGCACGCACCAAGAAAGGAGTGGTGTTCATCAGACACCCATCTAACGGCTCCTATGGAAGAATCTTCATCGAGACGGATGAGAAGGGCAAGGAGTACATTGTGCCAGAAGCCCAGATTGACGTTGACACGACACACCCGGATTATCAGGGGTTCGTGAAGAATGAAGACGGCACCTATGGCCTAACGGAAGATGGAAAGAAAGCAGAGGCAGAATACAAGCATGTCCGCAAGTATTCCAATAACGAGAAGGAGCGCGCGGAAGTCCAGACGAAGTTCAACCGCATTAGGTTCGGACACGACGAAGCCCCTGACAACATGACAATTGTAGCTAATGCGGTTGCAAAAGTCTTGGAAAGCCTGTAAAAGAGGAACTTGAAATGAACTTTTTCGACTACCAGAACCAAATGTATAGCAAATCCGCGCAAGACGATGCAATAGCAGATGCCGCAGCGGCAGAAGCACGAAAGCAGCAAGCAGAGGCCCCTCATGGAGAAGAAGAGTCTGCCAAGCAGATAGCGGAGTTCTCTGACAAAGACCACATCTTATCTGGGGAAGAACTGCTAGAACACCGCAAGCATTGTAGGGCGAAACCTGGTAATTGCCCGTTTGAAAAAGCCGTAGATGAGGCTGATGACATTACCCCAAATGAGATAAAAGTGACGAAGCAGGATGCCTACAATCGTCTAGCCGCCGTCCTTACGCAGTTATTCCAAGTCTCAAAGAACCTCGCAAAGCCAGCGATAGCAGACCCTGAAGCCGTGGAGGAGGAAGCTTCTCCGAATGGTGAGGCTGCTTCTACCGCACAGGATGAGAAGCCTACGCAGGATGAAGCACCTGCTGACGAGCCTAACACAGATGCAAAGATTGTCGCTGAAGTCATAGAGGGCGGAATAGAGAAGATGGTGGAACTCGCCAAGGCTAAAGGATGCCTTGTGGATATGGACGAAAAAGCCACCAAATACATAGTGAAAGGCCCCTCAAAAGAGGATGTGGAGCAAGCCTAGTTTTTCCCAGTTGGCATTGATTAGCCAAAAATGACAGGCTGGAGCATCAACGGAAATGGCGCATAGTTACATAGACAAGTTCGGATACAGGAGGCAGAGGGCAAACCCTATCTCCCGCGTAGGCGTCTTTCCGTACACTGGCGAGCAGATTGACCAGCCCAAGAAGAATCCTATTACTGGCAAGCCCATCATCAAGAGGGATGCCCTGGGGGAGATAATCTGGAAGCGCACGAAGAGCGGAGCCATCGAGAAGGATGCGGACGGCGACCCGATTCCAGAATATGAGATGCAGTTCGGGCTAGAGCCTAACAAGCTATACCCAGTTCTCCGCGGTCCAGATGCGCTCTTCGACTCTGAGGCGATTGAGTCTTTCAACGGTCTTCCGATTCGTGTCGGCCACCTGATGATTGGCGACGAGAAGAAGAACAGCAAGGACGAAAAGGACAAGAAGCTCAATTCCGCCGACAAGAATCCGAACGACGGATGCATCTACAATGTCCGTCCGTCCCTTGACGAGCCGGGCTACCTCATCGCGGACTTCTGCATCTACACCGACCGAATGAAGGACATTCTAAAGGACGGCAAGATCAGGGAACTCTCCCTCGGCTACACCTGCATCTATGAGCAGGAGGACGGCGAATATGAGGGCGTCCCCTACATGTTCAAGCAGACAAATTTGCGGGGCAATCATCTTGCCCTCGTAAAACATGGGCGTTGTGGGTCGAGCGTCTGTGTGTATGACCAAGCGGTCGTGACGTTCGACTCATTACCCGAAGGATACCCAACAATGGAAGATACAAAGAAAGAAGAGACCAAGGAGCTCGATAGAGCCAAGGCCCTTGCTTCCGCCATTAAGGGTGGTGACGAGCAGTTGGCTCAAGACTGCCTTGACTTCGCGGACTTCCCTCCGGAAGTGCGCAAGGAAGCCCTTGAGCGCTGCAAGGCCGGCAAGTGCGAGAAGAAGGATGGAGAGAAGGATGCGACCGACAAGGCCCCCAAGGCCACGAAGGACGATGCCGATGCTCCTACCCCTCCCGAACTTCCGAAGCCAGACGAGAAGCCAGCCGAATCCCCCGCACCGGAGAGTTCCGCCGCTTCCGCTCCTGCACCCACCCCCGCTCCAGAAGCGAAGGAACCTGCTCCTACCGAGGTGAAGTCTCCGGCTAACGGAGAGAACCCCGCCGATGGGCAGGAGGCACAGGACAAGGCCCCCAAGACCGAAGCCCATGTCTGCGACAAGTGCGGATGCGACCCTTGCACGTGCAAGAAGGAAGCTGAAGACAAGGCTTGCGGAGACAAGGCGGCGAAGGACTGCGGAACTGGCGTGACCGAGCCTTCCGTTCCTACACCGGTTGCAGCCCTGCAGGGCGGAACCGAGGAGAAGAAGGAGCCGAAGGAGAAGGACACAGAGGACAAGGCGGCCAAGGACGGCAAGGAGCCAGAGAAGGTTGCAATCGTCGCGGAGAAGGTTGAAGAGCCAAAGCCGGGCGAAGCAATCGCAGAGGCTATTGAAGCCAAGGGCGCCGAGGATAAGGCGGAGAAGCGCATCGAGGCCGACGTCAAGGCCGATCATGACAACCAGCCTCCGGGCAAGTCCAAGGTCGCGCAGGATGAGTATGCCGCCTTCATCGCGGAATACACCGAGGCGCAGGCTCTCGCAAGCAAGCTTCGTCCTCACATCAAGGAAACGTTCGATTCCGCTCCTATGAGAGTAATCGACGTTGCCCGCTTTGCGGCCAAGCACATCGACAATCTCGCCTTCGTAATGGACGAGGCGGACGACGAGAAGGTACTCACAGCCGTGCGCGGATATGCCGCAGCGGTGGCCATGGATGCCGCTCCGAAGGGAGAGGTGTTCGAGGACAAGATTCCTTCCGCACCCGTCATCGTACAGGACGAGGCACCGAAGACAGAACAGACGAAGGCTTCTTCCAAAGACCTTCTAAAGTTCCTCGGCAACTAATGTTAACCTACAGAAAAAACAACCCAAAGGAGTAAGAACTATGGGACTTCAGAAAGAGATCCTGAGGCGGACGTTCGAAGGAACTGTGAAGGTTCAGACGGGCGTTGATGCGCAGGGAAATCCCGTATACGAGACCAAGAAGTATTCGGCGGGGGCGGCAGCGCTCATCGGCGGTACTCCCGGTCAAATCTACGACGTGGCCTATGGCCCAGTCGTCCACACCACGACCCTCGCTGAAGCGGCCGAAATCGGCTCGTTCGTCGAAGGCCAGGGCGTAATCGTCAATGCGCCTGAGTATGCGCTCTACGGAACTGGCGTTGGCCAGGGCGCAGCGCTCGCTCCGTCGCTCGTGCTTCCCGCTGGCACGGTCGTGTCCTGCATGACCGCCGGCCACGTGTGGATCCAGTACAAGAACCTCGCCACCATTCTCGCAAAGATGAATGCGGCAGTCATCTGGCAGCAGAAGGATGCTACCGAGGATGCCGACCTTCTCGTTGTGGAGGTGAACGGGATGAAGGCCTACGGCCCTGACGATTCCACCGCCAACGGCTAAACCTTACAACAGGAAGGAGAATTAAACAATGGCTTGCACAGAATGCAAATTCCGTATGCCCAAGGTCAAGGTAGAGGGCTTCGCCCTCGACGAGGCCCCTGAGAACCTGCGCACGATGGAGAATCTTGCGCTGATGGGCGTATCGTTCAACGACAAGTCCAGCGGCGTCAAGTACGTCATGGATGCGATGCCTACCCAGGGCGTAACCAACCCAACGGCCCAAGTCCCCGTGCAGTTCCTCCAGCACTGGATGAACAAAATCATCACGGTTGTGACGCAGGCAACGACCGCCGATGAATTCCTCGGCCGCTCCACCTACGGCGAGTGGTATCAGGAAAGCATCGTCCTCCGTCTGCGCGAGCTCACGGGTGCGGTTCGTCCTTACGGCGACCACGCTCAGGCACCGCTCGCTCGGTACAACTACAACCAGGAAGACCGCACCATCGTGCGCTTCGCACAGGGTATCCTCACGGGTGCTTTGGAAGAGGCTCGTCTTGCGGCCATCGGTCAGAAGTCCTCCGCTTACGAGAGCGACCGCGCGGCACTCGGCCTCGCCTTCAAGCTCAACACCAATGCGGTTGCCTTCTTCGGCTACAACCTGGGGTACAACAAGACCTACGGTATCTTGAACGACCCCAACCTCAATCCCTACATCGCCGTTCCTGAGAACGCCGCTGGCGAGACTGAGTGGGCCAAGAAGAACTTCTACGAGATCGTCACCGACCTCAACACGGCCGTTGCCGAACTCCAGAAGCAGTGCGCTGGCAACTTCATTCCGTCCAAGCATGCCTTCAAGATCGGCATCGCCCTCGGTTGCGACCAGTTCCTCAACCAGGTCAACTCCTACGGCATCAGCGTCCGCAAGTACATCTCGGACACTTGGCCAAAGGCAGACCTCGTGGTTATCCCCGAGTTCGACAATGCACTCGCAGGCGACAACGTTATGTACCTCAAGCTGGACGAGCTCGCTGGCTCCCCAGTTGCGGAGCAGATCGTTCCTGCGGCGGTTCGTCTCGTCGGGTCGGTGCCTCGTGCAAGCGGTTTGTACGAATTGTACAGTGACGCCACGGCTGGTACGTTCGTTGAGCAGCCACTCGGTATCGTGCGGTTCTTCGGTATTTAAGCTGAAAAATCGCATATATGCGCAAAAGACCGTCACCGTTTTCGGTGGCGGTTTTTTGTTGTGAAAGTGGCTATAATTGCAAATTTGCATTTTTGGATTTTTGGGTTGAAATCGTCATTATCAAATGGTAGAATATCTCCGTGATTTCCTACAAGTTCAAGTTGCATTCCAAAGCAAAAGAGGAAGGATTTCTTGGTGACAAAATCACCAAGCATCTACTGCTTTACAATCGACTTGTTGACTTGGGGAATAGGTTCTATAAGAGGTACAAAAAAATACTCCGTTCAAAGACGATACACAAGTACCTCCAGATGAAGAAGCACGACCCATCTTGGGATTACATTCTCAAAGGACTCAATGCTTGGGCGGTGCAGCAGACTGTGAGACGAAGGGATGAGGCATTTGATAGGTTCTTCAAGTATCTGAAAAAGAAGAAAAAGAATTCAAATGTCAAGCCGAAAGAGTCTCCACCAGACAAGCATAGAGTACATGGCGAAGGTTCATTCAAACTCGCAAAAGGTTGTGGATGGAGACTTGTAGATGGAGGTGTGCAGGTAGGTCGGCTCTGGAACAACTTCGGGGTTCCGAAGGATGTGCATACTTACCGATTCTTTGGCAACAGAGAGATACTTGGAACAATCAAGAATGCGGTATTCAAGAGAGACAGATGCGGAGATTTCTGGTGCATCATAACAACCGACCATACATCATATAGATACCTTGCTCCAACTGGTAGAATAGGTGGATTTGATTATAGTCAAGAGCATTTCTTTGTGAGCGACGATGGGAGAACATGGGACATTCCAAAGGTTCTTCTGGAACACTTTGACGAACTTAGCAAAGTGAACCACAAAATGCACAAAGCAAAAGATGGTTCTGGGAATAGAAAACGATTGGTTGCGAAGCGGGCGAGACTATATAGAAAGATAACAAATATACGAAAGGAATTACACTATGCTCTTGCATGGAAGATGTGCCGTGAATATGATGTACTGTGTTTTGAACACAACAACTACGAAGAGATGTACGACCCCAAGAGGGTTGTAGATGGGCATCGTGTCTCCAAGAAGCAGAGAATCAGATTAAGGGCACTAGCACCTGCTTCATTCATCACGATTCTCAAAGAGGTAGCGAAGAAAGCAGGAAGGAATTTGTTTTTTGCAGACCAGCACTTTGCATCATCGCAGATATGCAGCAACTGCGGACACGTAAACAAGGCGGTGAAGAAGTTGCGGGTGAGGAAGTGGACTTGCCTGAAATGCGGCACGAAGCACGACAGGGACATCAATGCCGCGAAGAATTTAGTTAAAGAGTTCGAGAGGACTGCGGGCGGGGCATCGTCCGTTGCGACACAGGAAGGTACGGAGACTGCAAAGGAGACGTACTGGAATCGCATTCGTAAGTCGGCCTTAGTAAAACGGGCTGCAGGTGCGGGGGAGAAATCCCCATGTCCACAAATCCACCAAGTAGCGGACGCCGACAAGGCGGACGAGACAGTGGAAAAATGCCCGGAACTGTATACCGATGCCGTTACAGTTCAAATTAAGAAGGAGGAAGAGAAGAAGCATGATTGCGGGCAGAAAATTGGGTTGAAGCCTCCCGATTAGTGTGGTATACTATACTCAGTCCTCAACCAAAAGAGAAAGGAAAACGATGATGGAGTTGTCAAGGAAGAAGTTTCTTACGATGATCGGTGCATTAGGTGTGGCAAGCACCGTTCCGCAAGCGATTGGGAAGGGAGAAGGGATAGAGAAGTATCTGACTACGGGGCCTAATCCAGAGAAGCGGCATTGTCCTATAGTGAACGGGTGGGATAACAGGCCGCACTATCCGGTGATGGAGAACACGTTTGGTGAGATGGGATGGGAGAAGAAGAGTCCTTATGAGATAGTTGCGGACATCAACAAAGGGGTTGCGGAAGTCCAGAAGCAGTCCTTTGGAAATTTCATTCCTACAAAACATTCATTCTTGCTAGGTCTTCCGCCTAGTAGGACGAAGTTCCTGCAGAAGGAGTTATGTTACGGGAAGACAGTAGAGTGGTACATCAGGAACTGCTGGCCTAATGCGGAACTCTGGAATCACTATCTTGCGGCAGCGTTCCTAGAGGATAGCGGGTATGATGGAAGTGCTGAGTTTTTTGTGATGTGTAGTGCTTTTAGAGGAAGCATGGGTTTTATTGATAAAAGGACTTTTGCTTACTCGCAGTACGGAATCTAGTTTCCTTTTTGTGGTTTCTTTGTCCGTTGTGGCATAGTGTAGCGACCCGCGTGGGTTGCAAAAAGTTCAAAATAGGAGGTCGCTCCCCTATGAGAGAAGGATTTCATACCGCTTGCAAGAGTCTTGGCATTTGCCAAGGAGCGACCTCTTGCAGGCGGGTTGTTTTTACTAACTGCGCACAGTATCTAAAGCCTCTCCTTAATGGAGTTCATCTTAAGATGAACCTTTAGATTAGGTAATCATAGGAATACTTATGATAGACGTTGCTATAGAATACATAGGTACCGGCGAATGTGTGTCCAAGTTTGCCGCACTACGATATGGGATTAAAAGACCTTGGAGGACGGGTCGGTGTTCCATATAAAAACCTATTGCAACTTACCGATGGGCAACCAACCTTCCTATAGGAAGTGAATTATTTTATCATGTTAGTTTTTGTACAGAATAAAGATGGTAAACCTTTAATGCCGACGCAAAGGTGTGGGCATGTTAGGTTTCTTCTAAAAACTGGAAAAGCTAGAGTAGTGCGCAGGTCTCCTTTTACTATAAGACTAACTTACAAAGCACAGAACTATGTGCAACCAATAACTTTAGGAGTAGATGTTGGTAGCAGACATATTGGATTATCTGCTACCACAAAAACAAAAGAGTTATATGCTGCACAATGTGAAATTCGAGATGATGTTTCAAAGTATATTCGTATGAGAAGATGCTTTAGACAATCCAGAAGAAGTAGAAAATGTAGATATAGGAAAAGAAGGTTTCTAAATAGGAAAAGAAGAGAAAAGTGGAGTTCTCCATCAATTAGAACAAAGATAAATAGTTATTTAAGAATCATTAAATTGATTGTTAGTATTATGCCAGTTCAGAAAATTAGAATGGAGATTGCACGATTTGATACTGCTAAAATACTTAATCCTAACATATATGGGAAAGGATACACAGAAGGTGTATTGAAAGGGTTTCATCACATTAACGAATATGTTCTTTTAAGGGACAAATTTTCATGCCAGAACTGTTACGGAAGAAGCAACGATAAAAGGATGGAAGTTCACCATATCATAAGAAGAGTTGATTTGGGTACAAATAAGATAGATAACTTAATCACACTTTGCCATACTTGTCATGAAGGATTCCATAATGGGAATGTCAAATTATTTTTATCTAGTCCCAAACCATATCGAATGCGAGATTCATCAATGATGAATGTTCTATGTGCAGCACTCCCTAAACAAATTAACAAGGAGGTTTGTGAAAAAGGCATTATTGTTGAATCAACTTATGGAGTAGAGACAAAGCATATTAGAGAAAAACAGAACATAACTAAAAGTCATATTAACGATGCCTTTTGTATTTCAGGGAATGTGTATGCAGAACGGGCTCGAGATATTTTCTATCATAAGTGTTTACGACGCCATAATAGGATGTTACATAAACAAACTATTCACTCTCCAAAGGCATATAGAGGTCGTAGAAACCTAACTATATTAGAACAGAAAATAGGATTTCGTTCTTTGTACCAAGTCCAAAGAGAGATTAAAGGGATACGATTATATGATGAGGTATTATATAATGGGAAATGGGGATATGTGTCTTCTCGGTCGAATAGAGGAAGATTCAAGGTACGAGATTCCAAGGGGATTCTCATTGCGGACAATGTTGGACGCAATAAAATTATTCTATTGGCACATAGTAGTGGTATCTTGACTAGTAGAGAAGCAAAAGAAAATTGACTATATAGCAAAGTATGATGATGCCTATAATGGGAATCACAAACAGACAGAAAACTTCGAGCCACCGCGAACTAAGGAGACGAAGAAAATGGCTAAGAACTACATTCATTCCACGGCATCTGCCGACATGACCTATCCGATTTATGCGGGAGGTACGGGCACGCCGAGGAAACTCAAGGAAATCGTAATCAAGGGAAGGGCGAACGTAGTCAATCCCGCGACGCTCATCACCCCGACAGGGGCGGTGACGGAGGTTTCCGATGCAGACTTGGAACTTCTCAAGAAGAGCGCTGCTTTCCAGCGGCATGTTGCGAGAGGGTTCATGAGGGTCATGCAGGAGAGCGAACTCAACACCAAGGACATGGCGAAGGGAGACAACTCCCGCCAGTTGAACGACTACGAGTATTCGCAGGGAACAGACCCTCGCGTTCCGGGGTCGGGATCGTGCCAGGCCACATGCGGAGAGGGAGACCGTATCCGTGGGCATCGCGGCGTAGGGTTCGTGTCGGATTCGTACTAACCGCATCGAAGCACAAGAAGCGGTTGTACGGATTTCGAGTCTGTTGGAATGGGGTTTCCCGATGAGGGAAGCCCCTTCCGTTTGTTTGTTGCTTGGGCATTTTGGGAAGAGAAGGACGAACAACCAGCAGGCGAGATTAACCATGGAATCAGACTATCCATTTCCAGACGAGGCGGGGCCGATTTTCGCGCCAGACCAGATGTCAAACGTGTATTTCGACCAGTCATTCTGGGGGCCGCCTTGGAGACAGTTCGAGACTAGACCTCCTAGGAAGGTGTCGAGGTACAGGGACGATCCGGTAGACGTGGAGAAGTTCAAAGCATGGTTCTCGGAGTTTGCGGACGATACGAAATGGCCAAGGGCATTGGTGGAGGCGAGCGCGAAGAGGGCTAGGTTCTACATACCGATATGGACGCAGTGCGACTATCTGGACGGGGAGGATAGAGAGTATGCGAGAGGGCTGCTTACGGCGCACATAATGATAACGGCTAAGCAGAACCAGGCGGCGATGGATCAGCCGGCCTTGGCAGCGGGCGGAGCGGCGGGAGGTATGATGACAACCCTTCCGGGGACGGGCATAGTGACGAGCGCAAGCATAGGTTCGGTGTCGTATTCTAAGACGTTGCCGCAGAGCAAGGATGCCTATGAGTTCTGGCTCAACCAGACTCCGTATGGGATAGAGTTGCAGGCATTCCTCGCCAACCACATAGCGGTAGGGGTGATGGCGCAGGGAGACGACATAAGGGAGTGTTTCAGGGACTAAATGGCTATGCTTGACATAGGAGATATCGTAACCCCCACGAAAGAAGGGGTCAAGTATAGTCTGGAGATAGTGAGGATACGAGCCGATTCCCCTGGCGTCACACGGTATTATGGGAAACTGCTGGGAGTAATGGCAACGGAAGAGTGGGGCGACAACGTATCACTTGTTCTTCCAGAGTCTTTCGAGAAATCTGAGTTTGTCATTGGCGACATAGAAGTTCCTACGGCACAGGCATATCTTTATATCGAAGAAATCGGGGAATTTGCATTTGATAGAGGCGTCCCCATCGTTGGACTTACGGTTTGTAGTTATTGCCAGACGATTCATGACAAAGCATTCTATTACAATCAGACGATAAAGAACCTTGTCCTAAAATCAGGATTACAGTCAATAGGGACATATGCCTTCGCGGGCAACAATCCATTGGAAACAATCACATACAACGGCACCACGGGGCAGTTCCGGTCAGTGAATGGGCTGCTCTATGACAATACCGAAACCAAGGTGATTCTAGGGGCGAATGGCACAAGCGGGAGTATTGTATTTGGATCCAAAACAAAAGAGATAGGCGATGGGGCATTCTCATATTGTAAGCAATTGAAGTCTATCGAGCTACCTTCCACTGTGCTGGATCTGGAAATAGGCAAGTTCGCTTTCTCAGATTGCCACAAACTGACAACAATCACCATTCCGGGAAACTTGAAGAAAGTATCGTATGGAGCATTCTTCGGATGCTACAACGTGACGTTGGTAGATATTTCTCATGGAGTGGAAAGGCTCGAAGGGCTATGCTTCGGCGGATTGCCGAAACTAAGGGGAGTGGATTTTCCCAATACCGTAGACTTCCTAGAGACAAAGATAGGTGAAGAGCCGTTCTGCGGAAGCGACAGACGAATAGTGTTCACTCTGACGGATGAAGAGGGCAGTTACGACGAAGACATAAAAAGACAGTTGCCTGGGGACTATAGCGGCAAGCCAGTAGTAGTGACTACCGAAGTAGGTGCTATATATTCGAAAGGCTGGACTGTCAAGTTCGGCGCTCCTTATAGGGAAGTGCTGCAGGCGGCAACCGCAGCCATAGACAGTCAATATGGAGCGGGGAAGATTCTCGGCTGGTACTACGACTATGCTTTGACCAGACCGATAGGAGAAGAAGACATAGTAGAGGCAGTAGGCGGGCATATCAACGTGTATGCCAAGACACAGACGTGCAACATAACTCTAGACCTGTGTTATGACGGAGACAAGGATTATGTCCTGCAGGCACCGTTCGGATATGAGATAGTCGTGGAAGACTACTACACCCCGGAGAGGAAGTTCTACAACTTTGGAGGATGGTATGCCGATTATGCAGATGGCGAATACTCCAATCCGAAGACAGTAGACGGCATCACTAGGATAACCGTCATGGGGGATGCTACGCTCTATGCGAAGTGGGTGACGTCCAGTGGAGTATACACCTATGAGGTGACGGACAAGAATGAGGTAAGACTGCTAAAGGTTGTCGATTGGGATGCCGTATATTCGCCTGGCGGCATCGTGAAGATTCCGGCATACGTGGAAATGGCAGAGTATGAACTTGATTCCGAGGGCAATCCCAAACTGGATTCTTCGGGGAATCCAATACCCGTCAGGCTGCCGGTAGTTGCCGTAGGAAGCAAGCTCTTCGAGGGAGTAGAGGGTGTAAAGGGGATTGTGTTGCCTAATAGCTTGCGCTCCATAGGTGGGCGGGCTTTCTCAAACTGCATAAATCTGGCATCGCTAGACTTTGAGGAGGAAGATGGGAAAGTTCCTTCTCTCGCGACGATAGGAGCAAGGGCTTTCGAGGGAGCGGCGATAACGACATTGGACCTGCCAGATTCCGTCTCTTCAATCAGGCAGGGAGCATTCCTAAACTGCCAGAATCTGGAATCCGTGAAATTCGGCAAGAAACTATCGGACATCGGGACAGACGAAGGGGCGAACAGGGGTGCTTTCGAGGATTGCGAGAAACTGGAAGAGGTTAGAATAGACACGCTCGCGCATTGGAATTCGGTGGATTTCGGGTTCTCGTCGTGCAATCCTTTGTCCAATGGCGCAAGCCTATATGTTGGCGATAGTGCTAACCCGATAACCGCCTTGAACAGTTCTAATCTGAAGACAAGGGTCTCGCACGAAACTACTGTCATAGAAAATGGCAAGGAAAAGAAGGAGACCACTTATGAGGAAGTTGCTGCGACTGAGGTTAAGCCTTTTGCATATGTCGGATGCTCGAGTTTGACAACTATAGACCTAAGCGGAACAGTGATAACGAAGATAGGAGAGGAATCATTTTCAGCCTGCGGGGCTTTGGCTGATGTCGGGATTTCGGGTGGTACTTTAGCCGAGATAGGAAGGGCTTCATTCTCGAACCTTCCGTCGATGAAGTCATTGACAGTGCCAAAACTGACAACTATAGGAGACTATGCATTTAACGGATGCACAGGATTGGGCGGCAACTTGGGTGGAGAGAATGAAGGGACATTAGGGACTCTCACTTTGAATAATGAATTGCCATACATATCAAAGTCGATGTTCTCCAACTGCACGGCGCTCACAACCGTGACGATACCTGCATCTGTAGGAGAGATTCGTGCTTCTGCATTCTCTGGATGCACGGCATTGACTTCGGTGAGGTTTGCTAACCCAAGCGAGAATCAATGCATATCCATAGGAGACTATACTTTCTATGCTTGCGGATTGGTGACGATAGGAGGAACTGGAAGCGATGCAATGCCATTATGGATGGAGACGATTGGGAACAGAGCATTTGCCAAGAATATCAACTTGCAATCGGCCATATTACCAGACGGACTTCTTGCACTAAAGGCTAATGTGTTCGAAGATTGTCCAAGCCTGCATGCAGAGGTTGGATATGGAGGGTATGGGTATCTTGGTAACTGGATAGTGACAGACAAGGCGAGTGCCTAGGCTGCAAGTGCAAGGAGACTTTCAATGGCACAAGAAGAAACATACGATGTCACAGTTGCTGGAGCAATGGAGGGGATAGATGTTGTGTTTGACAACAATGACATTACCTCTATTGCGGTTGGACGGAATATTTTAGGGCAGAAAGCAAACACATTATCGCCTGGCCTGTTGTTTACATTCCCAAACTCCTATGATAAAATCACAAAACTTAGGGTCTTAGGGGCTTGTCCGACGTTCAAGGAAAGTTTTTTGTATGCATATATAGGGAGTGAAAATGTACTTTTTTTACCCAACTTACAGTCGGTCTTTCTGGAGAGGGTGAACAGAATAGAAAGATTTGCCTTTCGAGACTTTGTGAATCTTACACAAATAAGACTTCCCAAAACGGTTACTACCATTGAAGATGATGCATTCGTAGAGGTAGTTGAAGAAAATGGTACAGAAACACAAAAACCTTTGCCGAACTTGCAAACCTTTATTGTAGAAGATTTAAAAGCATGGTGTACAGTTGAACTTTGGTCTCTGTATTCGAATCCTTGCTATTCGTCAGGTTCAATCTATGAAGAGGGAGAATCCAATCCGGTTTCCTCACTCGATTCAAGCAACATATCCGAGGTTCCAGCCATAAAGGACGGGGTGTTCGCAAATTGCAAATCGCTTATATCAATAGACCTCCCGGAATCAGTAGATTATATAGGTGCTTATTCTTTCGCAGACTGTACTAATCTGGAATCTGCATCATTCCCTGTGAGTTTGAGCCTTATTGCAGATTTCGCTTTAGCAGATTGCAGCAAACTAAACACAATGATATTTAATGGGAATGCACCTGAGTTGTGGGATAATCCATTTCTGGGCATTCCGTCTACCTGTAAAGTTTATGTAAAAGAAGGAACTACGGGTTGGGGCACTGTTCCAGGCACATGGAACGGGTTCGATATTGATTACCTTACCGAATAGGCAATTTTCACCGATGAGCGAGAAGTTCAAGTTACGATACGAAGTAGTCGCTATCCTCAAGGCGAACATCATAAAGGGGATGGAAGCGTTCGGTCTGCCCGTGACGGACAATCCGAAGGGTGCCGGATGGATTGTGATGGAATCAGACCAGCCATCTCTTAGGAACGTGGACAATGCCGTGCTTTTCTTCTTGGAGCATGTAGACAGGATAGGATGGCAGGGCGACCATAGGCTCTACAACAAGGAGACGGGCAAGTACGACGTTATCGACTGCTTCATAGAGCAGCAGACATGGAAGATTAGGGTACTGTGCAAGAGGACAACCAAGCCGATTACGGACGACGACATACCGGTGGTGGCTTCCGACGTTACGGAGATGCTTGTGGCATGGTTCAATCGTCTGGGGTGCATCGAGTTCCGAAAGCACAACATGGCTAACCTTTTCGTGCAGATGAAGGATGTTCGGACATACAAGGACACGTCCGACGTCAACCAGTGGACTACGGAGTTCCCGCTGAAACTTCAAGTCGTGAAGCAGTTCGAGACGGAGATAGACACGGCTGAACCCGTATACGGAGGGGGCATTCCGATGGAGGGGGAGGCGGAGAAAATGGTGGTTGTCGGTACGGAAGAGGGATTCAAGGCGGTAGAAAAACGGAGCGAAAGCCGTCCAGAGGGGTTCTTCAAGAGAATTTTCCGCCGCTTGGGGTTTTTACCAAAGGGCAATTTACAGGAAAACCCTACTAGGGCTAGTGCGCCTCAAGAGGGAATGAAAACAACGACAGGAGAACAAAATGGCAATCAATAGCAAGAACTTTGTGGACATCTCCACCACATTCCCTAAAGCGGGCGCGACGAATAGGGCATTTGGCGGGATGGTGTTCACTCCTAATGGGTTGTCCGGCATCTCAGTAGATGCCAATGGGCTTCCAACTCCCAAGGACGAAAATGGCGAACCTTACCCAAAAGAAGCGGAGACATATGTAATTAAGGTTGGCAATGAATCTTACCCATTTGTTTGGGACGAAGAGAAGGGCTATGTAGCCACAGATGGAGATTCAAACTATTATCCAGCCAATGCGTTTGAAATCTCCATATGGATTGCCTATGAGAAGGGTAATCCGATAGGGCTGTCGCTAGATGATGCTCTCACATACTTCGGCATGAACTCTAAGGAATACGAGTTCGCGGCGGGCTACTATTCCTTTACAAGTCCAACCGGACGGTTCCCTAGCAAACTGAAGTTCAAGAAGCAGGATGCCAACAAGACACTCTTGGAAAACTTCACGGACCTTGATAAGGCTACTAATCAGTTTGGGGCGTTTACGTTCCTTGCTCCCGATGATAGTTCTAGTTCCACGGCTAATGTTGACGACGACTACCTCGCGCAGTTGCTGAAGGTTGCGGTGTACAACCATTCGCTCGACACCAAGTATCTCTTTGTCGTGAACCAGAAGGCGCAGAGCGGCGCTACCGACTATCTGTCGGCAATCACGAACTGCGGCAAGTTCAGCAAGGTGTCGGGTACGTGTTTCGTGTACGGCGCGACGGATGTTTCCGCGTACATGCCTATGGCTATCCTCGCCAGCACGGACTATGCAAACGGGCAGGTCGTGAACTTCATGTTCAAGCAGTTCGCGAACGAAGAGCCGACCGTGCAAGACCAGAACGTGTACTCCGCCTTCAATCAGGGACTCGTCAACTTCTACGGGCAGACCCAAACGAACGGCCAGACGCTGGACTTCTTCCAGAGGGGCTTCAACACGAACGGCACGGACACGGCTTCCTACTGCAACGAAATGTGGTTCAAGGCGGAGTGCGAGACGGCGCTCCTCAACCTGCTCATTTCGAACGAGAGGATTCCCGCAGACCAGAACGGCGTCGCTTCTGTCAAGATTGCGGTTGCGGACGTGTGCTCCGTGGCTTCCCGCAATGGAAGTTTCATGCAGAAGGAGGCATCGCAGGCAGACCGCAAGACTGTCCGCGAAATCGTGAACCTCTCCGGCGGCGAAGAGCTGGAGGTGGACGGGATCATCGTGGACGTTGGCACGAAGGGCTACTCCATCTATGCCTACCTCTCGGAGATGGCGGATGCGGACAAGCTCGGGAAGACCTCGGAGAAGATTATCGTCTACTACGTGTTCTACGGAACGGCGGACAGCATTCGCTTCATCAAGGGCAACGATATCCTTCTCAAGTAACAACAAGAACAGGAGTGTGAAATATGGCTTGGGGTTTCAGAATCAAAGACGTATCCTTCGCGGGCTCTTCCGTCACGGTCGGCGGCGTAACCGTCACCGACTTCATGGACGATGCTAACCCCGTGGAGTTCCAGGACGTTGAAGTTTCGTCTGTCGGCGTGAACTGCAACGGCTCGATGATCCGCAATGCGAAGCCGAACGTCATCATGATGTCCGTGACAGTGATTCCGGGCAGCCCGTCCGACACGGGGCTTTACAACCTCTGGAAGAGGTATCGCGTGCAGGGCACCTGGAATGCGCAATGGGAGCAGAGCCTGTCGGCTTCCGTGACTATCGGGTCTGAACGCGGCTCCCGCACGTACACGGACGGAACGATGGTGTCCGGTCCCGGCGGCCCTTCTTCGAACGGAGAGGGCAAGATGTCGGGACGTACCTACACGTTCGCATTCGTGACGGCGCTCTAACCGAAGAGCGACATACGGCGGTGGTGCTTGCCGCTGCCGAACGGCAAGTTCCACTCCCTCGAATAGGGGGGTGGAACTTGGCATTAAGAGGAGGCTATATTATGAATAGCAAAATTTATGATGTGTCATTTGCGGGGTCTACAATAGTGATAGATGGAGTTACCATCAAAGACTTTATAGATGATGCCAATCCCATCGACCTTCAAGATACGGAAGTTGCCAATATAGAATGGTCGTGCAATGGCAGGATGATTCGTACTATAAAACCGTCAGCCGTGATTATGTCTGTGACAGTGATTCCAAACTCTCCTTCTGATAAAGAATTGAGAACGATATGGAAGCGGGTTTTTGCAAACGGAGGTTTTGTAAGCATAGCAGATGCGAACAAAAGCCTGTCTGCGAGCATAGTTGTTGATAATCCTATAGGTGGGACATTTCAGTTTTCTGGGGGAACTTGTCTTTCCGGAGCGGCGGCGGTGACGGCGAACGGGCAGGGCAAGATGGGCGGAAACACCTATACTTTCGCTTTCGAGAACGTTGTCTAGCGGCGGGTCGCGCCCTTTCAACTTTGGCATTATTTGCCAGCGAACTCACACATTAGGAGAATATCGGTAATGGATCCGAAGAAGTTCATAGAACCGAAGGAAATAGAGATTGACGGAGCGAAATTCGTCATATCCCGCATACCAGCAGTGCAGGCGCAGCAGATATACGGGGCGATAATGAGGGAGAGCAAGGAAGACGGAGACGTGGCGATGACCTATCTCTCTGAGGAGACTTCGCTAGGTCTTCTTTCCTATGCCGCATACGTTACCGGAGGCGAGGGAGACAATGCATGGACTCCGCTGGAAGATCCTAACCAGATAAACTTCGCATGTCCCAAGATTGAGATGCTAATAAAATTGGAGGCGGCAATGATTCGTTACAACTTCGGTTTTTTATTCGATGGAACCCTCCGAGAAGTATTGGGGGTTCTAAGGGACATGAATCAGGACACATCAGAACAACCCTGACTTCGGAGATGGTAGCGAGCGTAGTCCATAGCGGAAGGGCGACGTTGAACGAACTTAGGACGATATACCATCTGCAGGACTTGTACAGGCTTTGGGAGATAGACTATGTTCCGCTCTACAACCAATGGTACGACAATGAGAGGCGGAAGGAGAAGGAGCGGCTTAACCAGTTGGCGAAGAACCTACGGCTATAAGGCCGCGAACAAGGATGGATGATGGCGCACAACAAGTTTAGATTCCCCAATCAGGGAGCACGTGAGCTGAATGAACTCACCTCGTGGAACACGATTTCTGCGGGGTTGAACAATGCTCGTGGTTATGCAAAGAAGGTTGGCGCGAATGCAACCTATGCGAGACAGATACATACGGAGAATGAAGAGGGGCGAGCGAAGATAAAGTATGGGCAGTTCACCGCAGGCATAGGGAGCATAAGGGGGAAGGTTGGAGGGGAGGCCGGACAGAAGGTAGATGCTAGCATTGCCTCATTCCTGCAGAAGTTGCAGGCGGCTGGTGGACACAAGATAGGCGGTGCCGACCTCTCGAAAGCGATAGCAGACCTCCACAAGGAGATAGGCAGAATCGCCACCACGATGGGAGGGGCGCAAGGCAATATCCTGAAAGATTTCACTAGAGACCTGAAGGAAGCGAAGAATGCCGCCGCAAGAGGGGGACTCGGAGCGGTAGGGGGAGGAACCAGGGATGCGATAAAAACCGCTTTCGGTCTTAAGGCGGACAACTCGATAGATGAAGCAAGAAAGAAGATTGCTTCTGACGTCAGGCAAGCGGCGAAGTCGCTAGCCGATCCTTCGTTGAAGCAGGCGGTAGCGCAGGTCATCGGTGAGATGCACCGCCTGTCCAATGCGGCGAAAACCTCCGCAGAGAAGCAGAAGATTCTCGCCAACACACAAGCGAGGCTCACTCGAATAGCGGGAGGTGCGGCTGGCGCCGACAAGACGGTGATGGAGGGCATCGTCAAGACCACAAGCAAGAATACTTCGGAACTAAAGAAGAGCCTAGTAGGACAGGCGGCTAACCGCAAGGGGCTAGAGTTCAACAACAAGCTTGCCACGCTAACCCATAGCATAGGGAGCGTGACGAGATACCTCATTCCGCTCAAGAGGACGCTCGACGTAGGGAATGCCGTATTCCAGGCCGTCAACAGCAAGTTCAACCAGTTTGCTCGGATGCAGATGAGAATATCTGCGGAACGTGGCGGATTTGGACGGCAGGTTAGAGGTGCTGGAATCAACTACGGACACATGATGGCTGCCATAGGCGCTGGAAGAAGCGCTGGCATGGAAGACCGTCAGGTTGTCGGGCAGATGGTAGAGCTGCAGACCCAGTTAGCGCAGGCCAGATGGGGCGAGGGCGGTTTAGCGGAGAACGTGGGGCGGTGGGGAATATCCGTCTACAATGGCGCAGGCGACGTGAAGCAGGCGCATGAGATGATGGTGGAGTTCTCCCGCAAGCTGCGGTCGCTCGGCTCGGACATGGAAAAGTTGCAGTTCCTCCATGCGATAGGGAGAAGCCCGGAGGAGATGGAGTACGTCGCGAACTATGAGAAGAGCGCGCGGCGGATGGAATGGCTCAAGAAGAACCCACACATGATGGGTGTTCTGGATAGGGCTGATATGCTTGACGAAAGCGGTTTCAATGCGAAGGCTGATGCCGCTACAAAGATAGAACTTCGTAGGAGAGAGATTCTAAACCAGAATGCTATGGAGCAAGGCCCGTTTGAGGCATTGAAGCGGTCTCTCAATCCTGAAAACTGGCTGTTTAGCGATTGGACTGCGCGACAGAAGGGTGTGCAGCAGGCTCGCGGTGAACTAGCGATGGAACGTCTCACCCGTGCAATCAATGAGAAGATAAGGCAGGATGAGAAGAATTCAAAGAAGTCCGATGTTGTAGCATCAGCGATGGCAACATTAAAACCGCAGGATGTTGCAGCGATTTCTGCAATAATGCAGAAGGATATAGATAACAAGGGTGACAAGTCAACCTATGCTCAAATATTGAAATCGGTAGAAGAGCAGTATGGGCTAGCGTTTGATGTAAGGACTCCGATAGAGAAGTTGCAAGCTGCATTAGTACCTATCACAACTAAAGTAGCTGAGTGGGCTGAGGAAATATACAAGTGGCTAACAAAAAGCAAGACAGTAAATTACATAAAGGATAATCCAGGAAAGTCTATAGCTATTGCTGGCGGAGGTATCCTTGGAAGCATTCTTGGTAGTCTAGCTTTATTTAATTTGATTAGACACCCATTCCAGTCTGCAAAGAACATTAAAGGATTATGGAATTTCGGCAAGGGGATATTCACAACCCCGATGTTCGCAGGAGCGGCTTCATCAGCAGCGCCTACGGCTACTGCGGCTACAAAGCCTAACTTATTCTCTAAAATGTGGGGTGGAATTAAGGGATGGTTTGGTAGTAGCAATACACGAGGAGAGACGGCTTCTTCTACTAGTAAATCTCCTATAACAGAGATTACAAGAAGACGTCCACCTCCTTCGCCGTCTTCTTCTGGTTCTACATCATCAGTCCAAACAAATGGGCAACCTACGATTACAGAGAAAGACCTCCCCTCAAAGTCTTTCTCCCAGGCTGCAACTGACCTGAAGAAAGATTTTAATAATGAAATCCCAGCGAATTCTCATAGTGCGAAAATTTCTACAGGAGCATCAGGTACAAAAGGGGTTGGGGGAAAAATTCTTGGTGGCTTAAAGGGAGCGGGAGCAAGGGGGCTAGCAGGGCTTAAGGGAATAACTCGCGGCAATGTAATCACAAACGTAATTTGGACAGTCCCAGAACTATTAGAGGCAGGTGGCGAATATTTCCAAGGCAACACAAAAACCGCCAACCAAAAGCTTGGTGGTTCATTAGGTGGATTAGGTGGAGGTATGGCTGGTGCTGCCATTGGAGCTGGAATAGGTAGTGCGGTCCCTATTATTGGAACAGCCATAGGTGGAATCATAGGCGGCATTATAGGACATTTTGGCGGTAAAATGCTTGGTGGTGCTGTAGGTGATGCGGCGAACTGGGCTTTTGGTGCCGAGGATAGCACTGAGAAAGTAGCCGAATCTGCGGATAAGCATGAAGTAGCCTTATCTGATGGAGAGAAATATATCAAGGAAATAAGGGAACTGGTGAAATCGAATGAAGGTATCATCAAAGCCCAGAAGAGTCTGGCAGAAAAAGGTATTCACATTGAAGAAGGCGTGTTAAGAAGTCATAACTTCATGCACAACGACCAGTTTGCTGCACAAACAATGCAAACCGCTTTCTTGATGAAAGAATTAGGTTCTTATGCGGCGAAGACAGGAAGGGCGATTAGTGCTGAGGAGTATGCTCGAAGGACAGAGCAGAATCCCTACATCATGGCTGCGAGGAATAGTGGAATAAAGGAGACTGAACAAGATAGGCTTGCTGCTGCAACTGGTGGTCGTGGTTTTACACGAGAAGTAGTAGAAAACTATATGACAAAGGGAGGATTAACTAATGAGCGCATAGGATTTCATAGCCAGAAAGTAAGAGAAGAGCATAGTGATTGGACAGCAGGACAAGTTCTGGAAGAGGCTAAGAAACGTGCGGCAGAAGAACATACAAAGAAACTAACCCAGACGGACTATGATAATGAGAGGGATGCGATTATAGAAGAGCAGAAAGCTCTTCTAAAAGGGAGAGATGCTGCCGAACTTTTGGCAGAGCGAGCAGAATATGAAAGTGCAAGGGAGTCTGGTGCGGCAAAGGACGGTTACTTCTATGGTAGACTTAAGGATGGCTCAGTAGGGCGTCTAAACGACAAAGGAAACTGGATTTATGATAGTGGAAACGAAGTAGAGGATGAGCAAGGTAATCCTATCCATGTCCGAGATATAACTGACGAAGACCGAAAGAATCGTGATAGGATGATGCAGATATTGCAGAAGAATCCTGATATTACAGATGTCAAAACTTATGAAGCGGCAAAACTGCTTTCTTCTTCACCCGAAGCGCAACAGGAGTATGCTCTACGCGAGATGCAGAAGCGCGGAATAGATGTCTCGAACCGAACGGAAGTTCAGAAGTTCAAGAGCGAGCAAGCGGCTGGATTTGAAAAGTTTCGTCGTGAGAACCAACATCTAGGGCTAGCGGAAGCAATCTCTACTTATTCCTATCAGACTGACATTTCAAAAGATGCTCTTCGGAATATAGTTGGTTATGGGAAGACGGATGACGAACTTACTGAGGAAGAAAAGAAAGAAAAGCACAAAGGGTCTCAGTATCGGGCGGAAGAGAAAAAGAAGGAAGGGGAGAAGAGAAGAGCCGCTAGGAAAGCAGAGAGAGAAGCTGCTGCAAAAGGAGTGACCGAAGAAGAGGCTGCACAGTATCTAGGCGATGAGGGAGATGCGGCAGCATATATTCGACTAAGGAATAGGGTAGAGGGCGGTGCTACTCTTGACGAAAAAGAACAAAAGGCTTACGACAAATTTACGGACATAGTTGGGCGCAAGGCAGGTAGGGCAAAGAGAACGGCATACAAGCCGCTCCATGAGCTAGACCCCTACAAGCCAGATGCGGAAGCACAGGCAGTATTCGCAACGTCAGTTGAACTAGTAAAGAAACAGAAGGCGAATAAGAACAAGCCACCACTAGCTCAGTTGTCCGATGTCCGCTATATTGGCAGTCTAATAGAGAGAGGAGGAATAGAAGACAACGATAAGGAACTAGAGAAGAACTTCGGGAAGCAAAGGACTCAGCAGTTTAGGAAAGCACAGCAGGATGGGTCATTGGATACCTTGATGAAGGATGTACAACATGGGGAAGATGTTGAGAGTAAAAAGCAAAGTTGGCTTCCTCATATATCAAGAGCGGATACGGCTACAGCGGCGATGGAAAGCACACAGACAAAAACGGAGCAGGCTTCTCAGCAGATGGCGGAGAAGGGAGCGGCAGCGGAGAGGGCGGCGGCTAGCGCTAAGAATGCAGCAAGTGGCGGAAGCGAATCGGGGGAAAAGAATATTACCATAAATATGGGCGGACAGCAGATTACCCAGAACATTCAGGGGGATTACTCAATGGATGCTGAAGGAATGAAGAAGGGGACATTACAGGGCGCGGCAGAGGTTGGCGACAAGTCTGCTCAGGCAGTCATGCTTGCCTGTGAAAACAGAAGCATATGCTAATGAAGGCATTTCGCTCTTGTCGGGCATATTATGAGGTAATAGTGACATGGAAGATTTTGAAAAAGATGGAGGAGGCGGGAAAGTACAGCCTGTGTACATAGCTGTTCAGGGTTTTCCGTTGGTGCAGATATTTCCTACCAATTATACCCAGAAAGACCACTGTTCGTTGCTCGGGTCTCCTTCTGAATCGGGAACAACGCAATATGACAACAAGGTGACACAGCCGTCTACAGTCCAATTTACTGGCATAGTGAAGTCTACTCAAAAAGGGGTATTCAAGACTATACGAGATATAATGAAGAAGAATCGGCTATCCGACATCATCTGCCAGTTTCAGTCGAAAGCCGGGCAGATAGATAATATGATTATTGATTCCCTTGAAGAGGTCGGAGAGTCCAATAGGTATGACGGAATAGAAATACGGGTGTCCATGACGGAATTCCTAGAACACAACAAGCAACCCTAAAGGGGGCATTGTTTCATGACGGAACGTTACATAGCAACCACTGAAGACCAGACAACGGTTCTTTCCATAAATGGGAAGTCCTTTACCTTTAGATTTTTCGCATTTCGTGGTCTGATGTATGTTGACATTTCACGGAACGATGTCAGGATAGTGACAGGCAAGCGGATTATGGCTAATAGGTGGCTCATACCCGAATATGTAGCCACGGGCATAGGAAACATACGGTTCGAGACCTACAAGGCAGATGGGGACGACTATGTGTGGTATGAAGAGTTCAATAACAAGTTTCGTCTCGTTGCTTATAAGGCATCTGAGATAGAAGAGATGGAAGCCAAATCAATAGAGGGATAAGGCTATGGCTTCGTCTAAATACTTTGGGAGAGCATATAGGATAACCTTCACCAAGGGGAATGGAGGTTCGTCTACCGTATTCCAGACAGAGGACGGAAAGCCCGCTATGGACATCAAGTTCGACGTGACGTATGCACTTGGTCAGACGGCACGATTTGGGTCTATCTCCATTCTCGGATTGAAGTATGAGACTATCTCAGAATTCATTAAGCTCGCAACAATGGAAAGGGGCGCAGCACTAAGCGAGCGCATGAGAGTAAGGCTTGAGGTTGGCTACTTCTCTGGTGGTGGTAAACTGGTTGAAGTGTTGAATGGGTTTGTATATTATGCAACTGTCGCTTCGCCGCCCCAAATGTGGCTTAATCTGAAGATATCCGAATACGATCCTGATGGGGCAAAAGCAATCAAGATGGCAAACGTGACCTCTAATGTCCCGATGAGGGAATTCCTGACTCAGGTGACGGATGCTATATCCTCCCCAGACGACGGCGAAGGCATAGAGTGTACATGGGAAGACATGACAGAAGATGGTGTCGTGGACAGCGACGATGAAATAAAGACTATAGAGCTCAACGAAAAAGAGTCGCTTGGTGGCATAATAAACAAGCTCAATAGCTGCTACGACAAGGCACAGTTTATCATAAGAAACAGCCGTGAAGAAGATATCCTCGTCATCGAAGCTCATGACAAGGATGCAAAGAAACGAACTAAAGGAACTGTCCAGGTTGATGCGAACAACGGGCTCCTGTCGGTAACAGGACTTGACCCAGTAGGTGGCTGCGTCACGACTTTCATAGATGGAGGAGCAATAGATGAACTTTGTCGGCTGAACCTTACCAGCAAACTTAATCCGCAGGCGAATGGGACATATCTGATTATTAAGAAACAGTATGTAGGGCATTTCATGGGACAGGAGTGGTATACTAGGTACTTCTGCTCCGCTAGAGAGGATTAGTGGGTTTTATGATTGACGACAATGCACCAGAGACTCAGATAGAACCGGGATTCCAGAATGCCCCGAATGACCTTACGATTGCGATGAAAGCTTTCGGAACTGGGTTGATGAGAGGTCTTCATATCTGCTTCCCTGCCTGCGTGTATTCTTTCGATCGGACAACGCACATTGCAAAGGTAATGCCGCTAGTGAAGCAGGCCTTCTACAACGGAGAATGGATATACCTGCGAAGGCAGCCTTTCGACACCACTGTCAGAAATATCCAGGCAGGCGGTTTCACCATAGACTTCCCCCTCTTTGTCGGAGACACGGGCTGGGTATTTGCGAGCGACAGAGATACGCAGCTTCTTAAGCGTGAGGGGGCCCTTACCAATTCGGTTCTTGCTGCGGATAGGAACATCGCCACAATAGAGGATAAATACCAGCAGAAACCAAACACCTTGCAGATAAACAAGTGGACATTTGGATTCTTTCTTCCCGACAACTGGGGCAAATGGGAAACACATCGTTTCAAGGATAGCCCAGGTGTAGCAATAGGCAATGCCCTATACATAGGTTCGTCCATAGACACGGAAGATGAGGATGATGCCGGCGGCCAGAAAGGAGATGGGTATGAGCAGAAGACGACTTCTTCCGTTGTCCTGCAGAAAGGTGGAGGAGCCTATGTCCTATCCAGCACCAAGACAAAGCCAGATGACGCAAAGGGGCGTAGCCGGACCTCCAAGGTTTCGGTAGTTGGAGACACCGTTGAAATCGCCGTGAGCGACATGACGGAAGACACTCCGATAGATGCCTCCATAACAATAGGGACGGAATCTGGAATCGTCATACGTCAGGACAATCCGAAGGACAATCTAAACTTTATCGCTTCCGTGCAGGAAGATCAGTTCACGATGAGGCTCATGGACATAGAGAACAAGAAGACCGTGAGCATGGCGTTCGAGAATGGGCAGTTGGATGTCCACACGACAGATGCGGTGAACATCTTCTCCCAGAAGGACGTGAACATCAAGGGCGCGGAACATGCCTATGTAACCGCAAATGATGCCAGAGTGGTGGCAGAGGACACGGCATCAGTGGCTGCCAAGACCGTATCGGCATCTGCCGAAGAAACCGTGAACATTGCTGCTGGGCAGAAGATTAACCTTACTGCGCCTAATGCGATAAGTCTCGTGACGGCCTCAGATGTCACGATTATGGCGAAGAAGAAAGGCGCAAGCATAAAGGTTGACACCCTTTCGAAGGACGCTAAGATTGAGGTGAAATCAAAGGGAGATAATGCTAATATCAGTCTGGAGGCAGAGAAAGCCAACATCAGAATAAAAGCCCAAAAGGAAGTTGCGATAACCGGAGAGCAGGTTAAAATATCCGGGAAGTTTTCGGTTAGCGGAGAATCGTCTTTCTCTGGAGCTACGACCGTCAACGGGCATTCATTGAACTACAATACAGCACATGCACACTGGGTGTAATTTCGTTTCCTTTAGGGCAATAATTGAACAACCATGGACTACACCGACCTATACAACTTCCAGACGAGTACGGGCATAATCGTCCCGAATGATTCGTCCGTTCTTCTAGGGATTCAGAAGAAGTTTCAGGAGATATTCGGTACGGACATAGACCTGTCTGCCGAGACTCCCGTTGGACGTCTCATCGAGGCTTTCGCAGTTGTGGTGAAGACTACTCTTGGCATTACCGCCCAGACCGCAAACCAGTTCAACGTGAACGAGGCTACGGGAATCTATCTCGATGCGATAGCCCAGATATACGACTTGAAGCGGATAGCAGGTACAAAGACCAAGATTACTATCAAGTGCTACTTCTCCGACAATGTGACGGGCACGACCACTATTCCCGCTGGTTCTCTCATAATGAGCACGTCCAACGGAAAGATGTTCAGCATTGACAGCGCCATAACCAACACAGGAGCGGAGGTTGAGGAATCAACGGGGCGGCATTATGCGGTAGGCACCGCAACCGCAACGCAGACTGGACCCATCGTTGCGCCAGCGGGTACAGTCAACTCCATTCAGACTTCCGTGATGGGATGGAACGGCGTTACTAACATCGGCCCTACTTACACCGGTACCGACATAGAGACGGACGAGGCTTTCCGCAACCGCATAATGACTTCCCGCCCAGTAGGAATCGGTTTCAACACTCACCTTGTTTCCGCATTGAATAGGCTAGACGGAGTTTACTCCAACTGCGTTCTTGAGAACAACACCGGCACCGACATGGTGAAGAAGGACATTGTGATTCCGCCGCACTCCATATTTGTCGGGATAGACTGCATCGAAACCAACGACCTTCTCGCTGAGATTGCGGAGGAAGTTTCGAGGGCTAAGCCAATCGGGGTTGGAATGGTGCATGAGGGCGTTACCGCCGCAACTCTCATAAGCCGAGAGGTGAAGTACGGCTACAACAACGGCTATTCGCAGACTATCCATTTCTACAAGGCGAAGAAAACCGCCATCATGGTAGACCTCACGTACTCATTCGGAAAGTACACGGGAGACAACATCTCGAACGACATTGCGGAAGTCATTTCCGAATACGTTGATTCCGTAGGGGTAGGCGGAACCGTGTACGGCACGATGATAGCCAACGAGCTCATCAACCGCCTTAACATCGGCATCGGGACTGTGTGGCTGCAGAAGGAGGGCAGCAACATTCCCGCCGACAACTCCGTGGAGATGATGGGCTATGAGACTCCATATGCCATAGCCGACAACATTTCTATCACCGAAATCACCTAGACGGGGGTAGATGTTGGATGAAGATTCACGAGATAGACAATTCGCTGAACAACCTTGGCAAGACCGTCCTGTGGCAGTATGACCGGGCGGTTCGGCTATTGTCCGTGATGAAGCACATGCAGGTTCTCTACCACTGCGCCGTGGAGCAGTTCTGGCAGTTCTGGACTGAGAAGGTTCTGGCAATAGACACTTGCGGTGCATTGGGATGTTCCGTATGGGGAATCTTCCTCGGAGTGCCGAGACCTACGGTGAAGGACGAAGACGGGAAAGACCGTCTCATTGTCACGTCAGTATACAGGCGAATCCTCAAGGGCGCTTTCTATCTGATGAAGACCAGCAGTTCGTTCGGCGACATACTTGGGTATCTCGAAATCGTGTTCGGGGTTGGCGGAGAAGAGAACCTGTCAAAGTGGTCTGTGTACGTTAGCGAATACGGATGGACGACGAACATAGACGAACTTAACGACGTGTACAAGAGCGGAATCGCCTATGCCAAGGGCGACATATTCTCATATGACAGGCTAGGGGAGGGAATACTTCGCAACTGGAAATGCACAAGGGACATATCCAAGGCTGAGAACACATCGTTCGATGCGATAGCCGACTATGTTGTTTCCACCAATGAGCCGACAAATGGAGTGGCAGATGACGAAACGCTCTTGCTAAAGCTCTACGACCCAGAGGGGATCTGCCGCAAGATCGGCGGAGCTCCGAACAACTCACTTTCGATAACTGTCGAATATGAATTCGGTGAAACCACGATACGAGCGGTAGCGACCAGACGGCGGAAATGCGGAGTGACGCTCACCGACAACGAAGACTTGTCGATGGAATACGGCAAGTCTGCATACTATGATGAGATGCACAGAGACCAGAAACTGCTGTTCGAGCAGCGTCTCTCTGACTTCTGCCCCTTCCCTCTCGGAATCAAGAGCAACATTCCTGTCGGGAGGTGGGTTTTTGGGTTCAAAGGGCAGGACTTCATACGATATGAACCGAACAAGGCTTTCGAGAAAGGGCAGGTCTTCGGGCATGTCTTGACCGACTATAACTGCTGCAACTATGTGTGCCTAGAAGACATAACTGCAGAAGAAAACACGTCGTTTGAGGCGATAGAGGGGAAGGTGCAGAAGACATACGGCGGCGGCCCTCTCGTCCAGTCTTTTGGAGAGATGACGCCGCCTTACATGGACCTGCGGTCGCTCTATAGCAAGTATGCAATCAAGCCGATTTCAATGATAGCGGTCAACTCTCAAGGATGGTATTCTGTGATTCCGCCCAAGAACATGTTCCTAGGATTGGAGAATGGGCTAGTCAAGATATTCAAGAACACGAGGGACATTTACTTATTTGTGAGTTGGTCTGGTGAAGATGACAATCCAATAGCTGACTTAACTGGCGGAACCAACGTGAACTATTATGGAGCGGACACCTCATCAATGGAAGCCCATCTCAAATCGTTCGCTAGGGTGGCGCGATTGAACAACTGTCAGGTAGTCCCGTATAGCCTTGCAATCACTCCGCAGCCAAACACCACCTACGGAACAGGCACGTCGATTCTGGTGAATGGAAAGTGGCGGACATTCAACATAACGTTCACCACGGGAAATGAAGTATCGTTGCAGGCAATCATAGAGGCATCTTCGCCGGAATCAAATGCGGGGATTCACCTCTGGTATCCATATAGCATCTAGGAGAACACATGACAAGTTTCGACAATGTTCCTCTCGTACTTACGCCGTTCGCGGACAGCGATGCCTCCAAGGACTTTTCGTTCTTCGAGTCAGGGATAACTCGCCAGATGACGGTTCCTGCGGAAAACGGAGGGGCTAGGTTCACCAGACACCAGATGAATGGCATAGGGTATCTCGCTACGCTCGGAGCATTTCTCGATAGGGTAGGTTATCCGTATGGTAGGGAACGGCTAGACCCATCGTCGTTTGGCGGATACCCCAAGGGCGCAATCCTAATGACGCAGGAAAACAATCGTGTCCGTGAATACATCAGTCTGGTAGACAACAACACACACCCCCTCCCGACGGAAGATGAGGACGGAACCTATGTAGGAAACGAGTGGTGGGCTCCCACGATACCCACGGATTCCGTATCATTCTATCCGAGCTTTGCGAATCCTAAATATGTGACGGGAGCAACGATCGGTCCTATCGGGTATAATGGGAGTACATATACCGACTTAACCGTTTCCGAAACTGGCTGGTACTGCATAGAGAGAGTATTTCGGCTAGCTGATGGTTCCCAGTTTAAGACCATTCTTAACCTAGCGGATATGCGTCTTTCGCTGCAGATGAACGGAGACGGTCTGTCAAATGGTTGGTTTGTTGTCGCCGAACCTCTCGACGGTCTGTTAGGAGAAAAGGCAAGTTGCATCATTCCTCTGTCCGCAGGAGCATTGTTGCGCTTTGTATTTTCCAGCATGTATTTCACAGTGCCAGACACGAAGGTATACTGCGACGTGTCAATTAGCAAACTTCAGGCAATGGAACTTCAGTAATGACCCTAGAACAGGCAGATAAGATTGCGGACATAATCCTTTCCGCCCCGAAGGTGTTCGATTCTCTTCCGATGCAGTTCCCAAATGCATCGGGCATCACGAGCGAGTCCGCAGCCTATGGGGAAGGTAACATAGACAATTCGGCTTGGCTCAAAGGACTTACTTATCTTAGTCAGATTGGGCAACTATCTGGCAATGGAGTTTATGCCTGCAAGAATGGATTCCAGATAGGATATGAGAGACCAATAAAAGACGGAGATGTAACACCGTTAAGTGTCTTACACATGCCCTACGGACGATATGCGACACTCGACGATATCAAGATGATGGCATATGTCGGCATAGAGAATTATAGGGCGAAAGCGATGGGGCATCGCTGGCGCTTCAACGAGAAGGGCGTCAATACCGTAAACGACACCTATGCCTACCATAGGGGGAGCATCGTAAGGCAGGAGGACGGGAAGCGCTGGATAAAGTGCAGGGAAGGGAACGTGACTCCTATTCCAGGAGTTACAATAGACGGATGGGTAGGAAGGAAGGGCGGCACTCATTCATCGGTAGACCCTCTGCTATGGTCTGCTTTCACGAGAAGACCAGCATATAGGAAACCGACGGCTGTGAACATTCCGTTGCTAGATGGAGTTTCGTTTCCGTTCGAGAAGGTAACTAGGTTTGTCAAAGCCGCAACGATAGAAGGGCATAACGACTTGGTCCAGTTAAGAGACGTATGGGACTATGCCGATATGACCGGCAAGACTTCGGAAGCCATTTATACGAACGGAAATAGAATCCTCAACTATGAGGGCAGGTTAGTTGTTCGTATCTCAGAAGTAGACGAACTCGAGAAAGAAGCTACACAGGAAGAGATAGAGGCGAACAGCATGGTATGGGTTACGAGCCAAGCGATTCCTATCTATGTTGATTACTATCTTTCAACCGCCGACAATAGGATAGACGAGCATAAGTCCCTTACCCCTACGTATGCTTCTAGCTATTCTACTTATGTTCACAAAGGAAGTGTGACAAGGTGGACTAGAGTGTTCCGCTCGAACTTCATTCCTCTGGCAGAGGGGCGGACATACTATGTCTACATTGAGAGGGAAGATAGCCGAGCGTCCACCTATAATGGCATGGAACGAACAATGACTGGCGGGAATCTGGTTGCATTGAGAATCCCTACGGACACAATTGCTCCTAACTTCTAGCCTATTTTTGACATACTCCCAATGCTGAAGCCGTTGGGATTCTTGGTTCAGACGGTTCATGCCACCAACTCCTCTATGGAGTTTCTGGTCTTACTAGAACCTCGCCAATTGGCAGATGTCCCTGCCGTAAGAATGTTCATCGCCGCATTCACGTCGCGGTCATGCCTTGCTCCGCAATTTGGACACACCCACTCGCGGACTCGAAGGTTCTTTGTGTCGGGATTCTTGCACCCGCACTTGTGGCACGTCTGGCTACTAGCAAGCCACCTGTCTACCTTGCGGACTTCCTTCCCGTTCTTCTCCGCAAGATACTCCAGCTTGGCTACAAAGTCAGCAAAGCCGTAGTCCGACACCTTCCGCCCCCAGAGCCTCTTCATTCCGTCCAGGTTCAAGTCCTCTATACAGATTACATCAAACTCCTTGACGATTGAACGGGCAACCTTCCATTGCCAGTCGTTCCTAAGATCCTCTATGCGGCGGTAGAGCCGTGCCACGGCAAGCCTAGCCTTATGACGTTTGTGGCTTCCCTTCACCTTCCTCGTCAGCCTCTTTTGTGCCTTTGCCAGTTCCTTCATGCTCCTCTTAAAGAACAGGGGCATCTCTATCGTGATTCCGTCGTGTCTCGTCAGAAACGTCTTAAGCCCAAAGTCGAACCCCGCAGCCTTACCCGTCATGGGTATCTCTTGGACGTCGTTCCAGTCCGTCAGCATGATGAACCAGATGTCTCCGCACCTGTCCCTCTTTATCGTCAGTCTCTTTACCTTTCCTTTTATCTCCTGTGACTTGTGAAAGCCGTATATCCGACCTTGAAGTACAACATGGTTCCCGTCTATCTTGTACCCCGCCTGTAGAAGAGTGTAGGACTTGTTGTGGCTTGCCTTGCGGCACTTAGGAGGTCTTACTCTGTCGGTTGTCTTACCAGACTTCTTCCTCTTACAGTAGGAGAAGAAGTTCCGTAGACCCTTGTACACCCGCCCTATGCACTCCTGAACTGCCTGTGACGGCAGCCCCTCCACCATTCTTGCAGTGCGGCAGGCAACCTTCTTCTTCTTCGCTATGTGGTTGGACAGTTCAAATGCAGACAGGGGCTTCCTGTAGCACTTGTAGTATCCTTCCATCATTTTCACGGCATAATTCCGCACAAGCCCAAAGCGGGTGATGAGACGGTCTTGCGCTCCGTCTTTCGCCCTGTCATATGCCTTGAACTTGTAGACCTTCATAGGCAAATCAAAAAGCCTCCATGTGGAAGGTGGAAAATTGGCTTTCGGCCAAGACTTCCGCACAAAGGCTAAATCTGTTAATCGTGTATCGCATAGGTTTTCCACTTCCTACGGAAACCAGAACGGTTCATATTATGCCAAAAAGTATGCTCCACGTCAACTGCCTTAGTTCGCTTTCTCCCCAATCCTAAAGGGATTGGGTTCTCTCGTTCAATCTTTTATATTTCGGCATTTAGTAACATGAAAACCCTAGGAAGAAATGCCGATAACGACCTCTATCTCGAAGCCGGAGGTCTTGCAATCCTGCACGATGCCGATGCCCAGTGTGCGGTTATCGAGGCGATTCTGCAGACGCAGCAGGGCGAACTCCAGTTCGATCCCGACAGGGGAATAGACTACTTCGGCACAGTCCTTCAAAACCCAACGTACATAGACTTCTGGGCGGCACAGGTTCAGTCTCGTATCGAGGACTTGGATTTTGTAGCTTCGGTTGACGATTTCACATATCGTTTCGACAACCAGACGAGTACCCTCTACTGGTCCATGACCGTGACTAACACGGACGAGGACAGGCTTGACCTTAGAGACAAGAAGACAGTCATAGACGGCTCTCCCGGAACGGATATTTCGTGGAACGACATTTACGACAAGCCGACAGGCGTGCAGCAGGCGCTAGACATGGTAGAAGCCATGCACGAGGAAGCTGTCGACACGAGGGAGATGCTTACCCCCTCCTCCACTCTCAGGGACACGAAAGGGCTGCTGAATCGGATTATCTTCGACCCGAACAACGAAGAGTATTCCAAGACAAGGCAGGTTACGTTCACGTTCTCCGGCATTCCTCTCGGCACCGTGATAGACGTGAGCAACATCAGGCTGGACATTCTAAACACGGGTTCGGGAGAGGCTTACTATGCTCCGTTCATCGTGGAAATAGACGATGGCCTGAAACTTCGCGCCGACCAGACTATCACGATGGCCGCAACGGGGAATGAGGTTATCTTTCTTGACACGGACACGGGGCAGGACGAAGAGGGGCATGCCTACACGACCCAGAAGCACACCTTGCTGAAAGGTGGCACCGTCACCCTCACTATCAAGGGGAACATCACCAGAATCTGGAGCGCCGACGAATCCAAGCCAATCTTCCTCAATTCCAAGGGCGAGCCTTTCGCATACCTTTCAGGCTTCTCGGTTGGCGAGAGGGTTCCGCTTTCTGCGATAGGAAATGGCACGTTCGGGAACTTCGGGAACCTGCAGAAGGTCGTGTGGAATGAGGGCAACGAGAGTTCAATCACGTTTGGAGACTATGCCTTTGCGGGATGCTCTTCGCTGATGGAAATCGCATGGCTTCCGAAGAAAACCACTTCTCTCGGAATCGGATGCTTCCAGAACTGCAAGAGCCTATTGAGCCTCAAAGGTCTCGAAAGCACCCAGATAGAACAGATTCCAGACGACTGCTTCTATGGATGCACGCAGTTGAAGAACTGCGGCAACCTTCCAGAAAGAATAACCAGTATCGGTTCCCATGTGTTCAAGGGATGCACCTCCTTCAAGAACATAGACGAACTTCCGCAAACGATCGAATCACTTGGTGAGGAGTGTTTCTGCGGATGCATCGGAATCACGGCCATACTATATCCGCCTGAATCATTGAAGACAATCGGGAAGCGGTGCTTTGCCGACTGCTCCTCTCTCGAATCGCTCTACCTCTCCGCAAGCACTACCGAAATAGGCGAAGGGGCTTATGCGGGATGCGCGATGCTCACGAACATCATGAGCGATGCGGATGCCGTTCCAACACTCGATGCTACGGCCTTCGACGGGGAGACTCCAATCGTCTATGTCCCTGCTTCGCTTCTCTCCGCCTACCAGAGCGATTCCGTCTGGGGCGCAATGACGGTGAAGAAGTATGGCGTCTATGAATTCGCCTTGGAGGATATGCAGGCGGGGACAACCCTTCTTGGCACTACGAGCAACCTCATCTCGGATTCCGTCTGGACAATCTCGTTTGGTATCGGAGACAAGCAGCAGCGGTTCATACCTTCGGTAGATGCGCTGCCGTCCTTCACCTACAAGGATGTCGTGGCCAATGCGACGATAACGATAAAGGGCTATGTCCGAAGGATAGCCGCAGCCTCTTCCGAATCATATCCGTTCTTGGCTACAACGGCGGCTTCTGCATTCACCAACTTGAAGTCCGTGACTGTGACCGATTCTCCTTTGGAGATGATTGGCGACTATGCTTTTGCTCAGTGCGTCAATCTCGCCAGCATTGAATGCGGCTTGGAAGAGGAGCGCGACTATTGCATAGGCGAAAGGGCTTTCTGGGGATGTTCCGCTCTGACAAGCACGGCTTGGCTAAAGGCTGGTCTCGGTAGGCTCGTGAAGGAACATACGACAACCTATGAGCAGTTGGACGACGGAACGATTGTCCCGATAGAGACTATCGTTCTCTTCCCCGCTTTTGGTGAAAGGTGCTTCTGGCAGTCTGGAATCACGGCGCTGGAGTACGATGCGACAGACGTGAAGGAACTCCCATCATACTGCTTTGCGGAGACGAAGATTTCCTCCATTAGCGGACTTGGAACAGTGGTACTCGAATCCATCGGAGACCACTGCTTCTACAAATGCTCCTACCTTACCGACATTACGGCATTGCCCTACACGGGAATAGCCACGCTGCCAGACTATTGCTTTGCGGAGTGCAATAGTCTCACTTCCATAGAGGGCATTGAGAGCCTTGTATCGGAAGGGATGGGGAGCCATGTCTTTGAGAACTGCGCTATAGAGAACATTCTCCCGATAGCGAATGCATCAGAGATTACCGCTATCGCCCCTTACATGTTCGCTGGCTGCTCGTTGTCAAGCCTTGAAGGGTTGACTGACAAGATAACGGAACTCGGAGAAGGATGCTTTAGCCGCAACTCTCTGCTAAAAGACGTTTCTGCGATTCTTGAAGCTCCTTCCGTAACGGAGATTCCTGCCAAGTGCTTCCAAGCAAGCGGACTTCTGGCGCTCATCGGATGTTGGAACATAACCTCTATCGGTGCTTATGCCTTTGCCGACTGCACAAGTCTCATATCCACTTCCGGGCTAGGCCCGGACATAGCAAACATCGGAGACTATGCTTTTCAGAACTGCACTGGGCTAAAGCAGGTTTCGTGCATTGCCTCGAACGTCCCGACGATTTCATCTTCCGCATTTAGCGGTGCTCCCGCACCTGGCATTCCTCTCTACGTGAAAGAGGACATGGTAGGCAACTTCTCTTCCGCCGCCACTTGGAATAGCTTCGGAGCGATTGCTTCGAGAACCATAAAAGTCCACCTACAGAACATAGGCGGAACCGAACCGGGCGACGTCAACATAGATACCGCAGCAGTTGTCAATACCGGCGTCAAGGTTTCCATAGACCCTTCTGCTGAGCACTATCTTGGAGTGTGGTATGCAGACTATGGTGACGGCACGGAATTTGAGCATTTCTATTCTAGCGATTCCTCTGTCCATGATGCGCTTGCCGAACATACCTACGACGAGAGAGGAAACTACACGATAACCCTCTTCGGCGACATCATCGAGGTATGGGGAGACCATACGGACAACATAGTGAATGGAGACTATGTTGCCAGTCCACCAAAAGATATGGATGTACCTCCATTCCTCGGAGGACTATCTAGTACCGCATCTTTGATTTCAATCAATTCCGAATACCTAAAGAAGATAGGCGACTTCTGCTTCTTCAACTATGGGCAGGCACCTATTCCGGGGAATGACAATGCGCTATCTGTCTCTGTAACAATGGATGGCGCTGGTACAGTTGGCGCATATGCCTTTGCGAAGAAAGACGATGCTTATGGGCCGATGGGAACGCTCGGCGCTTTCAATGCAGTTACTGTTGGTAACTATGCTTTCTATAAGGGGGGACTAAATTCTTCTACTCCTTTCAGCACTGTCAAAACGGCAGGGAAAGCGGCATTTGCAAAAAATCCACTGCTAACAGAATTGGCGGGGTTTTCATCTCTTACAAAGGTGACGGAAAGCCTTTTTGAGGGATGCACAGGACTAATAACCACCTCTGGATTGTCTGCTGTAACAGAAATTCAAGATTATGGATTTAAGGATTGTACGGGACTCACGTCAGTAAAGGACTTTAGTGCTTCGTTCACCAGGATCGGGGCTGGAGCTTTCAATAACTGCCCTAACATAACAAGAATCTTCATGGCTAACGTCAATCCTCCATATTTGGCCCAGGATGGATTTGATGGCATAGGAAACGAATTTCTCCCGAAAGCGCTTGTTTATGTCCCCGCTGGGCGAGAGAGTGCATACCAAGAGCAAGAATACTGGTACAAGTTCCAGACTGAATCAGAAGGAACAATTCAATGGAGGATTACTTCTCGGGCTATCACTTTTGTCTTGCAGAATGTAACCAAAGCGCTAAAGATACCCGCAAATAGTTTCATTGTCTCGGCAACAGGCAATTGGACTCTTGATTTCGGTGAAGGTGAAGACAAGCGGCAATATACGGCCGGGACTAATGAGATAGATACATATAGCTTTAACTCCGCTAGCGCTAGAAAAGAAGTTAAGATTAGCGGCCCCGTAACCTCTATAAGATGCACATCTTCCGCATATCCGATCTTTGGGAAAGATGTAGGAGGTAAATTACTTACCAGTGTGAGCATATCGGAAGCGATGGACATAACGGAGATAGGCAATTACCTTTTCCGAGAATGCAAAGCCCTTGAATCCGTCAATAATGCCGACACGATAGTTTCTGTTGGTGAATATGCCTTTGCGGATGCCCAAAAGCTCTGGGACATTACCGGCCTCTCAAACATCTCTTCAATCGAACGATATGCATTCTCTGGGTGCTCTTCCCTAACCAATCTCTATGGACTTAATCGCGTCACTACCATAGGTGAGCGAGCTTTCAACGGATGCTCTTCATTGAAGAAGATTGACGGGCTTGGCACTGGTGTGACGAGCATAGGAGACTATGCATTTGCGAGTTGTCCTCTGCAAGAGGTGCAGATGTTCGCGGAAGAGCCGCCTACGATGCCGACAACGGCTTTCAGCGGACTGTCTTCGGAAGTACCCCTCTATGTCCGCACGAAGTGCCTGACGGCTTACAAGGAATCCTCCTCGTGGGGTTCCGTGTTCGGAGACATAAGAAGCCGATTCGTGGAGTTCACCTTAACCGCATGTCCGTCCAATCTCACTGTGAAGGGGAACATCGGCAAGGTGAAGTCCGACACGTTCTGGGTTGTGGATTGGGATGCCTATGATTCGGACGGAGTGCCTAGCGAAGACGGAGCGGAGGAGCAATACCTCCCTGCGCATACTTACACTCTTTCTGGCACTCACACTCTTAGGCTGGAAGGTGATATTAAAGGCATAAATGCCCCTAAGCCAGAAGTTGTATTGGGGGAACACGATATCCCTACCGCCATAACAGGCAATTCGTTTCTAACACTGATTCCTGATGGTGAGAGCGACCCGCTAATAGGAGATGAGCACCTTCTTACTCGTGTCTTTCGTTCAGAATATTCAGCCCTTTCAGAGGTTGGAGATGCCGCATTCCTCAACAATGGGAATCTTACGACCGCAAGTCTTGCCGGTATAATTTCGATAGGGGAAGCAGCATTTGCTCTAGACAAAGGACTTACCAACCTTACTTTGCTAGACACAGTAGGAGTTATTGACAAATATGCTTTCTTCGGCTGCGAGGGGCTTACTAGCATAACTGGGCTAAACGGCAACAAGTCTAAAGTTACCATAGCCGAATTTGCATTTGGTGGCATTTCTGGACTCACCTATGTGCAGGTGGGAATTCGGGAGCCAAGTGATGCAGTAATCACACAAACCTCATTTGGCTACTATGAGCCGATTACAGAAGCAAAAAACATTTCGGTATATGTACCCCTTGGGAAGGAAGGCGAATATGAGGGGACTATCTGGGGAATGTTTGCGATTTCGTCGCAGGTTATTATTTTCACGTTGGCAAATGTGCCGTCTGGCACTACAATACTCGGTATCTCCAATACCAACACAACTGGAACGGCGAGAATTGAATCAGAGTCACGATGGTCCATTGATTGGGATGATGGCACTCAAAACAACATGGAGGTGGACGATACATCATTCCCCTCGCATACATATCTCTACGATGAGACTGATTTAATTGAGAAGGATAGATGGACTGAACTTCCCAATGGGACTATGGTTAGACCCAAAATAGAGATAGCCCTCACAGGGAGTATTAAAACTCTAGCCTGCCAATCCAATGCGAATTATCCTTTTCTAGCAACAGAACTAGGGAAGGGGATTCCTTATCTAGTAAGCATAACCGCTCCTGACACTATGGAGAGCTTAAAGCAGATAGGCGATTTTGTTTTCCAGGGCTGCTCCTCCCTAGAGTCGGTAACGGGATTTACTAGAGTAGAAACCATTGGTCAATATGCATTTAATGGATGCACAAACCTTAGCAACATAGGAGATGCCTCTTCTGGATTCATAGCAGTAACTGCTATCGGGAACAAAGCATTTGCCAATTGCCAGAGTCTGCAGAATCTTGCTTCCTTTGCTCATGTGCGGTCAATCGGTATAAGGGCATTTGAGAACTGCATATCTCTGACAGGAACTACGGGGTTGGGAAGTGCTTATGCGTCGCTTTCTCCTACCGACTGGACCGATCAGGGACTTTCTGCTACTTTTGGTGCCTATGCCTTCGAAGGATGTGGCTTTGGCGCTATTGACATGGACAACTATAATGTCCCGCCCACCATTCAAAGCACGACATTCCCTGGCGACCCAGCAGATGTTCTGGTGTTCGTGTCCACTGTCGATGGCGTCTTAGAATCATACAAGAAGGCTTCCGTATGGGTTCGTTATTTCAACAACATCATCGCTGCTTCAAACATTACACTAACTTTCCATGACTGTATTGATTCCCCGACCTCTCAGACTGATACCAACACTTATGACCCCGTGACGGGACAGATGTCTATCAATGGAGATCCGGATGAAACCGTTGTGGTAGGAGAAACCACAACAACTACTGGATGGGCTTTCTACGGAGAAGGAGCAAAGCTCAACTTTACGGGCTCCTATCTCCTCATAGATTGGGGCGATGGCGAGACTACGACTCGACTTAATGAGAGCGGTGGCAATGAAGGGTGGACACTACCAAACCACCCTTATAAATCTCTGAATGGAACAACTGCGACTATAAAAATAAGAGGCGACATTACAAAAATTTACCCTGTAAGTTCTAACGACCGAGACCTTGACCCAGCTAGGGGCGAAAAGCCAGATGATAGTTTGGCTCCGTGCATAGGACTCATTCCGTTTACTGAGGTGTCTTCTTCTAAAGATGACTTTCATTCGTTGGACTACGATTATGGAAAAATCATTTATGATGCAAAAGTCTCACTAGAATTTGGCACAGGATCGAAGCTGGAGAGGATTGGCTCATATAGTTTCCAAAATTGCAATATCAGTTCACTCACTTTTGGAAAACCTTCGGGTGAACCTCTTGTTATTGGAGACTGTGCATTCCGCAAATGTCACACCTCGACTTTAAACATAACAGAGAGTGTACGAGCCGCAGATTCTAGTCTAGCCCCTGTCTCAACCAGAGATAGCATAAAATCAATAGGTAACTATGCCTTTGAAGACTGTACTCAATTAAACTCTACTGAGTTTCTGGATGGCGCAACTGAATCTATTGGAGTTGGAGCATTTAAGGGGTGTGCTGCTTTGAATTCCATTAAACTGCCCGCTTCTCTACTATCGGTATGTGAGTCTGCTTTTGAAGGGTGTTCAGGAATTGTTGGCGGCATCACATGGAAACAATCCACAGATGACGACATTCTAGATAATCCTAACATAACCATAGGAGCAAGGGCTTTCTATGGATGCACTGGTGCGAACAACGAAGAATGGGCAGTTTCGATTCCAAGCCAAGTCAAGAGCATAGGGGAATCCGCATTCGAGAATTGCGGGATGAAGTCGTTCACGTGGGGGAATGCAACCGACCCTCATTCCTATGCCCTTCCAGCAGGAGCATTTAGGAACTGCGCAAATCTGGTGAGTTTCAATGCCTACGGCATAACGTCTATCGGAGCCTATGCTTTCTTCGGGTGTACTAGTCTGCCCGATTCTTCTTTTGCGAGCATCATTGCTTCTGCAGAGGGTTCTCTCGGAAACTATGCATTTGCGCTCTGTCCAAAGCTCGGGGACATAACAATCCCGTTGGCTATCACTTCTCTTGGAGAGGGATGCTTCTCTAGGTCCAACAGAAACTTGCTATACGGACATTTCTATACTTCTCCCGATGGAGACAGCCAAACACTTGGTGAGAGGTATACGGGAATCACCGACTTCGAGAACTGGATGTCTGCGAAGTATGGAGAGAAGCACTTCGACGTGTGGGCGAAGTACGACAAGATGCTTCGGATTTCCGACCCTAACTATAGCGCCTTAAGAATCAGATGGGGAGAGGAAGGTTCTGGGAACACGTGGACGGCTCCAGACAATGCTTCGATAGGTGCGGCCTGCTTCATGAACTGCCGAGGGCTTGTCATAGAATGGGACAAGTTCCCTTCGCTGACGCTGATTCCGGCATACTGCTTCTACAATTGCAATAGCTTGTTTAGCGGAAGAGACCTCTCAGAACTGCCTGATACAATTGAAGTGTTCGAGAGATTCGCTCTCGCTAGGACTGGGATAAGCAGTATTGGGAGAACGGGGAATTCTCTTTCGGCAACCTTCGCCCCGGCATTGTTCCTGGGATGCGAAAACCTCACTTCTCTCAATGGCATTCAGACTCTCTTCTCTTCAACACCTTCGGCCTTGAATGAGGGATGCTTCCACGGATGCACAAACCTGAAAGAAGTAAATGCCTTGAGCGCAACGACACCGGTAGTCCAGTTGGGTGCCTACTGCTTTGCATACTGCACCAAACTGAAAGGCTCTGGAAGCACCCTATACAACATCTCTAATGCGCTCCAGAACATAATAGAGATTGGAGAGGGGTGCTTTGAGGGATGTACTGGGATAACCAAGTTCGACGGGCTTGCAAAGGTCACCTACTATCCTTATAGAGCATTCTATGGCTGCGGAATCACCAGAATCAACAGGCTCTGCTCTGCTGAAGTGGGCGCTACAAATCCCGTGACGCTAGTTGGCGATTCCTTTGGCGGAAACAAAGATATAAGAATCATGTACTTCCCCTACGGGACAGATGAGAATCCCAAGGTTGTGCAGGTGGAGGAGGAAACCGGATACGTGGAAGACGAAAACGGGGAGAATGGGGAAGACGTTCTCTGCTACGATCCATTCAGCGCAATAGACACCGCAGAAAAGAAGAGGACTGTCCAGGTTGCGATTCCTACGGACATGATTCCGTACTACCAGACGTATCAGCCTTATGGGCCGCTCGGCATCTACTATTGGGCGCAGTATGCGCTTGTGACGGACACCAGTTCATCGAATCTCGCAATGTCCATGACGTTGCAGGTCCCCGCTGGCGGCGGCCGGATATGGGGAAATGGCGTTATCAAGAAGGATGCGGGAAAGAACGTCTATATCGACTGGGGAGACGGAAGCGGACTTGAGTCTATCGACAACGACCCTACCGACCCTACGAAAGCCCTTGTATCCAACCTCAGCCACGTTTACAGCGCGGAAAAGTTCGTCACTTCGCAGGTAGTCCCTGTCTCCATCTTTGGCGATGTGATTTCGTTCGCAGGAGAAGCCGACCATGCTCAGACGGCTACTCTGGGAAGGAAAAGGGTAAAGCCTCTGCTGGCAACATACGTGCTTCCTAAAGAGTCATCGTCTGATGAAGACAAGGAAGGGAACGCTTGGGCCATAAGCGTCTCTTTCGACGGAGCATTTCTGGAAGAGCTTACAGATGGGTGTCTGGGATACTGCACCAACCTTACCACGATACAGACACTTCCCGATACCGTCACTAAGTTCGGAGACAACCTCTTCTTTGGATGCGAGAAAATCACTAACCTTGACTTCGTTCCTTTGACCATATCGGAACTAGGGAAATTCTGTTTCGCATATTGCAAGGGATTGACCGACTTTAGCAACCTCAAACTTTGCACTAGCATTACGGAGATTCCAGACGGATGCTTCCTCAATGTCCGTCCCGCCGATAGCGATGCCAAGCTGGATTGGCTTCCTCAAACGGTCAACAAGATAGGGTTCTCGGCATTCCAGAGGTTCTGCTTCACGGGATTCGATTTCGGAACATCTTCGGGTACGCCTAACAAGAGAGAGATAACGGTTGACAACTATGCTTTCCGTTACAACTATTCTCTGTCAAGCCTCGCCAACATAGTGCTAAAGTTCAATGCGGGGCGCGGAACGAACTGTTTTAGGGAATGCACTTCGCTTGCCAATCTAACTGGGTTGGAATTCGAGTCAAGCATAAAGGCATTGCCCAAGGCTATGTTCCGTGGATGCACCTCCTTGGCGAGCTTTGCTGGGATACCGTTACAAATTACGGAATATGGGGATGGGGCTTTCTATGGGACTGGCATTACCAGTTTGAATGGCATCAATTCGACCGTAACAAAACTGGGGACTGAGGGAACCAAGACAACCGACAGCAACTTCTCCACCTATGGCGGAGTCTTTGAAAATTGTGCAAGTCTTACAAGCCTAGTGGGAATGCCAACCTCTGTCAGTTATCTAGGGGCGGCTGCATTTCGCGGATGTGAAGCTCTTACGGGGCTATCGGGAATCCCGAAAAATTCTAGTATTTCTGCAATGGGCGATTCATGCTTTGCTGGGTGTACGTCGATAGAGGATTTGTCGGGAATCGAGAATACGGGGATTAAGGATCTCCCACAAAAATGCTTTGCAGGGTGTACTGCTCTTCAAAGCATAGTGTATGATTCTGCGAATGAAGCTTCACGAATTCGGCTTCCAGCAAAGATTGAAATGATTGGGAAGAATTGCTTTGAAGGGTGTAAAAAGATAAGAGTCATCATGCTTGACAGATGGATGGAATCTGCGGCGGAACCAGTAACTTATCTGGCGGACACGAATCAAGACCCTAATGTATTTGAATATGCGGCACTACGCGGAACTGTGAAAATAAGAGTCCCTGACGGGGCTTTAGCTGAATATCAGAGTCAATGGGCAGGTGTTGGTTCTAATCGGTTTGATGATGATGATATTGAGATTTATTGAATGAATGGGTGGATTTCCATCTAGGCATTTAATGAAATGGATCCGGCGATATTCAGAAAAGGCGATGCTTCCAGCGTCCTTGTTGTGGACAAGTCGTGGAACGACATCATAGACAAGCCGGACTTCTTCGATGAACTCGCAGAGCGCATTGTGAAGATGTCCGATGCTGCCGATTCCATTGGCGTAATGACAAAGGCCACCACTCTCCGCCAGTTCAAGGATGCCATAAATGCCGTCCTGATGGAGCCGCTTCTCGCTACCGTAGAACACGACGGTCACAATGTTGTGAGAAAGCAGGGTTCGGTTCTGGTGGATGCATTCTGGGACGAAATCATAAAGCCTGACGACGTTTGGGAGAAGCTAAAGGCGGCGATAGGGAAAGCATACGACATGAAGGTGCGAATCGGGGAGTGCAAGCCGCTTAAGGATTCGGACACGCTGATGAGGTCCAAGGAGACGTTCAACGACACCGTAATGAAGCCCCTTCTCGGAATCAACGAGGACGAGTAGTGAATACCTTTTTTCGGAGGATGATAATGAACATCGCAGGAATGATGAAGAAGACTGCTATCACAATCGCGACGGCACTCACCGCCGCTGCTACCATGTTCGGAGCGCCTAGCGACAAGCCGAAGATAACGGACACTCTTAACGACTTCAACCCAGAGTATCCGGTAGGCATCTACATCCAGGAGATAGCAAGCAACCAGATTGTCTCAGTCGTGAAACTCACGAACGGCGTCCTTTCTGTCGGGTCGGAATCCATCAACATTGCGGAGCCTAGCCACAAGGTAGTTGAGACTAATGTTGTGGAAGGTGCCATCGTCATAACCACGAACACCTACTATACCGTGTATGAGGATGGACTAGAAAAGACGCTGAAGGAGTATGCTACAAAGGAGAAGATAGTCTCCATAGCGACGAACGAGCTTGGTGAGGTGACAACCAACTGGACGAAGGTGGCATATCTTTCCGACATTCCGCCAGACGAGAAAAAGGCGGACAAGGTCATATCCGTCTGGGAGTTCGTAGAACCTTCGAGAGGGGTGACTCTCTCCATGGTAGACAATCCAGAGATACCTTATGCTTACTGGAGGTGGGAGGACAAGGAAGATCCGACCACATACATCAATTTGTACTTCACCAATGGAATTTGGACGTTGGAGAACGGAGCAACTTCAACTTACACGGTGGAACTCCCGTTCGACGAGCCAGTTGTACAGATAGGAAGCCTATCTTTCGTCGCGACAAACAAGACTTCCGCGATGGTGGTCTACACCGATATGCTAGAAAAGGCTTTCGATGGGAAATTCGACCAGTTTGTTGCAAAGACGAATCTAGTTCCGATTGCGGAGCAGATTACGGAGGAGCGCCTACAGACGATAAACGGGATTGCCGACACTTTGAGGGGAATCAAGCAGGTCGTGAACAGCATTGCAGGAATCCCTTCTATGTCATTCACCTTCAATGCTCCCGCGCAGAACTTCAAGTGCTTCTTGACTTCAGCCGATATGAGCATACCGGGGGACATGGTGGAGATTGACTGGGGAGACGGCAGCGAAGTGGAACTTGCGACAATTCCAACCAACCACACGTACACCGCATATTCTAGCGAAACTGTCACAGTTAAGGTAAAGGGTTTTGTCAAGAAGATCAGCGGAAAAAACAAGCTGCCTTTCGCATACCTTGACGTGGACGGGGCAATATCTACAAACAGCCTTGCATCTGTGAGGATGGATGCTTTGATGCCTTTGGAGGTGGTTGGCGATTATTCTTTTTGCGGATGCGGCGGAATGTCAGGAGACCTGTCCTTTCTCCCGAACTCTGTGACAAACCTCGGACAAGGATGCTTTTGGGGATGCGGAATAACGAGTCTAGCTGGCATGCCGTCCTCCATCTGGCAACTCCCAACTTTGTGCTTTCAAAGCACTCGCCTAACTTCTCTTGAAGGGATCTCTCTCGCCATCAAAAGTATCGGTACAAGGTGTTTTGCTTTTTCGGGATTGACAACTCTTAATGGTATACCGTCTGGTGTTGAGTCTATTGGAATTAGGTGTTTTGAAGGCTGCGAATCACTCACTTCCATACAGAACCTATCATCTACACGATTGTCATCGCTAGGGGGCACGTGTTTTAAGAACTGTTCTAATCTTTTGTCGATTGATGGATTGCCGGCTGGCGTGACAAACATTCCGATAAATGCTTTTTACGGGTGTTCGAGTCTTTCTACTCTTGAAGGAATCCCACAACATGTGGCAGAAATAATGGATTATGCTTTTGCTGAATGTAGAGGCTTGAAAGAAGCCGACTTGAACATAGAAGAACTTCGTCTTTTGGAAAGAGGTCTTTTCTCGGGGGATGAGAGCCTAACTTTAGTGACGATTTCGGGTAGTTTGACATCTAATTCCATATCACCTGATTTTCTTGCTTCGTGCGGTGGCGAAATGACTTTGAATGTCAGGTGCATTGGCAAAGACATAGATTCCATAACCAACATGTTTTCATTCCCTTTCGGAATTCGAAATAGCGGCGAACCTCCCGGAGCGTCCGTGTTCATCGCCACGGACGGACAGCTCGTGTCTGATGGAAGCGGTGGCTGGACGGTGAATCTTACCAGCACCGCTTTTTCCTTAATGGGGATAAGCACAAACACTGTTGCGCTTGGAGACATCGTTCCTTCTTCTTCTCCAAGGGTTGCCACGAGAGGTCTTAGCAAGAGGGCAGTACGGGACGTTCCTGCGGATAGCACCTATTCCATAGACTGGGGCGACGGAACGATAAACAAGGAGACGGCCCACACATATGCTTTCGCAAGCCAGACGAACATAACGATAAAGGTTCTAGGAGCGCTGGATTCCATCAGCGGAGATGCAACAAGGCCGTTTGTCTCTATAGACGGAAAAGCAACCAATAGCAGCCTAGTTGCCGTAGACTTCGGAAATGCCGTTGGCATACGGAACTTCGGAGAGGGTACTTTCCGAAACTGCATTGAACTCACAGCGGATAGCATAACTGGAGTTGGGACTTCGCTCGATGCCCTAGGAATAGAGTGCTTTGCTGGATGCTCTAACATTACCAATCTGCCTTGGCTCGTTTCCACTTCGGTAAGGGCTTTGCCAAACGGATGTTTCCGCAATTCAGGAATCACCACTGGTGAAGGGTATCTTCGCAACATCAGTTCTTTGGGGGAGAACACCTTTAATGGATGCGCAAACCTGCAGTCCGTATCGTTCGTAACAAATCTACACATCACTTCCATTCCGAACGGATGCTTCCAAGACTGTTCTTCTCTTACGGAACTACCCGCTCTTGACGGAGTGACGAGTATTGGAAGGGATGCCTTTGCAAGATGCTCCAAGTTGGCAGACTTCAACATACCTCGGCAGGTGACGATAGGCAACAATGCCTTTCTAGGATGCGGCACAGACCCTTCGGTGCCGACAAAGACGGATGAGGACGGCTTCAACTTCAAACTGCTCATGGACTGCTCTGGAATGTCCTACGTGGAAGTGGCAAACCAGTTCGGCCTCGTGGACGGAGGTGGCGACCAAAGGTCGGGAATAGACCCGACAATCACAAAGTTCGTGTGCGACAACGGAGAACTCCTGTACAACAACGGAGAACAGATACGGAGATGGGAAGTTCTGGTTCCCGCAATAGAGTTTGAGCTTGCTTCCGTTTCCAACGGAGTGACGTTCTCCGTGGCCAACACCAGAACCTATGACAATGCGAGCATCGTCTGGAACTGGGGAGACGGACACGTGGAAAGATGGATTACCAAGGCTCCCCCTTCCCACACATACACGAATGCAGTCCCTCGCAACTATGTTGTAAAGGTGAAAGGGCTTCTGCAAAGCATAAGCTCTCCTAGCGCCGAATCTGGAGCTTACATTCGCCCGATTGTCGGTGTGGAAAATCCATATCTCGTTGGATTCAAGATAGACGAAAACACTCCGTTGCAGGCCATAGGCAGCCATACGTTTTCACGCTGCCCGAACCTTCGGAACATAAACACGTTGAATCTTCCGAGGTCGAGAGGCGCGCCACCAGTCCCAGTAAAAAGAGACGTGAGCAAGACAAGGCTCGAAAACCTCTCGGCTTCAATGACGAGAGGTCTCGTCACTTACGGAGAGGGATGCTTTGCGAGGTCTGGCATCGAAGACTTGTCTGGGCTTCCCTCCGACCTGTCGCTTCTGCCAGCGTCGATATTCGCATACGACAAAGATCTCCTTTCCATAGGCGGCTTGCCTTCCAGCATATTGGATGTCGGGGATGAGGCTTTCAGGGAGTGCTATTCCATTCGGTCTCTTGTTGGATGGCCAAGCCTTGTCGGGTATGTCAGCCCATACTGCTTTGCTAACTGCTATGGGCTGGAATCGTTAGACGGGTTAGATTCTTCCCATGTGACGAGCATTGGCGAGGGCGCTTTTGCTGGCTGCACCAATCTTGTAAGTTTGCAAGGACTACCGAAGACCGTAGAGACGATTGGGGAAAATGCCTTTCAGGGGACGGGGATAGAGAACATTGGGGATATGCCTGATTCCGTTACTTCGATAGGCGACTCCGCATTTGCGGGGTGTATGAGCCTGCAGAGCACGGAAGGACTTAGCACGAATCTCGTTTCTATTCCCAAGAGGGCTTTTCTGTCATGCACCAACATAACCACGATGGGAACGATTCCCGCAAGCTCCACGAAGATTGATGCCTATAGTTATGCTCAATGCTCCAGCATGACGAATGGGACGATTGAGGATGTGATATCCGAAATCGGGACGGAGGCATTTATCTTTGTAGGTGAGAATGCAGAGCCTACGGCGGACGATTCTGGGCTTGTTGCCAGAACCCACATAGATGCCCGCAAGATGTGGTGCAACGACCTCATCGGGAAACTGTCGGCGCACACCAACACGAATCCGTTCATCAAGTTCACGTGCCGCGATGGATATGTCATGTACATAAACGGAGAGTGGAAAGCCTTCTATAAGGCCGTGACAATCAACATGGAGAACGTGTTTGCGAACACTCGGTTCTATGTCGGGAAGATAGTTCCAGAGGAAGGATACTCGGTCGAAATAGACTGGGGAGACGGCACGGCGTCCATGTACACGAACGGAGTTAGCCATGTGTACACCAAGAGAGGAAACTACTCCGTTTCGCTTTTGGGCTTCATGAAGAGCATCGGGGGAACGGATTCGGGCGCTCCGATTCTCCACACTTCTAGCGGAATCAATACTAACATAGTTTCTTTCTCGATTGGCGGGACTTCGCATCTCTCCGAACTTGGGGCTTACTGCTTTGCTGGCTGCACGAGCCTACGGACGTTAAATGGGTTCTCTACCAGTCTAGTTCAGTCGCTCGGTACTAACTGCTTTGCGAGGTGTACTTCTCTCACTACACTAGAAGGGTTGCCCGGAAGCCTAGAAGAGATGGGGGTAGGGTGCTTTAGGGGTTGCACAGGATTAAGAGACTTGAACCACATACCAGATGCATGTACATATATACCTTCGTTTGGATTCGAGGGTTGTACGGGGCTTACGTCTCTCACGAACTTGAACACTTCAATAACGACTTTTGGAGATTGTAGTTTTAAGGACTGCACGGGGCTCTCTACTCTCGAAGGAATGGGCAATCAGGAAGGAGTGGTATTTGACGAAGGAGTGTTCATTGGATGCACTGGGCTTTCTTCGCTTCAGGGGTTCAACACGAATTCCGCCCTATCAGTTTCTTGCTTTGAAGGATGCACTGGTCTTGCTTCGCTAAAAGGAATGCCCTCTACAATTGTTACTATTCCATCGGGATGCTTTCTCGGCTGTATCGGTCTTTCCAATCTTCTTGGGATGGCGGAATCCTGCCAGCTCATTGAGTATTCCGCTTTCAGCAACTGCACGGGAATCGTCTCTTTGGAAGGATGCTCTACTAATCTAATCGGCATAGGACCGTTTGCTTTCGCAGGATGTTCGATAACAAATCTTGGGGGAATCTCTGCCGCACTCTTGGAGATAGGAGACTTTGCATTCACGGAGAACAAGGCGCTTGCCGACATATCCGATATTGTTTCATGCACAAACGAATTCACGTTCGGTGAAGGATGCTTTTACGGATGTGAAATCCTCGGCACAAACAATATAGTGCAGTCACTTCCGCCTAACACAAAGCAAATCGGGGTGATGGCATTTGCGGAATGTCCATACTTCGACATTGCGGAACTCCCCGAACCAGTGACAGAAATCGGCACTGCAGCATTCGCGGGGTGCTGGATGAGAAGTCTTTCGGCATTCCCGACGAACTGCCCTCATGTGGCGAGCAACCTTTTCGAGAGGACTAGTCTGGCAGACACAATCTTCTATCTGGACAACCCCCTCATGTTCTGGAAAGACTGTTTTCTGGATGAGAGAGACTTGGAGGTATTTGTTCTTGACACGTTCGATACCACGAGGATAGTACGGCTTCCTAACATAACATGCGAGTCTTTGGAGAGTGCAGACGGATTCCCGTTCGGGGCCTCCGACACAACTAGGTTTGTATGTTCTGATGGGTTCATCGTAAATGTCTCTAACGACTGGCGGTCTGTTAGAAAGTCTCTTGAAATAAGGTTTGAAGTAGGAACCATCTATGAAAGTTCATATTCTGAGTATATGCCACCAGGGGGAAGTGGGCATACCCCACGGCCAAATATGTGGTGGACAACCAACTATCTGAACACAATATACATTCAGGGGATAAAGCCGCATAATAATGGGCTTCTTCACATAGACTTTGGCGACAACACAAAGACCAACATCTTTGCGGATGATAGGGTTACTCACACGTATGCCGCGACTGGCACATACGAGATTGCCGTATATGGAGAGTTCGACATCATCGGAACAAAGAACCGGTTTGTCGGAATAGAAGAAGAGCAGTTCCAGACATATGTGGCTAGCTATACGTACTACTATCACAGGTTCTACGACTTGGCGGGCAGCACCTCCAACACCATATCAAGGGTTGTCGTCCTACCTACTAGCAAGGTCAAAGAAATCGGAGAAAGCGCATTCGACGGGCTAGGTGACGTTGAGGAATTTGTGGAAATCATGCCCACGGTGGAAAAGATAGGAGCATATGCCTATCGTAATTGTACCAACATGAGCGGAAGCGTCTCCATTCCGTCTAACGTAGTTTCTTTGGGAGAAAGCGCATTCCAGGCTTGCAAGCTCATATCGAAGGTGACGATTGATTCCCCCGTCCTTACGAACCTTCCCAACTATGTGTTTGCTGACTGCACGAACCTGTACTCCCTCACTTTCTCGCAGGAGAACAACCTGCTCTCCATCGGAGATTATATCCTGCAGGGCGTGCCTTTCAAGAGCAAGGTTCTGGACTTGAGCCTGTGCACGAACATTCAATCTATCGCAGCCTATTCGGTATTTGGAGCGACGTATCTGAATTCCATGATTCTATACAAGAACATAGACAAGATAAATGCCGACTTCTCAGGAACGAGTAAGATATTCGCAATCACGATGCTAACATACCAATGCGAAGATGTATGGGGGATACTGGAGTTCCCTCATTCCGGTCTTAACAACAAATGGAATCTTCAAAAGAATACTTCTATAAACTGCATCGACGGCGACATAGTGGCGGTTGGATATCATTGGGAAATCAAATATGGAACCAACAGGATAAAATTGACAAACATAAAGTCGAACGATACATACACGGTTTCTCATGTTGTTTCAGATGGGACATTCTCGATAGACTGGGGAGATGGAACGGCAACTGAAAACATATCGAAGGTTGCCGAGAATGTCTCCCACACATACACGGCCGATTGGGAGCATACGGTTGTCCGCTTGCTGTCTATCGACGGAAGTTCAATAATAGAAGTAGCCGGTACTCCCGCAGGCTTGCCGATGGTGTACAAGGAAGGTGCGGCGGTTCACACCAACATAACGGAAGTGTTCCTAGACAATTCCGTGAAGAATGTAGGAGACAACTCCTTTAAGGGATATTCTCTAATGGATAGTTTCCCGATAAACAGTTCTTCGACCTGCACGAACATAGGCAACTATGCATTTGCTGGATGCACTAGTCTCTCCATGTTCAACTATCCGTCCAAACCTTCCGCTATTTCGTTCGGGAGCCATATGCTTGACGGCTGCACCAATTTGAACGGGTATGCCATCAACCTGCGATACGGAGTATTCCCCTCTATGCAGACCAATACTTTTGCGGGACTTTCATCTATCAGAATGTACACTATACTTTATGTGGAGAACGTGCTTTCTAAAGTACCGGAGGGTAGCCTTTCCGATGGGGTGTCCATCGTATGCAGGGACGGAGAAGTGTATTATGAAGATGGGCAGAGGAAAACATACCTCCCTACGATAGAAGTCATTATAGAGGTTCCCGAAAGAACTACAGTAAGTCTTGGTTTTCCAGATGTCTATCAGGAAAAAATAGGAAGCGTAAACATAGGCCCCGCAATATTCGGTCCTCCTATAGACTGGGGAGACCCTAGGACGGACGTATGGGAGCAGTTCATGGCGGAATCTACCTATTCCCATTACTATAGGAATGCGGGCACATACAAGATAAGAATCTTTGCGGGGAACATGTCTGGGAATTACCCGATATTGACTCACGGTAGTTCACGAACTCGTGCCTATGGAGATGTAGACTATTATGAAGATAGAGTTGTAGAACTACCTCCAAGCATACAACCGTCAGTAGGTCAGACTTCTATATCGTATCCAGCCCGTACCCTGCCCGGCAAATTCCACAACGGAAGGTACGATTCGCAGGACGACCCGAACGACTACACCGCTTTCGTTTCGGACATGCGGGTGGTGAAGAAAATCATATTCAACAAGGATGCAATCAGCCCCGGTTTCGGAGAATGGTGCTTTGCTAATTCGCAGATGGATCACATTGAGGTTGAGAGTTTCGGTAGAACCCTATCTGTTGGGAAAGGATGCTTTGCGAACAGCGATGTCTCTGACCTTCGCGGAAAGAAGGCGAACACAGCAACGGCACTTGACTACGAGTTCTACGGATGCACAAACATAACAAACTTCTCTACCCAGTTTGGAGATATGTTTCATGTAGGTTCATATGCATTCAAGAATTCTGGACTGGCTTCTCTTGTAGGATGGAGAGATGGAGACACAAAGGTTCTTGACGGTGCTTTCGAGAACACCAAGCTAACCACGCTGGAAGGGATGCCAAACTCCATCAAAGAGATAGGGCTATATGCTTTCAAAAACTCGCAACTCCGGAATCTGGATGGGATGTCAACGAATGTCGTTACGATAAGAAGGCAGGCATTTTGCGACACGAAGAACCTTGTAGACACCAAAGGCTTGCCAGAGAAACTTGAACTGATTGAAGGCTATGCTTTCAATGGAACGGACAATCTCAAGTTGATTGAGATGCCGAACAGGTCGGTAAAATTCTTTTATGAGAGTTTCCGTGCGACAAGAGCGGACGACAAGTATCTATATGGGCCTTCCTACGTGAAAGGCGTGTATCAATCTTATCGGCATCAGTTCTTCCATTTTCCTCAAGCAGACATATTCCAATTCCGCCCTAACGTCTTCACGGCCATGTATCATCTTGATGGAAGTCCATATCGCGGGAGTCCGACGAGTATAAATTCGATAGGAAGCCTTGGCGCTTATAGTTATGTACTAGGCTGTTTCTGCGAGAATGGCATTGTCGAGTATGGTGACCCTGGGCTTTATCTCTCTTCGCCTTTGACAACAACCAAGGTTACGGTAGATGGAGGAACCTCTGTTGCCCCAGGCTTCTTCAAGACATACGACTCGAGACGCCAGTTCCTGATAGACTGGGGGGACGGAACTCGCGACTTCTACGACACAGACGACATGATTGCCATCGAAAACGGCACGATGGCGATGAAGTCTCACACATATTCAGAGAGCGGAACATACGACATAAGGACCTATGGATACGTAAGCAACGTGGCATTCCGTCCAACGGGAGGAAACCTCTATGCGAACATCTTCTATCCGTCCTCTATCATCAAGTCTTTCTCTTTCAATTCCGACTCCTGCATCTCTACAATCGGAAGCAAGACCTTTAGCAATGCAAGCGGCATTAATCAAAATGTAGTTGTCACCTGCGTAGCTTCTCCGATGGACAACCACAATAGGGCTACGCTTCCTGGGGCCGCGGCATACTACGATACGCAGAAAATGAAGCGCATTCCGGGCTATCCTTTTGGCGTCTCCTATCAAGACAACATTCACGGCATAGACTATTCGCTATACGACATAGCATATTTCCTCTCAGATGTTCCCGCCGGTACAATGGTTGGGTACTCCAACAGAAATGGAGACAAGTCTCAGTCTATATCTATCATCTGGGGAGATGGGACGACATCTAGCCGTGGCGGATTGGGTGGGCACACATACCATACGTACTCCAAGAAAGGAGACTACATTGTTGCCGTAAGGATTTACGACACCGAAAAGCAGAAGAAGTATGTATGCGGACTGCCGTTGCTCGTAGAGGGCGTAGGGCAGAGTCCATGCCCTTCGCTAAGAGTAGTTGGCGGAGAGTTTGCCAGAAGCAACCCATATCTTTATAGAGTAGAAGCTAACGGCATCATCGACATCGGGAACTATGCTTTCTACGGATGCAGCAACATGAGGTCGATTTCCGCTTTCAATTCCGGACTCGCTCGGATTGGGACTTCTGCCTTTGAAGGTACGGGCTTGAACAGGGTGCCAATGATAAACTCTTCAGCCGGAACCCTGGAGATTGGCAATGGGGCATTCAAGGTGGCTCCAAATCGTTTTTACCTATATGTGGGCAATCCCTTCTCAAAGGTTACTATCGGAAACGACGTGTTCAACGTGCAGCGCCCCTATGGGGCAGCAAATCTCGATGTCTACTTCAACGGGAAGGAAGGGGCAATCAAGAGCAGAAACGGATTCCCGTTCTGTTCCATTTCAGATGAGGGGTATGGTCAGACAGAAGGAATATCATGGATAGAGAACAACCCATGGCATTTCAAAATCTGGTGCCTCGTGGACTGGGGACAGCAGCCTCTCGGGTACTTCCTCACACCTAGGAAAACGGGTGGTTCAGGTGCGAGCGCGACATACGAATGGAAGGATGTCGCCACGGATGGTCTTCCTGATTTCTAATGGCGCTGGAAAATAACCTAATGGCATTTTCAAGAAGGAGCAGAGGTATGAAGAATATCGGATTTTGGGCTATTGTGGCATTGTGTCTCGCGGCGTTTGGTGAGGCGGTTCCGCAGAATCTAGGCAACATTCGCGTGACCACTCCGATGTACACGGCGGCACAGACCGACGAACGGATCGTTGAACTTGCGCCTAATCCCGGAAACTATGAGACCGTGAGCAATAGGGCGATGGAGTCGGTGCAGAGTGAGGAATTGGGTGAGGACATAGAGGACTGGCTTTACGATGGCGGTCTTGACTTTTTTAACGATTGGCTACCAGATGCACTAGATATTATAGATGAATATACCCCTAGGTATTATAGAATAAACCAGCCGTTCTACTGGACTAATAGAATATTTAATGTCATATTGGACAGTTCCAGCCAATCGAAACTGAGACTATTTTTTGACACCGACCATGGTTTCTTATTGGACGAATATGGTATAACTTTAATAGGGCCGTTGGATTTAATAGGGCCGTTGGATGCTAAGAGTACGACAGATATAGACTCGATATGGAACTTGGCAGGGCTTACCGAATTGACGCTCCCGAGACACGTCTATGCAGAAGAGTCTCCTGCTTACAGATTTATCGACTTATGGTCGCTTGCCACAACGAACGATGTAAAAGAAGCCACAAATGGGAAAAGAGATTATGGGGACATATCCTGCACGAACGACGCATGGTTCTTGACTTACCCAGAAGGAGTAGACTATGCAGGTCAGACGGTAATGTTTGTGAAGACTGGAGAAAACATCTGGAGCCACAACTTTCCAGACGAAGGGTATACTGAAACCATTAAGTTTGAGTATGCCTTTGGACAATGGCTATGGAATTGGAGTGGTGTGTACTCCGAAGCCTCTTCCAATGCGACGGAAGTTGTATTTGACGACGACGGCACGAAATACATTGCGATTAGGGGTAAGAGGCTCGCGCTGGACACCGAGATACCGACGAACAAGACGGCCTCGCAGGGCGGCACCGAAACTTCCCTCGTCACGACTGGCGACAAGTACAACTGGAACAGCAAGGCGGCCGCCGCCGACCTCCGCTACAGCATCGCGGAGGCGCAGGTCGCTGAGTGGCGAGTGCCCGATTCGTGGCTTGACATCACATACACGTCAGAAGGAGCTACATATACTATCACGTCACTTGATAGTATAGGCATTGATGTTGTCAGCGATTACATTGACCTTGTCGATGAATCAGGCGGATTGCTGCGCTTTGCAAGGTTCGATAATGCTACTGGCCTATTTGTCGGTATCGGCAGCGACGCTAGCGATTTGACTTTCGACGGCGTTGCGCCTACTGCAACCACCGCCCTCGCGCCCGCCTCATACGTCGTCGCCGACCGCACGGTGAACATTGCGACAAATGCCTCTTCCACTATTGAGGTCACCTTCCCCGACCCTGTCTCTGGCAAATCCAGAGATTTCAGCATTCTCGCCGCTGCTAACACGTCAGTATCTTTCCCAACAAACATAACTATTCACAGGGTTAAATCTTTGTCGGACTCATTGAAACTGATTGAATATGTTGAGGCTACGGGGACGCAGTACGTGGACACCGGAATCATCGGCAAGGTCGGCACAAGGGCGACTGCCAAGTTCATGTACAATCAGTCCGCTTCTTCGTTCCCAGTCCTTTTAGGCTCGGACTCCACCGGCAACACGAGGTTCAACCTCATTGGTTTCTGGGGCGAGTCTTTAGATTTTCAATACGGAACAAAGTTTGCTCATGCCTTTGGCAATTATGGATATGTCCCTTTTGGGGGGATTTACTCGGTTGACAGCGAGATAAGTTCTGGGGCCATGTGGACGGCAACTAGCTATGATTCAACAGGAGCCGTAATTGCTAACGTTACCACAAACGTGTCTTCCGAAGGATTCATAGACACGGATCGGACGATGTACCTTTTTGCTGTAAACGTAGGAGGTGGGTACGGCGCATCTGGGTTCTTCAATGGAAGGCTATATGACTTAGAGATATGGCAGGACGGCATTCGCCGCCATTTCATTCCGTGTATGTTAGACGGAGAGGTTGGACTTTATGAGGAGGTGACGGAATTGGTGTATACTTCCGAGACTACTCCTTTAATTGCTGGGCCAATAACAAATGCTCCGTCTGACAAAGTTCTCTACACGCTAGTTGAAGTGTCACACGATGAATTCAAGTGCCAGATTGACGAGTTGCCTGATAATAAATTCCGTCTGGCAGGGATAAAGCCGAAAGGGACTGGCCGTGAAAGCCTGCGCTCTAAAGAATTTGCATTGGCAATGCAGACAAAAAGTAATCCTAGAAGCACAAACACAAGCAGCGGCCTCAATGACCTAGAAGGGTTCTCAATCCCCGAATATATGTCGGCCTTGGCGAGATACAGATACGACGAACAGACGGAAACATGTTATAGAGTGGCTATCTCAAATGAATGCATTATGCTTGTTGCGGTCACTAACATAGACCTGACGGCTGCACAGAACATAGCCGCCTTAAGGCATATGGAGGACACTCATCTTGAAAGGCTTCCACCAGTAGTGTCTTATGGATATACAGAAGGCCATGAATCGGACAGGAACATTATAAATGCAGAAGCCGGAAACTATGTATTGTCTGGAAGTGGTTTGGGAGAATCGTATGTCATAGTTTCCTATGTTTCGGCCGGGGAGAAGGCTAAGATAATTTCTTCAGAGTCTGTCACGCTCTCTCCAACTAAGATTACGATAGACTCGTCGGCCTTGAAGGAATTAAAAACAGAGCTTGGGTCGCATGTTGTTTTCACTGTCTATAACAAATATGGGCATACAACTTCTGCCGCTGAAGTCGAAATGTAAGAATAGATGGTATGGACTAAGGGACGGGAACTCGGCAGCCGTCCCCTTTTCCTTTTCTGGCATGAATAAGAAGCCATGTTCAACTACATCACAAGCGAAACCGTGATACCGACCCTCGCCTTCACCAAGGCGGAACTGGTGTATCTCCTGAAAGTCATCTTGAAGGAAATCCCCGACACGGACAACTACAACAAGATAGAGATGGTGGAAGTCCGCCACTACATGAACCAGATAAAGGACAGGGTTTCGCTGGCGCTTGCGGACGGCACGATTAGACGAGGTACGATGCTTTCGGGAGAGAAGCAGGTAGAAGATACCCCTAAAGTAGAGAAGCGGCCAGAAGGCCCTTCTATGGCGGATTTGAAGAGGCAGTTTCCGACCTTGACGGAAGAAGAGATAAGGGAAGTGCTAGACAGGGCTAGGGCGGAGCAGAGGAAGAAAGCGGAGGAGGAGAGGAAGAATGCTCCACCTCCCCCTCCGTCGTTCATAGCCAAGCCAGAAGAGGTAGAAGAGGGAAAGCCCATAGAGCAGCCCGTTCTTACTCCGCAGGCGAAGAAGGATAGGGAGAACTCAAAGAAGTTTGCGCAGATGCTTGGGGCAATTTAGAAAATCTGCTCTAAAGTTCTACCCCCTCTTGAAACCCACCTTCCAGGTGTGGTATAATGTCCGCCGTCAAGGAAAAGGACAAAGACAATGACGTTTGATAGTAGCAATAGAGAGATGTTGGAAAACGAAACGACAATGGAATCGCTTACCAATCAGATTCGGGTAGCGATGGGCGAGGGGTGCATTAGCCCTTGTCGTGTATACGACATGGTGGATGAGGCACTTGACCGCCTTAAGAAGCAGGAAGAAGTATTGAAGAAAGCCCACGACTTCTTGCGGAAGTATGTCAATTGCACGGCAGACTTCAAGGCTTCCGATGCTAGAGGAATTGCAGACGATTTGTGGGATGCAATCCACAAGGGTGACAAGGAGTGGAGAAAGGTTCACAAGAAGTGAGGGGAATCAGATGACCGTAGAGGAATTTGAGGAGAAGTACAACAGCCTCCAGAAGGAAGGGATTGAACTTTATGAGGCAATGAAGCCTTTACTGGCTAGGCTCAAGGTTCTTGCCCGTAGGAGCTTGTCTCTTTATGAATCCGCAGACCATGACAAAGGGATTTATCGAAAGGAGAAGCATTATCTTTACGATGGAAAGGGTGAAGACTCTTGGGAGCCAGACGGATGGAACTACGCCATTATGTTCCGATTGATTGACATGGAATGGATTCGCGACAATGTGAGCATGTTTTCAAACTGTCTCTATAACTTGAAATACACACCTTTCCGCAAGAAACAGAAGAAATGCAAGAAAACCAATGGCAACCAATAGTAAGAAAAATCCTAAAAAGGAATCAATAGACCGTCTCCCCATGTGGGATTGGGAAACTCTCGTAGCCTCTTGGCGCTATTTCCAATATGGAATGACGATATCTTCTGCATCTTTCCCAAGAGAAATTGTGAATAGGTTCTGGGAAGAAGGAAACCGTTATTCTGATGAAGTTAGAAATACCATCGCCAATCAGTTTGCAATGACAGACCATTGTCGTAATGGAGAAAAGGACTGGACAGACATCAGCCACTTGATGGACTGCGACAAAAAGGCATGGACAACTTTCTATCGGTTCTGCGAAGCATGGGTCAAGGGATTCACTCCTATCACGGTCAAGAACCCCGACACCAAGAAGGTAGAGGGCATCATGGCTTTCCATGTGGACTATACCGACAGATGGCTAGGCAGAGACCAGTACATCAAGTGGGGGGATAGGGGTTTTATCAACCCTAAGTGCATCTTGCACATTCCAGAGAGGGTGAAATGATGAAAGGCAAATGGACTGCGGTACGGAACGATGGAGGGGCATATCTCTGTCTGGATGGGATGGAGATAGCCCATGTGGGTAATATGTGGAGCTCCTACCTTGATGACCAGGGGATTCCCCTAAATGGTTTTAAGAGAGCGAAATGGCTTTGCGAGATTTTGAACCGGAAGACAAAGGGAGAGGACAAGCGGAATGAAAATTGAAGTGTTCAACGAAGAGATGAATTCCAAGCTTAGAGGGGTACGGCTAGATGGGGAGAAGGTAAAAGAGTTTATGAAAGAAATTATCAGCAGGGTGAGCATCTGCCATATTTCGGGGAGTAGCAGTGCCCTGGATGATGACACCAAGTTGCTCCTGATAATGCTTCAGATTGTATGGAACGAGAAGGAGGAATTGGTGGAGGAGATTGAAAGGCTAAATGGTCTGATAGAATCTAAGGACAAGATAATTGAGAGATTCAGCATGGCATATCCAATGCGGAATAAATCAGATTATAATGGGTGAAAGTGAAGCGCAACTGGACATATCTCAAGTGCGAGGACTGCCGCAAGCATGGAAGATGCAAGCGGGAGCGAACCGCATTTAGGTGGTTTCATGTCAAAGGTTGCATGGTAGAAGTCAAGGAAGAAAAGAAGTAGGAGGATTCTGATATGGGCTTGGATCAGACGCTATTCCGCACAACAAAGAAATGTAAGGAAGCCAAAATCGCATGGCAGAAGTTGGAGCTAGAATACCTTGCGAAAGTGAAGGAACTTGATGCCACTGAAAAATGGAAGACTCTATTTGAGACTCTTCCTAGAAACCAATATGGTTATCTTGACCAAAAGAAGATAACTCCAGAGCAGAGGAAGCAGATTGGTGTCTATCGGCGGACTCTCCGTAAGATTGCAAAAGAAGTTGGAATTGAACTAAACAAGAATTATCGCCCATGGTTTAACCCTTCCTCCTATGGGCTTAAAGAAGAAGAACTAGATGAGCCAATTGCAGACTGGAGAAAGGATTGGCCGCTTCACAAATTTATAGTTGACAACTTCTTGGAAGACAATGAGAATGACAACCTTGTTCCTATTTATCTCACGAAAGAGAATTGTGAGAAGATAGTAGCAGCAGGGTTTATAGGGGGATTCCAAGAGGCACTTGACAGATGGGACGAAGAGCATGAGGTTTTTTACTGGCCATGGTATTGAGGAGGTGGTTAGATGAGCGAAGAAGATGTATTGGATTCCTTTTGGGAACGGATGGCTAAGAAGGACAATCTTGACGAATGGAGGATGCGGCTTTGCGGGATGGGCAAGGAAGCGGATGCCGAAAAGCAGAAGCGGATTGCTGCATATCGCATGGAGGCTAGGGGGGACCTCTGTCACGAAGACTAGAAAGAGAGAGAGTTAGAATCATGGACGAATCTAAGAAAGAAGAAGAGTACCCCATGTATGGTGACTGCAACACGTGCGAGCACCAGAACGAGGTATGCGTTAACTGCATGAGCCAGAATACGGCTGGCGAATGGGTGCACAATCTCTATTCACCGAAGCCCGGAGTGTATCGTATGCCGGGGCAACGGACAATAACATTTGATAGTAAGAAGACGGGCGGCATTTGTCTCGGCAGGTATATCGTTTCGTGAGGTGAGTGATGCCAAAATCAATTACACCTCCTCCTAACTCCGAAGAGACACCTGCCGACATCTTGAAAGAGATTCGGGAAGTCGAGTCCCCTAGACTCAATTCTAATGGGGGATGGGGATGCATCTGTGCCTATCCTACCCGCCTGCTCCAATATTGTGATAGACTGGAGGCTGCTATTGCAAGGGAGAAGCGGGGCGCAAAGCTTCGCCGCTTTGACTTCGGACATTCTGTAGAGGATGTGCTGCGGATTGGAAGAGACTTCCAAAATACCGATAGACTACATGGGGCACATTACGACACCGTGAAGTTACTGTGCGACACCATAGAGGACTTGAATGAGCAACTTTTAGACCAAAAGAATCTACACCCCCTTGAAAGCCACCCATAGGGTGTGGTACAATATCTTCCGTCAACGGCAACAAAGACAAGGACAACGAACGATGGAAAAACTCGAAGACATAACCAAATCAATGCGCCAGTGGGTAGAGCGCATCGGCCCGATACCTAGTCATGAGATTGTGGCAAAGGTGTTTGACTGGGCTAGGCGGATTGAGGCTTGCAAGAATGAGGTCAATCCATGCAAGGATGCGGTAGCGCTTCGGCATTCTCTTTCCACGATTGAAGAGAATATCAATCTCATTCAGAATAGTTCCCAATACAAGAACTGGAAGACTGTGGTTCTTCAGGAGTGCAAGCTCATCAAGTCAATCATTGAGATTGCGCTGGAGATGCCTAGCCGCAATGTAAACAGAGCGGAGTGCGATTCTCTCGATCATGCCGCTCAGGTGTTTGCCAGAGAGACGGGGAACGAAATGCCAGAGAATCCCACGGATGCTAACATGATGCTTTGGATGAACTCTTTGTGCAAGTGGCTCTTTGAAGAGTACAAAGGAGGAGGGAGCAAATGAAGAAGGTGGGACTAGTTACTTTTCGGATGGATAGGTACGGGAAGGTTGTAAACCCGAACTTCCCATATTGTACTTACACTGAGGATGAAGCAAAGAAGATTTTCAAGAGGCGGAAAGCCAACAAGGTTGCGCGGAAGCAGCGGAAAATCAATCGTAAGAGGAACAAGCGATGACATACTCTGAATACAAGGAATTGGTGAAGGAGTACAATTCAACGGACTCCGTCTCAAGGCGAGAGAAAATCAAGGAGGAAGTGTACAAGACTAGCGTTGCATTGGCAAAGCAACTAGAGGAAATGTATAATAGGTTCGGCGCAACATTTATCGACGACGATGAGTACCGCTCCGATCGTGGGGGTTTTAGCCTTGTAGAATTTAGTGGGGCAAATGTACATCTTAGGTATTCCGACCACTGGCAGTATGGCGGGGAGTGCTGTTTCGGAATAACCGTTCCGATGAAGATGCTAGACGTTGCGAACAGGATTTCAGAGAGGAATCGTCTCCGCGGCAAATACATTGTACAACTAAAAGAAGAGCATGATAGAAACAATCGTCAAATTGAGCATCTAAAAGAGGAGAACAAAAATCTCCTCGATAGAATTGCACAGTTGGAAAAGGAAAGGGATGATGAGAAATGAAACTCATTGATATGCTAGATGCCTCATTGCCTCCTTACGGAATCGCCGCAACTGGGATAGGAATTGGGGTTAATGCGAAGGACGGAAACGGATGGACGGTTGCATTGTATTCTTTGCTTTGCATCTTTTGCATCTGCATAACGATGACTAGGATTCTTGAGAAGGGCAAAAAAAATGACTAAGCGAGAAGCATTGCTAAAGATTCATGAGCAGTTGGAGGATTTCGTTGCGCACAAGATTGAGGGGACGTCACTTTGTCTGCGCATAAAAAACATTATCAATAAAGAGTTGAAACCGAGTTTTCTTGAATCTAGCATTTGCCGTCAGACAGGAATACTGTCTCCTAGAACCGCACTTGAATGGATTCTTGATGTAGTAATGGGACTAAGGGAGCGCAATCCTGATGTATTAGACTGCGTGAAGACTACGATAGACCTCATTGAGAGGTATGCGCGGGACGGTCTCAAGTTTCCAGAGAGAAATTGCGACATCTATACAACATCGGAAGAGGCCGATCGGGCTATAACAGAGTATTGCTCCAAGATGGCGGAGACGGATGAATGCGTGAAGTCGTGCCCTTATAGGAAGTCCAAGGGAGGATGTGCTTTCGGATGGCTTTTGGCGGCTGCGGGAACGAAAGGAGAAAACGATGGCAGCAAGTAACACAAAAGCGATGCATGAGGCGCTGGAGGCTATAAAGTGCATCAATACTGAAGGACTGAAACGCCTCTTGGTTGAATTGGTAGAGGCCGACATCTTTGACGGCGGACTAATCAACAAAACCATATCCGCTGTTGAGAAGGCAAGGCGCGCACTATCCGCTCCCGAGATGGAGACGGAAGCAATTAATGCGGCGGCGATGCATGAGGCATTGGAATTAGTGAATAAGATTTACGACATGTTAAGCAAACCATGCATTGTTATTGAAGAAGTACGTCAGGCATGTCAAAAAGCGAGAGCGGTACTTATCTCAACGCCGCCGCGCAACTGCGATGTTGGCACTGCGAAGGAACAATGGAAGCGTTTTGACGAGTTCTGTATTTCCTGGGAAGAGAGCGGACCAAACGGCGGGTGTTCTGACGAATGCCCTTGCATGGCAATCAAAAGCAAAGAATCCGACGGTTGTTTCGGGCAATCTGGATGCTTCTCTATTTGGGCGCAGATGCCATATGAGGAGGAAGGAAGGGCTGAGAAATGATGCAGACCGTTTGGGTATGGTATTGCAAATCTCCGCATGGAGGGTATCTGTTCCACGGCAACCGCAATTCCGGAATGCCGCCATTCCACCTCGGATGCTTAGACAATCTCATCTATGGGGAGCGACTAGTATGGGAGAGGACGAGAAAGGTACTGGAAATGAACGTCGATGTTCTGTGGTGGAACCAGCAGGTCCCATATTATCGCGTTGAGCCGAAACTCGTCACAATTGAGATTCGCCCGGCCGACTCTGTGACTAGGAGCAGGCACAAGCAAAAGGAAGGATGTTCTTTTGAAGAATGTAACTGAGAGGACATGAGCATGAAAAGCAATGTAGAATATCGAGTGGTATTTCACACAACGTTTCGCAATAGAACCTTCTTTTTCTTGGAGAAGCGAACCCGTGGCATACTCTTCTGGGGCAGATGGCATTATATCGCAGAGAGCGAAGCTGTTACCGAACTCTGCGGTGCGGCAGAAAAACTCATTGCCCTTGACAAGGCTAACGGAATAAACTCCGTGTTGCTGACAGACGAAGCCATCTTCCTAAAGGAAAGGAGCAAGCAATGAAGAGGACAAAAGAGTACGAAATCCCCAAAGGCCCTGAAACTGTCGATGACATCATCAAGTGGCTGTTTGCAATCACAAAGGGTCATGAGCGCTACCCGCACGACACGGCGAAACTAGGACGCTTCCCGATTTCATACATGGACATCAACACACTCGCCGAGAGGTTGAAGAAAGCCTATTTTAGGGAGCAGAGAAAAGTCCGTAAGGATGCCCGTGAAATGATGAAAGACTTATACTACAAAAACAAGAATGTCCTTCGTCATCTTAATGAATTCCTTGAACGCCACATTAAAGACACAAAGGTTGGAGAAGACGGAAGAAACATGAGATTCGCAATGATTTATTCAATTGAACTCCAGCATCTAATCCACTGGTATGGATTCTTGAAGGAATACGAGGAACTAGACGAAAAGTTCCCCTGCAAAGCGCACAATGTTGACAAGAAGGAGAAAAAGGATGCTTGACAAATCTGAAATCGCACGTGCGATCTTTTCGGCGCATTGTGACCTGAATAAAGTCCACAACAAATTCAACCATGCCTATGCCGAGGATAGAGAATCGCTCACCGAAGAGGACAATAGGATTTGGCAGTCCGTTGTCAAGGCAGTAGATGCACTTGCTCCCGTACACGACTGGGCGATAGACAACATGTAACATGAAAAGGTGAAAAGAGCAGGAATCCGAAATGAAGGAAATGCCAAATGAAATTCGAACCGACAAACTACAAGTTCACCTGCGGCTCATACCAGATATGGGCGCTGTTCAAAACCCATACTGCAGCCCCGGTTGCGGGTGCATACAAGCGAGCCATTGATGCGGAAAGAGATGCGGAGGAATTTGCAAAAGGGCGAAGGTCTTGCGAGTATCGGAGAGACCGCATAGCAAGTTTCATGATTTGCAAGGTTGACATCAACGAGATTGTCCGATTGAAGAATGAGGAGGTTGAAAAGAAATGAAAGAAGTATAGATTGAGTTTCCCGCATACAACATTTTCCTCCGTCAAGGTGGAGATTGGAAGTTGCATAATGCGCCTATAATTGGAAGGCCATATAATGAAGTCTATAACATAGCCACGGGTATTCTGTTCTGGAAAAAGACAACCGAAGCTGTTAGGATTTATGGAGTATTCAACTGCCAGCAGACTTTCATTCAGGAGATGTCCAAGAAGGACTTCCCCAAACCAGAGTCCAATGAGGAGAGGATGCGCACGGCGATTAAGGATGCTATTGCAATCTGCGACAAAGAAAAAGAGGAGGGTTTCTTTGGAGGGAGTGCTATCCTTACGGTAGAGAAGATGAGGAAAGTCCTTTCGGAGGCAATAGAAACAACTAAGGATGTCTCAGGGGGAGAGAAGAAGGGAATATGACAACAAGAGAGAAAGCTATTGTGTCTGCATACTCTGGATATCTGATGTGTGATATGTCAGAGATGCTGAAGTACATGTCGGAAAAGCTTGGTTGGACAATAAGCGAACAGGAACTGCTGAGCCGACATAGTGACTTCAAGTTCAACGACGAACTTGCCCAGAAAATTCTTCCTGATTTTCTGATGTTATGCAACACGATGACGACAAGAGAGAAAGCTATTGTGTCTGCATGGACCAAGATTTCGATGGGCAATATGGATGATATGCTTAAATATCTGTCTGAAAAGTTTGGTAAGACAGTAACAAAATCAGACTTGGATAAATACATGTCCTATGGCGTCTTGCGTCAAAAGTATGATGCAGCCGTTCTTCCAGATTGGCTTTCGCTGTGTGAAGGAGATGCGAAATCTACTACCAAGGCATCATGGTGGAGGTAAAAGCGATTTTTTCGGAGGCTGGTTTCAGGGTGCATCTAAAGATGACATTATGGATTGGGTCATTCTGCTACGAAACAACCTTAAGAAAGCAATAGTGCAATTGAAGAAAGAAAACAAGCAATGAGCAAGTGGAAGAAAAGCGGATTCAGGATTCGGGAACTCTCCGACCTCTTCAAGTCTATGGACGACTTCGGAGGTATCTGGCGTGACGATGTAGGCAAGTTCGCCAATCGCTCTTGGGTAATGTCGCAGCAAATGAACTACCTCCTAGGGAGAATCAATCGGGGAGCATTCTACTTTCCAGAAGAAGTAAAAGAATTAGCCGAAGAAAAGAAAGCTACTCCAAACCATAACGACAGGAGAAACCTTTACTGCTGTATTAGGGTATTCCCATCTGCCATATTCTTTGAGGCATGGGGAAACAAGAAGCAGTGCATGGACTTTGCCAAGAATGCGGCTAAACCTCGCCTTGAGGTTTGCAAGGTTGTTCCCGTCGTGGTATGGGACAAGCATGGGAAGAAGAAGGTGAAGAAAAATGGAAATGCTAAATCTCGGAGATAAAGTTAAGATAGGAAAAACAAATGAGCAGAATTAAGTTAGACCCTTCTCTCGAAAAGTTGTTCTCTGTAAGCGATCACGGTTTCCGTCTTGAGAACCGTCATTTCTATGCAGTCTACAAAACTAGACTTCTTAAATATGACGGCAGAGAAGTTGGAGAGCGTGGACAAGGAAACATAGTATCTTTCACGAGACTCTACCCTGCACGAGATGAAGAATTTGCCATATCGAAAGCACCTCTGTATTTTGACGTGAGCAATCCCACGTTCGGGCGTCTTGACCGTACCAAGATAGAAGAAGTTAAGCATACCCTTGTTGAAGTCAAGGAGTTTGTTCCGCCAACGTTAAGTGAGGAAAAATTCCGTGTATTCAATAGGCAGGAGTATTCAAGAAATCATTTCTTCATGAGGGTTAGGATATTCCCGAACAGGGGAGAGCCATTGCCAGAATCTTTTCATGGGTTCGAGCATTGTCTAATAAGGAGAATCCAACGCCACATCTGGTCTAAACATGCAACAGCCTACCTCTATCACCCTTGGCATGGTGCTGGCGATAACTACACGGAGTGGCATCGCTGCGACAAAGGCACCGGCAACTATTCAATGCTGGAGCGAGAGTTCAACAAGAGAGAAACTGATGAAGCGAAGAAGTTTGCCGTAACCGAATACACCGACCTTGACGATGACGAACAGGAACTAATAAGAAGGCTCAAAAGACTTCAAGTTCTTGACAATCAGCTATGCGAACTATGTAGCGAGGATTATTTTCTGCACAAGGACTTGATGCAGGGTAGGTTCTACAAAGAGTTCGGCGACATTGTTTTCTCCCCAGATGAAAACAACTATTTGAGGCGAGCCTTTCTTGGAAGAGATGAGAAAGTGTCAGAAGCAAGAATCAAGATACAAGACCTTGAATATCGACGGAAAACCATTGACAGAGAAATAGAAAGTTTGAAGAAGTTCATAGAAGAAGAAAAGAAGGAGATCGAGAAATGACAAAGACACCACACACGCTATACAAGCAATGTCCATTCTGCGGCAAGCCGTTCAAGACCAAAGCCCCCGGCAAGAAGTTCTGCGACAAGTGCGTCAAGAACGGATTCCACTGGGTCTATGAGGTGACGGGAAGAACCAACGGCTGGGACAAGAAGGTAGCCTAGAAGGAGATTCTGGAATGGAACCATGGAAGCCAACTCCTGCAGCACTAGCCCTGCTCAAAAAACTCGAAGACCGCAAGGAAGCGGAAAAGGGAATAGCCGTAGCCAGACGGATGACAGAGGAGAAGCAGAGGAAGGAACGGCTGGCGGATGAGAACGAACGGAAGTACGGAGAGCAGTTGACGTATGCCGATAGGATGATTCAGTCCCGAGACGATGCGACTAGAAACAGATACACAAGCATCGAGGACATGGCTGGCAACAACGGCGGATGCACGACTCGCAAGGGTACTTGGAGGCGGCTTAAGTTCGGCAAGGGGAACATTGGCAAGAAAGGATTTGAAAAACTTGGATTCAAAGAGAACGGGGTCTGAACCTCTATAAGAAGGTACAAAAACAATGGACAATGAATCTATACTGAGCAGGCTCACCGATTTTCTCCTAAATGAACCGTCAGGTGACTTTCACCTTGCAGAAGACTTCTATCGGCTCACAAGGGACAATGGGCTAAGCGAATACGACATCACAAAAATAGCAGACATCGCTAACGGTTTCGATGAGACTGGCAAGTTGGCTATCATCTACCTGTCCCATCTGTGCCGAGAACAGATTAAAGAAACGGTTGTCCCTGTCTCTGCAGTCATTTCAGATTCTGTGGCTCTTGACAGATATAGAGAATGTCTTGGAATCGTCAACTCGGAGCAGGTAAAGGGCTATCGGTCGGAACTGGTTGGGCTGCTTGCCGGTGCGATAAACGTCCTTTCAAAGCAAAAGGCAATTGGCGAGGCTACGGACATTGATGCTGCCCTCGATAAAGCGCTTGAAGCGGTATTCTGTGGATTCCCGAAGCTCACATTCGAAGTGTATGCAAACTCGGGGCTCTCTGTTGGGAAGTTGGATTATACGGTAAAATCCGTGCAGGTATGTGACTCGCTTGCCGAATGCCTCATTCGACTTGAGAAGTCAAAAGACGGAATCTATATCTGCTTCATTACAAACCCCGGCACGCTTGACGGATGGTTCGGGTTCTTCGTCAAGTCGAACGGCAACCTCTTCTCCTACAATGAGCGAATCGACGAGGTTTATGCCGGGCAGCATAGCCATATGAGGAGCGGCCGCTATGTAGAAGACCGTAAGGCATACGACCTGTTCCCTTATGCCTTGTGCGAGTTTAGCAAGGAGACTGACTACAAGGGGTATTCAACCGAATTCAGAATGGGGGAAAACAGAGACCTGTTCGACGACAAGAACATGGAACTGGCTATAAGGACGTTCCTATCAATTGCCCTCATCGCACAGAAACACATGGGGCACAATGTAAGCGGAGAGACCGTAGTCGTGAACTCCCTTTTACCGATGAACCTTGCTCAACTCGAGAACAAAGAAGCGAAGTCAACAGCGATAGTGTCATGGCAGCATTCTCCAATCGTTTCCGCCACGGCTAACTTCCAACTCCCGCGATTTGAGGCCAACAAGGTTGTCAGCGGAGGGTACGACAAGGAATTTGACGGTACGGATACTGGTGAATACGGGGTGTTCAGCGGAATCAACCAGGACATTCTGGATGCTTACGGAGACGGCTTTAGCATTAACTATTCAAAGGTTCTTGCAAGCAGAAGTTCTCTAAGGCTCATAGGGAACGGGCATTGCGAGCAGGAATTCATCGGCTCGCCCAAAAGGATGAGGCTTCAGGCCTATTATGAGGTCCGAAAGCAGTTGGCAAAATTCGTCTACCGTAAAATAACAAAAGAGTATTCCGATTTTGGCGGCAAGGAAGGTCTTCTGAAGTGGTATCGAGAGCGCCTTGAAGAACGAAGGAAGGAGATTTACGCCCTATGCACCGCAGCCTACAATCAGACAGACGGAAAAGAGGGGCATGCTTACTTTGGTTCGCCAGAGAGGCAGGAGAACTGTTGCTGCGAAATTTTTGCACATGAGACGCCCTCGATGAGCATTCTGGTTGGGAAAGCGAAATATCTTCACAGAATGTCTTTGTCCGAATTCAAAGAAGGCAAGGCAATCTGCCCCATTACTGGCGAAAAGGCATCTTGGAGTTTCACCTTCTGCTTTGAAACCTACAAGCAGGTACAGGAGTTCCTGAAATGCGAACTCCCGAAGTTCTGCACTGGATGGCGTACAAACAACCTGTACAACGGGAATCCAATATTGGACGTGACAGACCCGATTGGAGACCTAGTACACCCAATGTCTGAGATGCGAGTGCCTTTCAACTTCGCAGTGGATTTAAGCAAGAGGGGGCTGAAAGGGCTTTTGAAAGAGAAAGGGAATCATGGGCAAGGCAGGATTTGAGCGGAACAGTAACGATGATGACGATTTGCCTTTTTAATCCTACCCCCTCTTGAAAGCCACAAGCACCCTATGCTATACTATCTCCATGGAAGAACTTATACCAATACGGACTATCAAGGCTAACTTTGGCGAACCGATTCGCCTAACCTGCCCCAGGGCAGAAGAATTCCTCCTGCGCACGATGAATGAAGTGACAGAGGTGGAGGACAACCCATACGATGCCTACATGGCGGAATCACTGTTCTGGGAATCTTCCATAACCCCAGAACAGCGCAAGAAATTCGATGAACTATCCGACAAGAAGGATGCCGCAGAGAGAGCATACGACCCGAAGAAGCACAAGGACGATACTCCAGAAGCACAAGCATTCTTCAAGGCGGACGATGAACTAGAGAGGTTCATAGAATCTACTGGAAAGCACCTATGCTTTCGTTGCTCCTACTATGAGACAAAGGAGATAGATAGTGGACGGCTTGCGGCAAAATGCACAAGAAGAAGCTCTGGACAAGGAGTCCGCCCCTACACCCTAGCCTGCGGACACTTCACGACTGGGGTAACGCCTTATGTCCTTCAAGCTGAGAAAGAGTATGCGGAAGTCTGTAGGAAGAACCCAGGCTTTGCCGATTTCGTGAGGAAGCACCAGAGGGAAGATGCCGCAAAGAGATTTGCGGAATACATCAAGAACTCGCCATCTACGGCTTTCTACCTCTACCAAGGAGCGCCAGATTACCACGAGAAGTTCTACAAGAACTTCCCCCTAATCATGGCAGAGACGCAGTACCCCTCTCTCCCCCTCTTCCTAGAGGCTTACAAGAGGTGGGAGAAGGATGCTATAATCAAGAGGGAAAGAGCGGATGACGGCACGACAAACATAACCATATCTGTCTCCGATAGGGAATTTTGCCCTAGTGACACACCACCCCCACCAACTAGTGAGGAGACTAGTGATAATTAAAACTTTACCACTCTTGACCTATTCAAAAAGGAAACTACACGATGGCAAAAAAACCGCAGAAACTGGACACTTCAACCCTTTCCGAACTACTGGTCAAGGAGTGGGCAGACCACTACCCCCCTGAAACCATCGGCACCCTCAATGCGAAAGCGCAAGCCCTCACCTACACCATCACAAGCACACAAGAGGACTTCACGAAACTCTCCCTAGCAAAGAGTAGATTAGGCGACCTAACCTCGTTGCTGCCCCCTATCATCACCTCTCTGGATGGAGCATTGAAGAAGCGCCAAGACTTCCTAGCCGCCTACGGAGACCTAGGGGCTACCATCAAAATACCCTATGAGACGATGGATGCCACTCTCCGCTCCTACACGGATGCCCTAGCCGACTATGCCCTGCAGGTTACTGAACGATACTTCAAGAACCTAAAAGATGTAGAGCGGACATTACACTATCTAACCCACCTCCGAGACCTCTATCGGGACATTGCCGCCATCGCCGCTGTCATTCGGATGGACTTCCTCAAGACCCCGGAAGACCGCCGCAAGCCTATCGTGCGGGAACTCTATAGGCTCTTCAAGGCGGTGGCCGACAACCTCGTTTTCACTGGGCTAGACCCGAACATCGAGAATCCGCTTATCCCCTCCAAGATTGATGCGGAGGAATTCAAGTCTCTCTGCAATGTCCGTAGGGAGGCACAGAAGTTTGCGGATATCCTTAAGGCTTCACGTTGACCAAAAAAGGAGAATACTATATAATGAACTTCTTTCATGCCGTAAATGCCTCTGGATGCGATACATTCATCAGAGTGGATGATATTGTCTCTATTGTGCACAACGATGCCAAAGACCATGTCCTTGTTGGGATGAGGAATGGAGAACAATATGGGTTTAGCGGAGATACTATTAGAAGTATATACAATGAGGCTTTCCCAAGCAGGGCAACTAGCATGGAAGGCAAAAACCTTGCGGTACAGTTGTCTAAGATACTTACAATGTTAGACAAGTGGGTTAAATAGTAGTAGGAGACTACCACCTATGATGCACAGAGTCATTCCGTCGAGGCCCATTCAAAAGGATGAGGGCTACCCGTTCGTCCAGATGCTAGGCAACCGCCTAAATGACATAGAAAAATGCCTAAACCAAATCATCAAGGAACTAGGCAATACGGTATTGTCCCCCGCTTCTATCAAAATGTCGGCTATCGCTGGACTAACCGCCCTCTCCGCCGCAAGGGACTTCCTGCCCGTCCTCACAATTAAGAACAACAAGGAGACTTCTAAATGAAAATTAAGAAATACCTTCCGCAAATCATAGTAATTATCATGGGGATTAGCATATTCATGATAACTCTCTCTGTTGTCATTTTTGGAATCCCGAAAACAGACAACTGCGTACTCTGCGGAAATCCCATATGCCATACCCCCTCCAAAGTTGACCCCAACGGCTGGATAGCGGAAAACGGCGGAGGCGGCACCCCCTCACAAGCCTACCCCCTACTTACCACCAACCTCCTAGCCCAGATTGAACAGCGCCTAGATGCCCTAGACTCCGATGTGAACGAAATCAAGGATATCACTGGTGACGGCAGCCTCTTTGAAATCTATCTTGAACTGGGTAGGGGCATAGACCGCAACGGACACCGCATAGATGCCATCTTAAACCGCCTAGAACGCCTCGAGCACCGTACCCCTCCTAGCCCCTAGGCATTGTGTAGAAGCCTAGCACAGCAAGAGGAGCACCCCTAAAATGAGAAAGCGCAAGTCTACTCCCTCCGAAAGAATCGTCAAAGCCTTTCTCGTTACCCTTCTGGCGGTTATAGCTTACCAAATTGCAGGCTGCACGGCTCATCTCTACTACCAAAAAACCTATCCAATCCACAATAGCCCCATACCTACCGAGGAACCTAAAAAATGAAACTGAAAGACTCATTACGTAGCACTCTTTCTCATCTGGACGAACTCTTTTGCACCGCTCTTGTCTTGGGAATCTGCGGAGTGCTCCTATCGCTCTGTCTCCCATCAAAAGAGCAGATGATGAAGAAGTACGACTGCCCTCCACCCTCCTATGAAATCATGGTGAACAACATAGCGGAACTTAAAGTCCGCTTGTCCGAGATAGAATCCGCCATCACAAACGGCACCAGCGACATCAGCCTCTATGCCCAGCTCGTCTCCACCAATCTAGTCCGAAAACCATGCACCTGCGGCTACTGCCGCCCCTCCGAAGGTATCGCCGTCCCGGAACACGTCAATGCCCTCGGTTACGACACCGTTCTGCAAGTCTCTACAAACTACCTGCCCATCGTCAGGAAACCCTAATGTTCCAGCCGAACTCAAGCCGTTTTGAAAACTCACAAACCAAGTAAAGGAACACCAAAATGGTAACAAGCGCAAGCGAACCCAATCCTCCCACTCCGCCCATGAAGGAGACCGCCGTCACCAACAATGCAAACATGGCTGAACTTCAAGCCTTGAGCGAGGAGGAGAACGCTATCTACAAGGAAAACATGGTTGAACTCTATGTCATGACATTCCCAGACGACGAAGCAGACGTTGCAATTCAGAAAATCTGCTTTGACAAGTCGAAAACTCCATTCCTGCTCATGTCAAAAGACCGTCCAGACGCAGGATGCCTCGGCCCGTGCCTCATCAATGTAATGGGGCAGACTTTCTATGTCAACAACACCTATGCCGAAGTAAGGAAAATCCTCTTCGGATAAGCCTCTCATTCCTCCTCTATATTATATACTAATACTCTCAATAGTATAATAGAGGGGATTGTTAAGGGGGGACTAAAAATCCCCACTAAAACTTTTTTATACTTTTCCCCATTACCCCCTTGCAACCCGACCGAACCTTTGCTATACTATGCGCCGTCAACGACAAACAAGGACAAGACAAACAACAACAAAACCCGAAAGGAAACCTAGCCCATGACTCCCGAAACCGCCCCCCTCTCCCACTCCCTCTACCTCGCGGACTTCACCCAGACACTCTGGGTCTCCAAGAAGGATACCTTCATCAAGAAGATGAAGCACCTCAACCGTATTCTCGCCAAGCACGGCAAGCCCCCGATTTCCTACTCCTTCTCCAACGTCCGCTCCGTCCCCGTCACCTTTGAATATCACCTTAAGGGCGATGCTTTCCGCAACGACGAAATCGAGGAACGTCTCGTAGAAGTCTGCGACGTCCACTGCAAGGGTCTTACCACCATCAAGAAGGACGATGTTGAATACACCTATCTCGGCACCGTCTCCTTCGAGGACGGCGTAAAGCAGATTTTCTGCAACAACGAAGCCTATGCCAACTACTTCATGGACGATTTCCGCCCCAACTTCTGCGACCACTGCCACACTACCCGCACAAACCGCAAGGCCTACTACCTCTTCCGCAACACCCGCACAAACGAAATCCTCCAAATCGGCTCCACCTGCGCCAAGGAATACTTCGGCATAGATTCTGCCGCTTTCCTGCAGACCTACGGCAACACCTTCATCACCCTCCGCGACGGCACCGAAGAGGAACTTGGCGGCTTCAAGGACAATTCCCTCTGCTACGGAATTTCCACCCTCATTCCCGTCGTATCCCTCTGCACCAACGGCTTCCTCAAGTGGAACAAGAAGGACGGCTATGGCTCTTTCTTCGACCCCTCCTGCCCCATTTACGAACTTCCTACCACCGAAGCCGTCGAATCCGTCCTCACCTCTTGGGAAACCCTCCACCCCATTACCACCTCCAACGGCGACCGCAACAATGCCAACCTCCTCTCCGAAGAAGAAATCGTCTCCTTCTGGCAAGCCAAGTACGACAAGGAGCGCTCTTCCTTCGCCTACAATTGCCTCCAGGCCGTCCAGGCGGGCTACACCACCCGCCGCTCCCTCGGCTCCTTCTCCTATGCGATTTTCGCCGCCTACAACGCAAAGGTGAAATCCCTCCGCAACGCCGAGACCGCCAAGTCCCTCACCATCGTCCCCTGTGCCTACCCCGTCAACTCCCGCCAGACCCTCACGGGCGTCATTACCAACATTCGCACTATCCAGGACGAAGCCTGCTACGACGGCTACCACTATGTCTCCGTCACCAAGTACATTGTGGACTTCACCGACTCCAACGGCACCTTCTATCACTTCACGACTTCCTCCGAATCCTTCCGCATTCTCCACAACAACGACCGTATCTCTCTCCGTGCCACCATCGGGGAAACCAAGCCCTTCAAGGGTATCCCATATACTCATCTTTCTCGTCCCATCGCCGCTCTCATCGAAGCTTTCAAGGACTCCCAGGAGAAGCAATCCGCATAACTCCTCCTCTCCCCATTCTAACCCAACCTTCCCCCTTTCCCTACACCTCACGGAGAAAGGGGGATTTTCTTATTTTCTCTCTCCTCCCCCCCTTCCCCTCACGCGCGCCCGCACACGTGTATATTAATATTATCTCTTATACTCTTATTACTATACTACTCTCCTATACATACTATACATACTACTTATTATTATTATTATTATTACTCTAGTCACCATACTCATATTATATTATCATACTACATATCTACATACATACATAGTAGTATTATTATTACTCATACTCATACTCATACTTATAATACTCTTACTATTACTATTACTATTACTATCCCTATATTCCCACATAGTAATATTATTATTATTATTATAATTATTAGACCCCTATTATATCCCCCACTCCAATTCTTTCTTTCTCTCTCTCTCTCTCTCTCAATGATGGATGCTCCCCAATCTAATGATTGCTCTCCTTGCTCTCCACCCTCCCGAATGATTCCCCCTCCCCTCCTTTCGGCTTGCTTGCTCCTGCACCTCTAAAATCACTCCCCCCTACGAATCATCGCAGCACAACAAAGCAACATACCCTCATAGCCGCTCTCCCTCTCCATTCCCTTTCGTCTCACCCCTCCCTTCACCCTCATTCCACACTCACAATATATTCCTACTCTTTATTATAGTTTTAATAAATAATATCTTATAGGAAAGGGGGAAAGAGGGCGGCATGGCTTGCGATAGGGCGGCGGCTCTGTGTCATCGCCTCGCGTATGTGCACACGAAGACCCAAAATGAACAGCAAAGAACGCTTCATAGAAACCGAAGAGGATAGTAGCCTTCCAAATGAGAACGGCCTGTTTGTCGCAGGCATATTTGGCGATACGGATGCTAGGGCTATTGCAGATAGAGAGAGACGGGCAATCACATTTCGGGAGAAGTACGACTATCGGGAGATTACGACTTGTCCCCATTGCTGCCATTGCTTAGAGTTTCGGAAGTTCTCTCCAAGCGGTGAAGCCATCACGGTCGGGCGATTCTGCTTTGTTGGAGAGTTGCCGATTTCTGAGCATGGGACTTGCAAGAGCGCATATCCTCGGAGACATGGGCGAAAGAGGATTGTCTACGATACCACGAATGCCCCCGCTGGATTTGAGCAAGGCATGGCTCCTGTCACGATGAGGCGATTCTATAACAAGCGGGAACAGTTCAAGGCTGCGAGGGAAGAGTCTCGGGGCTATCGAGGCGGCTCGTCATCCTACCAAAGGGCTGACGGGAACAAGGAAGCGGTCGGAAGCGGACAGATACCGAAAGGGCTGGTGAGTTAGATGGGCTGGATAATCGGGATAGGGTGCATCTTGGGAGTGATAGCATTCGTGTGGCTAGTCGTGTACTGGCTGAATCGGGACATGTGGGATGATATATGCGGTCTCGGAGATTTCATCGACATTGAAGATGAGAAGGATGAGACGAGCGACATAGACGAGGGCAGGACGGCATGACGGAAGAGGCGGCACCATCCAAGAAGCCGTTGTGGAGGGAGACGGGCGGAGAGAAGCGAGTCCTTGAGGCGAGGGCGGCGAAGGAGGCGCTTGTACGGAGGCTTACGGAAGGGCTAGCGAAGTGTCCCGTGTGCAAGGGGGCTGCGAAGATTGTTTTGTTTGGGCTAAGAGGGAACGGAGTCTGGGTCGGATGCGACAAGACGGAAGAGTGCAGCAGGTACATTGAGAGACATTTGGAGGGATGGAGCATAGAGGACACGGTAGCGGACTGGAATCGGCGGAATAAAGGGTGGCGGAAATGGGCAAGAGGGGCGAAGAGATGGTATCGGGTGAGGTTTGGGGCGGAAGAGCGAGCGAAAAAGAGGGTTTTGAGGGAATTAAAAGCCAAAAAAGAGGAAGAATTGGCGAAAAGAAGGGCTAGATTTGGTATTTTGCCGCCTAAAAAGGCTAAAAAGTGGTGGAAGTTCTGGTAATGTGGGCAATATTTATGCTAGAACGATGATTTCGAGAGCGAAGGAGAGAAGCCATGAACGTTATATTGCCTAGGATAAATCCGCATGGGGGAGGAGAGAGACGGATAGTGCCGCCGAATGGGGGCAATCATCCTATGGGAATGGCGAGAGGAGTTCATTCGGTGCTGCCGAGGCTGGGCGGAGGAGTGCCGGCAAAGGTCGTTCTGGCGAATGCGGGGATAAAGAGGGGGCCGCTTGTGCGGGTAAAAGCTTGGGATGCGGCGGCGGAGAAGAAGGGGATTGAGGAAGCGGCCAAGCGGAGGGCGGCGAAAGAGGCGGAAGAAAAGAGACGGGCGGAAGCGAGGGCAAAGGTTCCTGGGGTGAAACTGGTAGAGAAGCCGAAGGAGAAGGTAGAGTGGGTGGCGAAGGGGCTGACCGCCAAGGAAGAGCGGCTGACGGATTTGCTGGAAGCGGCACAGGAAATGAAGCCGCTGGCGGACGAGGTGATAGACGACGTGGCGGAAGAGCAGGCGAATGCCACGGAGCCATACGACGATCCAGAGTATATGACGGAGCAGGTTGTTGAAGAGAAGCCGATGCCGCAGCCAGAGCCGTTGCAGGAGGAGATTGTGGATCGGGCGGCGGTCATCCCCGAAGCCAAAGCCGAAGCGGACGAGGAAAAGCCAGCGGTGTCGGTAGAGCAGCCGAGGAAGAAGAGGCGGGGACGGAAAGGGAAGAGGGCTAGAGCGGCTATGACGGCGGCGGAACAGGAATTGCTGTAAGATGGATGGGACGGAGACAGGTTCGGAGAAGCCGATAAGCCGACGGGCGGTGTTCGTTGCGGTGTGGGGGATGTTCTTCGCCATATTCTGGGCGATAGTCCTCTTGTTCGGGGGAGGGTGCTACAACATAGCGGTGAGGTCGCAGAGCGGAAAGAGGAGTCCGTATTTCCTGCAGCCTCATCCCTACTATTCGACGGCACAGGTGTGGGACGATTGCATATGTGCTCCTGCACATCTCAATGGCGGTACTGATGCGATATGGTCGGCGGTGGCAACGGTGACGTGGCCGCTATGGGTTGTTGACGAGGCATGCGAAGTTGTGCTCGATACGATATTTCTCCCCTTTGATGCGACGTATTACTGTTGCAAGGGCGAGTAAGAAAGAAGAGATTAGAAGATGCTTGATGCGATATGCGGAGATGGAGAGGGTGCGAACCCGATGGTGCTGGCGGTGATTGCGATAGCGATTGCGGTCTTGATGTTCGGAGGGTGCGCGAGCGGCGGATGCGACAACTGCTGCACGAGAGATGCGGCAGCGGAAACGGCAAAGTAGGATTTCGGGTCGGCGGATGAGGGGCTATCATCCCCGGCGGAACGAGAAAGGCGACAGATGGCTAGGCGAATACTCTCCACGTATCTAGGAAAGCTGCACAAGCTGAGCAACAATCCCCGAACGATAAGCGACGGGAGCTTTACGATGCTCATGGAAAGCCTGCTGCGGAAGGATGAGGGCGGCAAGGGCGACATCGAGATGCTTCGTGCGAATCCGATTGTCGTGTGGATGGTTCCGAGCGAACTGCCGTCAGAGAGGGAAGACTGGCCGTGGGAGGGGCAGGAAGGGAAACTGGTTGTCCTTTCTGGGAATCAGCGGTACGATGCCTTGGTGGAGATGGGGTACGAGAAGATTCCCGACGAATGGCTAGCGGTTGGGAAGTATGCGGACGGGAACTGGTGGAGCCCCGAACATGCGGAACGGTTCATCCTGTTGGCGAACAGTCCGGAGGGAGTGAGCGGAGAGACGGACTACGACAAGCTGGTGGAGAAGTTCAATGCCGAATGCCTCAAGGCGGTCGGGATGGATTTCGCACAGACCCCGATAGATTTTCAGGAGCGGATGGCGGAGCCAGTAGAGGACGAAGTTGAGCAGGGGGAGCACGGGGAGGAAGACCAGGAACTCAAGGACTTCAAGAAGCGGCGGGAGGACAGCCGAGGGAATCTCGAAGAGATACTTGACATGGGCTTCTACGACGTGGTGGTTTGGGAGACCCACGACCAGAAGATGCTCTTCAACGAGTTCCTTAAGGAGAAGTTCGGGGTAGAGGCGAACCGAGACATATTCATCAACGGTTTTCGGCTTTCGGAGGCGCTGGGGAAGAAGATAGAGTACAGCGGGTTGAAGTTTCCCGACGGGAAGCCGAGCAAGGCGCTGCAGGAGATGGCGATGGACGGCACGGAGTTCGGGTGGGAGACGAACGGCGGAGAGATGCCCGAAGGGACGGAGCCCGACGAGGAGGAAGAGGGGAAGGTCGAGGACGGGAGCGGGATAGACGGGGTGATATAGGATGGGCATGGGAGCGGCACACATCCCTGAAAGTAAGGCTTGGCATGGTGTAAGCGGTCTGGAGCGGGTGCGCCGGGGCGCGACACGTTTCACGCAAGGAGAAAAAAGCAATGGCGACAAAGAAGAAAGCATCGACGGCAAAGAAGCCGAAGAAGTCCGCGAAGTGGGCGAAGAACGCCTCCGACTATGCGAAGAAGCAGGCGGCGAAAGCGAAAGCAAAATCCATTCTCATGAATCAAGAGGATGCATTTATTAAAAAAGGAAAGTCGAAGAGAATCAGAGATGTCGGGCAGAAGCCACCAAAAGGCTATATGCGGACTGGCGGCCTTTGGTTTGCAAAGATAGAGAATGCCAGACCGATTCGTACTCTTACCACGATGCAGCAGAGAGGTTTGTTTTATGCTAACAAGCCTAAATTTCTTGGGACTAATGGGTCTGGAGGGTATCTTGGAAGCGCCGCCAATCAGGGGATGTACAACGGAGAAACGAGCGAGGCGAACTTCCGCAAGACGGAGGGAGCACGTAAACTAATAGATGCCGACGGCGGCACATATGCACCTGGGTACAAGAAGCCAGACGGGAAGATAATCCATGCCGGCAAGAAGCAGGCGGCGAAGTCTCGCTACATCATGGCTATCGGGCAGGACGGCCACAAGAGATAGCTTTCACAAGATCCGGGGCGGGAATGGGCGGCGCCCATACGCGGGTGCGGTGGGCGTCCGTCCTTTTTATGTTGGGCGAGAGGAGAGCGGCATAGAGTATGACGTTACCGATATACAGCACGGAAGCCACTGATTCGCTTTGTCGGGAGATAGCGAAGAAGAGCCACGGCACGATTTTTATAATGATGAGCCGTGGAAAGGACTCTCTTTGCGCCTATCTGCAGTGCCTGAAATACTTCAATCGCGTAATTCCTTTTCACTGTGCCACAGTCCCTGGGTATAGGTTTGCAGATGAGTATCTGGACTATCTCGAAGCGATGCTCAACACGAGGATTCTTCGGATGATGGGAGAGGACTTGAAGATGGCGCTCGTGCGGTACATCTACCAGGACACCCCTTGGGAGTGCGACGTGATAGACCAGGTCATCCCCGACGTTGACTTCACGAAGCTGGACGTTCTCGAGTATCTGCGGATGAAGTTCAACCTTCCGAGGGTATGGTGCGCCGTTGGAATAAGCAAGAACGATTCCATAGACAGGCTGATCTACTGCCGCAAGACGGGCGGGAAGAACATGGGGAACAAGACGTTCTACCCTTGCTGGGACTGGCCGAGGGAGGAGATGCTTAATGCTATCACGGATGCGGGACTCGTGCTCGCGCCCGAATACAAGTACGTGAACAGGTCGATGGGCGGAGTGCCGTCCGCCACGTACAACAAGGTGATGATGGAGCATTTTCCGCAAGACTGGAAACTCACGAAGACGTGGTATCCGCTCGCGGAGGTCAAGAACGTCCGAGAGGAGATGATAGATGCAAACTATCCGCTGTGGATGGAGCAGGAGGCAGCCAAGCGCGGAGGTCGCATGGATGGCGATACGAAGGTGGGGGAAGCGGGAGAAGGAGAATCCGAGGGAGGCGATGGCGAGGGTTCTGGCATGGTCATCCCGACTGACGAGGCAGTGGAATCCGAAGAGGAGTGACGCAGATGGAAGAGAGAACGGAGAGGAATCCGCTGGGAGATGCGGCTAACCCGATGATGCGCCCGTCCGTTGCGAGGGCGGTGAGGGAGATGAGGAGCCAGGCGCCGATGCGAGCGGCGAACGGAATCTTCAAGCACCCGTCCGAATGCACGGAAGAGGAGTACAACTTCATAGCGGACTGCCTGAAGAGGAACATACCGCTGTACACGATAGCGGGGCTGATACACTGCGAGAGGAGTTTCCTTTCGAGGTATATCAAGAAGCACCCCGAACTTCTGGAACTCAAGGAAGAGCAAGGCGAGAACATCGTTGACGAGGCGGAGTACCAGTTGGATCGTCTAAACAGGGCGGGGAACGCGAGCACAATCATATTCACCCTGCAGACGAAGGGGCGGAAGAGAGGGTGGACAACCGAGGACATAACGGGAGATGGAGGCGGAAACGAGACGGAGCGGATAGTGATGGGCGTCATCCCCGACGAAGCCGTGAAGGAGGCGGAGGAGGAAATCGAGAAGGTGACGGGGGCGAAGCCTAATCCCGGCGGGGTGATGACCGACCCGATGGCGCTGGCCGCGATGGAGCAGATGGGGAAGGAAGTCAAGCAGTACGTTGACGATGCGGTGGAGGCCGCGAAGCCCAAGGCGATAGATGCGGATGCGGTGGATGTCGGGGAAGCCCCGTATGCTGGAGACAGCACAGTCGAGGCGGGGATGGAGTATGGGGCGAACGGATTCGGGGCGGCGAATCCCGACATGGGAGCGGAGGCCGACCCGTGGGCGGAGGGCGGAGATTCGCCGTTCTTCCAGTAATATGCTTGTCGGATGGGCTTGTTTCAAATGGCTTTTAGAAAATGCAAGAAGTGCGGGAGGCGGTTCGAGTCCAAGGGGCCGGGCGACAGCTTCTGTTCGGATTTGTGCCGGATGACGGGATTCTTCATAGGCGGGGGCGGAGACACCACGAAGCCCGGAGTTCCGCAGCCTGCGGCGGTCATCCCGCCGCCAAAGCCTCTGCGGGTGAAGAAGGACGACGAGAGGTTCGCGAGGGTCCGCCAGATGTTCGAGAAGCCCGCAGAGGAGAGATGGGCGATAGCCAAGGACTTCACCGAGGAGGAACGTGCCTATGCGAAGCGGCTGGCGAAGCGGCAGATGATGGAAGAGGTGCGGTTCATGCGGGAGTGGACATGGGAAGGATTCGCCGACGATGCGGACGATGCGGACAGCGGATGGGGCGGAGAAGGGATGCTGGGAGAATCGGACGACGGCAGCATTTAGAGGTGTGAGATGGCGAGGAAGAAGTTCAAGTTCGTGGAGATGTTCATCAATCCCGCAACGGGAGCGCCGTTCGAGGACACGGGTTCCCCGAAGGTTGTCACTCCAAATCACTTCCCTCCTTTCGTTGGACACCAGATAGCGAGGATTACCTACGAGGAGAAGGAGATAACCGACGTCCAGTATACCGTTGGCAAGGACGGAAAGGTCACGAAGGGCGAGGAGAAGAAGCGGAAGATACTCGTCGAGAAGATGGGAGAGAAGGGCGGATGGCTAGAGCAGACATCCAACCTTTCGCAGGACGGCAAGTGCTGGGTTGGGAGCGGCGGCATCGTGTGCGGCAACGGATTCGTGTGCGACGACGTGGTTCTTTCGTCTGGCGAGGTCGGAGAGAATGCGAAGGTGGGCGGCAATGCCAAGATAGGCGGTGCGGTCGGCATCGGCGGCAATGCCTACGTGTACGGCAAGGCGCAGATAGGCGGAAGCGGACGGATAGCCGTCAGCGGCACGGCGAGGGTGGAAGGGAAAGTCGAGGGAAGCGCCGTCGTGGATGGTAGCGCATACATTGGAGAGAAAGCTACAATCAAGGGCAAGGCCCACGTGACGGGGAACTCCAAGGTCATATCGGGGACGGTCGAGGGGAATGCGGTCGTGGAGGACTGCGCCACCGTGTACGGGACGGTGAAGGGAGATGCGAAGGTTTACTACGAGGCTATCATCCTGAAGACGGGGAAGGTTGAGGGAAAGGCGGTCGTGGAGTCTGGGATCATCGAGGGAACGGTGAAGGGGAACGTGCAGATAAACTACGGGCAGGCTTTCATAGGAGAGGGCGGAAGCGTCGAGGGGGCATCTAAACTGTCGGGCAACGTGTTCGTCAAGTGCGGAGTGAAGAACGGCGCGGAGATGAGCGCGAATGCATCCGCGATGGAGGGCGGGTCGGTGACTGGCGGCAAGATAGAGTCCAACGGCTCCGTGAAGGGCAAGTCTGAGCAGTGCGTTGTTGGTGGGGCTACGGTCATAGTGGGGAATGCGGGAGGGGCTTCGACATTTGCGGACGGATGCAGGGTTGGAGAGAGCGGAAACGCTGGGAGCGGAGCATATAGCGGAAGCGCCAACGTGGGAGGCTCTTCGCAGTCTCCGATGAGCGGCAATTCGGTCGTGGCCCCGGAGGCATCATCCTCGGTGAGTCTCAGCGGCAACATGGTGTTTCAGGAGCAGGGCGACCAGGAACCCGAAGGGGTGGCGGTCGTGTGCAAGGTGGAAGCATGACGATTTCGGAGGGGCGGCAGTGTGCAGCCGCCTCTCCTTTATATTTTATTTCATTAAAGTTGAATTGGCCCCTTGCAAGCCGAACATGCTTGTGGTATAATGTGCGGCGTCAAGGACAAGAAAGGACAACCAATGAAAGAAGACAACAGCAACAGCGAAACCAAGAAGCCGAGAAAGATTCCGAACCAGAACTTGATTCCCGCATTCGGGATATACCACCCAAATGCCAAAGGCAACGGCAGCGCGATGTCCGTGCGGATGATGCCCGCCAAGCTCACCCAGACGGGATACGTGCAGATAGAGCTGGCCAAGCAGTTGACGGTCGGTGATGCGGAGCGCAAGGTGTTCCCCACGTTCAACTGGAAAGACAGGATCATCGTGCGAATCAATCCGATCGAGGTGGCGGAAATCGTGCGATGCCTGCGAGGGATGACGGAGAGCATCCGCGACGGGGCGGGATTCGCCCACAAGACGGACGGAAGGGCTTCGAAGATCACGATGGTGCATGTTGTGGAGCCAAAGCCGTGCTACCAGTTGAAGGTGATTAGCGAGACGATTGCGGGAGTGGACAGGGAAGTGGCCATCTATATCTATAGCGCGGAGGCCACGGCTCTGGAGTGCGCCTTGTCCGCTTCGATGGGACGGCTCTGCTTCGGGGCCTGAAGAAAATAAAAAAATCTTCAATTACCCCCTTGCAAGCCATTCGGGGTTATGCTACAATATGCGCCGTTCCCCCGCGTGGGGGAGTTCACAAGGACAACGACAAAGCAAGGACTGGCAATGATAGCAACGACCACAAAAAACGGAAAGTCCGTGCGGCTTAGCGCGGACTACCATCTGGACACCGAGCAGGTGTTCTACACGGTGTACTGCGCGGGATGCACCTTCGAGTTCAACGACTTCGCGCCCGCCGTCAGGGTGTACAAGGCGCTGAGCAACCGCATTGAGGCGGGAATGGCTTTCGACATCATGCTGCAGAATCTCGTGTCTGCCGCAAGGGCGATGGGATATGTCGTGCGAAAGGCGGTGGCGTGATGGGCTGGACGACTTGCATGCACTCCTGCTACTGGAAGTACGACAAGAAGGGCAACCGCACGGTAGACCGCAAGGCCGAGCTCGATGCGCTCTTCACATGGGAGCGGAAGGAGCCGGTTGAATCCTACGGGCATGTCTATCCGCCGATGAAGGACACGGTACTCAAGTCCTCGATGGTCGGGAGCGTGTACTATGCGGCGGTGAAGAGGGAGCGGCCCGGCAAGGAGCCGGAGGTGTGGGCGGCGATATGCCTTACCCATGGACGTGGGCGCGACGGTTCCGTGTGGGGCTACAAGGACATGTGCGAGTCCATGATGCCGTACTATTACGACTGCCCCGCAGGGATTCTCGCCATGCTCACGCCTACGGACAATGATGATGCTAACAAGTGGCGGGAGGAGTGCCGCAAGAAGATCGCCCGAAAGGCGGAGGAGCGCAAGAACGGTCCGAAACAGCCTTTTGTGCCGATGGGCGTCTCCGTGACGCAGAAGGGGCATTCGTGGATAATCACGAGCGATGCCTACCGCCAGAAGGTGAACTACCGCTATTGCGGGGTGAAGTTCTCTAAGGCGAGGTGGCGCGACATTGACAATGCGATGCTCCGTTTCCTCGAAGAGTACGGGACGAAGGAGCAGAAGGCTGAGTTCGCCGCTAGCGGACGGGCTTGCCCCGCAGACTGGAAGGGGGCGGCGGCATGATCATCGACGTGATTCTCGACAGGAAGGATGCGGAGGAGGACGGCGACGCGACATCCTACAACCCTGACGAAGCAATGCTGGATTTACTAGATTATGCTATCACCTTCGGATATGGCTATGTTCGGGAAGCGATTGGGAGCGGTGATGAGGAGAAGATGAAGACGGCCCTCGTCCGATATGTGACGGAAGAGTACGGCGATAACACAGACATAAAGGAGTATGTCCGCTCCGTGGACTGGCTCCCGAAAAAGTGAAAAAGTTTTGATTACCCACTTGCAAGCCGACCGTAGGTATGGTATACTATGTCCCGTCAAGCCCATGGTGGGCGGACAAACAAGGACAACGACAAGGACAAGGACTAGACAATGAAGAAACTGATTGAATCCATTCAACCGACACGTAAGGAGGACGGACGATGAGCGCATTCATGGTAAACAACCGAACCCTCACAAAGATAGCCAAGTACATGGAGGCTTGTGCCAACTATCAGATTGGCAAGGCCCCTGGGCTGTCCGAACTTGAACTTAAGGGGGACTTCAAGCAATACCTGCAGGAACAGGGGCTTGTGGACAAGACGGGGATGTTCTCCGCTTCGCTGATTCATGGGTATCTCTTCGACAAGAACCGCAAGGCGATTGTGGCGAGGTATGGGGAGGACGAGCGGATGATGGGGACGTCCCTACCGATGGAGGACGGAGGGACGGCTATCGACATAGCCAAGGAATCCCGCAAGGAGTGGCTTGCGAATCTGTACACGGTGTGCCGCTGCTACCTCTACCAGATTGAGGAGGGAAACTATCAGGACGATGAGTTCTACTGGCTCTTCAATGAGTGGATTGGGCAGATGGCGGCAATACTGGCGGAGTATGTGGTGAATGAGGTTCGTCCGTACAAGGTTGGAGAGCCGTACAAGAGCTGGGAAGAGTTCTAAAAATTTGCGGCATGGTGCCGTGAAAGCCGCTGGGGACTTCGAGTAGTGTTCCTCGGCGGCTTAGTTGTACCCCGAAATCCCGCGAAATTCGCCCCTTCCTGCTCTTCCGAGGGCGTGAGGGGTATCGTCTATCATCCTGACCGCTCGGAGGGCAAGAAGAGCCGTTCAAGCCGCCTAAAATCAAATGCTAGGTTTTTGGGGAGGTGTGGGGCAACGGCTACGATGCCGAAACAGGGGGCTAGGAAGCCGCAGGAGAGCGAGGAAGGGCTTGGAGGCATGGGAGTGCCATCCTAACCGAATGGAGGGCTTGTGGAGGCTCTGATGCCCGAATCCGTGAGGGGTGTGGGAGCTAAAGCCGTGGAGGGAGAAAAAGAGCGGTTTTCGGGATGCCGATTTTTGGGGAGGGTCTTCTCGCGCGTGGGCGTCGCGCGCATAGATGACGGAGACTCTTTTTAAGAAGTAGCGAATGGTTAATAACTACTTGAACTTACATAATATGCGGTAGGGAGGGGTTTGAAGGGGTGTATTGGGGAGGGGTGACGGATAGTAACACTACTATAGTATTTCTTTATAGGGGTACATAGGGGGAAGTTTCTTTGACGGGGAGGGGAGAGAGGGGGAACTTTAAGGGAAAACTTAAAAAGCGGGTTGATAGGTAGATTTTCGGGGATAACTAAAAACGGAAAGCTCACTGCAGGAAATTTATTTTCAATTATAGGGCATGAGACTCGTGCTTTTTAGAAGATTGTTTTTTCAATTATAGTGTTTTTTTCGGCAAAATCCTACAAAAATGTCGTAAAAATGGGTTGTAGTTTACATAACAACACCGATTTTTCTGCTAAAAATGGAACTAGAATTTCTGCTAAGCGTCCTGCTAAGCGTTCTGCTAGAAAATGGAGATTTTATGCGACATTTATATTATCGTTTGTAGATTAAAAAAGTGTATCGTTTTTCAGTTATAGCGATTAAAGTTGACATAACAGTGCTAAAATTCCTGCTAAGAGTTCTGCTACGGAATTTGCTACCTGTTTTGCTATGCGGTTTGCTAAACATCCGTGATATTATGCGACATTGTGTAAACGACCCTTTTTCGGGGCTTTTGGATGGGTTGAAAATTTTTTAACTTTTTTCTCAATACCCCCTTGCAAGCCGACCGAATGTGTGGTACAATATGCGGCGTCTTGCGGGACAAGGGTTCCGAGAGACACCCAACAAGGACAAAGACAAACAAGGACTAAAGACAATGAGCAAAGAACTGAAAATCGGTGATTGGTACTACCTCATGATGGGCTACGGCGGGAGCGCGTCGCAATACTGCTGCATTCGCCGCAAGACAGGCGAGAAGACGGCTAGCGGCATGATGTCTCTTTTCGGGGGGAAGGACGGAGGAATCCGCAATCTCCCCGTGAGTGAGATCTTCGATGCCGTCGATGAGTGCGGCGTCGTGCATAAGGTGTCCGCGAATGACCTCGCCGCCAACGGGCATATTGGTATCGGCACCCTCGAAGAGCCGAGGTACGGGCATGTTGCGAGCATTTACCGTGAGGATGCCCGACTCCTTGTGGAAATCGGCAAGTATACGGAAGCGGAAATTGAGGCGGCATTCCCTAACGCCTTCAAGGATTCCGAGGAAGAGGCGGATGTCAACCCGTACAAGACCGAACCGATGACGGACAAGCAGGAGGAGATTCTTAAGGCCGCCTATGCCGCCAACTGTGAGCGGAAGCGGAAGGCGGAGGAAGAGAAGAGCCGCAAGTTCCATGAGGCCGTAGAGGCGGCGAAGAAGGAACTTGACTATATTCCGTGCAAGGGGGCGGCAGATGGCAAGTGGCTTTCGTGCGGAGAGAAGCGCCGTAACCTTCTGGCGGTTCTGAAGCACAAGTTCCCCGGCGTGAAGTTCTCCGTGCGGACGAGGAACGGGAGCATGAGCGACTCCGTGACCGTGTCGTATGAGGACGGCCCCGCAACTGGTGATGTGGAGAAGGTTGTAGACCTTTTCCAGATGACGAAATACAATGCTTACGAGGACTACCACGAGCCTACGAGCACGGCATATTCGGTTGTGTGCGGCGGCTTTAGCTATGCTTTCGTTAAGCGCACATATTCCGCCAATGTCCACAAGTATATCACAGAGTGGCTGATTGCCAATGTCGGGGGCTGTGACAAGGAGTATGCCAATTTAACGGCGCGCCGTGTAATGTCGCAGACGGTATTTCCAACGGGCGGCTATGGACTGGCGGGGATGGAGCATGATGCGAACGGGTGGCACTTGGTTGTCAAGCCGAAGGCAGGGACGGGAAAGCCGACCCCGCCAGATGCCCCGAAGGGGAGCGGCAACGGCGAGGGGGTGACGATTACGGAGAACACGGAGAAGAACGGCATTGAGATCCGTTTCCCGTCCATGCCGTCCGAGGAGATTCGTAGCGACCTCAAGGCTAATGGGTGGCGTTGGACACGATATAACGGAGGGCTTTGGTATAACAAGGCGAATGATAACAATCGGGCTTTTGCTCGAGAGATTGCGAAAAAAGTTGCTTGATTGTGGTTGCGCACTGCAAGGGGATTTGGTATAATCCCCTTGTCCTCTGCACTATGAGTCGCAACCATAGAGCGATAGAGAGGCGGTAGTTTTGTCGTGCTATACATAAAGGGTAAACCCTTTCTCTCCGAAAGGAGTGTTGCGAATGTGTAGCACGACTATTTGTTTAGAGTGGAGTCGCAACCCATGCAAGAACCGTATGTATTCGTAAGAGTAGGGAAACGGAAGTATGTGCGAGAGCATATACTTGTGATGGAGAAGAAACTTGGTCATCCTATCCCAAAGGGGTATCATGTACATCATATCAATGGAGACACAAGAGACAATCGGCCGGAAAACCTTGAACTATATGTAGCAGGAGATCATTGTCGGCTGCATTTCAAGGAAAGAAGGATGAGAGGGGAGTTTTTGACAAGTGAGGAGAAAGCCGAAAAAGCAAGACTGAATGCAAGGGCTTATAGGGCAGCACATCGGGAAGAAGTAAGATTGAAACAAAAGGAACGATATTATCAGAATCGGGATTAGATACTTGCCAAAAAAAAGGAGTGGAAGAAATCCCATAAAGAACAGATCGCAAGAAGCGGGAAAGAGTACAGAGAAAAACACAAAGCCGAAATTAGAGAAAAAGATAGGCGCTATTACCAGACACATAGAGAAGAAATTAGGGAGAGTGGGAAGAAGTATCGAGAAAGGAATAGGGAAGTCATAAAAAAAAGACGGGCTGCTTACTATGAAAAACACAAAGATGAATTGGCTAGAAAAGGAAAAGTGTTTAGAGAAAAAAATAAACAGAGGATTTCCGAACAAAGGAAGAGGTATCGTGCTATGATGACAGTAGAGGAGAAAGAGAAAACTAGGGCATATCATCGAGCCTACTATTTGAAACACAAGAATGTTCCAAAATCACAAAGAAAGGAAAACTAAAAGATGCCGACACAAAGAGAAATAGAGTTCATGTCTGCGGTTAAATCATCCCTTCGGGAGATTGCCAAGCAACTGCGAATCCAGAATAGGCTCGAGGAGTTCCGCCTGCGCAAGGAATATTCTTCGGCGGAGAACGACCCGATTCTGGACGACATAATGGAGGGCAAGTGATGATTACGAGAGGCAAGGAGTACAAGGCTACTGGCGAGGATGCGCAAGCCTGGAACATCCGCAAGAGAAGAGTGTGCTATGTCACTGCAGGAGTCCCGACTCCAGAGCAGAAGAAGCAGATAGAGCGCATTGAGAAGGGGGTTGTTGACGGGGAGTGGAACGGAGACCCCAACCACACGATGCGGAATGCGGAGTTCATGGGGATAGACTTCTATGAGGAGGAAATAAGGGCTGATGGGAAGTGGCATAGGGTTGACGACCCCGATGTTGCAATTAGCCTGATGCAGACGGGGGCGCTATGAGTCTGCCGCTGCCGCAGCAGAACCGCTTGGCTTGGCGGCTGGCGGGGCTGATGAACACACGCATAGACAAGATTTTTAGCCCCTTGGAGATATGGGCTGTCAAGGCATTCATCCCCGACCCTGTCGCAATCGAGAAGCTGATGGTGCAGCGCGGACAGTACGACGACAAGGCCGACCCTTGCGAATCCCTCTACGATGCTATCGGGAGGGTGTATGGTGATGAAGCCTTGCGGATAGTGAAGCGGCTGGTTGGAGGCGAGGAAGAGGGGGAAGGAGAAAAAAGTTGAAAAATCTTTAGTTGGCCCCTTGCAAGCCGACCGTGGGTATGGTATACTATGCGCCGTCAAGCCCATGGTGGGCGGACAAACAAGGACAAAGACAAAGCAAGGACAACAAAAATGAACGTTAGCAAGCAGATGATTGAGGCCTCAAGAGGCAAGGCGATGAAGAGCGCACCGCTCCGCAAGGCGCTAATGAACTGGTTTAAGCTCAAGGGCAACTGTCCTTACCCCGAAATCACCGACTTCGGGAAGTGGGTGGAGGAACTGCTCTATCATATCGGTGACATGATTAAGGAAGATAAGGATGTGACGATAGACAACCTTGTTGCGGGGCTGAAGGTAAATGCCATTGGCGACCCGCTCGCAGTTAAGTGTTCCGCCGCATTGGAGAAGAAGAACATACAGACGGACATTAACTGCTATGTTGAGGAAGGCATGGTATATGCCTCGGTGTGGATGAAGCACATGGTCTTGGACTATGTGAATGAGAAGGCGGAAGAGGTGGCGGGAAAGTTCAAGGAGAGGGGGTATTCCGTGGACTTGTGGACTGATGAAGAAGATGCAAGCGAGATTACCGTGAATGCTTGTATTGACTTTGACAAGTATGTGGAAAACCAGAAGAAGGGAGGGCGGTAAGATGAGGGATAGGGTTTATCTTTTCCGTAATGACTATCCGTCTTATTACAAGTATCGGAAGGACATAAAGGCACATCGTGATGCGGGGTATGTCATCCGCAACGTCTATGGCGGAGTGGTGTGTTTCCGCGATTGGAGCGAATACAAGGTTTGGGCGAATCAGAAGTAAGGAGGTAGCAAGATGGTTATCGCAAAGACAACAACTCTTTTGGAAGTATTGGCGGAACTGATAGAGCGCAACCGCAAGATGGGTGTAGACCCAAAGTACATGGACTTTCTTATCAAGGTTTACGGCAATGCCTATCGTGATAAATCGTTTGCCGATTGTCTGGAGACTTGCATTGACTACTCTGCAGGCTTTGCTCCGACTCTCGACAAGGTAGAGTTGACATTGGCACGGATGGAGGGCGGCATTCGCCCGTTGCTGGAGGACAAGGGGATAGTAAAGCCGTTGCCCGAAGTGAAAGAGGAGGTGTGACATGAGAAGAGTGCAGACTTTTGTGGTGACGATTGAGACACCCTACAAGGATTCGTGCGGTATGTACACCCATGAACTCACGGAGGGTGACATCCGTAGAGCATTGGTGAATGCTTTGAGCGAGAGCATTGAGGTTTCAGTGGATGAGCGAGGCAGTACGGTAAAGGGGAATGAGTGATGAAGAGGGTTGTACTCGCATTGATAGCCGTCCTTCTTGCGATGGCGGCAGCCGCACGGACTATGGAGGTGTTTCTGAATATCCCAGGGATGAAGCCCGTGCATTGTCTCAATGCCGATGTTGAGTGGGATGCGAAGACTCTCATGGTGACGATACGGATGCCTTGGGGAGTGACTTACACAACGCACATGAGCAACGTCGTGTTGGTTGAGCGGAAGGGGGAGTAATCATCCGCAACACGTGGCGGGAGGGGTGATGGAAGTCTGGCGATGCCGCCAGAAAAAAAGTTAAAAATATTTTCATTACCCCCTTGCAAGCCGACCGAAAGTTTGATAGACTATGTGCCGTTCCCCCGCGTGGGGGATTTCAACAAGGACAAGACAGACAAGGACAAAGACAATGGAAATCAAAACTTGGATAAAGTACGAAGAGCCGTATCTGCCGCCGCGATGCCGCAAGATGCGCTACAAGGAAGGCGAAGAGTACATCTATGTACTCTTGAAGGAGGTGCCTTTCTCAAAGTTGGTTCTCGCCTATGAGGACAAGTCCTATGACGGCAAGGGCAAAATCTATCGCTTGGGAAGGAAGCTCTATGCAAAGGCAAAGATGCCCAATCTCCCGAAGGAGGATTTGAAGCGGTATGGGGTTAAGACTCCTCTCGAATGGCGGATTTATTGCAATGAGAAAATGTCTCTGTATTTCTCTAGCCGTTACTTCGACGGCGAGAATGCCACAAGGGAAGCGATGATTGCCAAGGCCAAGGCCGACATTAGCAAGTACATTCTTGTGGACGGCGTGCTTTATGAGCTGACTTGCAAGCCCGAATATCATATTCTGACTTTTGGATGCGGCAATGGCGACGGCACGGGCCTGTTTGTCTCTTACCCCGCTCGCCGTGATTGCGGCTGGCATTTCCCCGCCACAAAGGGAGATGATGCCGTGGCAAAGGCAAAGAAGATTGCCATCGGGCGGAGGGATTTCAACAGCGCAAAGCTCTTCAAGAAATACATTACGGTCTATGAAGGGAAGTAAGGAGGTGGTTAAGATGATGCACTCGGGAGAAATGTGCGATGCCCTCTTGAACGGGGGCATTGGAGAGACGGTGAAACTGTCGGGCAACGTGAACAACCTCACAACGGCGATGCGGTTCTTCAAGGGCGGCAAGATGAGCATTCGGGGGCTGGTTGAACTCGACCAGTCCAACTACAAGGGAACGAACATCCGCAAGGCAAACCTTGCCGATGCCAAGTCCGTGTTCGACGTGTTCAACGTGTTCACGACAGAGACAACGGAGAAGTGCCGCCGTCCAATCTTTGATTTTGAGCATGATGGTCTTGCCGCTTCCGATGGATGGAAGATGCTTGCCTGCCGCATTCCACGGGGATTCCCGATTGCCGATGCCGTGCCGAGCGGTTTCACGAATGACATAGCTTTCCGTTGGAGGGAGATAGCGGAGGACATGGAATGCTCCGACTATGTTCTTTCCTTCTATCGCCGCATGGCAACCTTCGGGAAGGGTAGCGAGAAGCACGGACTTCTGCAGGCTGTCCGTGATGCGGTCAAGGCTTATGAGCATAGCGCCGACGATGGGTGCTGGAACACTCTCCGTCTCAAAATCGGCACCAAGTTCTATGATGCCGTGAGCGTAGCAAATCTCGTTGATGCCCTCTTCAAGTTGGGATGCTCTACGGTGGCTTTCTGCGAAAAGACGGCTTTCGACGGCATTTATGTGTGCACGAGTACACCGCTTCACATCTTCGGATTTGGATGCGAGATGGATGCCGCCAAGGGGGTTATCATGCCCCTTCGGTATGCGGACGATTCTTTGGGGGCATTTGTGATGCCCACTGACGGAGCAACCGAAAGGAAGGTTGCATAAAGGAGCAAAGAGAAAAATGGAGAAGAACAAAGAAAAGACAGAGAAGCAGACGGCATTCATCCGATGCGACGGATGGGTGATCAGCGCCGACGGGATGCAGCGCCTTACCAAGGCGGGACACAAGGGACACGACAAGTTCATGGAGTCCATGAAGTCCCAGATTGGCGAATGGCACAGGGTAAGCAAGCCCCTAGACCGCGATGCGGCGGAGATTGTCAAGTCCGTGAAGGGCATGGTGGCGAGGGCGATGTTCGTCTCTAAGGCCATCGTGAACGAAGCGGAGCGGAGAGCGAAGCAGGAGAGCAAAATCTATGGCTAAAGAGACAAAGACGAAGAAGGGCATGGGGTACGATATCAAGCCGGCCCTCGAAGCGATTAGGCAGAAGCGGCTTGAACGGGAGAGCCGTGGAGAGTTCCCCGCGGAGTTCATGCGGCTTTCTCTCACGGATGATGCCTACGATATCGTGAAGGGCATGGACAATCCCACGTTCAGGGAGTTTGTATCTTCGGCAATCCGTAGAGCGGCGCGACGGAGATAGCCCCCACTCATCCCCTCCACGATCCGCCGCCTAGACCGTCCGCATCTAGCCTTTCGGGTGCGGGCGGTTGCTTATTTAATTTTTTTCATTTTTCTTTCATTACCCCCTTGCAAGCCGACCGCAAGTGTGATATACTATGCGGCGTTTGAGGGCAATGGAGCCCCGACAGAAAACAAGGACAAGACACAATGGATATGACAATCATAGAAGCGATGGATTACGTCAAGGCTTACGAAGTTGACGGCATTACCCTTACCGAAAGCGGTAGGAATGCGGCGGCGATTATCCTAGAGCGGAGGGCAACATGGACACCGACCCATGCCCTTATGCTAGAGCGGATTCGCAATGGGGTTGAAAAGTTGCCGTTCAAGTTGGCTAGGATGGTGAGCCGCACACGGCTAGGCGATGCCCTAGAACTTGTGCGGAAACTCACAAGGGTTGACCGCCGCAAGGAGAAGTGCAAGCTCCGCCGCAAGGCGGCTAAGGCCCGCAAGCGTGCGGCTATGGCGGCGATGGAGAGGGCGGCGGCATAAAGCCCCGCCCAAGAGGACACGGACAAGGACACGGACAAGGACACGGACAAGGACAAGGACACGGACACGGAGGGGAAGGGCAACGGACAACAACAAGGACAATCGCCCTTCCCCTTCACAACCGAAAGACAAGACAATGAACCTTTACGACTTCTACGAAAACAACACCGACCGCAATGCTATCAAAGCCGAATTGATGTGCATTTGCTTCGACAAGACTTCGGCGGAAGCGGCAAAACATCCGTCCCTCAACATCGAGGGCGATGCCCCCGTCACGATTCGGGTTGGCGGCAATGAGGAGCATTGGGGTAGCCGTTGGCTCTGCTATCGCTACTACAAGCAAGGGGCGATGGAGTGCGAAGGCACAAGCGAGGGTGACCGCTATTGGCAGATTTTGGCTGGCTTGCTGGAGGGCGCGCCGATTCCTAGCGACGATGTTCCTCTCCGTAGCAAGTCCGCCTAATTGGGTTTGCAAGGCACGACCAAGCCCGCCCTTCCCCGATTCGGGGAGGGGCAATTTTTATTTTTACTGCAGGGGTTGCAATTCCAAGTCCGACTGTGGTATAATCATCCCCGACGATTTCCGCCGAGTGGCGGGGAGTAGTCGCCGTGACGGTCTTGGAGTTCTGTGAGTTGGCCAATATCGGAGCGGCGGCTACGGGCTTTTTGAGTGCAAGGAGTGCAAGGAAGTTAGTTACCCAACTCTTCAGGGTTGGGCTTGTGAGGGAAACCGATCAAGTCCGCACTGACTAGGAGACTAGAAAAGAAACAGAGAAACAGAAATGCTAGTAGCAGTTACAGAGGAATGCATAGGCACCAGCGGATGGTTGTCCAAGTCTGCCGCTCTGCGGATGTGCATTAAACAAGCCTGCGAGGTAGGGCTAGTGTGCGCATTGAATCAAGGAAACCCTCTGCAACCCTCCGATGGGCACCCAACACGGTGAGGAGTAATCTAATCCGTGACTTACCGAGAAATCGGTTAAACAAGAGAAAAAGAAAACATGGTAGTGTACGTGCTAGATAGAGAGGGCAAACCTCTGATGCCGACCAAGCGGTGCGGCTGGGTTGCCTATGCTCTAAAGCACGGAGAGGCGAAGGTAGTGAGGCGAGAGCCGTTCACAATCAAGCTCCTCCGTGATAGCACTCGCTATCTCCAAGAGGTGACTCTTGGTGTTGATACTGGAAGCCGCCACATCGGGCTTTCCGCATCATCCAAAAAGGAAGAACTCTATTCCGCACAGGTGGAATTGAGGTCTGATGTGTCTGAACTCCTGACGGCCCGCAGGGAGTTGAGAAGAGGACGGCGGAGGAGACACAACTGGTACAGACCAGTAAGGTGGATGAATAGAAAACGTCATCTACATACTCTTCCACCATGCGAATTGCCTACCAGCATCAAGCATAATGCGGATTCACACGTACGGGCAATTGAGTTCGTATGTAAGATTCTGCCTATAAGCAAGTTGCGGGTGGAGATAGGGAAGTTCGATTCGCAAAAGATTCAGAATAACGAAATCCACAATGAGCAGTACCAGCTAGGGACATTGGCTGGATGGGAGAACCTGAAAGCCTATGCTAAGTGGAGGGACGGCTACAAGTGCAGAGTGTGCGGAAAGTCTCCACGGAGGGATACTTCCGTAAGGTTGGAGGTACATCATGTTCGCCGCAGGGCGGACGGTGGCAGCGACACACCAGACAATGTGATTACGTTGTGCCATGAGTGCCACGAAGCGCACCACCAGAAGAAGACGGTGTTGAAGTTCAAGAAACCTCCATCCCACAAGAACGAAGCCTATATGAATTCTATGCGGCAGTATCTGCGGGAAGCAATCTTCTCGGGGTTTGATTACAGGTTCATAAAGCAAGAGTACACCTATGGCTATGAGACGGCAATGGCTCGCCGGGAGCATGATATAGAGAAGAGCCATAGCAACGATGCATACTGTATAGCAGGAAACTTTAGTGCTTCACACAATTTCCACAATGTGTACCTTCACAAGTTCGTTCGCCGCCACAACAGACAGTTGCACAAGACCACGATACTGAAAGGCGGAATCCGCAAGGCGAACCAAGCCCCGAAGTATGTGTTCGGATTCCGCCTGTTCGACATGGTATCGTACAAGGGTATTCCATGCTTCGTGTTCGGGCGAAGGTCAAGCGGTTGGTTCGACATACGAACATTGGGCGGCAAGAAGATTTCGGCTGGGGTCTCGTACAAGAGGCTCAAGCCATTAACAAAGTCAACAACAATGTTAACAGGAAGGAGGGTGTGCAATTCCTCCCAAGTCTAAAGCCTTGGGTTTCCTTGCACACATTCTATGAAGAAGATAGAGACGGATGCGGACGTGCTAGAGTGGGCGCGGACGATGGTTGAAGCGAAGGGTGACAAGTTCACCCCTCTCTCCAAGGGAGAGCAGTTCGTTATCGCAAAGTACATAGTGGCTAATGATAATGGCATGGTGTTAACCGAGCCAGAGGAGAAGCCAGAGCAGACAACCGCCACGGCAACCAAGGTGGAAGAGCCGCCCCCACCTCCGCCGATGCCGTCCGTCCAAGGGGATTCGGTATCTGCGCCACTAGAGCCGCCAACCTCCAAGGCTACTATGACTAGAGCCTATGCCTACCATCGTGCGGGCTTCGACGTGCAGCAGGCATACGACAAGTTCCTCGAGTGGTGCAAGGGTCATCCCAAGTCCAAGGAGGTGATGGACTTCTCCACGGGACACAAGAGCGTCGATGCCGCATTCGCCTACTGGCTCGGAGAGATAATCACGGTTGATGTCCCTACCACGACTTACTGCACTATCTAGCCGATGGACACGATTCCAGAGAGTGCTGCCACAACCCTAGTGAGGATTGAGGTAATCGTCCTGCAGGGGATTCTCCGTGCCGTCCTTCTGTCGGTGGCTGGCATTGTACTGATGCCCATAGCCCCGTTCGTAGTGACGGTGATGAGATTCCGTGTTGCCAAGATGCCGTGGTGGTGGAGGACTCTGATGATTCCATATTGGTTCGTTCTAGGGATTCTCCTAGCCGTCATAGCCCCGTTCTCTACCCTATGGAGAGGGCTGTCGGACACGATAGGCATTGCGGCTGTGGAGTGGAAGGAAAGATGGCGCAACGGGATAGCCAAGTACCCAGACGGGAGACCCATGCTCATCCCGACGGTAGAGCAGGAGCGGCTGGTTGACGTCGCCATAACCAAGAGCGTCATAGAGGACTACAACGAAGAGGCGAGGCAGCACGGGCAGGGCATTCCACCCATTGACTAGGTTGCCTAAGTTAGACAATACTTTAGCCGCCGTCCCTTCCCCTCCCCCCATCGGACGGCGGCTATTTCTTTTTTCATTTTTCTTTCATTACCCCCTTGCAACCCAAAGGGGAGTTTGATATACTATTCGCCGTCAAGCCCAATAGGGCGAACGAATCAAGGACAACGAAACAACAAGGACAAAAGACAATGACAAGAAGTTTCAAGGTTACGATAACCACTAGGAAGGGCGAGGAGATGCCCACAGAGGAGCGGATCCATGATGCCGTGTTGGGGCGCGGTCTATCGTGGGTTTCCATCAAGTTGGTGGAAGTAGAAGCGATTCAGAACAAGAAGAAGGTTCGCAAGGAAGGGAAGCGGTGGAATCTTCAGAAACTTGCCATTGTTGACTTGGGGCTTTCCAACCTTCAAGTGGTTCAACTGAACGAGATTGGCTCACAGATAGCAGAAGGGAGGGCAACCTATCAAGAGATGGCGGAAAGCCTCTCTAACGAAGAAGCGGTATACCTCTTTGCTTGGTTGGAGAATGAGGGAATTAAGGTAAAGGGTAAGGGCAAGTAAGATGACAAAGGATACGGCAGAGAAGGTAGCGAAGTTCAACACCACGGAAGAGATTCAGAAGTGGAGTTCGGGAGTGGCTAAGTTTGCCGCCGATGCACACCCGCATCTTGCGGCGGCCGCTTCAAGGGCTTGCAACGAATGTCCGTTTAGGAACAACCTTACGATGGGCGGTTGCATAAGCGAGGAGTGTCCTATACACATGGTGCGGAAAGCCCTGCAGTTGGCAACGAAGAGGGTAGCGGCAAGTGCGAAGGAAATCTACAAGGTGAAGTACAGAGTCAAGACGGCTTGGAAATGAGAGGATATGTATGTTTTCAATAGGCGATAGAGTTCAGGTGTGTGACAATCCCAACTATTCCACAAGAGGATGCAAGGGAACGGTGATTGCCAAAAACAAGGACGGATGGCCGTATGAGGTGCGGCTCGACAACCATCCGTTTGTGCGGACGATGTTTTACTTTGAAGACGATTTGACAAAAATCAAGGAGTGAAAAATGAAGAAAGACAACGGAACAACGAAGAAGGGACGAACGGTAGTCCTCAACAAGAAGACAACCCCCGATGCGGCTAAGTGGGTGCGGTGGCTCGAAGAGAACTGCCAAGCATCCACGGGGCCTTACGGGAATCTGACGGGAATGCGCAACATCTATTGGGGACGGCAAGCGCTTATTGTGAAGGCGGGCGCTTACCTCTACCTTATCAAGAGCATAGACGATGGGCGGATGTTGCCTTGGGAGAGTGTGGTATAATGTCTAAAGAGGACATAGAGCGGTTGATTAAGTTGATAGAAGCCTTTCGGCTTGAACTATGCAAGGCTAACAAAGAGGGATGTAGGGGATGCCCTAGTTCGTCTATATGTGATTCGGCTGTGAGCGTTTGGGCTAAACTTATTAGGATGAGAGCCGTAAAAAGTGGGGTTAAAAATTTTTTCTAAAATCTTTCATTGCCCCCTTGCTATGCGACCGCAAGTGTGATATACTATGTCCGCTTTCCGCGTGGAAGGCACGACAACAAGGACAACAAAGACAAGGACAAGACAATGAAGAAGATGATGATGACGGAAACCAAGGGCGAAGCCTGGAAGGTAGAGGCTCTTTTCAATAAGGTGAAAAAGGCTCTTGCGGAAGGTAAAACTTTTGTGGATGCCGATTGCTATTGCGCAGACACAATTTCTTTCACAGACTTTATGGAAGGCGGGATTGACATTCCCTATGGTACGATAGTTTATGTCTTTCGTGGCATTGGCAATGGTGAAGCCGTCTGGGACATCTACAAGTTTGGGTATAATGGGGAGTTCGCCGCAAGCAAGGACAATGAGGGCGATGTTGCGGGGCTTGTCAATGCGGGTGATACGTGGTTTCCCTTCTGATTGGACAACACTAAGGAGAGTCAACGGAGAGGACGGCGGAGAGATTCGCCGCCCTTCTCTTTTGCTTCTGGGTTCTCGATGGTTCAACCTCGCTCATCCCGTCCCCTTCCCGATTCGGGATTGGTTCTGCCGCCACCCTTCTGCGGCGGATTCCCCCTCCCGAAAAAAAAGTTGAAAAAAGTTTGATTACCCCCTTGCAATGCAATCGGGGATTTGATATACTATGCGGCGTCCGAGGGACAAGGGCAAGAAAGCGGCAAGCCGAGTGGCAAGCCCCCCGCAACCCCGAGGACAGGACAGGACAAGACACATGAGCAAGTCATTCAAGGGCAACGGCAACCGCAAGGGCAAGATGGTTATCAAGGCGGAGTTGGTAAGCAACCCCGTGGAGGAGTGGGTAGAGTTCCGCGTCTACTTGGGCAAGAAGGTGATTGACTCCTTCGGTTCTGAAGCCAAGGCAAAGGCTTTCGTGAAGAGGGCGGCATAAACCCACAAGGGGGAGGGGCAAGCAACCCCTCCCCCACAACCGAACACAAGAGAAGGAAAGGACTAGATAATGGCTAACAAGTTCAAGAGGGGCGATGTGGTGAGGCTTATCGGGCATGAAGAGGCGATGACCGTCTGTCATGTTGAGGAAACGGAAGCGAACATCTACTATGTCTCATGCTTTAGTCGTGTTTTTGGCGGAATTTGCTCCTTCTATAGCGACCAACTGGAGCTTGTGAAGGCGGCATAACCGAATAAGGGAAGTCGGGGGGAAGGGCTAGCAACCCTTCCCTTCGGCATTTTTAGGCGATGAGGACACTAGCATACATGGTGGTTGCGGCATTAGCCGTCATGGGCATTGACACAACGGAAGCGGCAACAAGGGCGGCGGCATTCCTCAAGACGGTTGAGGGATTCCGCTCTACCGCCTATGACGATGCGGCGGGCAACCGCACGATAGGCTACGGATTCACTTCGGCGGACATGATAGGCAAGGGGCGAATCACGGAGGGGGAAGCATCCGTGGAACTTGCCCGCATCTGCCGCAGCCTCTCCTCGAAGCTACGGGCGGAACTAGGCGGGCAACGCCTGACTGTGGCGGAAGAGGCGGCTTTGATTTCATTCATCTACAACATAGGTTGGAGCAACTTCAAGGGTTCAACCATGTGCCGTCTCCTTAAGGAGGGGAAGAGGGGTAGAGTGGTTGCGGCGGAGTTCTCCAAGTGGGTGTACGTGACGAAGGGCGGAAGGAAGGTCGTGTGCAAGGGCTTGAAGAGGCGGAGGGCGAAGGAGAGGAGGAAGTTCATGGCATGACAGAATCCCGAAAGGTAGGCTCATTGGGGCGGATGCTACGGCGTCCGCCCCTTTCATTTGCGCCGAATCTGCGGCGGCTCATCCCTGCCGATATCGTCCAAGCCCAATGTTTACAAGGCTCTAGGCTTCAAAAGCCGTGCGGCTTCATTCCCCCGAAAACACCCGCTAAAAAAAATTAAAAAAAGTTGAATTACCCGCTTGCAATGAGACCGCCGATGTGATATACTATGCGCCGTTGACCCCGCGTGGGGTTGGCAATCAAGGACAAGGACAACCGAAAGGACAACAAAGATGAACACGAACACGAACAACGGAAACGCCAAGGGTAAGGTTTTCGCCCGCGTGGTTTTCTTCATGTCGCAAGACCCCGACACGGACGGGTGGGAGCCTATGGCTTACTTCCCCGATATTCGGTGTGAGGAGGGCAACGGACGCAACCGCAAATCCTATATGCACGGCTACGGATTCGGGCCTTGCGCCGAATCGTATCTCTTTGAGGACTGCCGCGTGCCGTCCAACAAGTTCGACAGGGCTGCCGTCAAGCGGCTCAAGGAGGAAATCGAGGGGCTAGAGGACAACTACGTTCTCACTGTGGTTGACACCGCCGAATGGGTTGCAAGCAAGGCGGAGCGCGCGGCGGAGGTGAAGGACATTATCTTCCAACTCTGCTACAAGAAGGATTCTGAGGCGATGTTTGCGGCGAATGCCAACCGCAAGAGGGCATAACCCCGAACGGAAGGACGGCCACGGAGGGCAACGGGAACACACCCGCCGCCCTTCTTGCATTCTGGAGTCGCTAAAGACTTCTGGAGTCGCTCAAGACTGCCTCAACTCATCCCGTCCCCAACTCCCGATGCCGCCCAATCGACGGCTTCAACCGCCCTAGCCGATTTGCTATGTCCCCTAGCGGATTTGCTAGCCCTTCCCCACCCCGAAAAAAAGTTGATTTTTTATCATTGCCCTCTTGCAAGGCAACCGCCGATTTGCTATACTATGCGGCGTTGCGAGGCAAAGGGCCAAAGCAACACTAAACAAGGACAACAAAGACGAGGTAAAAAATGAATAAGTACATTGTAACATTCCGTCATATGGGCGAGACCGTCACCCGTTTGGTTACGGCGGAAACCCGCGACCAAGCTATGAACTCGGTTTGTGGCTTTGTCTATAGTTGCGAACTTTGCCCGAAACACCTTGAGGGCTTGTTTGCCTAATCCGCAAACGGCGGTAGGGGAAAGCCCCCTACCGTCCACGAAAAGAAACCGACAAGGACAAGAAAGGACAAGAGACAATGAGCAATCCGAATGACATAGTGGCGGTGAAGTTGGAAGGGTGCTTTACGGAGTGGTATAGCCCCAACTACAAGGAGCCGTTTGATGACAATGCGGACTACCGCAAGTATTACGAAGAGCATATCATTGACAAGCAACCCGTGATAGGCCCCGTCCTAGGCGGCGAAGATGGGCAATTCCTTTCCGATGACCTCCAATGCGTTGCGGAGCGGCTTTGTTGCGATGCACACGATTGGGACAAGGCAACGGAAGACCTTAAGGCAACAATCCAGATGTGCCTTGCGGACGGCAAGCCCCGCACATGGAGGGACATAGACGGAGTTGTGGCGGACGTGAAGATTACCCCCTTCAAGAAAGCGGAACTGCCGCCACTTACGGACGATGCCCTTAAGGTGTTCGGGGATTACGGCTGGCTCATTCGGGAGAGGTACGAAGCAATCTAAACAACAACACGGCGAAAGGGCTAGCGGTGGATTGTCTGCCACCTAGCCCCTAGCCCAACAAGCCTACAAGAGAGGACAACAAGGAAATGGCAAGCGAGAATGCAGAGACGGCGGCAACCGCCATGGAGCGGACTGTCAACTCCTTCGGGAGCGATGAGAACTCCAAGTATATTGTTGAGAAGATGCTCACGATGCACCGAACCCTCAACCAGAAGTTCACGGGGGAAATCATCCTCCCCTTCATTCAGGCGATGGCACAGAAGTACGATGCCCACAGTTTTGACCTGCGGAACGAAGCCGCCTGCAAGGTGTGCCGAGTGATGTGGGATGCTATCAAGGCGGAGTATGAGATTGAGGATGATGCGGCGGACTTCCGCCTGCCCGTGATTTGATTTCACCCTACCACAAGAGCCGATGCAAAGATGCACAGGGCGGGGCGGAGGGGTGAAACCCTCTGCCCTTTTTCTATGCTCTACAACCTTCCTCATCCGCACCGCTTTCTCCGATGCCGTCCGCACATTTGGCAGCACCCCCAGAGTCCCCGAAAGCACTCCCGAAAAAAATTAAAAAATCTTTAATTGCCCCCTTGCAAGGGCAACGGAGATATGGTATACTATGGGTGCTTTGAGAGACAAAGGGTCTTTCAAGGCAAGCAACAAGGACAATGACAACAAGGACAACAACAATGACTAACATCAACCGAATCAACACGGAAAACCTCACCCCATACAATCATCAGAAGTCTTTTGGTGGACGGGCGAAGGTCAATACCTATGCCGTTGGCTCTGCCATTGTGGAGGTGCTTATCTCCTATGATACGGAGGTAGCGGCAACCATTACGGCAAACGGCAAGACCAGTATCTTCCGCCTTTACGATGAAAACTTCTTTGAGGGCGGCATTGAGGGTTGGAATCACAAGGAATTCTATGGATATTCCACAACCACGGGAAAGCACCTTGAAGCCTTTCATGCCCGCAACAATCTGAAATGGAACGGCAAGGCGGCATGGTGCAAGATAGCCCCCGTCACACTTGAAGCGGTTATCTCCCTTGCGGAGAATGGAGGTCGCAAGGCGGCATAGCAAAGCACGGGGGGCGGGTGATGCCGCCCGTCCCCCATACCTACAAGGAAAGACAAGGACAATGACAATGAACGAAAAAGAACTGGTAGAGGCCGCCATTAAGGGTTCAGTCATGGAAGGTGCAGAAATCACCTTCTATGATACCATTGGGGAGGGAGAAGAGACGGAGGTTTGGTTTATTCTTCGGAAGCCCGACTTTAACCCCAAGTGGCTTTATTTTGAAGCGATGGTGAAGGGCGGCAAGGTGCTTTTCGGCTTGCACGGGAATATCGGGTGGCATGGTGAAAGTACCGACCCGAATGAAACCTATCGTACAATGCTAGAGATTGGCGAAGATTCGGAATCGTAAAGACGGAGGGGAGGGGCTATCCTCTCCCATCCACAACCGACACACACAAGGAGAACCAACCAATGAACACGACCAAAGCAACCAAAACCGAATTGCAAGCTTTATACACGGCTTTTGACATTCACCGCCGTGTTGCCGTGCTTGCGGCAAAGTGGACGGCATTTGACCCCTTCGGGGCGGTTGTCTATGAACTTAGGAACACCGAAGAATGTGCATGGGATCTTCGGCAGATAATTGATAGGGTGAAGTATTGGGACTACACGAAAGAGCCATATCATCCTCTCCGTCCGATTAAGGAGGGCAAGGATCCCTATGCAACCTTCAAGAACCATATCAAGGGGATAGAGGGTGCAATTAGGCGGCTTCTCCGCAACTCCTGGATTGCTAGCTTTACGGACAACCGCATTCAATTGGCCGTTAGGGACATTCGGCTTAGCATCAATGAATTGCGGTCCCAGATGTGAATAATGGGTTGCGGACGGCGGCAGAAATCCCCTCCGCAACTTTTTCAAAAAAAATCAAATTCCCCTCTTGCAAGCCGAACGGAACTTTGATACAATATGCCGCGTAAGGGCAAAAAGCCCATAACAACAAAGACAAGGACAAGACAATGAACACGACAAACGAAACCATCACACTCTCGAACTCCATGGGGCTGGAGATTGACTTCACCCGTATTGAGTACAAGGATGCCAACTTCAAAGGCCCCACTTGGCTCACGGCACAGATACCCTCCGCCGAACTCCGCACCCTTTGCGGCAAGGACGGAACGGGCTACTTCTCCGTGACGGAAGATGAGGTGGAGATTGCCCTTATTGATTGGCTTGCCAAGCACCTCAAGGGCGATGTTGCCAAGTTCAACTGGCAGTGGGACACCTACCGCACGGCGAAGGTTGCCTAACCGATTCTGGGGCGGTATGGGAAACCGTAGGAATCAAAGGTACTTCACCCATGCCACCCCCTTACCTTTCAACAAGGACGGCACAATGAAAAAGCCGATTGCATTCATGACCTTTGCGGAGTGGATAGCCGACCAAATCAAGGCTATGGCACCCCATGCGAAAACCATCCGACCAACAGACGTATACTTCGCGGCGGGTGACGACGATGTGAATGTGGAGTTCAGCCGCAAGATAGCGGACTACCGCAACCATCACTTCACCGCTAAATCTCTTGCGGAGTTCTATGGGGCTTTCTATTGCACCTTCAACTCCGAATATGGGATTACCCTTGTCTTTGATTCATACGACAAGGTCGTGGACAAGGGCGGATTCTGGAAGCCAAGGAAGAGAGGATGAAAACATGCCTTGCATTCTAAAGACAGTCGGGGATTTGAAGAAAGCATTAGAGCGGCTAGACGATTCGCTTTTGCTTTCAATGTCCGTTACGGGGAAGGACGAAGAAAGTGAAGATGAAGTCTATATTGTGCCAGATGGAGAGGGAGTTGCTTTGAGTCTTGATGTATCTCCATCTTCTGTTAAGATCTTTAATGTTGATGCGGAAGAAATGGTATATAGCGATTACTGAGGAACAACCATGCCGACCAACCCCTTCATCATGCGATTCCGTAACGGAGCCACATACAAACTCCGCTCATCCTCGGACTTCCCTCGACTTCTCGGCGGCACCATGACAGTCCGCTCAGAAATCAAGCCCACCGACCAATGGGGCAACCGCATCATTCTAGCGGACTTCATGCTTCACTATCCAGACGGGAGAATCGGCACGAAACTTGCCGCACGATGCTTTGTGGAAGAGGGCTATGCCACCTTCAAGGATGCCTACGGAGAGAGGCAGATACCCGTGGAGATTGCCGCCCTCCAAGGAATCTACCCAAACTTCGCCAAGGCCTATGCCATGGATGAGATAGCCGCCGAAAAGGTTGCCTAGGGGCGATGCACAGAAGGAAGCCGCATAGAAGGAAGGGAAATCCCCAATCCCAAAGGCTTGTGCGGAAGTTCAACCGCAAGTCTGGGGAGGGGATGAGCATTGACACCCTCTTTCTCCAAGGACGGATAGACGATGCCACCTATACCCGATACCTTCGGGAGTTTGAGGAGCAGCAGCGGCACGGCACGGGACATAAGGCTATCGCCCGAATCGTAGACGGAATAACCTACTACGAAATGACGGACAAGCGGGACTATTTCTATGAAGGCATGAGCTTCGACGACTGGTGCCTATATCATCCCTTCGAGGACGTGTGCGATGCCGCAGCCGAACACCTGCCCGTTCCCGATTACTGCACCTTTGTCATAAGGGAGGTGGAGAAGTGCAAGGGGATGAGGTGGATACCCTACAACGGCTGGGATACGGCGGACGGAGAGAGGTGGATGCCCTCTGGCTCAATGACGATGCCGCCCCCCGAATCCCCCTTTGACGAATCTCTTGACGATTACCTAAAGAGGGTAGAGGAACACCCCCAATCGGCCCTCTGAAAAAAAAGTTAAAAAAGATTGCATTACCCTCTTGCAAGCCGACTGAAGGTTTGCTATACTATGCGGCGTTTGAGGGACACAAGGCGTGTTCCGAACACAACAAGGACAAAGATAGACAAGGACAAAAACAATGAACCGCAATATCAACATCAAGGTTGGCGATTACGTCTTCAACAAGGACGATGTGGCGAAGGGGCTTACCACTATCCTCTTCCGCGTGGACAAGGTGCATGAACGGACTTTGAAGAGGTATAACGAAACCACCAAGGAGTATGAACCCTATGCCCAAGAGACACTTGTTGATGCCTACTGCCTTGCCACTAGCCACGGCTATAGCATCGGCATTCGCCACGACAAGGACGAATGGGGTATCATTCCCGCTGAAACCATGAAAGTGCTTTGCGCATAAACAAGAGAGAGGACACCGCAATGACTATCCGCGAAATGCAGTTTGCTATCCAAGCCGCCATTGACGATGATGCCAACGGAATCACGGACGATGCTACCCTTGTAGCCCGCCCTACGGAGAACGGAACGATTGAGTTCTATGCCGTCACCCCTCCGCCCGAAATCCCCAACGGCAAGCCCCAGACATGGCTAAAGCTCGGCTAACCCCCCAATGGAGAACACCCCGATGACAACCTATTCTATCACACTCAAAGGCGATGCCCGTCTCACCCCGAAAACCGTCATGGTTGAGGCGGACACCGCTCTAGCGGCTCAAATCAAGGCAAAGGCGAACAACCCCGCATATACGGAGGTGCTTGCCTGCACCATCGTAAGAGCCAACTACTAGGCATTCTGTCCTAAGTCAAAAGTCCGCCGCTTCCCTCTGGCACTACGGAGGGAGGCGGCTTTTTCCCCCCCCCTTCCAATCCGCACGGACATTTGCTATACTCTCTCCCATGAAACACTATGCCTATATCACCCTCTCGGCGGCTGCGGGCATTATCATCCTAGCCCTGTCCGCCTGTTCTGGCAACGACGCCAAGCCTCCGATGCGCACGGAAATCAAGTCCTATGCCCCACCCCTGATAGAGCAGTTGTTCGGTCCTTCCACCGAATCCGTCCTTCTTGCCATACGGAGGTTTGCGGGTGAGGACGATTCCCCGAGGTGGCCGCAGGCAACCAACATAGAGCATATCGCACGCCCCTCCTCCTTCACGAAGTCCGTAAGTCCCCCGATGCCCCCCGAAGAGTGGAAGAGCATCTTCTGGGCTGTGGAAGGGGATTGGATGCCACCCATAGAGCGTCCCGCCGAATCCAACCTCTGTCCCCGATGCCGATACCGCATAGCCAAGCCTCACGGAATCCTATACCTCTACCGATGGCTTGCCGTGGAGAAGTCCAAAGGAGCGGAATGTCCCATTGACGGGCTTATCATGGGCTTCAAGCCCCTTCGGTTCGCCAAGTGCAAGGTGCAGACCCGCACTATCACCCTCACGAGCAAGTCCGACCCTTCTAGGCAGACGAAGTACCCCAAGTTCACGGTGGAGTGTCTAGCCCTATGCCGTACATGGGCGGAACTGGAATCAAGCCCCCTCTGGAAGGAGGAGCAGGATAGAAGGGCGAAGTTCGAGAGGTGGCTTGAGGAGGAGCGGCAGAAGGAGGCGGAAACTCATCCCGCCGACAAGCCGCAGCCGCAAGCCCCCGTCAAGCCAGCCCTCTCCCCTTCCGCCTGCCGCTGACCCCCTCCGACCCACCGCAGAAAAATCTTCAACTTTTTTGCGATTCCCCCCTTGCAAGCCGAAGGGGGATGTGATATACTATCGGGCGTCAAGGACAAACAAGGACAACAAAGGACACGACAATGGAAACAGAAAGCATGGCACAGCGCCGCAAGTACAAGCAGTGGCTACGGCAGAAGCGGAAGGAGACCGCAATAGAGATTGTCTCTGCGATTCTCTTTCTCCCCATCGCCTATCTCCTTATCAAACTGTGGTTCGCCTATGAAGGCTTCGAAATCCAGTGGTAAGGCTCCCACCCCGAACATCAACCAATAAAGCACACAAGGACAAAGACAATGAAATTCCGCTTTATAGCAATCGTATCAATCGCCGCCGCTCTTGCGGCTTTCGGCAAGCCCGCATCTACCCGTTGGGAAACCAAGCCGCAGACCCACAAGCACGGAGTGGCTTACCGTTGCCCCTTCTGCGGACAGACATGGGGGAATACCCCGCCTAACCTAAAGGCTTGGGAGGCTCGCCACATCAATGTGGAAAGGCGCAAGTTCATCAACCTTCACATGAAGGTTCGCCACGGAAAGACAATCTAACGGGAAAGGACACATACCGATGAACAAGGCAGAAAGAATCTCCAAGGCTCTCAAATTCCTAGAGCGGAACGGCTATGTGCTTCATGCCACCTCTCCAAAGAGGGGAATTGACCTAATCGTGTTCAAGGACAACGACCCCAACACGGCTATCTTTGTGGCAGTGATGCCGCTCAAGTCAAAGGCTTTCCCGATGCAACCATTCAAGGGCAAGCAAGGGGAACTCCGCTACAACTCTCTTATGGCGGGTGCAAGCAAGTGGATTGGGGAGGTGGAGTGGAAGGGGAACATTCGCTTTGATTCCGTCATCGTGCACGACACGAACGGGCTTATTGACCACATTGAGAATGCGGGCAGAAAGGAACTCCGATAATGGAAATCATCGTAAAGGCATGGACGCCAGAAGGATACCCTTATAGCGAATTTCTCACCTACAATTTGGACGATGCACTAGCCCACTTTGCGGCGGAGGTTCGCCTAGGTCATAGAGCAAGTATTGAAGCTAAACCGATTAACTCCTAATAGGAAAGGATTACTCAATGGAAAAGAAAGACGCTATCCGCCGCTGGCAGAACCTCCAACCCGACCAAGAGATTCTACCCCACTTCACCCCTATCGCCGCCGATGCCCGTGGCTCCACCTTCGGGGCTTGCGGTATCCGCATTTCGGGCAACCCAGAATTCATTGATGCCGTACTCTCCCGTCTCAAAGACCTTCTTGCGGCGGAGGCTGGCTCTACCCGTCTCAACCTCTCCCGTCAGCCCGTCAAGCCCGTCACCATCAATAGCGGCGATTCCGTGGTTGACAAGAAGTGGAACAATGCCGATACCGATGCGGAGACTTGCTATATCCAAATCCGCGAACGGACGGCTAGGACACGGCAACGGAAGGTGCGGGAACACTCCAACCCTCTCCCAGGAATTTATGAACTCCCCCTAGACGGCGAAAATCCGCCCCCCAAGGCTTCCGAGGCTTCAGCCCATAGCACCACACCCTCTAGCCCTTCCAAGCCCTCTAAGGGCAAGCAAGAGCCTCACATTCATGCGAACATAGGATGCACCGCTAGTGGGGAAGTCCTCTGGGACGATGAAGAGACGGACAATGCCGTGGAAGAGGGGAAGAAGTGGTAATCGGCTAGGAGAGAACCAACACTATGCTACTCCAAATAACCAACTGCTGCCGCATGGCTTGCCCCCATTGCCTTGACGATGCCAACCCCTATGCCCCCCACATGACGGAGGACACTTGCCGTAGGGCAGTCGCATTTGCCAAGGACAGTGGGGATCGCCTGCTCATCGTCAGCGGAGGAGAACCAACGGAACATCCCCGGTTCTTCGACATGTGCCGCATCGTCTCCCAATCGGGGCTTTGCTTCTCTATCTGCTCCAACGGGATGTGGCTGGGCGACCCAAAGAAGGAGTGGACTATGGAGAAGGTCTGCAAACTAGATGGCTTCTGCGGCGGACAAATCTACTCCAACCCCAAGTGGTATCGGCTTCACAACCAGACGGTAGCCAAGTGGAATGCCCAAGCCCCCAAGTGGGAAATGCTGCATCTGCACCTAGACACTACGGATATTCGCGGGATGCAAGACATAGGTCGCGCCAAGTCCTGTCCCGAAGCGATAAAGGAGGCGGAGGCTTCCCCATACCACAACTCATGTCTAGCCTCTTGCGTCTCCCTTGTGCAGTCCGAAACCCCGCAAGACTTCTTCCGCATGATGTTCCTGCAGATGAGGTTCTGCACTCCTATGGTGGACTTCAAGGGTGATGTCCATATGTCGGAATCGTGGCTATGCCCTTCTTGCGGGAACGTGAACACGGATGCCAAAGACATGCTTTGGCTCAAGATGAGGAAGTTCCGTCCGTGCGGAGGCTGCATAGGGTGCAAGCGATACCTCACGGAAGACACCCCGAAGATGGCTGCGGCTAGGAGGCTCCTGGGGCAAGCGTAAGGAGAATACTATAAGACATGGCTACAATAGAAGTTGAGAGAGAAGGCAAATGGGTTAAGGTCGTTCCAAAGGATTTGACTGCTGATGAACTTTGCGATGCCTTGATGCGGATTCAGATAGATTCTGAAGAGTTTCTTTCTCCACAAGAGATAGCAGAAGGATATGCCGCAATCAATGAGGCTGCGAGGCGACTACAAGCAACTAAGTGAGGCAATCCCAATGTTCGCAATCGTAAGCCCGCAAGAGGCGGCAAGGATGATTGACGGCTTCATGCTTGGAGCGGTCATGCAGCAAGACCCGTTCCTAGAGGAGTTTGGTTCCCTACCCGAAGAGCCGCCCGACGAAGACCCCTGCTGGGATGCCAAGCCCGAGGAAGAACCCCGCCTAGAGCAAGGCACCCTGTTCGACTTGCCCTCTCCCGAACCCCCGAAGCCAAGGGCAGCTCATCCCGTCCGTTCCCAAAAGCCGACGAAGCCAGTGACAGCGCCCGTCAGGCAGGACGAACTCCCTCCACCCTATGTCCCACGGCACATTACCTACGATGAGTACCTGAAGGTGTTCAACGGAGACCATGCCCTTACCTTCTACTGGTTCAACAAGCAAGCCATCAAGCCGTGACGAATCTTTTTGTAAAAAAGTTTGATTACCCTCTTGCAACCCGTCCGCCGTTGTGGTATACTACTCGGCGTCAAGGGCAATCAAGCCCATCAACAACAAGGACAAGGACAAAACGATGAAGAAGAAGATTAAAGTACCGACAGTAAAGCCGATGATCCGCAAGGGCTGGGTTATTCGCGTGGTAGACCGCATGGGCATGGTTCACTTCCCCATGTTCAACGGATGCAACATTGACGTGGTTGACGTCGAACGTCAGGACGATTACTATAACGATGTAATCCCGCACCTCCGCATCTTCGGGACGAAGGACATTGCCAAGTCCTATGTGGATGGCGTCCGCAAGTCGGCTCTTGCTAAAGCGGCCACGACCTACCTCACCCGTCCGATTCTGCCCATCAAGGTGGATGTAGTCCGCTACTTCCGTAAGATTGGCTAATCACAAAGAAAGGATGCCACCTATGCCACCTGCCATTTTCATTGAGATTGCGAAGCTCCGCAGAAAGCTAGCCGAACGGCTCGCTTCCACCAAGCAGGAAATGAACCGAAAGGGAATCAAGCAAGACGAACTGATGTTCCTCAAGGGCTACGAAAGGTGCCTTGACAATATCCTTTTCTGGCTTCCGCCCGACCCTACCAAGTAAGGAGTACATACATGAAAGATCCTCTCTACCTTGTTATCTTCTACGGAATCCCCGACTGGAAGGGTGAGAACATGGCCTCCCCTTGTACCCGCCGATACCTCTTCTCCACACAAGGGAAAGCTTCTGATTTTGTTCGCCGTAGAACAAACACAAAAGACTGGTTCACCCATTCCGCCTATCCCAAAGGCTCGATGATGTGCCGCCTCAAGAGGGGTAGCACAAACCGCTATCAAATCGTCACGGTCTATGTTGACGATGTTTACGACGAAGACCTCTCTAACGATTCTGTCCAAGAGTCCAAGTCCTAGCCGTGCCGAGTGGTACGGCGGAGACGGCGGATGCGGGTTATGTGCTTACTCCCGTGTTCGCCGCCTTTTTCTATACCCCCTTGAAAGCCACCCACCTTCTATGGTACAATACTCTCCGCTATGACAAATGAAGAAATGAAAATCATATGCAAGGCATTGGAAGATAACTTTCTTGATGCATTTGACATTACATACGACCCGCTAGATAGCACATCTGCGAGGAATCACAAGCAGAATACTGTTGCCATTGTAGCCACTCTGGTGGACTACCTTCGGGGAGACATTAAGGGGCTTCCCTCTCCTCTCTCCGAACTAGCCCGCAACAATGCCGATTCATCCTACCCCTCTCCGCCACAGGACAACGGCGACCCTAACCCAGAAGACACGGAAACCCTGAAGTACCTCGGCTCGCTCGGCATTCAGTCCCTAGACGAACTCACGGGCTACAAGTACGATGATGCGGGGCACATTCTCCTTCGCATCAAGGGACGATTTGCCGACTCTGGATGGATGGAGGACGACCCTAGAATCACTCGCCTCATCAACATAATGGAGACATTCAAGCTGCCGTTCCCCCTAATAACATAATATAGTAGTGTCTTTATGGCATTGTTTGCACACAAAGGAGCAACAAATATGCCTACTAGCAAGGACTTTTCCGTAGAAGACGAAGCCTATCTCGCTACCATAGCCGCAGAGCCTAAGATGACGATGGACGAGGTAGGCGCTGACATTGAAGAGCACGGACACGTCCCAGTAACTCCCGAAACCGCAACACAAGACCCCTTCACGGCGAAGGGTTCTCTAGCTTATGCTCTTGACGAAGCCCTTTCCGCCGATACCGATTTGGAGAAGACCATAATGACTAGGGACAAGAACGACCATCTCGATTCGCATCTTACCAACCCTACCGACGATTTCCGCGACGAGACGAAGGGAGAGGTGGAGGGTACGACCTCTACTCCGCAAGGTCTTATACAGCCCGTAGAATCCAACAAGGTAGGCGAAGGGCTAGAGCCTACAATCCAGCAGGACAAGGCGGTGCATGTGAAGGATTCCCTTGCTGAAGCCCTAGATGCCATCACGATGGACGGAGCGGAGGAGATAGAGGCTAAGCCCCCAATCGGGAAAGATCCCGAGCCAGACCTTTCCAAGTACAATGAGGAGGAGGCTTCTCACATTCCCCTCAAAGCCCCAAAGATTCCACCTTCTCTAGGAGGATCGGAGGATACTCCCGATGCCAATGGGCTAGTATATGTCTCCGCAACCTTCACGGTAGATCCCGACAAGTATGTGTCCAACAACTATCGTCCTACCAATATGGGGAAAGCTCCAGATGCCCTTGCTGCACTAAAGCAGAAGAGGGATGCCATGAACTCCAAGCCCGCCGCAAATCCTGAAGAGGAGGCGGCTCTTTCCGATTTGGGTACTCCCGAAGCGAAGGAGTCTGCTGCTTCTCCCGACGAGCCTACGCCACAACAGGAGGAGGAAGCCGCAAAGGATGCGGACAAGGAGCAGAAGGAAGAGATTGAGGTAGAGGTGAAGGAGGAGTCCGCGTCAGCAATCCCTACCCCAAAGAAAGACGACAAGCCAGCACAGGACGAAGCCCCAGAGAAGGAAGTGCTGGACTATGCAACCTTCATCGACGGCTCATCTTTCATCTGCTATGACGAAGTAGCCGACATAGACTATTCAAAGATAGCGATGGATGCCGGCCCGAAGAAAGCCCCTACAAGGGCGAACTGCCAGACCACGTTTGCGCAGTGCAGAGCAAAAAATCCGCTCTTTTGCCGTTTCCACGGCCCTAAACTACTCGAGGCGGACATCAAGACGGCCCTCAAGTCCACTGTCGGACCGGGCTGCGTGGTACAGGTTACGAAGGACAAGAATTCAAAGAACAAGTTCACGTTCCGTCTTACCGTTGGATGCCCGCCCTCCAAGAAGAAGATGGTGGAGAAGATGGTGCATATGTTCCTTACACAGAATCCGGGAATCACATCGTCTACCGAGGACTGGAATCTTGTGGGCAAGCACAAGCAGACCCAAGAGTTCGAGATGGATATCCTTCAGGCAGATAATCCTCCGCAAAAAAATACTTGGGCTGATCAGGCTAAAGAAGATACCAAGGAAGCAATCAAGAATCATGAGAAGCAGGCCGTTGTAGGCGAGACGGCTCCAGCATTGGAGAAGAAAGCCGCAAAAGGAGAGAAGTGGCAGACGGTAGACGAAGACGTGGAGAACGAATGGGCTGATATTATAGACAACCTACACAAGACTGCCATTCTTAACAACAATGAGTTTTTAGTCAACTTCAACAAGATAGCGAATCAGTTTGATGCCGCTCACGATGCTGGGGATGCTAATGGCTTGAAGAAATCCCTTGAAGCATTGAAGGAAGAGATAGGGAAGTATGACGAGATAACAGGTGCTAAGAAGCCAGAGGCGGCTACGGTAGAGGCAGAGAAGGCGGTAGAGGGTGTTGAAGAGGAGACACCAAAGGGAGATGTTACGGAGGAGGTGGCTTCGGAAGAAGTGACGGAGAAACCGACAAAGAGCGAGGGAACAGTACCGGAAGACGACGTAGCGGGTGAACAGACACCCCAGAAGAAAGAGAGTGTGGCAAAATCGGCAGGTGGCAAATCGGGCGACATGGCATCTTTCCCGATGGCACAGGAAGCAGAGTTTGCAGAAGCCTCTAAGGGGCACAAATTTGAAGAACTCTTTACTGGGTTTGAGACGAACAAGGACGGTTCGTATACTCTTAAGGCGAACCCGCACAAGTTGTCTAGCCATGTAGAGAATCTTGCGAAAGCCCTTCAGAAAGCGGGATATGATGCAAAGACGATTCTGAACAATAGCGACGACTTGGATTTGGTGATTAAGCCGAAAGAGGAAGCGGGGGCGGCAAGCAAAGAGGAGGGCAAGCAGGGCGGCACGGTTCTACCTGCCCCTAATGCAGTTTCAAAGCAGAATGGCGGCAATGAGGCTTCTTCGCCACATAGCGAAAAAGTAAAAGAACTCACCAACAAGATTGGAGATATGCAGCAGCAGGTAAAGAGCATGGTGGAGAATGGCGGAGATACAGACACTATTAACACCATAAACCAGACATTGACTGGTGCTATTCTCACATTGTCCAAGCTGTCGAACCAGTACGATACCATAGACGAACTGGAGGCCCAGATGATAGCCGCAGGCGAGGATTCTGACTTGTTTGAGGTAGACAAGACCTTTGGGCAGAAGCTCATAGAAGATTCCAAGAAGAAAGCGGAGGAACAGGCGAGTGCTCTACTCGGTGAACTCGAGTCCGCTTTGTCTGGAATCGAGAAATCGTTTGCAAGCGCACAAGAGACGGCGGCCGACAAGAAGAAGGGAGAGGTTGCTAGTTCCGTGGAGCAGACGGTAAAGAACCTCAGTGCCTATGTCTTTGGTGGCAAGCGTCCTCCGCAGGGGGTTGATTCCGTTGTGGACTATCTCGACTATCTGAAGGACGAACTAGAATCGGATGCGGAGGAAAACTTCACACCCGATGAGATGGCGGAGATTGAAGGCCAGTATTTCCTAGAGGATGCATACAAAGCCACGAAAGCAGCGTCCAAAGCAATGGATGATGCAATAGAGGCATTTAAGGACAAGATGGACGAAGTACCAAGCCAAGGCGAAGCCTATGGGACTTACCAAGCGGACATAGAACAGATGCAGAAAGCGATAGCATCACAGGCGGCGGAGATTATGGCGGCATTCGGCGCTTATAAGCAGGCATTAGAGAAGTGCAAGTACGAGGCGGATGCGGCGAAGAAACTTGCCGATTCTAAAAAGAAGTTGGAGGGAGGAGGAGCGTCAGGAGGAGAAAACAAGAAGCCTGTAGAGGGGTTCGACTTCGATGCTTGGCAGAAAGCACAAGGCAATCAAGGCGGAGAAGAGCCAAAGCAATCGGCACAACCTTCGCAGAAAGCCCAACAGAAATCCACTCTCACCGACGATGAGAAGAAGGCAAAGATAGCCGCTATGTCTCCGAAGCAGAAGGTGGAGGCGGCTGTCAAGATATTCAAGAAGAAGCTCGCCGCAAACCCGAACGATGCGGATGCCAAGGCCAAATTGGCCAAGTACGAGGCCATGCTCGCCAAGCTCAACAAGTAGGGCTTTTGCTCATTCGCTATACTTTCATCTTATGGGTTAGGAGATTTCACGATGGCTATCAAGAAGGATGCGGCCAAGGCAGACATAGGGCCGAAGAAGCAAGTTAAGGCGACTTTCGCAGAGTGTACGGCGGAAGAGCCGTTGAAGTGCAAGTACCATGGAATCAAGCAGTTAGAGGGGATATTAAACTCACTATTCCAGAAGCACGGAGAGCAGAACACCTCTGGGCTGGAGAAACAGGACGGGAAGTATCTTCTGCACTTCGCTTCCGCACAGCACCCCAAACAGGTGGTATACGACTTAATGAAAATCCTAGACGGCAAGGGATTTGGATGCAAGTATCTAGGGACAGACGAATCTGGAAGCGGTATAAACTATGAGATAGCACCGAAGGACGGCAAGGGTTTTGTCACCCCGGACGGAGAGGCGGAACTGGAAGATGCCGACATTCTCTCTTCTTCAAAAGCACCAGAGAACAACACCGTATCCAAGACCACCGTCACGAAGGAAGATCCGTTCGCTGAACTAGAGAACATAGATACAGATGCCCTTATAGCAGAGAACGAACTGGATGCCGACCTTCTTGAAAACTTCGACGATTTGGAAGGGATAGACGAAGAGGCCACGGAAGACCTAGAGGCGGAACTGTTGGGGAACAACGAGTTCGACGATGAGATATTCACGGAGATGTCGGACGAAAATCAGGCGGCTGCGAAACTCACGGACGAGGACATAAAGAACCTCGTGTCCTTCAAGGGCGTCACGGATGACCATTTTGAGCAGAATCCCGACCTTCTTGATACCTACAAGGCGATAATCACCAACGGGAGGAATCCCAATGGTGATGCGCTAAACGAGCATCAGAAGGTGTGGTGGAACGACCTGCTGTCTAAGACGAAGAATGCGAACGAGTCGGAACTGCCTGCACTTAAAGTGCTTAAGGCTACGATGGCGAAGGTAAACGGAGGAGGAGAGCAAGGAGGAAAAGGTGAAAAGGGCGCCTCTCAAACCCCGTCCGAAGAGGACTATGAGAAGTTCGTTGGGGAACTTATCAAAGACCCGTTCCCGCCATTTATCAAAACCGATGCTAAACTTCTTAAGGAACTAGTTGAAAAGGGGACGATGAACGGAACTACCCCAAGCAAGGCGGACTTAGAGAAGTGGGAGGATGTTTACGGCAATGGGAAGGGAACGGACGGAGCGGTCAAGGATGCGGTTAATGCCGCTTTTGCAAAACTGAAGATGGATGGTGGAGGAAAATGGAGAAAGGAATTGACAGATGACGACATCGTAGCAGCATTCTCACCTGCATTTACAGGTGGGAACTTGTCAACCAATTCTCACTATAAGGATTTATACAAATCGGTTATCACGAACCATCTCAATCCCAATGGGAACCCTCTAACAAATGGGCAGCTTGCATGGTTTAAGGGGGCATCGGAAAAAGCCCATGCCGCAGGTGTCAACAACTATGCCGTTGAACTGTTGGACAAGATGCTAGAAGAAAAGGGGATGATAGAGAAGAAAGGCAACCCTTCAGGAGAAAGTGAAGAGAAACCGACGAAGGAATCTCTCATAGGTGAGATGGGCAATGTGATCGCCAAGATGAAGGGTGAAGGGCTTGACCTTACCTGGGATGCGAAGAAGGGGAATGCCCTAGGCAAGGCTTTCGAGGATGCTATTAATGCTGACGACATAGCAGGTGCGGAGAAGGCGCTGAAAGACTTCAAGGATTATGTGGAGTTCCTAGAGAGCGGTGGAGATGCCCCGGAGGATGATGAAGAGGGCATTACGACAGAGGACATAAAGGACTTCTTCACCAAATGCGGGTACACGGGGGGAGTCATGCATTCGGAAGACAACCTTGCCGCGACGAAGGAGGCTCTTGAAACAGGGAAATTCATGGGCAAGGCTCTCACCTCAACCAACAAGAAGTGGTTTGCGGCATTAGCCAAAAAAGAACCAGACCACAAGGTTGCTAATGCCATAAACAAAATGCTTTCCGCTGACAAGAAGCCCCACAAGTCAGGGGAAAAGGGAGCTGCAAAGGAAGCACTAGTCTCAGCTTTGAGTGGAAGCAATGAATCAATGGTTACAGATGAAATGCTTCAGCCATTGGAGCATGACGATGCTAAGTTCCCGCAGAACATTACCCAGAAGGAACTAGACGAGGCTATCAAGAAGGGCAAGAAGTTAGGCGGACATGGTGGGCTAGGTACAAGGCTAGTAGAGATAGACGGCAAGAAGTATGTGTGCAAGGCTGCAACCGGCACTGGGGCTTCCGTCATTAGGAACGGATTCAATGCGGACATGGCTTATCGTGCTGGCGGAGTGTATGCTCCAGATGCACAGTTATATGAATTTGGGGATGGGAAGACATACAAGCTCTCGGAGTTTATTCCGGGCAAGCGTCTCATAGATGTCTGGCAGACTGCGGATGAGGCTAAGAGGGATGAAATTCGCAAGGAACTTCTTAAGGGCTATCCTCTCGATGTTCTCTTCTCCAACTACGACGTGCTTGGCACTTCGCCGGAGGATTCCATAACGGTCACAATCCAAGGGGCTGACGGAAAACCACAGAAGACCCATGTAGCTTTCAACAACATTATGATAGGCGACGATGGCCATGCCTATCGTGTTGACAACGACGGCTCTTTTGCAATGACTGGCACAGGAGGGATAAAGCACTCTAGCGGAGGGGGATATATAACGAAGGTGGAGGCGGAGAAGTGGGGGAAATGGGAAGACAGGCAATGGATAGACGATTTCCGCACATTGAGGAGGAATGAGAAGAACCTTGGGATATTCGACCGCTACTCTACTGCGGACATATTCCTTTCGGCAGGAAACATAAATCTTGATTCGGCGGTAGGCACGTTGCCGAAAGGAATACAGAAAGCATTGGCGAAGCCACTCTTTGAGATGAAGCAGATGACTTGGAGAGCACTGAACCTATCTTTGGGCGGATACAAGAACGATGCTTTCGTGTCTATGGCTTTGGATGCGTCTTATGAGGCTTCCAAGAGAGGGCTAAGGGAACTTTGCAAGAAGGAGATTTCGTGGGACGATGCTGGATTTGGAACCTATAAGGAAAGTTGGACGAACTACCAGATGCAGGAGTTCGGGGAGAATCCGCCAGAAAAACCTCAAAATCCAGCTGAGAAAATAAAAAAGAAGCTCGCGAATGACGAATACACAGGGAGCAATATCATAGGGATTTTGCTAGATGCTGTCAAGACAATCAACCATCACGGCGGGGTGAAGCAGTTGGATTCCGAAGGGAAGCCGCTTGGGAATGGTTCTGCCATGCCTAATCCAGACTATAATCCAAACCCTATCAAGATAGCGGCATTTGAGAAGATAGACAGAGAAAAGCTAGAGGAACTTGCTAAGACAGACGAGAATGCAAAGAAGTGTCTAGGTATTTACGACACAATTATGTATTCCAAGGAAAACGGGTGGAAAAAGCCAATAGGGCAGATTCCTACCGACTTGGAGATAAGCGCGAAACTGCCAGAAGGGTTTCAAAGCCCTACAGAGAAGAAGATTCTTTCCGACATGGAAGGGTCAATGGCGGAATATGCGAAAGCACTAAAAGAATACGAGGAAGTGCTACTGCCAGAATATGAGGCTAGGAAGACGGCGCACATGAAAGCGGAAGAGGCTAAGGCCAGAAAGAGCGGCGGTTCTATATTCCACAATTTTAACCATTTCGCAGATGTCTTGATAACAGAGGGAGTAAGCACGGACGGAATTTCTCATAAGGTTAAGACGGCGGGAGTAAAGCCGATAGAGGATTCGATGTCAGCCCAGAAAGGCGATTCCTATAACTCGAATGCCGTCAAGTGGAAGATTAGGGAGATGATGGCATTAGGATATTCTGCAAAGCAGATAAGAGATATGGTTAAGAATGGTGATTTGTATAACGGGGGAAGTTATTCTAAAATACTAGATAAGGCAAAAGACGGAACCACAGAAGAGTGGGGGCGTGAAATGGCATCGCAGGCGATATACTGCGGTTTGCAGATGCTCAAGAAGGAAAATGAGGTTAACGACCAGATTGACAAGGATTCGGGCGTTGTATTCCTTAACCGAAACATAGGTAATGTTCCGAATGGGTTGTCCAAGAAGGAAGAGGAACTTTATAAGGAAGAAGACAAGAGCGGCTGGGTTGGGGCTCATCTCGACAGCGCAGCCGACTGTATGCAGTTTGAGTCTAATTCGTGGCATAAGCCATACAAACAAGTCTATGCCGTCCCGTTCTCACGGCTAGTTTGCTGCGCGAACGACCAAATGGCGAATGGGGGAGATTTTGGCTATGATAACGAGCATGAGTGGGTAGGGAATCTCCTATATCTGCCGTGCTTTGTGTACCATGAAAGCCAAGGATACACATGGAAGGGTGCTATAGATGCGGCGCAAAAGACATCTGGCATGAAGGCATTCCTAAAGAAGTTCGCAGATAGGCTTGGCATGTTCTCGACGCACAAGTAATTTGGAAGAAAGTTCAGCACCCCATTTACACCCTATAAGAATGTATGATATAATGTGCGTCAGCAAAGAAATAGGATAAAGAACAAAAACAAGGAAGAGAAAAAATGAATGATTATGATGAGGAGTGCATCGACCTGCCGATGCTTCATGGGCAGGCAAAGAAGATGGTGTGCCTAAGACCGTGGACAAATGAGGTCTATCAGGATGCGGCGTCACCGTTCGATTTGTCGGCAACGTACAAGATTACCTACGAAGATGGAGCAGAAGTTGTAATAGGAGGGTTGCCGGCCTATGCATTGGCACAAGGTAGTTTCTGGTACAATTCTGATAGTTCCAAGGAGTATGGCATACCAGATAGTATTTTTGCGAGGGACACTAGGGTTTTAGCTTATCTGGCTAGGGTTGGAGAGGTCTTGAAACGGGAAACGGAAGGAGCGGAGTGCGAACTCCCGTCGACTGTAGAGATTGCCGAACAGATACTTGCTGAGATAGACGTTCCATTTGAGGCATTGAAATACGGAGGGAAGCAAGCAAAGAAGAATGCGGACAGATGGGTAGAGACTTGGAAACAGAACGGGCTAGTCGAGTGGGACGAAGAGAATCAAGCATATAGGATTACGCACTAAATGAGGAAAACATCTAGTCCATACAAGTCTTTTAGGTGGTACGGCTTCGACCTAGACGGCACGATAGCAGACAACACCAACCATGCTTTCGGCTATGGTAACATCGGCAAGCCGATAAAGAAGATGACCACCCTCATGAAGCATCTCAATGCGAGAGGCTTTAGGGTGAAGATAGTCACGGCGCGTCTAGGCGATGTCGGTAGTAGCCCGAAAGCCCAGGAGGAATTGCGCCAGCACATCTGGGAGTGGTGCGATAGGAATCTAGGGTTTCGTCCAGAGATTACCGACCGCAAGGATGCTTCTATGGAAGCCCTATACGACGATAGGGCGAAGCAGGTTGTGCGGAATCGCGGAATTACCTACGAAGAGTGCAATGAGCGGCTTGCAGAGTGCTTGGAGATGGCTATAGCAAGGATTCCTAGGAAGAAGCCAGAAGACAAGATACTGATTGGGAAGTGTCTTAATGTGCTAGATGAGTATCGTGTCTAGTTAGCGACAGTGGCATCTCTTATAGGCAAAGGGGCGGAAGAAATTCCGCTCTTTTGTTCTATACCCCCTTTACACCCTACTAGGATGTGTGGTATCATATGCGCCGTCACAAGGACAACAAAGAAGAAAGACAAAAAACAACAACAAGGAGCAAAGAAAAAGATGAATCTGACAGAGAAAATGATGGATGAGAACTACGAAAGGCTTTCAAACGGCCCAGTCGTGGAGCAGTCCAAGTCGTTTCGGGACAAGTGCAAGGGAGCCATCTTCGGTACTATCGTAGGCGATGCCCTTTTTGCGCCGATTGAGTTTTCCTCCAAATTGGGGCACAAGTGGATTGACAAGATGGTGGGAGGCGGCTCATGGGGGCTTCCTGCTGGCTACTATACAGATGATTCGAGTATGATGCTCTGCATCATGCAGGGTTTTCTTGACAATCCAAAACACTACACGAAGAGCATTGCGGAGGCTTTCTGCAAATGGTGGCACGATGGGCTTTGGAGTTCTAATGGGCGGTGCTTTGACATTGGGAGCAGTTGCTCTTCGGGGCTTAGTAGTTTTGAGAGGATGGGGAATCTCGTCAACGGCGGTGAGCATAGCCGTGGTTGCGGCGGCATAATGCGCTTTGCATCTTCTTGGATGGTGGAGTACAAGGTCTCTGGAGACAAGATGGCAAACCGTCGTCTTGGGGCCATGCTGGACATCAACAACATCGACCACTACAATGACGAGTGCATCGGAGCGGTTGTGAAACTTGCAAGCATTTACAATAGCCATCTTCTGGACAATAGGAGGACGGAGGAGAAGAGCGAATACAAGAACTGGAAAGAAGCCACTGGTGGATTTGATGCTCACGGATGTCTTGAGACTGCACTCTGGGCTTTCAACACCACGAACAACTTCAGGGATGCTGTTATTGCAAGTGGGAATGTCGGAGGTGACACGGATAGCGTTGCTGCTGTTGCCGGAGGCATTGCAGGGTCGTATTACGGATACGATGCGATTCCGACTGAATGGTTATGTATGATTCCGTACAACTACAAGATTGATGCCTTTGTAGACAAGTTCCTCGATGCTACAATAGGATGATGCATCTGCCTTGTCATTGCGGCATTTATTGCGATGACAGGAATACAGGGCTTTTTGGCAGGCATACTAGAAGAAGTGCCGTCTCAACCGCATGTTAATAGCGGCTCTGGGATGGTACTCGTTCGGTCTCCAAAGGTAGCACAGGACGAACTTGTTGAAGCATTCATGGAGAAGTTTGCGGCTGATGCAAAGCCTAGAAGAGAACCTACGCTAGAAGAGCACGATAGGCAGCATCACCCCGGCGGATTCAACCCGGAGACGGAGACCTGCAAGTTTCGTGAGAAGTTGAAGCAGAAGGATTCAGTAGACCTCATTTATGCGACGAGCGACGTGCATCATAGCGGGATTGAGGGGATAACTGATAAGGAGTGCGGGACGATAGTGCTTGCCGGGGATTTCATGGAAAAGGCGAAGCATCATGCGGATTTCGGGAGCGCGGAGAAGTGGTGGAAAGACAAGTTCCTTCCGTGGTGCGAAGACCATAAAGGTCAGCAGATAGTCATTATCGGCGGGAACTGCGACAAGTGGCTCTATGAGAATAGAGACAAGGTAGAGTGGCCGAAGAACGTTCACTATCTGGACGACAGCTTGTCAGAGGTGAACGGGATGAAGGTATATGGGACGTCTTGGTGTCCGCACAACATGAACGGAGCTTGGGAAGTAGACAACGATGTTCTTGAGAAAGAGTTTGCCAAGATTCCAGAAGGGCTAGATATTCTAGTTACGCATGTCCCGCCAAAGGGGGAAGGGTTAGACCTAGACCACGATACGTCATTCAACAATCACTTCGGCTCGGAGGCATTGACAAAGGCTATATTGGAGAAGAAACCTAAGATAGTCTTGTGCGGTCATGTGCATAGCGGGTCTCACAAACCAGTGATGATAGGCGATTCCATTGTCATGAACGTGTCTAGGATAGATGACGACAGGTATGAGCAGTCGTTTCATGGACGTCGGATAGGAGTTGAACGGACGGACAACGGCATAGGTTTCTTGGTTGATATGGACGATGAGGGGAAAATCTCTCTAGGGAAGAAAGAGGATATACCCCCAAGCATCATAAAGATGCGTGATGCCTTACGTAGAGTTGCCAGAAGCATTGGGAGCGCTATCGACTACAAGAAGCCAGAAGGACCGGACAAGAAACTTGTTGCGAAAGCACATAAGGCAATAGAAGCCGCCAAGAAGGACATGGAGACATTCAACCACCCGAAGAAGAAGATGCTTACTGCGGCGATAGAAGGTTTCCTAGAGAGCGAGAAGGGCGGCTTTGCGACTCCAATGAGACGGATAGGTAAGCTCTACGACGGCGACAAGAATGGCAAGGATGAGCAGTTCCACTTCACTTGGGAATCTCCTTGGAAGGGTGGACATGGGACTTCGCATAGTAGCGGCGGGCATTATTCATTTGCTTCGGCAATGAGCGGTCATTCGCAAGGCGGATTGTTCGGCGGTGGCCCAATTCCTTATAGCCATAGTCATCATGTGAACCAGTTCGGAAAGTACAAAGACCCATGGAAGAGCGGTTCTTCAATAGACGACATCTTGGCGGCTTGGGAAGCTGAGCATAGTGGTGGGGATTCGAGTGGAGGTTCGCAATGGGAGCCGATAGAGGAAAGCATTTTCGATGAAGATGGGCTACCGAAGCACAAATAGCATAGAAGGGCATTGTTATGGCAGATGAGAAGAAAGCAACAAAGAAATCAAAGGCATCGCCATTGAATGAGGCGGTGTTGAAATTGGTGGAGGGGATGAAGCCAAAGGCGGCGAACCTTATTATAGAGGCATACAACGAAATGCCATACATAGTCAGGGATGCCTTAGACGAATACTATAGGGCTAAAGAGGGAATCTCAGACAAGGAAGGGCTAGACTCTGTTAGAAAATCTCTTGAGGCTCTTAAGGAAGCATGTGAGGCAAATCCAGAGTATATGCAACTTTACGATGCCGCCAAGGGAGATGCCAACCAGGAGATTGCAGAACTATATGCCAATGGTGGGATGTCTGTCTAGGAGCATACTTTTATGGCATCTTTCCTGTGGTTCTGTCTGGGGTTCGTTGTTGCTACAGTATTGTGGGCTCTAATAGCCGTGCTTTTTGCGGCTTGCATTTGCATGCCATTCATTCCATTGTTCATGATGTCACACTCCACGGAGTCTTCGCTTGACAACTACAAAAGAGAACACCCATGGGCTTACCGATGGTGGTCTTTCGTGGCTTGGCTTCATGGGTAATGACGATTTAGGGGCTAACGGAAATTCGCTACCTTAGGACCCTAACGGCCTTTCCGCATAACCTGCGGAGAGGCTTTTTTTGTTGGACTTGATGGGCTATTGCAGAACCATGGGAGAATGTGGTATAATGATACCCGTTCCTCGTGGAATCGAAGAAAACAAACAAAACAGATGAAAGGACTAAAGAAATGAAGTTCGGAAAGATGATGGCGGTATTTGCTGCCGCTGCAACAATCGTCTGCGCTGGATGCAAGTCGCTTCCAACGGCAGAGGTGATGAAGACCACAGCAACCTCTATCGGGTATGCTGCAGGACTTGTGGCTAACGAGACGAAAATCGACGACAAGGCGAGAAACACCATCGTTGAAATCGTCAATGAGGTTGCCAAGGTTGTCCCCGCGCAGGGGCAGAAGTTTGAGGAAGCATGGACTCCAGTCGCAAAGGAGATTGTGGCTAAGCTCATTGCTGACGGCAAAATTACAGAGGGAATCGGAACGATTTCTCTTGCCGCATTTGGAATCGCCGTGAAGGGTATAGACTACATTTTCGACATACGCTATCCGAAGGCGAGAGAGTATGAGGAACTTGTAGCAGCCGCAGTGTCTGGGTTTACAGATGGCTTCCTTACCGTGTTCAAGCCGGCAAACGATGCTACGAAGGGTACTGCTTACAAGGCAGATGATGCCGCATATAAGTGGCTCAAGGCGAATGTCAAGTAGGAATGTTTCTATCAATATTGACAATGCCAAGACAGGCCCGTTCCTCAAGGAGCGGGCTTGTGTTTTTTTGTAAAAGGGCGATTGCAAGGGGATAAGGGCTTGTGGTATAATAAGGGCGACATCTGGGAAGTCCAGATACCAAAACAGGAGAAAAAACAATGCACAAGCCTCTTACGAAAGAGCAGAAGGAAAAGATCGATTGGCTATATCGAGAGCGTGGCTGGCCAATCAAGAAGATTGCCAAGCATCTCCATATCGGAGACAAGCGGGTTTCCGCATACCTCCGTGGGAAGACTTGCGGATGCGAATGCAACAAGAAGCCCCATAAGAAGGTGAACGATTCATTTCTTGTCACGGTAAAAGGACTTGCCAAGACCTATGAGAAGGCTTGCAGCAACTTTGTGGATACCGTGTACAAGATTATCCTCGAAGAAATCTCCGATTTGCTCTCAACGAAGAAAATCACAAAGAAGGAATGTGAGAAGAGAGTCGATGGAAGGCTTGACCGCCTCTTCGATGCCTCCATGAATCTGACCTATTCGGCTGGGTGCGCAGCGATTTTCTCGATGCCACCAAAGTTTAAGCGGTTGTGGCTGGAAAGCATTCTTCGAAACCCAAAGGAAGTTATTAAGAAGAAGTAAGACACAAAGGAGACAAAGAAGATGATTTACTCGCCAATTGAAATCAACGTCAAGTTCGACGAAACGAAGAAGGTAAGGAAGATTCGCGGGGTTCTGCTCGAGAAAGCTGAAATCGCAAAGGTCGTGAAGCTAATAGACAAGAGCAATTCTGATGGGCTGAAAGGGAATGATGCGATTCTTCTGATGCGGCTCAAGGAGGCGGCTGCTGACTTGGCAAAGAAGTAATTGGCTCTGTTCGAGTCCTAGACATCAAAACGTCAGCCGCTGGGGGAATGGTGGATTGTTACCTTCTCTCGGCGGTTTTCTGTTTGTCTAGTAATCATAGGCATATTGTGAGCGGAAGAAGGAAGGATTGTCGCAATATGGCAGACGAAGTTAAAAGCATACTGGTTGAATCGTTGGAGACCGCAAACAAGGATGGGACTTCAATGAAGGAGTTCCTTGCAGACTGTCTGCTTTCTTCTTTTGGCAAGGCTACCATGGATGAAAGCATCTTCAAGCGCAAGAGAGGAAGACCGAGGAAGGATGAGAATCAATTGAACGATCTCCCTGAAGAGAGGCATGCGAGGGCAGCATTACTTGAAGAGAAGAAGGCACAGGCTAGAATGCGGGACAGGATAAACCCAGGGGCAACGAAGGAAGAGCGGCAGAAGATAGAATACAATGCTGAACTGCGGGAGATTGGGTGGGACTTGGAGGAATGTCCGGGGAAGGATTCAGAATTCGTGGAAATGGAGGAAGACCTCAAGTCTCTTCGCGATGAGGCGGGAAATCCGAGTGAGCCGTTTGGTGAGGACGAAGGTTTCAAGAAAGCCAGCAAGGAATTCAAGGACTTGAAGGAAGAAGTCGTTCTCTATTATGGCAAAGCAAAGGAGTATCTTGGGAAGAATGATTTTCGCAGAGTAGAGGAGATGGTATCATACCTGAAGCCGAAGCCAAGAGAGTTGACGCAGAAGTTTGAGACGGTAGAAAAGGCTTACGATGCCTTGTGCGAAGCATTGTGTGCAATGGCAGATGCGGATGGGAGAGGTAGAGGAGCGGCTAACCCTGACTCATTGGAGGTGGAGAAGAAGGGTTTTGGGATGATGGATGGAGAGGACTATTCGGAATATGCGAAGAGAATGAAGTCTATAGGTCTTGGGAAAGAGATTCCAAAGACTATAAGGAACATAGACAACATTGTGGAGAATACGGAACGGCGCTGGCGGAGCGTCGCCGGGATTTCAATTTCGGACTTCAAGACAATCAAGGAGAATTGGCAGAAGACGATACGTAGGCTGCTAGGGAAGAGTTTCATATCTAGCAACCTAAAGATAGATGGCGTGAACAGGCTTCTTTCGTATGGGCTAGATTTTGGTGATTATGATGTCGGCTATGGGATTTTGCAGCCAATGAATCCATTCATGGCATCTGTGACCATGGGTGGGCAGTATGGTGAGATTATCGTGAAATGGAAGCCATACAAGGTTGTCTCTACCATGTCATTTGCAGATAGCATATCCATGGGAAGGGGAGGATACAATTTCGTTTGTGCATCGTTTTTGACATGTCCATCGCCATGTTCGTTCAACCCAGAAAGCAAGACTTTGCTCAATAGGCTTCGCCATGAAGTCATGGATGCAAGCATAGAAGAACTATGCGACATGACAGATATGCCGTATTGCGAACTGCAGTTGCATGGGAACACGGAGGATTACAATGCGGAAGCAGTAGAAAGCATCATGTTCTCTTCCGAATATGAAGTATGCAACCTGACTTCCGAGGCGCTGAAAGCAATATCGGAAAATGGGATAACAATCTTCATAAAGGGAGAACCGATAAGTATTGAAGATGGCAAGATTGTCAAGACTTCAGAGATGGGAGGGCAGAAGTAATGCAGTTGAAATACAAGTTCTACTATGGGGGGAACCACAACCCTTTCAAGCAAGAGGCGGAAGATGCCTATCGCAAGGTATCTGAAGAGAGGAAGATTGCAGATGGAGACAATGTAGAGCCAACAGAGAAGGTTCTCCCTACTCTTGCATCTTGGCCGCAGTATGTAATAGCCGAAAGCAAGTCAACGTTCTGGAAGATGGAACGTGCAATTGGCATGAATGCCGAAGCAAAGGCAGGAGAGGTTGAGACGATTTGGAGAGAGGCAGTAGGGCAGCGGAAGGTTGACAAATGGATCCTGTCGGCGGAAGGAGACGAGACGGAGAAGGCGATGTGCTATTACATCAAGGTGCTGCATGGCATGTTCGCTCCTAACGATAGGACAGTAGATTTTAGATTGTACTTCTCTGAAGGTGGCAAGGCAAAAAGGCTAGACATGGACGATGGATTTACATTGTCACCTTATGAAGAGTGAGCGAGAAAACACAATCCTTCAGGTTTGTGATGAAAGCGAGCTGGGATGTTGATTAATAGGCAGGAATTAGATAGGAAGCGAAACCCCTATGCAAACAAACCATAACCATTTTTACCGCATTCAGGTGTCTTGGCTGTTGTCCAAGGTTTCGCCATCTGTCTGCGGTTTTTGATTTGGCTATGAAGGTATACAAGTTCAAGGCATACGACAGGGCGAAAGACGGGGTTCAAGACCGTCTCATCACCCGCTTTGGATTTGTGAGGAACTATGCCGTCCGAATGATGGAAGGGTACTACAAGTTCTATAGGAAGACCCTATCTGCATTTGAACTTTCCAACCACATAGCGAAGAAGAAGAAAAGAAATTGCCGCACTGCTAAAATGGTAGAAGGCTTGCCGTCACAGGCAGTTCAGGAGTGCATAGGGAGGGTGTACAAGGGCTTGCGGAACTTCTTCTCCTACTGCAAGAGGAAGAAAGTTGGAAAGACTGTTGACAGGGTTAGACCTCCAAAGATGAGGAAAGCAAGCCACAACAAGTCCTATACTCTTCTACAGGCAGGGTACAAGATAAACGGAAACCATGTTGTACTTCAAGGACGGAGATACGGCTTTCACAAGTCACAGGAAATCAAGGGAAAGGTAAAGAGACTGACGATAAAGAGGGACAGGTGCGGAGACATCTGGTTCATCGTGCTGACGGACTGGAACGATGTCCAAGAGATACCAATGACGGGTAAGGCTGCTGGGTTTGACTTTGGACTTAAGACGTTCCTGACGAGACACGACGGAATCAAGGTGGAGATGCCCCTGTTCTTCAAGAGAAACATGAATGAACTGGCGAAAGCACAGAAGCGAATGGCAAAGAAGGTAAAGGGAAGCCACAACCGCCACAAGGCTAGGCTTGCCGTGGCACGGCTCTACCGCCGCATAGAGAATCTTAGGAACGACTGGCAATGGAAACTTGCTAACGAGATAGTCAAGGAGTTCGACATCATCTGCATAGAGGACTTGAACCTTGAAGGAATGAAGAGGCTCTGGGGACGGAAGGTAAGCGACTACGGTTTTGCTGACTTTGTAGCCAAGCTGGAGTATCTAGCGGAGAAGAACGGAAAAGAAGTCCGCAAGGTAGACCGGTGGCTTGCCAGCAGCCAGACTTGCCACAAGTGCGGGCATAAGAATCCCGACACAAAGAACCTTCAGGTCCGAGAGTGGGTATGTCCCAATTGCGGAGCAAGGCACGACCGCGACGTGAATGCGGCGATAAACATTCTTACGGCAGGGACATCTGCCGATTGGCGAGGCTCAAGTAAGACCAGAAACTCCATGGAGGAGTTGGTGGCATGAACCGCTTGTAGCCAAGAATCCCAACAGCTTTAGCGTTGGGAGTATGTCAAGAAGGGTGAAGTGATAGATTGAAAATGGGCTTGTGAAAGAAGGAAAGTAGATGGAAAGGCCAAAGACAACATGGAGGGCTAAAAGCATCAAGGTGGCTGATGATGCAAGAGAGCCTAGATGGGTTGCATGCAAGATATGCGGGACGGAAAACCTAACGTTCGCCACTTCTTCGGAAGATGGAGAATATGTTTGCAATAGTTGCAAGAAAGAAGATACGAGTCCTATATCTATGAGATGTTTGCGGCACAAGAAGAGATTCAATGTGCCGAGATGGTGGACAGATGTAAGCAGGTGGCTATGTCCAGCCTGCTATGATAGGCTTTCGGAAGAGGAACGTTCCAAGTATGCTCCTAAAGGGATAGAGCCTCCGACAAGGAGCGCCGAAGAAGGAAAACAAATAGTATTACCTTCTAAAAACAAAAATGAGTATTGCCAGCCAAGTATAATCTCTTATCCTCAATATGATGAATCTAAGGAACTTGGTTCTCCTGATGTGTCATCGCCAGAATCGGTAGAACGAGCAGATGCCAAAGATACGAATCATGATAGCGACACTCCACTTAACTTTTCAAAATGGAAATGGAGCAGGAAAGAGACAAGGATTGCCGACAACCCATCTTTTGCCGGGCTTCTTCCGAGATACAAGATAGCCTGCCAGAAGTGTGGAGAAGTTGTCCCATGCCATTATGTGTGGTTTGAGAAAAGCACGGTATTATGCCCTTCCTGCTATGGGCAGATGAACGATTTCGAGATTAAGAAGTTCCATGAGCAGCATAAGTTAGGAAAGCCAAGATACGAGCAGGATGTACGCCCGTTTGTTTCGCTTCCGAAATCGGTATTGCAGAAAGTCGAAGTCCCACGATATAACTGGACTAGGCAATCGCAGCTAGTGAACAGTGGAGGGTACTGGTCTAATGCTCGAATCATGAGTGCTAGCGAAAAGGAACTGATAGATGCTGCGAGAAAAGGAATAGTTTCAAAGGCTAGGATGCGAATAGAACTAAAGCGGAGAAAACATTCCGAATACTTCGATATGTTGTCCGAAGAAGTCGGCGTAACTCCAATTCCTATGTTTTAGATTTCTGGCCACCCCCTCTTTACAGCCGTCCTGATTGTATGGTAGAATATGTGCCGTCCGAGGACAAGGAAGATGAAGAGAGTAGCCGCAATAGCAAGAATATGTTTTTTATCCCTCATGGAGGGATGTGCTACTGCATATGTTGCGAATCTTCGTAGCGAGTATTCTGACAAGGGTGAGATTTATGGAGTATATCATGGAGACGATGAGTATCCGTGCATCTATCCAGCAACAAGGATTTCCTTTTTTGTAGAAGTTCCTACTTGGTGGTGTCCGAGTGAGACGGAGATAGGAAGAGGGTATGAGGCATGGCTATGGCCGATTGGTGCTCCTCTATCCATAGTCGATGTTGTCTGCTCTATAGCAACCGATACGATAATGCTTCCATACGACTATTACACAAAAAGAATGGCAAGGTGACAAATGAGTTCTGGACATGACAAGCGAGACAAGAGCACAAAGGATTCTCTAGTAGAAGCCTTGGAGGAAAAAAGTCTTGGGATTCCTGACAATCCAACGTTACCTCTTGTAGGTTCGGAAAATGTGCCTATTTCAGAAGAGGAGGAGAAGGATGTTGAATGATAGCATAATGGATGAAGACCCAAAGTGGATGAGCGAGGCATCTGAGGAGAAGTTAAGAGAGTTTGTGAAGGTGTTAGATGCAAATGAAAATCACCCACGACATGAGTTGCTTGTGAAAGCATTTGATAAAGAGTGCAATCGCCGAACTGCGGAATACTATGAATCCAGAAATGGAGGTGAATGGATATGAGAAAGCAGAACAAGAATATGTCCATAGACATGGCTAAAACAATAGTTCGTGCGGCAATGAAGGTTATTGTGGACTTCATGGTAGGAGAAGACTCAGGTACAGAGTCTTATCAAAAGAAGTATGACAAGGTTGATGCTGTCGATGATAATGTCATACAAGCACTTGGGCTAGCAGATTTCAATGACAACAAGATAGCTCAGGAATTTTATCGCCTTGCAAAGAACATCAAAGATTGGAAGGCAGACCATCTGTCATTCCTTTGTGGCGAACCATGCCCCGAACGATGGATGTTTAAGACAATGATTTGAGAAAGGAAAAAAAGAAATGTTATACAAAAGTGAAAGAGCAACGGATGCGGGATGCGTGACTACCTTTATTGTAAAAGGGAAAGACACTTCTACATTCCGTATTGTGTCGTTTTCCATGTCGGATGCTTTCGCAGCGAAGCAACACATTAATCGCGTAGAGAGAAGCATAGAGATAAGCATCTTCGACTCTGATTCGCTAGAGTGGAAGGTGGTGGTTCCATCTAGTGTATTCAATCATGGAGACTGTTTAGAGATGCAGACGAGGGATAGCATGTTCCTTCTCAGAAAGGTGCAGGAATTCCTAAGAGACTATTTCGGGATTGCATTCTCATGGTAATGCTCGGCTCGCCATCATGCAATAGAGGATCGTCCAATCCTCCGTGGGCAACGTGGCCGAAGAGCTTGGCGAGGGGCGGTTTTGCTCATTCCCGCCTTGATTATTGGCTCTTAGCGGACTAGAATTTGCCTCAATAGCGGCATGGTACGAAAAGCCGCCGCACTATTTCAAGTTGATGAAACGAATCGTCATAGGAGTAGACGGATACAATCAGAGCATTACGGGAGATGTCTCGAGGACAGTGACTTGTGCCGCAACGGACTGCGATCATATTCCTCTTGTAATCGTAGAAAAAAGGACAATGAGTAACGATGGAACTGATGACAGAAAAGGCATTAGGCAAAGAAAAGGTGAGAGGGGCTGCCTATTCTCTTCTTAGAGACATTCAGCATGGCCTGAATACTACTGCTAATTCATACTGGGAATTTTTGCGCTATGGTCACAAGAAAGAGTTCGATGATTATAACAAGAAGAACTCCAACGAGCGGCTAGAAGTTATCATAAAGGAAGATTACCAATGCATGCGCAATGCTATTATGGCGGATGCAATTCGCTTGTACATTGCCAGACTCGAAGAAGGGAACGTAAGCAATGAATCTCACTAACGAAGAGAAGAAAAAGATAGGAGATGCGGCATCGGCTATGATGCAGGCTTTCTGTGAGTTCAGGCTCGCAGAGGATAGGCTAAACATCGCAAACTCATTGTCTGGGAATCTTGCGAAGATAAGAGTTCCAGACGAACTTATTAAAAATGCTCTAACACCGTATGTTGGAGCATTCAAGGAGATGCAGTGCAAGTTTTTCGAGGCCTTGGAAATTCCTCTGACGAACAATGAATTTTGGGATTGGTACAACAAGCAGCCTCCGAGCATGGAACAATTGAAGCATAAATGGAAAGAAGTTATGGGATGAAGTTATGGCATTGAGTAGGAGAACGATGCCATGAATTTCTTTCAATATCTATACGGTGAAAAAGTTGCAGAAGACAAGAAGAGCGAATACAATGAGAGGAAGTATTATCTTGTCAAATGCAAGGATGGAGAGCATGAACTGCGGAAACTCATTGACTACATAGGGAGAAACGGAAATGGCGGACATTCGTTCGACATAGTAGTAGACCCTGGTAGCAAAGATCAGGAACGGCATTTCTTCTGGGATGGGGACGGCCCCGATCGAATAGATTCTATCGTTGAAACAAAGACTAGTGACGATAAGGAACTTGTTGGGATTCTTCTTACGGCATTGGAAAGAGTTCAAAGGCTAACATTCGCAGAGGGCTCTTCAAGCGATGATGAGGCCAAAGTCCTTAAGACTGCATTGAATAATATCCATGATATAATTGAGCCGCTTCTTAGTGGTGTGGAATATGAAGATGACTTGAGGGATTCATTGAGAGAAGTTCTTTTCGCAGTCAATAGTAGCGATGATTCAGCAGAAAAGAAATTAGACCATATCAAATACATTGTTGAGGCAGCATTAAAATAGACAGATGCCATTCTCTTTGCCAATTTTGGCATATTTTAGAATGGCAGACATTTCGTATAAGGATTTGATAGCACCATCGTTCTACGGGCTATGGAACGATGTGGTAAACCAGAAGTACCCAGAAATCTGGTTGGCAGGTGGTCGTGGATGCATAGACGGCGACACTCTTATTGACACACCAAAAGGGTGTGTGAAAGTTCGAGACTTCGATGGCGGACTCATATATTCTATTGGTGAGTATGGACAGGTTGTTGAAACGATAGCTTGTAGGCCGATACGATACACTAAAGAAGACCTGTTTCGTGTTAATGTAGGTAGCAAGTCTATTTTAGTGACGGATGAACATAAGTTCCTTACTAAGAATGGGTGGAAGCGAATTAAAGACATTAGCGAAGGAGAGGCTATTGCTTTCTACGACTCTTCCTATTGTCAAAAACCCCGTCAGCCCATTCCTTCTTCAATAATTCAGACTGCTTCTTTCGATGTTCCTCAGTCCAAGGTTTGTAGATGCCGTTCTTCCATCGTTCCTTTGCATTTGAAGAAAGACTCGCTCTACCACTTTCTGAGACATTGTGCCGAATCCCCTGAAGTGTCGCACGAAGATGCTCTCCGTTTGATGAGAACACTTCTAGGTTTGATATATCGTTATTGGCAGGATTTCCATCTTTGTGATGAACTACCTCCGAAGGAAGGAGAAACCTACCTAGATGTTTTTCAACAACTAGCCGATGTTCTTGGATATAACCGTTGTCGTTTGCATTCGGATGGTCAGGAACACGAACAAAAATATATCCATTATGAGCAACGAATCTACCACCGTTCCAAGAAGGATTGTCGCACCCTTTCCTTGGGCAAACATTCTGTAAGCAAGGGAAATGGAATCTTACAAAGGCTTTCTGGATTGCTTTTGGAGACCTTCCCATTAGTTGAGCAATCTCAAAGGAACGAAGACCTTGCTTACAGTATTCTGCTAATTGTAAGACTTGTTCTTTCGTCCATTTCACATTCGGATTCTTTGGAGGACGGTCTTTCCGAATCGGATGCTTACGCCCCTCCCAAAGGTTATCGGGGGGCTTCCAGCCTTCAAATGCTTTCCGACATGCTTCGGCATACTGTTCACGATGAGTCATATAGTGATTCCTTTCTAATAAAAGAGAATGAGTGTTTGCACGACCTCCATTATACCACATGGATGCCCATTCGGTCAATTAGATTTGAGAAAAAAGATTACTATTACGATTTGTTCGTTCCAATCTACAACAATTATATTGCAGAAGGATTTGTAAACCACAATTCAACGAAGTCATCGTTTGTCTCTACTTGCATACCGCTTCTAATGGAGATGAATCCACGTCTCCACTGCTGTTGCTTCCGCAAGTTCGGAACTAACCTTGCTGATTCAGTCTACTCTCAATTCGAGTATACTATCAATGAGAAACTACGTCCGATAGCCGACCATTGGGTGTTCAAGCGTTCACCTCTAAAGATAGTGAACTCACGAACGGGGCAGCAGATTCTATTCCGCGGATTGGATGACCCGCAGAAGGTGAAGTCGTTAAAGGCACCGTTCGGGTACTTCGGCCTGATTTGGCTGGAAGAATTGGCTGAGTTTGATGGGATTGAGGAAGTCAGAAACGTCCTGCAGTCGTTGCGCCGTGGCGGTCACTACTTCCAAACCTTTTGTAGCTACAACCCACCTGAGACTAGCTCAAATTGGGTAAACCATGAGGCAAGCGTTCCACAGATAGTAGATGGGAAGCTCTATCGGTATGTCCACCATTCAGATTACAGAACTGTTCCTCGCGAATGGTTAGGAGATGATTTCTTTACTTCCGCCGAACTCCTGCGATCGACAAATGAGAGAGCATTTAGACATGAGTACCTAGGAGAAGTCACTGGAAATGGCGGAGCGGTATTCCCGAATGTGGTGCCGCTAGAAATGTCGGATGAGATGATTTCCCATTTCGACAGCAGACGTTTTGGGCTTGACTTTGGTTTTGCACTAGACCCGCTACACTATTCGGCTTCTCACTATGACAAAAAGCATAGAGACCTCTATATTTGGGATGAGATAAACGAACTGAACTGCACCAACATTGCGCTTGCAGAACTATTGAAAGCAAAGAAGGATGATATCGGCTTCAACTACATAATGTGCGATGCAGCCGAGCCGAAGTCGATTGCCGAACTAGAAGGATTGGGAGTAAATGTTCTGCCCGCTCAGAAGGGGCCAGATTCAAGAAGATTCTCATATCGTTTCTTGCAGAGCCTTGCTCATATTTACATCGACCCCATTAGGTGCCCAAAGACTTACAAGGCATTTGTACAGTGCGAATACCTGAAAAACAAAGCTGGGGAGTTTATTTCACGATACCCTGAAAATGGAGGAGACGATCCAATCGACTCCGTAAGATATGCCTTGATGGATGATGCAATCGACGCAGGACTCTTCTAATATCCTCGTTGGCATTTTCCGTAAAGGAAAAGGATAGGATATGAAAGGTAAAGCAATAAGCATAATTGCGGGAGCTGCCGCTATTGCGACTATCGGAATAACTACATTATCCGATGATGATAGTATTGGTTCATCTCACGAATCTAAAATATCCACACGGGCATCAAAAAACACCTGCCGTCTCGAGACTGCATATGCCGTGGGATTGATTCAAGGTTGGCCCGTTATGATATTCGTCAATGAGGATGCAAGCAAGACGAATGCCGCCGATAGACTAGAATCGCATGTTGGTAAGGGCATATCTAGGATTCTCTCATACAACAAGATTGAAACCCCTCCAACCGATTGTACTCTAACCTTATTCACTTCCACTAATAGCGGCTCTGGATGGAACATAGCCTATCCTACGGCGGAAGAAAAGCAAGCGGCAACAAATGCTTTGATGGCTTCTCATGCCTGCCAAGTAAGGGATGTAGAAAACCTTCCAGATGGATGCATTGTCTCTATTGGATGGCTTTGTTATGTGACTAATGGTTTCTGGAATGTCCACACGACACCGGTTTCCTTTTCTGATATAGCCGCTCTTAAGGGAGGATGGCTTTATCGAGAGAGGCGCTAGTAGAGATTTCTTTAGAATGGAGTCGGCATCGCCTTTGAATAAGAGGCGATGCTTTTGTTCCTACACCCCATTGCAACCCGAAAGCGGTCTATGGTATAATATGTGCCGTCAACGACAAGGAAGAAAAGAAATGCTAGAAGCGGAAATAGACAAAGCAGGGAATCGTATATGCAAGCGATGTCCTTTTATAATCGCAGCACAGAACGAATATCATAAGTTGTGCATGCAAGTGAACCGCAAGTTTGGAGGGATTAAAGGAGTTACGTGTGGGGTAAACGGCTGGGATGAGAAACTAGCGGAAGAATTTTACAATCGGATTGGTCTTGACATTGAGACAGGGCTTCCGGTAGGGGTTGGAGTGGACTCAATACTAGAAGAACTAGAGAAGAGGCTTTCAGATGATTTTGTTTATTATGACAATGTTTGTGTAAGAGGTATTTCACCAACGCACATGGCTATACGAAATTATGCGCATGAGTTGCTTGAATGAATAAAAGAACGGACTCCGAAAAAGGATGAAGACATTAGAGGGAAAGACGATGAAGCAGAATAGACCAAGACTGCAGATAATTAGAGGGCTACCTGGGAGTGGTAAGACTACTCTTGCATTGAAAATGTATCCTCATCTTCTACGGCTAGAGACGGATATGTACTTCTATTCCAAAGGGGCATACCGGTTCACGCTTTTGAGGAATGAACTCGCAGTAGACTGGTTTAGGGAAGAAGTAATGAGACTCTGCGGCCATGACATTGATTTCGTTGTTACTGGCGTTTTCGCAGCCCATACTGAAAGACTGGATTTTGTAATAGAGGTGGCACTTTTCGCTGGATATGATGTGTACATCAAGACCCTTACAACGCAGTTCAAAGGTATTCATGCTGTTCCAGAGGAGCACTTTAATGCGATGAAGGCGAACTTCCTTCCTGAGAAGGAACTCAAGAAGATGTTTCCTCGAAAAGACTTTCCTCAAATCCATTTTGGGCTAATGGACAAGGGAATGGAACTAACCCATTTGAAGAAACCAAGAAGGAAATGATTTTATGGGATTACTTTCAGTAATATTCAATACAAGGTATAGCAAGTATCCGATGTTCCTACAGTATGTAAGCGGAACACATCATGTAAGCGGTGAAGACTATCTTTGTGCGAGGGGGATGCTACAGGAGGGAGACATAATCCTTAGAGGACATGATAACTATCTGAGCAAGTTTATTGTTCCTGGCAAGTATAGCCACAGCGGTATTTATCTAGGCAACGACAGAATTATACATTCGACGGTTGAAGATGGTGTGCATGAGTCCAATCTGATAGATTTCATGAGATGCGATCGGTTTTTGGCATTGCGCCCTACCTGTGGTCAGAACGGAATATTATTTGCCGCAAAGAAGTATCTTGGGAAGCTATATGACAATGAACTCGAGGATGATGATGATGAATACTATTGTCATGAGTATGTCGCTACAGTTCTTAATGAATGCAATTTTGAGATAGAGAAAATCCATGCTTCTACGCTATTGGGGTTAGTCAAGAAAGACATCTATTGCGAAGAAAGTTTTGTCAACAACTGTCATCTGTTCAAGCTACTTGAAATCGACTGGAAAAAACAAACAAGAGAGAAAGAATACAACTGATGAAAGATCGCGACAGCATTATCGAGGTCAAAGGGACAATAGCAAAAATCCTTTCTGGCTCCATGTACAAGGTGCAGATGGATAATGGGCTTGAAATCCTAGGTCATCTGTCTGGAAAGATGAGGAAGTTTGGCATTAAAATCGCACTGGGCGACATGGTTCAGGTTGAACTCTCTCCATATGACCTGACAAAGGGACGAATCACATATCGGCTTAAATCATAATGTTAAGCGAACTGTATTTAGGTGATTGCCTCGAAATTTTGCCGTCTATACCAGATGGAAGTATAGACTGCATCATCGACGATTTGCCATATGGAGTCACAAATAGGGGGAGCGAAGCTGGAAGATGGGATAATGTGATTCCGCTTGATGAACTGTGGAGGCAGTTCCTTCGAGTGGCAAAAGAAGATGCTGCGATTATACTCTTTTCTCAGGGGATGTTTACGGCTCAGTTAATGATGTCGCAGCCTAGGCTCTGGAAGTATAACCTAATCTGGCATAAGAATAATCCAACAGGATTCCTCAATGCAAATAGGATGCCGCTTCGGGAGCATGAGGACATCTGCGTGTTCTACCGCAAGCAGCCAATCTTCAATCCGCAGATGAAGCCATGTTCTAAGGATGATGTTGTCCATAGTAGAGGAAGACTAGCGAACCCTATAACGAACAATGTCTATGGGAAGAGGGTAGAACTTCCAAGCAAGGTGAGAACTGAAAAATGTCCGACGTCGATATTGCATTTCAACAAGCCACACTACAAAGGGCAGCACCCGACAGAGAAACCGGTTGAATTGTGTAGATGGCTCATTCGTTCTTATACAGACGAATGCGACACTATTCTCGATGCTACTATGGGGTATGGGACAACAGGGGTAGCGGCGGAGATTGAGCATCGTGGGTTTATAGGTATCGAGAAGGATGTAGCATATTTCGAGATAGCAAAGAATAGAATGGAAAAAGCCATTGCAACACCAAAGCAAGGAAACTTGTTCAGATGAGGATAACGACCCAGAGACAGAATCAGTTTGGAGGAAATGACTTTTTTTATAGCATACAATGCGATGTGTGCGGAGAGTTCCTAAAGACAATTCCGAGGAAGAACAAGCCTATGGAGATTATCGAGTTCCGCACTTGCGGAGAAGAGACTTTAAGTGCAATTGCTAGAGGATGGCTAGTAGAAGGCAACACCGCTATCTGCGAAGTGTGCTTGAAGTCGATAGGAGAATGAAGATGAATGGCAAAATAGGAATAGCGGTTTGTTCATTGGCATGCTCAATGTCCATGCTTGCTAACAATGCTCAGTTGTGGACAAAGGAAGACATCGTATATGCGGTAGCACCAAAGACTGCAATAGGGTTTTCTCAGGAGAACCGCATAGGGATAAATGAATGGAATGATGGGAAGAAGCACCTTGATGAAATACATGTTGCTCCGTCAGTTGACTATCTAGTTCTCAACTGGCTCTCAATTGGAGCAAATTACCGACATGTTCTCATACGGAACGGGAGCGATGCTAGATATACGAACGACAGACGCCCCGGTATAGACATAGCATTGAAGAAGTCTGTATACGGAATATCGCTGCTCAATCGCTCTAGGTTCATTTGCCGCATTCCAGAAGGTGAGAACCCATACTTTAGATATCGTAACCTATCCAAGGTGTCATATTCTCTTGGTGACTTCTCCCCATTTGCATCTTACGAATGGTACTACGATGAGGGAAGCCATCAGCGCCCATATCGGAAGAACGATAGGTTCAGCCAGCAATGGATTTCGTTCGGAATCGACTACAAAGTGTGCAAGAACATTAAAGCCACTCTGTACTATATGCTCACAGAGAACAAGAATAGAATAGAACACAACTGGTATCCGGGGCATGTGATTGGGATAGGAATAGCGATGTCTTTCTGATAGAGGATAGACTAGATGTTGGTTCATAGGTTTATAGGGCTGTCGGAGATAAAAGCACTTCTCCAAGAAGGAGTTGTAAGACCATTACCAGAGAATGGAAGAAGATGTCTTTACTTTTTTGACAGCGAAGAGCATGAGTGTCCTAGCTATCAATTGGAATATTTCTATGGTGTAGTAGGTGAGATATACTCTCACAACCAAAGAGAGAGATATTTCTTCTTGATTCATTGCGATATCCCAGAAGATAGATTTCAGGTTGTGTGTGAAACTTATGCAGATCCAGAAGGTAGTTGGTTTGACACGATAGGTGTTGAAGAACTACATCTGTTTGGTGAGTATAGGAAGGAATCCGTAAAGGCTATTGAACTTTATTCCGACCACTATTTTGGATTCAAACTACATTCGTCTTATGAGACGATAGAAGAAGCTTATAAATTCTTGAAGGCCAACAATGTGGATTGATTTGGAAAAAAATGAGGTTGGTTGTCCCTCCCCGATTCGAACGGGGAACATGGGGATCAAAGCCCCGTGAGTTGCCATTACTCCAAGGGACAATAGATTGGTGGAAGTGGCGAGGCTCGAACTCGCGACCCATGCATTAAAAGTGCATTGCTACTGCCAACTGAGCTACACTTCCAAATGGTAGGCGTGGTGGGACTTGAACCCACAAAATCCCCGGATTAAGAATCCGGTGCATTGACCAGTTTTGCTACACGCCCATTGAAATGGCAGGGAATACTCGATTCGAACGGGTACTAAAGGATTCGTAGTCCCTCGTGCTATCCATTACACCAATTCCCCATTGGGGAGACACCTGGGGGTTGAACCCAGAATTGAAGAGTCACAATCTTCCGTGTTACCGCTACACTAGTGCCGCCATTAAAATTCAAGTGCAACCTTATATGGTTGATTCATGCTCTTTCAATCATAAAAGGTTGATGGTGGCGGAAGGTGGATTCGGACCACCGACCAACGCCTTATGAAGACGCTGCACTAACCGCTGTGCTACTCCGCCAAAGCGGATGCCGCAACTGGACTTCTCCAACAACGGCATCGGATTCTCTTCCTACAACATGGTAGGGGAGACGATATGGTGGCCAGTCGTGGGATCGGACCACGGACGCCCTGCTCTTCAGGCAGTCGCTCTACCACTGAGCTAACTGGCCTCTAAATTAGAATGGTTGGAGCGGTCAGACTTGGACTGACGAATGCTGCCTTATCAGGGCAGTGTGTTAACCAACTTCACCACGCTCCAATAAAATAAATTTGGAGGTCGGTCACGGTTATGCTCCGCACTATGAGGTTTTGCAGACCTCCGCCTATGCTACTCGGCCAACCGACCTTAAAATGGCTGCCCACCTAGGGTACGAGCCTAGAACCTTCGGGGTCAGAACCCGATGCACCGCTTTGTGCTAGTGGGCACTAAAAAAGTTACAAAGAGATTGTTTCAAATATGGGTTAATTAAGACCTGCAATTTTAGATGCTCTTCTGTAATTGAAAGACTTTGGTAACCGTTTTAGGGAAGGGACCTGATATGTCTCATCTACATTCAACCATCTCCATAGGAAATTCCGGTAAGTCTTCAATATCCCATTACAACACTTCATCACACAAACCCTTTCAAAGCCATAATCTCTTGTAGCTGTAGCACTCTCAAAACACACGATAGGGATTCCATCCAATGTTGACATCATTACACGTTTTGCATGGTTATTTGTGTGAATGTTCCAGTAATTCCTAGACCTCTTAATTTTGGAATATACAGTTTCAGGGGATTGTTTCTTCCCCTTGAAATGGTTTCTAGTGTGCTCACTTCGATCAATTAGTTCTAGGTTCTCAATCCGATTATCGCTTTTGATTCCATTTTTATGATGAACATCTTTCCCTCTTACTGCATCTTCTCCCCAGTATTTAATTGCAATCAGGCGATGCTCATCAATTCTCTTTCCGTGAATTTTGAGACTTTTGTATTTGTTTGGTGTTCCGTCTTTCTTTTTCATGTTGCACCTATAAAATTACCGCTGCTATGCGGTAAGATGCAGAACGATAAGTTCTGGGCGCATAGCAGACGGCAAAAAGAGTGTTACTGTTTCTCATAGCATCTTACCTCTAATGAGTGGAACAGACAAAAGTATATCATATTCAGATTGTGCTGTCTATGATGAATCCAAAAAAAAATGGTGGCCTCGGTCGGATTCGGACCGACACTGTAATGTTCCTAAGACATTCGACTCCTGCCGTTGGTCTACGAGGCCGTGAAATGGTGGAGAAGGACGGATACGAGCCGCCACTTGTAGCATTCTGAGTGCTATGCCTCTGCCAGTTGGGCTACTTCTCCAATAGGAAGCCTATAGGGAATCCGCTAGACATCATAGCCTTTTATGGGGATTCGAACCACCACCGCACGGCTTTATTGATTATAACCGTGTCCTTCTCATATAGGGACATTAGATGTCATTGCCCCCAGGAGACGTGACTGCCTTTTCACCAATTCTCATTCCTATAGACAACCGAAAATGGTAGGAGTGGAGGAAGTCGAATCCCCAAATCCGTGTTATTTTGAGTAACACCGCTCTGCCATTGGCGTACACTCCCATAATGCTCATCATGGTCAACCACTCGCTGCCCACCATACTCTGACTTCAAGTAATGCCATGCTTAATGCAGCACCTCTAAAATCATTTCTGCCTTAGCCTTGTCCGTTGCGATGAGCAAAATCGTTGGTAGGGGCAGTGGGACTCGAACCCACACTGTACGGGGTTTAAGCCCGTTGCCTGCTGCCGATTGGGCTATGCCCCCAAGTGATAAACTTGGGCAGATTTCAATGAGTTCTGACGGGGGAATCGAACCTCTTCTCGACCTTAACGAGAACTAGCCACCAGGCTTCAGAACTCATCACGGCTCTGCTATGACCGTCTTGCAAGAAGAACTCAAATGGTGTGCTGTGACGCTAAAGGATACCTGCTAGCTCACCCGGTAAGTCTGTACGATTAGACCTTAATCTCTATGCATCATCTCACAGTTTACCCCAAATCGGGACTGCGAACGTCCGTCTCCTCTCACTGTCTTTAGGTTTGCACCGATGCATAGAGTCCACTCATTATAAGATGGCTGCCTCTAAGCCTACTTTCCATTTGAGTAAAGATGGCGGGGTGTACGGGATTCGAACCCGTGAAATACCGGATCGACAGTCCGGCGGCGTAGACCACTGGCCCAACACCCCAAGATGGCGGAGAGGACACGTTCCGACCGTGCGTGGGAGTTACCCCGCTTCGTTTCCAGCGAAGCCTGTTTGCCAATTCCAGCACCTCTCCTAATATCAAAATGGCGGAGTTGGGTGGATTCGGACCACTACGGGGACTTTCGACCCCTACTGGCGGTTTAGCAAACCGCTGCCTTACCAGATTAGGCTTACAACTCCAAGAATGGCGGAAGAGGAGAATTCCGAGATCTCACACGGCATCGCTACCGTTACTAGCGGTTTTCAAGACCGCCCCCTTGCCTTTAGGGTTACTCTTCCAAATGGCGGAAGGGAGGGATCTTGAAACCCTACACGAGGTTTCCCCCGCTACTAGCGGTGTTCGAAGCCGCTTCCTTGCCTTTAGGATTACCCTTCCAAAATGGTGGGCCTGAGAGGATTCGAACCTCCACGCCGAAGCACTACCACCTCAAGGTAGCGTGTACTGCCAATTTCACCACAGGCCCATGAAAATCACGATGGCATCTCCATTGGGATTCGAACCCAAGTTATCTGGCTGAGAACCAGATGTACTAGACCCCTATACGATGGAGACTTCTTATGGCACGGGCGACGGGACTTGAACCCGCATTGCATTTCTGCTCTGCCTTGAAAGGGCAGTGGCTATACCAATTTGCCTACACCCGCATTAGAAATAGCATTGATTCGTGTCTTAAGCTCTATAGAAGGAGGAACTTTATCAACATATTTCCAGATAAATCCTTTTTCCTTCTTACGGATTCCTTTGCAACAGTCCTTTACATGAGGTCTGTCGAACCCATAGTATGACACAGCAGAACAAGACTCATAGACGGCTAGCAGGACACCCGATAATGAAAACTGTCCTACCATCTTCTTATTATTCATTGTATGTGTTTTGAAGTAATTCAATGTTGCGATAGACAACTTCTTTCTAGTCTCTTCGGGAAGTGTTCGCCCTAACATATGCTTTTGTGAATGGCGAGAACGAGGAATCAATTCAAGATTTTCAATCCTATTGTCTAACTTATCCCCATTCTTATGATGAACGTCCATTCCTTTGCAGGCTTCCTCTCCCCAGTGCTGTATAGCCACAAGACGATGTTCGTCAATTCGTTTGCCGTTGACTTTTCTTGCTTTGTATTGGTATTTCATAACGAAAAATAAAAGTCCGTAATGCGATGAGAGCCGCATTGAATGCGGGCGCATAACGGACAAATGGTTGTTGAACTTCATAGGGCTCTCATCTCCTATTGGTAGAACGAGTGGTAGTATACCACAAACCATGCCGTGATGGCAACTACAAAATGGTCGTAGGGGGAGGATTTGGACCTTCGGTGTTTACCACATGGGTAGCAGTTTTACAGACTGCCCTGTTCGGCCAACTACAGAAACCCTACGAAAAAATGGCACGCATCGCAGGACTCGAACCTGCACTCCCTTACGGGCTCATCGGTTAACAGCCGAGGCCGATACCATTCCGGACAGATGCGTATTAGAAAGTCCCAATCAATTTGCTGCGGTATCCTCTACAACCCATTAGACGAACGGCTTTGTCAAATGAGCAAAAACAATAGCCGTGACGGTTTTGACCCGACATCTCCGCAAGCTACGCTAGACAAGGGCGATTGGGTGTCCCTTACCTAGGTTATTCATCTTCTTCCAATTTTCAAAGAGCTAGTAGTAGAAACAATCAGAGCGGTTCCGCTTTCTTTTCTTGCGGGGCCGCTCTTCGCTTCTTGCTACATTTGGATGACTTACTCACCTAGAATGTTCGCGACCCCGCACAGGCACTATCTTCGCGATAGGACAACTGGCAGCGCTCAATGCTATTAAGGCAAAACGATAGATGCTGCCGGTTGTCCGACAGTTTCCATGACTTGTTTTGCTTCATAGCGAACATAGTAGGTTTTCTTTCTTCTTTATCCATGCCAACCAGACAATCGGGTTGCACCCGCAAACCTTCTTGTGTGGTCAACGGCGCATATTGTACCACAGTCAGATTTGGATGACAAGGGGGTGTGTAAGTTTTTTTTCTTTTTTTTTCAATGAGCAATTTTCATACCCTCTTGAAAGCCGGATGAGGGATGTGGTATAATGTCGGCCGTCAAGGACCAACAAGGAAGACAATAGACAAAAATGAACATGAAAGACTTAAGAGAGATGAGGAAAAGCAAGGAAGCCCCTAAGTGTGGGTTCTGCGGGAAGTCTACAAATGATGGTGCAAACGTAGTCGTGGCCTCAAATGGGTTGTCAATCTGCGACCAGTGTGCAAGGAAGGTTATTGGGATAGTAGAGGCAGAAGAGGGAAAGGGGAAGAGCATCAAGGAAGAAAAAAGTGGGTTTCCTCTTACAGAAACAGCAGAGAGTGGAAAGAAGGAAGGAAGATTCGCTCTTGGGAGGATTCCTACGCCTAGAGAAATAGTTGCATTGCTTAATGAGCATGTAATAGGACAGGATGATGTAAAGAAGACTCTTGCAACTGCCGTGTACAACCATTATAGTAGATTGCGGAGCAGGAAGAGCATCTATGAGGATGACCTAAAGGATGTACAGGTAGAGAAATCAAATATTGTCATGATTGGGCCTACAGGATGCGGAAAGACTTTGCTCGCAAAGACAATCGCCAAGATTCTCAACGTGCCGTTTGCTATCGCAGATGCGACAACACTCACGGAAGCCGGATATGTCGGAGAGGATGTTGAAAACATTGTAAGGTATCTCTACAACAATGCGGATGGTGATGTGGAGAAAACACAAAACGGGATTATTTGGATTGACGAATGCTTTCCGGGTGATACAGAGGTGATGACTGAACATGGATTTAAGCAGTTTGACTCACTCTTGCCGACAGATAGAATCATTCAATGGAATGAAGATGGAACTATGTCGGTTGTGGATTCAGAACGAATTGTGAAGAAGCCTTATAGTGGGGATTTGTTAACAATACGACATCGGAATGGTGATATAATTCACACGTCAACACCTAATCATAATCGTGTTGTCATAGGGAGGGGAAAACACGGCGATAAATGGTATGTGAAGAAGATGGAGGCTATTAAAAGTCTTAATGGTGGCTACTTTGTTCCAGTTGTTGGGAAATATGATGGCCCAGGCTTTCCAATGTCAGATGCGGAGATTCAGTTCCATGTTGCATTTGCGGCGGATGGAAGTATCAAAAATGGCAAGTATGGATATATGAGTTTCAAGAAAGACAGAAAAAAAGAACGACTTGATGATATTCTTTCTCGACTTCCAAATCTAAAGTTTTCATATCGGTTTGATGCAAGGCGGAACTACCATAGTTACTACTTCGGAGACATTTCGAAAATGTCGTTTGTCAATGGGGAGAATAAAAAGTCTTTAGTTATAGACGGATTTATTCATGCGACACTTGAGCAGAAGAAGTTATTCATTAATGAACTCCGTTATTGGGATGGACAGATAACATACGGTAGAAAAAACCCTTCTAATTCTATCTTTTTCACATCTTCTAAAAAAGAAGAGATAGACTTCGTTCAGACTATAAGTCACCTTTGTGGTTTTTACTGCACATACTTTGAGCGAAAAAAGAAAGGTTATGCCAATAGCTATGCTTGTGTATGCCGAGAAAAATCTTATCAAACCCAGCAACACACAACAGTGCAGAAAGAGAATTTCATCGGTGAGGTATACTGTGTGACAGTTCCGAGCCACATGATAATGATTCGACAGGAAGGGCGAGTTTGTATTACGGGTAATTGCGACAAGATTGCGAGCAAGACGCAGAATGTGTCTATTACGAGGGATGTAAGCGGGGAGGGAGTGCAGCAGGCATTGCTTAAGATTATAGAGGGAACTACGTGCCGATTCCCTCCTAATGGAGGTCGCAAGCACCCAGACCAGCCGCTTGTGGAAATTGATACTAGCAACATACTCTTTATCTGTGGGGGGGCTTTTGTTGGGCTTGACAAGATAGTGGAAAAGCGAGTCAAGAGTGAGAATGGGTCTAGCATAATCGGGTTTGGAGGAGATGCGACAAAGGAGAAGAGGAACCTTTCGCATAGGGTGAGGCCGGAGGATCTTGTGGAGTTCGGATTGATTCCTGAGTTCGTTGGAAGACTTCCAATCATAGCGGAAATGAGGGAACTTACTGAGGATGAACTTGTCAAGGTGCTCAAGGAGCCGAAGAACAGCATTACCAAGCAGTATCGGAAACTGTTGCGCCAGAGCGGAATATCGTTAGAGTATGAGGATGCGGCATTGAGGTGTCTGGCAAAGAGGGCAATTGAACGTAAGACTGGGGCTAGAGGTCTTAGGGCGGAAATGGAAGAGGTCATGAAGGAGATTATGTTCGAAGCACCAGACAATAGGGAGCAGGGGAAGGTTATTGTCATTACGGAAGAGATGGTGAGGAATGCTGCATAGCGGAGCAACAAAGCAGTATACGAGGCGTCTTAACAGCAATGGAGGAGATGTTGCCCCGACCATATGCACTACGATATGCAAAGGCACTCAGCGGCAGTTGGACAATGCAGGATGTTATGTGTTAGACTTCTATAGGGAAAAACCTTCTAAGGTTCTATCCCCTCTTGAAAGCCTCGATCAAAGTGTGGTACAATGTATGACATCAAACCAAGAAACAAGGACAATAGAATAAGGAGACAGCAATGGGAGTAAATCCAGACGGAACTCATAGTTTTCACGACCTAGACGATACATGGTATCGGTATCTAAAGGCAGACAGGAAAGAGCGCAAGCAGATGTGCGAAGAAGCATTGGCTATAGAAGGAATAGTATATTTCTTTGGATTAGTAGTGGTGCTAGTCGGAGCCATATATGCATTATGTAAGGGGTGGATTTGATGCCGAAAGAAAAACAAAAGTTTCATGGGTTTGAGTCTCCATTGGAAGCATTGAACCATTATTACAAGCACCAGTTGAATGGGCGACATACTGACTGCTTTGAGTTTAGGCAGGAAAGAGCCTTGTTGGAATGGCTATTTGCGAGAGACTTGGATAGGAGTGAAAATGCCTAGATTTATCAGAGTAACAAAAGACAATCGGAACAAAGACCGTGGATTCATCGCAGTAGATGCGATATGCGCAGTGTTCGAGAACCAAGATTCACACAATACGGAAATCATGACGATGGATGGTTTCTGGTATGAGGTTGTAGATGGGGTGGAAAAGGTCTATGCTGATGTGACAGGGGTAGACAAACCTAAAGAAGGAGAAGAGAAAGAGAACCCGACCCCAGAAGTAGAAGGAGAAAAGCCTGACAAGTTCCAATTTGCGAAGCACCGGAGATTTGTCGCTCCAGCAGTCTCGGAAGATGCTTCTCCAAAGAGCCATGAGGAGTCTCGGGTTTTCAAAAGACGGAACTTCTCATATCCGAAGAAAGGGTATGGGCAGAAGAAGTATGGCAACGGAAGGGTTTCTCGCACTAGGGATTTTCCCTCGGGTGAGGGAGAAGGGCAGCATGGTTCTAAGTTGAGGGCGGTGGATTTCACCCCGCCAGATACCGAGGGACTGTGATGCTCGCCGCCGCCACTCCCGAACAATCCGCACAACGGGTTGTTTCATTGTAGGTTAATGGGGTGGCGGCGGCAGTTTTTCAATGAGGTTAAAATGAGACTTTGGCCATTAGCGATTTTAGACCAGTTGCCAAGGCAGCAGTTGCTTGGGCAGCATCGTGAGTGCTGTGCATTGCGTGGACAGGGATGGGGGCGAAAGCATAGTACGGTAGATTATGTTTTCCTACATCACCCTTACTTCCTCGTTAGATACCATGAGAAAGTAATGTATGAGATGGAGCGAAGAGGGTATGCGGTGAGGGATGAGGACTGGTGGAATAGGTTTTATAGGGGAAAATCACTTGGGTATGCGGAAGGGATGAAATTCAAGGGATGGTATGGGATAATAATCTATCCTAATCCTTTCGAGGAACGGATATACCCGGAACACGATGAGAAGTATCTCGATGAGTGTATCGCCAATCTTGCGGTAAAGGGAGTTAAGATAGATAGGAACATGGCTTTGAAAAGGATGAAAGGTGCTTGTCAATGAGTCTTTATCATGTAACTCCTAAAGAAAATGTGGAATCTATTTTGAAATCAGGATTACTGCGTTGCCATGGAGACCACAAGTCTGCATTTGTTTTTTTGTCTGAAAAGCGTGATAGTTGGTTTGTAGATGGGCTTGTGCTTCTTGAGGTTAACATAGAAGGATTGAATTGTAGAGTTACTTTGCCATGCATAGATAACACGGATGAGGTTTGTGTATGGGGGGACATTCCTCCAAATAGAATAAAGGTGGTAGCATGACACGAGATGAGAGGCATAGATGGCTTTTCGCCCACAAAGACGGGAAGAAGATTACCTTCACTCAGGGAGGGATGCCTTTCCGCATACTGAAGGATGGAGCTCGGTTTGGGGGTGTCGTACACATTGGAGATACTAAGTGTAGGATTCGGATTTTGAGGAATCAGAAAGCAGAGAGAGGAAAGAGGAATGAAGTCAGGTTCCCTGATGTTGAATGGAAATGCCTTGAAGATGGTGTGGGGGATGGACTTTGGACAAACGAAGTCGAAGACTGTGATAGTACCCTTGTTGGATACATGGAAATCACTGGGAATTGGAAAGAGGGGACTGGGAGATGTATCTTCCACCCAGTTGGAGAGAAGGAGGAAAGCGATAGATTGGGTAAAACACGTACATGAGATTAAAGAAATGACACGGGACTATTACAACCTTTGCGAAGCATCACGGCAAACAGAAAATCGTTTTGATGGATTTGGCATAAAGTAGGATGAGTGTCAGACAATCCAGTATAATGTGTTGCATGATGTTTTCTCTAGCAATGGATTTGCAAGGGATGTAGACAGTTATGACGATGGAGAACGACACATTCCTCAAAAAGAGCGATAGTGACTATGCCTGACTATAGAGGGATTGCTGTCGTATGTAGTTGGTAATAAAGTGTCAAGAAAAGTCAAAGGAAAACACAATGAATGCTTTATGGAATAGGTTTGATTATATCGGTCTTGTCTGTTATACTGGGTATACGGATAGATTTCGCGAGCTAAAGCCGGAACTAGAAAGAGTTGGCCTATTGGGTAAGGTTAAACTACATTGGGATTTCCCCTCAGTATATAGGGATAAATTATTCAATGCCGTAGGCAAGAGTAGTTATAATGCCAAAGGTGGTTCTTTTTATATGGGGGTAAACCATTACAATATCATCAAGACCGCACAACAGCTAGGATGTAATTCCGTCCTTGTAATGGAAGATGACATTAGGTTTTTGACCGATTTGAATCTACTTAAAAAGATTGTTGAGACGATTCCGGAAGATTATGACATCGCCCTTTTCGACAGAAGCAAGCCTGGTGATGAAAGCATAGATGAGTTCGTATCTGATGTGCAAAATCGGATGGTGAGTACATATTGGAGAGAATACGATAAGGCATCTTCTTGTGGGATGTATGCGCTATCAAAAAAAGGAATGGATAGGTATCTAACTATCCTTGAAAAAGAGGTAAATAGAGGAGCGATTCGGAACTCTGATTTCTATTTCAAGAGGAAATGGAATGGAGAGACTTATTGGGATGATAGCTCTCGCCTTTACTTTGCTTTCCCTAATATAGCAGTGCAGGTTGTCGCAGGAAAGCATGGGGCTCACTGTGATATGAGTTCTTACTGGGAGCGGAATGAATTGTGCGGGCTTAAACAAGAGGACTATAACATGAAACCAGTAGTGACAAAAGGGTCGTTCTTAAAGGATCTTTATAAGGCTGCGGATAGAGAAGTGAACGAAAAAGCAGTGCTAACCACGGAAAGCAATGGCATAGGGTTCTGTAAGTGTGGTCTAAACAAGATCATACCATCTGTTTTTAGGCGGATGGATATTAAAGATACATATAATGCAGGCAAGTACGACTGGTGTTTTATCTGGGGAAACGGGAATACACAAAAAAACACGGATTCATTGACAATTGCATATCGTGACGAAGCTCCGATAGTTTTATGCGAAGACGGTTTCATTAGAAGCTATGATACATTTGTGAATGGAGGTATTGCATGGAAGTACCGACAGAGTCATTCTCTACTATTCGATACAAGAGCATATTATTTCGATGCCACAAGGATTAGTACGATAGAACTTATGCTAAATGATAAAAATCTAAAATGTACCGAAGAGCAGAAAAGCGAAGCCAAGCGATTGATTGAGAAAATAGTAACGAACAAAATATCCAAATACAATCATCAGGAAATTTTTGTGCCAAGAATAGGGCGAAATGGTGTTAGAAAAGTTCTTGTAGTAGATCAGTCATACGGAGATTTCTCAATAAAGAGAGGTCTCGCTGATGATTCAACATTTGACAAAATGTTGCAAGCCGCCGTAGAAGAGAATCCTGATGCAGATGTTCTAGTGAAAACACACCCGGACACTATGGCAGGGAAAAAGGCAGAAAAAAAAGGGTACTATCAAGATTTGGTAGAGCATGATAATATCTACAAGGTAACTTTTCCGATAAATCCATACTCTCTGCTTGAAGTGTGTGACAAGGTTTATGTGTGTTCTTCGCAGTTCGGGGTTGAGGCCCTTATGGCAGGGAAGGAAGTCCATGTGTTTGGTATGCCGTTTTATGCTGGATGGGGTCTTACGATAGATGCCCAGCATTTGGAGCGGAGAACGAACAAGCGAACACTTGAAGAACTCTTCTACATATTCTACTGTATGTATACACATTGGTTTGACCCTGAAAAAGGATGTGAGACAACGATAGATGCCGTCATTGATAAGATGATAAGACTACGAACTGAATACAAGAGTAGGAAAGTGGCAGCTATGATGTCATGCGAAGATGATGGTTTTGGGTATAGGGCCCCTTCAAATAATGTTAGGACACCGTTTGCACCCCAAATATCTACAAGAACAAAACTAGTTGTTCTTCCAAGAATTTAGATGATTTAACACTAGGATAAAGTTGAAGAATTGGCATTTAGTAGGTAAGATTCCGCCCCGATATATGAAAAGAGAGGTGGGTTATGAAGAAACTACTTGGATGCCTATGGCTCGCAATGCTCTTATGCTGGATAGCAGGAATCCCTATCATTAGCACTGCATATGCGACGGATGCGGATGAAGAAGATGCCTCTTCTACCGTAGTTGCCATCGACATATACTCATTTTGTCTCAACCTTAAGGTTCCGCAGGTGCTCGACAATACAAAGTCATTAGGATACAGGAAGTATCAAACACAACGGATAAAGGGAGATATGTATATCAAGTGGCTGGACGATGGATCATTTGCGATAGAGTTCGGAAACTTGAAAAACAGTAGGTTTAAGGTTAATGGAGCTTATGTAACCTATAAGGGATATGAAGATTCAGATGTAGTATATACCAGGTACAATTACATAGGGAGCAACAAAACAGAGGCTTTCAGGACGCCGTGCCTTTGCTTTTATCTTGAACTAGAACCTTCATATGCAAAAGGTGGTAATACTGAGGATAACTCTTTCTATGTTCTTTTGGCAGGTACTGGTAGTTCATCGTTCAAAAGAACGTATGGAAGTAGGATAGCCACTAGGTTTCATGGGTATGCGGCGGGGACGCAAGGGTGTGGATGCGCAGCATATTCTCACAAGTCTCCAACTCGGAATGCTACGATAGTAGGACCTATGGATGGGGTTAGTGATGTTGTAGCCACATATGGCACATGGAGTGCAACGTGGAAGAGAAGGATGATGTGTGGTGGACTGTCAGTGCTGCGATAGAATGTGCTGCGATGAAGAAGTGCCAGAGGCGGTAGCACAGGATGCTTCCGTCTCTGGCATGAAATATCCTTTGTCAGAGACGCTACGGAAAAGGATACGTAGAACGAAGTCCCTCATTGAGTATGTTCCTAGGGAGAGAGCAAGGAAGATAATTGCAGAAGGTGTGTCTCTCATTAAGACGATACCGACAGAAGAGGATCATCGTCGCATAGCGATGTATATTATGCGGGTATTCGATGGAAGGGCAACCAGAGATAGCCTAATCGCTTATCTAATGCGCATTGGGGGTGTGGACTATGCAAGAGCGCAGATGATAGCCGATGACCAGTTGAATAAGGCTTCTGAAAGGTTTCTAGTGGAGAAATGGAGAGGGCAGGGATGCGAACTAGTGAAGTGGGTGCATAAGGGAGAGACAAATCCAAGGGTGTATCATCTACGGAAGTGGAATGGAGTTAGTGGGAAGAGGAATGGACGACCAAATGGGTTGAACGGATATATATTCCAGATTGACAGACCTCCAATAATAGACCTCAAGACAAAAGAGAGAGGATACCCTGGGCAGATGATCAACTGCAAGTGTCGGCTAGAACCGATTTGGGTCAAAAAAAACAACTAGGTTTTCTCTATACCCTCTTTACAGCCTAAATAAAAACAGGGTATAATATGCGCCGTGAAAAACAAGGCGAAATTAAAGAACCTAATGGCATTTCTTGATTAGTAAAACTATGTCAAGGAGATACCGATATGGGAGTTTTTAGCGACAATTTCTATAGTTGGCTCGACAAGGAGCATGAGGCAGAAAAGGCTGCGATGGATGCTAGTCCAAACGGGTACAAGCACCCAGACGGCTCTCCATGTCGTGCGAAGTCTATTGATACATGTCCTTATTACTAGAAAGAACAGCACGAGGCAGTGAAGGTTGATGCATTAGACCCAGTTGCTAATGTCCAATTAAAGTCTACTTCACAAGAGTACAATGGTATAAAGAAAGGTGCAGACCCTGAGAGCCAGAATGTGAAAGCCGTTCGTCTTGACGAACTTACGACAATGAAGCCTGGTTCTACTAAAAGCAAGTACAGAGAACTTAGAAATGCCGCATTCGCAGCGCTTATGAAGAAGAAAAAAGCGGGTGAGAATGTAAATGGCACTTACCCACTAGACGACCCAGAGCATAAGGTGACACACAAGGACAAGGATGGGAAGGATGTCCCTGGTTTCGCAGACGGATGGCAGGTTTCGTTTCAGACTACTAACGGAGAGGGTTTTAACAAACGATCGAAAGATGGCAGGTTCGTATCGGATGAGGATTACGATAGGATTGTAGACGAACTTGCTGAAGAGACTCATTCAAAGCCGTATCTCGGTGTCTTCGGTGATATACCAGAGATTTCTTTTAGATGCAAGACATACAAGCAGGCAATGGAGATTGCTAAGAGGTTTAACCAAGTGTCCATTGCAAACAATGCAAGGATAGCACAAGACATCTGGGATGGGTGGACATTCCCAACTAACCACGACTACGATTGGCGCGGAAACCAGACTTTTGTAATGAAATAAAGAAAGGATAACAATGAGCAACGAAAAGAAAACAAAGGCACAGTTCCAAGTTTTCCAGAAGGGGCTTGACTACTTTCTGGATAATGAGTTCTGGGCTGACTTGTACAATAGCGCACCAGATGGAGCGAAGGGGTGGCTAGAAAGCGAATTCGATGCCTCTATGCGCTTAGAGAACGGAGAGGAACCACCAAAGGGAGAAGATCCCAATATGGAGAAGGTGCGTGAGAAGATGAAGAAGTCTGATTGGGAATGGCTCATCAAGTTTGATTGTCGTCACCCGAAGCAGAAGGAATATTTCAAGAGGATGGCAGAGAAGGCATCTGACTAGAGACTATATCTTTCTGGATGAATAGCAAGACTGACTTGTTTCTGACATTGGCGGAATGAAAAATTCCGCCATTTTCTTTTTACCCCCCATTTACAGCCACCTGAATAGTGTGGTAAAATATGTGCCGTTCCGAAAACAAGGACAACAACTAACAAAGGACAAAGCATTATGGAAGAGCAGAAAGTAATGAAGGTGAAGCATTTCACCATGCAGAACGTCAAGGGGGTCAACCTCTTCGACTATGAGTTCCCGCTTTCAGGAGTGACAACTCTCGGCGGAAAGAACAATCAGGGCAAGACATCAATCATCAACGGTATGCAGTATACCGCCGGTGGTGAGGCATATCGCCCGACAAACTACCACAAGGACGGCACAGAAGCGGAGTCGTTCCTTCGCATGGTGTTCTCGAATGGAATCATTGCACAGAGGGTGGGTGATTCCGCTGACCTCAAGGTGTACGATGAAACAGGCAAGCTCTCTCGGCAGCGCCTGCTCGACCAGTTCATCACGAAGTTCGCCCTTGACCTCCCTAAGTTCCTCAATGGTTCGGACAAGGATAGGGCGGAGATCCTTCTTAAGGCCCTTCACATAGAGGATAAGGTGGAGGCGCTTGATGCGGCTATTCAGTCCGAATACGAGGAGCGCACAATCATAGGGCGAATCCGCGACCAGAAGCGAAAGGCAGGAAAGGAAATGCCTTTCCATGAGGGCGTGCCGGAAGAGGAACTTTCTCCTTCCGATATCCTTGCGAGGATGCAGGAGGTTAATGTTCGTAATGCCAAGATTCAGGCGGCGAAGCAGGAACTTGACAAGAACAATGCAGACCTTGTTCGTCTGGTAGAGGCTGGCGAGCGCATCGAGGCTGCTCTTGTGAAGGTGGATGGGGAGACCGTATCTCTTTGTGAGAAGGTTGATGCAGATTGCAAGACGAAGGTTGCCTCTATTGAGGAGCAGATTCGCAAGTTGCAGGAGAGCATCAAGGCGGCACAGGAGTTCGCCGTAACACACAAGGCACAAATTCGCAAGTCTGCGGAGGAGAACAAGAAGGCTCTCGCAGGGCAGAAGACGGAGAACGACAAGGCAGTTGATGCTCTTACGGAGAAGATTGCCTCCGCAGAAATGCAGGACTTCACTTTGGAGGACACGACTTCCTTCCAGCGCGAAATCGACGAGGTAGAGAACACGAACATCAAGGTGCGTGAGAACATCGCCCGTGCGAAGGTTTTGAAGGAAGCCGACGAGCAGGCTCTTAAGTACGACGAGAAGACAGCGGTTATCGAAGACCTTCGCAAGCAGAAGGATGCACTCCTGCAGGGGGCTGGACTTCCGTACCCCGGACTGTCTGTCGAGAACAAGGTTGTCACCTTGAACGGCAAGGCTTGGGACTGTATGAGCGAGTCTATGAAGATTCGTGTTGGTTGCGCCATCGTGATGCGCATCAATCCGTCCTGCAAGTTCATGTTCGTGGACAAGTTGGAGCAGTTGGATTCAGAATCTCTTGCGGAACTCAACCAGTTTGCAATTGACCACGACATTCAGATTATCGGCACGAGGGTTACTACAAATCCTGACGATTGCACAATCATCATTAAGAATGGGTATATTGAGGGCATGGAGAACCACATGGCGGAGATTCCTAAGATTGTTCGCCGTAGCAAGGGGAAGAAGTCCGAAGATGCCGAGGTTATTGTAGATGCGGGGATCGTACCACCTGCAGCCGAAGCAAAGGATAGCCCAGTGATTGAGGCGGCCTATGCGGGAACTGAAACGGATGCCATGAAGCGTGCAAAGGAACTCCTTGCCCGTAAGCGGAAGCAGATTATCGAAAGCACCAATTCCACGGTGGAGGGCTAATGCCCTCCACTAATGAGGAGACTGAGAAATGAATGAAAAGCATGATAGTCTCGGTGAAAGGCTAAAATCATATGAGTTCTTGTCTACTTCTCGCCAGTTGATGCCGAACTGCCCAGTCTATGCGAGGATAGACGGGAGGGCTTTCCACACGCTTTGCAAGGGGCTAAAGAAGCCGTATAGCATGGCTTTCATTGATACGATGCAGGAAGTATGCAAGTACCTTGTAGACGAAACAGGAGCGGTTCTAGGCTATGTCCAGAGCGATGAGATAAGCCTTGGGTGGATTGACTATTCTAAGGCACCGTTCGAGGGACGAATCCAGAAGTTGGAATCTGTACTAGCATCAATTGCAAGTGCTAAGTTCGTGCAGTATGTAGAGGCTAGCAAGTCTAGCGGTCTTCATGTGAACGATGGAGTGAATAAGTTGTGGGATAGATGCAATATGCACCTCCCATCGTTTGACTGTCGAGTATTCAACCTTCCGTCTATGGTAGAACTTGCAAATGCTTTCATTTGGCGTGAGAACGATGCCATAAAGAACAGTATCACCGGAATGGCTCTTTACTTCTTCTCTCATAAGCAGATTCAAAACAAGAGCGGTGCTGAGAAGATTGCCATGATGAAGACATTGGGATTTGACTTTTATAGAGATACTCCATCTTCGTTTTTGAGGGGTACTTTCTTTCATCGGGAGAACTATCTAAAGGTTCTTTCAGAAGAGGAGGTCAATCGGATTCCAGAGAGACAGAGGGATAAACTCCAGAAGAAAGTTCTTGAAGACGGCAAAGTTGAATACTCATGCATTCGTTCCCATGTGGATGTTGTTGACTTGCCATATAGACTTACTGACACTGCGGATTTGGTGAATGTCCTGTTTAACAATGGGATGCCAATGCCGAACAAGGACAATCCGACATTCTGCTTGAAGTGGAAGGTGTGACATGAAAGAAACTGTTGAATTGTGTGGGCAAGGATTAAAGCCCAAAGAGGAAAAGATATTTATATCTGGCCCTATGACTGGGTATCCTGATTTTAACTTTCCTTTGTTTAATGCAGTGTCCAAAACACTTATACAAAAAGGATTTGATGTTGTAAATCCGGTTAATATCTGTCGGAAGTACAATCAAGAAAAAGTGCTTTCTGACAAGGATGTATTCACTGCGATGATAGATGAGCAGCAAAAAGAGGAAAGGAAATGTACAGTGTTACTCCTTCTACCTGGGTGGGAGGATTCTGTCGGGGTTCGTCTGGAGTTGCAGACGGCTATTGAGTTGAAGATGAAGATTATCCAGTGGAGGAACTAAAGATGTTGTGGGCAAAGAAGGAAGACAACTGGCGAGTGCCGGTGAAGTGTTGGGCAAGCAACCTTGAAGAAGGTGCTATGCAGCAGGGAATAAACATGGCGAATATGCCATGTGTGTTCCACCATGTTGCGATGATGCCAGATGCTCATCAAGGTATGGGAGTTTGCATTGGAGGTGTGTTGGCATTGAAGAATGCGATTTGCCCTAATGCAATAGGGGTTGACATTGGATGCGGCATGATTGCAGTCAAGACGAATGTACCTGCAGATGCCTTGTCCGAAATGTCAATTCGCAGGTCTTGGCAGACAAAGACTAAGGCTCGTATCCCTGTTGGGGAAGGGAATCATCATCGAGAGAATCAGCCTTGGGAAAAGTTTGAGTGGTATATGGACCAGCACTCCATTACATCTTTGCCGTGGCCTAATGAGATGGACAGGAAGAATCTCCACACTCTAGGTGGAGGCAATCACTTCTGTGAATTACAGAAGGACGATGATGGCAATGTCTGGATTATGATTCACTCTGGTTCTAGGAATCTTGGGCATAGGATCGCTACATACTATCACAACATTGCAAAGGAATCATGTAAGCGCTGGTTTGTCAATCTTCCAGACGATGATTTAGCTTTCCTTCCAGTAGAAGAGAAGATTGGAATGGACTATCTTTTCGACATGAACTTCGCATTGGAGTATGCACAGGAGAATCGACGTGGAATGATGAATGCGGCATTCGAGTCACTAGTGGAGGTTTGTGATAGCCTTGGTGTTCCTTGTACCGAAGTCTGGAGGTATGACATTCACCACAACTATGCTGCGCTAGAGAGCCACTTTGGAGAGAATGTGTATGTTCATCGGAAGGGTGCAACTTCTGCGAAGAAGGGCGAGACTGGAATCATTCCGGGGTCGATGGGGACACACTCTTATATCGTTGAGGGGTTAGGTAATCCAGAATCTTTTATGTCGTGCTCTCATGGTGCTGGGCGTAAGATGAGCCGAACTGCAGCAAGTGAACGGCTAACAAAGGAAGAGTGCGATAAGGCAATGGAAGGCATTGTCTGTGACAGATGGAGTACAATGCGCCGTGGCAAGTCTGCTGGCAAGTTGGACTTGTCTGAGGCTCCTGGTGCATACAAGGACATTGAAGAGGTGATAGCGAATGAGGCTGACTTGGTTAAGCCCATTGTCCGCCTTACTCCGCTTGCCGTTCTGAAGGGATAACTACATGGAAGAAGTTATCGGCAAACTGCCTGCTCAGTCATTGTTCCTAGTCTGTCTGCTTCTGCATTTCATTGCAGATTTCAACCTGCAGGGAATGCTTGGCAACTTAAAGCAGAAGAAGTGGTGGAAGGAAAATTATCCGTCTCCGTTGTATAAATACGACTATATAACGAGCGGGATAATCCATGCGGTTTACTGGGGCATTCTCACATTTCTCCCTTTTGTACTTAAACCTTGGTTCTGCTATGTGGTGCTTATTAATGGCTTGATACACTACACCATCGACCATTTCAAGGCCAATCGGCTCTCAATTAGTTTGATGGCAGACCAGATGCTACACATGGTCCAGATTGGAGTAACGGTCCATGGCATAGTGATATTGACATAGGTCAAAAGAAAGTAAGAAGATGACAGCAGTAGAAATTCAGTACAAGGTAGAGCAGGCGAAGGAGGCACTAGACAAGTGCTTCGAATACCTTGGAGAAGACAAGCCGAACTTCATTGAGGCGGACTACTGGCTTACCAATGCTCTTGCTGAATTGAATGAAGCTAGGAAACCTCTTTCAGACCTAGCCGATGCGGAAGAGAAGGTATTGGGAGAAAGAGAAATGGCGAAAGGATATGAGATAATCCCATGAATGGCATTCCGAAATACACCGGTCTTGCTGAATTTGCAAGAGGGGTACAGAGACTAGCAGAGATGTACGGAAACGTACCTGTGTTCCTTGAAGTCAACGGCATGGTTGCACCTTTTGGAATAGCCGTTCAAGAAGGCACTCTACTTGGAGGAGACTCTATCACCTTCTGCGGCGGCTATTCAAAACCTAGAGAAGCATTCACCAAAGGAGCAGTAACAGAATGATTGAGTGGGCAGACTTGTCAACTGGCGACATTATAAAGTGGATGCCTTTTGTTAATGGCAAACAGATGACAATTTGCATTTTGCTTATGTCAAAATACAAAGAAGATGACATTTTTGGAACTATTGTTTTGGATGGTTTTTTTCGCGGGTATGATGCTAACCTAATGTATAGGCATCTATTAACACCTACAGGAGACAATTCTGGAACAACTACAATGTCTCGTCATCAATATGAAAAGTATAAATCTATCATTTCGTTCATAGATGAGACCGATGCACAAAGAATCAAGGAATACTTAGATGGTTTTGCGAATGATTATTATGCTTTATACTTAAAGGAGAAGTCTTGGACTAATCAAATGTCGGATAAAGTCAATCAGTTTGTAAACAAAAAGGTGAAAGGAAAGTAACCATATGATTAAGGAATTCAAGACACGGACAGGAGCTATCTTCTGCGACACGGATCGATTACTGGAATGGCTCTATGTGGGAGACTACGGGAAAGAGAACAACATCAAGGCTAACTTCCTCGGGCTCACAAAAGAGATTAACTCCGTTCCGCACCATGAAGTAGACCTCGAGGACAAGATGGTTGTAACGATTTCCACGCAGCGAGGATGCCAGATGAATTGCAGGTTCTGCGATTGCCCAAGGCTTTCTTTTATGCGCCATGAAGCATATAGAAATGGGTTTAATGCTACAAGAGAAGACCTTTGCTTTGAAGTAGAGCAAGCAATCAAGGCTAGTGGCTGCAAGCATACAAAGCGGTTCAACCTTCATCTTGCACGTATGGGAGAGCCAGCGCTAAATGCTGAAAATGTATTTACCTTCCTTATAAAAGACTTGAGGAGTTTGGTAAGAGGTAGCGATCTTAAAGCAGATGTTATCCACCCTGTATTTACAACAATGCTTCCTAAGTGTCTTGGGAAAGATGTACTATCGAAAGTATTGGAAGAGTTCTGTCAAATCAAAAATGCACTTTACGACGGTGAGGCTGGACTGCAATTGTCCATTAATTCTACCGATGACGAACAGAGGGATTATCTGTTCAATGGGATGTCTCTCCCTCTTAGTGAAATAGCAGAGATTGCGGCATATCTTCCGATGCCGAAGGGGAGGAAGTACACTTTGAACTTCCCTGTTGCCGCCGACACGATTCTTGATGCAGCCGTCCTTGACAACTTGTTCGAGAAGGACAAGTTTATCGTGAAGATAACTCCTATTCATGAGACTGTTACAGCGAACGACAACAACATCTCGACGCCAGGCGGATATGAAACATATAATGCATACAAGAGGTTTGAGCGTCCGCTGCTGGACAGAGGATGGGATGTCATAGTTTTCGTTCCGTCAAAGGAAGAGGATGAGGATAGGATTACTTGCGGCAATGCACTTTTGAGCTTGGATAAAAATCCTAACCTTCCATGGAAAGTATGGGGTGATTACGATGTCTGACAAACTAATACAATGGCCAAAGGCCGTATACTGGACGGATACGTTCAATCCAATAATCGGATGCCAGAAGATCTCTCCTGCCTGTCAGAACTGCTATGCAGAAGCATGGGCGGAAAGGTTCAACATCTCATTTTCTCCACATGCATCAAAGAAGAAGAATCCGCCAAAGAAAGGTATTTGCTTTTGTGGTAATGTGACAGATTTGTTTGGAGACTGGGTCTCAAGCCCCTCAAACATAATCAAGAGTGCAATCGACTGGCGGAGCGATGCCACATATCTTTGGCTTACGAAGAGGGTGCAGAACATGTGTGAAGCTCTTAATGAAGTAGAAGGGCTTACGACCTTCCAGCACTACTTCGGGTTTACTGCTGAAAATCAGGAGTGGTACGACAAGCGTATGTCAGTCATAAGAGAGTCGTTCCCATATTGGGCGAAACTTTGGATTTCCGTTGAGCCGATGCTTGGCCAGATAGATATGGGACTTCATAAGTCACAGGCTCTTCCGAAATTGGTCGTAGTTGGATGTGAGAGCGGAGCAAACCGACGCCCTTGCAGGATCGAATGGATCGAGAGTATCGTGAATCAATGCCGAGACGCTTCTGTACCAGTATTCGTGAAGCAGATTGTCTTGCCGTCTGGAAAGTTTACGAACAAGATAGAAGAGTTTCCAAAGAACTTGCAAATTAGACAGGTGCCATGGGCCAAGGAGGAACACTAATGGGAACGAAGAATATAGAAGAATGGCTGTTCGCAAAATCTGGGTGCCATATTATAGACTTTTGTCGCAAGTTCGGATACTATCCTCTTGCTCTTAAGATTATGGCGCTGGATGAAAACGACGAGAATAAGTCTAAAGCAATAATGGCGAAGGATGTTGAACTAAAAAACCACTATCTAAAGTGTGCTAAAGATCCTTATACTATAAGGAGAAAAGGGAAAAACCGTTCTTTTACACAATACTTCAAAGACGTGATATCAGGATGGGTTGTCGAAGATCTTGTGATAGAGATGCTTAAGGAACAGGGGATAGAAGTAGAACACAATGGTCACGATGCCCAGCGGAGAATAGAAATAGGAAATGATGTCACGCAGGAAGCAGACATTAGGATTAAGGTCGGGAAAGTTGTCAGGAAGGTTGAACTTACGAATGAGTGCAATTGCTTTCTTACAAAGCATGGATTCATAGAGAAAAGAGCACCAGCTCTAATTAGATTGTGGGATGAGAAAGGAATATGGATATATAGAGACCTAGCAAATGGGAAGTATGTCCTTGTAGACTTTGCAACAGAGCCTGTGAAACTTCATTTGCGGAGGCACAACAATGTACAAGCCGATTGGGCGAAAGATGTTCATAGGTATGTCCTAGCAGAGAATGGTAAGAAGGTGCGGGACGACAAGTTGCTAGCTGCTGAAATCATTTCTGTTGTTGGGTGTAGTATCGACGGGAGGGAGCAGCCTAAGATAGAAGAGATAGAAGACAAAGACTCACCACCGCAAGATTATGGAGTAGGTGGAAACAGGAGGAATGCAAAATCAAATGTAGAGACAGGGATAGCATATCCAGGTATCAGAGAAACCAGAAGAGAAGATATTAAATCTATTCAGAAGGAACGATATGCGGAAGGTGCATCTTTGGGGATGCTTGACAAGGCTATTCAGAAATCAAAAATGACAGTCGAAGAAGCGGCAAAAGTCAAGAAGCCAGAGAAGCAGAAAACGAAGGTTTCTCAATCACCAGCACCTCAACCACCTCCGCCACAGGAGCAGGAAGAAGAAGAACTACCAGCAGACTATGACTATGGGGATGGAGATTTTGTGTGATTATTTTTCTACCCCCTATTGAAACCCGAACGGCGATGTGATATACTATGCGCCGTAGCCCACACAAGGGAAACAAACTAACAAGGACAACAACAAAGAAAACAAGGAGAAAGACAATGATAGCAATGACAGAAACCGACAAGTGCTTCGCAATCAAGGGACTTGCGAGGGTGTTCAACACGGATGGAGTGCAGCGCACTTCGCTTGACCCTATGGAGGTACGTTCCGCTTTCGACTTCACGATTGGTAAGCGTCCATCTTATGATGCAGAAGGGCGCCCGATTCCCGGACACTTCCACCTCGTCCGTGAGGACAACAACGATTTCATTCCTTCGGCTGGAATCGGAAAGAAGTTTGAACCCGTCCAGCACATGGATGTGTTCGACTACATTACAAACAAAATTATGCCGCAGGTTCCCGAGATGTCACTTGAGACGGTTGGGACGATTCATGGCGGCGGAACCGGTCTCATCATGGCGCAGATTGGCGATGAGTACCACATCAATGGCGACAACTCTCCGAATACGATGCGTCTGATGTTCTCAAATCCCTGCAATGGTTATGGGTCGCTTATCATTGGCTTTACGAATGTTCGCCTTTGGTGCCAGAATCAGATTCCTGCCGCTATCCGTCAGGCAAAGGCAGATGGATTCTCTATCCGCCACACGAAGAATGCGAACCTCTATGTCGGCGATGCGCTCAAGGTTATCTATGCGAGCATTGAGAAAGCCCGTGAGATTCGCCGCAAGTCTGAGGGATTTGCAAAGGTGCGCATCAACTCGGAGTTTATTCGCAATGTCATGGATACCATCTATCCGTTCAAGGAGAATAGTAGTGAGGCTGGACATACCCGCACGGAGAATATCCGCGATGAGGTTATGAAGCAGTTTGAGAGTGGCGAGACGGCCCAGACAATTGAGGGAGACACCGCTTGGAAGCTCTTCAATGCTTTCACATACCCGATTTACAATCCGACAAGCACGAAGAAGTCGGTGGATGCGGCGGAAGTGGCCTATACTGGTGCTGTCGGAACTCGTGCACAGAAGGTTTCCAACATCTTCAATGTCATCTACAATGAGACGATGAGGATGGTGGCATAAGATTTACAACCCACAAGGAAGGATGAATAAAGATAATGCGAAACAACGAGGCAAGAGAGAATCCTCAAATTGAGATTTTCGAGGGGACTCTCGTTAGGCTTCACAAGAAGCTCAATGGAGTGGATTCACTGAATGCAGAGAAGGTTGCGGAGAAAACGGGAGATGCTGACGTCCTCAATCCTCCGATTGTAATCGACTTTGCTACCGTGACTTCAATTCAGAAGGACTACAAGCATGGAGGTACTGTGGTTATGGATGCCAAGACCGCATGTATAGTGATGGAGCCTCTGGATGAAGTTCTCGATGCTTGGTGTGAGGTGAAACGAAACCTCGACCGTATCCAAGAGTAACAAAAACAAACAACCAAAAAACAAGGACAAAGACAAACAATGAACAAGGAAGAAGAAAACTACAAGCCAGAAGCCGCACGGCAGTTCGCTAACCGCCACAATCGCTTCGAGAATGACATGTGTTCCGTTGAATACATCGTCACAACCAAGGCGATTGTGGATAGGCTTCTTGACGGAAACCTGCGCAACCGTAGGCTCAATGCTGGACACATGAAGAAACTGTCCATTGACATCAAGAACGGACGTTATGTGTTCAATGGGCAGCCCGTTATCCGAGACCAGAACGGATACCTTCGCGATGGGCAGCATCGGCTCATTGCAATCAAGGAGGCTGGCTATCCTGCGATTCCGCTGCTCCTCGTCACGCTTAAGGGCGATCAGTCGCACATTGAGCAGGCATACGATAGGATGGACATTAACAAGTCCCGTACCTATTCGCAGCGGCTGGAGCACAAGGGTATCGACCATGCCAAGACTATTGCGGCTCTTCGGAAGAAGATTACGTATATCAAGACGGCATTCAACACATTCCCGGTTGTGCCTGATTCGGTGTATGATGAGATTGGGCAGATGTATGCCTATGAAATTGAGGCAGTTGCTCCGCTCGTTAACAACGGGTTTACTGCTGACATGGGTGCTGCCGTGTGTCTCGTTGCAAAGGCTACTGGATGCCTGAAGGACTGCATTGAAATCGTCAAGAGCGCCAAGGCTGGGGAGATGCTGAAAATCTCAACCCCGGAGCATACGATGATGAAAATCATCAACAAGACGATTCGACTTAGGGCGAGCGAAGTCAAGAAGGCAGGGCGCAATTCCTACAATTTCGCAACGGTGGCGAATGCGCTTATTGCAGGCTTGCAGGGCAAGCACTATGTCTCTCCAGACCACGACTCGAACAAGGCTTGTCGCTGGATTCTCGACAAGGCTTTGGAGAACGAAGTCGCAATCCTTCCGAAGTCTATGAAGGATGCCTAATAACTGTCGCGCTATCCTCTTGAAGGGGGGAGGATGCGCAAATGCAAAACAAAAAAAACAAAGGAAACAAACAATGAGCACCCCTAATGGGCAGCATGTCAAGATTGCTGAAATATGTCCTCTCCTTCTGGAGACGATTAAGGCGGCAATAGAGAAGAACGTAAGCATCAGGAACGATGTGAACGATGTGGTCAATCGAAGGATTGAGCCAAAATCAATGAGTGAGAATCAGAAGATGCAGGATACTCTTCTGAATCGAGCAATGGAGTATGCACGTAGAATTTCAGATATCATTACTACCGAGAATCAGACGTGCAAGGAGGCATTCTTCTTCACGCAGGAAGAGATGGCTGGGAATCATAAGCCAGATAATATCACGAAGAATACTGCACTTCGGCACAAGGCCAAACCAGGTTCTCTTGTAGCCAAGGTCGGATATGACGAGTGTATTAAGCGGCTCAAGAAGGTAACTGCGAAGGACAAGAAAAATCGCATAGTTACTCGTGGTGCGGCTTGCAGGTGCTTCGGGTTTACGGGTTCTGAGCATCACTTTCTTGAAGTATGGGCTTCTCTTAGAGCTTATGGGACAAATGCTCCCTTAAAGACATACGGAATCCTTCGATTTGATGCAATCAACAAGGGCTACAAGTGGGATGAACTGATGGACTTCGCCAAGGAATACTACGACAACTATCATGTTGGTATGGTTAGAAAGATTCTCTATGGCAAAGGATTCTCGATCAAGCGCATCAAAGGCGAGCCTTACCTCAAGTCTGACGATTGATCCAAGGTCATTGCGAGACACAATGGAAACTAGGAAAATTAGTCAGGACGAAGTGGATTCCCTCCTTGTGAAAATCAAGGAGGGGATGTCTGGGTTTAAGTTGCCCTCCGACATGGTAGATGGCACACGGATAGTTATAATCCACCCAGAGTATTGGGAAATCTCTCTCCTTGTACCTTATAAGTCTGCAGTTGAAACAGTAAAGGGGTCTATTGCCCGCAAGGTGATAGAAACTATTCTATTCAACCAATGCGGAGCAAATCCGAGCGGGTGCGACTACTTTGGTAAGCAAACACAGAAACAGGCCTATGAATGGTACTTTAGGCACCCCAATATTCCGCAGGACGTGAATGATTTGATAGAGGCTGAAATAGAAGCAGAATTGGGCAATGAGATAGGGCTTGGTCTTCCTATCCCAAATAGGAGCAAGTCAAAGTCGGATACCGCCTTTATGACTATAAAGGATGAATTCTTTCGTGAGATCGAGAGCGGAAGGAAGACTACCGAATATCGTAATCTCAATCAGTATTACTGCGACAAGTTCTTCTCTTCTGGAGTTAGGAAGAGATATTTGAAACTCAATAGAGGATACTTGAGCGGTGATGAGAATCGAATGGTTTTTGAGATTGCGGGGATAAACCTAGTTAGTGAAGATGGCAGGGAGATTTCTGCGGTTGACAACAATGGGAAACCAATCTGCTCATATTCACAACTACCCAAGAAGTTCGCCCCGGTCGCATACGGCATAAAACTTGGGAAGAGAGTGGCATAACCACTTGAAAGGCACACGGAGGATATGGTAGAATAGATGGCGCTTGGAAAGGACACATACTGCCGTGGAATCGACGTATACAACCTCTGCGACACAGAGGAGACATCAGTTGCGGTTACGACCTATGTCGGACACTCAACTTCTACCGGACCGAAAGTGGCGATTCGCAAGAACCGCCCTTTCGACAATGATGTTATTGCGGTCGATATGGGCGGCGGTAAGTCATCTTCTAACTTCTCTGTCAACCTGTCTCCGACCGTTACTTGCACTCATGGCGGTGAACCTGTTATAGGAACGATAGATGCATCTATCTATCGGAAGAACTCAAATCAAGACAATTTCAAGTACATTATAAGAAAGCAAAAAAGGAATGAGCCAATGAAAAAGGCGACACCAGTGGAAATCATCAAAGATGCTATCGGAAACGGAAAGGACGTTGTAGGAATAATAAACCTTTCTGAAGCACTGCTCCGTATCATCGCAGAAGGGACGCTCTCAATTGAAGAGACTTTGGATGCTCTTGGTTATTTGAAGGAGTCTCTTACTAGAAATGATAGTGGAAGTGTGGAATCACCTGCCGAAGAAAGTGCCGTTTCCGAAGAACCCTCCAATGTGTGTGGGAGCGATGATGAGCAAGGTGAGGAAATTTGTGTAGTACGCCGCCTAACTCCTACTGAGACTTCAAGGCTGCAGGGATTCCCGGATGACTATACCAAAATAGACGGTTCGGAGACGGCAGACGCTCCACAGTTCAAGTCACATGGAAACTCTTGGGCAACTCCTTGTGCCAACTTTGTCTCAACCCGTATGGAAATGGAACTAAGGCGTCTCGGGCATGAGGGAACTATTCGGTATGCAACTTGCTGCTCTGGAATTGAGGCACATTCTATAGCCGTCCGTAATCTTGATTGGAGGGCGATTTTCTTCTCAGAAATTGAACCATTCCCTTGTAGGGTTCTCGAGAAGCATTATCCAAATGTGCCTAACCTTGGGGATATGACGCAGATTCATTTTGATGATGCAATTGGTGCAATCTCAAATGCACACAAGAAGGGAGAGGAGTATTCCTTGCCGTCATGCTTCAAGGAAGCCCCGATTCAGGAGTTGCCATTCAAGGTTGGAGATTTGGAAGTGTTTTCTGGCGGAACACCATGCCAATCCGTGTCGGTCGCTGGAAAACGTGAGGGAATGGCCGAAGGGTCGGGGACGAGGTCTTCCTTGGCATTTCATTTCCAAAGAATAATAGATGAGTTGCAGCCAAAGTTCCTCCTGTGGGAAAATGTTCCGGGCGCATTTAGTTCTAACGGTGGAGCGGACTTCATCTGGTTCGTGAATCGTTGTGCTGAGAGTGGATATGCGATGGCATGGAGAGTTCTTGATGCACAGTACACAATGACGGAGGAGTTCCCAAGGGCAGTTCCGCAGAGGCGTCGTAGAATCTGGCTTGTTGGCTATCGTGAAAACGACTGGAGGATACCTTCTCGTGTCGTGTTTGAATATGAAAAGGCACTAACAGGGAATCCACCAGAACGGATACCGGGGCTTGGATTCAAGGAACTCAATCCAGAAGCGGACGTAGAGGCTATTCGAGCGGCTAACAAGCATAAGGAGGATAAGAAGCAGGACGATGGCTTCCTCGACCTATTCGCTGCATCAGACAATGATAAGCCGAAGGCGAAGAAAGTGTCGCAAATGATACCTCTTGATGAGATGCCAGAAGATGCGGACTTCTCCAAATTGCCTATGGTGACGATATATGAGTTTGCCAAGAAGGTTGGTGAACCGGGGTACATAGGGCCTGTGTTTAGAACAGACAAGAAGACTGCGTTTTGTATGCTTACGGAAGATGAGCGTGAGGCTCTAGCGAACAGTGACAAAGAAGCGGTAAAGAAGTTCGATGAACTCAAGGCGAAAGAGGATGCTGGTGAACTTCAATGGGAAGGTGCGGAAAAGATTTCACCGCAGATATTGGAGAATATCGGGAATGCCGGTATCCTTTCCAACGGCAGGATTCTTACGATGAACTGTCACGAATGGACTAGTGGAATCCAGTTGTCTCCCAAGACATACAAGGCTTGGGAGGTAGTGATGCAATACAAGGATTGGCTCAAGGCTAACGATCTTCTTCCTAAAGCATACGATGAGACTGTTTGTGGATTGAGCGATGTCCTTGAAGAGAATCCGGATGAGAAGTACAACCTTTCGTGGAGGGCTTGCTTCGGGATACTCCGTAGAGCGGAGACGAGGGGCAAGGAACTTCCTAGAGCCTTGTATATTGCGCTTATCAGTACAATTCGCGAAAATGCCAGTATCGTCAAGTGGGTTGCGCTCAATGGAAAGGATACTAAGAAGAAGGAAACCGATCTTTCGGAGAAGGAAAGTGCGAGGGTATGCTTTGAGCGCTATATCTCGCAGGTTGCCAACTTCGACGATATTATTCCCATGCCACCGAAGCGCAAGAGCGAAGGGGAGAGCGATATCGACGATGACGATGACGAAGGGGATGATTTCGAGGTTGATGAGGATGGCAATCCGATACTACCCGAAGAAGACTTTGGAGAGCAGCAAGAACAACACTTCTCAATTGGGAAGGAACAAATGCCCGATCTCCCGAATGGCGTCATAAATGTCAGTGGGGGTGAGACGGCGGCAACGCTCATAGCAAGCGGTGATGCCGCCGTAGGCACAACGCAGGATTCTAATGTCATAGCCACCAAGAAGGAGGGGAAATTTCGTAAGGCGGAGGAAGCCAACTAGGTCGTTCAATTTCGAGTTGTTCGGGCATATGAATCAAGTATGCCTGAACCTCGGAAGGTGCAACACTGACGATATGATAGTCTATTAGGAGAATGTCATGGAAGAAGAATTGAGAGAAGAAGAACAAGATGAATTAGTTGTCAACAAGATTAGAGAAGACACTACTTTGACGTTTGGAGAGAATGGACGTCCGGAACCGCTCATAACCGTAAAGGACAACAAGGTCAACGTCAAGACACTGCAGGTGTCCATGAGCCGTAGGCATCGGGTTGTCATGTTCTTAGACCTATGGACTATTGCATGGGTTTCTGGGCTTACTGTAGGAATGTCTATGGCAACTACATTGTCGCATTATGTATGGATAATCGCTCCGATAGGTTTTCTAGTGCTACTTTGTGCTATAGGAAAGACCGTTGTGGATTTCCAGAACTGGATCTTCACGATGAATATGATGCAGGCGAAGATGGGGGATTGGTATATGGATGATGTTATTGGAATCTGCCAAGACTTCATAAATGCAGGTGCGAAGTTCGCTGCGGAGGAAGTCAAGAAAGCCGTGGAGGAGAAGACAGCAACGGAGGCTTCTGATGGCGAAGGAGAAGCCGCCAATCCGTAAGGTATATGCGATAGACTCTGACAAGATGAAGTTCAGGTACACGACAAAGGAAAGAGTTGGCGGTAATGGATTTGGCTTGTCCGACGAAGGTTGTATGTATACACTAAATACTATTGACCAGCACATGGTAGCAATCATCTATGGCAGAAGAAACCATAAAAAAGGAAGAGAGCAATAGTGTGTTCGTCAAGGTTGCTAGAGCCTGTGGAGTAGATGGTCTTAATGAGAGGTGGGCTGGCTGCGAAGTGTCACCAACCCTCAATGTTTTTGACAACATGGGCGATGTGAGGGCCGTTGTCCTAATAGCGAGGAGAAAGAAATGCTAGTGACAGGATATAATGCACATGAAGTTCCATCTGAGGACATCGCTAATGAGGTAGGTGACATAAATGCAACATGTTCTAGTATTTTGCACTTGAACCATATCACAGTGACGAACATACATATGGCAGAAAGAATGTATGAGAGGGTTAAGAGACTTTTGATGCAGAACTATCACTATGGGATAAGTATTTCTGACTATATAACTGCAAAAGGAGAACATCTATACCTAAAGGTTGACGGAGGAAAAACAAAGATTAAGATACAGAACAAGTATGGCGGATTGACGGCAAGACCTTGGTGGCTAACTGTTTCACCAATCGTAAATAGCGGGGACAGGTGTTTTAGGATATGAAAGAAATTGTGTCATATGGAATCAACACTCAGAATAGGTCTATGTACCCCTGCACAAAGGAGGTCGCGCAGACTGTGGCCGTATGCCATCAGGTTGCTACAATAGTCTTTGGTTTCAAGTACAAGCAGAGCGACAAGAGCGCAAAGCCTTGGAGCAAGGACATAGCACAAGCATTGTCTGCTGGATGCCACGATGCTTCTGTATGCATTGTTAGGGGGAAATCATAGACCATGAATGGGGAGCGCATATTTCTTGATGATCAGGGCGGTCAGGTGATGCAGGTTCTGTCAAATGATGTGTCGCCTACGATTATGCAGAATGCGGGGAAAGCACATGCTTTGATTGTGTGTGAGCCGAGAAAGAAGGTTAATGCTTTTGCACAGAACACTAGGGAAGAGGTTAGAATGCTAGGAGATGTTGCAGGATGCGTCTCCGCAGAACCTGGGACTCACCAGACAACGTACGTCTGCATAAATAAGAGGAGGAAGAGGTAGAATGGAAATCCCAAGACTAGTAATTCTGGATCTATATCGAAACTCTCTTTCAACTGTGGAGAAACTTTCTCGGGCACAAAGGGATAAGAAGGTTCATGCATGGGCGGTAAAAGCGCGTAAAGAAGTTGGGGATTTGATTATGCAGTGCGCATACGATGAGATGGAAGATGTCGATGAGGAGGATGCGGCTGCGAAGAAGAAAAAAGCGGATGAGGACTTCTACGGATGATTGACAAGGGCAAATACTCATTGCTTTTCCCTCTTGATTTTGCAGGTACACTATGTGCAAGGGACGGAATCAAGACAGGGCCTAGCACGCCAAATGGCGAAGATGCTTACGACCGCAAACTAGTTGTGATGAAGATGAAGCGGAAGAAGAGGAAGTTCTATAGCAACCACCAGACAACTTCCGACATTAGAGAGGTGGATGTAGCACCTTGTATGGGAGCTACACACAATCTTGGTCCGTCCAATAACAACCCTCTTGTAGTTACCTGCTTTTCTAGTCCACAAGACCATTGCGTTACTAGAGGGTTCATGGAGGAGTGTGCCCCAACGATAAATGCCGCTGCCGGGATGAGCGGCAACAATCGCCCATTCATCGTGAAGTCTTATGGTATGGATCCTGTGGCCTCTTATGACATGGCATTGGATAAGGAAGTTAGCAAGACGCTTACCTGCTCACATGGGAGAAATTGTGCAGGTGCTCTTACGATAAAAAAGATAAAGCCTAGCACTCCTATCGTACTAAACTTTCAAGGGAGCAAGGGGAATAATGTCGTTTCACAAGACGGCTCATGTCCGACAATAAACTCGATGCATGGTCATGATGTTCATGTTGTGTGTGTCCCCATCAATTCAATGGTTATAGGTAAATATGGCGGGAAAGGCGATAGGCAGACATTTGGCATAGGAGAAGATGGAGACCCTAGCCCTACACTGCAGGCGGCACATCATCATGCTGTTGCTATAAGTAGGAGAACCGCATGAACCTTCTTACAGACAAAGAGAGAGAAGAGGTAAGAAGACTAAAGGAAGGTTCTTACTATGGGCAAATAGGTATTACTATTCGCTTTGGAAATCACTTCTGGCATGAGTGTTCAGGTTCTCTCCTAGCGGGAGCTTGTGGGGGAGACAACCTTCCAACTTTGATTCAAGTGAAGAAGCGTAAGAAAATAGTAGAGAGCGAAATCATGAGGAAAAAAGCAACTTCTGTTCTCGATAGGTGCGGAAACAACTGGAAAAATGGGAAGTGCGGATGCGGAATCATGTTGAACGAAGAATCAACTCCGTGTCTTGCTACGATGTTCCAGCCATTTGTTCTTCTCACCAAGGGAAATCGCAAAGGAGAGTGAAATGCTACTAACCAAAATCATACCGCCAAGGGCAACTGAAATCAAGAATGCGGTCACCTGCTTTAACAGTTTCATTGAAGAGCCGCATACGAATATTGCCGAAAGATGTGAAATGTTCATCTATGGCGGAAGGGGGTGTTGCAAGTCCTCTATTGCCGCAGGGATGATGCTGAAAGGAATCAATGAACTCGATGCATGGGGAATCTGCATTCGCAAGCATGGGAGAGACTTGAAGGATTCATGCTTTGCCCAGTTGGAGTTTACTGCAAAACAACTTGGGATAGAGGATGAGCTTTGCCATAGTCTATCTAACCCTGTGCAGATAAACTATGGCTGCAGGGCGATACGGTTCTATGGGTTGGAGAACGGACTCGACTGGTTGCAGGAGAAGACTAAGGCTATCCCTGCTCGGATAATATGGATAGAGGAGGCGGATCAACTGGAATCTGAAGAGATGTACAAGGAACTTTTATGGGCATTGCCGCTTAGAGAGAACCCAATAATCATCAGCACCTTCAATCCGCCGCTCCGGAAGAGCCATTGGATAAACCAGTTTGTATCAATCAACAAGAAGAAAAGCCCATACAACGGAATGCACTTCTTCGAGCCGTGCTATATTGACATGGAGAGAGATATGCTCGGAGAAGATTTCTATAGAGAGGCAGATATGCTTAGAAGAGAAAATGGTTCTGCGTATTGCCATGAATATCTAGGGATACCGCAGGAGGAATAGTAGTTGAGTGACATCGTGCAATACGACCTCTTCGGGAATCCGATAGAGGATAAGCCCAAAAAGGACTGGAGTGGCGACACACATTCCGTGTTCGTAACTGTTGGAGCTTCCAACCATAGCAAGGGCGAACGGCAAAACGAAGACTTCTATGCTTCACACCCGGAGGCCGGCGAATGGCTAATGCGATTGGAGAAGTTCGATGGGCCGATATGGGAACCTTGTTGTGGGCAAGGGCACCTGTCGAAAGTTTTTGAATCGCATGGATATGATGTGAAGTCGACCGACCTTATTGATAGAGGATATGGGCAAGGAGGAGTAAACTTCCTATCACCTAGTATCACGGAATGGAATGGAGCTATCGTTACGAATCCTCCATTTGCATTTGCACAGGAGATTATAGAGAAAGCCCTATCCATAATTCCTGAAGGGCAGAAGGTTGCGATGTTCCTTCGTACGCTTTTCCTAGAAGGGCAGGCAAGGCGAAAACTATTTGATGCGAATCCGCCAAAGAGGGTATGGGTGACAAGCAAGCGGATCATCTGCGCGAAGAATGGAGACTTCGACAACAATACAGGCGGTGCGCAAAGTTACTCTTGGTTTATTTTCGAGAAGGGATACAAAGGGGACACGATACTTAAGTGGTTCAACTGAAAGGAAGATTCAAATGGTTAAACACATCTACATCTGCGACGTATGCGGGAAAGAGGGGCTAGGGAGAGACATACAGAAATTAAGTCCGTCTTTAGGATACCCTCCCGCAGCCCAAATTGACATCTGCCCAGATTGCCTTAAGGAAATAGATCAAGAAATCAAACAAGTGATAAGCAGATTGAGAATAGAAAACAAGATAAACATTGATGATTTATGAGATGAGGAGGAATAGAAAAATGGCTAACGACACTCACGGTGAGAGCGGAATCAAGTGGACTGGTTTTGACTTAGACGGAACTCTAGCCGAATATGATGGATGGCATGGGATTGATCACATCGGAAAGCCGATAAAGCCGATGTGCGATTTAATGAAGAAGATTCGTGAAGAGGGTACGAAGGTAAAGATTTTAACTGCTAGGGTAGCACCGCGAAAAGATGGCTCTAATGCAGAAGATGCTCGAAAGCATATAGAGAAGTGGTGTGAGAAGAATCTTGGATTCGTGCCAGAAATTACTCATGAGAAGGATTCGTTAATGGAGAAGCTATATGACGACAGAGTTGTACAGGTGATTCCAGATACTGGTATTACAATTGAAGAGGCGGCAAGGAAAGTCCTATGGGATAAGAAATCACCAGATGTGAAAGCATTAATGGACTATCTGACGGAATGAAAAACCTTCCTTTTATAGTGCAGACATGCGATGCGGGAAACCATAGGCGTAAAGACCGACCCAATGGTGGGATGTACATTGGAGAAGGGAAGGTTAGCTTAACCATAGCCGCAATGCAGCCACAGGAAACTCTAGTGGTGAGGATGCGGAAAAAGAAAACGATTTCGGATAGACTTCCACCTGCAAGTGTGGTATAATCAATGTCGCAAATGAGAAGCAAAGAAGGCAAAAGCAAAATGGGTGAAATCATAAGACACAAGTTCGACCTGAACGACAAGCCCGGATGGTTGAAAATTAGAACAGAACTAGCTAACCAAGGAAGACTTGGCGGTTCAGACATAGGAGCGGCCGTAGGTGATAACCCTTACAAGTCGCCTTATGCGCTCTGGTGTGAGATGGTTGGATTATATGAGCCAGAGGATATTTCCGACAAGGAGGCTATCAAGCAGGGGGTGATGTTTGAGGCGGCAGTTGCGGAACGATTTGCAAAAGAGTCGGGAATTGGAGTTGAGGAAGTACCTTACATCTTTACCAACACTGATGCACCGCATCTTTTCGCAACTCCAGACCGTCTTTGCCTTGATGGAGAATCTGGATTGGAGTGCAAGACGGCTAAAGAGATTGTAATGAAGAAGTTTCCAAGAGGAGACTTCCCGCAGCAGTATTTCGACCAGTGCTGCTGCTATCTCAAGGTGACTGAGCGCAAGCGGTGGTATATCGCAATCCTCATCTACGGAGTAGCCTTCAACATATACATGATGACTACCATCAAGGAAGAGGCAGATAGATTCAACTATCTAAAGACGAAAGTAGACGGCGGAGAAATCCTTACGCCAGAAGAGAGTGAGGAATGGCAGAAACAGAACTGGCTAGTTGCCGCATACTATATTGACAAGGAAGCACTCGATGCAGTAGAACTAGCGGCGGCAAACTTCATTCATAGGGTGAATGAGGGCAAGAAAGGCAACATGGAGGTCTGGCCCATAGAGGAAATCGACGGCTCGGAATCCACGGCAAGGGCACTCGCTTACTCTAATCCTAGGCCAAAGCCGTCTTCTGTCGTGACGTTTGACAGCGCAGAGATTTATGGTGTGCAGGACGATGGGAATGCGTTTGTAGATGCGAAAGGTGACGAAGTTTGCCGTCTCGTTGCGCAAAGGCTGGAGTACGACAACACAATCAAGATGCTCGAGACGGAGAAGGACGAATGCGACAACAAACTTGCTGCCATCATGAAAGATAAGGAGAAGTTTGTTGTTCCAGGTTGTTCCGTAACCTACAAGATGGTCTCTGGGAGAGAGACGGCGAGCGTCAAGGCGGTGAAGGCTTATTTTGAGGCGAAGGGCGAGAAGATTCCAGATGGGATGATTACGAAGAGTGATGATTATAGAGGAATTCGCTTCTATCCTTCCCGCAAGAAAGCATAGGATTTGTTTCAGTAAACAAAGAAAGACGAAAGGAAAAACAAAATGGCAATGGATACAAGTTCATTGAAAGCGGCCGCAAAGCCGACAACTGCTGTCGCGACGCAGACACAGCAGAAAGCCCTAACTCCAGCACAGCGAGTGAAGGGGATGCTAGAGAAGAGGATTGGAGAAATCGCCAATGCGCTTCCTAAAGGTTGGGACGAAAAGAGATTCGTCAGAATTGCACTGACTGCAATCTCCTCCAACCCGAAGCTCGCACAGGCATGTGCTCTGTCGCCAGCAACATTCCTCGGTTCCATGATGAATGCAGCCCAGTTGGGCCTAGAGCCTAACACTCCGATGGGCAAGGCATACCTTCTCCCCTACAACAACATCGACAAGAACACCGGGAAGAAAGTCCCGATGGTTCAGTTCCAGATTGGCTATCTGGGATATATCGACCTCGCATTCCGTTCTGGGAAAGTGAAGTCGATTACGGCGGAAGTCCGCTATGCAAAGGACTTCTGGGAGTATGAGAAGGGCATCAATGAGAAGTTGAAGCACATTCCTTATGACGAGGGTGACCCCGGCGAAGCGGTGGGCTATTATGCCGTAATCCACATGAAGGATACAATCAATCCAGACGGAAGCAAGACGGAAGGAGCGGTAATCACCGCATACATGCCTAAGTTTCGTGTCATAGAGCATGCGAAGAAGTTCTCAAAGTCTTACAACAAGAAGACTGGAACATTCTCAGGCCCTTGGGCTTCGGACTTCGATAGCATGGCGAAGAAAGGGCTATCTCTTGATACAGAGATTCCAACAGCAGAGGGTTGGACAACTATGGGTGAGATAGAGAAGGGCATGACTGTTTATGATATGGACGGCAATCCTACACGGGTTATTGCGGTATCTGAAGAGAAGAATCTCGATTGCTTTGAGATTGTATTTTCGAATGGAAGGAAAGTTGTTTGCGATGATGAACATCGGTGGGTAGCGAAAATCGGGCTAAATGCTCGGAGAAAAGTTCGCGGGAAAGGATGGAGCACACATACTATCAATGAACTATTTGATGCGAAACAAAGGGGAGAGCTTATTATTGTCCCATTGATTCCAGGTATAAAGGCAAAGAAAGCAACACTTCCAATAGACCCATGGTTGTTGGGATTCTGGATTGGAGATGGAAGCCACACGAACGGCTGCGTGTGTTGTAGTGATGAAGACCTTCCTCATATCAAAGCAATGATAGATAAGTCTGGACTTAAGATTGGTGCCATACGGAAGGATCCTCGTGCTAATGTCAATCAAGTGATGGTTCGGGGGTTGAAGGCTCTACTCAAACAAAATAAACTTTTTGGGAATAAGCATATTCCTCAAGAGTATCTAAGGGCGAGTGCCGAACAACGTCTTGCACTACTTCGTGGTCTTATGGATTCCGATGGTTGTATGGAGAAGAGTAGGGGGCGTGCTATATTTACAAATACTAGCAGTGTCATTGCAGATGGAGTTAGGGAACTTGCTTCCTCTTTAGGAGAAGTTGTGTGTGACTCTACTCATATTTGCAAGGGATTCGGGAAGTCGGTTCGTTGTCGTTACTTGATGTGGCAACCAATTCTTAACCCATGTACTCTGCCAAGGAAAGCAGACCGCTTTAGAGAGCGTGAGGTTATTCCGTATCGTAGTATTAAGTCTATTAAGAGGATTCCTTCTGTGACAACCAAATGTATCGCAGTAGATTCTCCTACAAATACATACCTCTGTACAAGGGACTTCATTCCAACACATAACACCGTTCTTCTGCAGGCATTGAAGTATGCTCCGAAGGCTTCTGAGGATGCGATGTTCGCAAATGCCTTTACGATGGACAACACCGTGCGAGACGGCATAGAGAAGGATGCCTCTACAATCAAGACGGAGGGAATCTTCGCAACAAATCCAGCGGATGGAGCGATAGAAGCGGATGTCGTTGAAGAGAACGACGGTGGAGAGGAAGAGGGAACCGAGTCCGAAGGTGGAGAGGATTAATCCTTGTCTATGGCGAATTCGGTACAGATAAAGTACCATGGGGAAGTTCTCTGCTGCCTTGACCAGACGGAGGTCAAGGCAGTGGAGCCCTATGTGTTCTGCAAGCCTCCTATCAGAAACGTGTTCCAGCGGATAGCCGATTGGACGTATCGGTTTGTGACAGGAAAGCGAACAAACGTTATGGTTGGGGATAACGGAAGTTCGTGCGACTCTGGCACGAAAATCCTATTCAAGGACGGTACTTGGATGCGCTTGAAGATTCCCTTTATGGAGTTTGTGAATGGCTACTGCTAATGAGACAACGCATAAGGAAATCTGGAAATCTCCTCCCTCTCTCAATTGTCAGAGGGTGGAGGTTTCTAATTTAGGGAGGGTAAGGACACTCCCTTATTATAGGAGTTTCATTCGGCTTGGCGTTCCCGTAACAAATAAGTGTAATGAAAAAATCCTCAAGTGCGGAAAGGATTCCAGAGGGAGGAGATTCATCTGCGGAGGAACCATAAAGAAGTCTCTATATGGGAAGGGGTTCTTGGTCCATCGGCTAGTAGCCGAATGCTTTGTTCCAAATCCAAAGCCAAAAGAGTATGACATGGTATTCTTCAAAGATGGGGATGTGGGAAACTGCAAGGCATCAAATCTCGAATGGGGTTGTAGGAGGGATAGGAATTTGATGGCAAGGGGCAATCGTGCAATCTATAAGATTCTAGTCATCTCTAACGGGAAAAAGATTGGAGAATATATTGGATGTGGAGAAACAGGTAGAGCCCTAGGGTGTACAAAACAGTCGGTTCATGCTGCGATAATGAATGGCACTCTATGCAAAGGATATGAACTAGTAGCATTGAAGGGAGATGGAGACAAGCCATATCATTCGCTCGAAGAGGCAAGAAAAGCTGATAGCTTCAAGCCTATAAGCAATGGGTTCTTGATTCCAGACGAAATATATTCCAAGAAGGATGTTGAGATACCGATGGAGGCTGTGTTCAAGTGAAAGAAAATATTACAAGTTGATGCCGTGCGGTTGTCTGCACGGCATTTTTTGCATATAGGGCAATAGATTAAGGTGCATTATGCAAGAGAATACCGAGCAGAAAACGGAAAAGGTGGCGCTTGACCAAGACACGGTCATCGGAGATGCCATGTGCGAGGCGTCGCAGTTGTTCTATGAAGCGGCGAACCAGATAGCGAGGTGCATCAGCGAAAATGCACAATGCTGCATTGACAATGCATTGTTGAGAAGGGCTGAACTCGCCTTGGCTTATATGCAAGGGGTGTCTTTTGGGTTGGCTATGGACGATGCCGTGCAGAAGTGGTATTTGACTGAAATGGAAAAGAGCATGGCTTCCATATTGAACAGTCAGTCTCTAGCCTTTCAGCCACAGATATACGTTCCGCCAGCACCTGGCCCGATTATGGGTTTTGATAGTCGCAGGTGTTGTTCCCATTTTACATTCCTTCATTGTCTCAATAACAACACACCTCCAAATAAGGAGTATGAGAAATCGGTGAAAGAAGACATCGTAAAGGACGATGGGCTCAAGTATCTGTTTGAGAAGGGTTTGCTCGACCCGACTGAGTTTGAGGGGGTGCTCAAGAAATATCCAGATTTGGCAGGAGAAAAGTCTGAAGAAGCACCAATGCCTGCAGAAGACAAGGCACCTAAAACTGATGTTAGCACTCCTATTCCTCCCTCTGGGATACTGCAGATTAGGGAAGAGGATGAGAAATCCACCGAAGATGATAATGCGAGTGTTCTCAATCTCCGCAACCTATTTCGTGGTGGAAAAATAAACAAGAGCCAATATGTAGGAGGGCTCGCAACCCTTGTAGCGACAGGGCTTATTTCAAAGTCTGAATTTACACGACTAAAGGCATCTTGCTAGTTGTTAGTTTCGGCATAGTTCAAGGAGACGGATAGGATGTTCGGATTATTCCATAAGGGCAGCAAGAAAGACCAGCCGAAATACAAGAAGCATGGGAGGTCGGAGGGTGAGCCATCTGCTATCCAGAAGATGAGGAAGGCTATCGAGGACGGCATAGGGTTCTCTCCTGATTCTAGTTCTGGAGAGTTCCCCGTCATGGATGAATCCGCCATGACAGATGAGGAGTACACTGAGGCAATCGACAAGTTGTTTCCAGTTAGACTTACAGACTTCTTCAAGGCGGTGCAGGATGGGGCTGACCCATTTCCAATAAAAACCGACATGGTTGATATGAGCGTCCCTACAATGGACGATGTTACTGGAGGCAAGGGAGATGGTGTGCCAACGGGGAAGCCGTCCGTTCTTCCGAGGAACATAAGCGGGAATCTTCCGGGAGCCGTTCCGAGAAGTTCTCAGAGGTGTTATCCGCCACGGCAGGGGCTTCATGCTGGGTTAGAGGGTGGCGGATTTGCGATGCTTCCCGATCCTCTTCTACGCTTCCCGATAAACCCAAGAGTTCTCAAACACTTCCAATCGCGTATTTGGATTACATATACGGGATGCGCAATCATAGCAACACATGAGTTTGTGAATCGTGCCTGCATGATTCCAGCAGAAGATGCCATGGCGCATGGTTACAAGGTCGTCTGCTCATCTACAAAGCATGAACATAGCAATGAGCATGATGCAGCGGAAGCAGATTTCCTGACGGAGATTAAGAAAGCCGCCGATAGGATGGGGTTGAACGAAGCATGTATTCGCTTAAATTACAAGAAGAAGGTGTTTGGAGTTGGTGTAGCAATTCCATGGGTAAGGTTTAGGGATGATTATAGATCCCCATCAGACAAGTCAGGTAAAACCCCATATAGCTATGCAGACCCTTACGACCCTAAAGCCATAAAACCAGGTTCGTTCAAAGGATTTGCTGTCATAGACCCACACTGGCTTACTTACCAGTGGGACAAGGACAGCCGAACCAATCCACTCTCCCCGCACTTCCTAGAGCCGACATGGATAAAGGTAGGAGAAGAGAGAGTCCATCGCTCATGGGTGATAAGGAAAATAAACTCAGAGTTGCCAGACATCTTCAAGCCGGTGTATCTCTATGGCGGGCTGTCTTTGACGCAGATGATTTATGAAAGAGTGTGGGCCGCAGACAAGCTAGCAAATGAAGCACCGCTTCTAGCAATGACAAAGAGGCTTCTGATTGCAGACGGAAACCTCGAGCAGTTGCAGTCAGACCCGGCCCGTACAAACAAGTTCTTCAATGCCATAAACTTCTTCCGCGACAACTTCTCCATATTCGTGAAGAAGCCGTCTTCGAACGTGACGCAGTTGGATACGAACCTGTCGGAACTCACACCTCTTACGATGTCGCAGTATCAGTTGGTTGCTGCCATTGCACAGATTCCTGTCACTAAGTTGCTGAAAAACGTTCCTTCTGGCCTGCAGGCAACAGGGCAATACGAATGGGACGACTATGCCCAATCTCTAAAGGCTATCCAGAATAACGACTATACTCCTTTGTGCAAGATGTTCTACGAACTTTATTGTGCGTCGAACTATCCGGACAAGGATGACATGAAGCTAGACATAGAATGGAATCCTATTGACGTGCCGAAGGAGTCCGAAGTGGCACAGATGAGTTCGCAGACGGCACAGTATGTTGCTCACCTTATCAATACCGGACTCATTGACATTGCGGAAGGTCGTGCGATGCTCCGCAAGACAAATCTCCCAGTTTTCCAGACGATTCCGACAGACATTCCAGAAATCCTCACCAAGATAGAGGAAGCAAAAGACCCTTCAGCCCAACAAGGAGGAATGCCTGGAATGCCGGGAGGGATGGACGGCGGCATGGGAGGCGGAATCCCTGCTCAGGGAGGAGAACAGCCCCCACCAGAACTGCCGCCAGAAGTCCAGAAGAACGACGAAATTTTCAAGAGCGTGATGAGGGACTTCCTTAAGAAGACTGGGCAGGAAGTACCAGCACCAGCCGAGCAGCAGCCACAGGCACAGCAGGGGCAACAACCTCAAGCACATGCCCAGCAGCCCCAACAAGCCCCCTCGGCACAACCACAACCTCCACCTAGAGGGTAGCGATGGAAGCGGATGAAGTCCTTACTGGCAAAAAGAAGGATGAGAGCACGATAGAAGATGCTCTCTATTCTTCGTTGGGGAAGCCAGTTTCAGAAGACATAATCAAAGAGGCATTCAAAAGGAAGCCTCTAATTCCAGAACTCAACCCAGAACCATACATCAAAATAGTGGAGTTGAAGGGCAAGGATAGGAAGTCCCATCAAGGAGTGGAAATAGGATTGAAATTCTCATTCTAAAATATGGATATTGTTTATGTCATAGGAACGGAAAGCAGACATGGCAACCTTGAACTGAGGATGTCTCTCCGGTCCATAGCAATGTATGGAAATAACATCGGGAAGGTGATTGTTGTAGGTACTCCCCCGAACTGGCTTTCTGATGAAGTCATAAAAGTACCTGTAGCGGATAAGTATGTCTACAAGCACTCTAATATATTGATGTGCATCGAGAAAGTGGTTGACCTTGGATTAGTCGATGGTGATTTTCTATATTCCTCGGACGATCATTTCTATTGTAGGTATGTTGATTTCAATAACTATCCATATTATCTAAAGGGGCCACTCCGCAAGAGGGTAAACGAACTAGACCCTTTCTACAACTATCACAAGTCACTCTATGACACGAGAATGCTTTGCGAGAAGCATGGCTTCCCTACTAGAAACTATTCACAGCACTGCAACACTCATATGCATGCAGACGTGATAAGGCGAATAAAGCCCATACTCCGTGAATCCTATGGACTTCCATTTGGGGTAGAACCTACTTCGATCGTGATGAATGCTTGGCAGACTTTTCCTAATGCTCCCAAGGTTACAAAAAGAGAAGACGTGAAGATACTTCAAGCGAAGAGCCTAGCGGACATCTGGGAGCAGATTGGCGACAGGGATTGCTTTAGCATAGGTGATTCTGCTTTCTCTGGAAAGGCAATGATGTCATTCTTCAAGGAAGAATACGGGATCAAGTCAATTTACGAGAACGACTAAAAAATCTTTCTTTTTATTCTACCCCCCATTGAAAGCCGTCTGACTCTATGGTATACTATACGGCGTTTCGAGGAACAAGGCCCTGAACCTAGATGGGCAAGAAAGAGATTCCTCCTAATGGTTCTTTGACAATTGGACGTTGAATTTCGGTAGCCGCCGAATGGGGTTGGTTCGAGTCCCCACGGCTACCACAAGTTTCTGTGGAGCAATCGGCAGAGTAACATCGGCCGTACCACATAAAGACCTTCCTTCTATGTCTTTGAGGGAATTTAACCAGGGGCCAAGAATAGTGGCAAAAGACTTCGATTTCCCAATCTTACATAATCAGTTAGGTTGGGGGAGCGGTGTGTGAAGCGCAGACTGCCAGAAAAAATTAACAACTAATAAAACGTCTGGTCGTGGAGTGCAGTCGGACGATAAACAAAAAGGCGAGGAGGCGATAGCATTTGCTATGTCAATGAACCGCTAAAGCATACAACATCTAGTTGTAGGGCTACTCACACTCTGGAAAAGAGCCAATCGTACTACCGCTCTATTCTGTTTGCTGCCCGATTCCTAATCAGTCTAACGGGTAGAGTGGGTGTGAGTCTGCTGGGGAGTAGCCTTCCATGATTGTTAGGCGAATCTTGGCGGAGGAAGCCCACAAGTGTTGTGACAAGGTAGCCGTTGCCAAAAACATCTAAACGGCAGTTAGTCATCTAAGGAGGCTGTTGGAAACAAGGCAAGGATGGATGCTGGCTGGAGTGGCAGCCAATATGTTATCGTCTATGCGTCGGTCACATGAGGTAAGACGATAGCCAAGAGGTGTCAGGCATCTCACCATCTCAATTTCAATGGGTCTAAATCGGTTTCGACGTGGTGACGGCAGTTGCATATGCAGGACGGTGATGTATCCTACACCGCAACGACGGATGCGAAACTCAAATGCCAACGATTAAGAACAATCTTCTGGGAGGGGCATCTTCCAGTTGGTGAGGTTCATGTAAGACCAAGAACTCCATAGAGGGGTTAGTGGCATGAACCGCTTGCAGCCAAGAATCCCGACAGCCTTAGCGTTGGGAGTATGTCAAAAGCAGCAGGAATGAACATTGCACTCTGCGGTGCCTGTTGCTTTCAATTTCAGCGAAGCGGGGATGTAGCTCAGATGGCAGAGCGATTCCTTTACACGGAATATGTCGGCGGTTCGATTCCGTCCGTCCCTACCAGAAGAGGCTATAGCTCAATGGACAGAGCGCTACCCTCCGAAGGTAGGTCTTGTGTGGGTTCGATTCTCACTAGCCTCACCAATGCGGGTGTAGCTCAATCGGACAGAGCGGCAGTTTCCTAAACTGTAGGTTGCTGGTTCGATCCCAGTCTCCCGCACCATTTCCAAGAGGGGCTATAGCTCAACGGATAGAGCAGTTGCCTTCTAAGCTACTGATGTGGTTTCGATTACCGCTAGCCCCACCAATTTTGCCAAGGTCGCATAGTCTGGCTGATTGCACGGGTTTTGTAAACCCGCTCCGAAAGGACACAGCGGTTCAAATCCGCTCCTTGGCTCCATGAGACTTGCCTCCGTAGGTGTAATGGCAAACCGCCACTTTCGTAAAGTGGATTTCCTAGTTCGAGTCTAGGCGGGGGCTCCAGATGCCCCCTTAGTTCAGTGGTAGAACGCCATCTTGGTAAGATGGAGGTCGTCGGTTCGTTTCCGACAGGGGGCTTTAAGCGGAGTGTAGACCGTAGCCTGGTACCGGGTCTGCTTTGGGAGCAGATGAGAAATCCTCGGGGGTTCGAATCCCTCCACTCCGACCATTTTCGGACCCTTAGCTCAATTGGTTAGAGCATCTGGCCCATACCCAGACGGTTGTAGGATCGTTCCCTACAGGGTCCACCAAAACGATTTCAATGGGCCGATAGTTCAACGGTAGAATGCTTCTCCGGCAGAGAAGAGATGCAGGTTCAATTTCTGCCGTGTCCACCATTTCCAGGGCGGTTGTGACAAAATCAGTGTTTATCATTTCCCAATTCCAATGATTTCGTTGGGGTGAATAATTGGGGAAAGAAAGCGTGATGGGCATTAATGGAAATACGATGTCCTTCTTGACAATCGTCCTTTATTTTCATGGGCCGGTAGCACAACAGTAGTGCAACTCCTTTGCAAGGAGTAGGTTGTCCGTGCGAATCGGATTCGGTCCACCAATTTTAATGAGGCATGTAGCTTAAGATTAATGAGCGGGCGGTGATGAGCCGCCTATGTGTCGGTGCGAATCCGTCCATGCTTCACCAATTTTATCGCACTGATGATGTAGCGGTAACATAAGGGCTTCCCAAGCCTTTCTCACGGGTTCGAGTCCCGTTCAGTGCTCCATTTAGAAGCCTCTCCGCCAGAGTCCCGATCTGTCGGTCTGTATAAGGGAACGAGGTAGCCCCCGCTGAAAGCAGTAGGATAAGGGGCAAATGCGGACTTAGTACAGTTGGTAGTACGTATCCTTGCCAAGGATGAGGTCACGGGTTCGAGTCCCGTAGTTCGCTCCATTTTGCAAGATTGGCAGAGAAGTTATGCGCCACCCTTCCAAGGTGGTTTACGCCGATGCGAGTTCGGCATCTTGCTCCATCTTGAAAAGCGTCCCGAATGCGTCGGCCCAGAAGTACAATGGGTGCAAGGGCTCGCAAGCAACGGCAGAAGATTCGGGTGCTCGTTCCGCATAGGACGTGAAGGTCCACCCAAGAAGGGGCGAACTCGGTTGCAAGTGTTATCAAGTTCTGCAACAACGGATAGGCGAGAATCTGACTTGCAGGCGCAAGTGCAACCCAAAGGTTCGGTGAGGCGCAACACGGGAAAGGGCGCATGTGATTTTTTAGTGGCATACGAGGTTCCTATTCAATAACTTGTTTGGGTATAAGTCAAATACCTCCCGCCACTTCTCCATTTGTGAGACATAGAGAGTTCCTATTCAATCGATCATACGACGAAGCACGGGGCAACAACCCTGTGTAGTTTCTACTCTCCGTCTCATTTCCCTTTCAGGGGCAGAGGAAGTTCCTATTGATTTGAGAAGCTAGCTCAATGGAAGAGCGCCTTGGAGGAATCCAAGGAGATTACGGGTTCGAGTCCCGTGCCTTTCACCAATACTTTCCGCCCCGCTTTTTTGCGGCACAGAATGTTCCTATAAAAATGCTTGGTAAGCAGGAGGTCGTGGGTTCAAATCCCACTGCGGAGGGCTTGCACCTCCGTATAGCTCAGTCTGGTAGAGCGCCTAAATAATACATTCCGCCGCTTTTCCAATTTCAATGTGGCAAAAGACGTTCCTATTACTTTGGTTGGTCTTCTATCCTCCAAAGGGATGGAAGATGGGGTTCAAATCCCCGTTAATACGTCTCGCCACTGATTCTTCAGAGGCATATTGAGTTCCTATAAAAAGACACGCAGAGTGATTGGGTTCGACTCCCAACGACGGGGCAAAACCCGTTGTAGCTCAACGGTAGAGCATTTGCCTTACAATACTCATCGCCTCACATTTTTCTGGAGCATTGGAAGTTCCTATTAGCATCTGCGGATGCAATTGACTGTAAATCAATCCAAATACTTCCCGCTCCTTTCCCTTTTCAGGTTGCATAATGGAGTTCCTATCAAACCCTTGGACCTGGGGACAATCAGGTCCACCATGAAAAATCGTACTCCCCGCAACCATAACAAAACAAAGTCGCATAGGCGGTTCCTATAATGGCGAAAGCCAACTTGCTGATAACGAGAAAATACTGCCCGCGACAAACTCTTGACCGCATATGGGGTTCCTATTACGCTTTCTCCACATTTCGGAGGATTCTCCACCTTTCGGGGAATCTAGCAATACCCTTCGCGGAACTTTTCCGTCCGTGTGGACGGTCTAAACGACAACAAAAACCAACCAAAGGGAAAACGACAATGCAAATGCACACTGCACTGATCGACTACTTCAAGAGGGGGTTCATCGCCTCCGACAAGGCGGATAACCGTGACTTCGCCGCCATCAACAAGAAGTCCGTTAAGCTCGGGTACATCATCAGTCCCGAATGCTGCAACAAGTTCGTGGACGAGTGGCTTGACACCCTCACTGCGAATTACAATTCCACTTTCTACAAGGAGTGGAACGATGTGATTTCCAAGTCACGATACGAGATTTTCGTTGACCAGATTCGCCACTATGCCTCTACATACGGAAAGGTGCTTGAGGGCAAGGAGGTAGAGGGGAACGGATGGCTTCCGAACGACGGAGGCATCGTCCCTCGCTTTGAAGACCTCAAGGTCATTGAGCCTATCACGAACGACGAAATGGCCACCAAGTGCTTTGAGGTTCTTAAGGCTGGCATCGCCCTCAAGGATAGCACGATGAAGGTCATGTGCGATTTCTGGTATGCAATTAGGGTTGACGGAATCAACTGGAAGAAGAATGATTTGTCTGAAGCACTTTCTCTTGTGAAGAACAAGGAGGCTATGGCATACCTCTCGCAGAAGATGAAGATTCTTCCTGCAGACGAGTTCGGGATGCTCCGTTGCATTGCCCTTGCTTATGTTGGCAAGCCTGCTCTCATCAAGAGCCGTGCAACGATTGCGACAATCAAGAAGAAGTCCGAAGAGAGCGGTTTCCGCTCTCCGCTCCTTGACCTTGAGGATGTTCAGATTGAGCGCCTTTCCCGCATCTTCCTCCGCTTCAAGCCAATCTTCCTCGCTATGAAGGGCGGTGAGAAGAAGGACAGGAAGGTTGCTGGAATCGTGAATCGTCTCCGCCGTCTTGCGGAGAAGAACCACAAGCCTTTCAAGATTGGGTTCTGGGAGAACATCATAAAGGAAGCACAGCCAGTGGATGAAGTCAAGAAGCGCCTTGGCGAACTTGACAACTTCCGCAAGGTTCGTCTTATGATGCTCTGCAAGGAGCGCATGGACTTCCCGACAACTACCGGTGTGTTCAACATTCGGAACGGGAAGCAGTTCGTCCGCGAGCAGTATTCTCCGAAGTACGACAAGAACTGGATTGCACGTCTTTACTTCCTCCTTGAGGAATCGCTTTGCGAGTCCATCAAGGGCAAGTCCTGCAAGGTCCGTCTGCCGGAGCATTACGAACTTGTACTTCCGACATCGGAGAAGAATTTCGTTGGAAACTTCCCCTACGGAACATCTTTTGGGATGACGAAGAACAATGTCGTTGGCATCTACTGGCGTAACGAATGGGGTACGAGGGACTACGATCTCTCTATGACCGACCTGCGCGGAAATCGTATCGGATGGAACTCGTCATGGTACAATGGGACTCGGAACGGAGACAACAACTCTGTAATCTACTCTGGTGACATCACCAATGCGAATCCAGAGGCTGCTGAACTCCTCTTCATGAGGAACGATGCTCCTGACGGAATTGTGATGGTGAACCAGTATTGGGGTGAGCCTAAGTCTAAGTTCCGCTTCTTCTTCGCCAATGAGTGCCTTGATGTTAACCACATGAAGAACCATATGGTAGACCCGAACAACATTCGGTTTGATACCATGATGGAACATGAGGCTGATGAGACAGGTCGGCAGATGACTATCGGTATGATGCTCGATAATCGCTTCTACTTGATGCAGATGGGGACGGGCAATCGCCGTGTTTCAACAGGCAAGTATGCCCCTGTCATCATCGAAGGTCTGAAGAAGAAAGCCAAGTGCTTCATCGGGCTGAAGGAAATCCTCTATCGTGCGGGGTTTGAGGTTCTTGACAAGGATTCGGAAGAGAAGCCAGATATCGACTTTACGAATCTCGAGAAGGACACTCTTATCAACCTTCTTGCGAAGTAGGGTGACAAAGTTTTGCATACAGGGGTGGTAGGTTCCACCGGCCGAGAGGTTGTGCGACGGCACTTGATTGGGTTCGATTCCCAACGTATGCAATTTCATTGTGAATCGACCGAGGCGAAAAAGTCCTCCTCGGAGTAAACTCAGGCTGCGAAGGGTGTTCCGTCTGTCTTACGGAATGTCGGTGATTGGGAGTCCGTGTTCACAAAGAATCCCATGAGGCAAGAGTTGGTGAAGAGCAGAGTAGCTAATGCGAAAATCTTCATTGACATAGACTTATTTACTTTGCTAGGTCGTTCCCCTCGACCTCCAATGGCAAATGGGAAAATATGGGGACAACTCAGTTCAGAAGAACCTCCTAAGTCAGCACACAGGATTGGGAAACCATAAAAGATGCTGATAGCCAAAGGGTAGCCTTGAAAGGCGAAATCATGCGACCCCAAAAGAGGCCACTGTCACTGTCTTTGACTGTGAGTAGCAGTACCGAGGCATCGGGAAAATACGGCTGCTAAAGCTCTCCGCAAGAGGGATAGACTTAACAATTTCTTCTGTGCGTAAATTCAACAGTCAGAATCCCCGCCGATTCCATTTTCGTATGAAGATGCGATAAGCGAGGAGTTGCTGGTGCGAATCCAGCCGCACAGACCATTTCCTTCCGTGCAGAGAGGGAGTAAAACCTTGACGGCTAGACAATCGAATGACGAGTCTTTTGTGGACAGAACGGGATGATGTCATGACTGACCCTCGTTTCAGTTCGGTTTGAGTTTCAACGACCAAGGCCGTCCCGAAACAATCAATGTGATAATCTAGGAGAGAGCGCACTTCTAGGAATAGACTGGGGAAGTCCTCGTAGCTATTGGACAGCCCTGAAACATGGCACCTGTCAGTAGTCCAGTCGGATGCACGGAAGATTTGATGATTTCCGCTCATGAGCACAATTGGCGAACTTCCTTTCCTCTGTCAGCGCAGTAGGAGGATAAGAGCCTACGATAAGCATGTAAATCGAACAGTAACCCGATTTAGAGCGGGGGCAACCTTCGCATGCGGCGGTCATTGCAAATGTCACGGCAATAAGGGAGAAGGAAGAGCTCAAATCCTTTCCCCAGTGGCCCTATTTCCGCTATGGCATTTTTTGCTATGGCAACCAATGAAGAGAAAAGCGACCTCGAGTTGTATCTTGCTGACGAACCGTATATGCCTGACTTGGCTGAAGAAGACTATACTGCTGCCGCAGTCGTGAAGCCTGCAAGTTTTAGCAATGTCAATGTAACGGAAGAAATGTTCAAAAGCAAAGTAGATGAGGCATTCCGAAAGAGGATGGCTAAGACCTTATCTCCCAAGGCGATTGAGGAATGCATATTAAGTCCAGTATATGCAAGATGCATACAGAACAAGTTCAAGGAAGTGCAGAATGACAACAACAATCTTTCCCTGTCGCAGGAGAAGGTATTGAGGGGACATATCGCTTCGTTGATGCACTGTCTCTTTTTGGTGTTTAGTTGATTTAGATTGCGGGCTGGTGTAAAAGCAGCATAATAGGCTCATACCCTTTAGGAAGCCGTGCGATTCGGTTGCCCGCTACCAATTTTCGCTAGGATGCGGAGAGAAAAACTCCCAGTCTACACAACTCTACTCTGGTGCTGCAGAGGTTAGGCAGACTAGCGAAATCATTTTCCGCCAAGTGAGCGATGGACTATGGAAGATTAAGGTATCGGCCCTTAACTCACTAGTTGAGTCCCGTGTGTCGGTCTGACTAATTGACGTGAAGCAAGATTCTTGGCGGACACTTTTTCGATGGAGTCCACATGGTTGTGTCATAGGTTGATGGCGATGTTGGCGGAAAAGCCGCTCCTGACGGTTGGGGAATGCCTCCTAACGAAACAGCCCCGACCCGAAAAAAGCATACCTTGGAGAGCACGGCAGGCGGTCGAGTATCTTCTGTAACACAAGAAGGGTTAACTTAGTTCCGTCCGCGAAAGTAAATCCAGTAGTCATCGCATAGAGGTGGGGAAAACACTTTCCGTTGACCTTCGTAGTCCCAGTCCGATTCTGGGAGGACTCCGCAATTTAGGAAGGGTCCATGCCTAATGTGCTGAACGACAAAATCGCTCCCGAGAATGTGGAGATGAGAGTAATCAATCGGGCATTTCGCTCCGTATAGAGAGCGGCTTCCTAATGTGCGAAAGCACAAAACTCTAGTGTTCTTTGCGGGGTTCCGACCTACCCCTCTTCCAGAGGGTTGAGTGTCGGGTTGAGCGAGCTAGAGGCGGTATTCGGCAAAAAACACTAGCCGACCCTGTCATAGGATGCGGAGGTAGGGGGAGCTCACCCGAAACCGAATCGGCAGCCCCGCTCCATTTCTCTTTCCATTCATCGGTGCAAACGTTTGAGTTGGTGGATACATATGACAATTCCTTTTCGGAGACGGGTGATTGGTTTTAGGCTTGCTATTGTCTAATTGCACCTACGGCGGCCGATTCAATTTATAGGCGGAGATGTGGGTTCGAGCCCCACCATGCTACCCGAAAGGGTAGCCTCGTCTAATAGGAAGGATACCGCCTCCCATCTAAAAAATTCAACGTCCAATTGTTGTCACCCCCCTTTACAGCCATGCCAATTCTGTGGTATAATTTTCTTTGCTTTCGGACAGGAAGGACAAGACGATGCAACGAACGAAAAAGACAGCAAAGCCTATATCCCAAAAGGCATATCCATGGCGGAAGAACAAGAAGAAATGGACTGACACTCTCTTTGAAAGCAAGCTTCTTTCCAATCCATCTTTGATGACTAATGCAGAACTTGCAAAGGCATTAGAAGAGCATCAGGAGTGGCGAAGAGGGGAAGGTAAATACTTCTGGAAAGATGACCCCATAAAGGAGAAATCAGAGACTGATGCTCCATTCTCTCCCGCTATCCTATCCAATCTGATTATGGAGACGATTGCTCGTCTTAAGATTGGCGGAGACTTGGCAATGGGGAGATTCAAGGATCATGTTTGAAGGAATCAACAACCCATTAATTCTCGCTGCTACTAGCGATATTCATGGACACTTAGAGGGCATACAGGAAGTATGCTTTTCGAGAAATGTTGACATACTTGTAATAGCAGGAGACATCGAGCCAGCAGACCTCTTTACTAGCAAGCCTTACTGGTTTGAGCGCAAGTTCTTCCCGCTTATATCGAAACTAAATTGTGAAGTGGTAGCGATTCCTGGCAATCACGACTTCTATCTGTCTAGCAAGTATAAAGCAATCAAGAGAGGCGAATACTCACGTGTTCCAAAGAACTTCCATCTTCTGATTGACGAGGAAGTGACGATAAAAGGCATAAGGTTCTATGGCACTCCTTGGGTGCCATACATAAACGGAAGATGGTGCTTTGAAGCTGATGATGAAGACCTTGCAGACAGGTTTTTGCAGATGCCTGCAAGAGTAGATGTTCTCATAACACATTCTCCGCCTCTAATGAAGTATCATGAGGCTGACATGAGTCTAGACTATCCTCCTGAATATCGTCGTCACTTCGGGAGCAATAGTCTTGCTAGAGTGATTGATGCTAAAGCACCTAGGATGGTTGTCTTTGGCCATATCCATAGCGGCAACCATAGATGCACTACGCTGCATGCGAATCTCGAAAACTCAATAGTCCATATGTGGAACGTATCCCGAGTGAACGAAGAATACAATATCGCATATAAGATAAAATTGCTAGAACTAAACCCAAACAGTATAAGGGAGATGTCGTTTAATGAGCCATTTCCGACAGGAAAGGACAAGGTGGTGGGGTAATGGCTATTTCTGAAGAACAGAAGGAAGAGGTAAGAGCAAAGGTTGACATAGCCGACCTTATATCCTCTTATGGATTCTCATTAAAGCCAAGAGGAAGCGAACTTTGGTGCTGCTGCCCATTTCACAACGAAAAGACCCCTAGTTTCAAGGTGGATGTGACACGTGGCACATATCACTGCTTCGGCTGCGGTGAGAGTGGGGATGTGTTCTCTTTTGTGATGAAGCAGGAGGGGCTTTCTTTTGGAGATGCGATACGGAAGCTCGCAGCATCTGTCGGGATAGAACTTCATGCGGCAGAAAATCCAGCAGTGAAGACTAGGAAACGGCTCTATGCAATCATGTCGGAGCTAGCCTTAGACTTTAACAAGATGCTCAAGTCTACACGATGCAAGGATGCTGACATAGCAAGAGAATATATTAAGGGGAGGGAACTAGATGCAGCCATAGTGGACAAGTTCCTCATAGGGTATGCTCCGAAAGAGGTGGACAAGATTCTAGCATGGGCTGGGAGACACGGATACTCATATCAAGACCTCGCAGCAGCGGGAATAATAAAGGTTAGCGGTACTGCAAGCCGTCCACCATATTTCTATTTCGCGAATCGTCTCGTGTTCGCAATCAAGGATAAGAATGGGCAGGTGGTGGCTTTCTCTGGGCGCCAGTTGGTTGAAGACAAGAAAAGCGGGAAGTACGTCAACTCGCCAGAGACGATGATATTCAAAAAATCAAGAACATTCTTTGCATTCGACGAAGCCCGCAAGAACATCGTGAGGGCTCCGAACAGAGAAGCGATAATATGCGAGGGGCAGATAGATTGCATACGGCTTCATGCAAATGGGTTCAATACGGCTATAGCTCCATTGGGTACAGCGTTCACGGAAGACCATGCCGTTATGCTCCATAGGGTTGCCGACAATGCCCTTCTGTGTTTCGACGACGATGGTGCGGGGCACAAGGCAACGATAAAAGCCGCACAGTTGCTTCTTGCCGAGGGTATGCCAATCAGAGTGCTGGCCCTTCCAGATGGAGACGATCCAGATTCCTATATCTTGAAACATGGGAAGGACTCTTTTTCTAACCTCATAGCTTCCAATGCTGAATCTATCGTTCAGTTCCAGATAAGAGCGGCGAGAGCAGCGGAGCAGAATCCAGATGAGACAAATGCAGCAGTGCGGATTACTAGAGCCGTACTAGAGACTATAGCGAAATGCAAAGACAAGGTACATCGTTCATTGCTTCTTAAGGAGGCAGCAAAACGATTAGGAGTCGAGTATTCTACCTTGGCTAGTGAGATTGCTAAGACAACGAAAGCAGAAGAGGAAGACCAGAGCAAATCGGCGGAACAGCTCATAGAGCCGATTGTTGCTGGTAATGCCGCCGATGTGAATGCACCTCCTTCCGTAACCGAAGGGGCTTTGATAAACTTTCTTCTCAATAAGAAGGGGGATGTAACCGTCAAGTCTTGCTTGGAAAAATTGATTCCAATTGAAATCATCGGTTCCAACACTTCTAGGAAAATTATCAAGAGCATATTGTACTACAAGGAAAGCGAGACAGATAGCATCAGGGAAGCCGTAGAATCGTTGTCTACAGATGAGTACAAGTCGTTCATAACGATAATGTCTAACTTTGATTCCTCAGACTTCTCTACTGTCTCAGACAAAATACGGATGTTGTATTTTGCGAGACAACTCTGGCATGACTATCTTACACGGCTTCTCATAAGAATCGGGAATGGGGGAGAGGATGTAGCTATTGTTGTCAATGCGATAAAGGTTCTGCATACGGCAACGGCAAAGGGCATAGTGAATCTTATTCGTTCGTTCCCAATAAACAAGTTTGCAAAGGTGGCATAGTTTATGAAAAGATTCTTTGCTTCAGTTCTCCCCGCATTTCTGCTTGCTGTTTCTGTCGGACAGATTTATGCTTTCACTAACTTCTCTTCGGAGATAGCATCTTACATAGGGGAGACGCAGCAGGCGGTGCAGTTCGCATTCTCATTGGGGATATTCTTTCTAGGGATGGGGGCTGCATTCTTCGGTAAGATTGTGGAGAAGAACATTCATCGTTCCACCATGATAGGAATGGCTCTATTCATAACGGGACTAGCCGTAACCTCTGTCGGAATATACTTCAAGTCACTCTGGTCTATCTATCTTGGCTATGGTTTTCTTCTAGGGCTAGGGACTGGAGTTATCTATATAACCCCAGTGAAGACGATGATGCTATGGTTCCCAGACAATAAGGCCATCGCCGCCGCAGTCCCAATCATTTCATTTGGGTTGGGTTCTACTCTTTCGACAATCATATACAAAGGGTGTTGCGGAATCGGAGGACTTTATGACTTGTTCAATGTAGCAACCGACAGCAAGGGAATGTTTTTCGTGATGATGTCTTTTGCCGTCATCTACCTTGTCACGATGGGTATTGCATCTACGATGCTTCGGAAGCCAGATGCAGCCAATAATGCAGACATAGTTAATCCGAAAATCAGTTCTTTCTCTTATGTTCGCTTGCTAGGTGATAGGTTCTTTCTGCAGTCTTGGCTTTTTATGTTCCTTAACATCTCTGCTGGTCTCTGTCTAATCCCATTGGCAAAGCAGATGATGGATGCCCCAGACATAGGTTATCGTGCATCTACTATCACCTTGGTGATAGGGCTATGTGGACTAATGAATGGCGGAGGTAGGTTCTTCTTTGCATGGTGGAGCGATAGACTGACTATTAGGAAGCATATCCTAATTTATATATCTCTTATCTCATTCTTGACGATGGCGGTTAGCCTTAAGTTCGCCGTGGTAATAGGCATAGCCCTACTCATCATAAATGCCTGTTATGGTGCGGGATTCTCCGTCATACCGGGTATTTTGGCAGACCACTATGGCATGTCGGACATATCTAAGATCCACGGAGCGGTTCTGTCTGCATGGGGAGTGGCAGGCCTTGTCGGGAATCAGGCGGCACTCTATGTTGGAAGCAATTTTGGAGGGTATAAGGCCGTCATAAGTATGCTTATCATTGTCTATTTGTTGAATATGCTAAACTCTGGGTATATGCTAAAGAAGCACGAAAGATGAGGTTTAACTGCAAGGCAAATATTGGTAAGGCAAGGAGCGGCAAAAGAGTATGGCGGACAACTACTATAGTTTCGTGTTCGATGAGAGAGCAAGAACTGAGAAGTTCTACAAAGACCTTTCAGATGACGACATAACATATCTTGAGGCAGCCGCTAGGCATGACTACGAAACTACTTCAACCCTCCTAGACAAGTATTTCAGGCAGAAGATGCCTGACACAAGGGCTAAAAAGGTAGTATGGCGTAGAGACAACAAAAGGGACATCTGGGTATACCAGATTCACCGAAAGAACAAGTCTGATGCAGGTTGGCTTGGAGAGGGAGTCTATTTCTACGGAGCAGAAGAGGAAGCATGGAAGGCCGTGGAATACGGATATTGGATGCAGGGCTTCTACATCAATGTGACAGCCCCATTCATTATGGACAGAGACCTGCATGATGCAGTCATTCATGCTAATGACGGAAAGGTATCCGCGAGACTTACCGCATACCTAGGTGGAGGGAAGTTGAAGATGGATGGAGTGTTCTGGGCTGGCGACATGCGAGAAGAGTGGTGCATTTTCGATGCAAAGCAGATGAAGAGGGCAGAAGTAACCAGAGATAATGAGGGTAGGGTTATCCCTCTGTCTCGCAGATTCGATTTGGACAACCCAGACAATCGGTATTAATAGGATTTTCAAACAGGAGAAAGACTATGGCAGACAATTACTTTGATTACCTATATGGCGTAAACGGCAAAGAGGAGAAAACCGTGACGGATGAGAAGCCGACTCCCCCCGATACTGTGGCGCAGGATGAGGCTATCGGCAAGCCGTGGACGCACCGCATTACTATTTACTGTGCAAATCCATCAAAGGATTTCCTTGATGGGCTGAAGCAGAATGAGTGCGTTGTTGCGGTCTATGAGAAAGCAAAGGAAACCGAAAGCGCTCCTGCCGACAAGACCGAATCTAAGGCGGACGACGCCCCTTCCAACGAATAGAATAGGCTCCGGGAACTTTTAGTCTCGGAGCTTGCCTTTGTCCCGCAAAAGCGGAGCAACGGTGTCCCCCACTATGTCCAGAAAGGTTTTAGACAAATGAACATCATCAAGAGAAACGGCGAGGAAGCGGCATTCAACAAGGCTAAGATAGTGGCCGCTATATCCAAGGCGAACAAAACCGTAGCGGATAGCGAACGGTTAACGGTGGAACAAATTAACGGGATAGCGGAGCATATACAGGAATATGCAAAGGAAGTAGGAAGGGCTTTGTCTGTAGAGGAAATCCAGGACTTAGTAGAGACGAAGATACAGCAATGCGGTGCTTTTAATGTAGCTAAAAACTATATCAAGTATAGGTTCACACGAGAACTCCAAAGGCGGAAAAACACAACGGATGACAATATTCTATCGCTTGTCGGGAACTCTAACGAAGAGGCGAAACAAGAGAATTCCAACAAAAACCCAACTATAGCATCGACACAACGGGACTACATCGCTGGTGAAGTAAGCAAGGATATTTCAAGGCGGATTCTTCTCCCAGAGTGCGTGACTAAAGCACACGACGAAGGTATTATCCACTTCCACGACCTCGATTACTACATTGAAAAAATTTTTAACTGCTGTTTAGTGAATCTGGAGGATATGCTTCAGAACGGGACGGTAATATCTGGGACGATGATAGAGAAGCCGCATTCGTTCTCCACAGCCTGCAACGTGGCAACACAGATTATAGCACAGGTTGCCTCTAACCAATATGGTGGACAATCAATTTCTCTTACTCATCTTGCACCCTTTGTAGATGTGTCCCGACAGAGAATTAGGAAGGAACTTCAGAAGGAATTTGAACTGCTAGGAGTTACAGATGAGGGTAAATTCAATACTATCTTGGAAGATAGGGTTAGAGAGGAAATCAAGAGGGGAGTACAGACTATCCAGTATCAGGTCATCACTCTGATGACTACCAATGGGCAGGCTCCGTTCATTACAGTTTTCATGTATCTTGGGGAAGCCCGTAATGAGCAGGAGAAGAAAGACCTTGCGATTATCATAGAGGAAGTCCTAAAACAGAGGATAGAGGGTGTGAAGAATGAGAAGGGCGTCTGGATTACGCCTGCATTCCCGAAGCTCATATATGTACTTGAAGAACAGAACATTACAAAGGGTGCTCCATACTGGTATCTCACGGAACTTGCCGCCGAATGCACCGCTAAGAGGATGGTTCCTGACTACATCTCAGAGAAGATAATGAAGCGGCTGAAACTCTCAAAGGGCGAGACTGTAGGCAACGGAGACGTATATACCTGCATGGGTTGCCGTTCGTTCCTTACGCCAGACAGGTCTGGAAACGGGTTTGACAATGTTTCAAAGGCAAAAAACTATGAGACTGGCAAGCCAAAGTATTATGGGAGATTTAATCAGGGTGTGGTGACAATCAACCTTCCCGACATTGCACTTTCGGCATGTGCTGAGACTAAGGAAGGCGACAATCCAATGCTTCCGTTCTGGAACATCTTTGATGAGCGGATGGAACTTTGCCATGTTGCATTGCAGTGTAGGCATGAACGCCTTAAGGGGACGCTTTCCGATACGTCGCCTATCCATTGGCAGTACGGAGCACTTGCAAGACTGAAGAAAGGCGAGAAGATTGACAAGCTCCTTTATGGCGGATATTCTACAATTTCTCTTGGGTATGCAGGACTTTGGGAGTGCGTGTATGCCCTTATAGGAAAGAAACTTACTGAACCAGAGGGCGAGGAACTTGGCTTAGAGATTATGAGGAAGCTCAATGAGTACACGGCAAAGTGGAAAGCAGCAGAAGATATTGACTACTCGCTCTACGGGACTCCTTTGGAATCGACAACCTACAAGTTTGCAAAGGCATTGCAGAAGAGGTTCGGAATCGTGAAGGGCGTCTCCGACAAGGGTTACATTACGAATAGTTACCATATTCATGTGACTGAGAAGATAGATGCATTTAGGAAACTCGCATTGGAGGCAAAGTTCCAGCAGTTGTCTCCAGGCGGGGCTATTTCGTATGTTGAAGTGCCGAATATGCAGAACAATGTTGCTGCCATACTTTCCATGATGCAGTTCATGTACGACACGATTCTGTATAGTGAAATAAACTCAAAGCATGACTACTGCCAGAAGTGCGGATATGATGGAGAAATTGAAATCAAGGAGGATACAAACGGCAAACTCATTTGGAAGTGTCCGAACTGCGGGAACGAAGATCAGAACACGATGAATGTTGCAAGGCGTACATGCGGATACATTGGTACTCAATACTGGAATCAGGGAAGAACGCAGGAAATAAGAGAACGAGTGATCCATGTGGATTGACAGAAAGAATCTTAATTAGTATTATATCAATGTCCCTAAAGATTAGCTACCTTTAGGATGGCTAACGGCAAGTTCCGCAACTGTCTTGCCGTTGGCCTAAATCAAAGTTCAGTTGCTCAAAGGAACAGTTGCAATGGAAGAAGTTTTTTTAGAAGATGAAGAAACTGGATATTTAGTCTCTAATATAGGAAGGGTTGTAAGCAAGAGAGGTAAGATACTTAATTGCAGGCCCTATGATAATGGATATGTAGTAGTAGGCTACTGGGATAGTATAAGACATGTACATTCTAGTATAGGTCTCCATAGGTTAGTTGCACGTAATTTTATATCTAATCCATGCGGATTACAACAGATCAATCATAAGGATGAGAATAAGGCGAATAATAGACTAGATAATTTGGAATGGTGTGATTCTTGCTATAATCAGAGGTATGGCACAACTAATAGTAGAAGACTGAAAACGCGGACAGATAAAGGCTGTAAGAATGCATGCAAGCACATTATATTGGTGAAAGGTGAAGAAACCAGAGTATTTAGTTCAATCCATGAAGCAGCTTCTGTATTGGGATTACGACAGGCACATCTTAGTAGCATGGTATCAAAGAAAAAAGGACATCGGTCAGTCAATGGGTGGAAATTACCAGAAGATAGATTCTTTTCTAAAGAGAAGCCAATTACGATTATAGATATTTCAACAGGAAATAAAAAAGAATTTCCTTCATGTACTGATGCGGCGCGATTCTTACAATGTGATAGTTCTAATCTAATCCGTATCCTTAAAAAGGATAATGGGACTAGAAGTTATAAAGGATGGAGGTTAGCACAATGAAAGTGGCAGAAATAAAAGGATGTGACATAGCAGATGGATATGGCGTACGTGTTGGATTGTATGTAAGCGGATGTTCCAGGAAGTGCCGTGGCTGTCACAATATGCAAGCTCAGTCTTTTGACTACGGGAAGCCTTTTAATAGAGCAGTCAAAGAAGAGATTCTTTCCTTAGTAGGGAAACCATACTGTGCAGGATTATCGGTGTTGGGTGGCGAGCCAATGGAAGGAGATAACCGCAAGACGGTAATATCGCTCTGCAAAGAGGTGAAAGAGAAGTTCCCCGACAAGGATATCTGGATGTGGACTGGGTACAGATATGAGGAGCTTCTCGCAGATGAAACGGCAAGGGAGATATTTGACTACATAGACTATGTAGTAGATGGGCCTTTTGTAGAGGAGATGAAGGACTTGTCGCTACGGTTTTGCGGGAGTAGCAACCAGAGGATTTTGAAGTTGCACCCTATGGTGGAAGAACTTCCAAACCATAATTAGCATCAATGTGTCCCCTCGGCATTTCCTAGAGATTGAAGAGGAAATGTAGATGAAGAAGAAATGGTTTCGAACTGTACTGATGGCTGGCGGAGTTGCTGCTCTTGCCGCTGGCACAGCAGTTACTGTCGCAGTATTGAGGGGAAGAGATACTGGCATCATTACTGTTAGCAATGTGTTAGAACTAATAGATGCGGTTGCTACTGGACGGCAGGGTGATACTATAATTGTAAGTGAGGTAGGTTCGCCTTATCATCTCGATGAGCAACCTTGCATGAGTAGGGTTGGACATTTATATATTACAAAAGGACTAAGCCTTAGAGGGAGGACGGGGAGACCGGAAGATGTTGTATTAGTAGGTTCCACGAATAGGCTCATATACATAAATGCCCCCGGATGCAAGATTAGTAGCATGATGCTTATTGGTGGGAACTGCATCAATAACATAAATACAACAAACAAGCCCAAGGATTCTCTATGGGGAGGAGGAATATATTTAGGACTAGCATCAAACGAATGTAGGATTGCCAACTGCATATTTACTAACAACACTGCTTTTAGAGGCGGAGCAATTGCAGCGCTCAAATCTTCTGACAGCACTTCTACTATAGTAGGGTGCAAGTTCTTTGGGAACAAAGCCATGTCTCATGGTGGAGCTATCTACAATGGGAGCAGAGTCTATAGCGCCCTATTCGCAGGGAATGTGGCCCAGACAAACGGCGGTGCTATTGCAAACGGATATGTAGAAGATAGTGTTAGCAAGGGGAATAAGGCCAGAAAAGGGAGCGACCTGTCTGAATGTAAAGCATATAGATATGTATTATCTGATATTGGAGAACCGAATATCAGCAGGTTCTACAATTGTGAGATTGACAGAGGTCGGATTATATCCACGAATGGAATAGTGTTTACGGGTTTTTTCGATGTAAGGAATTCACTAGTAGCGGACGGGAAAGATATAATCTTGGCCAAAAACTTGGAATACAAAGGAGAAGAAGAACCAAGGATCTTATGCTCTACTATAGTAAGCAATATCGGATATAGATTAATATCACCTCCTATAAACTATGATCCAGGGATGTCGGCTAGTCTCATCATCTCAAACTGCCTATTCTATGGCAATAGCATTGAGGGGATGAAGGTCAACAAGGAGGCTGCTACGAATGGGACATATAAGACGATGCAATTGACAAAAGGGCAGCGGCTTGTAGCATTTGGGTGGGACGGGTATTTCCCAGAAAGAGGAACAAAAAACTATTATAAATCATATAATCAAGAGGAATACCCAGACGGCTATAGCATCTCTCTTGACATAGAAGCATTGGATGAAAACTATAGAAGTGTAACAACTCAAGTTTCGGATGGGTATCAACCGGCAACATACTCTTTGACATGGAGGGAATATTATTATGCGCTAGGATGGGATGGAGTTAATAAGATGACATTTCAAGTTAAGTATCGTGAGGCCGCCCTATCACCATTGTCTGCCGGCTCTTTAAGTTCCTTGAACGATTACATAAGTAGCAGTCTAACGTGGGATCAGTTTTATAGGGATAACGGATGGGATGGAATAGGAGACTTTATTGGGACTCTCAATTATGACATAAGCAAGAAAGACCTACAATATCTGAAACTATCAAATAGCATAGCAGGAATAGAGGATGGAGGTGATTCGACTTTGGTCAACACCTATGTGTATGATAGGGCAATCTTCAATCCGAAGTTCGCATTGAGCCTTGATGCTAGCAATCCCTATGCAATCGACAAGTCTTCTCCTGCTTGCCACTTGAGTTTTGGCAGCTTAATAGAGCAGATACCAATTGATAATTGGATGCTCAACTCAAAAGATTTACGTGGTTCTCCAAGGACATATGGTGGCGGACTTGACATAGGAGCCTATCAGGCAGCAGTGTTCTACCCCTTCGTGATGTTTATTCGCTAAAATTTTTTCTATCCCCTATTGAAACCCGGAACGAGGGTGTGGTATAATATCCCGCGTCAAGGACAATAGGCGATGAGAAGAAAAAGCAGACACAAAAGGCATATTGAACTTCTAAACAAGTTAGTTAAGAAGACTGACTACTATATTGCCCATGTTTGGAATGGGCAAGGGATATCGTTACATGGTAAGATTGACAATCTTGGCCGACAAAGGTTTGTTCGGTTTGGAGATTGCACACAAGAGTGGCATACCCCTTGGCTTAGACATTATTCTGTTGCTGGAAAGGTTTATTTTGCTTTAATGCCTAGAACAAAGGTTCGTTTTGGGATTGTCCTCACAGGGTGGAACGAACTGAAATGGTTTGTTCAAGAAGAGATTGCAAAGAAGGAGCGCAATGAGACGGACAAAGGATCTTTGTGACAACAACTGCAATGAATGCGAGGCAATCCAGAACAAGCAAGTTGCTTTGCTTCTTAATGTGTTGGCATTGCGGTTTGGTGGTGAGGTGTGGGGTATAACAAACAGAATCTGCCCAAATCTGACTTGCTGCCCGATATGTCACATAGATGACTTCTGCCACGATAGCCCAGATGCTAAAAGCGGAATAATCTGCATAGATGCATTGGGGCTGGAGAATGAGACTTGCGAAGTGGCGACAGAGGCTTTGAAGGTTTTTGAGGCTATCAAGAAGGAAAAAGCGGAATGCGAATCCAAGGGCTAATCAGAAAGCTTCGGGAAATCAAGGAAAAGTATGGCAATGTTGAAGTAGTCACATTGCAGCAAGGTGAGTTTGCACCACCTAATCCCTCATGGCTAATTGATGGGGGACGATGGAGCCTAGAAGGATTTTCAAACGATTTCGGGGAACAAAAGAGAATTGTACTATAAAGGAGAAGAAAAATGGCTAGAAAACTAGCGAGCATAGTAGAGATTGAATCGTGCGACCCGATTCCAGACACGGAACGTCTTTCAGTCGCAACGATGAAGGGCAAGGGATGGAAGGTAGTCACTGGGCGTGATGAGTTCCATCGCGGCGACTTAGCCGTGTACTTCGAGATTGACAGTTACCTCCCAAGTGAAGATGAGCGGTATGCTTTTCTCAAAGATCGTTGCTTGAAGCGGTTTGTTTCGAAGAGCGGAAATGTCCTCCGTGAGGGAATCCGCATCAAGACGATTAAACTCCGTGGAGTCATATCGCAGGGGCTTCTGATGCCGCTTTCCGCTTTCGTTGGCAAGGAAATCCTCGTCAAGAATCATCTTGCAAAACCAGAAGATGTTATTGCAGAGGATGGGAAGCCAGTATCGCAGGAAGAGTTGGCGGATGTATATATCAGCACTCTCTACTACCTCAAGGACATAACAGAAGAGGGTGGAGCCCCTACTATCAAGGAGGTAGAGGTCGGAGTTGACTCCGATTTGACTGAACTTCTTCATGTTGAGCACTATGATGAAGTGAAGGAGTCTTTGCAGCCGCAGATGGGGTGTGCAATCTCTGCGGATGCGCTGGGCAACTTCCCTTCCGCTTTCGTGCCGAAGACAGATGAGGAGCGTATCCAGAACCTTGGAGACTGGTTCGAGACCATGAAGGGGCGCAAGTGGCAGGTGACTGTCAAGGCAGACGGAACGAGTTGCACAATTGCTTTCTCCCCGAAGATTGACTTTGATAATCCTCAAATCGTGTGCTCGAGGAATCTTCGCCTTAAGAGTGTAACTGCCGCAGGAGAGGTGCCTGTTTACTGGCAGGTTGCTGAAAAGTATAAAATTCTCGAAAAACTTTCAGAGGCTCTTGTTGGAGGCATGGAATATGCTCTACAGGGAGAGGTTGTCGGCCCCGGAATCCAGAAGGACAGGAACAAGGAAAGCGAGTACATGTTCAAGTGCTTCCGCATCTATGACATCGCAAACCAGAAGTTCCTCAATCCGAATGAGACGGTTGCTTTCTGCAAGGAGTTCGATATTCCGCATGTAGAAGTCCTCAAGACGGATTTTCCGTTCTTCGATGAGATTACGACGATGGAGGATGCCTTGAAGTTTGCGGAGGGCAAGACAAAGGAAGGGAATGAGCGTAAGGGAGTAGTCTGCAAGACATGCGACGATGGCCTGTATGCGAGCTTCAAGATTGTGAGCAACAAGTACCTGATGAAACAGGAAGACTAACCTATAGGAGACTACGGATGAAGAAGAAGCAAAATAATTCTCCGCTGACGGAGCCCCAGATAGCCAAACTTGGCGAGACTCTTGCGAAAGGAATTTTCAAAGGGATTTCGCAGGACACATTCAAGTCGTTTGAAGTGAAGGATGCTATAGATACCATCTCCACTCTGATTTCAGAGAGGGAGAAGTATCACGGCTACCTTGACGAGTTGAGGGCGAAGCATAAGAAAGATTATGAGTACAGCAAGCGATACTTCAATGCGAAGACTAAGGCTAGCAACAAGTCAGTAAAGGGAATCGTGAAGATTCTCAATGCCTATGATTCGGATAGTCTGATTTCCCTATATCTGTTCTTGAAGGAACTTCCTACCCGAAGCAATTGCATTGCAATCTACAGGCGGATAATAGCGGAGGCGAACAAAGACTGGGGTTCTCCCTCTTACATCGTCAGGAATGTCCTTAATGGAACTAAGCAGGAACTCGTTTCTAAGAGGTCCAAGGCTTACCAGAAGATTGCGGCTGCCGTAGAGAAGACAAAGGAGAAGTTCGGGAAGGGCAATAGGCATCTGCATCTGTCTGGGGTTGTAAGCGTCCGTGACGGAGACCATTACATAGCATTCGTGAGCGGAGGGAACAACGGTCATAGCAACTGGCGAGCTTACTTCGAGAGCATGATGATGATACTTGAAGAGTGCAAGCATGCCTGGATCATTGACATAGACAATGACTGCTGCGATGATGTACATTATGCGCTCATAGGATTTCGCATTAGCAACAAAACAAAAACAAGAAAGGAAAACTAATGTTCGAGAAGACAATGGACTTTTCCGAAGCCTTGAAGAACCTCAAGGCGGGGAAGAAGCTAACAAGGAAGGGATGGAACGGAAACATCGTTTCTTTCGACCCTAACATGTACATCTGGCTTGAACCTTCATGCAAGATTCCGAGGATGGATGCGATGAGCGAAAACCTCAAGTCCGCATTCGGGCGCAATGCCTCTATGGAGAAGTTGGGGACATTCATCATGAAGACCCGCGACAACAAGTTGATGGTTGGATGGCTTGCCACGAACACGGACCTTTTGGCCGAAGACTGGGTTGTGGTAGAATAGCTATTTCTGGTTGAACAAATCAAACAAGAAAGGTAAAAAACAAAAATGCACACACTAGTATTCGCTGCTGCAGATGCGGCATCGTCAACAGGCGGTTTCCCTTGGGGAATCGTTGGTATCGCTATTGGGGTTCTGTTCCTCATTGGCGTGTTCGCGCTCGGGTATTGCAAGGCACCGCCCGATAAAGCCTATATTATATCCGGTCTCCGAAAGCGGACTCTCATCGGGAGGGCTGGTTTTAGGATTCCGTTCTTCGAGCGCCTTGACGTGGTGACGCTCGAACTCATTCAGGTTGACGTGAAGACGAAGCAGAAGGTCCCCAACAAGGACTTCATCAACGTCAATGTGGATGCAGTCGTGAACATCAAGGTGAGCCGTGAAGAGCAGATGCTCGCACTTGCGGCGATGAACTTCCTCAATGCCTCACCAGAATACATTAGCGAAAATGCCAAAGAAGTTCTCGAAGGCAATATGCGTGAGATTGTTGGTGAAATGACAACCAAGGAGATGGTTCTCAATCGCCAGCAGTTTGCAGAGGCGGTAAAGAAGAATGCCGCACCCGACTTGGAGAGGATGGGTTTGGAAATCGTCTCGTTCAATGTCCAGAACTTCACGGACGATGACAAGGCGATCGAGAACCTTGGTATCGACAACATTGCAACCATCTCCAAGGATGCGGCAATCGCTCGTGCGAATGCGGAGGCGCAGGTGGAGCAGGCCAAGGCAAAGGCTGCAAAGGAAGCCAATGATGCCCGCGTAGCGGCCGAGACGGAGATTGCGATTCGCAACAACGAACTCGAAATCAAGAAAGCCGACCTCAAGAAGCAGGCCGACATTCAGATTGCGATAGCAGAGGCCGCCAAGGGAATCCAGGCGGAAGAACAGCGTAAGATTCTCGAAGCAACGAAGGGTGATGCGAGCATCATAGAACTCGAGAAGAAGACCGAACTCTCGCAGAGGAAGGTGGCAATCACCGAAAAGGAACTCGATGCCGAAATCCGCAAGAAGGCGGAAGCGGAGAAGTTCGCCGCACAGCAGGAGGCCGATGCTCGTCTCTACACCACACAGAAGAATGCGGAGGCGGAACTTGCTGAGCGAACCCGCAAGGCTGAAGCCGTCCAGATAGAGGCGGAGCGCGAGGCTGATGCTACAAAGGCCGCTGCGGATGCCGCACTTTTCCAGCAGGCGAAGGAAGCAGAGGCGAAGCAGATTGCAGCAGAGCGCGAAGCCGCCGCAATCAAGGCAATCGCAGACGCCAACAAGGTGCAGGGTGAGAATGAGGCTTATGTCATCAAGGCGAAGGGCGATGCGGAGGCAGAGGCTATCCGCGCCAAGGCAATCGCAGAGGCAGAGGGTCTGGAAAAGAAAGCCGATGCCATGGCGAAGTACGGAGAAGCGGCAAAGATGGACTTGCAGTTGCAGGTAGCAAAGGAGTTCGTCAAGGTTCTCCCCGCAATCGCAACTGGAGTGGCTTCCGCTTACACGAAGGTCGGAAACATCACGATGTATGGCGATCAGTCAGGGAAGATTGCCGCAGGGGTTATCGACCACACCACGCAGTTGTTCGATGGACTTTCCAAGTCTCTTGGCTTTGATGTGAAATCCGCAATCGGAGGAGCACTCGCAACCAAGTTGCTTGGGAGCAACGGCGGCGATTCCAAGAAGAAGGCTTAACCGCCCCAGCCCCTATCGGTTGAGAATGAGGAGAGCGACCGATAGGGGCTTTCTCTCACAATAGAAAACACGAGGAAGATGCCGAATCTTCATTCGGCATAAGAATCGGGCAGTAGAAATAAAAAAATGAAGAAATTCTGTCATTCTTTTTATCCGCAGGCATATCATAGAGTGTTCGCTTAATAGTGAAGCGTTATCATGCTAACCTACAAGACAAAACTGATTTTCGAGTCTCAGAAGGTTAAAGACTTCTGGAAGGAGCAGATGTGTTTTGTTCGGGACTGCTACAACTTTGTATCAAAGATAGCCTTTGAAGAGAAAATCCCATTAAACATCAAACTCTATCATGCAAGGCTCTATAGGGCTGAAAGGGAAGCATTTCCCGCTCTTCCGGCCCAGATGTGCATCAAGGTTTATAAGCAGGTGCTGGCGAACTATCGCACGGCAAGAGAGAACAATGTGGAACTAGTGAAGCCGTTGGAGATGAAGAGACCTTCAATCGGGCTTGACAAGCGACTTTATTCCAGAATGACAAGGGAATCGTTCTGCCTATCCAATGGGGACGGAAACAGAAGATCGGAAGTCAAGTTCGTTCTCTATCCAAAGTTCAACGAGATGGCGGCGAAATACAGAATGTGCGATCCTATTCTTCAATACGATGAGAGGACTGATACCTTCTATGCCTGCATACCATTCTTGGCTATAGAAACCACTCCTTGCCCTGAAGAATACCTTGGAGTGGATTTGGGCATCAAGAGGATTGCGACACTTTCAGATGGAACGGCGATAACAGACAAAGCATATCTAGCAAGACGGCGCAGAATCCGCCACAACAAGCGGATATTCCAGAGGCACAAGTCCCATTCCCATTCCGCAAGGAGGAAACTGAAAAGACTTAGGCGGAAGGAGTTCAACTACTCAAAGGAGTTCTGCCACAAGGTAGCCAATGAGATTCTTTCCCACCACGGTTCTGTCATCGTGATGGAGGACTTGTCTAAAATCAAGCAGACGACATCGAAAACGAAGGAAGGGTTCAAAAAGAAGCGGCACAACAACATGATGTCGCAAGTTCCCTTCTCCCACTTGAAGCAAATTTTAACCTACAAGGCACCACTCCTGGGCAAGAGAGTGGAAACAGTTTCGCCCCAGTACACGAGCCAGATTGATTGCAGAACAAAATCCAAGGAAGGGTGTATTAGAAAGGGGTGTAGGTTGTACACGGCGGACGGCAAGGTGTTTGATGCGGACTGGAATGCCGCAATCAACATCGCCAACCGCAAACACCCGACTCCGTTCGGCTTGCCGCTAGACGGCACGCTGAACTTTGTCGGCAGGCATCGTCAACAGGTCGATAGTAGGAAGGGGCAACCCGACCTGCAAGCCGCCATGTCTTCAGCATGGAGGTAGTTGACAATGAACAACCCAAAGTACAAGAAGCTGGCGAAGTCAGAAACCGATGCGATGAATCGGTTTCGGAGACTAAATCCTAACAAATACCATAATGCGCCCAATGTATATTGGTCGGTTATTTGGATATCCATTGGCATTATTTTCATCACAAAAGGGATTGTAAGAATCATCTGGAGACTATTACATTGAACCTATTCGATTTAGCAAGAGTGCCGCTTTATTCGGTTATGGCTGACAATGGCACTGTCATTGTGTTTGACACAGAGACTACGGGATTAACCGACAACGACGACGTGGTGCAGTTGGCGGTTGTGGCAATGAGGAAGAGGAAAGAACTCTTTTCCAAGGCAGTTTACCTAAAAAATCAAGTGCCGATTGATGGGACTGAGGCGCAGAAGGTTAATGGTATAACTGATGAACTTTTACGGAAGTCTGGTCTTGATCCAGTAGATGTGCTTTCGGACTTCCTCGCACTCATAGAGAAGACAATATCCGAAGAGGGTATGGCATTGCTTGTTGCTCACAATATGTCTTTCGACTATCGGATGATTGTGAACATGATGAGGAAGTACGGCATTGCAGACGATTTGCCTGAAAGGGCGATGGGATGTTGCACAAAGGAATTCGTGAAATCTCTTCAATTGCCTAAGTCGATTCTCCCCGGCAATCATCTTCGCAACTGCATTAGGGTGTTTCAGTTGGATGCGAAGAATTCACATGATGCCCTTGACGATGCAAAGGCCTGTTGGGAGCTTTTCAACTTCCTCACCAAAGAGTGAGAAAAAAACTACACCCTCTTGAAAGCCGAGTCAAGAGTGTGGTATAATACACTCCGCAAGGACAAAACAAGACAACAAAGACAACAAGCGGAGAAAACCATGAGAAAGTTATTACTGTCAATCTCGAAGATTACGGCACTAGAGGTGCCGCTGTCGCCGATTCTTCTTTGCGGAGCGGTAGCATCATCTAATGTTAGCACTTACTACCACAACCTTATGGTCTTGACGGTAGCATGTGCGATAATATCGTTCGTCACGTTCTTGGCTGCACAGGTTATGGATTGACATGAGTGTGGATGAGAACAAGAAGGACTTGCCGTTGGTAGAGGATACGGCTATAGACCTTCCTCTTGTCAATATCGACAAGACGGATGTTCTAGGAGCCTTGTTTGTCCATACGGACAACATGGATGAACTCTACCACGATGCGCTTCTCAAACTCCAGACTTGGATAATCAATTTCGCAGAAGAGCAGATTGCGCCATTGCGGGATTCTGGATGCTTCTCAGATGAGGAATTGGAACAGATAAAGAGGCAAACTTGCGTCATATCACCGATAACGCTTACCTTGTATCTACATTGGCTTCAGATGGAGGAGTTCTCTAGGCTGACAGATTCTGAGAAGGAGAAGCGGCTATTAGAGAAACTTCCAGACCAGTTCAAGGCAAGATATAAAGGGAATGCAGCCTGCAGAAATGCCAGAGAGGTTTCACCAGAAGAGGAACTAGCGAAGGAAGAGAATCCTGACAGTGCGGAGAGCAAAGAGAAGAGACTGCATATGTCATTTGCGGAGTTCATAGAGGATTTCGGGAAGAGGTTGCAGGCAGAATTGGAGGAGAGAGGGAAATAGGCTTATGGGTGAGAACGACAATACGAACAAGAAGTTTCTTCTAAAGAACGGACGGCAGGTAATAGACTACATCTTCGATGCAGGGTTCGGGCTAGGCGGATGCATCTTTGCCGCTGTGAAGTGCAGATACAAGGCAAGGTTAGAGATAGACCCTGCTAAGCAGGAGCAGTTGATGAAAGCATGCAACTGGTATATAGACAGCCTTGCACGAAGGGGAAACATCGTCCGTGAAGAGATTGTAACGATAGTAAGGACGATTGTTTCAAAGATAGAGGCGGATATGATTGTCAAGGAAGTCGTTCCAGATGGGAGTGTCGTGTAATGGATTACCCGATAGACAATTTTAATGAAGTAAAAGACAACATTCTTCGTTTCGAAGGATACGGAGAATTCTATATGGTTCTTGTCCTTAAGCGTAGAAAGGACACGAAAGGTAAGATGGCCGAGGAGGTGAATGAGGACAATCGGCTAATCAAGCACTACTTTGTATACGATAAAGAGTATCTTGACAAGAAAACGAATGCTATTATGACCCTTTGTGAGCAGAACAATGCTAGGGCATACATAATTCCGCAGAGGCGTTCTTGTCGGCTTGTGCTATGGTCTTTACATGACAAGGTTTCGGATACATTGAAAGATGGGGCGATGAATGTTCATTTTGATCATCTGATTCGCACCTGTGTGGCTGGAATTCATGAGACTGAAGAAAAATGGCATAAGCGGTGGGTAATAGATATTGATGAAGATAATGATGCAACATTCAAGAAAGCTATCGCTTGGAGAGAACAACATTTCAATACAACATCAGATAACTTTGTCGTAAGGGAGTATACTTCTTGGATTGCCTACAAGATTCGACGTGCTCTAGTGTTGAAGTTTGGAAATAGAACAGATGAAGAAAAGGAATTCATGCAGAAGGTCAGTACGAAGTATGTGCCAGAGGATGTGACTTTTCTTAAGACTCCGCATGGATTCCATATCGTTACCCCTCCGTTCAATCGTGAACCAAAGGCGATGGAAAAGTATTTTGGGGTAGGATGCCCATCAACCGACTGGATAAAGCCTGATGCAATGGCTTTGCTATATGCACCCGCAACAATTTAGAAAAGGAGGAAATAACAAATGCTAGTAAATCTTGGACGGGCTATTGACAACTTATTGAAAAACAATGGGCATTCTAGAGAAGAAATAGTTTGTGTCCTATGGGGAGATGATGACATTGGGAATGAGCCTGATACTGCGCTCTCCATTGATGTGCAGTCTTTTTGGAAATATGCAGATGCTACGGAATGGGATAATGATGTATGGGTATCTGGGCCACACTATCCTATGTGGCTACTAAGCGGGGGAGAATGGTGGCTTGAGGCTACGGAATACGACTGTCGGACTGGAATTAGATTCATGTCAAAGCCAAAAGAAAAGCAGGCTAGAATTGGCATAAACGAAAGAGGTTGTTTTTTTCAGTTGGAGGAGAAGTGAGTCATGAAAGCATTCAATGTTATACTTATTACGAGGAACCCCAATAGCAGCATGAGAGTCAAGCAGACGCTGCAAGACATGGGGAAGATGGTGGAAGAGGATTCTGGAATACCTTATGTGTCAGTGATGAAGGTTCTGCCAGACAATCAGAACAACACATGTGCTACAATAAGGAATTTGCTTAGAGCCGATGTGGATGTGTTTTCGGACAAGGTGATGGTGTCGCTCATATCCCGCGACTATGTGAGCTACATCAATTGGGATGATGGTGAGAAACTGCTAAAAGACAATGATTCTGGTGAAAGTCCGATGAGGAACTTCCAGCGGTTTGAGAATCGTCATGAGGCTTCTTTGGCTTTCGAACTAGAGAAGCCAAGATGGGTGTACGATGATGGTGTGAACATGTCCATCAAGATGGAACTAGACGATTGGTGCTGGTTGCCGATAAAGGGAGACGGCATCTATGAACGTAGCAAGTACGAAAAGTATCTTTTGGGTTAAACACACAAAGAAAGGAAAAAGACAATGCCACACAAGGTAGAAGGCGGATGGAAGTGGGGGAACATAGAGCGAGACACGAAGGGTGAACTCGTGAAAGTTGTTTACGGCATCTGGCAGAAGAACGGAGCGAAGGGTAAGTTCGAGGATTTTTGGGAGACTGGGAAGACTACAGGATCGGCAAAGGACACGGCAGATGAATTGAGGGCTTATCTGGAGAAGGAGGATTGATACCTATGAAGGTTTTGTTAGTGCTGCTGCTAGGGGGCTTCCTAACTGGATGTAGCGAAGGGCGGAAAGTAGAAGAGCAACCAGAAGTTCCTATTATAAACTGGACATGGGTTCACTATAGTGGGAGACTTTCAACTTGTGAATTTGAAGGACACAAGTATGTACTCTATTCGTATGATAGAGGTTGTGGAATCGTCCACCACCCAGATTGCAAATGCAAAGAAAGGAAAGCAAAATGAAACTCGGATTCAAGAAAATCCACCCCGATGCTAAACTCCCATCTTATGCACATGAGGGAGATGCGGGGATGGATGTGTATGCGGTAGAAAATGTTGAACTTAATCCTTTTACTCCAACACTTGTAAAGACAGGACTAATCGCTGAAATCCCAACTGGATACGAGATTCAAGTTCGCCCACGGAGCGGTCTTGCTTTGAAGCAGGGCATTACAGTTTTTAACTCACCAGGCACGGTAGATGCTGGGTATCGAAATGAGATAGGGGTCATTCTTATTTGGGAACCGAAATGTTTGTATAGGCCGGTGGAAGGATATGGGGTGCTCGAAATAGATAGTACAGAGTTTGCTTCAAAGATGATTCATAAAGGAGACCGCATAGCACAATTAGTGCTTACACCTGTTACACGGTGTGAGCCAGTTGAAATCAGCGAAGTGTCTGACACGGAGCGTGGAACTGGTGGGTTCGGTAGCACAGGCATTTAACAAACTCGCAGAACAAAATTAGGAGAATAAAATGAAATCATTCATCATAGTTTACAAAGGAGTAGAAGAAGCAGATGCAAAGGTAGCATTTAAGTGGCTTAAATTAAAACGAGAATGGGAAACAAATAGTATATTACAAGATGGAACTAACTTAGTAGCTTTTGTGGATGTCAAAGGGAACGACAAAACGTCAGCAGACGACATCTGCTTTTGGATGGACTCTATCATAGAGGAGGGGCACAAGGTTTTCGTTTCAGAGATTAGTCATTCAGGGCATGCAAATCGGGGGACCTTGGTTAGTCGCAAGCCTAAGAACTCTGAACACAGATAAAAGTAAGTAGGAAGAAGAAATGAAAAAGGAAACAACAAAGAAAACGAAAAAGGTCGCACTTCAAGTAGATTCCAAGAAGAAGCGCTCATACGTTAGCGACATGATGCGCCGTGATATGGAATCCTGCATCGAGAAGGACAAGGAACTCACCAAGGCAGGAGTACAGAAGCCGAAGAAAGACATCATCAAGGACGACCCATGCTACGGGTGTAAGTTCTCCTTGGAGAACAAGGATATTTCCGGGCCGTTCGACAGGAGGTTCAAGTGCAACGGCTTTCCTCGGATTGTCAACGAGCTCAAACAGGCAATTGATATTGTCTGGAAATGCGGAATCGGTAATCAGAAGTTCATTTCGTCAATGTCGAGTTGTCCGATTTCAAAGTATGGTCATGTTACGGAGGCGGAAGTTGTCAAGCATCTCCTCCATGCGCAGAATTCAATGCTCTGTGCGGCATCGCTCATAGGAGAAAGGGTGGCGAACGGACATCTTGAATGTGTCAACACTACTGGGAAGCCCTCATGTTTTGTCGGTGCTGACCTAGACGAATACCTTAATGCGAAGTAGCATAGGATGGAAGAAGAGAAAAGGAAGCCCGCTAATGTCACCTGCGGATGTAGTTGCTTCGGCTGCTTAACCGCAGTAGTGTCATTCATACTTTTGTGCTACATCTTGAACTGCCAGTGGGCGAAGGATGTTGTGCATAGGTGCATAAGGGATGTGACGGCAGCGATCCAAGAAGGAGAACAGAACGATGGCATCAAACCAGCAAATTAACCAGACCTCATATTACTTGCTCCCTTGCGGGAAGTACCTGGAGGACTTCATCTATGAGAAGAAGTTGAACTTCAACATGGGTTCGGCTCTTAAGTACCTCTGGCGAGCAGGATACAAGGACGGAGAATCCGAAGAGAAGGATTTGAAGAAAGCAGAGCACTACATCAAGTTTGAGGCTAAATGCCGTGGAGTTGATGAGGCAATTGTTGATGATGAGGTGAAGTCTCTTCTTGAGGAAGCCTATGCTTGGCGGCAGCATGAAGAACTCGAGGACGGAGAGCCTGCAAAGTGAAGACGGCTGTTTTCAGCGACATTCATGCAAACCCTGCCGCCTTTCGGAGAGCAATCAACTCCGCTAGGCGGCTAGGGTGCAAGAACATCATCTGCTGCGGTGACATCGTTGGGTACGGATACGACCCGAACGAGTGCATTGAAATCTGCAAGCGGTACAACATAGAGTGCGTCAAGGGGAACCACGATGCGGCTCTTGTAGGAGAGTTGTCTCTTGACTGGTTCAACTACACGGCCGCACAGGGTATCATCTCTAATCGGCAGTTGGTGACGGAGGAAAACAAGAAATGGCTAGCTAACCTTCCGTACAAGATCGAGAAGCAGTTCGGAGATACAAAGGTTGCATTTAGCCACGGAACCTATGCCCTACCGGAGCAGTTCAGGTATATTGACGGCATGTACTCTGCAATTGTGGAGATGGACTTGATTCGCAAGAACGGGATAGATGCTCTCTTCATAGGGCATACTCACAATGCGGAGTTGTATGCTAGGAACACATCTGATGACCGCAATCTTACCTACGGGACATTACCTAAAAGTATTAGGAAAAGACTTGCACAACCTCTAAACGGATGGAGTGAGGCGATATTCAATGTAGGTAGCGTTGGTTATCCGAGACGGTGCAGGTATAGCACTTATGCAATCATAGACGATTCCATACCAAGGGTGACGTGGAGACAGTCGCCTTTTGATTATGTTGGGTACACGGAGAAGATAGTGGCTATGGGAAGGGAGATCCCAGTTTGGCTGCAGGCACGGCTAGTTTTTCTTAAAGGGAATGAGGAATGAAAATCGGGACTGGATATTTCGCAAAAGCGAAAGCATATTCTGATAAGGGATATGCTCTTGTAAGCATTGCGAGAACTAGGCCATGGTTTCTTTCCAAAGACCTTCTTGTATGGTATCTTTCCGACCTTGCGCCAACAGGAGAAATCATTGGAGCGAAGAACAATCCAGGTGTGTACGAAGAGAAGTACAACAAGGAGATTCTTTCAAGGGCTTCTGCACCCGAAATCATGCTCAAATTGGGGAGGTATGCAGAGAGGAGTGCAACAGACAAAGTGGCGCTTATGTGTTATGAGTCCCCAGACAAATTCTGTCATCGTCATATCGTTGCTAGATGGCTTGGTGACAAGATAGGGCAGACGATAGAGGAGATTGATGTCAATCCCAAAGAGGAGACATTGTTTTGAGGAAGAGTCAGCAGAATGGGGTGACGGTCCGCAAGGTAGATGAGCCTACAACTTGGGACGGATACTTTAAGGCATTCCTAAAACTTCTGCCTTCCGTCTCGCAGTCTATAGACCAGCGGACTATTTTCTGCGACACCTGCAGGATATTCTCTCTTTCCATTCGCGGGGCGGTGACACTAGACGAAAAAGAAAAGGGAGAGATCGAAAAGCAGTATATGTCTTTCGTGTCTAAATACGGCAATGATGGAATGGGAAAGATTGCCGTGTTGCTATCCTATGTGGTACAGGCGCTAGAATTGAGGAGAAGCGATTTTCTAGGGCATGTGTATGAAGCATTGAGTGCGACAAACAAGCATTTTGGCCAGTATCTAACCCCCGATTGCGTTGCTAGGATGATGGCGAGAATGTCCATGTCTAGTGAATCTCCAAAGGCGGGAAAGATAATAAGGATGAACGACTGCTCTTGCGGAGCAGGCGCATTGCTCATCGAAGCGGCGGAGGCTTTCATTGATAGTGGCGGTCGGCAATGCGACTTGATTCTGTATGGGGAAGACTTAGACCCTACGGCGAGCTACATTTCGTATGTCCAGTTCTCTCTTTTAGGATATGCTGCGGTAGTGACTCATCAGGATTCTCTATCAAGGGAGGTGTATGAGGGGCCGTGGTATACTCCGTGCTACTTTGCGCATGGGATGCCGATAAGGTTGATGGCGGAAGAGATGGCGGAGAAGAGCGCCGAGACAAAGGGAGAAGTCGTGCCGAGAGATGACAAGCCGATAGATGTTAGGGGGCTTGTCCAAGGGGAGTTCGCTTTCTAATGCTACTCGAGCCGATAGTCAAATGGAGTGGCAGCAAGCGAAGCCAGGCGGCTGAAATCGTTGCTAGGATGCCTAGGGAGATTGCCACATATTATGAGCCGTTCTGTGGTGGATGCTCCGTACTATACAGGCTTCTTAATACACCTTCTATGAAGGTTTCTAGGTATGTTGCATCAGATGTAAACAGAGACCTTATCGGGTTGTGGAACATGATAAGGGACTATCCAGAACACCTATGTGAAGGGTATGCAAGGTTGTGGGAAGAATTTAATTCAGACCCTTATAAAGACGAACGTCTCTATCAGTGGTCGACTTCTGAATGTTATGATCATAGGAAGAAATACTTTGCTAACGTGAGAGCTAGATACAACAAGTTTCCTTCACCAATAGATTTCCTATTTATTATGCGAACTGTAATGAATGGAATGCCGCGCTATAATAAGAATGGTAAATTTAACAGTTCCTGTCATTTCACACGTTCCGGCATCAATCCTGATAGACTAAAACAGATATGTATGGAATGGAGTAGGTTGCTAAAAGAAAAAAAAGTCGAGTTCCGCATATGCTCATATGAGGAGTTGAGCACTAGTTGTCAAGACTTTATATATCTCGACCCGCCATATATCAACACGAAAGGGATGTACTATGGGGGGATTGACATAGATAACTTCTTTGCATGGTTGCGAAAGCAGAAGTGCAAGTGGCTGATGTCTTTTGATGGGAAGGCGGGAGGACAGGACATGACTTACGATGTCCCAAACGATGTCTTTTCATACCACGAATATATCCATAGTGGGCATTCCTCTTTTAGAAGGATTGTAAGTAAAAACGGGCATGTAGATGTCATGGAATCCTTGTACGGAAACTATATGCCTTTTTGAGCAGCAACAATTGACGGTTTTATAGTTCGATCTCCTCATCAACTATCTCCTTCTGTTTCCGTATCGGCATTTGGTGAAAATGACGATTTCGGAATATGCAGGAGAGCCTATCTATGGGTGAGACGAATTTCTACTCATATCTGTATGCTCAATCGGGGGTTGTGGCATTCGACGAACTTGCAGAAGTGGTCGAACTATGGAATCCCGATAGCATACAGAGGGCATTCGTATCTTACTTGGATGATTATGCTCCTCCGCTGGACATAAAGGAAGACCTTCTCGAAGAGAAGTTCTATAGAAGTCCAGACGAGGGGAAGATGGGGGATGAAACATACATTCGCTACGACATGGCGATACCGGGGATGCAGGAAGAGGTTTCGGCGGAAGACCTTCAGACTTACTTCGAGGACTTCTTGGAGAAGATTGGGGCCGAAAACAATTCCGCTAATGGGTATGGGGTAGAGGTTGACACGAGGGATAATGAGAGGGGCGGGACGGACTTAGACATCTACATTTACTTGAAGGGAAACCAGATAGTAGAGCCAAAGGAATAACGAAGGCAAGGAGACCAGAAAGATGAAGAAGCATGTAATGGCATTTCTAGTTGCGCTTGGAATGTGTCTAGGATTCGGCGGATGCAAGTCCGATGGAACTATACAGCCAGAAGCGAAATCAACCAACACCTATGTTGTTGTTGTTGGAATGGAGAACTCTAAGTTTGCAGGTGCTTGTCCTGGCGCAGGATACGATGCTGATAGGATGTATAAATTGCTTGCCGCATATACCCCTAACATTGTCCTGTATAAAGATGCTAATGCAACAAAAGCAAATGTGACGGCTGCATTGAACAAGGCCGTTGCAAGCACAACGGATGGGCTTGTGATATTCTGCTATTCCGGACACGGAGGAAGCGAGCCGTTCCCAAATACTGGCATTGAAGAAGTGGATGGGAAGGATGAGTTTCTATGTCTATGGGATACTTACTTGAAGGACAATGAAATATGGGACATCATAAGCAAGAGTAGTGGACGTATTATGTTTATAGTGGATGCATGTCATAGCCAAAGCATTATGAGAAATAGCGGATTCAGATTGAAAGTCCCTTTGTCGTGGGATCATGAAATGTCAAGCGATTGTATGTTTTCGCTTCTCTGTTGGTCTGGGTGTCCTGATAATGCTTATTCGTATGGGTCAGTTTCAGGAGGTCAGTTGACTAATGCTTTGTTGCGTCATTATAATCATCAAGAGACATATCAAGACCTTTGGAATAAAATAAAGAATGACAAAACATTGAGAACTTATGAAAATCCACAAAGCACAAACCTAGGCAAAGGTTTTATAAATAAATTGGTTTTTAAGTAATGAGTAAATGGCCAGAAACATACGAAGAGGTCAAAGCACTATTTCTTCGGAGGGGGTGTGTCCTTCTTTCAACTAATTACCAGGGATTGCACTCAAAGTTGGAGTATATAGCCTCTTGTGGTCATAAATGTACAGTAATAGCCTACAACTTTTTCAGGGGGGCTGGAACTTTATGTAGAAGATGTAACCCTAGTTGGAAAAGGAGACATAAATGTATTCCAATAGAGAAATTACAAGAAGAATATGAGTTGGCTGGGTGTAAATTATTATCAAGTTCATATTGCGGTAGTCTCGGATATCTAGTTTATATTGCACAATGTGGACACCAACACAAGATGCCGTATTATTGTTTCCATAGAGGTCAAGGGCGAAAATGTCCCAGATGTGCAGGTGGGGTGCGAAAAACTTTAGATGAAGTAAGGGAATTATTTCTGCGAGAAGGGTGTCAACTACTATCAACAGAATACAAGTGGAATAGACAAAAGGTAGATTACATTGCTCAGTGTGGTCATCGTCATACTATCAAAGCCTTAGCTTTCTTTGAAGGAGAGGGGCGGTTATGCCCAAAGTGCCAGAAAAAAGAAGATAGTGATAAGCGAATTAAATACACAGAAAAAGATCAGCAAGATTTATTGAATAGTTTTGGATGTAAGTTGATTCTTCCAGCGAGAACTACAAATGACAAAATGTTGTATGTGGCAAAATGTGGGCATCAAGTATCAATGCGTATTGAATTTTTCAAGCAGGGATATGGCCACGTATGTAAAAAGTGTTACCAGAAATGCATATCTCTTGGTGAAAGAGCGGTTAAGATAGTATTGGACAAACTTAATATAGACTATGCACCTCAATATGTAATACACACGGCACCAGGTAAAAGGCAACGCCTAGATTTCTATATCCCATCTGAAAGAATTGCAATAGAATTTAATGGACGGCAACACTATGAAGAAGTCCATTTCTTTCACAGACATAGAAACGGCAAGAATACATATGATTTTGAATATTCAAAGAAACAAGATGAGAGAAAAAGGGAATGGTGCATAAATAACGCCGTGCATCTAATCGAAATAGACGGAAGAATATGGACTCACGATAAGACAAACAAAGACGAGTTTGAGAATTATCTGAAAAAGGAGATTTGCAATGGGAGATTCAAAAACCTACATTCCCTACGGTCATGTCCGCATTCAGTGCAAGGGATGCGGTGCTAACTACTTGGTCGGGCAGAGAGACTTGAAGTACAAATCCGTAGCCAACAACGGATACTACCCATGCGACAAATGCGGGTCGCATGACACGACATGGGATTTCCGCAAGATTGATGATTAAGGAGGTTTCCAATGAAATCATATTACCAGTTCTGCGAAGACGAACAGGTTAGGCTCAAGGTGGAAGGGATGCCTGTCCATAGGTTCTTTGCACCTGAAGGATTTATGCTATGGGGGCTAGAGCCAAAGAGCGGAAACTACAAGGGCTATGCGCAGATAGTTGATATGCCGATAGATGAGTTCTTAGGTTTGGCAGAGCCTATACCCGAAGACGATGAGAAACGTCATGCACCGCAGGAAGAGTTCAAGAAGGATGTTCTTGCAGGCAAGCCGACAAAGTGGGACATTCCATATCTCTTATGCAAAGAGAATGAGGACGGAATCTGGAAGGTGATAGGACATGATGGACGGCATCGCGGAATGCTGCTTAAGTCTCTCGGCTTCTCATCTATGCCAGTTCTACTGCAGATGCCCGATGCAGAGTTAAACGAAGAATTGCTGCCAGAGATTCTATGGAGCCAGAACGACAAGGCGGTTGATAGGGAGAAGGACTACTATCCTTTCCCCGTCACGGAAGACAACTTCATGCAGCCGTATGTTGCCGTAGGTGATGGAGTTGTTGTTGTAGGAAGTAAGGATAACGGAATGACCATCGCTATGGACGCCATTGAGTATGGGCAGCAATGCGACAGCAAGAAGTTTCTTAAAGACTACATGGGGGAAGTGGCACAAGAAGTTGAAACGGAAGACAGGTTAGACGGAAGAACTTTCTCTTCTCTCGGCAAGGCACCGGATTCTTGCATAAAAGCAAAAAAGAACTTTGCTAAGAACTTTGTGCCGAATGTCCCATACCGTAATGATAACACGATGCCTGCTAGCACACTTAAGGAATATCTCGCAAAGAAAGGGAAATAAGAAATCAGAATCTCGAATCAATGCAAGTTGGCATATATTGGAAGAAGAGAAAGCAAACGGAGGATTCTATGATTCGCTTCATCGAAGGACAGCCGGCTACGATAAAGGTGACAGTTTCTAGTTCTATCGACACTACTGGATTTTCGGTCTCACTTATCATCGGAGCAGAGACCAAGTCCATCAGTTCTATCAAGGATGGTGGTATATATTTTGTGGATTTCTCTGCGTCTGACATAGAGGAAGTCCCTCAAAAACCAATATACGGGACTATTCAAGTTCTCGATTCGAATGGTGATTTGTACCAGAAGATGCTAGTAGAGGTCGTGAAGGTGGGTGCAGAGACACAGACCTTGCAGCAGACGTCAGACACATTGCCAATAGTCATTGCGGCTAATTGGGTAGGGAAAAACAGCGTATGAGTGTGTAGAGAGTTTCCATTCTGATTAAGGCATGTTGAACAATTAAAATTACGGGAGGCATTATGGCTTTTGTTAATCCAGATTCAGGTCCATATCTGTCGCATCTCACGATGAAGAACACCACTTATACAATTAAGGATAAGTGGGCAAGGGAAGAAATCGCTGAAATAGAGGCTGCGATTGCAGGAGGGGTCAGGTTTAGAGGTGTATTGGCTTCAGGGGCTTCAATCACAGAGGGAGAATCAGTAAAAGACCTTGATGTGGTAGATGGCTCTTCTACAAAGACCATAACAGCCGCCCAACAGACGGACGGAGATTTATTCATATACAATAACGGCACGAGCAATCTTGAATTCATAGTCAGCAATGGAACTTATTCTGAGCTTGGTTCGACAGGAAGCCTAGGGACATTCGCATTTGCAGATTCAGGTTCTGGTTCGTGTGAAGTCCCCATCTCGTCTGCGATTACTTTTAATCCATTAACTCCAAACGTTACAAAGGGTACTCTTGACATAACATATCAGTCTGGCTCTACCTCTATTACGACAACACCGACAACGGCTTCTGGGTCTTTTTCACCTGCGGCGATAACGATAGCAGCCTCGTCAGTGACGATAACTCCAACGAAAGCTTCATTTACAGCCCTAACGGGAGTAACTTATAATTCTGAGACAGCCACTTTAACAATAACGGATGGAACATCTGATGAATACTGGACTGGATATTCGGCTGCTCAGGCGGCTTCTCAAATGGTAACTCCAGCAGCAAACCAGACAATTAGCGTGACATACGACAAAGTGAACTCGGCTTCTATTTCTACTATAACTGGAGTTAGTCTGATAGGGGACATATCTGTTACCGCATCTACTCCGACTGCGACGATAACTAACCCAACAATAACGGTCACGGTTTCGCCTGTGTCTAGCTAGTGGAAGAATAAAACCAAAGAAAGGACATTTTCGGAATGGCTAGGAAGATAGTCAGGCGGGAAGCATCTAAGAGAGATACTATCCCTAATGTCAATTTTCTTACAATAGGAGGATTGACTGTATCTTTAGGTGATATTAGGAAATCAGACTTTTCTTCCATAAGGAACCCAAAGGCATCTGTCAAGAGCTGCCAAGACACATTGATTGCGATACTGGACGTGCTTAGAGGATTTTCGGAGACGTAAGATGTCAAAGTTTTTAGTAAAATCTATATTCTTGGTAGTATTGTTTTCGAAGGGCACCACAATGCTTTTTGGTGGACTTGTAGATACGGAAGGGAATGTGGCAACGAACCAGACTCTCCTTGGGGACATAGACATGGGGGTCGGGACTTTAGGTGACTTGTCAACGTTTATCGCTCCTTACTATTGGAATGTGTCTAATGCCGCAATGACAGCGGAATCGAAGATTTCGACGGAATCTCAGAACAGCACCAACTTCACTATGTTTGTAATAGGGAAGTTTGCAGAGACGGGAACTGTAGCAAATGCTACTTATGCAACAGAAGCAGGAAGTGCTAGGGATGCATCTACTGCGGGGACGGCAAATTTTCTTGCAAGTAAAGACGATGGGGCTGAGCAATACGATGCAACAGACCTGATTAGAGAATCGACAAATGCGGCAAACCATTCTGTATCGGAATTTGCAAGGACCAACTCGGTTCTTTCGGGAGGACCCTATCTGACGGAGCATCAGTCTTTAGAGCCGTCTACAAACTATACTGACTATGCGGTTATAGAACTTGCACGGACAAATTCTGTTCTTGCTAACGGTCCGTATGTGCAGTCTGCCAGCATGACCAATACGGTCAGGGACATCGTTACCAATACGGTGACAATCGGCTATACGGATTGGGTATATAGCGGAAACACGACTGTAGGAGTTACCTATACGATAAACGTGACTGAAAGCGGTTCTGACTATGTGTTTACGCTATACAATCCTTCCGAGATTGGGTCTGTGACTACTAATATCCTCCACCCTACAAGGCTAGAATTTACTGGAGTTGGAATCATTGCAGAATGTACACCAATTATACGAAACGTCAATGGGCTTGCAATGTATTCTGATGTACAGGCTTTGGAGACTAAGATAGACACGATGGATACGTCTTACTATCGTGTTGTCGGGATAACAAACAAGAACCAGTCCGTGCAGTTCGTAGAGACGGATGCCAATACAACCTCCCTTCAAATTCTTATGCCTGAAAGCGGCATGACAAAAGACTGGCTTGTTTATGTTAAGGCACTGACAAATCTGACGCTAGTTCTGCCGCCAGCGGACTATTGGGTTGTCAACGAATCAGTCACCAACGAGATTCCTCCGCTAGTTCCTACCGCATTGTACTTCTCGCAGATTTCAGACAACACGTATAGCATCGGCAGACAGGAACTGATACCAATAACGGTTCTCTCACAGAGGGAAATAGAGAATCAATTAATAAGGGCGAAGATGAGGAAGGCGGGGTTGGCTTCTAGGAATGCAAAGAGAACAGTCACGACTTCAAAAGGCATAGTGAAGTAATGGCAAATGAAAGTTGCACAAGACGGCAGATGATGACTGGATGTATGGCGGCGGTAGGATATGGTCTTGCCGCAAAGGCATCTTTAATACATTCTAACATTGGGGCAAGGCATCTTTTACATGAGTATGTTCCAATGGATGAGATGGTAGAGGTAGATTGGATAGCTTCTGATGGAGAGGCTTGGATAGATACTGGTTTTGTCCCTTATAACGGGTTCTATCCGTTCTCTATGGAGTGTGTACTGGGTACTAGGTTTGTTAACACTCCTTTCTTTGGATGCAGTAGTTCAAGCGAAATTAGTAATTGGATTGATTCAAAAACGTTGATTTTTGGGTTTGGGATGGCTCGCAATGACCGCAGGTATGCATGCAAGTCAAAGGTTCAGAGAAATTGGGTGTGCTGGGGAACGTCTTATACTGGAAACGAGTATTATGATGGTGAGATGCATGAGGTGGATGTCAATGCGGACAGCGGGGCTGGATCCTCTGATGGGTATAGTCTTTATGTGGATGATGTCAAGATTCCACTGCAAGTGATATATTTGGGGTCTCAAGTCACCACTAATTCTGAATCTCTAGGTTTGTTTTGTACTAAAGCTGATGGTAAAGCATGTCAAGTGACAGACCCCTCTGTGGGATTCAAATTGCGCACTTTTGCCATAGGGAATGTTTTATTGAAGGCTGTCCGCATTGGAGATTTCGGGTTCATGTACGATGTCAACAGCGGCAATCTCTTTGGAAATAACGGAGGTGGACGAATTCTTTTTGGTCCAGACTTGTGAGGGACGATATGCGGATAACCATAGCCATATTTGCGGCACTTGTGCTGACATGCTTCTCCAAGCCAATCTCATCTTCTGTTGGGGCACGTCATGTGTTCGCGGCAGAAGCGAATGAGAAGACCTATACTGCGGCGGACTATGTGCAAGATGGACTCATATGCATGTGGGATGCCATAGAGAATGCAGGATGGAAGACGCATAGTCCAGATGCATCAGCATGGATGAACTTAGCCGATGGCAGGCAGTTCAACATTATCAAGAATACTGATTCAGACTATGCTTGGACAGATGTCTCATTCGTAAGGACAGCTGTATCGTATGGATATTTTCTTGCAGACTACACAGATGAGCTGCAGCAACCAGTAAGAGACGGAACATTTACTTTTGAGATTGTGACATCATCGCCAGTACAGTCTTCGAATTGGCAGACTCAAGTCATCAACATTTGCCAAGCCAAAGATGTATCATTATATAGCAGAGCAATATGTTGTCTATATAGGAGAGAAGACAATGGGCGAATTGATTGTCCATCACTCTCTACATACTGGGCCTCTAATATGTTTGCTGGCTATTATGCTCCAACACGTGAAGCTCTAGTTACTGCTGCCATCAGCCTTGATGGCAAGAACATGTACTGCTATGCAAATGGAGAACTGATTCGGCCTCCTTCGTTTACTCCAAACCAGGATTTGGAAGGAATAATAGTAAGGCTTGGATCTACGGCATATGGGTTTAGAGGCTCTTACCACTGTCTGAGAGTCTACAACAGGCCATTGAGCGCAAGCGAGATAAAGAAGAACTACAAGATTGACAAAGAAAGGTTCGGGCTATGAGGAACGGATTCGCATTCTCTATCTTGTTTTCTTCTTTAGCAATCATCGGCGGATGTTGCAATTGTAAGGGGAAAATAGAATACAAGTATTTTCATGATGCAAACCTCGTGGCATTTTATGATACAACTGGAAAGCAAGTAGGAGTAGCAAGAATGTTAAAGAACAAAAATTACTGTAAGCCTACAGAAGACCATCGGGGCATAGAGTATGCGCCTGTGATTCTTCCCAAAACAATGGGTGCGCCTACGGAAGACGATTATAACGAGGGGGGATGGTTCCGCAATGCGATACAGCCGCCTTCCCCGCCAGAGGGGCAGTATGTCGCATCTACGTCGTATTGGTATGACGAAGAAGAGAATGCCATTGTTGCCAGATACGACTATGACGACATACAGTATGGGATAGATGACTTTGATGCCGCCATGGAAGAACATCTGAGGGTGGAAAGGGAAGCACGAGGATATACGACTAGAGAGCCTGATTCTTATTTGACTTCTAATCACCCAAGATGGAAGAGAGATGCGGAAGACTGGGTGGCTCACCGTGATGCGGTCATGGAGTATGCGTTGCAGCTGATAAACGACGTGCAGCAAGGGCTTAGACCTCCGCCCACGATGGATGAGTTCAAGGCGGGGCTTCCTGTTATACATTGGAGCATTGAATAGACGGAGAACAGAAGCCATGCATAGGAGAGAGTTTATTGCTGGAATGATTTCCTCCTTGGCGGGGACGGCGGCAGTTGCAGATGCCGCTCGGTCTGCCATAGGTGCGAGGAACGTGTCATTGTCTGGAGGAAGCGGAGCTGATGCGGAAGCCAAGCTCCAGAACTGGTTGGATTTCTTTGCGAACGGGTATTTGATGACACAGTTTGAGGATGATTCTATTGTAGAACTTGGCGTGCCTCTGTTCCAAGCAAATGCAGGTATGTCTCATATTTCTATTCTATTTTCCAGTCTCAAGAGGGTTCTGGCTAGAAACGTGTTTTATGGTAGCAGAATAGTAAGTTTGTCATGTCCGATGCTGACGGAAGTATATGGAATGCAACAATTTCAGGGATCGTCGTACTTAGAAACCTTAGATTTCCCATCTTTAGCCTACATAGAAAATTTTAGTTGGTGGTTTTGGAATTGTCCAAGACTAAAAGCCATTAATTTAGGGCAAGTAACAGAAATTCATGGTGCATCGAATGTCTCTTTTGGGCAAGTTGATTCTGCTTTAGAGGATGTATATCTTCTCGCAATGAATACTTCAACATTACTCTCTTATACGGGGATGCTAACTCCCGCGACAACGGGCAATTATACACCGCATCAGATAGTGTTCCATTGCGCCGATGGGAACGTTGTGTGGAGCGACGATGCTAACAACTGGGTTAAGATACAAGTTTAACTAGAAGGAGAGTTTAGGCATGAGGCTTTCCATATCTCTCATGATCGCATGTGTTGCCCTATTTGCAATGGGATATGTAGAGAGGGCAATCGTTGCCGCAAGGCAGGCTTCATTCTGGAACCATTCAAATGAATACATACCTGCTAGTGAATATGTTCGGGACGGGTTGCATACGATGTTCGACGCTATAGAGAACGTAGGTGCGGGCGTTCACGATTCTTCTTCTCTATTATGGGTAGACCTTATAGGCGGTCTTGAAATGGAGATGTCGGCTGCGGCATGGACAGATTCCTCGTATTCGTGTGCAGGAGTAAATAGTGGACACGTCTATTGGAAGACGATGCCAGAGTATCCATACTATCCAAAATACATGACTATAGAAGTAGTGTTCAAAAATTGCTCTGGGAATGTGTTTGGAAGAAATTCTCTTGCCTTTGGAGGACGGGAGTATCAGCGAATGAATATCGTCAGAAGTACCATTGGCAATGTCTGGGCCATGTCTTACCAAAAAGACGGATTCATTTTCGAGGATGCAGGAACGATTTCTGCCTTGTTTCAAGATACTTCTTCTGCTTCGGAGAGGATTATATTCGTAAATGGAACACTAGCAGAGACAACAGATGCTTACAAGGAGGGTTTCGGTATCTCTGGTGTTCAGGCAATTTCTGTTAATCCTAGAGGTGATTACCCGTTCAACGGCGAAATCTGCTGCATAAGGCTATATACGAGGAGACTGGATGCGGAAGAGGTCGTCAGAAATGCTGAAATAGACAAGGCGAGGTTTTCGTTGCCATGAAACAAGCAGTAATTTTTATTCTATCTGTAATCTGCATGGCTTCCGTTGCTAGACAGATAAAGTCAGCATCGGCGGCCAGGAAGGCTATTTCAGCCATCGATTGTGAAAGAGATGAGATTCCCTATGTCACGTCTGGACTAATTGCGATGTGGGATGGCGAATGGAATGCTGGAATTGGGCAACACGATTCAGATGCAATAATTTGGAAAGACCTTGTTGGAGATTTCGACTTGGTAATATATGGGTCTGTGTTTCATAATTTCATAAGGAACTCTAACACCTCAGCAGCTGAAGCTACTGGAACGATTGAAGGGATAGGCACGATAGAGGTATGTTATCGGTATTCAGGTTCAAAGAATTCATCTTATGGACTATTGTTCTATTCAGGACCGATAAATGCCACGCGCCTTGGGCTGGTTTTATATCTAGATGGATTCCAGACTTTCTCAAATGTATATTGGAAATACTCAGATGTGCGGTCTCATTCTTTGATGACGATATCAGCCACCAAAGAATTGTGTTATGTAGATGGTACTCCTCTAGATCCAATATCACGTGCAACAGACCAGTGGAACAACTACGGGCATGTCGGAATTGGAGGAAGAGCATGGCAAAACACATGGCAGACATACGGTGATTGGCATTGCATTAGGATATACAATCGTACTCTTTCAGAAGAAGAGATAGCTTTTAATTCTTCTATAGACAAAGAAAGGTTCGGTCCATGAGAATGGAATTTTTTATAGCCTCATTCCTTTTGATGGGGATATGTTTTGGTAGTCCGACCCGCTCTTCTATAGGAGCAGTTCATTCAAGGTTCTCTTCTGTTGCCGAAGAAAGTGTTTCTGCTAAGGATTACGTTCAAGACGGGTTAGTTGCAATGTGGGACGGCATCTGGAACGCCGGATGGGGTCGGCATAACGATCATGCAAAAATCTGGAAGAACTTGATGGAGGATTCAAGACTAGATTTTATCATTGATGGAATGGTTGTAGGAGATAATTTTGTCAACTCGAATCGTTTGGCAAGTGAAACTGATGCAATACTTCCACAGACTGACTTCACAATAGAAGTCGTTGGTTGCAACTCTGATGTGATCGGCGCGAATAACCAGAACACGCCATTGTTAGCATATGGCGCCGCTGGCAACAACCAATTTGGGTTTGGCTTCACACGTTCATGGGCAATGATGCTCTTCTACTCCTATGGGACGACTGACGGAAAAAATGATGCTTGGGCATATGGACAAGCATATGAAGAAGATTCTTTCAGTATTCCACGTAGTTGGAGTGGTCAAAGCGCTATGTCTGGCGGGCGCCTATTCTACAAGAATGGTGTTAGATTTGTGAATGATTCTTGGCGTCCTCGTCAAGGAACATACTATCCATCTGATGCTAATTCTTTGAAAATTGGATATGGTGAAGAAGCTGACATGTCGCGAGCAGGTGCTAGTGGAAAACGAACTTACTATTGCATCAGGTTCTACAACAGGTGTCTTTTGGATGACGAAGTGAAGTACAATTGCAGCATAGATGAAGAAAGGTTTGGGCTGTAAGGATGACGAGACGAGACTTCATAAAATTGAGCATTCCCTTCGCCTTGCCAAGCGGGACGGCAGACGGGGCATTAACACGGTCGCTGATAGGCGGCAACTTGATAGGCAGGGGTGCGGCTTATGTCCCTTCCGAATATTCGGCGATAGACTATGTGCAGGACGGGCTCATCGCAATGTGGGATGGCATCGAGAACGCAGGGTGGGGGACTCACGACCCGAACGCGACGACGTGGAAGAATTTAGTAGGGAAAAATTACGATATAAACTGCGGCAACACGGGCTACTTTTCGGGCGATGCTTTTATTTTTACCGGAGCCGCAGGAACTATTCAAAATTGGGAAATTGGCAGCGAAAGCATTGGGAATTTGTCCGTCTGTGGACTTTCTGAACTCAATTCGTTTTTCGCTTTTACATCGAGTCGGTATTGCGGCAGAATGTTTGCAATTCTTCCGACGAGTAATAGAGGTTTCCAATTCCAGACAGGTCATGCCGCTATGTTCCAGGACTGGTACTCTGATCCGTGGAGTGTCGCGGCGAATTACGACACAAGACTGTCAGACACGTTCTACAACGGCGAGCTGAAACCCCATACAGCCGGAACTTCCACATGGGCTTCTTCGTCTTATGGCGCATATATTGGTCATTATGGCGCCAGCCAATATCCATACAGAGGCAGAATCTACAACCTCCGCCTCTACTCCCGCGCCCTCACCGCCGCCGAAATCGCGGCCAACTACGCAATCGACAAAGCGAGGTTCAATTTACCATGAAATACAAACTCATTGCTATATCGTTCATGATGCTAATCCTTTCATGCCTTGCCAACGTTGTAAGGTCTGTCAATGGCGCGGTTCATTCAAGGTTCTCTTCTGTTGTCGAGGAAAGCGTGACAGCGAAGGACTACATACAGAACGGTCTGATTGGACATTGGGATGGCATTGAAAATGTTGGATACGGAAGACATGACAGTGATTCAAGTGAATGGATAGACCTAACTGGGTCTGGAAACAACATGACGCTAACTAAAGGCGCTTATTTTTTAGAAAACCGTTTTGAGACGGGCACGGCAAATTCCCCATTTGCAAAGGTAAATGAACTCGTCAGGCTACCAATATATTCCGTTGAGTTCATTGTTGACGCATCTCGGACGTCAGGTTTTCAACTGTTCGGGAAGTGTTCTTCTTCTAAAACGAAAATATTTTGGTTTGGCATAAGGGCTAATGATACAATAAATTTTTGGAGCAATGGAGATTGCATGCAGGGAACTAGAAAAGGTATAAATAGTTATGCTGTGTCAATCGAAGGAAATTTTGTTAGGTTATTCATGAATGGGGAAGAGATGCCTAATCTCGGGCCAGGACTGACTGGAGTAAACGAAGCAAATATAACGATTGGAATTGGTTCAGGAGTATCATATCGTGATTATTCAATCTATTCGATTAGGTTATACTCTCGTCCTTTGTCACCAGATGAGATTGCACTTAATCACTCAATTGATCAAATAAGGTTCAATGTGCCATGAGAAACATTCTAGCACTAGTTTTCATCGGAGCATCGATAAGCATTTTTGGTTCTCCCGTTCGCTCTGTTGTTGGGTACAAGCATATTTCAATGTCTAATGGCAGAGGTGAAGTTTCCTATTCCGCGAAGGACTATGTTCAAGACGGTCTGGTAGCCATGTGGGATGGTATAGAGAATGTGGGATGGGGAATACATGATGCAAATACAACGACATGGATAGACCTTGTAGGGGGAAGGACTTTCTTGCTCACACATGGAGTCGTGACGCCGAATGCCGTGTCTGTGTTGGGGCAGATGTCATCGTCTAAAATTTCATACGATACTACGAAAACCTATTCCGTGTTCCATACATGCAAATTTTCCAACCCGACACACATGCGAGCAAACGTATTCATGTTATTGACGACATCTACGGCATTTTCCGTTGGGGCGTATTCATTCGATGCGAATGTTCCTGTTAGGTTGTTTCGCGCTGTCAATTGGAAGAATGTCGTAACTGCTTCAACATGGCCTGACAATGATATTTATGCAGGGCAGTTCGGCATCACCTATTCCGTATTGAAAAGTGGGGAGTCCCCTAAGAATATAGTTGTGCTATATCTTGATGGAGTGGAAGTGTATAGGCTGGAAGGGGCGGCATCTTCTTTCGGATATGCGCTTGGGGACAGCGGCAACTATTATATCGATGTGTCAAGCTCACAACTTGAACAAGAGGTATACAATATCAGGCTGTACGACAGGGAACTTACGTCCGACGAGATTGCGGCGAACTATGAAATAGACAAAGTGAGGTTCGGGCTATGAAGAGAGTAATATTTATAGTAGTATCCTCGATTTGGGTTATGGGCATTGGCTATCCAACAAGAAGCAATGTAGGTGGAGCTCATATCTTACATGGAGCAACAGAAGATGAGCAAAAGTTCACTGTTTCTGACTATGTTCAAGATGGCCTTGTGGCGGTATGGGACGGCATTGAAAATGCTGGGTGGGGTGTACATGACAGACAAGCAACAGAATGGAGAGAACTGATAAATGGGACTTATACTGTTCTTGGAAGGAAAGGATATTTTGACGGAAATGCAATGTGTGTTCCATTAAGAAGTCAGATACCCCTTGTTTCCGTCCAATTTGATAATCTAACGGCAAGAACAATAGAATATTGTTTTGGCGATTTCGGTAACAACCTAAATATTGAGAGGAATTTCGTATACTTGGAAGATAACCGAAACAATAGTAGTTTCTCAATGCAACTGAATTGGGAGCGGAAATGGCGAATAACCACGAATGTGGCAGGTACGCATACCAAGGATATTTCTATGGAAGAGATTGGACCATTAGAACTTATAGACATGATGACTTATTCTTTTTCTCAAGGGCTTACCTCCAAAACCTATGTTAATGGTGTTTTTTCAAAAGAGCTCCTTAAAAGGCCATTTACTTCGTTCACAAGCATTGGACTTGGTTTGCGCACAGGAATGTCACAAAAGGCATATTGCATTAGAGTGTATGATAGAGTATTGACAGATGAGGAAATCGCCTTCAACCATGATATAGACGTAGAAAGGTTTGGCAATTAAGCCTGCTGCTTCCTTTAATTCTCGAAATCTATCTTACGTTTCGGGTTGTATTCAAACACCCTTTGGAAGGCATCAGATTTCAAAAAAGATTCCGCAAGGTAAACCTTTTTCTTTATCAGTCCAAACATGGCAGTCTTTCTAATTATCTTCACATTGAGTTCTTTGTAGCATTCCGCACATAGTTCAAAACAATATAAAGCACTCGTGTCTCTCTTAAACCCAAAGTCATAAGGGACATCATTCTCTACGAACTCCAAGGCTCGTTTAATAGCGAGAGTTTGTCCTCCACTTGGGCGGAGGATGCAAATTCTGTCACATTCGCAGAAGTCAACAACGTTGATTTTGGAAACTCCTTTTGCGACTGCATGCACTATGGTATCGTCACCCACATAGATTGCTCCGTGAGAATAGTCGCCGGGGACGAACATTCCGTCGAGATACATGGAGAACCCTCTTAATATGACATCTCCCGGCTGGAGCAAGTTTCTAACTTCAAGAATCTTTTCCCCAGGCATTGAGAAAACTGTAGGGTCATAAATAATAAAGAGCGGCCATTTGAATACCTTGATATTACCAAACCATGTTAGAAAGGTAGCCTGTAGCCGATAAAAGAACTTTTTCATGTCAATTATTTCCCTCATTGTGCCTAGTCATTGCCAAAACATTTCTTATGCAAAGGAAAAATAAAAACAAAAAAATGTGAATACCCACTTGCCATGGCACAGTATTCGTGATATTATAGTATCTGTTCTGGGAAAAATAGGAAAGAAAAGCAAGTGGAAACTAAAGAATCTGAGAGTTTGGTAGATGTGTTCTCCTGCGAAAGGGTGACTCCGTGGTCTCTTGTTTATGATGCGGCAAGAGCTACGCAGGGCAAGCATATATCTCATAAGGAGCCGACGGACGAATGGAAGCGTAAGGCGATGCTATCTCCTCATTCACCGATAAGATGTCTACAGTTCTTCATACAGATGAGAATACCATATTTTGTGTCAACCCATCTTGTGAGGCACAAGATAGGAATAGAAAACTTTGTAGGGTCACAAAGGAATGATAGGCAGGACAATTACGATAGAAGAGCAGCACGACAGGACACTCCAGTTCTACATTCTATGCTAGTAAATGCAGATGAGCTTCGCTTTATATCTCGTAGAAGACTATGTATGCAAGCGGCAAAAGAAACCAGAACAGTGTGGAAAGCCGTTGTGGATTCGATAGGAAAGATCGACCCTATAGTAGCAGAGTTCTGTCAGCCTGAGTGCTGGTGGACTGGCGAAAGATGCCCAGAATTCAGACCTTGCGGTAAGTGCAAAGCGATGATGTGATTGTAAAGGAGAAACACGATGGAAGAGACAACGGAGAAAAATCAAGAAACTGTAGCGGCGGATGCAAATGCAAATGATGCTGCAGGACGGCTTCGCGACGAGAAGGGACACTTCCTCCCTAATCCTGACAAGAAGCCGAAGAGAACACGCAAGCAGAAAGACGATGCGAACACCGTGAAGATTCGCATAGTGAAGGATGAAGTTCCTGCACCAGACAAGGATTACGAGGGGCGGCTAGAGGACATGAAGGAACGGACCGCAACGAACTTCATTAAGTCTGTCTGTTATCACAAGCCTCGTGTCATCAACATAGATGGGCTTCGCTACTACTCGCAGGCTGTTGTAGAGAACCTGAAACAGAAACTTACAGATGAGCGGCTAGATGGAATAAGAGGGTTGGAAACATTGAACAAGACAATGGAAGCTCTCAAGAAAACAAGTAAGACGCTGGAAGACTGTTTTGATTCAGCGCAGAAAGTTCGCAGGTCTCGCTTCATATGGAGGTGCATAGCTATTGCATCTTTGGCAACATTGATTTCGTTTTGCATCACTAAAGCAATAGATAAGCGCAATGCGGAAAGGGCAATCGCAAAAGCGCCAGTTATACAGATGCCCGAAATCGGGACTCAGGTCATATCGAAGTAGAAGGAATATGTCCGCCCCGCGAATAAATCCCCTGCTTATGTCGGCAGCGACTAGGGCCAATCTGGAGAGGGCTAAATCCCAGATTGGCAACCTAGTTGTCTGTCATGACAATCCACCATCGAAGACCACTCCGAAACAAAGGGCGAAGAAGAAGACCCTCACTCCAGACATGGCAGCAAGTCTCGTGAAGTCAGTTAGGGTGTCGGAAGATGGGAATGAGGTTAAAATCATTCTGTCCGTCAATCCAGGTGCTATTCCTACTGCACAGGGCAAAGGTGCATTTGTAGACAAAGGTGGGCATGTACATTTCTTTACAAAGCCAAAGCAAAGAAAAGCAGAACAGACATTCCAAGCGGCACTCGAACCTTATGCTATTAAATCAGGGCGATGGGGAGAAGTGCCGATAGATCTTGATTTCAGGCTTTTCTTTCCATATCCAGAGAGCATGCCCAAGAAGTTCCGTCATAAGATTGGGCCTCATTGCAAGAAGCCAGATGGAGACAATGTATGCAAAGGCCTGATAGATAGCATGACCAGAGCCGGTTTCTGGAAGGACGATAGTTTCATCAATACCTATCACATTTACAAGAGATACACTACCGGCCCTTCTTGCATAGTAGTAAAGATCACAAATCTCCAGCCCAAATTCGATGCCCTGTATCGTGAAACGGAGGAACACGATGCACCAACTCTTTTCAATGCTTCAGCCGCCAAACCAGAAGAGACGAACCCTCTCTCTGACCTGATGGCTGACGGAGGCGAAACAATCTCACAGAAAGGTTAATCAACTTGGAGTGTTCAAGATGCTGCCTGCAGCCCGTAATATTTGCCTTCACCCAGGCGAACCTAGACAATTCGCTTGGGAGAATGAAGACAAAGGAAATCATAGCCGCCGTTAACAATCTTAAGGTTGTTTTTAAGAGCGTCTGTGAGAAATGCCAAGGGCTTGACCTCAAGTCGCCAGACTTAATCGACAGGCTAAACAAAGAATGGGCGACTAGAATAGACGACCTTATCAAAGCCGCAGATAGCGATGCGGACAAGATGGAAGCGGTTATTGACGAACTACGTCAGGCATTTCAGGTCGTGTGCCTGACATGTTCTAGCGTCTCCAACGACGATAATCCGTCGAATCATGGGCAGACTTTCGTTTCTCTCGATAGCGGGAACTGCCAAGCCAATTCTGGAAGGGCGAAGTCAACGCATACAGACGATAACGTTGTACTCTCTCGCGCAGACTGGATAGGGATGCATAGAGCGCCCGAAGTTGATGAGAAGGCCTATGGACATGCTCCAGACGTTAGTCTTATGATGAAGGAGGAGCCAGAGGCTTTTGAGAACAGCGAACACAAGACCTCTACAATGCTCCCCCCAGAGGTAGAGGATAGGCTGCGCAAGGAGTTCGCCAACTTCGTGTCGCTAGACATCATAGACAAACTGCTGTTGTCTTGCCTCATGTCTGGAATGAACATAGCGGAGTTCGCCAAGATGCTCTGGTTCCCATATTCGATTGTAGACCCAAAGACAAGAAAGGTCAAGTCGATTACCAAGCAGGCTGCCCATGCACGATGGATCAACATCTGCAAGAAGTTTCCCGTGTTCATGGCAATTGCGGTGTCTTCCAATCGTGACAAGAAATCTCTGGAGAAGTTCAAGAAGTTCATTCTGAATCCTAATTCTGAAGAGCCTTGCGACAAGTTCCAGAACGGCAAGCTATCGCCTGCCTACATCAAGGCGGAGAAACGAGCGGCGGCGAATGCGGAGAAAAAGAAGGATGAGCGGATTCGCAGGCTAGAGAATGAGGCCATGGCACTTCGCAAGGCGAACGAGACGCTTAAGGAGAAGCTTCACAAGGCAAAGGGAACGCAAGGGTTGAACATTACCGACGAAAGGCTTGTTGGTGGAATGCCTAAGAAGTCCAAGAAGGTAGACAACACGGGGATTCTCCCTGGGTTCTAATGATTCCGCTTTCACAAACAAAACAAGGAGGCCAGGCATGGCAAAAGTTAAGGACAAGAAGAAAGACGACATCAAGCTGGCGGTGCGGTATGCCGTATCCGTTCCAGAGAAGGACTTGATGACGCTCATCAAGGATAATGGGGCTATGGCATTGAGGATGTTCTGTTCAACTGTCAAGTCTATCAAGAAGAGCGGAAGAATACCGCAGGGGTTCTTCGACGACATCGGCAAGTTCACTGACATTCTCGAAAGCATGGCAAACATTGCTTGGGATGTGCAGATGGAATGGGGAGAAGCATTGAAGAAGTATGCGGATGAGGGCAAGTCTCCTTCGGATGACTTGAACAAATGGAACCCGCCGAAGGTGACAACAAAGAAGCCGAGCCTTTCGTTGGAAGAGAAAGCCAAGGTTGAACGTCTGCGCAGGAAGGGCTTTACCATCAAGGACATTGGGAAGGAACTTCACCGTGCGGAAAAGGTTGTTTCGGACTATGTGCATCTTCTGGAGAAGAAAACCAAGAAGCGGAGATAGCATTTGGTCTCTTCCAAACCTACTAGGCGGCCGCTCCTTTCCAAAAGGGGCGGCTTTTGTTCGTCTTGGCATTTGCTAGGAGACTATCTCGATGGAGACAATGGAAGAATTGAAAGCCCGGTTGAATAGGGTAATCGCCCAAAAGGACAGATATGGGGAAGCCCTTGGTAGCATTCTCGATGCAATAAGGCATGGGAGGTATAACGGTCTCTTTGAATCTGGGTATCGCTATGAGGAGAAAGACAAGACCGAATGTCCGCTTGGGATGAAGTACAAGGACATTAGGTGGAGCGGATGCCGCAAGGTGCTTTCCTGTCCAACCTACAGATGCCCGATGACTTTCGAGATGAGACACCTCACGGAAGCATACCAGAAGGGGATGGAGGTTTGCGAGGAACAGGATGCGGCCAAGATTCCGTTCAATACGGATGAGATTCCACCATATGAGCCCAAGAAGTATTACTACAAGGTCTCTAAAAGGTGGTTCGCAAAGGAGATGGTGCGGATTATACAGGCCATGAGACTAGGCACGGACAACAAGGATGTTGGAGGAAGTGTTGCACTCGGAAAGGCATATAAGAGGCTTGTAGGTTTCGGGATGGAATCCATAGGGATGAGAAAGGCATGGCTCGCTTTTCTTGCGATAGAGCATGAGGCAATAGATAAGGAGAAGAAAGGGAATACCTCGAGAGAGATTGAAGAATGGTTTGAGAAGAAGTGCGAAGAACAAAAGCACTTCATGGCGGCTGCTTATGCGACACACAAGTTGTTCGAGAAGCGAGATAAGGTGAGTACGATGATTCGGAAATCTCCTTCAAGGGCATTGAGGTATCTGGTTCTATTCGCCCTTCTTACGATGACCGAATTTGATTTCTCGCACGAATATTCTGGTGCTGACTTGGGGGTGTATTCGGATGCTTTTAGTTTCATGGGAAGGCTATGTCTGATTGCGGTTAAGGTCAAGCCTGAAGATAGGCTTGCAATCTTGGAGTTTGGAAACTCTGACGATGACGTAGACGATTTTAAGATGATGCCTATCGAATAGGAATTAACCAATGAGCTTTGCGAACCACAACATTCTCGACATAGCATTAAGCCTCATTCCGCCTACCCTCGTGCAGATTCGGAAGAATCTTGGAACAAAGGTAAACAAGTATGGTCAGATGGAGGCAACCTATGGGGAGTGGGTTGAAGTGTACGGCATCGTGCAGCCCGGAAGTGAGCAGAACGAGCATACGGAAGGAGTTGACTTCTCCAAGAAGCATGTTACTATCTGGCTGCGTGGCATAGCCCTAGACGGCACTCATATCCAGTGGGCACCAGACCAGATTAGGTATGTCGGCAAGATTTTCAACGTGATTGGGGTGAAGGACTGGTATCCTTACGACAACTACAAGGAGTGCGAGTGCGTAGAGGTTCTAAACCTAGACGAGAGCCAGCGCGGACGGCTTGCCTCTATCGCACAGAAAGCAAAGAGACAGGCGAGGAAGCCCAAGGTGGACAAGGCACAGGATTCCGCCCAGCAGATGCTACCTCTTGACCTTCCTCCTGGGGTAGGTGTGGAGATAAAGAAGAAAACCGAACCATCAATCTTCTGCCCAGACACACCGCCAAAAGAAGAAGGCGAAAAGCCCCAGAAACCTTCTCTTGTCGGCAAGGCAATTATTAGATTCTAACCAAGCAAGGAAGTGGACCAGAACAGATGGCAAACGAAAAAATGTCCTGCAGGGAATGCGGACTGTGTAATGTGGACGAATCTAAATGCTCACTCACGAAACGGCCTGTCACTCTCGATAGTCTGCGGAATTGCAAAAAGGGAATCAAGAAAACGGTAATCGAAAGAACCAAAAGTGAGGTAACAAGAAATGCCTGACGACATTAAGACTGATTTGGCTGGTTATCTGCTAGGGGAAGCCCCGGCAGCAGTGGAGACGATAGTTGTTGCGCCAGAAGCACCTGTCGCACCCGTGGGGCTTACCCCACCCGTGGCGGCAATCCCACCTGCTCCTGCCTTCCCTGATGCCGAGATGGCCGACCTGATGGCTTATCTGAAGTGCATCGGCATGTGCGCAAAGGATATGCACTATCGCTGCAAGGGCAAGGCTTTCTATGGACTTCACCAGTTGGGAGACCTCACTTGGCAGCTCGCCGACGAGACCGACAAGATTGCAGAAATCTACTTCATGGGCGAGAGGGGAATCAATCCGCCACGGATGAAGGAAGTCTGTGCAAATGCGGTAGGTATTGAGGTGATGTACCCTTCGGACGACAAGTATTTCATTGGTGGCCTCATGAACATCTGCCTGCAGACGATGCACAAGATAGAGGCTATCAAGAACAACTATCCAGATTTGAAGTCTGGCACGGTTGCGGTACTCGACCAGATTTCGCAGAACTGTCTGCTCAACATTGGATTGCTCGACCAGACTATGAAGGGCAACTAATAGTTTATCACAAGCACGAAAGGAGAACTAACCATGTTGGCAGCACTATGGGCTTGGTTTGTTGGCCTCTTCACCAAAGAGAAGATTGGCATTCTCTTTATCATGCTCTTCAAGGCCGGCTTTTCGGCCGTAGCACAGCAGATTGCCGACCAGCAACTCCAGAAGAAAGCACTTGAATTCGTGAAGGAACTCGCCAAGAGGGAAGACCTCACCAATCGTGAAAAGGCGGCTCTATTCAATGAGAAGATGTTCGAGTATGCAAAGAAACTAGGGAAGGTTCTCTGTGAGTCCGTAGTGAACTGCCTGCGCGAACTCGCAGTCAATGCACTAAAGGCGGAACGTGGAATGTAATCCGCATTTCAAATCACTCTAAATGAGGTATGGGCGGTATCTTCACGATGCCGCCCATAAGAACATATGAACACATATCTACTAGCTTACATCATAGGCGGAGTAATCTTCTTCGTATGGGCTTGCTACGACGAAATCAAGACATTCGTTGGAGAACATAGGGGTACGCTTATCTTATATGGATTCGCCTCTCTTATCTGGCCCGTAATCACTTCACTGTTCCTTTTCGACTTCATAGATGACAGTGTACGGAGAATCGTCAAGAGATTTCGTAGACGCTCTTGAAAGCCGCAACAAATCTGTGCTATAATACCTTTCGCACAAGAACCGAAAGGATTAAAGCGCAATGGCAGAAGAAGCGAAGAAGGAATACTGGAAGCCGTCAGTCACGGCTGACGTTGTGGTGGTTGATAGCCGTCTGGCGAAGCATAGGGATGATGGGACATTCATCAATATCCTGCTAATCAAGAGGTCTAGCAATAGTGATGCCTACCCAGACTGCTGGGCGCTCCCAGGTGGATTTCTCGAGGAGAACGAATCGCTAGAGGAGTGTGCGGTAAGGGAACTCAAAGAAGAGACGGGGCTTCTGGCAAAGATGCTCGCTCCAATAGGTACTTTCTCACGGGTAGACAGAGACCCCAGAGGGCGTGTGATCTCCAATGCTTACCTTACGGTGATGATGTCTAGTGAGGAGGAACCTCTACCTATCAAGGCCGGTGACGATGCGAAGGACATTGGTCTCTTCAGGCTAAAGGGAAATTTCAGCGAAATCAACGGCGCGCTTTCTGTAAGCCTCTGGTGCGCAGCAAAGAAGATTGGCATAGAGTTCAAAGCTAGTTTCACCAGGGATAGGCTTGGGCTGGTTGCCACGGAAATCAAGTTCGATACGGCAACCAAACTTGCCTTCGATCATGCGGAGATTATCGCTAGGACGATTCTAAGAGTCCCCGATTTGGTACTCAAGACAAAGACGAAGCCAATCATTGAAGATGGTGTTGAGAAAAAGAACCAGGAATCTTCTACACCCCCTTTACAAGAATGTGAGCGAGAAAGCCCAATCCTTTAGGGTTGGGAAGAAAGCGAACAAAGGCAGTTGACATGTCCCGTCCTTTTTGGCATACTATGAACCGTTCTGGTTTCCGTAGGAAGTAGAGAACCTATGCGATATACGATTAACAGATTTTGCCTTTGTGCGGAAGTCTTGGCCGAAAGCCAATTCTCTACCTTCCACATGGAGGCTTTTTGATTTGGCGATGAAGGTCTACAAGTTCAAGGCATACGACAGGGCGAAAGACGGAGCGCAAGACCGTCTCATCACCCGCTTTGGGCTTGTGAGGAACTATGCCGTCCGAATGATGGAAGGGTACTACAAACAGTACGGCAAGACTTTGACTGCATTTGAACTACAAGCCCACATTGCGAAGAAGAAGAAGGTGTCCTGCCGCACCGCAAGAATTGTGGAGGGCTTGCCGTCACAGGCGGTTCAGGAGTGCATAGGTCGT
>Ga0247609_10000018_pt1 | contig 249187 bp, 208 predicted proteins | sample 172DNAGHGlowgp2_FD_193487 | JGI IMG/M metagenome (GOLD analysis project Ga0247609, IMG submission 193487) | Sheep rumen microbial communities from Palmerston North, Manawatu-Wanganui, New Zealand - 1728 DNA GHGlow gp2 | ecosystem: Host-associated > Mammals > Digestive system > Stomach > Rumen...
GTCCATCTTCTAGTGACCCCTTGCAGGGCCTTTCAAACAGTTGAGATGCCTCATCTGTTGTTATCCGGTATTAGCCAAAGTTTCCTCTGGGTATCCCAAGCTAAAAGGCAGGTTACCTACGTGTTACTCACCCGTTCGCCACTAGGGTGCAAGCACCCTCGTTCGACTTGCATGTATTAGGCACGCCGCCAGCGTTCATCCTGAGCCAGGATCAAACTCTCAATGTTTGTATTCTAGTTCAAAATAATTATCTGGTTTTGTATTGTTTAAAAAATTGACGTTAATGATGTTTGTACATCTGTTTAGTTTTCAAAGATCAGTTGCAACGCTTATATTACTTTGTAATAATTCTAAGCCCTCTCGGACCGCGTGCTTAAATACTATACTACTAATAAAATTATGTAGTCAACCACTTTTTTCACTTTTTTTATTTTTTTATCAAAATTTGTGGAGATGTGGATAATTATTGCTCGTTTTGTGGATTATTTTTGAGCTGTTTTTGCTTAATATAATGGGCTGTTAGACCAAAAATTGCGGAAATAAGCATCGCTGAAGATACTATAAGATTAAGAATTATAAGAATATCACCCTCTGGAATGAGGAATGCATAATAGGTGATAAAACAGATTTGACCAAATAAAGTGATGATCTTCATCTTCCTATAATCCTTTAAATATAACGCGTACGTGTTAATGATCGTACCGATGATTGGTAAAAGGGTTAACCATCCACTCCAACCGAGGACGGAGAACACTGTCAACGCGACAGTGAATAAAAGAAGCCACCAATAGGAATCCGCCCATTTATATTTATCTCTGAAGAGGAAAACCACATCTCTAATGGCTCCCACCGCACTAGAAGCGACTAATGATAACAGCACTTTGTCCCCGATATACATATATAGACAGACAGAATTAACGATAGTCACCACATCAAAAGTGAAGCGTAGAATTAAAGCATATTTCCTTTTTGGCACCACAAATAAAGCAACGCAAATCACGATGCTCAAGACGCTGAGGACTAATGCTGAGATATACCAACCGTTCATCGTTACTATATTTTAGTACAATTGTTTATTAAATAAATAAAAAAATGCGATATTATATTATCTATATATTTAAAGAATAATAAGGAGATACATGTATGAAGGTCTTTTTAGTAGGTGGCACTGGTTTATTAGGTTCAGAAGCCGCGAGAATTTTTATCGAAAGAGGACATGAGGTCGTCGCAGTTGCCCTACCTCCAGCCCCAGAAGGCGCCCCATTAGCCAAAGAGATGGACCTCCACTACTGTGATATCAATAAAATCAGCGATCAAGAAGTCAACAAATTAATCAAAGGTTGTGATGCTTTCGTCTTCGCTTCTGGTATCGATGAAAGAGTGGAATGCCCACATCCGGTTTATGAATGGTATGACAAATACAATATTAAGCCTCTAGAAAGGCTCATCCCATTATGCAAAAAAGCGGGAATTAAAAAAGCCGTTGTTCTCGGATCATATTTCTCCATGCTCAATAAAGAGGAATATGGTTATAAACAACAACTCCCACAAGGACTATTAGAGAGGAACCCGTATATACGTGCGCGTGTAAAGCAGGAAGAAGTCGTCAAATCCTTTGTCGATGATAAATTCGACGCGGCAGTTCTTGAACTCCCATATATCTTTGGTACTCAACCAGGAAGACAACCAGTTTGGACAGTATTAATCGAACAAATTAAAGGAATGGATAAATTACCATTTACGATGTATCCAGGTGGAGGAAGCGCGATGCTTACAGTCCGTCAAGTCGGTCAAGCTATCGTCGGAGCCACAGAAAAAATCGATGGTCAAGGCTTTAAGGCTTGGCCAATCGGCATGGTCAACTACACTTGGAGAGGATTCCTTAAGATCGTCTATGCGGCTAGAGGTATGGAAGATGAACGTCGCATCGTCTCTATCCCTGCTTGGATGATGAGAATGGGGACAAAGAAAATCCTCAAAGAATATGAAGAAAAAGGAATTGAATCCGGTCTCGATGTCAATTACCTCCCTTATATCATGAACCTCAACCTCTTCATCGATAATAAATACGCGATAGACCTAGGAGTGACGGAAGATCATATCGGTAAAGCGATATTTGATTCCATTCGCGTTTCAGAAGCTGTCATCAACGGTGAAGTCAAACTCCTCGGGATGAAAGGCGAATAATAATATAAACAATAATGGGAAGAACATATCTCCCCATTTTTTATGCCAGTATTTCAAAATATAAATTAAGCTCCACTCTAAGAATTGTATAGAATGCTAATTAATTACTATGTAATTATGCTAATAAAATGTTCAAACTATTTAACAATATGCTTTTCCTTGTTGGAAACATATATCTTTATAATACTTAATTGTCATATCGATAAGAAAATCAAATTTATATTCAGGAAGTTGTTTTGCTATCTTACCTTTACTATAGAACACTAATGAGGATGGAGTTAGTAACATATAACTATTAAGTTTCGATGGTTTATCCATATAGAACAGAGGATATTTATCAGTGACAGCCAACTTCACACTAGTGAGGAATAAAGCCACGAACAAATCATCATCCCAAAGCGAGGCATAATATGGAACGCATTGACTAGATGTAAAGAAGATAGGGTCGACATTAAAGAACGCACTTAAATCGAGAGTCTCTTGATAAGTCAATATCTTCTCCTCTTTTTGATTGTTTTTAATTTTGTTAAGGGTATAACGATTTATATATAACGCTCGCGAGAGATTAAATACACTAATCTTATCGCGTTCAAGCAACACCTTTAAAGTAGTAATCGAAGATAATTCGTTTTCGACTTTTTCGATTAATCGAAAATTGCCCATTTCGTGATAAGTAGGAAATAGCTCAATCATCTTTTGAAGTGGAAACAGCATGAATAACTTTCTTAAGGGAATGGATAATGAGATAGCTACAGTGATATAACTCTCACCTGCGTAAATATATTCTTTAGAAAGCTGATCATCAAATCTTTTTATTCCACCGCCTAATTCATTAAAACAAATATCATCTAGAGAGGTTTTTAAGAAACTGTCGACACGATTATATTCAAGGAAATCAAAAAATCTATTATTCACTACTCGTGCATTGATAGATTCATCGCTTAATGCACACTGATAATGGGCGTAAGATAACAAACGTCCAAATTTATTTTTTATTTGACTGATGTCTAATGTCTTCACGAATAATATCCCTCAGATAGGTATGTTCTATCTCTCTTTCCTTTAATAGTTCTTCATACTCATTATTTGCGGCTTTTTCTAATTGGTTATAATAATCATTATGTTCAACGCGATAAGACCTTATAAAGACGATTGATTCAAACGCTTTTTTACTGATTAAAACATGCTGTAAACCTAGTTTTCCTAACATCATCGCTTTTTTAAGTAATTCAATAGGAAGATCGCTAGATAAAAAGTCACGAGCGTAATCATAATAGGAATCGTCCGCGCGATAGCCAACAACAAAATCAATATTTTTTAAATCTGGCATATAGTTAGCAATGAGGTAATCTATTTCGTTTTTATTCCTAAGCCTAGTTTCTTGATCAATTCTATTAAAACATAATAGAGCCATCCATTTAAGGATGTCTTCATCATTATTATGATTGAGCCAAAGAACATTGAGATCAGCAACTTCAATTACATATTCATTGATATAACCGCCTTCTTCATTTTGTCCTGCCCACATCATCGCGGTACTTTCATCATCGCTTAAATAAAAGCCAGATCCATAATCACAATCGGACCTTCCATAACCATATATTGGTTTTACAACCTCTTTATCGGAACCATGAAATAGTTTTATCATACTTTAATTATACACATTGCATAATTTTATACAATCAACTAATTATTTTTCAGTATTTTGCCACCTTAATTGTATAATTTTATACAGTCTACTTCATTTTTTGACCAAAATAAAAACGGGGCTTACCCCGCGATTAATTGTTATTAGAATCTTCCGAAAACCTTTTGACTTTCTTATCGACGATTTCTTTCGCTTCCTTTTGATGGTCATCAGTGAGGAATTTTCTCACTCCCACCACTTTTGGATTTTCAATATCGAAATCATCCACTAAGACATAGCCAACTGTGTTGAGTTTGCGGTATAAGCCATTTTTAATAGTGACTTTGCTACCTGCAGGAAGAGTTTTAATCTTGCTACTATCAACAACATAATAAACACGTTTATTATCTCTTTCCACTTTTTCGACATAGTCACCATTGACTTGATAGACATCTTTATATAAGCCTTCTCTAATCTCTTTGACTAATAAATCTTCTTGGATGGTTTTCACATCTCTATCTTCCACATAATAATAACGTGGAGAGCCATCTTTGTTCTTGACGAGATTACCTTCTTTATCATGCATCTCTTCAATATAAGCTTCATAAACAGTGTAAGAACTGGAGAGCTTATATTCTCCATATTCCTTGTAATAACTTTCGTTATGCGCTAATTCTTTTCCAAACATATTTTTTACCTTCCTTTAGTTTGTTTATTCTCATTTCTCTCATGGAGAGCTTTAACAGCCTTATCTAATTCTGCCGCGTTAATCTTTTGAATATCACGTGATTCAATGGTCTTGATTAATCTCGCGAGTTGTTTTCTATTTAAGAGGAATAATTGACTGGATTTGCTATCAATTTTCACCTGGCAATCATCGTTAACGATGATAAGACCAATCATCATCTCTGTGGGTAAACCAGTAGCAGAAGAGAGCTGTCTAAGGGTCTGCGATAATGATAAGAAGGGATTATCGACATAATTCTTATCCCCGTTTCTAGAAAGTTGAATGAGAGAAGCGTTTGTATCATTCCCCATCAAATTGCCTTCGATATAACGGTCAACACAGATATAGATGTATTTCTCCGCGAAGATGATATGGTCCACTCTTACTTGATGAACTTCATCGATGGAAAAGACATAATTGTTAATTAAATAATAGTCATTATTTAAAACGATGCGATATACGCGGTGATAGACATAATTATTGAAATTCACCCTCTGATAGAAATGCGCGAGAGGAAAACGGATTAAAAGAAATAATCCCACGATTACGACGACTGGGACCACGATGATAAAAGCAATTTGCATCGAAGTTAAATAAATCATATTAATCGTAAATCGTCTCTCCGTTTTTCGCGGCAAAGATAAATCTTTCTAATTCTTCTTTGCTCGTCTTTCTCGAAATGAGAGGTAAATTATCGACATCAAACCAATTGACATCATCCGTCTCATATTCATGCTCACCGAGTTCACTGATCGCTTTCGCTTCAAAGATCGCGACATATTCTGGAACATTCTTATTGCTCTTAAATGGGGTACGAGAAGTTAAACCCACTAGTCTAATGATCTCGATATCCACTCCTGCTTCTTGCTTAGATTCATTCTTTGCCGTTTCGCTTGGAGTGTCATATAAATCCGCCCAACCTCCAGGAAGAGAATAGGCTTGAAGTTCTTTTTCTCTCACCATTAAAACTTTAGTTTTATCCTCATTAAAGATAATAGTTCTCACCGAAATGGATGGAGTTGGATAAATATCTCTTTGGAAATAATTAGGACGATCTAATTTTACTTCCATAAAATGCTCTAACAAATCCGCAGAAATATCGTTTATCTGCTGATAATTGGTTAAAGCATAAGGGTCTTTAGAAAAAACCAAGCCAATCTTCGCGATTGACTGGATTTTCACTATATAATCGTATATTTCCTTATAATCCATGGATTATTCTTTGGCTTTGTTTAAATCCATGTGGGTTTCAAACACACGGAGGAATGTGGCAGGTTCGCAGCTCACAAGTTGGCCGTTGACCGCTAAAGAGATACGACCTGTTTCTTCGGAGACGACCACTGTCACTGCATCAGAGATTTCGCTGATACCAATCGCCGCTCTATGACGAGAACCATATTTACCAGCAAAGGCTTGTGTTGTTGGAGTGAAGAAAACGCTAGCAGCGACAATTTCATTGCCGTGGATGATGACCGCACCATCATGGAGACGAGTGCCTTGATAGAAGATGGTCTCTAATAATTCCGCTCTTACAGGGGCGTTGACTGGAACACCATTTTTCATCACATCTTGTAAAGATGTATTTCTTTCAAAAGTCATGATCGCACCAGTTCTAGTCTTAGAGAGATTGATCGTTGCTTTTTCAATTTCTTTATACATCGAATCTTTGTCGAACAATTTCTCAACCTTATATGTGGAAGTCTTAATGCCACTTTTCTTAAATGGGTTTGCTAAAAACTTTCTTAAATCACCTAAGTTAGCAAATAATGTTGTGGTGACAGAAAAAGCCATCACTGATCCAGCGAGAATCATCACTGGAGTGGACACGAATAAGAATCCTAAGATGAAAAGCAATGATGATAACGCAAAAACGATATAAGCCACTTTTCTCTTAATGACCTTGAAATATAAAACAAATAAAGAACATATCACTAAAGCGATGACAATAGCAGAGAACACGAATGTTCCTGTTGGCATCACTCCTTCATCCCAAGCAAATCTCATATATATTAACCTTCCGAAAATTATTCAATTAGTTGAAATAATGATAAAGCAATAAAAGTTATAATTCAACTTTTAATAATGAATTGTCACGATTTTATATAAAATATATAGTTTTCTACATCTTAGCAGAGACAAATCAATCAATTTTGACAATGACTGGTTTACCCTTTGGAGTCTTCTTTTTTAAAGACCCTTGATATCTTTTGAAATATTTTTTCGAAGCGATATCTCCTTTAGGAGTCACCTCTAAATATAGTTCATTAGTCTTCTCATCATATTTCTTCCCTAAATAGCCATATCGACATAACATCATGATATATCGCGAGACCTTCTTGCTATTAAAGGAGATAAGCGTCCCGTAAGTCGGACAATCTTTATAAATAATGATCTCATCAGAAACATCACCGATAAGGATGCGATAAACACCCTCAGGAAGAGGATATAACTTCAAACCATTCAAATAGGAAATGGTGAGCAATATTTTGTGATGAGAAGTCGTTAAATCTAGTTCTTTTTGCATGCATTGATTATAGCATTATTATTTTTGTGATATCATAAAAATATGGCAACCGCCCATATTGAAGCATTAAAAGAAGATGTCGCCCCAGTGGTGTTATTTTTTGGCGATCCCAAAAGAAGCAAAAATGCTGCCGATAAATATCTTCACGATGTTAAGCAAATCAACACTGTGAGATGCGCTTATGGTTATACTGGTTATACTGCGAATAATAAAAGAATCACTATCATGACGCACGGCATGGGACAACCATCATTAGGCATATATGCCTATGAGCTCATCAAATTCTATGATGTTAAGGTCATTGTTCGCGCGGGAACATGTGGAGCCTATCAACCAGAATTAAACCTTTTTGACCTCGTCATTGCCAGCGAAGTTGTCACCGATTCCAACTGGCCAAAACTTCATGGACTTAGCAATGATGTCGTCTTAAAAGCCGATAATGATATCGTTGAAATTGCCAAAAAAGAAGCGGATAAATTAGGGGTCAAACATCACGAAGGAAAAATTATCACTTCTGATGTCTTCTATGACCAGGATCCTAACGCCTGGAAACAGTATCAAAAGCAAGGCATATTATCAGTAGAAATGGAAACATTTGCCCTATATCAGCTCGCTCAAGAACACGGAGTAAAAGCCTTATCTATCGTCTCTGTTTCCGATAGCTTTGTCCATCATCAAGAAACGACCCATGAGCAGAGAAGTCAGATGACCAAAATGGTACAAATCGGCATCTCGATATTAGAAAAATATGCATAAGAAAAAGGAGAACAACGTTCTCCTATTTTTATAAAGTTATAAATAATTTATTATTTATTATTCGCGATCATATATTTCATTAAAGAATAACTTGTCTCTAATAAATGTAGCCCGATAATTGGAATGATATTCTTCACCATTGAAACCGCCGAATTTACGACGCTTGGACCAGTTATATCTTGAAAATATTGTGCTAAATAATGCATGATGACACCTCTTAGATCAGTGAAGAGAGAACGCAATTCTTCTTCGTTATAAGCGACTTGCGCTTCATCTAAAATACTTTCCACTGTCGCCACTAAAGTGTCATAATCTGCGCGGAGCATTGATGTAACGATAGTAGAAACGTTTTCTTTTAATGCTGGAATGATGATTTCTAATTGCTCAGGAGTAATAGAAAGCACCAAATCAGCGGTTGGTTCAATATGCTTTTCAACAATGTTTGCATATTTTGTTCTAGTTGATAAATCAGTCGCCGATTCTACATCATAATCAGAGGTTTTTTCAGTGGCTTTCGCAAGCATCGTTTCGATGAATTTCTTTAAGTCTTTTTCTCCGTTTGGGTTTTCTTTAAACTCCACGATTTTTTCAGAGGAAAGGTCTAAGGAAAGATAATATGGTTTAAATTCTGTATAAATGAGTCGAGAATCAAAATTTTTAACGATTTCTGCCACATTACTTTGATAGATATCAATAACATCACCATAAACTTTAAAGCCGTATTGTTTAGGTGGAATAAAAGTGATAAAATCACGGGAATTCATATAATTATGAATAAAGGAGAAGGATTCTTGTCCGTTATAAACGGCACATGATGGAGTTTCAAAACAATACGCGTAAATATCTTTCTTATCTACACCTTTTAATGTTCCCTCTAGGGCTTTATCATAGATGTGTTTTGAGAGCAAATTAGTGACCGCCGCGGCACGGGAATAACCAGCTAGCCAAAGTTTAACTTTGCTACCAGCAGGAACTTCTCTAGCTAAATAATCAGTTAAGCCAGCATAAACAGCTTCCATCGCTCCAGTGAAATCTTTATGGTCGCCACTTTCTCCAAGGAAGAAATTACCAACCATTTCTAAATGGTAATAGAAACCTCTAACCGAAGTCGCGACAATCACATAATCATCAACCGTTTTCTGGGCAATGGTATAAGCGATGCTATGATAAGTATTCTTATCATAAGATGGAGAGTTATAAATCTTCGTATAATGGATGGCGTTAAAGAAATTATTGATTGTTTCTTTCGTGCCGTTAACTCCCGCCATACCTAAAGAAAGAAGACCCAAATCATCATTTCTCTTCGTTGCATCAGCGAAGAAATAATCATCATTATATTTGAAATCAAATTCCACCACCGCATCTTCATCTAGTCCCCAGAGTCTATTGGCCTTTTCCTTAATCTTAAAAGAGAATGATTCTTTAGGATTAGCATAGCTAGTAGAGCTCTCACTAGAAGAAGCAGGATCAGAGCTTGATGAAGAGGCTACACTTCCACAAGCTGAGACAGTAAACGCTAATATAGGTAATAGAATTAATAGAGTTTTTTTAACATTCATAATACGTTCCTCTTTTTAACCATAGATTAAAATAACATTAATCTAACAAAATTGCTATAATAGCATTATTCGGGACGTAGCGCAGCTTGGTAGCGCACTACCTTGGGGTGGTAGGGGTCGCCAGTTCAAATCTGGTCGTTCCGACCAATCTATCAAAAATCCTCCTTTAGGGAGGATCTTTTATATAATGTTATAATGTTTTAACGCTTTGAATAAGCCATCTTGGTCAATTGGATCGGTAACGTAAGTCGCGTTATTTTTCACTTCTTCTTTGCCGTTTCCCATCGCAATTCCGATGCCGACTTCATTAAACATCTCGATGTCAGGAATATCATCGCCAATACCCATCGCTTCTTCTTTTTTAAAGCCGTAATGTTTTAATATCGCTTTGATACCTGTGCTCTTGATATAAGGGGTTTCAGTGACGTCCACTCCACTATCATAGAAACGGAAGAAATGGAGAGGAAGATCCATGAACTGCTTTTCTTCCCCTTCTTTGCAGAATAGGAGAATGCTTGTCACTTCTCGCCCATCATATTCATGAACTTCCGGATGATATTCATACCAGAACTGATAATAAGCTTTGGCTAAATCATTCTCTGGAAGAGTGAGATAGGAATAATCTGGACCAATGATTTGAAGTTCATATCCTAATTTGCTCGCTCTATCAACAAATGTCTTCGCTAAATCTTTTTCAATATATTGACGATAAATATATTGATTATCAGCGTAAGCAATCCCACCGCCAGAGCAGATATAGCCATCGTGAGGAATCTTATTAAGTGCATCGAGGTGGAAGAACGACATATAATGTCGGGCTGAACAAATGATGACCTTTATCCCTCTTTCTCGAGCCTTTTCTAAAGCGAGAAGACCACTAATAGGATAAGACAAAGTATGATGGTCAAATAATGTCCAATCGATATCGACGAATAATATTTTGATATCCTTATTTTTTTTCATTAGAAGGAATATAAGTTCTCGTGAGTAAATTTCTGGAATGTAGATTCTTGCATTGGAGAATATAATCCACTATAAGTGAAGAAGGTATCAACATCTTGACATTCTTCTGGATAAGCGACGAATTTCTTATAATTAGCAATCGCTTTTTGATAATCTTCTTTTGCTTGAATATAAATGGCTACGGCACCAACTGCACTTGTAGAATAAGAGATGTAATAACCAGTCGCGCTGACAACTGGAGTAGCCCAATAGGCCATCACCATATCATATCCATCACCGTATAAGGCGCGGTATCTAGCCATGATGGAATTGACACCAGTAAGAATCGCATCATCTGTTTTATCAAGATTTTCAAAAATATATGATTCAACTGTCGCTACTGCGGTTGGTAAAATTGCATTGGAAAGCATCTCATATACTTCATAGTCTTGAATGTATTGGTAAACTTTGAGATTTTCGCTGTCCTTATAATAATCGGAGAGGTAACGGTTGAATAACATCTCATTGCCTTGGGAATGAGTCTCTTCGATATCAAATGGGAAAGAACCATTATTCTCATTGTTATATGCAGCGTTATAATGGCCAAATTCGTGAACGATTGTGCTGATATTTTGATAATCTTTAGAGAAGAAGATTAATGGGTCATCCATTCCTGAAGAAACATAGGCAGTACCTAAAGAATTCTTATCGTTAGAGAAGATGTAATAACCATCTTTCTTAAGGTGATTATATGCTTTTAGCATATCGCCACCCATCATATCCACATAGGAATCGAGGAGGTCGCCTTGGAAATATGTCTCGTTAGCGATGTTACCACTAGTAAAGGCATCAAAGATTTTCTTATTAGTCCCCTTTTTCACAACGGAGGAATCAACACCGTTTTCATAGTACATCGTCATTGGAACGACATATTGATCGATGAGTTTTGTATATTCATCGACGAAATCATACTTATAGTTACGGCTATAATAATATTTGTAGACATAGTCTAAATAGTTATCAAAACCATAGATTGATGCAATACGATTACCTTTAGCAATCACTTCACGGAAACGAGTTAAGGAATCCTTTAAATATTTGTTCCAACCACTATCGTTATATCTGATCGCTTGATTGCGGTAATCCAAAATGAATTGGTTATAAGCTTCTTCTTGCTCATCTTCAATAGCGGTAATCTCAGTATCTAATTTTTTAGTTTCTTCGGTATATAAGAAATTATTGATGTATTCATCAACTTCTTTTTCACTCATTCCTTCAAAGAAAGCATTATAAATTTCTTTTGAAGAGCCTTTAACATGCTCTAAGAAAGTGTAGTACCAAGTATAGAACGATAAATAATATTCATTTAATTCATCGTATTTCTTATTTGCTTCTTCATCAGCAGTCGCTTGATATTTGCCACGAGCTACTGTTAATTTCTCTCTTAAAGATGACATATAATCAGTCACTTTATTCATCTCGCCTAAGAAGGAATAAACACTGCCTTTATTCACCGCTATTTCATCAGCCTTAGTCATCGCATTCTTAAATGCATCGTTATTAAAATTGAGATCGCATCTAGCAACTTTTGGGCTTTCTAAAGAAATACCTGTTCCATTATTCTTCACATCGTTCCAATCAAATGGTTTACCACCTGTTGAACAAGAAGCGAGAACAACTGTCATACTCAAGATGAATAATGTTTTCTTCAAATGTTTCATAATTATTTCTCCTTTGCGCGCATTCTTCCTCTAAGGAAATATCTTTTAAACAAACTATTTTCTTTATATCTTATCCTTTGTATCGAGTGATTTCCAGCAACAAGTGCAAGAGGGAGTCCACCTGGACATTGGACATATTGTCCAGAAAGATAAAATTTCCTTAAGAATGGAACCTTGCCAGAGATCATTAACGCTGAGGAATACCAGTTATATAAAAATCCCATATATGTCCCTCTAGAGGCATTAACATAACGATTGAATGTCATCGGAGTTGCGACATCTAATAAAGATATCTTGCCCGTTAATTCTGGGAATTTAGCCTCGATCTGCACCATCACCATCTTCGCGATGATTTCTTTAACTTTTTTATATTTTTCCTGGTTTTTGTAGAGATTTTTCCAATAATCAAAGTGTTTGCTGTATTGGTCTATCATCACTTGGACGACCGTTTTATTACCTTTGACATACATCGGATCATAAGAAAGTGAACGCATGTTAATATGGTCGACTTTATATCCTCCAACAGAGAATGGCTCGCAAGAGAAATTATATGGAGTATCAACATTCACCATATCTTCTACGGCGAAGTGAATAAGAACGCAGCTCGGGGCCGGATGCTTCTTTGGATGATTATATCTCTTCGCTAGTTTATGAACTGGGAACTTTCCCTTTAATAAATTCATCAGGGCATAGTTCGCGTCACAGCACGTGATGACGTAGTCACCGTTTATCGTTCTACCATCTTCAAGAATAACCCCAATCGCGCGACGATGATAGAATTTGACTTTCTTCACGGTCGTATTTAGCATCACTTCTCCGCCTAATTCATAATATTTATTCGCAATATTTTCCACGAATTTTAAAGACCCGCCTTTGATGTTACCCCCATTTCCACTCGCGATATTCGCGTAGGAAAACATCATTGAGTAAAGATTGCCTTTACCTGGTTGAATATGTGTGATTGCATATCTTAACGCTGGATGTTTAAATTTCTTCGCATAATGATCGCATGAAGAAAATAAACCTAATTCATAAGTCGGGAAATATTTGATGAGTTTAAATATAAATTTAAATAATGTTTTATATGATAAATAAGCGGTTGGAGCTTCTGTTGGAAGTTCGACATCGATATAAGCTTTAACAGTCTTAAAGAATTTTTTGATGTGCTTACTATCTTCAGGAGATATCTTGATCCAAGCTTCTTCTGCCTTTGCTAAATCGGTTAAGAAAGGAACTTGGACTCCTTCATAATCAATCGTGCCCCAGCTAGGCATATGGAATATCTCTTCATCTTTAAAAGCTCCGACACTCTTCCACATGTCATATAATTGAGTTCCTTTTTTCGTTCCAGTGATCCAGTGGATGCAACCATCGACATCAAAACCCTTTCTCTTCCACCCCATGCAGAGGCCACCGAGAAGAGGATTTTTTTCAATAATTAATGGTTCAAAGCCTTGTTGAATCGCAGAAATGCCCGCGCTTAAGCCCGAGATACCACCACCAACAATGAGAATCTTTTTCTTTTTTTCCATACACTTAAAATAAACCTAAAGTTTATTATTTGCAAATTGGCATATATAAAGGATTAATTATTTCTTTTCCATGACAAGGCGTTTGCCTTTAATCGCTTTCCACTTGTTATAGATGCGTGGATAATATTCTCGCCAAATGTTTTTGACGTGTTCTTTGCTATAGAAATCAGAGATCACTCTGCTACCTTTAGAATAATGTTCATAATAGTTCTTATCGCTCGCGAGTTTCTTGACCTGTTCATCAAACTGTTCCACATTAGAACCAATCGCATAACAATCCTGATCTTTAAATAAAATCTCTTCATAGAGGTCTAAATCCCTTAATAAGACTGGTTTATAGGAATTCACCGCTTCTAATATCGACATTGGGAAAAGTTCGCTTAAAGATGGCATAAATAATAAATCAGACATATTGAAGATGCCGTTCATCTCACTACGTGGAATAATGCCGATAAATTTCACATTCGCGGGAGGATTATCCATTATCGCTTTTAATTCTTTATAGCCATCCGTCATCTTGCCAAATGAAAATCCACCAGCCCAGACGAACATCTTATCAGGATTTCTTTTCGCGACTTCGACATAGTCGAGCACGCCTTTACGCGTCTGCACTTGACCGCATCCCATGACGACGAATGCATCATGCGGAATGCCGTATTTATCTCTTAAAGCATTTCTTTCTTCGTCGCTGATTTTATAGAATTTTTCATGATCGACGAAATTAGGAATATAAGTAATATTTTCTTTTTTAATGCCGAGTTCTTCTAAAGGGGGGATAAAAGCAGGGTTAACCACCACTATTTCATCAGCCTTACGGTATGTACCAATCACATATCTTTTAAAGACTTTGAAGATTAACCAAGGCATCTTTAAAGAGCCGTCTAAAGTAGAAGGAATGAAATGAACATACGCCACATTGACATGTTTCTTAGTAAATCTTATGCGGTATTTTGGATTAACCGTATGCATATGGTAGATGTGAAAATCGGATTTACCACTATTTTCGGCAACTTCAAATTCTTCGCATTCTTTGACGAGTGCAACTTGTTCCATATAGGCAGAACCAACACCTTGCCCATCGACTGTTGTCGCGGCAGACAACATATTAATACGATATTTTTCCATATAAAAACCCTCTATACAAACTGCTTATAAGTTAATTATAAGAGAACAACAAAGAAAAAGCATCACTAGGATGCTCTTATTCTTGTCTAAATAAGGATAGTACTGCATCCATATCTAGATCTATATGGAGTACATCAATCATGTCAGTCATAACAATAGCGTGTATCTGCCTATATCCCGTAATCGTTCTCGAACTTACATTGCATAATAAATTGCCATTTAAATCAAGATAAGCAATATTATCTGGTTTATCACATCGAGAAATCTTAATTAATTTATCTTCATCAATATGATAATGACCAAATAATAAATCTTTATCCACTTCTTCTTTGCCAACTGTTCTATATCCTGCGAGGTGGCCATCATTAAAATTAATAGAATTGACCCTCTCTCCTTGATACTCTAAATCTACCTCGTGATCTAAAATAGTAGTCATTCTCGCAAGACTAGAAAAATACGCATTGTAAAACGCGCTAGCAGGATTAAAAAAATGCAAGCGACAAATGTTCTATAGAAGCATAAGAAATGTCATCTTTTTGATAGAAAAGTGTACCATCATAATTGACGTGATATTCTTGCTCTTTACTATAAATAGTAAAATCATACGGAAGAGCGTCGGAAGTTTTAAACTGTGCAGAAAGTAAAAAATCGTTAAAATAATCGTTATAAAAATCGTTCAGATATATATAAGGGATATAAGTTTGCAAACCTATATAATCAAAACAAAATACATACTGTTTTTTGCCATAAGAATTAACGTTTTGTTTTCTTAATTCAGAGAGAGAAATTGTTTCACTAATCTCTTTATCCATACGGTCAGAACTATAGATAGTGATATCTTCACTAAGGGAATACTCTTCGATTGCGCCTTCCATTAAATGTATTTCTTTTTTCTGAGCAAGGTATTCTTCAGCATAATCAAAATATTTTTGATAAATGTTTTCTTGTTTACTTGATTCACCACTAGAAGGAGTGCTAGTTCCACAGGAAACAACAAAAAATAAAGTGGCAAGAATCGGTATGAAAGATATCTTTTTGTTGTTCATCAGCATTTCCTCTATATGACAAATAATGTTCTATACGATATTGTTAGTCAAGAATAAAAAAAAGAAGGCCCTAGGCCTTCTAATTATTTGATATTACTCTTACTTAGTGGCAATGCCATCACCTTCATAACGGGTGACTTCTTTACCATAGCAGAATCCAGCAATCGCACCTGGACCACAAGTGATGCCAACGATTGGACCCATGACACTGACGATGACGTTCTTAATGCCGAGTTCGTTTTGGAATCTCTCTTTTAAGGCCGCTGCTCTTTCTGGAGCGTCTGCGTGTAAGATGACCGCGTAATCTTTTTCTTCTGGAATCATCGTTTCTTTAATACCGTTAACGATCATATCCATAGAAGCTTTTGTGCCTCTAGCCTTCGCGATGACTAAGTTATTACCGAATTTATCGGAGATGAAGACTGGTTTGACACCGATGATGTTGCCGAAGAAAGCACTAGCACCGGAGACACGACCCGCAGCCTTTAAATAAGTTAATGTATCAGTCGTGCAGAAGTAATTGTAATTATTTTTGTGTTCATCGACCCATTTCATCACTTCATCTAAAGATGCACCTTTATCTTGTAATCTCTTTGCATCGCAGACTAACATACCTTCACAAGCACTGGCAGTGCAAGTTTCCACCGCTTCCATACGTCTTTCTGGGAATTCTTCAAGTAAGACTTCCTTAGCTAAGTTATAGGAGTTGATGGAACCAGTTAATTTAACTGTGCAGCCGAGATATAAGATATCGATTCCTTTTTCTAAATATGGACGCGCGTATTTGCACACTGTCTCCACGGAGATTTGGGTAGTTTTGAGAGTTTCACCCGCTCTCATCCAGTTATAGAACTCAGTTGGGGAATAATCAGCCCAGTCGAGGTCAGCTTTGCTCTCCTTGCCGTTTCTCACGAGTCCCATTGGGAAGTATTCGATACCGAGATTTTTTCTTACATCAGTTGGTAATTCAGAACAAGTATCTGTAAAAATTTGGAATTTTGCCATTTGTTTTATCCTCCAGAGTTATTTATATATAAGTTCTACCCTACTTTCAAATAAAAAATGAAGAAATGTTACACTTGTAAAGTTTTGTAATCAAAAAGAAAAGGAACCCCGATTACGAGGTTCCAAATTCATTTTCTATATTATTCAGCTTCTTCGTGGATTTCTTTAATCGTACGATCATGCTGTTCGATATAGTTATCAGAAACTTCTTTCATCTTCTTTTCAACAGAGAAGTTAGCGAGAAGTTCTTTGGCATCGGCTTCACTCATGAGGCCACGTCCGGCTGGGATTAAGTGACCGACGATGACGTTTTCTTTTAAGCCGTGTAAAGTATCAACTTTACCCTTGATAGCGGCATCAGTTAAGACACGAGTTGTCTCTTGGAAGCTAGCGGCAGAGAGGAAGCTATCTGTCTCTAAGGCTGCCTTAGTAATACCTAACACGAGTGGGGAGAAGACGGCTGGACGTTTGCCAGAAAGAATGGCTTCGTTGTTCTTCTCTGTGAATGTGTGTAAGGAAACTCTTGTACCAGCGATCATATCAGTATCGCCGCTTTCGACGATGTAGACCTTATTGAGCATTTGCTTGACGATGACTTCGATGTGCTTATCAGAAATCGCGATATCTTGTAAGGAATAGACCTTTTGGACTTCTTTTAAGATATAACGTTGCACTTCTGTGACATCGCTGACTTCGAGTAAGCGTTTTGGAGAGATGGCACCTTCGGTGATCTTGCCACCGTTTTTGACCATATCGCCTTTCTTCACTCTAAGTCTCGCGCCGTATGGAGTCATGTATTCTTTGACTTCGAGACCACTGTCGACTGTCACTAAGTAACATTCGCCTTTTGGTTCGATATCGGTAACTTTACCAGAAATTTCGGAAATGAGGGCTTCACCTTTTGGATTACGAGCTTCAAATAATTCTTGAACACGAGGTAAACCTTGAGTGATATCGCTACCGGCAACACCACCAGTATGGAAAGTTCTCATCGTTAATTGAGTACCTGGTTCACCGATGGATTGAGCCGCCATAATACCGACCGCTTCACCAACATCGACGAGTTTACCTGTCGCGAGGTTACGACCATAACAGTGAGCACAGACGCCATCTTTAGTTTCACAAGTGAATAAGCTTCTGATGACCACTTCAGTGATACCGGCATCGACGATTCTTTGCGCGGATTCTTCATCGATCATCGTGTTGCCTTTGACGAGGACTTCACCAGTTTCTGGGTGAACGACATCGTTAAGAGCGAATCTACCGACTAAACGGTCATATAATTTGACGATGACCGCATTACGGGCTGTATCTCTAATTTCTTTGACGGAATAACCTTGATCAGTACCACAATCGATTTCTCTGACGATAACGTCTTGAGAAACGTCGACCAATCTACGAGTTAAATAACCAGAGTCAGCAGTCTTAAGGGCAGTATCAGCACCACCTTTACGAGCACCGTGAGTGGCGATGAAGAATTCAGAAACGGACATACCTTCACGGAAACAGTTTTTAACTGGGAGCTCGATAACTCCACCGGAAGTGTTACCCATCAAGCCTCTCATACCAGCTAATTGAGTAATGTTGGAGATATTACCACGAGCGCCGGAATCGGACATCATGTAAATTGGGTTCTTCGCGTCTTTTTGCCATTCAGCGATGAGGTTGGTACGAACTTTGTCTAAGACATCGTTCCACACGTCAACGACGTGTCTATGACGTTCTTCATCAGTTAATAAACCGAGATCGAACATCTCTTTGATCTCTTCGACTTTATCGTCACCAGCTTTTAATAATTCTTTCTTACCAGAAACGACTGGGACGTCGGTGATAGAGACTGTAAATCCAGCATATGTCGCGTATTGGAAACCTTGGTCTTTCATCTTGTCTAAGACAGCGGAAGCCTTTGGTAAACCTTTACGGTCATAACGTTGGAAGATTTCATTAATAATCTTTCCTAAATCTTTCTTCTTAAATGGAGAGAGCAATGGTTGAGCAGCGATGTGAGCCTTGATATCTGTACCACGTGGGACGAAGTATTCGGCAAGATTGCCTGCTAAGTTTGCTTCATTACATTTATTGAGATATGGGAAGTCACCTGGGAAGATTTGGTTGAAGATAATCTTACCAACTGTGGTGATTAAGTAACCGTTAGCCATCTCATCAGTTAAGCCTTGCTTATGGATGGCAAATCCTGGGATAGCAATACGGTTATGTAAGTGAATTTGTTTAGTTTGGTAAGAGAGGATGATCTCATTGATATGACGGAAGACTTTACCTTCACTCGCGGCATATAATTCGAACATTTCGGCATCTTCTTCATTACCTTGTTCTCTATATTTCTTGGCCTTGGCAAGGAATTCTTCCTTGCTTTCTTCCATCGTTAAGTAATAGTTACCTAAAACCATGTCTTGGGATGGAGTAACGATTGGTTTACCGTCTTTAGGACCAAGGATGTTATTAGAGGCTAACATCAAGTCTAATGCTTCTTCTTGTGCAGCTTTACTAAGTGGCACGTGAACCGCCATTTGGTCACCATCGAAGTCGGCGTTGAAGCCAGTACAGACGAGTGGGTGTAAACGGATAGCACGACCATCAACTAATTTTGGTTGGAAGGCTTGAATACCAAGTCTATGTAAAGTAGGCGCACGGTTAAGTAAGACAGGGTGTTTATCGATGATTTGTTCAACGATTTCAAAGACGACGTTTTCATATCTGTCGATAATCTTGTCGGCTTGTCTATGAGCAGTCGCGACTTTTCTTTTTAAAAGTTCACAAGCGATAAATGGTCTTAATAATTGAATGGCCATTTCTCTTGGTAAACCACATTCGTACATCTTGAGGGATGGACCAACCGCGATAACGGAACGACCAGAATAGTCGACACGTTTACCTAATAAGTTTTGTCTGAATCTACCTTGTTTACCTTTTAAGCCAGAGGATAAGCTCTTAAGAGCTCTGCCACCTGGGCCAGTCACTGGTTTATTTCTTCTGCCGTTATCGATTAAAGCATCAACCGCTTCTTGAAGCATACGTTTTTCGTTCATCAAGATGACAGTAGGCGCGTTCATATCAATAAGACGTTTCAATCTGTTATTTCTAGAAATAACACGACGATATAAATCGTTTAAGTCACTGGAAGCATATCTACCACCATCGAGTTGAAGCATTGGTCTTAAATCTGGTGGAATGACTGGGATGACATCAAGAACCATCCATTCTGGTCTATTATTTGAATTTCTGAAAGCTTCGATGACTTCGAGTTGTTTAGTGAATTTACCTCTTTGGGCTTGAGTAGTATCTTTGATCTTCGCAGATAATTCTTCGGCTTCTTTGTCTAAATCGACTTCTTGTAATAAACGTTTAATCGCAGAAGCACCTTCAGAGAATTCACAACCAACATATTTCTTTAAGAAGTTCGCACAAGTTTGGAAGTCAAAGACTTCACCACGGTTGTTGAGACGAGAAATTAATTCTTCACTTCTTAAATAATCTTCACTACCTGGGAGTAAGCCCCATTCTTCACCATGGAGTTGGACGTCTTGAATCGCTTCGACGAAGACTTCACGACCATTGCTCTCCTTGATGATTTCGCGGTAGAAGAGTTTGTTGCTCTTACCTGGATTTAAACAGATATGAGCAGCGTAATAAGTCACTTCTTCAAGTTCCTTTAAGGAAATGTTTAAGAGTAAACCAATACGAGATGGGATACCTTTTAAGTACCAAATATGTGTACATGGAGAAGCGAGTTCGATATGACCCATTCTTTCTCTACGGACATCTTTAGTAGTCACTTCAACACCACAGCGTTCGCAGGTGATACCAGCAAATCTAATCTTCTTATATTTGCCACAGTGACATTCATAATCCTTGCTAGGACCGAAGACTTTTTCACAGCATAAGCCATCCATTTCTGGTTTTTGGCTACGGTAGTTGATAGTCTCTGGTTTTGTGACTTCACCATGAGACCATTTTCTAATTTGTTCAGGAGAGGCGAGTCCTACTTGGATTGCCGAGATTTTCTTTGCATCAAACATCTTTTAACCCTCCTTATTCTTCTTCTTTGAAGATGGTTGTTAAGTCGGCTTGTTCGACTTCATTAACCACTTCACTATCTCCGCCTAATTTGCGGATATTATCATTGACCTTTCTCTCTTCTTTTTGAATTTCTTTTGCAAGAGCTTCCATATCGATTGCATTGTGATCGTTATCGAAGAGAGTGACATTCAAGGCTAAGCCTTGTAATTCTTTGACTAACACCTTGAAGGCTTCAGGGATACCAGGACGTGGTAATTGAGTACCCTTGATGATCGCTTCATAAGTCTTTCTTCTACCAACGCGGTCATCAGATTTAACCGTGATGATTTCTTGAAGGACGTGAGCCGCACCATAAGCTTCAAGAGCCCAGACTTCCATTTCACCAAATCTTTGACCACCGTTTTGGGCTTTACCACCAAGAGGTTGTTGAGTGACTAAGGAATATGGACCAGTCGCACGAGCGTGTAATTTATCATCGACCATGTGGACGAGTTTAATCATATACATGACACCGACAGTGATTCTTTCATCGAACTTCTCACCAGTACGACCATCATATAAGACTGTCTTACCATCTGGATCCATCTCTGCTTTCTTCATCAAATCAAAGATTTCTTCATTAGTAATACCATCGAAAACTGGAGTGGCTATTTTATAGCCAAGTTTCTTAAGAGCCATACCTAAATGGACTTCTAAGATCTGTCCGATATTCATACGAGAAGGGACGCCTAATGGGTTGAGCATGATGTCCACTGGAGTGCCATCTGGTAAAAATGGCATATCTTCGACAGGTAAGATACGGGAGATAACACCCTTATTACCGTGACGACCAGACATCTTATCACCTTCGGAGATCTTTCTCTTTTGGACGATATAGACAGTGACAACTTTGTTGACACCTGGGGCTAATTCGTTCTCATTGTTCTTGCCGTTACGTTCCATGACTTTGACGTCTAAAACGATACCAGCACCACCATGTGGGACACGTAAGGAAGCATCTTTACCTTCTTTTGGATTCTTACCTAAGATGGCCATGAAGAGTTTATCTTCTGGAGTAGCTTCTGTTTGTCCTCTTGGAGTGACTTTACCAACTAAGATATCGCCTTCCTTCACTTCAGAACCAATAGTAACGATACCATTTTCATCTAAGTGAGATTTGGCTTCTAATGAAACATTAGGAATCTCAGCAGTGATTTCTTCATCACCAAGTTTGGTGATAGAACGACATTCTAATTCATATTTTTCAATGTGGATGGATGTATAAACATCATCTTTCACAAGTCTTTCAGACATGATGACGGCGTCTTCATAGTTATAACCGTTCCAAGTCATGAAGGCAATTGTGACGTTTTGACCAAGAGCGAGGTCACCATTTTGCATGGCTGGACCATCAGCGATGATTTGACCTTTCTTCACTTGGTCGCCAACTTTCACGATGGAAACTTGGTTGATGCAAGTGCCTTGGTTACTTCTTTCGAATTTTTGAAGTTCGTACACGTGTGGCTGCGCTACGCCTTTTTCCTTAATTTCAATAATCTTGCTATCGGAATAAGTAACCACACCATCGCTGCTAGAGACAACGGCTAATCCGGAGTCATGAGCGATTTGATATTCAAGACCAGTACCCACGAGTGGTGCAGTTGGTCTTAATAATGGTAAGGCTTGACGTTGCATGTTCGCACCCATCAAAGCACGAGTCGTATCATCGTTTTCTAAGAATGGAATACAACCAGCGGCAATGGAGACGATTTGTTTTGGAGAGACGTCGACATAGTCGATATCTTCTCTAGAAGCCATGACGTTTTCACCTTTATGACGAGCGACGACTTGGCTATCTAAGATTTCACCATCTGGGCCGAGATTAATATTCGCTTCAGCGATGACATAATCCCATTCTTCATCCGCAGATAAATAAACGGAATCTTCGGCCTTGTTAAGGACGCGGTGAGTGGCTTTATCCACTCTTCTATATGGAGTTTCAATAAATCCAAATTTATTGATCTTAGCGTAAGATGCTAAGTTGTTGATAAGACCGATGTTTTGACCTTCAGGAGTTTCAATTGGACAGATACGACCATAGTGAGAAACGTGAACGTCACGGACTTCAGTAGAAGCTCTATCACGAGTTAAGCCGCCAGGACCTAAAGCGGATAATCTTCTCTTATTAGTTAATTCGGCTAATGGGTTAGTTTGATCCATGAACTGACTGAGTTGGCTAGTCGCAAAGAACTCACGGATTGAAGCGGATAATGGACGTGGATTGATCAATGTCTTTGGTTTGACATTTCCTAAATCGGAAATGGACATCTTTTGTTGCACAGTCTTCACCATCTTCGCTAAGCCTAAGCGGAATTGGTTTTGAATTAATTCACCGACGCAACGGATACGACGATTGCCTAAGTGGTCGATATCATCAGTAGTACCGATACCGTCTTGAATATTTAAGAAATATGAGAAAATCGCAATCACATCAGTAATTGTCGCGTGAGTGCAAGTGTTATTTAAATCACAACCGATGATGACGGATTTCTTTTCTTTCTTATCGTTCGCGTAAACCTTGACGATGTTGACGTTACCGTGGTCATCAAGTTTGCTGTTGACTGGTAAAACCTTTAAATGCGCGCCGGATTCAAAGAATTCTTCGTTACGTAAGGCTTCAACATCTTCAACAGTTAAAAGATGATCTTTTGGGAAACGAACTTCACCTTCGCTAGAGATTAAGTTCTCTGCGAGGATGGTATTTGGTAAACGGTTATAGATGCCAAGTTTCTTATTGAACTTAAATCTACCTGCTCTACCGAGGTCATAACGCTTACCATCAAAGAATTTTTGATATAAGAAGTTATAAATACCTTCGTCAGTGACAGGTTCTCCGGATTTCATCTTCTTAAAGATGTCGATTAAAGCATCTCTAGAAGATTTGATACCTAAATCATCATCTTTCTTCAATGTATTGCTCAACGCTTCACTTCTACCGAATAAAGCATTGATATCATCACTTGTTTCAATACCAAGGGCACGAATGAAAGTTGTCGCATGTAATTTTCTTTGACGGTCAATACGAACGGATAATAAATCTTTCGCATCGCTTTCAAATTGTAACCAAGTACCTCTACCTGGGATTAAATCCGCTTCATAGAGGAACTTACCCGCGTGATTTTCCTTAGACATATAAGCGCCTGGGGAACGCACGAGTTGGCTAACGATAACTCTTTCAGCACCGTTGACGATGAATGTTCCACTATTAGTCATAAGTGGGAAGTTACCCATATAGACTTCGCTTTCTTGAACTTCATCAGTCTCTTTATGCACTAAACGGAGAGTGACATAAATTGGCACTTCATAAGTTAAGCCTTTGGCTTTACATTCCATGAAAGTATGCTTTGGTTCACCGAGGCGAACGCTTTCATATTCAATGGATAATGTGTTTGTATAGTTATCAATAGGGAACGATTCGCGGAAGACTTCATCTAATCCTTTATCAACGAATTCTTGATAGGAACTAGTTTGAATTTCCACAAGATTAGGGAGTGGTAATTCTCCGGAGATCTTGGAATAATCACGACGTCCATTATTGAGGACTTTTAAATCTTGAATGTTTCTTGACATTAAAATGGCTCCTTTTCTTTTTAGTTAGTCTCTTTTCTAGCTTGATAAATCAGATAACCTTTTTTACGGTCAAGCAGATTAACGTTTCCAAATAGTTCTTTGATGTATTTGGAAGCGCTTTCTGCCCCTTGGGCTTTTCGAATTACAAGGTAGAGAGAGCCGCCATCACACAAGTGTTGCTTCGCTCCTTCATACATCTGATAAGTCACTTTCTTACCAGCGCGTATTGGGGGGTTGACAACAATTGAATCATACGGTCCTTCAATATTTGAATAAATGTCACTTTGAAGGCAGGTGACTCGTTGGTCTACTTTTAATAATTTCGCGTTCTTCTCACATAAAGATAAAGCGCGCGTATTCACATCAGCAAGATCGACTCTCGCTTCTAAGCTGGTATAGGCAATCGATAGACCTAATGTGCCATATCCAGCACCTAAATCAAGTATTCTTCCCGAGAGGTGAAGGGGTATCACATTCTTTAATAAGAGAAGTGAGCCTTCATCCACTCGAGATTTAGAAAATACTCCATTATCGGTATATAAGGATATCTTTGTCCCACAGACTTCAAAAGAAATCAATCGTTCCTTAGACGCACTGGTTGGTGCTGGGTCATAATAATGGGACATAGACTACTTAAATAAGGGTAATTACTTGATTTCGACTTCCGCACCGGCTTCAGTGAGGGCTTTCTTGTGCTCTTCAGCTTCAACTGGTGAGATGTGTTCTTTAACGGCGCATGGAGCACCATCGACTAATTTCTTCGCATCCATTAAGCCTAAGCCAGTGATCGCTTGAACGGCTTTGATAACGGCAACCTTAGTGGCACCGACGGATTTGATGAATAAGCTGACTTCGCTTGGTCCAGCAGCAGCTTCTTCTTCAGCTGGGGCAGCAGCAGCAACGGCCACTGGGGCAGCGGCTGTAACGCCAAATTCTTCTTCGACTGCTTTGACTAATTCGTTTAATTCAACAACAGTCATTTCTTTTAATGAAGCAATAATTTCTTCTTTAGTTAACTTTGCCATAATTTTTTCCTCCTAATTGGCATTATTTTGCATCCGCAACTGCTTTAACTGCGCAGGCAAATTGACGGACTGGTGCTTGTAAGCACGATAAGAACATCGCATAAAGACCTTCTCTTGATGGTAAATTGGCAACATCTTTGATACCAGCTGCATCGACGACTTTACCTTCGACGACACCACCTTTGATCTTTAAGATTTCAGGGAATTTCTTCGCATATTTAGAAACAATCTTCGCACCTGCAGAGACATCTTCTGAGAAGAAGACGGCATTAGGTCCGCTTAAGTATTCTTTTAAGCCGGAATAGCCAAGATTATCTGCTGCTCTTTCAACAAGGGAATTCTTGTAGACGTACATGGAAGCATTTTCCTTACGTAATGCACGACGTAATTCTTGAATTTGGGCAACAGTTAAGCCACGGTATTCAGCAACGAATAATGTTTGGCTAGCTTTCGCTTTCGCTTCGATTTCGCTGACTGTTTCTTGCTTAGCTTTTAAAACTTCTTGATTCATGTGTTCTCTAACCTCCTTTTTCTAAAATTTTGTTTTGAAGGGTCCAATATACTTGGGGATTAGATTATATCTAGAGCCTCGGTAACATTATTAAGAGTCCACCTCCGTTACTGTCTTCGGTATATTAGAGTCTTATTGATTAACGACCGTTGAATGTGAATGGTACGCTTGGGCCCATGGTCGTTGAGAGGACCGCATTTTTAACGTATGTACCTTTGACGGCAGCTGGACGAGCCTTGAGAACGGCATCAACTAAGGCGTTGAGGTTCTCTGCCACTTTCTTTTCATCGAATGAGGCCTTGGCGATAGAGACATGCATATTGCCTTCTTTATCAACACGGTATTCGACTTTACCAGCTTTGATTTCGTTGATCGCTTTTGCAATATCAGGTCCAACAGTGCCAGCTTTTGGATTTGGCATTAAACCTTTAGGTCCTAATAAACGAGCGAATTTACCAATTTCACCCATCATATTTGGTGTTGCAACGATAACATCGAATTCAAACCAGTTTTCTTTTTGGATTTTTTCAAGCATTTCTTTGCCACCGACGAAATCCGCACCGGCAGCTTTAGCATCTTCAACTTTGTCAGTGATGGCTAACACTTTTTTAGTCTTACCATTACCATTTGGAAGCACTAATGTGCCTCTGACTTGTTGATCAGCTTGCTTTGGATCGACGTTGAGATTGAAGCTGACATCAATACTGGCATCGAATTTAGTAGTAGAAGTCTTTTTGACTAATGCCACTGCTTCTTCGACAGTATAGAGTTTTTCGGAATCTACTAACTTAGCAGCTTCGAGATATTTCTTTCCGCGTTTCATAGTAGTTCTCCTTAGTCAACGACAATGCCCATATTACGGGCAGAGCCTTCGATTACCTTCATAGCTGCCTCAACGTCATTGCAGTTAAGATCTGGTAATTTGTATTCCGCGATTTGGCGGAGTTGATCCTTGCTAATATGACCAACGACTGTGGTCTTACTATTTGGGGATCCTTTTTGGATTCCAGCAGCCTTTAATAATAATGGGGCGACTGGGGAAGTTTTGATGACAAAATCGAATGACTTGTCTTCATAAGCAGTGATGATGACTGGAACGATCTCACCTTTTCTATCGGCTGTCTTTGCGTTGAAGTCGGTACAGAACTTTGGCATGACAACACCGGCAGAAGCGAGTTTTGGTCCTGGTTTAGCTTCACCACCAGGGAGTTCCATTTTCACTACTTTAGCGATTTTTTTGCTCACGTGACTTTCCTCCTTTTCTTTAGTTAGTCCGTGTTGTGGTTAATGAGTGAATCGCCACTCTCCCACACACTTTTGCCTCTCATACACATACGAGTGCGAGACGGCATGCTATAAAAATATATCAAATATACGTATACCAACACAAGGAGAAATTTCAATATTTTAATTAAATAACTTTGTTATTTATTTTTTTCATAATTTTTCCATCATTATTTGTAGTTTTTTGATCTAAAAATAGCAAAAATAGGTTAAATTCAACGCATCCTGCTACCTTGACAAGTATTAGCGGTAGTTTTACTATATGTAAATGAGTCTATTCTCGTATTAGACTTTTATAAAAATTCAGTATATATTACTTCTATCCAAACCATGGAACATCAAGTGATTAAAAAACAAAGAATATCTCCTTACTTATTAGTAATACTTTCATTTTTGATGGTGATTTTAGTAGGGTCTCTTCTTTTATCATTACCAGTAGCACATAGAGATAGACAGTGGGGTAATTATGTCGAATCCCTCTACATCGCCACTAGTGCTACCTGTGTGACGGGGTTTGATTCCTATGCTGGTGGTATCGGAACAGAGCTATCTCTCTTTGGCCAAATCGTGATGGCAGTCATGATCCAAATCGGTGGTCTTGGCTTTATCACCGTGTTCGTATTCTTCGTCACTTTATTTAGAAGAAGGTTATCATTTAGAGACCGTGCGTTCATCTCTGCGGCAGTTTCTGCAGATACAGTCGCTGAAGTCAGTAAATTCGTCAAGAAACTATTCCTTGTCACAATGGTGATCGAAATCCTCGGTGCTGCTTTAGGCATACCTGCGTATATGACTGTGCTTGACGCGCCTCACGCGATTTGGACATCAGTGTTCATGTCAATCTCTGCATTTAATAATGCTGGATTTGATATCCTTCAAGGTACCAGTTTAATTCTTGGAGGAGGCTCACCAATCATCGATAATCTCCCAATGTGGGCATATTATTATATTCAATCTTATATGATTGTGCTCATCGTTTTAGGTGGTGTTTCATACCTCGTTATCTTCGAAGTGTTCTCTTTCAAAAAGAGACCAAATCAATGGAGAGCTTTCACCAAAATGTGTTTGCTCATGACTGGGATTATCATCTTCTTTGGTACAGCATTATTAATCCTCACCGAAGGAGTCCTCAATAACTGGGCGATGAATCCATTCCAAGCTTTATTCCAAACAGTTTCATCGAGAACGGCTGGATTTATGAACTATGATCCATATCAATTAACAGTCTCTGGCCGTATCATCGTCTGTGTCATCATGTTCATTGGTGGCGCTCCACTTGGCACTGCTGGTGGTGTTAAGACCACAACAATATTTATTATTCTTCTCACCATTTGGTGCTACGTTAGAGGTAAGAAAGTGGCGGCTTTCAAACGTTATTATTCACAAAATATGATTGTGAAAGCCATGGCGGTTTTCATTACTTCTATCCTCATTGTGATGTTTGGATATTTGTTAATATCAATCTTTGAAAATGGTAACGCGCAAGCCACAGGTGAACATGTTATCTATGAAGTTATCGCTGGATTCTCCACTACTGGTTTTACCACTGAACTCACCGCCACTTTAGGTGCTAGTAGCAAAATCACAATGTGTGTGTTAATGTTTTTAGGAAGACTTGGTCCAATGACTATGTTCCAAGTGTTCTCCTCTAATATGAATGTCGAAGCGGATACTCATTACCGCTACGTTGAAGAAGAAATCTTAATTGGTTAATTAAGGAGGAAAGATTATGGCAAAAGCAAAATCATTCGCAGTTATCGGTATTGGTCAATTTGGACGAAGCGTCGTTGAAGAATTGATTGATTTAGGCATGGACGTCGTCGCTATTGATAAAGACGAGTCAGCTATTAAGAAAGTTGCAAGTATCCTCCCAACATCCTATGTTGCGGATAGCTCTGATGAACAAGCATTAAGAGAACTTGGTATTAAAGATGTCGAATACGCCATCGTCGCATTCGGTAGTAATAAAGAGGCCAGCGTCCTCACCACTGTCTTACTTAAAGATATCGGTGTCTCTCACGTCATCGTCCGTGTTGATGATGATTCCTATATCCCAATCATGAAAAAATTAGGAGCGACCGAAGTTATCACTCCACAAAGAGCGGCTGGTCAAGCCCTCGCTAATAGGCTTGGTAATGATGACTATAAAGACTTCTATAAGCTCGATGATAAATATTCTGTTGTTTCTATCGTTGTTAACCCAGCTTTTGTTCCAAAGCAGTTAAAAGATATGAATTCAAAGAATTTATATGGTGTTAATATCGTCTTAATTAGAAGAAAGAATTCATCCTTTGTTCCAGGTGGTAATGACTCCGTTCTTCCAGATGATATGATCTACGTTGTCGGTACTAATAAAGAAGTCAAAGCCTTCCGTGAATCGATTAACGGCAAACAAAGATAAAAAGACAAACAAAAACCCAAGTTTTCATCGCTTGGGTTTTCATTTGCTCTAATATAATTAGATTTTTTCGATTTCTGAGAAGTCAACTTGAGCTTTAGTCGTTCTACCGAAGAAGCTAGTCTCAACTTCAACTTCGCCAGTTTCTTTATTGATAGAAACGATTCTACCTTCAGTACCTTCAAGAGCGCCGTGAATAACTTTGATGTAGTCACCTTCGTTATAACGGTCATACATGGATTCGTCAACCATACCCATTCTCTTTAAGACTGGTTCGATTTGTTCTCTTGGCACTGGGAATGGTTTAGTACCTTTACCACTAGATCCAATAAAGCCAGTAACACCTGGAGTGTTTCTAACGACATACCAAGCATAGTCAGTCATGATCATTTCAATGAAGATATAGCCTGGATATAAGTTTTTCTTTCTAGTTTTATCAGTAGGAACACCATCCTTCATCACTGGAACATCTTGTTCGGCAACGATGATACGGAAGATGAAGTCTTGAAGTCCCATGGACTCAACACGTCTTTTTAAGTTGTCCGCCACTTTCTTTTCGTGTGTCGCATAGGCGTTACACACATACCAAGCTTTTTCACCTAATTGAGCTTGATTAGAATTTTCATCACGAATATCTGTCGTGGAATCTGTAAATTTGATATCAGGCATTAGTTGCTTCCTCCATTATTGAATGCATTTTTAAGAATTTGAATTAAAGAGTTACCAGCCCAGTCTTCCGCGAACAAGATAAGTCCGAAGAACACAGCGATAACGACAACGACAACGATGGATGGAATTAGGACATCTCTCTTTGGCCATCTGACGCGTTTGCCTTCTTTAACAACACCTTTTGAAAAACTTTTTAATCCCATAAAAGGCCCTCCTATTATTTACTAATCTTATGTGGAGTCATCTTTCCACATTTCTTACAATATTTATTAATCTCAGTCATCTTTTTTCCATCTTTGTTAATCGATGTTGTGTAGTTGCGAGATAAACATTCGGAGCAAATCAAAATCACTTTTTCTCTCATTTTAACCCCTCCCTATGTTTTATATTGCTAACTTATTTTAATGATACTAATTAAACTAATCAAGAAACTTTTTCATTTTGTTTAGAAGAAATGATTTCTTTGATCTCTTTATAACTCTGATATGGGTTATCAACATGATGGAAAGCGAATACTACGTTTTGTTGATTGACCATGGGGGCAGAAGCACTACCGAAGAGAATTGATCCAGTGTCGTTTTTCACAAGCTTATCGAGGAAATCAACACGAACGTCCACCGCTCCGACCGTCTCTAACGGAATTGATTTATAGTCCGCGCCGATAAAACCACTACGAATGATCAATCTTTTATTTGAGACATAATAGAAAGTCTTTTTATAACGAGCAAATAAGCTGATGCCGTTAATGAGAAGGAATAACAAAGCAATGGAACCAAAAATCATAAAACCGGTCGGACCACTATAGTCGCGATTGCCCGCTTCATCGAGAAAAGAGATAACGCCAGAAAAACCCAATATACCAACAAGGAAGATGCCAATTGGAATTAAGAAGAATAAACATGTTAAACAAAAATTGATTAACACGAATCTCTTTTTATTTGGTTTATACGTTTTGATGATTTCTTCATCATCATCTAATATTTTTTTAACATCATCATTAGCAGTCATAGCGTGCATCCTCTTTAATATTTTACTACAAAAAATAGATAGATATTATAATAATTTATAATTATTAATAGTAGGTTATATTTATATAAGTTTATAAGTGCTATATAAAAATTATATAAGAAAATAATGGGTTATTTGCAATATTTTTCGTTTAATAATCAAATATTTTTATAAATACTCTTAAAAAGAATACAATTTATTTAACAACTAAATATAGGATAAAAAAACAGCGGTTATCTCGCTGTTCCTCTTTTAATCTTTTTAATCTTTCTTCTCGTCGTCATAACAACGATTAACGAAGCGAAGAAAAGTAGGAGGAACGCTCCTGCTACCGAAGCCAATAAATATTTAAGCCAGTCAACAGAAATCGCAAGAGATGATGCGGAAGCAATCCCGAAGAAAACAAATAATATTAAGGAGATTGCTAAAGTTACCGACCACACTCTTAATGATGTCAATAAGCTATTGGAGAATTGGAATACATCATCCTTAATAAGATGACGGTTGTTCTCCGAATAGAGATGGAGATGACGATAATTGAACATGTGGTTAAGTTGATATTTCTTCTTTAACTTGATGACAACATTATTGCGATCATCGACTTTTTCAAAGATATATACCGAGCCATCTAAAACGTTAGCATCCGCGGTTAATAGGCGTGAGAATTTAACGATACCGTTATTATATGTGGTAAATAGTTTATTCAATGTATCGTGGTTAGTGATCTCTTCTTTAATCGCCACTAGTTCGTTAAGGATACCATTAAGAAGGGTCTTTAATTCATATAATCTTCTGAAATATAATTTGACGCATTCTTCATCGTAAAAATATCGGTATGTCGTTAATCTCTTCTTGATCTGCGTGGAATATAATTTTGCCATATAATTCATATTTTTAGCAAAATATAAAAACGCTAATAAATCCTGTTGGTTATATGTATAAGATTCTTTTTCAGTGTTGAAAAGAGTTAAGCAGTCTAAGAAATACGCTTTTCTTAAAGTTGATAAATAGGCTAAGGAAAGAATTCTTCCAAGTCTAGCTTGTATTGATTCATCTTCGATAGAAATGACATAGGCGTACTGTTGATAGGCTTTTGAATAACGTCCATAGAAGTCGAGGAGGTTATCAGCTTTATGAATTTGTTTTCTAATGAAAGAAAGATAGGCGTGATGAGCTTCAATCGGATTGAGCTGTTTGCCACAGTTTGGGCACACTAAAAAGTTAGTATCCTTGTTATATTCGAATATTCTTTCCTTTTCTCCCACGTCTTTTGGGCAATATGTACAATACGCTTTTAACTTTTTCATATATCTATGATATAAGAGTTTATCACTTTACCTCTACATATGGTAATATTTATTTGATGGATATCAAATTAAGTGTCAACGATCGTGCGAAGTTCAAATCGCTAGAAAAGCAGAAAGAATATAACATAGAAATTGCTTCTTTATTTAATAATCTCGCTTTATATAACGATGATAACCTCATCGATTATCTAAAAGAAAACGAGAAAGAATTAGATAACACTTTTCTCTTTCAAACTATCCTTAACATCATCGATGTTGAAGATATTAAAATGGTGAGACCATACTTAGAACATTCTTTTATCTTAGAAGATAGTGACAAATATATATCTAATCCATATTATCAAACTGTTAAACCATTCGAAGATAAAATCAACGATGTAAAGCTCACCACTTTAAAATATGAGCCATACACTTTCTTTCCTCTTGATGAAATCAAAGTGGAAAAACATAATTACCGCGAAATATCTTATCTAGGATTATTTAAAAAAGAATATCCTTATCTATCTTTAATCGATAAAGAAGGAATCTGGATGTGTGTCACTCCTAATGAGATCAATACGATGCAGCCATATATAAATAAAGCTACTGGGAATGTCATCACTTTTGGTTTAGGACTCGGATACTTCGCCTTTATGGTCTCAAATAAAAAAGAAGTTAATAAAGTTACGATTATTGAAATGGATCAAAAGATCATCGATATCTTTAATAAAAATATACTCCCCTACTTCCCCAATCAGGAAAAGATTGAAATCATTAAAGATGAAGCAATTCATTATCTAGATAATCATGATATGAATAAGTACAATTTCATCTATTATGATTTATGGCATAACCCTAATGATGCACTACCGATATATATGAAACTTAAAAACAAAGAAAAAAAGAAATCCTATTATTGGCTTGAAGAATCAATCATCGCTTTGCTAAGAAGATATATGATCACCCTTATTGAAGAACAACTTAAGGGCTATAAAGAAGATGCTTATAAAACAATTACTAATGAAGATGATAGGATTATTTCAAAGTTATATTACGCGACTAAAGATAGAAAAATAACGACATTCGATGAAATATATAACCTCTTATCAAATGAATCGTTATTATCGTTAATTTAATAAAAAAACACAATAAAACCCGCATATTATGTAAAAACGCGGGTTTATTTAATTAATTAGAAATTTTCTGCGCTGACTTCGAAGAATGATTTAGAATAGCCACAGACTTCACATCTCTCTGGAGCGTTAAGTCCAACGACGATGTGTCCACAGTTACGGCATTCCCACACTTTGACAGAGCCTTTCTTAAAGACTTCATTAGCTTCGACATTGTGGAGTAATGCTCTATATCTCTCTTCATGTCTCTTTTCAATTTTAGCGACCGCTCTGAATTTCTTCGCGAGTTCTGGGAAGCCTTCTTCTTCCGCAGTTTTGGCGAAACCTTCATACATATCAGTCCACTCATGGTTTTCACCTTCAGCAGCGGCTAATAAGTTAGCAGGTGTATCTTGAACTAAACCAAGTTCTTGAGCCCATAATTTCGCGTGTTCTCTTTCGTTATTTGCTGTCTTGATAAATAATTCAGCGATTTGTTCATATCCTTCTCTAGAGGCCACTTCTGCGAAATAAGTGTATTTATTTCTCGCTTGAGACTCACCAGCGAATGCTTCTTGTAAATTCTTTTCTGTCTGACTGCCTTTTAATTTGCCGTTCGCATTACCTTCAAGGATTGGTTCTAATTGATCCACTCCCACACCGCATAATGGGCATACTGGTTCTTCGCCTTCGGCCACTTCAAAGACTGCACCACAAATCTTACATTTGTATTTCATATATTTTTTCTCCTTACATTAAATATATTGGAAAAATGATTAGTTTACAATCATTTTGACTTCGCTATTAGAAAAAGGATGCCATCCAAGTAGATAGCATCCTTGTTAATCATACAATGATTAAGATAATTGAATTAAATGCCGTATAACTCAAGAATTAATTGTGCAAATTCTTCAGTGTAGAGCATGTTCATATGCATTACAACTTCATCTGCGTGTTGTTTTGTGTATCCATCTTCTCTTGAAGAGTATAAAAGCACACCATCAAGATTATAGATACCGACGAATCTCACATTATTAGTATCATCAGTTGCAGCGATTGTGTAGAACGCTTTAGTGTGAATCACATTCTGTTCTTCGTCAACGACATCGAGGTCTTCGTCATAGAGATAGCTAATTGTGACGGAATTCCAATCGGTTTCAATTTGGCTTTCCTCAGTGTTGAGGTATTCCGCTAGGAATGGAGTAAGACCTTCAGCAGTTAAGCGAATCTTAGAAACATCACTAGCCATCACTTCTGCAGTGACTTCTCTCATCATTGGATCGTCTTTTTTTCTACTGCTGTTGTACTTTGCGATTTCTTCAGCTGGTAATAAGTCTTTTAAGACTTCAATACCGGCTATACCACTTGTACTTCCACTTGGATCATTAGGATCATATTCATGAGTAACGTAGTTATAAGCAAATACACCATAGCTCTTTTCAATGTCTTTTCCTACATTGTCTAAGAAGGCTTGAGCTTCTTCTTTAGTTAATTTACTTCCTCTACTTAAGCGAACGACATCTTGAATTGCTTCTCCACCAACTTCACAAATACCGAGTTTGTATCCACCATCAAGGGAAGTTTGCGCAGTACCAGCTGGAATGATGATATCACCCATTAACCATTCTTTGATCTTGTGGATGTGGGATTCCTTAACTTCAACATTGTTGAGTTGCTGTTTGCTGGTGAGAGTGAAGTAGTAATCGTGTCCTTCTTTAAGGAGACCATCGCCCCATTCATCTTCATGTCCTTCAGTAGGAACAAATTTTTCACCGAAGTAGAAGTCGATAGAAACAGGTTTTTCATTACCTTCTTCATCTTTTTCACTATTAGTTTTTTTAGTAATGTAATGGACTTTAGATTTCTTGTTTTTGACCATTTCATCTACAGAAGTAATCATGTTGAATTCTTTAGTTGGATTCCATGGATCGAGTTCTTCGGCTTCTTCATCATCCGCAGCAACAGCGGTAACGTTTAAATTGAACTTAATAGATTGATCTTTGTCAGTTTCTTTTTCAGGTTCAGTGCCTTTTAAGACAACTAAGAATGAACGTTCAGCTTCTTGACCGACTTTGTCCATCACGATTTCAGTACCTTCGAATTCTTTCCATTCATAGCCTTCTTTTGGAGAGACTGGGAATGACCAAGCTGGTTCTTCTGGTTCTTCTGGAGTGGCTGGATCTTGTGCTGGATCAGCGGCTGGATCGGCTGGTGCAGCTGGATCTGCTGGATCGGCTGGATCTGCTGGATCTTGTGATGGGTCAGCTTCTGGTTCTTCAATCTTCACTAATTCATAGATTGTGACGTCTTCAAGAGAGATAGCCATATGGCTATTGACGTCTCTTAATTGAGCTTCGTTCTTGTCATTATAAACCTTATGTAAGATTAAATCTTTAAGATCAATTTTACCTGGCTTATAAGTTGGATCGGCAGGATCGGCTGGTGCAGCTGGATCTGCTGGATCTTGTGCTGGGTCAGCGGCTGGAGCAGCAGTTGGATTTGGTTCAGATTCCTCAAGTTCAAGAGTGAGGACTAAAGCATTAGTTTGAGGATTGATTCTGAGAGTAGTATCATCGCCATATTGAGCGAAGAATCTAATCACTTCAGGAGTTTCTTCCCATCTTTCAGTTACTGTTGGACTTAAAGTGACTTCAGGATTAACAGTGAACACGTATGGTTGATTATCTTTATCTGGAGTAAAGACAAGATAAGTCGCACCTGAATTACGGACGAGAACTTCGTTTTCGCCGAGCTTTAAGACTTGGGCAGTTTCTTCGTCTTTAGCAGCATAGTATGCATCTAAGCATTCCTCACCACTATCATAGCTCTTGAGCTTTAAGTTTGATGGAGCGATAGCGGTATAAATGTATTCCCAGCCATCTCTGACTTTTTCATTGTTCACTAATTTGCCATAAGAGTCTTTCACTTGATCGCCAGCTCCATCTAATAAAGGAACTTCTTCAATAAAGTAGTTGTTCTCTCCGTTGGAGATATAGGCGAGAGTGTATTGACCTAACAAATTGTCGTTCACATAGTATTCATCGAGATTAGTAGTAACTTTGACATTACTTGAGTAATATGCTTCGTCGCTGACATCATAAGTTTTGTAGTAAACATATTCAGTACCCTTTGGTCCCATCGTAGCGAATGGCGCAAGGTAAGAACCATCAGTAGATTGTGTGTCAAAGAAACGGCGATAAGTAATTTTTTCTTGGGCTGACCAATAAGAACGTTCAACGATGTATAAGCCGTTGGTACCAACTGCACTATATGAGAGTGTTTCGCCTGATTCTGGATCTTCGTCGATCATACCGACTGTCACTTCGGCTTTTCCATCACCAACAAGGAAAATATCTGAATCAATTCTCGCGATGAATCTACCAGAGATACCACTATCGACATCGATGGAGTCATATTTGAATTCAGCAGCAACTTTACCGTCAGTAGCAACTAATCCCCATTTACCATTGTATTTTCCGATGAACACATTGTGTTCTGGGAGATATTGTAATTCGGTGATGCCTTTCAAATGGACAATTGGTTTTAAAGTATTGCTGTAGACGATCATATTAGCGGCGTCAAAATATTTACCATCTTGTAATTCCTTTAAGGTAAATGGATCTGTTTTGTCTCCCTTACCAAAATCGAAACCAGTGATATCATCATGGGCTAATAAATCCTTATCAATGATATAAGTTCTAGCCTCATTAAGAGTCTTATTTTCATCGATTGTGGAGAATGTCACCGCATATAAGTATTCACCATTACCAACTCCCTTAACTGGAGTGATGTCTTTGAATAAATAATCGGTTTCGAATACCCTCTTTTGACCTGTTAAAAGATCAATTGTGAATGATTCATAGATGTATTTAGCGCCGGAATGACGGTTCAAATAATCTGGGTTGACGTCTCTAATGAAAACATCGTAATTCTCGCTGTCATCAGCAACTTGTTCAGCGACTTGGAAAACCATTCTTGTGCCGATAATACCAACTTCTTGGATCATTGGGTGATTGCTGAGTTTAGATTGAACAGCAAATGATGCTTTAATTTCACCTTTAGCATTATAAACAGTGTAGACGTTGTTAGCATCACCTGATCTTGCTAAGTAATAGCCTGGCATGCCTTTTTTCGCTAAATCGACAACACCACCGAGGTAGTAATCACCAATTTGAAGTTCTTTAATTTCCTCTGGTAATTCCTCTTCTTCTTCCTCTTGTTTTGGCCAGCCATGCGCGTAACCTTGACCGTATTCATCCATTAAAACTTTGCAGCTACCATTAGATGAATATTCAAAGAAGTAGGCAGTGACGAATTTGTGTTCACGAATTTTAGTTTCATAAACAACATCGCCATCTTCATCACGGACGACATCGCCATCTTCATCCATTTTAGGAATTAAGTTACCGTATTCATCTTCAACAGGTTCTTCACGTTCTTCAACTTCTTCAAATGGAAGCATGAGAACTGGTTTATTATTGATGAGTCTAGTTGTTAAGTATGACCAATCATCCGTTCTCATCTTGTGGTGAGCAAACTCTCCGTATTCATCATCATAATAATAATACTGAGCCTGATCACTGCTGTAAGGACGATTCTCTTCATCAAGAATGTTACCAAAAGCATCGAGAATCACATATGTATCCTTGTAATGGATTTCAAGGATGTAGTTGATGTAACTCAAAGGTTTGAAACGATAAGAGAATTTTCCTTCTTCAAAGGATGGTTTAATCAACCAACCATGGTGAAGTAGAGAGTAGAATCCAACATATCCTTCATCGTTTTTAACGACTAACAAACCGGAGGATGCTTCATTTCTAATAATATTTTCTGCTTTGAAGGATTCCTTCGCTGGGGTAAGTTTGACGTTCTTAACCTTGCGATTTTTCACAACATCTTTTTTTCTAGAGTTGTTTTGTAGAAGAGCATCAGTGAGAAGCGCATCATCCGAGTACTTAATGTTTTCTGTAGGAACAACAGGAGGTTCTGGAGGAAGAGAGCTTGACCCATCTGATGATGTTGGAGCTTGGTTGTTACAGGCTGTAACAGATAAAAGCCCAACACATGAGAAGATAAGTAATAATTTGCTTTTCTTCATAAATGTTTTAAAAGTCCTTTCTTTTCGCTATTAGTAAATAGAAAACTATTCACCATAGCAAATAAATATCTAAGCTTAAAAAAGCTTCTTAATTGACTACTAGTATATAGATGTATGTGTTAAAAAAGCGTTTAAAAATATAATTATTTAAGATTATTTTCAAATTCTAATGACCATTCATATTCAGGGAGTAATGGAGCGTCAATAAAGCTCTTCTTGCCGTCTTCAACATCATAGTAATCACAAATAATATTTGTGATATCTAGACGAATCTCCCCTCTTTTAAAGGATAAGCAGGAACAATTAATTTCCTTAAAACACTGTCTTAATTTCATCACCGCATTACGGTAAAGGATCTTAGATTTCTCTACATCTTTATCTGGCCAAAGGTATGTGATAGCCTTTTCAATGGAAAGCGGTTTGCCTCTTAATATCACGAGTAAAGCGAATAATTCTTTCGCCTTTTTTGAAGGGAAATCAACTTGCTTCCCGTCATATGTACAACCGAAGCAGTGAAAACAGCTCACCATCATCACATGTGATTTATTTTCGATTTCTTTATTCTTTTCATCTTCAAATGAATAATAGGAAAGCGTCTTCTTGATGAAATAATCTAGATAGATAGAGATATAGCAAGTTGAAATGAGAAAATAGAATAAAGCATTGATTCCTAAAAACGATCTTTCTCTCAAATAGAAGAGTTCAAAGATAGAAGATAAAACAACCACAAATAAAATTAATAATGTGACGATTCCTGCATAATTATTATATTTATTATTTAATAAGGATTTATATGTGTAGATAAAATATAAAACGGCGAAGCATTCGATGATAGAAATGGCTAATAAGCCGTAGAATATATCAAAGATATTGAACAATATATTCGCGATGAGAAATACCCCGAAAAATACTAAAGCGATTTTCCACCGAATTTTTAAATTATAATCATCTTTAAAAAACATTAAGAAAACGATTAAAGCGCCTAGCATGAATAGATGATGAAAGATATGAATCGTCACCACGAATGCTTGAGGAAGAGCGACATTAACAAAATTAAGCAAAAAGATGAAATCGTTAGACGTGAGATAAGTTAGTAAAAGAAGTATCGTCGCAAATAATGTTTTAATATCTGCTGTGCGGTCAAATTTTAAAGAAGCAAATTCAGCTATCGATAAAAGCAACAAAACACCCAAATTGATGATAACAACAACAAAAGTGGATAAGTGATATGAATATAGATATTGAAAATCAAATAGATAAACAAATGGGGCGAATAAACAAATCGCAAAGAATAACACCAGTAGATAAATACTGAAAATCTTAGCATGTCTATCTTTCTTACTCATATATGTCACTAAAAGAATACTATAAGTTTAAATATGTAACAACAAATAAATATTTGATTTATTTATATTGAATTATAAGACGTTACACTATTTTCATTTTGTGAAATAAAAAAGCCTCGATTAATTCGAGGCATATACATTTTAATTAGGATTATAGTCCCCAGCTCGCTAATAGGACATCGTTATAGGATGCAACACCTTCGACGTAATAGCCTATGGCTTTCTTTGTCTGGTTATTAGCTTCTGGGAAGGCTTTTTCGATGAATGCTTGTCTTTCTTCAGGCTTAACATCATCGTTCTTCACACCTTCTTTTAAGGCGGCGACTTGTTCTTCGCTTAATAATCCAGCTTTGAGGACTGCTTTAGTAGATTTCGCGATATCTTTTTTCACAATCTTTAAGAGTTGTTCATTCTCTTTACGGATGACAATCTTTTGTTTGACACCTTTTAAGAAGGCTTCAGGAACATAATTTGAAATGATCTTATCCCCTTCTCTCCATTGACGGTAATAATATGTATGACCGGCAATTTGCTTCACGGAGATATAACCTCTTGGTAAAGATTCAATCACTTGTTCAATGCGATATTCTTCTAAGAGGGAGGACGCGAGTACTTCAATTTGTCTTTGTTCTTTGTTCATATCTAACCTACTGAAAGCATTATATACCTTCATAGAAAGTCTAGGCAAGTATAAAATGAGATTTTTTAATATCCGGTTTTTGGCCCTCTCTATTTATAAAATAAATAAGTCTGCAAAACCATAATAAAAGGGGCCAATAATGACCCCTAGAACATATTTTCTAGCAAATTATGCTTTTCTCATTTTGCCAGCACGTGAGTGAACTCTGACGGCCGCACCATTGTTTGCCGCTAATTGGTTAGCGTATTCAATGGCTTCTTTTTGAGTATCGAATAACTTAACTGCCTTTTCACTACCAGCGCCTTTGACTTGCCATTTCTTAAGTTCTTTTCTTTGAGAAACGTGGTAAGCTTTAACGAATTGTTTACCTTCTTCGTTAGTGAGAACTTCTGCCTTTTTCACAGTTTGAGTTTCTCTCGCTGGTTTCTTAATAGTTGTTGTCTCACGAGAAGCTGGTTTTTTGATCGTTGTAGTTTCTCTAGAGGCAGCCTTTTTAGCAGGAGCTTTCTTCTCTTCTTTCTTTGCTGGAGCTTTCTTTTCCTGTTTCTTGGCTGGAGCTTTCTTAGCTGGAGCAGGTTCTTCTTTAGCTTCTTCGGCTTCTTCCGCTAATTGTTCTTCCTCTTCCTCAGGTTCTTCTTCAAGATCTTCTTCCTCAGGTTCTTCTTCCTCAGGTTCTTCGAGTTTAAGTTCCTCTTCGGCTTCTGGCTCTTCATTTGGAGCGGCAACAACTGGAGCTGGTTCTTCTTTAGCTTCTGGTTCCACCACTTGGGCTGGTTCTTCTTTTGCCTCTTCTCTCATCTCTTGAGCAGTTGGGACTGCTTGAGGTTCTCTTTTTACTCTGATCACCATATCAACGATGAAGATAACGAGTTCCAAAATACCGGCTAAGGAGATTAAACCAAGACCGATAACGAAGAATAATCCTTTTTTAATCAATTCCTGCATTGCTGCTTGGTCTTTAGTAATTTGTTCAATCAAAGGTGCTTTAATCTCTGTATAGGATAATAAGAGGAGTTCAACATAAAGCATCACTAAAGCGCCGAGTAATAATAAGACAGTGACAGAGTGTTGCTTTCTTTTGATGTGAACGATGAGTGGAATGAGGACGAACACCACCGCGCTCAAAGCTAATGAGACGATGTTGCCCACCATATTCTTGCCAGTTAAGGCATTGATAATTCCACCATTTAAGTCAGCGAATGTAACAGAGAGATCGCTACCAGTAGTGAATAATGTTGGAATTGCAAAGAGTACTACACCAGCGATAAGAATAATCGCGGTGATAATAAATAGTACGAGGACTGGTTTACGTTTGGTCATAATTTTGACCTCCTTATCATTATTTTTGGTTTATTTATTGATTATAAACCGTATTTTTTAATTCTGTTCCAACGATCTTTCGCGTAATTTTCAGCCTTAGTTAATAATTCTTCAGCTTCAGTTGGGTTAACGCGTGGGAGTTGTGAGAATCTAGTTTCAGTCATGACGAAGTCACGGAATTTGCTGTAATCTGGATCAACTGGTCCATCGATTTGTAAGCATGGTTTGCCTTCTTTAGCAAGACGTGGATCATATCTGAAGATTGGGAAGTATCCGCATTCAACAGCGAGTTTCTCTTGTCTCATGGAGTTGGCAAGACCACCTTTAATACCATGGTTCGCACATGGAGCGTAACAGATGATTAAGCTTGGTCCATCATAGGATTCAGCTTCTTTTAAGGCTTTGATAGCCTTCATTGGGTTGGCACCTAAAGCGATTTGGGCAACATAGACATTGCCATAGCTCATCGCGATTAAGGCTAAGTTCTTCTTCGCTGTCTTCTTACCGGAAGCAGTGAACTTCGCGATAGAACCAGTTTGAGAAGATTTGGAGGATTGTCCACCAGTATTGGAATAAACTTCAGTATCTAAGAGTAAGATATTGACGTCTTCTTCGTTAGCGATAACGTGATCTAATCCACCGTAACCGATATCATAGCCCCAACCATCACCACCGACGATCCACACGGATTTATCTCTTAAGTCTGCTTTGTAATCTAAGACTTCTTTAACACCTTGATCTTTAGAAGCTTCAACGAGTTTCACTAATCTTTCGACGATTGGTGTAACCGCGTTTCTGTTCTTGATGTTAGCGAAGTATTCATCGATACAAGCGCTTAATTCTTCTTCAACACCTCTTGCTTTTGCTTCGGATAAGATTTCGACGATTCTCTTTAATTTGTGATCAGTCGCCACTCTCATACCATAGCCGAATTCAGCGTTGTCTTCGAATAAGGAGTTAGCCCAGGCCACACCTTCACCGTTTTTATCAGTGCAGAATGGAGTGAGTGGAGTAGAACCGGAATAGATGGAGCTACAACCAGTCGCGTTAGCCACGAGCATATCTTTACCGAATAATTGGCTGACTAAACGGTAATATGGAGTTTCTCCACAGCCCACAGGCACCAGAGACTTCCATATATGGCATCATAAAGCCGACGCCTTTAACAGTATCTGTATTGAATTTGTCGCTCTTATAAGTGACATTCTTGAATAAGTAATTGGCAGCTTCTTCTTGAGCGGCTTGGCTTCTGGCTTCCACCATTTCAAGAGCTTTCTTACCTTCTGCCATATTCTTTGGATTCTTGTTGGCCATACATTCGCTGACACATAAACCACAACCAACACAGTTCATTGGGGAGATTTGTAAGCGATATTTTAAGCCAGCAACAGTTGGTCCAACAGCATTGACAACACCGTCTTTGACGAGCTCAGGAGCGTTGGCCACTTCTTGTTCATCAAGTAAGAATGGTCTAAGTGTCGCATGTGGACAGACGAAGGCACATTGGTTACATTGAATACAATTTTCTTTATGCCATAATGGGACTCTGTCAGCGATATTTCTCTTTTCTTTGAAAGTGATATCGTTTTGCATTGTACCATCGAGAAGTTCAAATTCAGTGAACTTGCTAACTGGTAAATCGTCACCCATACCGTTACCCATAATAGCAACGTAGGAATCGAAATAATCATCACCAGTTAATTTGTGTTCGAAGTTTGGAGAGAGTTTCTTCCATTCTTCTTTGACTTCAACTTGTCTTAATCCTTCGGCACCAGCATCGATGGCTTTCCAGTTCATCTCAACGACTTCTTGGCCTTTCTTTGCGTAGGATTTTTCCGCGAATTTCTTCATCCATTTTTGCGCATCTGCGTATGGCATGATTTGTTGATTTAAATAGAAGAAGGAGGCTTGGAGAGTAGTATTTGTATGTCTACCCATACCGAGGGAAGCCGCTAATTTGTTGGCATCGATAACATAGAATTTCGCACCTTTAGTAGCCAATTGATATTTGACTCTGTTTGGCATATTCTTCTCTAATTCTTCATCGCTCATATCTGTGTTGAGTAAGAATGTACCACCTTGTTTGAGGTTACGAAGCATATCATATTTATATAAATAGGAATCCAATGAGCAGGACACGAAGTCAGCGTTTTGGACGTAATATGTTGATCTAATTGGAGTTTTACCAAATCTTAAGTGGGATCTAGTTAAACCACCAGCTTTACGGGAGTCATAGGCGAAATAAGCTTGAGCGTATTGGCCAGTAGCGTCACCGATAATCTTAATGGATGATTTGTTCGCGGAGACAGTACCATCAGAACCTAAACCGTAGAATAAGCATGATGTGTAGTCAGCATGAACGTGGAAATCATTGTCCACTGGGATTGATAAATGAGTGACATCGTCGTTAATACCAACAGTGAAGCCTTGCCAAGTCTTGCCTTTTAAGAAATCAAAGACGGCTTTGACATCTTTTGGTTGAGTATCTTTGGAAGATAATCCATATCTACCACCGACGACTTCGATATCTAAACCTGCTTCTTTGATGACGGAAGCGACATCTAAGAATAATGGTTCACCTGGAGCACCCATTTCTTTAGTTCTATCTAAGACAGCGATTTTTTTCACAGTCTTTGGTAAAACGGCTAATAAATGTTTTGGAGAGAATGGTCTATATAAGTGAACTTTGACTAAACCAATCTTTTCACCTTTGAGTTCATCAATAACTTCTTTTGCAGTTTCAGTGACAGAACCCATCGCCACGATCACTCTTTCAGCATCAGGGGCACCATAATATGTGAATGGGGCGTATTCTCTGCCGGTTAAACGTGAAACTTCTTTGAAGTATTTTTCAGCGACATCTAAGACTTTCGCATAGTGAGCATTTTGTGCTTCTCTACCTTGGAAATAGATATCATCGTTTTCTGCACCACCGCGAGTCACTGGGTGAGTATGTGGATTGAGCGCTCTTTCTTTAAATTTCTTAACTTTATCCCATGGGAGGATCTTCTTCCATTCTTCATCATCGACGAATTCGACGTTTTGAATTTCGTGAGAAGTTCTGAATCCATCGAAGAAGTGACAGACTGGAGTTTCAGCATCTAAGGCTAATAAGTGCGCCATTGGTGTTAAGTCAGCGATTTCTTGAACGGAATGTGAGCATAACATTGTGATGCCAGTTTGTCTAATCGCGTAAATATCTTGGTGGTCACCGAAGATAGATAAACTACGAGTCGCTAAGCTACGTGCAGAGACGTGCAAGACGATTGGAAGTAATTCACCACACCATTTGTAGATGTTTGGAATCATTAATAATAAACCTTGGCTAGCAGTATAAGTTGCCGCTAAAGCACCAGCTTGAGCCACACCGTGAACCGCACCAGAAGCACCTGCTTCAGATTGCATTTCACTAACTTTAACTACACTACCAAAGTAGTTCTTTTTTCCCTTTGCAGCATCAATATCGATTTGTTCTGCCATTGGGGAAGATGGAGTGATTGGGTAAATGCCAGCCACTTCAATAAAATTATAAGATTCAATAGCCGCTGCTGTGTTACCATCAACAGAAAGCATTGTTTTCTTAATTTCAGCCATAATAAAGCCCCCTTGTATAACAAAGATAGTATAATTGAATAATTATATTAAAAACAAGAAAAACCCTTAAAATTGTTAAATTTTATTATAAAAAAGAAAAAATGCCTCGCGTCCGAAGCATTTCCAATCTTACGATTCGCTAACCGGGGCAGTTAACATCCCGGATCACCGTACCCACCTTTCGGTGCGTCGTGGTCGTACACTGATTCTCCACCTTTAGCGTTATTATTATATCGTGCTAATCATACGGATCCAATTCTATTTTATGTGATACGCAATGAATATTGTTTTCACATAAGCGTTAGTCTTGTCTTCCATATCAACTAGGATTGATATTTGTACAAAGCCCTTATCTAATCCTTGTCCCCTTCAAATAATAATTATAAACATCATTAATTTCTTTACTTTTGCTCCATTTCTGAAGCATTCTTCGTTCATCGACCAGGGCAGTTAACATCCTGGATCACCGTAGCCATTCACATGGAATGCGTCGTGGTCGCGCACTGATTCTCCACCTTCGATGAACATATTATAAATCTTGTTCTTAAAAATGTGGAGACATTTGAGCGAACAAATCTAAATTAGCTATCGCTTTTCCATCATAGGAGAAGAAGCCTTGGTTACCATATGTGTTAAGCGAGCCTGCGCCTGCCCAGCCAACATTGATATTCGGCACCCATGCGCCTTCCCAGTAGAAGACACCTTTACCACCTTTGTTCACCACTGCAGCTGTTAAGTCATGGATTAAGTTCGCTTGACCTTGTGGGGTGAATGGATACTCACTCTTGATGCTCGTGATCCCCGAAGTTGTCCAATCGGAAATCGTGAAATTTGTGACATCCTTATTGTTCTCCCAAACATAGGAACTGCCGGAGAATGGATAAGCTGTTTCCGCGACAAACCATGGCTTAGATAAATTCAGTCCATTGATGATCGTTTTCGCCGCATTCATCGTATCAAAACAGTAATATGGATAGAAGGAAATCGCCGCATAATCATAGTAATTTGAAGGCATATTGGAGAAGAAATTATTGATTCTGCCTGAATCAATGGAACTGCCTTTCGCCCAGTGGATGACCTTCTTAATCGAGTTGCTCACCGCACTCACACCTTCAGAGGCAGCCTTGATATAATCGGTATATTCCGAGGCATTATTTGTCCCATATGAATAAGATGATTTTCCGGTCAAATAAGTAGGCTGTCCATACTGATCTAAAGTATCGGAATTACCCGTGAATTTCTGTAAATAAATACCTGAAGAAATCTCATTTCCAAGCTGCACCATATCAGGCAAACAGCCACTATTCTTAAACGTTGTTAATGTCTCTGTCGTGTATGATTTGATTCTCGCGCATAAAGCGGTCTTGCTGTTGCAGTCATTCCAACTCTTTGGAAGGATTTGTTGACCGGGATGAGTCCAGTAATCAGAATAATGAAAATCTAACAATAGATTTAAACCTGCTTTTTTAGTCTCATACGCCATCCACAAAGTATTTGGTAAATCAGATTCACCACCACCATAGGAAGTGCCATTTGATGAATATGGATCGACCCATAACTTGAGCCTAATCCAGTTCACTCCGGCATTCTTGAGAATATAGAAGAGAGATTCTTCGACTCCATCTTTATTGTAGAAGTTTGTCCCGTTTTGATAGAGAGCTTTACAAGTGGAGATATCGATACCATTCATGAAGTCACTTCCCATGCCGGTAATCTTGCTCACGGATGTCGATGTGAACCATCCTTCGCTAGAAGCGAACTTCCCATCCCTTGCTGATGTCGCCGTGTAGTTAGAAGTTGGAACAGTGACATTGAAACTGCAGGTGAGTCCACCACTGGAATTCAATGTGACTTTCGTGATTGTTCCAGCCTTCAAGGCTGTGATATATTTCTTCCCACCGATTTCATCGATGCGGATGTTATTCCCGGAGAATGAGGCGGTGAAGGATTGGGCTTCACCAGAGAATTTTGGAGAAATCTCCACTCTTCCGTTTTTAATAGTTTTGTCAGTTTTAGAAAGGTTATAGATTGAAGTCGACACGGGGTCATGGCTCATCGTCTCTTGGGGTTCACTGCTACTTGAGGAAGCTATGCTACTAGTGGCCTCACTCGTCGAGCTTGAAGGGGTCACCGAGGATGTCGCTTCTTTACTGCTCGTCGCTTGCGATGAACTCGCGGGAGTAGAAGAAGTGTCTTCTGGTTTAGATGTCTGCTGTGAAGAGGATCCACCAGTGATTCCACATCCAGAAAGAAGCATCGATAACACGATTAAACCAAGCGCTTTTTTCTTCATATAATGCCCTCCTAATTTGTTAAGTATATTTTAATACAATTAAAAGTTTTTCTCTATAAGAAAAGGCCGCCCCAAAGGACGACCTTAGATTTTCATATAATTACGATTAGGCTGCTGGAGAGGCGGCGACATAGATTTCGCTGGCTGTGCAGTAGAAATCGTAGTTACCCGCTAATTTGACCTTGAGGTTGCCATCATTATCAGTGTTCTTTTCAAACGCTGTCGTCTTGACTGGGGAATCAGCCTTGATTTGATCGTAATGTAACCAACCGTTAGATGTTGCGCTGAAGTAGGATCTGATGTAGATTAAGTCACCAACAGATAAGGCCACATTTAAGGCGTAGACTTCAGTATCAGCTTTGCTGTCTCTCTCGTTTGGTTCTAAAGTAACATACTTCATATTGTTCCAATCGCCACCTTGAGCAATCGCGATATAGGAAGAAGTTTCGCCTGGTTTTGGTGTCATCCAAGTGACAGAAGTTTGGGTCATTGAAGTGACGTTGTTAGTCTGTCTTAAGACGACATCATCCCAGTTACCACCTTGGCCTGCAACAAGAGTAGTCGCGCCATCTTTGAGTTCGGCGAGTAAGTAGCCTTGTAAATCATCAGTGCCTAAGTCGAATGTAATGGAAGTGCCATTAACAGTCGCTTCCGCAGTGAAGCTAGCACTCGCATTCCAACCATGAGCGAACACTTTGTGGTTCGCGACTGGGGCTTCGTTAACAGTGACTGTGTGTTCGTGAGTGACTAATTCACCACCATCGTTGACGAGAACGACTTTATTCGCGGAGTAGTAGGCTTTGAGGGAAGCATTTGGAACAGTTGTGCTTTGCACACTTTCGGCATCTACAACTTCATCCCAGTTGCCTTGTTCACCGAGGATTAATTCAGTTTTGTCAGCTTTTAAGACGACGAGTTCGAAGGCATCAGCGTCACTTAATAATAAGGCTTTGCCATTAACGACTTTATCTAACTTAGAAGCGCCATCTCCTGCGCCAACAGCGCTCTCGAGTCTCCAGCTGTTCAAGTAAGCGACTCTTCCCGTACCAAATTGAGTAGTGAAAGAAGTATCGAAACTAACTTCGACACGTTTAGTAGTCCATGAGGCTGCTGTGGCAGACATGGATGTGATGTTTTCAGTTTGTCTATCAACAACAGTCCAGTCATGTTTAATTTCCAATGGATTATCTGGATCAATAAAGCTAAAATCATCAAATGCTTTGCCTTCTTTGAGTTCAGCGATGAGGTAACCTGTCAAATCTTCATCTGGCATAAGACTGAATTTTACAACAGCACCCTCTACTTCGGCAGCGACATCTAAAACACCACCTAAATCGTTCCAACAATGGACTACAACCTTACGACCTGCTGTTGGGGCTTCGTTAAGAGTAACTGCATGCTCAATTGGTCCTTCTTCAGAGCTGCTCTCTTCTTCTGCTGAGGATTCCTCTTCTGCTGAACTATCCTCTGCATCGGATGAGGCAGGGGTTGGTTCTGTACTAGTTGTTGTTGGTTGTGTAGAGCTTGATGAAGCTGGGGTGGAAGATGAAGTTTGTTGACTACCACTACATGCGCCAAGCATCAAAGCTGACAACGCAAAAACACTAATTAAAAGTTTTTTAACGTTTTTCATTAAATAATCTCCTTCATGAAATTAACTTTATTATAAATAAACCATTATTCTAATGCAAGACAATAGGGCTAAAAGTTAGATATTAATATATAAGAAAAGAGTGGTTATCCACTCTCTTCTAAATCCATAATTCAAAGATTAGATTTTATATTTATCGAAGGCTGGAAGCTTATTTCCTTTATAGTCGAAAAAGCATTGGTTAGCCCATTCATTACGTGTGGATTTGCCCTCTTCATGAATGTATTTCTGTCCTTCTTCACTCGCCCAGCAGATGCCATCAAGTGGTAGCCATAATGGTTCCCAATACATGATGCCTTCGACATCATTCTCTTTGCATCTCTTGACGAACTCTTCAATAAATGCCGCTTGTCCTTCCACTGTTACTGGGTAAGGAAGGTCGTTAGAAATCGTCTCTTGATTGACCTTCATTTGATTGAAGCCATTATTGTTCAAGATATAATCTTCGAAAGTAAAGCCATAGCCGAGTTCGCTGATCATCACTGGCTTATGATATTTCTCTTTAATCATTGAGAGAGTCTCAAATAATTGATCCATAGTCCCGTGCCAGTAAGGATAATATGAAGTTCCTAATAAATCGAAGTCCACTCCATAATTAGTGAGGTTAGTCATAATTTCATCGAATGTGCCACGATTATGTGGGCTTTCTAAATGAATCATGATTCTCGCCTGAGGATAGATTTCTCTCGCTGCTGAAATGCCAGACTTCAATAAAGCGATGAAATTATCGTAGTTACAACGCGGTTTGCCCCATCCTTGGTCAATAAGACCGCCTAATGGCCAAAGCATGCCGTTAGTAATCTCGTTACCGATTTGGATGTAGTCGACTTTGACGTCTTCTTTTTTAATCTCTTCTAAAGAAGATTTTGTATAATTATAAACTGCATCGCAGAGTTGTTCGATACCATAGTTTTTCCAAGCTTTTGGTAAAGTCTGCTTCATCGGATCAACCCAGAAATCAGAATAATGGAAATTGATGCAGTAAGTATAGCCGTATTGTTTGGTTCTTCTGATGATTTTAATCGCTTGGGCTAAATCATTAGTCCCGCCTAAATATGGTTTGCCATTTTCATCGTATGGGTCATTCCAAATACGGATGCGCATGAGGTCAACACCGTTTTGGGGAAATAAGGCATAAGGATCTATTTCTTTACCATTGTCGAAATATTTCGCGCCTGCCTCTTCTTCTTCGATGATTGTTGAGGTATCAATACCTAATCGCATTATTGTTCTCCTGCTTTGTGGTCCACGACGTGAACTGGTTCGTTATCTTCACCGAAAGAGACAACTCTCTTCTTCATGAAGCGGTAACGATATTTTGCCATCTCATTATGAGCTAAGACTTCTTCTTCGCTCGCATGGTAGCAACAACGAAGACAGTAATATTCCTTTTTCTCTTCGTCATAGAACATATCCATGTCGATATCACGCATAAAGCATGATGGACATCGGAAATTTAGTTTGCCTTTGCTAGCTTGAGCCATGATTTGATACCTCCAACATTTCTAGCGCGTAAGTGGTAAATTGGGGCGAAAGCAATACCTTCTTCTGCTTCCACTGTGCCTTTTTCCACTCTCATCTCTAAGCGAGAAGCAACTTGTGGACAGTTGGCCACCGCCACTTCTTTACCGCTTAATTTTCTGCCTTTATAAGCATATTCTAATACTTGATCATCAACTGTTAATGTTGAACCGACCAAGTCTGGTTGATATTCGTTGACACCGAAGCCTGCTGTAATATATTCAATAAATTCGACATCTTCGACATCATTTAATAATTTTCTTTCAACTTCTAAGACACCTTTACCCTTTTGGAAAGTGAAGATGGATTGGACTTTGATTTCTGTATCATCGAGAACCACTGTCACTGGGTTAGCAGTGATGACGACATCGCCGTTATCCTTCTTATCAAATTTCGCAAGGGTGCGGCATAAGCATAAGTCAGTAGTTTCACCGTGGTATTTAATCTTACAAGATTTAACTGTACCAGCACCGGCATAGTGAGTGAAATAACCCGCTCTATAGTTAGCTTGGATTAAGTATGGATAAGAAGCGTCATAGACACTATCTGTACCAATACCAATCTTTTGTTCTAATCTTGCCGCGTAGTTACGTAAGTCGATCATCGCTCCACCCTGGTTGAAGTCCAAACAAGTTCTCATGAATGGATCATAGTACCAGAAGTATTGCTTGTTGCTGCCGTATAAGATATCTTTCCATAAAGCGTTTTCACTATCCATATAGTCTTTATGGCAGCCACGGTAATAATCGGCAAATTCACTCATGGTTAAGTCTAATAATCTACCTTCTTGTTTGAGCTTACCGTAGTATTTCATGCCGTCTAAATAAGACTGGGCTAATAAATCATAATTACATTCCCATCTACCGGCTTGGTTGAGCCAACCTGGTCCAACATACATCATGTTATAAGCAAAGCCATTATTGTATTTACCTAAATGATGATATTGGTCAACGAGGTTATATAAATATGGGTATTCAATCTTATCGCCATCTTTATAATAGATCATGCCTCTAAGAACATTTTGTGGGTGCGTGCCAAAGTTAGAACCATTACCATCGAAACAAGCGATTAAGTCACGTGATAAGTGAGGAATCGCGACGATGCCAGAATCATCTTCTTTAGAAGAAGCTGGAATGTGGCTGTTCACCTTTGATGGGATCCATGGGTTCCATGGTCCACCATCCATGAATGTATACCATGAGTTGTTACATGTGTGGTAAGCTTTTGGTCCTTCTTCCCAGCAAGTCGCCACTGCACATTTCACTGATGGATATTTCTCTTTAATATAATTGATTGAGAAAGCATCTAAGAAATAGCAAGATGTGGATGCTGGATAATAGCCAAAGCATTGATAGAATTTGCCAAAGACATCATCGATGATCTCTTTTTTCTTATCATCTGAGAACATCCATAAGCAGAAATCTTCAGTTTTATATTTCGCTTTGAATTCTGGGCATGGAAGACCTAACAAAGTTAAGCCGATTTCATCTCCATATTCTTTGTGGTAGCGAAGTGCTTCATCGATGGCCGCTTGATTGAAAAGCGACGCGTAAGTGATTTGAATGGTGCATTTGAGTCCATATTTATGGGCTGCATCTTGTTGGAAACGGAAAATATCAAGCGATTCCTCGTTCATGGAACCGACTTTCTTTCCCGTGGTTTTCTCCGCATACTCTGGAGAAAGTTCGATACGGTGTATGAGTGTTAACACTAATTTGTTATCTTCCATACTTTGTCCTCCTGTAATACTAATCTATAGAAACCTCATTGACGAACGCCAAAGGTGATTTCCCAAAATAAGCTTTGAACTGCGCGGAAAAATGTAATTGATTGTCATATCCCACGCGTTCCGCCACTTCCTTTACTTTGAAATGGCCTGTTAATAATAATTGCTTCGCATTTTCCATTCTCACTTTAGTGAGATATTTCTTTGTTGAAATGCCTTCTTCTTTATGGAAAATAGTCGATAAATAATTTGGAGCGGTTTTCGCATTACGCGCGATGTCCTTAATTGTAATATCAAATTGGTAATTATTGTTGATGAACGCTTTAGCCTGCTCCACTGTCGCTTTCACTGGTGAAATATCGCTGACATTTTCTTTCGCGATAAGCATCTCACCAAAAAGCTGATAAGCGCTGCCAAGGGCATGAATATCAAGATATCCTCTTTCCCCATATACGGAAATGATGTCGTTAAAGAATTTTAAATATTTCTTATTCTCATCTTTGAATATCGGATTAGCAACATCGATATCAAGACGAGCAAGATATTCATCAGCTTTGACGCCATCAAAACCGATCCAACGATAATGCCAAGGATCTTCTTTATCTGGAAAATAAATCGCATCGGTTTGACGAGGGATGAAAAAGATATCGCCCTTGCCGAGATGATATTCCTTTTTATTAATGATTAAGATGCCGTGTCCAGACACCACATAATGAAATAAATGGTAATCTTTTTTGCTGAGGACAATGGCTTTGCTTTTGACGCATTCTTCATCGCCACACTCAAAAAGTGATAGTTCATTATAATTTTTGGCAGAAAGTAAATTTTCCATATTTGATACTCAATAGCTTGTCTACGTTTATATAATACACATTTATGCTTTATTTTATATAGATTTTTGCATATATACATTACTATTTATGAGAAATATACATATTATGAAAATATTTTAACTTTGTTAACAATAAAATAAACACTATTCATAATTAGAAATATACATATCATTAGTCAAAAAGATTTTTGCATATTGTTCCATCACAAAGTACTATTTTGTCATTATAGGAGGTCAATATGACATTAAAAGAACTATTAAACGAATGGTTATATGAAAACCATCGAGATGAAATCAAGAAACGAACCTTATTAAGATATGAAAGCATCATGTCAAATTACTTAATCCCAAATTGGGGAGAGGAGGATATCTACCCATTATCTCCGAGAGATATCCAACATTGGATCAATATCCTAAAAGCATCCATAAGCGTTGGAACGAATAAACCATTATCTCCTTCTTCTATCAATATCTGCATTGGGATACTCAAACAAGCTTTCACCTATGCGGAAGATTATGAAATACTCGAATATAATCCGACGAGAAAAGTGAAAAGATTACCTGAAAAGAAGGATGATAAATTAAGGGTATTTACAAGAGAAGAGCAGATTAGATTAGAAAACTATATCGATAAATTAAATAACAAAGAATATTTTATATATATCCTCGTTTTATACACAGGTCTTCGCCTTGGAGAAGTGATGGCGTTAACCTGGAAAGACATCAATTTAAAAACGGGGATAATGACTATCAATAAAACAAGATATAAAACAACGGATGATAAAGGTAAATGGTATTACATAACCGACACTCCAAAGACAGAAAAATCTATCCGAGAAATACCTCTTCCGCATTTTTTAAGAGAAGAATTATTAAAAATGAAAAGAGAGAAGAATAGCAAATATATCATCTGCCGTAATGATGGAAGTGAACTCACTGATAAAGTTGTCGTTTGGCGGTTATCACAATTATTAAAAAAGGCTCATATACGTAAACTATGTTTTCATTCTCTTCGTCACACCTTTGCCACTCGCGCATTAGAAAACAAAATGGACATCAAAACCTTATCAGAAATACTTGGTCATTCCGATATCACCACTACTCTTAACGTCTATACCCATTCATTAATGAATCACAAAAAACAAGCGATGCGAAAAATCAAACGCTTAGTATAAAGAAAAAGTGGCTTTCACCACTATTTGCCTTTTCTTCTTTTTTGCTCTTCAGCAATGATTTTCTTTAATAGTTTTAAATCCTTGTCGGAGAGATATGCGTTTTTATCAACAATGCCGTTATATGTCATCTTTTTATAGATGAATTCAGAGACGGAATTATAAGCATTGACATCACCTTTTTTCACGATGACAGTAGAAGCGGGTTTTTTCGCTTCCTCTTTCTTAGCGATGAATTCCTTCATATCAGGAAGAAGGTCTAAAAGATTGAACTTATAATCCATGATGACCATTGGGTTGAAATAAGATAAGGTCTCATTGATCACTTCTGGATAAATCCCCACCACTAAAGAAAGCGACTCACTAGTGACATATTTTTTCTTCACCTTTGTAAGCGCTAAATAGTATTTTTTAACAGTTGATAAGGATGGTTCTTTCATATTATTAATTATATTACTATTTATTCTTGTTGTTTCTAATTCTTTTTCTTGGATATTTCTTTGCTATACCTAACGCATCAATTTCTTGATAAGACATATCGATCAAGGAATGGATATATTCATCGGGAAGATAATCGGATAAGGATACCGTAATCCAGCTCTTCTTATTCATATGCCAACCGGGAAAGATATTCTTTGTATTAATTAATTCATTATATAAATCAGGATTAGCTTTTAAATTAAGTGTTGTTCTTCCTGGTTCATCTTTTCCTAGTTTATTATCATCAACCTGACCTATAAGAGCGAACCATCTCTCATTCTTCTTATTTCTGAAGATGCCAAAATAAGGATATTTCTCCCATAAGAATTCTGGCTTCACTCCATACGTCTTTTCAATATACCCGGCAATCCTTTCCGCTTGATAATCAGGAAATAATGCCTTTCTATAACAGTGATCCCTAAGGTCTAAAAGAATCTTTTGATATTCCGCTCTAAGCCTGCCCACGAATTCTCCAACAGAATTCTCATTATTGAATAAAGCATATTCATCATCGAAGGAAGCATCGATCATTCTCCCTTTTATTTTCCCTTTAAAAAAGCTGATTTCTGCATAAAAATCGCCGTTAAATATCGGATATTTTTTGATATACCTACCATTAGTAAATGAAAAACCATATTCCTTTAAGGTTTCTTCTTTAAGCAAATAACCTTGTAATATCTCTTCTTCTATTCTCATCTTAATATGCCTTTACCATATCCATTTTAACATCGTGTTCTTCATAAGGTATCTCGTTTAATAATTGCTCTTTATAGCAGACACCGATTTTATAAGCAGGACAACTAGCTAAATAACGATCATAATAACCTTTCCCATGTCCCATTCGATTGCCGTTTTTATCAAAAGCAACCCCTGGACAAATGATGACTTCGATTTTCATAGGACTGATCTTCTCTCCACCACTTGGTTCTCTGACTTTGTATTTATCTTTAGAAACAACTAAGGAAGATAGATCATCAACTTTATAAAAATCGATCATGTCTCCATTAGTCTTTGGTAGATAGATATCTTTTCTTTCTTTTAATAATTTTTCGATTAATGGAAAAGTATCAATCTCACTATCTAAAGAAGCAAATAAAGCGATGTGTTGATACTCTCTTAATTTAGGAAATAAATCATCCCTCATAAGAAAAGACCTTTCGGTTCGATTAGTAACACCACTAACCTTATCCAAAACAGTCTTCCTGATCTCTTTTTTATTGAATTTCAATGAGATCGTACTCACGATTACCAAAACCTAATTCTGCAGCGGCTTCAATTGTATGAATGCCATGTCTAGATTCAATTCTTTCGATGAAATGATTTCGACCTGGATCACGAATTTGCGTATAGATTAAGTCAACGCATGCTTGATCAATGGCGATTGGGTCTAAAGAAGCCAAAATACCGATGTCTTTCATACAAGGATTTTCCGCGACGGCGCAGCAATCGCAGTCAACAGATAGATTCTTCATCACGTTGATATAAGCGATATTGCCATTGAAATGTTTATGCACTGCACTTGCAGCATCCGCCATAGATTCTAAGAAGGCATCTTGCTCAGCAATAACACCATCATCCCAGCATTTTTCCTGTTCAGTCGTATGACCCGCGCTATGGATATAGGCTTTACCACGAGAAGAACCAAAACCGATAGACAATTGTTTTAACGCTCCACCAAAGCCACCCATTGGATGTCCTTTGAAATGAGATAAGACAATCGCTCCATCATATCTAGATAAATGTCCACCGACATAATCTTTTTTAATTTGTTTGCCGTTTGGGATATCTAAAACGATATCATCATCATTTTCATCCATTAAGTCGAAATCAAAATAATCATTCCAACCATGTTTTTTAATCAATTTTTTATGTTTTTCAGTGGAATTTCTGGCTCCATCATAAGCGGTATTGCATTCCACTACTGTGCCTTTGAGCTCATCGATGATTGGTCTCCAGAATTCTGGATGCAAGAAGTTCTGGTTTCCGTCTTCTCCACTATGGACTTTAAAAGCGATCTTGCCTTTAATATCTTTTCCTAAGCAGCGATACAACTTTAAAACAGCCTCAGGTGAAATCTCTCTTGAGAAATATACTTTTGATTTCATATTAACCCTTTAAGCCTCTCGCTTGGCGATCCATATCTTCAACAACGATGTCAAAGATTTCACCAAGAGTCGCGCAGTGGGCTAATAAGTCCCATGGTTCATTTGTATGGAAGTGAATCTTGATCAATTCATCATCACCAACACAGATGAGGGAATCACCTTTCATATTTTCTAAAATCCAGTCGGTCAAGGACATATCATCTAATCCTGTACCTTCGATTAATAATTGAGTGTCGTAACGGAATTCTAACATAATGTTTCCTCCTATTTAGATCCTTTATAACCTATGCCGTATTCGCTGGTATAATAATCAATTCTTTTATCGTTATGATATATAGCATTATACAAATTATTTTGTATTCCTGCTAGTCGACATATTTCTTCGTGAACTTTTCTTGTCAATTCTTCCTGACTCATTCTCTCAGGCAATATCGGTTTTCCAATATTGAGATTAAACAAAGCGATTTGATGGAATATGTTGCGTCTTATCCATCCAGGTTTTCTATATGAAAATGCCATTGGGATAATCGGTTTATCACATTTAATCGCGTAATAAGCCATGCTAGTTTTAAAAGGTCTTATCGGTCGATAATATTCCCACATGCTGCCTTCTGCATAAATATGGACGATATGACCATCATTTAACGCTTCTTCAATCGATTTATTAAACTGCCTAGTCGCGTTGATATTATTTTCGGGAATGGGGACACCTCCCACCATTCTAATCACAAACGACATCTCGCCTCTGATGTTCTTATCCCAAACAAAAAGATAAGGTCTTCTTGGTTTTAACGCGTTCATCAGCGAAAGATAATCCCACATGTGAACATGGTTTGCGACGCTGATTGCTCCATTTTTAATCAAAGCTTTATTCTCTTTCAAATTCTTTTTGCCGTTGATTTTTAAGCCTAGCCTAATATAAGTAAGAGGAAAAACGATGCAAAAGATAATCGCATAGATCACTCTACGCATAAAATTGAACCAGAATGATTTATCAATATATGGATAATTTTCATCAAAAACTAATCCATTATCTTTCTTCACCACTAAATAATGTTCATCTGTATTGATAGGATATGGAAATTTATTGGTTTTTGGATCAAAACCACTATTACTTTTCACCTCATTATTATATATGAGATGAGCTGTTTATCTTAATTATTTTTTATAAGCCATCTTAAAGATTGCTAAATCATCCTCATAAGATAGAGGTTTATATCCTGGTATAGTTCTCGTTTTTTCTCTGCTTGTTTTAAAAGCAAGATATTCTAAATCGCTCTCTTTGACATCGAGCTCAAATAAACTAATTGGCATTCCGATATCATGATAATATTGCTCTTGTCTAGAGATGGCTTCTAAAATATCTTTTTCATCATCATCGCTATCGATGTTCCACACATTTTTTGCATATTGCTTAAAACGTGGAAGATTGTATTTATAAACATATCTCGCCCAAGAAGGCCATAACGCTGCTAGACCAGCACCATGTGCCACGTTTGGATATAAAGCAGATACCTCATGCTCAAGTTGATGAACAGTTAATAAAGGTGTCTTACCCATATTAGTCAATCCATTATGAGCAAAGGAAGAAGCGAGCATAAGTTGAGCACGTGCGTTATAATCATTTGGATTATCAATTGCCACTTTTCCAAATGCGAAAACAGTTTTAATAATCGCTTCGCTTAAAGCATCAGTTAACTCAGTATCTGTGCCAAGCGCGAAATATCTTTCAATGGTATGCATCGCAATATCAACGATGCCACATGCGGTTTGATATTTGGAAACCGAATAAGTTAGTTCCGGATTACAAATCGCGAAATCAATGCGGTTAAAATCACCGTTGCAACCACGCTTTTCTTTGGTTAAATCATTGGAGATAACACAGGAGTTTGACATTTCACTTCCTGCAGCAGAAAGAGTGAGAATTGCAGCCTTTTTTAACGTTTTTTGCGGTTTTTTCTTCCCTAAATGGTAATCCCAAACATCATCTTCAGGATTAGCGACGCCATTCGCGATTGCCTTCATAGAATCGATGACAGATCCCCCACCAACTGCCAGGATGAAATCAACGCCTTCTCTTTTACAAAGTTCGATACCATCTCTCACTAAAGATAATTCTGGATTAGGTCTTACTCCACCTAATTCCACATAGTTAATTCCTTCTTCTTCTAAGGCTTTTTTCACCCTATCAAGAAGACCACTTTTCTTCGCGGAGCTACCACCATAATGCAAAAGAACTTTATGCGGCATATATTCTTTTAAATATTTACCAACGTTATCTTCTTCACCCTTACCGAAATATACTTTTGTAGGAATGTTATAAATAAAATTATCCATGATGATGTCCGCAGTCGCAGTCATGAAGAACGCCGATGTTACCTTCTAACTGCCCTTTCTTATATAAATCTAAAACATCATTGATATCCCCAGTGATACCAGGGATAACTTTAATACCTGCATCTGATAATAATGAATATGCCATGTTACCAAGACCACCACAGATGAGTAGTTCAACATCTAAATCTTTTAAATAAGGGATTAAGTCCTTATGCGAATAACCACCATTAGTGATAATCATTCTTTTCTCATCAGGTAAATCGACGAGCATGAAATGGGTTGTTTGACCAAAATGTTGCCAAACAGTGTTGTTTGCTAAGTTATAAGTGATTGCAATTCTCATATTTATATCTCCAATAATCTATTTTACAAAAAAGGAATAATAAAAAGAAGGCTTGTGACCTTCTTATTATTAGTAACTCAATTAATGATTATTCAAGTGCTTCTTCGTTACCACCATTTGATTCAGAATTAGCAACTAAACCAAGGATGGAGCCGATGAGAGGCAAAATGCTGAACACTAATACAGAGAGAACTAAAGTAACAATGTACCACATAGTAGTACCCTCTTTTCTTGCGATCATCATAATGACAAGTCCGATAATGTCTAAAATTTCGGCGACAAGAAGTGCAGTGGCAAGACCTTTTAACATACGGATAATTGCATCCGCTTGTTGTTCAACACTACCAACGAAGTTAGTGTGAATAGTACCGTTTTTAAGTCCTTCGATAATCGCATCTCTATTACCGGCTGCTACGAATAATGAAATGACGGCAATTAAACCGAAAATCGCACCGATAACACCAAGAATAAACCCGATGAGTAATAAGATATCTGAAGCTTTTCTCATCCTAATATCCTCCTTATGCCATATATTATATAAAACATTTTGTTTTTGTAAATATAAAGAAAGGAACCGATTTCTCGATTCCATTCAATTCACTTTGGCGGAGCAAGAGAGACTCGAACTCTCGCACCAGTTGCCCGATCTACGTCCTTAGCAGGGACGCCCCTTCACCAACTTGGGTATTGCTCCAGGTGAAACGCCTACATTTCATAGGCGTAATTATATTAATATTTTTAATATGCTTTTGCAAATAGAACTACTTTTTTAGCCGGTTTGCCATTGATTGGGTCTTTGTCATCAAATGGCATTTGGTTAAATGGAATAGCACGTGCAGTAGCGGCAAACTTATCCTTGATAAAGAGTTCCGATTCTTCATCTCCGCTCCACATCATCTTTGCATAGCCACCTTTCTTATTGAGGACTTCATCAAGTTCTTCAATAGAGCGGACTTCAGTGACATGTTCTTGAAGATATCTATTAGCCTTTTGATACATCTCAGAATGGATTTCTTTAATGAGTCTATCAATCGTTGGGACGAGATCTTCATTTTTCACTGTAATCTTTTCGCCAGTATTACGTTTGACTAATGTCACTTGTTTATTCTCGATGTCGCGTGGTCCAATCTCTAATCTAATTGGGACACCTTTCATTTCGTATTCAGAGAATTTCCATCCTGCAGATTTATCGGAGTCATCGATAAATGTACGATATCCGGCTTCTTTAACGATTTCATAAAGTCTTCTCGCTTCTGGGATGACGCCTGGCTTATTAGCCGCCACTGGAATGACCACGACTTGGATAGGAGCGACATATGGTGGTAAAACTAAGCCATTATCATCACCATGCACCATGATGATGCTACCGATTAATCTAGTGGAAACACCCCAACTAGTTTGATATGGATGGTCTAATTTGCCTTCTCTATTTTGGAATTTAATTCCAAAGGCTTTGGCAAAACCATTGCCGAAATAGTGAGTGGTACCGCTTTGAAGAGCTTTGCCATCTGGCATTAAAGCTTCAATGGTGTATGTTTCTTCCGCGCCAGCAAATTTTTCTCTATCAGTCTTTCTACCTTTGACGAATGGAACCGCTAAAATGTCTCTACCTAAATCATCATAGATTTCTAACATCTTGAGAGTTTCAGTTCTCGCTTCTTCTTCGTTTTCATGCATCGTATGTCCTTCTTGCCAGAGGAATTCACTACCTCTTAAGAATGGTCTAGTTGTTTTCTCCCATCTGACAACAGAACACCACTGGTTATAAAGTTTTGGTAAATCACGATAAGAGGAAATGATCTTCGCATAGTGTTCACAGAAAAGAACTTCACTAGTTGGTCTAATGATTAATCGATCATCAATAGGGGCATTGCCACCCACTGTCGCAATTAATGTTTCAGGAGCAAAACCGACGACGTGGTCTTTCTCTTTTTGGAATAAAGATTCTGGAATCACCATTGGCATATAAACATTTTGGTGTCCAGTTTCCTTAAATCTTTTATCAAGATAGTTTTGAATTTGTTCCCAGATTGCATAGCCATAAGGACGATAGATAATAAAGCCTTTCACAGAACTATAATCCATGAGCTCAGCTTTCTTACAGACGTCAGTATACCACTGTGCGAAATCGTCTTCTTGTCTGGTAATTGATTCGTTTTTCTTTTGGTTGCTTTCCATATGATACATCCCTCCTAATTGTATTTATCATAAAGCATGTGTAAACGTGTTAATTTCTTTTTATCGATTGGTAATAGCATTTCACTACTAGCAGAAATACTATCACTAGAAATCAAATTAATGCCACTTTTGATGATGATTTCAATGGCTTGTGAGCTTCCTAAGTCAGTCGCAATAATTGGTTTATGGTATTTGAGAAGTTGTTCGACGAGAGTGAGAATTCCAAGTCTGTTTCGCGTATTCTTTTTAATCTCCACCACCATTGAAGCGCCAACGATGAAGTAATCAAAGTTTGCATACATTAGCGGATCGATAATCAAATCTTGATCCTTAAGTGACAAAGCAATTTTATAGCCTTCTTCTTTCAACTTTAAGAAGGAAGCGTTGATATGGTCACTATTTTCGGTATTATCATATATTTCTTGTTCATCAAATGTAAGAACTATTTTTGCTAAAGAATAGTCTTTCACTTGCTTGATAATGTTATCTGCGTATTCGCAGTCAAATAAGGATGTGTTGAGGAATAAGCGATTACAAGTATTACCGCTTTGTGAAATAAAACGTGAAATAGAATTCTTCGCGATGAGTGAGAACAATTCTTTATTCTTCTCAACCTTAATTGCATATTTCTGCATTTCATAGAAATCAGAGAATGGCAAATCATAAGCTTTGATATATTGGAAATAACCAAGAATCTCTTCTCTACCGACATCGACAATTGGACGGTATAAGAATTTAATCGTATTGCGGTTAAATAAATTGGTGATTTGATTTTCTAATTTCTTAGTTGTGAAGATATGACGAGAATTCGCTCTTGAATATAAGTAAATCGACATATCATTTTGCTGAGCGTATATGCAAGCTTGACTAACACATTCCACTGCTCCATCAAAATCTTGATAAAACTCTGCATTGTTAACAACACCGATAGCAAAAGAAATGGAATCGCTATATGAAGATAAAGAAATTGCTTTCTTAATATCTTTTTCGATGCTGTTTGCAAGTTGCAACGCAATCTCTGGGGTAGTGATGTTCAAATCAAATAACAATAGTTGGTTGGTATTGTTATCGATAATCTGTCTAATATGATGTGGATCATTTGCATAAGGATAAATAATATCCTTCATACTCATCGTCACAAAGGCTTCATAACGATGGGAAGCATTAACGATTGGTTTAGTGTAATAAAAACGAATTGCAAATGTAAAACCCTTAGCCGCTTTTTGAGTGGTGACTAATGCTTGAACTGTGGCTTTATCAACAACACCATAGTTGATGCCATGTTTGACCTTGAGAGGATTGTTGTTTGGAGTGATGTATTTCATGATGTGGGATTCAACATGAACCACACCAGCAATTGAATCGTATTTTAAAAGTTGAAGGAGGGAGAAATAGTTTTCTCTACCATGACCACTGATAATGTCAGCCTCGATGAAATTTTCTACATCACTACGTGTAACGCAGATAGAATAAATCCACTGTTTCACTTTGTCGACATCGTTTTCGTGGAAATTGGAGTAGAAGCCAACTAAATTAGTCGTCACTTTCTTTTTCACGTTATTCTTATCAAAATAAACGACCTTATCTTCTTTGAAGTTGATGACGAAAATGCGAATGACATTAGAGGCCTTTTCAATCGCAATATCATGCTTATGGTCAAAATAATTGTGGACGAAAAGAGAAACATACAAAGTGACAAACAAAACGAAAAGTATCACTGAGATGATGAATAGGTACAAAAAGTTTTCGTTAGTAAAATCCCACCAGACCATACCATTCAATTATAGATGGGTTTTATTAGACTTTAAAGTCAATAATCTTCGCAATAACCTTTGCGTATCAAGAAAATGTGGTATTATAGAAGAACGGAGAAATACCCAAGCGGCTGAAGGGGGCAGTTTCGAAAACTGCTAGAGGATGCAAGTCCTGCAAGGGTTCAAATCCCTTTTTCTCCGCCAAATAGAAAAAATGTCTCACCCCAAAGTGAGACTTTTATTTACAAAATTTACTAACCTACTATTCAATAGGTCTAACAAAGAAGTTACCGTAGACTTGATGGATGCGATAAGTCAAGATAAAGGAATGTTTATCGACGCTTTTTGCCACGCGAATCACCTTCTTCACCTCGTTAGAAGAAACGATCATCATGATACTGGTTTTGCCCTCATGAGAATAAGCCCCTTCCACCTTCGCTAATGTAGCGGAATGCGGGAAGATTTGTAAGAGGACATCTGACATATCTGCAACCGTAGTAATGATCTCTACTTTAATCTTCGCGTTACGTAAATTGATGTGATCAACAACAAAGCCAACGACAAATTGATATATAACAGAAAAGAGGATTATGACGAGAATATTTGAGAAATCTCCACTATTTCCAATCATATAAAACATAAAGTAAAGAAGAAGGATGGCAACGTTAATGATGATGCTATATTTGCCCGCACCAGTAGACTTTCTCATCGAAAGATAGTAACTCACGATATCGCCACCACCACATGAGATATCAAAGATGAAACAAATAGAAGATGAAACACCGACTGCAATACCAGCAAATAATGCTCTTGCAAGGAAGTTGTTCTCGACGAATACATTAGTAGCAATTGTTTGTACAAAATCAAGATTCGAGAAGAGTTGAATAAATAAGGATGATAAACCTACATTCACTAATGTACCAAAAGCAAACTTCTTTGATATTTTAAAGAATGCAAATATGAACAACGGAATATTGAGAACGAAATACAATATCGATTGAAGAGTATAGAAACTAATATCTTTTACGCCAAATAAACGGATGATCTGAATGATGACTTGACACAAGCCACTAAGGCCACCAGTAATAATGTTATTTGATGTATTTGAAGCAGTTGTAAAAGCCGTAAAGCCTAACGCATATATCGCCGCGGATACGGCTGCAACTAAAAACGATAATAAATATGTAGCAACAAAGGCTTGGTTAGGATGGTCATAAAAGTAATTGACCGCCTTCTTACGAAACTTCTGTATTTTTGTCATGATTAAATCTTATTATGTTTTTATTAAAAAACAATAAGAAACGTCGATTTTTGGGTTAAAATTAGAAAATAATATGTTTTGTAAATTCGATAACAAGAATTTTATTGTAAATAAATTATTGTTTGTGGTAAGATTAACAAGCACTATGTAATAGTAGGAGGAGCAAAAATGATCATTTTAAGAGCTATTGGAAGATTCTTTGCAAGAATTGGACGTTGGATTAGAGATACAGCATGGGTACAACCATTACTCATCGTGGGTGGTATTTTTGCTATCATTTTCTCCATTCCTTATATTACTAAATGGGTTCAAAGTTGGTTTGATTCAAGCAACGCTGCCCAATCATTCTTTAATGAATACAAAATTTCATTAGATGATGCTGATAAAGGAACTAGTAAAGCAGATGGCTTATTCAAATACTTAACTGGTGAAACTGATAAAGAACAAGGCAAGAAAGAATACGGCGAAAAGTTCTTCATCATGCTCACTAAAGAAAGCTGCGAAGGATGCCAAGACGCTTATAAAGGCCTCAAATATTTAAGAGACAACTGGAACAAAAATGAATTCAGCACTGGTGATGAATTCCGTATGTATTCCTTATTTGTCGATACTACTAATAGCGATGATAAGAATATGTTCCAAGAATATTTCTATAACAGCTACGATATCTATTTCGAAGAACTCGCTAGCTCAATGACATTATCCCCATATTATGCTAACAAAGGCGGTTCCACTTCTTCATATGCTACTAACATTGATTCCTTAGGTGATCCAGAAGCAATGAGCGTTCCAACATTATTTTATGTTGACGTTGCTTATAACGAAACTGCTCCACAAAAGAACACTTTAAAGATTACTGAAATCTTATTCACAGTCGATGCCAAAGATACTCAAGGCAGCGCTGATTTAGGTAGAGCAAGAACATTATTCGATTGTTGGAACCACGAAAAAGGAACAATCTTCTCTAGCGATTATAATCAAGATAATTAATAATTATTTCAATCTTTTTAAAACTGAATTAGGAACGAGCGCGGAGACATCCACGCCGTTTTTATTTAATTCCATAATCATGGATGAGGTGATGAAGTTAGTGTCCCCATGCGCCATAAAGAAAATCATATCAATATCTTTATCCGCAAATTCATTAGCAACAGCGAGTTGGAATTCATATTCAAAATCAGTCACGGCTCTAAGACCTCTAATAAGATGCTTTGCACCGTGTTTCTTTGCGTAATCCACTGTTAAGCCAGTAGTAAAATCAACTTCGACATTTTTATAATCAGCAGTCGCTTCTTTAATCATTTCGACACGTTCGCTAGGAGAGAATCTTGAGGATTTATCAGGATTAACTGCGACTAAAACGATGACTTTATCAAAAGCCTCTAAAGACCTTTTTAAAATATCGAGATGGCCATTAGTAATCGGATCAAATGAACCTGGGTAAATCGCTACTTTCATAATGTATTTCTCCTTAATAAATCGACATATGTCTTTCCATAATGATATCTTTTGCTCTTAATAAAATCAAAATCCTCATATGATATATTGCCTTCTGATTCCACGACGATAACACCATTATCGCTTATTAAACCGTTATCATATATCATCTTTATTATTTTATTATAATATCCACTAGCGTAAGGTGGATCGAGAATGATAATGTCAAACTTATCTTTTCTATTAATAAAAGAAGATAAGGCATCTTCATAATCCATATGCATCACTCTCGCATTATCTATTCCTAAAGTTAAACAGTTCTTTTTTGTGACCTTTATTGATAATTCGTTCTTATCTACGAAATAGCAAAGGCTCGCACCCCTAGATAAGGCTTCGATACCCATTGAACCACTGCCAGAGAACAAATCTAAAACCTTTTTATTAGAGATATCCCCTAATGCAGAAAACACTCCTTCTCTAACCATATCTTTAGTAGGGCGGATATCAGGATTATTTTCCGGATAAGATATTAAGCGGTGACGATATTTGCCTGCAACAATTCTCATAGTCTAATTATATATGAAAAATATGACATTTCATATTCTCTATGATAATATGATGTGGTATGAAACTCAAAATTATCAAAGATAGCAATCCAATCATGAGACAAGTGTCATCAAATGTCGATCTTCCTTTAAGTAAAGAAGATAAACAGCTGCTCGATGACATGCTTGAATATCTCAAATTATCACAAGATGATGAATATGCTGAAAAACACAATATCAAAGCAGGCGTTGGCCTCGCTGCGATTCAAGTCGGTGTTTTAAAAAGAATGTTTGTCGTCTATTACCATGATGAAGAAGGAAAAGAAGTTGCCTACCAAATCGTCAATCCTAAAATCATTGAAACAAGCGTCAAGAAATGCGCATTATCAAGTGGCGAAGGATGTCTTTCCGTCGATAATCCTCACGAAGGATTAACACATCGTTATTTCAAAATAAACATGGAAGCATTTGATGCTCTTCAAGATAAAAAGGTCCATATCATCGCTAGAGGCTATGATGCCGTCGTTTTACAGCACGAATATGATCATCTTGATGGTAAATTTTTCTATGACCGAATCGATAAAAATAACCCCACAAAACAACTTGATGGGGAAATATTGTTATAATATAACCTTTTTGTGTTATAATTAACTGTACAAACATTACATAGTAACAGGAGTTTTAATGGAAAGTTTATCACGTCAATTTTCTATCTATGCTTTAGGCGGTCTCGGTGAAGTCGGTAAAAACATGTATTGTGTGGAGAATAATTCCTCCATTATCATCATTGATTGCGGAGTTAAATTCCCTGGCATCGAACTCCCAGGAATTGATTATGTCATTCCTGACTTTACTCATTTAAAGAATAACCGTAACAAAGTTAAAGCCTTAATTATCACTCATGGTCATGAAGATCATATCGGTGGTATTCCTTTCCTTGTGAGATCGGTTAATGTCCCAGTAATCTATGCACCTCGCTTAGCAGCTGCGTTAATTAAAAATAGATTAGAGGAATTCAGAATCAGTACAACTACCAAGGTTGTGGAATATAATGATGACACTGTTTTAAATCTTCCTGACTTTAAAATATCTTTCTTCCGTGTCACCCACTCCATCCCAGATTCCTTTGGAGTAGTCGTTGATACAAGTGAAGGTAGAATCGTTTCTACAGGCGACTTTAAAGTTGATCTCACTCCTGTTGGACCAGATATCAATATTCATAAAATGGCAAGACTTGGAGAAGAGGGTGTTGATCTTTTATTGAGCGATTCCACTAACGCTGAATCTGAAGGCTACACACCAAGTGAAAAGAATGTCCTAGATTCAATCGAAGAGATATTCGTAAACGCTAACGGAAGAATCATCGTTTCCACTTTCTCATCTAACGTTTCTCGTATCCAACAAATTATCGAGGTTGCTGTTAAACATAAAAGAAAGATTGCAATTGTTGGTAGATCAATGGAAAAAGTCGTGCAAATCTCCCGTGATTTCGGCTACATAAAAGTCCCAGATACCTCAATTATCGATACACAAGACCTCAAATTATATAAAAATGATGAACTCGTTATTCTCTGTACAGGTAGCCAAGGTGAAGCTAACGCAGCAATGAGTAGAATCGCTAATAATGAACACAAAGATGTTTCGATTAAACCAGGTGATACTGTCGTCTTCTCCTCCAGTGCAATTCCTGGAAATGAGATTATGATTGCGAGTTTGATCAACCTATTAACTAGACAAGGGGCAAATATCGTTACCAATTCCATCTTAAGCGATATCCACTCCTCTGGTCACCCAAGTAGACAAGAACTACGTTTAGTATTAAAGCTTTTAAAACCAAAATATTTCATGCCAATGCACGGCGAATACCGTATGCTTAGACTCCACGCTGAACTTGCTGAAGAAATGGGCGTTGTTGAAAAAGGGAAAGCGTTTATTTTAGATAACGGCGATACTTTAACTTTATCCAATCATAAGATTAGCAAAGGATATCAAGTCGAGCACGGAGTCGTCTACATCGATGGTTTTAACATTGATGGACTTGCTGAATCCGTTCTCGATGATCGTAAACAGATGACTAATGATGGTATGATTACTATCATCCTTTCTATCGATGCTTCAAAAGGTACTTTATTAGTTGAGCCAATTATTTATTCTAGAGGTATCATTAGTAATCATCCTCACCGTGCTCTTGAAGAATGCCGTGGTTTAATTCGCGAAGCAGTCAAGGACAAGATTAATAAAAAGACAAATTGCAATGACATCAAAGCCATCGTTAAAGATGTCGCAGAAAAATATTATTATCAGATTACAAAGCGTCATCCAATGATCATCCCTGTAATAATGACAAAGAAAGACGAATGATAATCCTCGCGAGTAATTCACCTAGAAGAAAAGAACTATTGAAGGAGTATATCACTCCTTCTTTTATTATTGAACCAAGCAGGATTGATGAATCTATTTATCAAAGCGATGATCCGATTAAAACTAGTCAATTAACCGCGAAGGCAAAAGGTGATTTCATTCATCAAAAACATCCTGATGATGTCATCATCTCCGCAGATACAATCGTTGTTTATAATAGTAGAATATACGGGAAACCAAAAGACATAGAAGACGCTTTCAAGATGATTAAATCAATGCTTGGTAAAACGCATGAAGTTATCACAAGCTATTACATAATCAATAAAGATAAAACCATCTTAAGAAGCGTAGTCTCAACTGTGACTTTTAAAACAGTTGACGATAACATAATTAGACAATATATCAAAGATTATCCACCCCTAGATAAAGCGGGTTCATATGGCATCCAAGATCCATTTTTTGCTGACCATATTTTAGATAAATACGAAGGTTCGTTAACTAATATTATTGGTTTACCAATAGAAAAAATAACCGAGGATTTACGCGATTTTTCGGTTATTTCTTAATTATTTTTATAAATTTGAAGATATTCTATTCGCGATTTCATTCGCTTGATTTTCAATTACCAGAATTAATTTATTGCTCATCGTAATGATGCTTTTAACTCCTAAAGAAGTAAGCGATTCACGATTTATTTTTTTATCGTCGACTAGTTCAAGTGATAATCTAGAACCCCTTACAGTGACCGCCTTAATATTCTCTTTATTTCCTAAGGCAATTAGCCACTGTTTATCATCTATTTGAGGAGGCTCAACTTTTTTCTTTTTATGACCCGCTCTTTTAATAAGGATATAAAGTAGAAAAAGCAAAAGAATTCCGCCGGCAACACTACCAGCGATAATAAACGGAGTTAAGTCTAATAATATTAAGTTCATAAATTGTCTACTTGTTTATTTTAGCATAAAATAATGATATGAACACTCAAATTGAAAAAGAAGCGAGAACGATGATCAGTGAAGAGCAATATCTTCTTTTATGTTCTAACGAAACAAAGAAACACCCTGAACTCAATTATCTAGAACAAACAAATTATTATTTTGATAACCGTGATTTTATTCTTACTAATAATCATCGCGTCGTGAGAATTAGAAATGTCGATAGTCGTTATGAACTAACATATAAAGCAAAAGATATTGGAGGAGATTTAGAAATAAACCAAGGCCTCTCCCCTAATCAAGCGAAAAAATACATCGAAAAAGGTTCACTACCATTAGGGGACATATATAATAAAATACTTTCCTATAACGTTAATCCGAGTAGTTTATTTGTCATCACAAGTTTATTCACTAAAAGACTAGAGGTAGATTATGGTGATTATCTTCTTGTCATTGATATGAATAAATATGGTGATGTTATTGATTATAATCTCGAAATTGAATCGAAAATATCACTAGAACACGCTAACGAAGTATTAAAAAGATACTGCAAGCAGTATCAATTAAGTTATACAGAAGATTATTTAGTCAAAAGCGCAAGAGCGATCAATTTAGCGAAAAAGAAATATAATATTAAGCTTTAACATCCAAATGATTGTCGCATTCATCATATCTTGGACATTCTGTTTTGCACGACCAAGCCGCTAAACGACGAGCTTGCGGAATGAAAGTTGAAATCTCATCTGGATTATATCCCACCACCATCTTTGTATCATCAACGATGATTGGTCTTTTTAATATCGTTGGATTATTTTGAATAAAAGCGATGAGATCTTTTAGTTTCATAGAATCGACATCGATATTATCTTTTTTAATCAAATTACTTCTTTTAGAGATGATATCATCCGTACCATTATCAGAAAGCAAAAGCATATCTTTGATTTCATTATCAGAGATTGGCTTAGACAAAATATTTTTCTCCACGAAGGGGATATTTTGGTCTAAGAACCACTTTTTTACTTTACGACAGCTGGAACAACTTGGAACGGTATAAATTCTAATCATGGCAATATTTTACTTTTTATTGATAGATTATTCAATAAAACAATATTATAGTATTATTCGAGGAAATAATTATGAGCGAAATCATTTTAACAGGCATTAAACCAACAGGAAATTTAACACTAGGTAACTACCTTGGCGTTTTAAAGCACTTACCAGAGACGATGAATAGAGGTAAGCCTTATATCTTCATCGCTGATTTGCATGCTTTAACTTTACCAATTGATCCAGACTTCCTCAGACAAAATTCCATTGATATCGCTGCATTTTATCTCGCTGCCGGCTTAGATCCAAATAAAGCCACTATCTTCCTTCAATCATCAGTTCCTGCTCATGCTGAACTTAACACCATCATGCAAAACTACATGTACATGGGTGAACTTTCAAGAATGACACAGTTCAAAGATATCTCCGCAAAAATGGGTATCTCAAAAAATGCTGCTGATGCCCATATTGGCTTAGGTATCTTTGCTTATCCTGTCTTAATGGCATGCGATATCGTTTTATATGATTCAGATATCGTCCCTGTGGGTGATGATCAAACTCAACACGTGGAATTATGCCGTGACTTAGTCAATAGATTTAACCACCGATATGGCGACATCTTAAAAATGCCAAGAGCGGAGAAACGCAAAGTCGGCGCAAGAATCATGTCTTTATCAGACCCAACAAAAAAGATGTCTAAATCTGATCCAAAAGGTGATATCTTCCTCAAAGATGATTTATCCGTTATTAGAAAGAAAATCATGTCAGCAGTCACTGACTCTGGAAACGAAGTCAAATACGATCCAGAAAATAAACCAGGCGTCTCTAACTTATTAAGCATCTATGCCTCTATCAAGGATATTACCATTGAAGAAGCGGAAGCTCACTTTACAGGATACCGTTATGGTGATTTCAAAAAAGAGATCGCTGATGCCGTCGTTGAAGACTTAGCGGCCTTCCAAGAAAGATATAGACATATCATCGAAACTAAAGAATATGAAAAAGTTCTCCGTCAAGGCGCAGAACAAGCAAATATAGTTGCTAATCAAACTCTTAAAAGAGTTAAACAAGCGGTGGGACTTTTAGATTTAGATTAATTAATAACTCTTTAAATTCATCCCCTAAGTCAACTTTAAAAGTTTTATTAGAAAGATAAGAAAGTGGCCCGTCCACTTTTTTAAATACTAATTTATATGCCTCAAGGAATTGATTAGTAAAATGATAGTCTTTTTCTATTTGTTTATTAAGCGAATAATCGCCATATTTGTTATCTCCAATTACTGGATGTTCGATATAAGCCATATGCACTCTAATTTGATGTGTGCGGCCTGTTAACAAATTGATATCTAATAAAGAATAATGATCATCAGAAGTTAAAACATGGTATGCGGTTTTTGCTTCTTTTCCCTTTTCATAGTCTACGAAAGCTTGTGACTTATTCGTGAGCTTATAGATAGGAGCATCCACCACTCCATCTTTATTAACCGTGCCTTTTACCAAAGTAATATAGTGTTTCTCCACCGACAATTTTCTTTGCAAAAGTTCATTTAATTCACGCAAAACCGCGTTATTTTTACCAAATATCACTATTCCTGCCGTATTTCTATCTAATCTATGAGCAGGCCCAGGAACCGATGAGTTATCATTAGGATCATATTCACCTTTTAAATATAGATAAGATAAAACCATTTCGTTTAGAGAGATATCATTAGCCTCAGCTTTTTGGACCAACATTCCTCTTGGTTTATTAATCAAAAGAATATTCTCATCTTCATAAATGATATATTTAGAAATGTCATCCCTTTTTTCTAATTCCCTTTTAGAAGTGAAATCTTCGAAATATTGTTCGCTGATATAGATAGCAACTATATCGCCTTCATGAACGATTTCTTTTAGACCTTTTCTCACTCCATTTATGCGGACATCTTTTTGTCTAAAAGTTTTATAAATAAATGATAGAGGTGCATTAGGAAGCATCTTCTTTACATACTTCTCTAATGAGATACCATCGCTATTTTTATCAATATAAAATTCTCTCATAAATATATTATGGCATTTATTTTTCTTTTTGCTATAATAGTTGAGCAATCGCACATGTTCAGCTATACGGAGGAATACCCAAGAGGCTGAAGGGGTGGGCTTGGAAAGCTCATAGACATGTAACAGTGTGCAAGGGTTCAAATCCCTTTTCCTCCGCCACATAGAATAAAAATGCTCCTAGAATCTAAGCTAGGAGCTTTTGTTTATATCAGAACTAATAACTACTTTTTTGTTTCGTAGTAATGATGCATAATAATTAGCCTAATAAAAAACCCTGATTCCTACGAAACAGGGTAATAGTTTTATGGTTCGACGCCTTCGTCTTCAGGTGGATCCTTCTCTTTAGCTTTTGCTTCTGCGGTTTCCTCGTTAATAATATTTAACTTTTTAGGCGCTAAATCAGCTTGCAAGTTCTTTTGGAATTCATCTTGATTGATAATGTTATTATTATTCACCGCTAATTCAGGATTCTTTTCTGCTTCTTTTTCTCTTTTTTCTGCTTCATAAGCTTTAATGACTGAATCACAGAATTCCACTCTCTTCTTTGCCGTCTTGCTCAAGCGATTGAAATCAGTTCCTTCTGGCATCTTATATGCTTTATAAGCTTTCGCACAGGCATATAAGGCATCTTTATCACCGAATATTGGGCTATTCATATCGCAGACACCCTTTGCAACTTTTTGTAAGGCGGTATATTCCTTGGAAGTTGTTCCTCTAATCCATTCATACCAACCACCTCTATTATCTTTGATGATTTTTGGGAAGGTTTTTCCAACGTTATAACCATTTGGTTTGCGATTGAATTCGTTGAATTTTGTAAAGAATTCTCCGTTGTCTTTGGCGTGCGCGATTAACCAAGCACGATTGTATCCTCTTTTGACTTCATTTAAACTTTCCACATCATCATTTTGGAATTTATATACTTTCTTATCGATGGTTTGAATTGGATCCACTAAGAAGTTATTAATTTCTTCTCTTAATTTAGGATCATTTACACTAGCAGTGGATAAGTTATTCTCTTTTAGATAATCGACGAAGTATTGTCTTCCCGCTGCGATAACTCCCCCAGCGTTATAACAGATGAAATCATCACCCGCGCCTTTTAAGAATTCTCCTTCATGGTAAGCCATATATTTTCTTTCAGTGCAGAAATCCTTGATGGCTTTAGTAATTCTCTTATATTCTTCATCAACTGGAGTATTGCCGTGTTTTCTAACGCTAGCGGAATAATCTTTAACCACTCCTCCAAGAGTCGCATCTTCTTTACCGTAATTAGGGCTTACTTCGTATAATTTATCAACGTTATCACCTTCTACAAAGAGGTACTTCAAACGGTGAATATCTGGTTTATTGTTGGTACTGAACATCTCCTCAGGAGTTAAATAATAGAGCCTATTATAATCCTTAACAACCATTGAAATAATGGTGTTTTTCACTGCTGTATTATTGTCTGGAGAAGTATTTGCTAAGAACTCCATACCTCTACCACCTGACATATTGTATCTAGAGAGTTCAGCATAAGAACTGGAACTAAAATATAAAGCATGTGCCATTCTTTTACCTAAAGTGTTCTCTTCGCTGCGAGGTAAATATATTCTATCGGTATCCGCTTGAGTAATTTTCTTTGCTCCTATTAAGAACGACTTAGTTGGATGCTCTACATAGTCTTCTAATGAGACACCCGCTGCTTTTGCTGAACCTTTGAGTTGCATAAAACCACTGAGGAAAACAACAGCTTTAGATTTCTCAAAGTCGTATTTTGGAGGGAGGTCTGGTTTCCAGTTTGTTAAATCACCGTCTCCTGCATCTCCTGGTCTACCTGAATAGAGGTTACCAGGTAAAGAGACTTCATCTAAATCAAAATTCTTTTCAATAAAGTCAAATATTCTATCGTATTTCGCACTGACTTCTTTCACGTTGTTGGTGAGCTGGTTAATTTCTTGAAGTTTTGCTTTCTTTTCTTCTTCACTAGTTAAAGTAGAATATTTGACAAGTGCGTTTTTTAGTTTATAGTTCGCACTAAAATAATCCGCTAAACCATATTCTTTACTACCGCTTTCACCTAAAGCATTATTGCCTTGTAATAGGCCTTCTTTACGAAGCTCTTCATCTAATTCAAATAATTTATTCTTATAATCTTCCGAATAGGATGGTTCCATTTCAAAGATTGGTTTAAAATACTCAATATTCTCTGGATGGGCGGCAAATGATGGGGAGATAGTTCCCTTGCTCTTTGAGCCATTAACAACTTTATTTGGATCCAAATTGTTTTGGATTACGAAGTCAGTAAACTTTTCATGAGCTTCCACCATTCTTATGTTCGAGATGGCATCGATAACGTCATCAACGAGGTTTTGGCCTGTCTTTTGAATCATCTCATTGTTGGCGTAATCAAGAGTGGCTTTTAACTGTTCAGCTTCTTCACCCTGATAATATTCATCAACATCTTTTTTAATATCGTTAACGATATTTTCTAATGGATGTTTATTGCTGCGAATTTGAGGATCGCATTTCTCAAATAATTTTTCTAAGCCTTCTTTATCCGGAACTTCTTTATCGATTACTTCGAGGAGTTTATCAAAGTCGATATCAGGAATTTTAATCTCACCATATCTACCAGGAGTGATTGTTTCAATACGATTACCTTTAAGAAGATCGTGATTTCTTGCAATAAAAGCATCATATGCATCTTTTCCACCAAATAGTTTCGGGGAATTATTTAATGACAAAAAGAATTTCCATGTTTGCGCGCCAATTTGTCTAATATTTAATAAATTATCAAACTTCAACGCTTTGCTTGGATCAGCTTTTCTTAACTCCTCAAATTCTTTAAGGGCTTTTATTTGTTTTTTTAGTTCTTCTTTATAGCTCATAATCGTTCTCCTTCATTAAAGCCATTAATATAATAGAACACGACGTGCCACAATAGTGCCACAGCACATATTTTTACATCATCTTTATTGTAAAATAAAACCATGTAGAAATTCCACAGGGTCATTTACTTCTTTAAAGCAATTAATTACATCAATTTCTTGACGTTACGTTTGTAACATCCTTAATCATTTTTAGCTATATGCCTATTGTAAATACTGCCACTATTACTAGTGTATCATCTCTTAAGAGATGAATATACTTATACTCATTTCAATAATTAGACGTTACGTTTGTAACGGCATATATTTTAAAAGCGCACATTTTACTGCACGCTCTTATTTTTACGAAATGACACTTTTTATATTACATAGATAGATTCAAATCGTCGTTTTCTTCCACGAGGTCTAAATCGTAATCGTTGCTTTTCTCTTTATTATTTTCGTTAGCATTATCACCAAAGATATCAACTTCATTAGCGTTGATAATTAATCCGACTTTACCTCTTAATCCGGTTTTGATTTCGATATCGATATCTTCTTTGATAGAATCATCGAGATTCTCCATGACATTACAAGTATCGATAACTGCTTGGCATAATGTACTTCTTTTTAAGGATGTGCCTTTCATGTCAGTTAAGTTTTCATAACCTTGGTCACGCTTATGTTGACGGTAAGCTTCCGCTTTTTCTTTTAAGATATCTTTTCTACCATAGTTAACATGGCTTGGGTCATTGAACTGTTTGAATGTTTCAATGAAGGCAGTCCACTCTGGAGAAGTTGAATGGAGGATATTTCTTTCCATCCATCCACCTTTATGTTCATCTTCAATTTGATTGATATCGAAGACGAGTTGATTGAGTTTGCTAGAAATTCTATCTTGGAAGGATCTCACATATTTATTTTGGAAGACTTTGTTGATAGAGCGGATTTGGAAGACTTCTTCTTTACTTCTTCTCTCCACTCTCACATTTGGATCATCTTCCACAAAGATTTTATCAAAGCTGACCTCTTTTCTTTCACCAGTATTTGGATCAGTTCTAACCACTTTGTAATTTAAGAATAAGTCACGGTCATTGACGTCGAGGCCGTAATTTTTAAGTTTTTCAATGAATGTATTAGGGGTGTCAAGAAGGTTCATTCCCATCTTGCCGTTAATAACTTCAGTGAGTTCAGGATTTGGATTACCTCTAAATAATTCCGCATTAGTCATTGCCATCGCCGCTTGGGTAGGATCTAAAGTTGGACAAGCATAATAATCAACACCGTTATGCTTAACGATATTGCCATACCCATTAAAAGCCTCAAATGGTTTCTTTAAACCCGCTAAAGCCGTTTTTAATGTCGCACTTGAATCGATAACACCGGAATCAAGAACACCATTAATCGTATATCCTTGTTCACATAAGGCGTCATGTTCCATGTAGAAATAAGCTTGCGCTTCTCTGTCGTTACCAAGCCTATTAACTTCAGTCGCATCTAATTTAAATAGTTTATCGTATTCGCGATACGCTAGTTTATCAGGACTATTTATATATTCTTGATAAATCTTTTCGTTATAAGCGATATCCTTTGGATCCTTGCCAAGTCTTAAGGAATAAACGAATATTCTTCCAAATGGATTATTTCGCACTCTATTATCGCCGTATTTGCTTTTTAAAGAAGCGAGAATAGAATTACGTTCTGCTGTTCTTCTTTTATATCTTCATTCATACGATAGATAGCGATTTCTTTTGGATCATCTAATTTCCTTAAAATCGCTTCATCTTCATATTTAAGAATTCCACCGAGAGTTTCATTCATCTTGTCGACGAGATAATGGTGACGGTCAATAATCCTTTGCTTTTCTTCTTTTGTTAATGGTTTGTCATAATCTGGCATAGTTTTTTCCTCCTGACACTTTTAGTATAAAACAACACTTGCCACAGATGTGCCACAAAAAAACTCCTAAGAAAATATCCTAGGAGTAATAGTAATAATAACGATATCAGTTAGATAGATCTAAATCGTCCATCAAGTCATCTAATTCTTTTTTATCTTTTTCGGTGATTTCGATTTTTTCGTTGCTAAATAGTTTGCTCTTTTTAGGATCAATAGAGGCAACTTTGTCTTCTTGAATGAATTCGTTCGCTAATGGGTTTTCATCCACTTCTGTTGGATCAAAGATCACTTTCTTTTTAACACGTTCACTCATGCTTTCAGGAATATCGTATTTACTAGCGATTTCAATCGTGTCTAAACATAATTTCGCTCTGATGTTTCCTGGATAAGGTAACTTAGCAGCGTCTTCATAAGTGAAGACATCTTTATGAACTAAGTAGCACTGCGCTGCCAAGTTGATGCTATGATAATCGCCATGATTATGATGATTTGGATCATCGAATTCTTTCATTGCTTTGATGAAGTCTTTGTATTCTTTAGAAGTTGTTCTAAAGATTTGTTCTTTAACATTACCTTTGATGCTTTCGGCAATTTCTCCAATATTCTTTTTCTCAAATTGTGCGATTGGAATATTGTTCTTTAAGCAGTAATCAAAGACAAAATCTCTTCTAAAGTCTTTCGCTATTAAATCTTCTCTAACGGCAGTCGGAGGTAATTTGAGTTTAGTTCCTAAGTTTGGTGAGAAATCATCAGTGAACACTTTTTTACAAGCGTTAACAGTATTTTCATCTAACATTTTGAATTTGAAGTTAGTCCCTTCGCTAAGTGGGTTACCAGAATAATATAGAGCCGGAGAAATCTCAGACTTCTTGCCTAATGCATCTGTCATTTCACCGACATATTTATTTAATCCACCTGGACCAGAGATATCGATGTTAAAATCTTTAAATGCAGTCATTGTAGATTTAAATTCTTTGATGGCAATATTAAAGGTAGATTCATTGTTGTTCTTATCACGGATGCTATCATAAAGAGGTTTATTATCAGCCATTACATTATTGTCTTCAAGTGCTTCAAGAATATCTTGGTTGATAGGAGGTAACGTGAAATATCCTTCATCTTCAACAAGTCTAGCAGCATTCATCGCTGGGGCGAGCAATTCAAAGTTACCAGTGATGGATTTAAAATTCGCTTTTAATTCTGGAGTAAGCTCATCGACCTTATCTAATGTGCCTGACATTCTGAAGGCATCATCAATAATCTCTTCATTTTTTTCATAATAATCTAATAAGAGGTTCTTTATATCTTTTGAATCCGCAATCTTATATAGTTCACCGGCATCAAAATTCGCTAGTTTTTGGAATCTGTTTTTAGCAAATTCCTCTGGGTTTTTATAATAGTATTTAACGACGTATTCGTTATATTTTTTTGAATATTCATCGTCACCTGGAAGAAGTCTGGTGTAAAGACCACGGTTTAAAAGGAACTTTTGACCTTTAATCTTATGATTAGCGAGTTTATCGCCGAGATCTTCCGCGATTTGTTCTCTCTTCTTGACACTTGCAGCAAGCTCTCTACTCTTTAAATAGAATCTTTGTTCTGATGGATCATTGATTCTCTTATCGAAAGCGCTGAGATCAAGTTTGATTTGTTTGTCCGCTGGCAAAATGCTGTTGAGATAATTTACATTAGCAATGTATTTTCTTCTTAAATCTGCTTTTTGCGCGCTTGTTAATGTGTAAGGTGGCATATTTTTAATCTCCTTTTATTAATTTATTAATTTAGTTCAATAGAATCTTCATCGTCATCGATTGATGGTCCATCATCATCTTTGGCTTTACTATCCTCTATTTCATTGATATTTTCGACCATACTATCTTCAATCTTGTTTTGCGGTTCATCAATTTCTTGATCATATAAATTGAAGAAATCAGTATATTCGTGTTTCTCACTAACCTCGCCGAGACTATATACGCTTTGACCGATAGTCTCGTTATAGACTTGTTGTATTTCTTTGCCCATATCAATGATGGATTTAGCAAGGCAGAATCTCTTAAATTCTGTGCCAGTTAATTCTCTGGCTTTTTTGCCTTCTGCAAATAGTTGTAATTCTTGGTGTCTTTCCGCAGCAATCTTACGACGATATATTTCTTCATCACTTAGATGACCACCATTTGCCTCAATCGAATCAGATACTGGTTCATATAAATACCCAGCGGTGAGATAGCCTTGGCTTTCCTTATGAGCAATATAAGCTTCTGCTTTCTCTTGCATATGACTATAATTCATAAAATATGGTGAATTAGGATCGGAGAAACCTTTAATCGCATCTCTTAAGGCTTTATATTCATCAGAGGTAGTTCCTCCAAGTCTTTCAAAGACATTACCTTTATATTTATCTTCAATTTTCTTCGCGCTATAGGAACCACTGATGCCAAGCTTTTCATTTAAGCGGCTACCAAATTCTTCAAAAAACTTCTCTTGGCTGACAGTGCTGACTGCATCAAGGGCAAATTCATGATCGGCAAGATCTGGTCTTGGGTGATGCACCACTTCGTAAGCAACACCTTGTGGTTCATGACCCTTATTATTTATAAATTCAGATGGTGAAACAGTTGTTGTGCTACTTTCGTTACCAACTTGAATCGACTTTGTGAATTCAATTTCAAGGGCTAAAGCGTAATAATTGCTTTCTTGAATTATTTCGCCGATGCCAAGGGAATCATAATATTCAGTTGGAGCTAGATCTTCGCCATCTACTGTTTCTTTAATCTTTTGATTAACAATATCTGTGAATTCTAGTTGATCATTGAGATTAAATTTCTTTGCTTGTTCTTTGCTTAACTCTGGGCAAGCAAGATAATCAACATTATTGATGTTCTTGCACATTTCAACTGGATACTTAAGCGCGTTAGTAATGGCAAGAATACTGCTCTTCTTTGCTTTAATGCTTTCCGCAAGATTCGGGTTATTGGAGAGATAATTTGATAAAGCCATCGCATTTTCGCATTCTTGTAAATGGTTGTAGTAATATTCCGCGAGCTTTCCTTTATCGTCTTCGCAGTCATATAATCCGAGCGGATTGAAACAGACTAAAGAAGAAAATGCGTTATTCATAAAAGCATCAGGATCAGCAATATAGTTTTCATAAAGCTTTTCGTTAAATTCTCTTGCTTCTTTTGTATTATCAGTTCTGAAATAACGTTCAATCTTAAATCCATAATTATTAAAGTTGCTAGGATATTTACCTTTTAATTCCTGGAGAGTAGCATCCTGCATCATTTTTTTAGCATTTATCTCTAAGCTAGCACGATAGGCAATAACTTCACTTGGATCATTAAATTTTTCTTTAAGACCATTATCGTCATACTGAAGCTTCAATTCTTTTGGAAGCTTCTCATTCATCTTATCAACGAGTTCGTGATGACGTTTGATAATCGATTGCTTCTCTCTTTCGGTGAGGCTGATTTGATTTGATTTTGGTGGCATATACAATTCCTCCTTGATAGATAAATTATAAAACAGGCACTGCAACAGATGTGCCACAGCTATCAAAATTAATTATAATTTGATAAACCATATTTATTTTTCTTATCTATAATAGTATCACTTTCCACTACCCCTATTAATACTTATTAATAAAAATCTTAGATTCCATAGGCATTACATTTGTAACGTCTTATTCTATTTTTCTTTATTCTTATACTCCCCAAACACTGTTAATTTTTGATTCTAATATCTTTAGATATTATATAACATTAAAAAACGCCACCGAAGTGGCGTTACGTTTGTAACAGCGAATAATTTATTCAATTGAAGAGATAAGAGGGATGTTCTTCGTATACTTATAAGCAATACGCGCCGCGTCATCTATCTTTTTTGGCTTCCCTTCTTTTATCCATTTGACTGAAAGAGTGTAAAACATTGTAAGCCACATCGCTTGAATCGTGCGATTCTCTTCGCCTTTTGGAAGTAGGGACATAAAGACATCATGAATCTTATATTCCACGCCGAGTTTAATTAAGATCTCAAACATCTGTCTATCTTTATCAGTCTCTTTAAAGATGATGAGCCAGTTGTTATAGATGTCTGTTCCGACTTGGCTAGCTAGACGCATCGCATATTCAGTAATCTTATCCACAAGCACTTCATCGATGCTATTATAGTTACGGTAAAAAGCCATACGCGATACGCCGGCGACATTGCATAGACGAGTGATAGTAATATTCTCTAATTTCTCTTTGTTTAATAAGACGATAAGAGCGGCTGTAATGCAGTTACGGGTAAATAGACGCGATTCTTCATTATTCTTTTTTAATGCACTCAATTGTTTTTGATTCATCTTATTACCTCCTTACATTTTGATCTCATCGTTCTCAATAATATTCTCATTCTCTATTTCTTGTTCAATATTATTATTTTCCTTATCGAAGGAATCTCCAACATCTTTTTCAGATAAGAATGTCTTACCTATCGCTGGATAGCCAAGTTCTAAATCTTTCTCCGCAGTTTTTTCTAAATTGTCGGATTGGTTGAGATTTTGGATAGTGTTTACCACTAACTTAACTCTTCCACGAGATGTCGCGTCCATTTTAGAGAAATCAATATCACTAAATTCATTAACACCTTTATGTTCTAAATATGCATCTGACTTCATGCGAAGGTGTTTGTCGTTAAGATAATATTGGCTATCTGGGTTGTTGTAGTCCTCGAAAGCTTGTTCGAATTCTTTATATTCATTAGATGTGGTATTAAATAATTTTTCAAAGAAACCGCCTTTGTTCTTATTGAGTGTTTCTTCAACAGTAGTTCCTTCAGGAAGCTTATTTTTAATATTTAAATATTTAACCCAGTTCTTTTGATACACTTTTGCATACTCACTGTTAATGGCGCGAATATTGAAAGATTCATTTTCTTGTCTTTTGAAAAAGGCATTATTATTTGGATCAGTAATCACATCGCTATAATCAGCGAGAGCAGGTTCATTGCCATGATTGAGATTTAAAGCAACATAAGTCGAGATTAATTTATCATCTGTAGACAATCTTGGATTCGCATCATTAATGGCCTTGAAATAGGCTTTTGGTTTGCATGTTAAGTCATTCCCTGCTAAGGACTCTAAATTGTCCCTTACATAGCCTTTAAAATCTTTATTTGCCTTGTCTGCGTTAATGACGATTTCTTTAGCAGTATTATCTAATACATTTGGCATCGCATAGAAGTCGTCACCTGCTGCTTGTTCGGCAAGATGCTTAGGGTAAGCGAGAACATTAAGTGGCTCGCTCATTTGGTCAAGAGCATTAACAAATTGTGGGTTTTGGCCTTGATAGAAAGGCGCACCATTTGAATTAGCGAGAACATCAGCTAAATCCACTACTTCATGATTCTCTTTATAGAACTGTAATAATTTATCGTTCTTATCGTTACAGGCTGTTAATTTATGAGGATCAAAAGTCATAACCTTTCTGAAGAGAATAGCTTTGACTTTATCTGGATTCTCTTGATAATCGCGATAGAGTTTTTCGTTATATGCTTTAGCGGAAGGAGTGTCTTCACTTTTAATCGCGCAGGCCAACCATTTTCTATCATCGGATATATGTAAAGGATTATTTTTCGCTAAAGCGTCGAGAATTCTGTTTTGTTGCACTTTCATCTCTCCCATCTCTTTAGCGATGTTATAACACTCTACTGTACTTGGGGTATCTAGGCTGCCTTCAAATAAAAGATTTTCCTTAATTTTATTGTCTTCACTTTCAATGAAAGTGTTTAATTCATTAAGCAATTCTTTATAACGCTTAACGATTTTTGCTTTTCTTTCTTCAGGGATTAATGTTGGCATAATAGATTCCTCCTAAGCACATCTACATTGTAGAACAATGAGTGCAACAGAAGTGCAACATATGTAATAATTATTTGAAATACTAAAAAGAAGATAAGAAAAACCTCCTAATAGTGAGGAGGTAATCTTAAGATTAATTATTGTTTTAGTTAGCGCGACGTGCATCATCGAACATTTTCCTCATCTCTTGAGAAGCAATCACGCGGATGTTTGTTCTATTAGTTGGAGAAGTGATGATGAAGGCACTACCTCTTGGGTTATTAACGATCTGGTCTTGTTCCACTTCATTGATTTGTCCAGCTTTATCATAAAGAGTACAGAGGTCTTCCATATCATTTGGAGCAAGGGCAAAGATGAAGGAATATTGACAGGCGTTAATAATCGCAGTCGACTTACGAATAATCTCTTCACTACCGACGAAGTCTTTAATATTTTGGGTGATGACGATTTGCATACCTTTATATTTACGAATACGTTTGGCAAGTTGATACATGAAGTCTAAGGCGACTGGATATTTTGGATCGATGAAGACGTGAGCCTCATCAATCGCGACCACAATCTTACGAGAAGTGTTATGCTTAATGTTGAAATCTCTATTCTTGATAATTTCATTATCGAGCCATTTTAAGACCATCAACATCTGCGCATTAGCAATCGTGTTATTCTTATTGGCTAATAAGCTTTGGAAATTAAAGACTGTGAAATTCTCTTTAACTGTTAAAGTGGATTCACCGTTCCAAAGGTTCGCGTTACGACCTTCACCAGCGAATTTAGAAATGTAGTTCGCTAAGACACGAAGTTGAGTAATATCGTATTCCACTTTCGCTGCGGCGAGTTCTTTGTTGATCAAAGCGTATAATTCATCAAATGTTGGATAATCTTTTGGCTCTAAAACGGAGAAATCAGTTTTTGAATCGATATTCTTGCTTCTATATAAACGCACGATAACGTTATTCAAATATTCAAGCGCATCAGTGCTGATACCTGGAAGAGAGACTTTAAAGAATTCTTCAAGGAACTGTAGATGCACAGCGAAGTTATTGATTGTGCCTTCGCCCACAACCTCATCGCCAACCTCATCACCTTCTAAAGTTGTGATGACGTGGAATGGATTGATACGACCTTCTTTCGCGGTACCAACATCGATTAATCTACCACCTAAGTTATTCGCTAAACCTTGATATTCGTTTTCAGGGTCAAGGATAAAAATCTTTGCATTTTCCGCACATAATTGGGAAAGAATGGTTTTTGTCGCGAATGATTTACCACTTCCACTCTTACCGATGACGACCATGTTAGAGTTAACTCTTTCATAATCTCTTTTAAAGAAGTCAAGGATGACTGGGTAAGCGTTTTCAGTACCTAAAATACAGCCGGTATCATCCATGATGCTGGATAAGACGAATGGGAAGACAGCGGCCACAGAGTTAGAATGAATCGCTCTTTGGAATTTTGGCATCGAATCCAAACGAGAAAGGTTGGTAGATATGAAAGCCACATTTTGACGGAAATAGTTATCGACAAGTTCAAATCCTTCTTCCGCGAAGATCTTTTTGACTTTTTTCTTTTCCGTACGCTTTTCTTCTCTAGTCGCATTCACGCCTGGATAGACAGTGATATGTAAATTGACACCAAACAATGTTTCGTTATCGTTTTGTAACATTCTTAAAACTTCGATCAAAGTATCGATATGTGTTTGCTTATCGATGATGCTACTCGCACGATAGCTATTTGATGATTGCGAAGCGAGTTCTTGGACCGATCTATCGATCATGCGAATCGCTTTACCTTTTTCAAATGGTTCAAGGTTCATCACAACCTTTGTATTCGGAATATTAAAAATTTTATAACCCCAGGCATTGAGAACAGTGATTGGGAAATTCTTCACCGATAAGGTGTAGCATTCCTCACCATCCACAAGCGTCGAACGCGGTTTAAATTCCACGTTTTGAGGATAAATCCAACTCATCAATTCTTGAGGAGAAAGAACTTCTGTATCTTTTTCATTGAAGTTAGAAGTGTAATTGTATTTGATGAAAATCGCAAGCTCATTATCGTTTAAAATATGCGAAGTCATTCCAATTCCTTGGAATGTAGTAATCGCATCAGTTAAAATCGAATCAATCGTGTTTCTATTTTCATCGTAAATGACGAGATAATAAGTTGGTTTAGTAATTGGGGTATCATCAGTTAATGTTTTGTAAGTACGAATGCGGTCATTGATGATCTTTGTACGCGCATCGAGTTCTTTTTTACTCAGTTCACTATTTTCGAATAGGCGATATAAATCTTCTTTTTTCTTCTCTTCTTCGACAATGTATTTTTCGAATGATAATTTACGGTCAATTTTCACTAATGAGGCTCTCGTCTTATTAGAGATTTCTCTAATGATTTTACCAAAGTTCTCATCGATCATTTGGTTCTGACGATATTCAGATAATAAAGAGAATTCACGCGGATCAATTTGGAGTACTCCAGCAAAGTACTCGTTATAAATGATGTAATTATCTTTAATATCTTTAAATGGCATGAAGTTGTCGATATTTGTCTGCGCTTTAGTGTTGTCTTTAGAATATTTCTTCACTGTAAAGATATAAGTGATAGACTGCACTAAAAACATATAGAACTTATCACCTTCAAAAGGGATGAAGAACATCACCCCAATGACAAGTACAACGAACGCCATGATGAATCTTGCGATTCCTAAGTTAGAGATGAGAAGCAAGACGATCAAGCCTAGGAAGACGAAGGCGATGATAACATCAAGAATCGAAATGTTTCTAAAGAATTGTACTTTGATTTTTGTCGTTTTTGGAATAATTCTCATTTGCTATTCCTCCTACTTTTTCTTGTTATCGCCATTTAATGCTTTGTTGACGGAATTATCAATCATGTTTTTTCCTGGAGGATTCACTCCATTTGAGTTCTTATTACCACCAGCATTACCACCACCGAAGTTATTGGCATTAGAACCGTTACCACCTTGTTTGTTTCCGCCACCTATGATTGCGTTTTGAACAGCACCTGATTTGCCGTTATTAAGAGCGGAAGAACCTTTTCCAGCATTGTTATTTGCAGAACCGGAACCGCCTAATTTGTTTAAGTTGACTTGGCCTTGTTCCATCTTATAATCTCTAGCAGTCTTGAAACCTAATCTTCTACCGACAGTAGTACCGACACCTAAGTTAGCTGTATCTCTAGCGAAGTTGAAAACACTTCTAGTAGCTCTAAACGGCATACCAACTGCACCAACTGCGCCGCTGATCGCTCTACCAAAGCCCATGGAAGCAATCGCGTTATCACGCATTTCATTGCTACCAGCACCTTGAGAGACTAAGTTACCAATTAAGGACATCATACGGTTCATGGAGACACCACCACCAACGATAATCACAAGTTTCATCATGTTATTGAGAATAGTATTTTCAAAGAACACTAAACTGTTTTGAGTAATTGCACCGACGATCAAGGCATAGATGTTGATTGCAATAATACAACCATAACCAGTGAGCAGCTTAACGATGAATTGATCTCTCCAGAGTTTGAATCTTGCACCGTCATCTAAGACAGTTGTGGATAAAGAGATTGGGGATAAGATGAATAAGACAACAATCGAGATAGCTCTATCGACGAAGATGAGTAATGCTCCACCGATAGAAATGAGAAGGACGATACCAGTAATCCAGCTGAAGAAGAAGTCGTAATCTTTGAGATTGACGTACTGTCTCATGCTTGATGTACTGCGGTAATTGAAGGTTGGGATTAAATAGAAATCAGAAGGGGTATCTGAATTTAATGCATTCTGCGCGAATGCACCGGCAAGGAATCTTCCAAGTCCATCAGGTGAACCACCTAATGTCGCGGAATATAAAACCTTCATAATCGTATTGGTGAAGAACATCAACACGGAAAACGCGACAGGAATAAATAAGAAGATAAGAAGAGTCTTTCCAATTTGAATTCCAACTTGCGCTGGTGTTTTCTCCACCTTTTCTGATGCCATTGTTCTAAGTATCGCGAATATTCCAAAGACAAAGACGAGGAATACGCCGATTAAAACCGCGGCAACGAATGCAAACGTAATTGCTCTATTGTTCAACAAGAATCCGATGAAGTCCATCTCCTCACCTTTATAAGTAATTGGTTGAATGCCACATAGCATGTTGGCACAAGCCAAAAGGTTATCAATGATGGAAAACATTGACTTAGAGATTCCATAGAGCATTTCCCAAACCCAATCAAACATAAGTGTGTCCTCCTTGTTTGTACACCACCATTATAAGAGCACGTATGCCACAAATGTGCCACACACTATTCAATTGCTCTTACTAATAAGTTGATGAAAGAAAAATTAACAGGTTCTGTAGTACCCCTGTCACGACCAGAATTATTCTCTACTCTTATGTATAAGACACTATTACTACCCGTATGTAAATAACCATCTGTATATCCTACTTGTTTAAATTTTTCAAAAGTAACAGATTTCCATGCGTCTTTTTCAAATCCAAGTTCAAATGACACGCTTGCATCACTAATTAATGGATCGTCATAAACAATAGGTGTAGGCGGATCAGTTTCAGGGTCTTCAGTAGGGGAAGAGAGATACATAATTTTTTTAGGTGCTTCATTATCGTTCACATAATAGAATGCACTGATTCTCGATCTATTATCTTCAGTTGCTCTGAAATACAAAGATAAAGATTCGACCTTTAATACTTTTTTAAAAGTAATGATGATATATACGTATTGTCTTTCAGCTACTTTATATTCATCTTTTTCCCAGGTCATATTATTGACCGTATAATTATTAAACAAACTATTGTTAATATTATAGGTATCTTCTGCACCCTCACCTAGGCCGGCATCATACTTCGCTCTTACGTCCGCTAAAGAATCATAATACGTTTTGTAATTATCATTCTTTTCAAATGCTGATCCTAAATCAAAAGAACATGCGGAAAGAAGTAGCGATGGTACTAATAGTAGTCCTAGTAAGAATTTCTTCTTGGTCATAAATTACTCAATCAATTATAAAGTGTTGACGTCGTATGTCTTGTACCAGTTAGTGAAGATAGTGAGGGCGATTTGTAAAGCCACTAATAAAACGAAGATGAGGACGAAACCGATGATTGCGTTTCTCAAATTGTTTTTAGCTTTCTCGTGGTCTTGTGGTTCTTCGGCTTTCGCGAACTTAACACCGAGGAAGATGACCCAGATGGCTCCAACAGAACCCACTACTCCTAAGAGTACAGGAACTAAAACACCAAGCACATCTGTAAGAGGCTTAACGATGTTTTCGAGATCCTTTTGTGACATTGCGTAGATTAAATTTTTCATAATCTTTCTCCTTTCAAAATGTCATTAATTTATAAATCCTGATTATTCATCAGTCTTTAACTTAGTGTGGTGGATAAGACCAAATGTCAAACCCGCCATAGCGATCACACAGCTGATAACGATAAACACGCTAGCAGGTGCGGATGCAATAGGTTTACGAGTGAATGTATATACCGCTGTCACTCCTTGAAGGTTAGTGATTTCGATGCGGTAAGTACCACTTGTAGAAATAACTGGACTGTTGCTAGAAATACCAACAGTAGTAGTTTGAATAAGCTCGCCATTTTTATAGACTTTAACAACGTCGCCAGATTTAAGTCCTGTCAATGTGACATCTCTAGCGGTCACTCCACCATTGTCTGCACCAACTAATTTAGCGGATGGAGGAGTATCGTTAATCGCCACTGTGAAGTTGAAGCTAGAAGTTGTTTTGTTACTAGTGACCACTACCGCATAATTACCATTTTCATCTAAGCGGATAGTGCGGCCAGAAATTGGAAGTAATGTACGCGAATCTTCGCTTTCCACTCTCCAAACCTCTGTCACTTCATATTCATATGGAGCGGTATAATCAAAGCTTTCAAGTTCATTGTTTAAAATGTAGAAGCTTTCATAAGATTGATTGCCAATCGCATCTTCAATGATCAATTCCCAGTGACCAGTTGTATTAAATGTCTGGCTTTCATAACCGGTGATTAATTTGCTGTCCTTAAAGACTTTTCTAATGCGGCTTTCATCATAAGAAGTGAAGTTGACGCTGGAATTGTTAACGACACCGTCAGTGATGATTTCATTATCGTTCTTTGATGGATCGGTTAATGTGTAATGGTTCACACTCTTATGGTTGATTGTATAAGTCGCGCGGTTACCAGCGATATCGCTAACTGTGAACGTATATCTACCGTCAGCATAGAAAGCATAACCGGAGATATAAGTTTTTAATTCACCGTTATTGATGCTCACAACACCGTTTAAGTTATCTGCGAAGTTGACGACGATATCATCCTTTGTATAGGCTTCGTTGTTCACTGTGACGATCTTCATCGCCGATAAATCCATTGAGATATCTTCGCGGTAAAGAATCGCTTCAAAAGTCACATCATTACCATATTCATCAAGGAAGTTAATCGTATAGGAGAAGGAACCAGTACCGCTGATATTGGAGAATTCAAGAACGCGTGGTTCATCTAAACTATATTCTTCACCATTTAATTTGAAGACATATTTCTTACTCGTAGTGGAGAAACGTAAGACATAGTTAGAATAGAAGCCTCTATCAAGCGCTGTGCTTAAATCGTAACTGACATAATTATTTGGATCATTAGTTGTTTTGCGATCGAGGACTAATGATGGGGTATTGCTATAATAGACAGTCTTTAAGATTAAATCACCATATCTATTTCTAAAGCCAACGATATAAGTGCCGTTTCCATATCTACCAATCGCATCCACCATGCTTTCTAATTCTTTTTCTGGTTGAGCGTTGATCGCATCGTATAGTTTGTGGAGTTCACCGTTGATTGAGACATCAATATAGATGACTCCTTCACCTGGATGGATTGTACATTTAGTGTTCGTATAGCATTCGTCAGCTAATAAAGCTTTGTCGTTGAAGCCAGTAATCCAGTCTTCTTGATAGACGAATTTTTCATCGTTCTTGATTTCGAAATAGAAATACTCTCTAATGCCGTTATCACCAACGATAACCACTTCATAGGTACCTTCTCTTTCGATGGTTAAGACTGTGGAATCTTGACGGTAAATACCGCCTCTTTCTTCACCATTGACTAAGAATGACACCGCGTCAGACATGACGATCAATTGAATGGAGTGGTTAGAATAGGCTTCGTGACGTTGGTCTTCATAATAGACATCACTACCATCCATAACGTGAATCATGATGACGAATCCAAATGTATCAATCTTCATGATGTTATATGTTCTTACGTTGTTATATTTGTTAGTGACAACGATTTGATAATAACCTTTTTCTTCACCTTCAAAACTCGTCCAAGTCGTGCCGTCATAAATAGTGACAAAGTCATGGCTAATCGCATATTGACCATAACTATACTTAACTTCAACGATATCTTGATCAGTCTCAGTAGTTTTAATAGTTAATGTATCAGAAATATGGATATAGAAGCTGCTACCTTCTTCCACTTCATGCTCGCCGCTATATAAGGTAACTTCAGAAACCTTCTTAGATAATGCGACTTTAAAGTGAGCAGGAAGTTTTTTCTTACCAACTGAGAACAGGGTTTCGACTAATAAATCCTTCTCAATGGAGCTAATCTTATAAGAGACGTATCCTTCGTTATCGAAAGAAGCTTCCAAAGTGAACTGTAAAGTAGAGATCACTGGATACCATCTATTTCTCAAGGCATCGTCAATGTTGAGCGAATAACCGATTGATTCCACATATTCAGCGGTAATTTCAGTTGAAATTATTTGAGGTGGAATGCTTTCATCATAAGTGATTTCATCAAATCTTTGATAACGACCATATGTGAGAGTGCTACCATCGAAGTTGAGTTCATATGTGTAAGACTCGTCGTCATATTTGATTAAGACAAGAGTTGAACCAGTCGCAAATGTCTTAGTGATAAGAGCATCATGGGCATAGTTGAGAACGTTATCTTTGATTTCTTCAGTGTTATCATCGACAAATCCACTTGCAAGACCAGTTTCAATGTTTTTGAATCTGAATGTTGAAACATTGTTTAATTCGTCGACAGCGGTGATGACAAATTCCCCATATCCACTTAATGGAAGATTGCCAGTATCTGGATCGTATTTGAGGTCAGTAATCGCCACTCCATCTCTAGTCGCAGAAACGCTCTTCACGCCCGTTTCATCACTGACGAGCACTGTGATTTGGCTACCAGAAATAGTATCGCCATCACTAAACGGCAAGGAAGTGATTTCACCTGTCTCAAAATTTAATGTATCAAGGGTAATAATATCTCCCGCTTTTGGATATTTGCTCCAGTCGATGGCGTCAAAGCTCGCCGTGCTGATGATATTGCCATCATCGTCATAGATGACTTCAGGAAGGAAGGAATATCCCATAAATGAGGCACTATAACGTGGGGCATAATTATCCGCAGAGAATTTATAGATTCTATCGCTTTCTGGATTAGAAGAATACCAGACTCTTAAAGTCCAAGACTTCATCGTATTGAATGTCAACATTTTACGGAATTCATTATATGAATATTCGTCCGCAGAAATGCCAGTCACTTCATAGACTACTTCTGCGCTTTCATTATTATCGTTGAATAACGCTCTTACTCTTGCAGAAGAATTAACATAAATAATTCTTGGGTTGGTCTCATCAACGATGAGTTTCATACGAGAGATATGGTCTGGATCATATTTCTCAGGAGTATCATCGTCGACGTAATAATACCAAACGATTTCTGGAGTAGGCGCTTCGTGAATGACTGTTTTACTAATGGTGTTACCATAAATATCGGTGACAACAATGCGGTAAATACCTGTTTCACGATAGAAGGCTTCTTGTTGGAATGTGTTGTACTTTAATTCTCCATTAATATAGACTTCATAAGAATAGATTTCTTTTTCGTCTCTATTGATAACTTTAACTAATACACCTGTTCCTGAAGCATTTTCGGCTGCTTCAACATTAAATTCTGTTTCAGAAGTGATGACTGTATAAGTAGTGATATTACCTGAGCGATCACCAACTTGAACATAGAAGTTACCATTGGTTAAAACAACCTTTTTGTTATTTTCAAAATCGCTTGCGTAATAAACAGCTTTTAAATCGCGGTATGGGTAAGTGAATACGGCGATATATGCTAAGCTATCAGTATCAGTTAATTTGGTAATTGTAAATTTCTTTGGTGAGAAGCTAGTTGAACCACTGCTATCTGGGAGATCCATTGGGTTATCAGTATCATCGTTAAAGTAGACGGAGATAATCGGTTGTTCATGGTCGATATAAACATCGAAAGTTGAAACACCTTTTTCATCGTATTCTTTAATTCTATAAATACCTCTATCGCCAAATAATAGTCCTAATAAATCGCCGTCGCGAGCATTTAATCTCGTCCAAGAAGTTGGTTCAGAATCAGGATTTGGAGTGCCCCAATATTGATAGAATAAGGAAGTATATGTGCTCACAGCCACGACCATATTAGTAGCAAGTGGGTATTTAGTGTCAAAGATAGTGACATTGTTTTGATAGATAGCACTATCACCAGCATATCTTAAATCGCTGACATATGTGTTACCATTCATCGTCTTAACCGCAGTCTCGACATATGGGTGCATTTGTGATGGTCTTAAGTAAGGCGCATTAGTAGAAGAAGATAAAGTACCATCTTCCACTAAATAAGTAGTGCTACCATTGCTCACAATACGGTTAGTAATCGTGTTGAGGGCACTTTCAAGCAAAGTGGATAATTCGGTGATATTAATACCGTTTTCAACCTTGCCGCTCGCTTTATAATAATAGAACGCCCAGCTATATGGATCAGAAGTATTGTTCCAAGTGTTCTTCTTATATCTAATCCAAAGTTGACCTGGTTGTGCGTATGTTGTTTCACCAGGGGCTTTGACATAAGTAGTAGAGCCAGAACCACTATTGAGGGAGTTAGCGATTAAATCAGTCACTTCAATTAAGCAAAGGTCTTGTCTTTCCATATATTTGACATAGACTTTTGCCGCGTTGCTACTAGAGAAAGTTGGATAAGAAGATCCGCCTTCATATTTACCAGTTGAAGGGTTGATTTCCGCTCCATAGTTCATCGAATTAACTGTGTTAGTCGCATTGTTATAGTAATAATATTTCACATCATTTAATTGATATGTTTCATTAGTTAAGACTAAATCATGTTGTGTCTTCTCTCTATTGGTAGTCATATCATCCAAACCTTTAGTGAGACAGAAGTCGATATTTGGAGAAACTAAATCAACATTCGTGTCACCACCATAAACGCGTGGAACAACACTATAAATGCCAGGTTCTAATTTAATAGATATAGAGCATTGTCCAGCTGCAGCTTTATATTCATTTCCGTTAACGGTAATGGAATATGTAGCGCCATGATTGGTAACATAACCCAGAGTAGTCGCGTCATCTGGATCGATTTTAAAAGTGATCGATTCAATAGTCTCAAATTTATAAACATCGTAAGAAATACCTTCAAAAGCTGGTTGTTTTTCATATCCAGCAGGGAACATTCCACTATCTGCAACTTTAAATGTATTTCTAACGTCATAAGATAGACTTAAATCATTGGTGATTGTCTTATTGCCCGCTTTATCAGTAACGACAAATCTTGCGACACCGTCTACCCTAAACATCTTATCGCTGAGATGAGCGCTAATAAGCGGATCAATTGGAGTAGATTTATCACTATTAATGTTTGAAATATAAGTGAATAGATTATCCTCTTGCTTAACGACTGTGCCGTCTAAAGAAGAAACAACTGCGCCATCTGCAAAGATTGTTCTCGTTTCCGTAAATGAATTTCCTTGTGCGTCGGTCAAATCCATTACTAAATCAATTTGGTTTAAAGGAGAACCAGTTTCAGTTTTTGGAGTGATATTAAGCGTTAAATATTTGGTTTTAAGGTCACTTTCTTCACCCGTTTTAGTAGACAAGGACAACGATGCAGGGAAGCTCGTGTTATCGAAATTATATGGTCCGAAGCTCCTAAAGTCTATTTCGGAGTGCTTACCACCTTTGTTTGGAACCGCTAAAGCATGAAGATAATAGGCGCCAGGAGAAACATTGGCTAAAGTCACTTGGAAAGAGCCTTGTTCTTCTTCAGTTAAAACGTGAACATGATCATATTTACTAGGATCTTTGGCTATTTCTTCTGGCCAAGTGTTTAATTTATCCCATGAATAATATACAGTGCCATCTGTGAAGTATTTGCTTTGCGGAGTACTATTGGCAGAAAGGATGATATCATAAGAATTTTGATAAGCATCTGAATGGTCAGTATCAACACCTAAATGAGGGATGGATAGATCGATGATATCCCCAATAATATGAGAAGTTCTTTGTTGATCAGTGTTTTCTAAATAGTTTCTTGTTCCTTCTCCATATCGATCAAGATTCCACGCTAAATCAGCGATATCATTATCAGGGAGTTCATAGCGAATAGATGTAATCTTTTGATGGTTATTGGCTAATTGATCAGCGGAAACTTCATAGACTAAAGTATCGCTCATATGACCATATTTATAACGCGCTTGATAACCGACATCATTAAGAAGAACCATAAATGGTTTTTCATAAACAGGGCAAACCGCTTCAGAGAAACGAATATATAGTCTTAAATTGCCTTCTTTATCATATTCTGCCCATTCATTAGTGATATATGGAGCAACATCGTCAACGAGAACGATTTTTGAATATGGCAAAGTTAAATCAACGTCATATTCTTTGTTCGCATTATAAAGAGCGATGCCAATTTGGATTTGACCATTATAAGGATACATTCTATAGAATGTCGTGTTATATAAAGCTCCACTGCTTCCAACCCAATATTCAGCACTATAACCTAATCTAAAGTTGAGCTGTCTTCTATCACTACCTTGATATGTTGGTCCATCATCAACGTGAACAAGCCTATCTTCTTTATCACTTGGGTTTTTACCTTGCGCCAAATAATTGACCGCCGTACCATCCATTCGATAGCCACCTTTAACATCAGGGTTGACTTTAATATACATCGATAAATATTTATCTAAATCTGGATATTTTTTATTCCAGTCATTCTTTTTAGTTTCGCCAAATTTATCGAAATGATCCTTAAAAAATGGTTCATTTCCCCAGAATACGTGGATATTAGTGTTCGAATGAGCGGTTGAGTTATCAATTGATTTTACTAATACTGTGCCATATGCCTTTGCAAATCCAGTATCAATATACTTCATTACATAACTATCATACAAAGATGCAGTACGCCCATCAAATTTGCCTGAGCAAGCCCAGCTTCTCCAGTTCTTTTTACCATCGATATCTGAGCCGCCTTCACCGATATCCTCTCCAGATCCAGTAGAGGCAGTTTCATAGTATGCTTTATATTTAGCGTCGTTTCTTTCGCCACCATATTTTCTACTAGTCGCGTTATTAAAATACACATCATCACGGTATAAATATGGAAGATATACAAGCGTTGTATATTGTGATTTAAAGTAATTTTCATCAGTTTCAGGAACGATTTCCGCTTCGACACTGCTATCAGGATTTCTCACTGTAATCTTCAGAATTTTCACTTTAAAGTGACGGCTATAATAGCCACCATCTTCTTCATCGTTAGAACTTCCCCAAGGCCTGCCTGCTTCATCATTTTTAGTAGCGAGGACTTCTTTCGTTTCGTTTGTTAATAAACTCTTAAAGCCAATTGGAACAACTTGTTCACCGGCGACATCAAAATTGATTTCTTCTGTCCCGCTCATGCCGACATAGTCGATCGATTCAATCGCATTAACACTATATGATTGGTAATCGACATAGATTTTACATTTCTTTTTCGCTTTTGCTTTGATATAGGCATAGACGATATCACCACTACCAGTCGAGGCTGGATTTGCTTCAACTTTGTTATTGAATTCCGCATAGTAGAAAGGTTCTTCATCTTCCGCGCGTGTTTCAATATAAGAAGATAAACCGCCATTGATATCTGTACAAATGGTGACGATACCAGGAACAACTAAAGCACCCGCCACAAAGGCGTTCAGCCATAAAGCAAATTTTTTAAATATTTTCTTTTTCATCACTTTTTGGCCTCCTTAGTAATTTCGATGTCGCCTTTAGCCACTCTTTCACAGAATTCTTTAAATGTCATGCCAGGATTAGACTGTTGATATTTGAGGAATTCTTCTAATAATTCGGCTTGAGTGAAAGATTCGAGAACGCTACCCTTCTTGGTAGTCTTTTTCTTCGTTTCTTTTTCCACTGCTTTTTCTTCTGCTTTTTCAAGCAATTCTTTATTTCTCATTCTAATATCATAGAATGCTTCTTGCTCATTGAATAAACGATCCTCAAGTTCGCTTTGATCCATTTCCCCAAATTTATATAAAGGCACTTTAAATGATGGAGTGAAATATGTCTTAAGAGGATAGTTACCAAATGTAACGATGATAGAGTGACCAATATCGCCCGGTTTATTAAGTCTTTGTAGTTCAGATGGATAAATAAGTGGTCTAGTTTGATAGCTAGTAGAATAGCTAGTCTCACTATGAGCGGTACCACTACTTGATGTTGAAGCGATGGTGATATTACCACAGAGTTCACTATATTCTTTACATGTCTGCATATCGTTAGAACCGATGAACATTTTGATACCACAGTTACCTTTGATGATATCTGCAACGTTATCGCCATATACGTTATTGAGCTGCGCGTAGGATTGAACGATCATTTGGAACCAAATCTTTCTACTACGACCGACAGTGATGAATTTATCGAATTTGGAAATCTTTGGCATATTACCAAATTCATCCATGATGAAGTAGACATTGCGTGGTAAAGATAATTCTTCTGTTGCTGAAGCCACTTTAATGAGTGTTTTATAAATATTTAAGATGAAGATTGCCGCTAAGTTATGTCTCGTATCTTTTTCATCAGGAATCTTTAAGAATAAGGCAGTTGGGTGATCCGCTAAAGCGCCAGCCGTAAAGTCACTGGAACTAGTTAAAGCACAGACACCAGCGTCGTTAAATAATGTCAATTTATCATAAACGATTGACATATATGAGGCTCTAGTAGACTGCGCGGCATCACAGACTTGTTTAGATAAGGAATAAGCTCTAGAAAGAGAACTACGACCTTTGAAATAATCTCTTAAGTCTTGATAGTCGTTATTGGAATTTTGGAGAATCTTCGCGAGGTTGAAGAAATTGAATTTGCCCTTGTTCATCGTGCTGTTTGGAAGTTGCGCATCTTCAAGCATCGCAAGGAGAACTGCTAAAGTGATAGAACGGGCACCTTTTTCCCATAATGGGTCTTTTTCATTTTCCACTGGGATGAGGACAGTGACCAAGTCGTTCAAGTCTTCATAGACTTCGTCATAAATCTTCTTCTTATAGACTTTCACCGCATTGATGAGACGTTGGTAATTGATGAAGGCTTTTCCTTCAAATTCATACCATTCTTCAATATCTAAAGAATCTTCCACTGGTTGATCGAGTTTAAGACCACTCTCGAGGATATCATCATCTCTCTTAAAGGCTTTTTCATGCGCATGCATATAATCGGAAAAATTATCCCAAATAGCGTCAAGAGGATTCCATCTATAGGATGAATATGTATCTCTTAAGTCGATAACTTTAACATCGTATCCTCTTTCCTTAAGATATTTAGAATGCATTTGGAAAAGTTCGCCCTTAGGGTCGGTGATGACCATCGAGGAACCCGCTTTTGTCGCCGCAAGGATTTGAATCATCGGGGTGACGAATGTCGTTGTTTTACCACTACCAGTGGAACCGATGATGATGGAGTGACATGGAGGGTTAAATGCGACAACCATATCTTTTTCATTTCTATCTAATGTTGCAACGACGGGAACACCATCTTTTTCCACGTTGCCGAGTTCGCTGAATTTGTATTTCTTAAATAATCTGGCTTTTTCTTTATCCGTCATCCAGTGAGAATTCTCTAAGTTGGAACCTTTGATTTGTTTGAGCTCTCCACTGTTCTTGCCAAAGACGCTTAAGAACCCTTTGTTGATCACAAAAGAATATAAGAGGAATAAACCGATATAGACAAAGCCAAAGACGAGGAAATAGATCCAAGAGCTTGGCATATTGACCAAAGTACCAATCCAGTCGATAATCGCCACTTCAAAACGGCAGTCGATAACCGCGTAAATCAAATAGGCAAAGATCACTGTGATATCAAGTATGGCAAATAACACGAATAACACTTCTTGTAACTTGCCAGTCGTATATCTCACGGAAATGATGATGCTTGCTAACGCAAAGAACGTCACAGAGAAGAAGATAAAGAAAGCGATGAACTGTCTAAACGAGAAGCCCGCTCCATAATTGTCAAAGAAACCGCCTAAAGCCATGAGGCCAGCAAAAGCACCACCTAGAGCAAGTGCAACTGCGATAACGATGTAAAGGATATATCTCTTCTTCATAATTACGACCCTGTAGTTTCACCTGTATATTTGAAGTCACCCATTTCTTCTTGATAGATGCGACCATCATTACTTCTAAATGTAACTCTATAATAATAGAAATTGCCTTCTACCATCGTTGTTAAATCAGTGACTTCATTCTTGCTTTCTTTATCGTAAATCTTAATAGAAACGACTTCTGTTCCTGTAGCGAAATTGATTAAATAAGCTTCTCCATTTTTAAATCTAAGGTTGCTAGCCGCGTTAAACACGGCTACACCATTCCTGAAGCGTTTAAAGACAAATTCACCTTTCGCGGTTTGCCAGTTATAACCATCATCATTCGCAAAGAACACTTTATAAGAATATAGATTATCGAAAACAATATTGTTAAGATCAAGAACTTCATCACCATTATCATCATAGAATTTGATGAATCTAACATGGTTGTCTGGATTGATATCGATAACCTTAGCAGTATAATCAGAATCCGCGACCCCTTTTCTAGTGATTAAAAGATTGGAAAGAGAGAATGGAACATTATATTCAGAACCAGTTCCTAATCCCATCACTGGTCCGCCCACTCTTAAAGAGCCTGTTTCTAACATATAAACAGTGGAATCACCACTTACGAAAGAGACAGCGTAATTATATGATTGACCGGCCACTAAATCAGAGACCGCTACTTCAGTAGCACCTGTATAGAATTTAATATAGTTAACTTTAATAGATGGGTCGATATTAATGATGTTAGCCTCATCAGCTTCAATGGAAATGTTATTCGCTGTAATTGGTTGTAAAGTTGATAAATCTCTGACTCTATCAAAAGTGAATGAGCCATTTTCTTGATGCCAGACTGTGCCTGGAGTAGAGCCAATTTCACTGATGCCAGTAAAGAATGCTTTGTAGTCATAAGTATGACCGACCTCGATATCGCTCACTTTCACCACGCTAGAATCAGCTTGGTCAACGAGGACAAGTGATTCAATATCGGCGCCATCCTCAGCATCAAGAGTCGAAGCAACTCCATCGAGGATTAACAAATTATGTGTAGAGAATGGATCAACATATTGACCACCACTATTTTTAACTTTTACATTTTTATAAGTGAAGTATCCAGTTTCATCGACAAATAAGAACGATTCTTGTTCATTAAATGACACTTTGTATTGATATGGGTCATTCTTCACCACTAATTCATCATCAGGGATTTCAAGGCCTGTCAATGGATCATAGAATTTAATCGATTTAGCGGTTACACCTGTTTGCGCATTGACGATACAAGCTTCATTATCTTGGATTGAAATATTGCTCGCAGTAAAATCACTGTCATATTTATATGCATCACTCTTTGTATGAACTTTGCCGTATTTGAACATACCGGAGCAAGGAACAACTGATAAACTTTCATTGAGCTTAGCTTCGATATCTGCATCATCATTAGTTAATCTAAATCCAACTGAAAATTTGTATGTTTCACCAACAACAAAATCCTTTGGCTCAACTTTAATATATAATTCTTGAGAAGTAGTAGAATCGGTAACGATTTGGAAGAACGAAAGAGGTTCATTCTCTTTATCGATGACAATGCCGCATTCAATATTTTCAAAACCTTCGCCTAATCTTAGTTTTTCGGTGTTGATAGTCGCAGTGTTTTCCTCGATGTTAATATTGATATCCGCGAAAGTGAAATCATGATAAAGAGGTTCATCTTCATTTGTTAAACCATCAAACACGCGCACTTTAGTATAAGAAGGTTTTATAAGCGCGTATACAGTCATAGACTCTATATCAACAGTTTCATTAGGATCTACCGCTGTAAATGTCGCGACGACTGGATATTCGCCAACATAGGTAAAGCCATTTTGGTCAAGTGAGAAGTTCACACCATTTGGTAATCCTGTTGGATCAGCAATGCTGACAGCCTCTCCTGTAAAGGCCACATCTACACCTGTAAATTCAAGAGTATCCTTAATATAAATAATCTTCTTAGCAACTGTTAAGGTCGCTTCCATAGGTTCGATTGGATTATGGTTATTATCCCCACCCTTGAAGACAGCTCTCATCGTATATACGCCAGAAGGACTGTTATCATTAACTAGTTTTCCTTCGCTATTGTAAACTTCATAATGGACAGTTAAGCCTTGTGGTAACAACTCTTTATTAAGTATGGAAGGTTGATAAGATTGGCCATCATAGAATTTAATGACATTGAGGAATTTGATTTCAGATAAGTCGTAATCGATTTTAGTAATTGTTAAAAACGCTTCTTTATCCTCTATTTGTTTGTAGTTTGGATCCTCATTAGTGAAATGCGCGACAACGCAGTATTTGCCCGCATAGTAAGCTTTGTTGAGTTGAGTGGTTTTTGTTTCGTCATATAAAGTGTAGGTAACAGATACACCCTCTGGCACGTTTTCTGCAACAATGGTCTGAGCTTCACCATTAAATGGTACTGTCTTATCTTCAAAGACGATGTTCTCTTCATCGTGCTCATTCATTAAAATCTTTAAAGTGGTAGTCAATGTTTTGGTTGCATAGCCACTTTTTGTAATAACACCAACCACTTCATATGTGCCTTGATTAGTAAAAACATTTCCTTTTGGATAAACGATAGATGCTCCTTCAGGTAATTCATGATTTAATTTAACTTCATGAGGGTTGCCATCATAAACACATGTATAACCAACTAGTTCATAAATATCATTGAATTCATTCATCACGACATTAACTTTCATCGTGGTTTTGAAAGTATCACGGAAAACAACATTTATATCTTGTTCACCCATCTTGAAGAACTTTAATTGTTCAACATCAGAAATCATATCTTCTGTTAAATCAATTTCTGTATTTCCACCATTTTCAAAAAGAACAGTAACCTTGATTCCGTCATATGAAAAATTACCAAACGGAACATCGATCACTTCTTCACTAGCCATACGGATACCAGCGATGGAAGAACCACCCGTACAAGACGTAGCGAATAAACTACTAAAGGAAAGTAGTATTGCGGCTAGGAAAGATCTGAATCTTTTTCTCATATTTTAATAATTTTTATATCCAACTATCGGATTGCATTTTCTTATACACAGATTATTGCTTGGATACTAGCATTATATATGCGCGAAAGATAAATACAAAATTTAATTCTCACTTTGAGCTGAAAAACCAAAAAAATATCATCAAATATTACCTTTAGGTAAACATATATAATTTAATTCGGACTTTACGTTTGTAATTTCCGTATTTTGTAACATCCTAATAAAACAAGTTAAGCTGCACTCTAACATTGTACCTAAATCATATCATTTTTATGACTAAAAATAAGAAAAAAGTCCATTTTAGGACTCATTCGAAAATGCTTTAATTACGAGTGTGATATCAATCAAAATCGTAGTCGTAATTGTTGGAGAAAATAGGCCATGAATATTGGATCATATATTCCCCACGATAGGCTCTAACCGCCTCAGGAATGTTCTTCTTATAATCGTAAGCATCACAGTCGATTAAAGCAGGATTAATGCAGCATTCATTGTGACGTTTGATAAAGACATCACTCGCTCCGACATCCTTTAAAGTTTGTTGGATGTCAGCGATCAAATTACGTAAATATGACTTATGATCTTCTTCCCAAAGAACCGCGTTTAATTCGTTAATTGTTGCCGCGGAACCTTCCCTATCGACGAGATAAGCAAAGAGCTCTTTGGATTTGCTTCTTTGGAATTTAAGAGGTTGACCATCCGCGAATACTTCAAAATTACCAAAACACTTAACCTGTATCTTGTTGTTGCCTTTTAATTCAATTGGATGACGTAATAATTCGATTTCTTCTTTAATGCGTTCTGCTTTCACTGGCTTAGATAAATAACCAGAGGCATGTAATTTATAAGCATCTAAAGCATAATTTTCATAAGCAGTGACGAAGATGATATTGGTAAGTGGGTAGATCTTTTTAAGTTCCTTCGCAAGTTGGATGCCGTTCATCCCTGGCATTTCAATGTCAAGGAAAGCAATATCAACCTTTTCATTCTTATTATCTTTTAAGGCTTGTAATGGATTTTCGTAGGAAAAGATCTCTGCATCTGCAGGTAGGACTTTCTTCGCTTCTTTTTCAAGTCTGAGAAGCTGTAATTGCTCATCTTCAACCAATATGACTCGCATATATTTATATTACACCTAAATTCATAATTAATTGCAACATCTTACTTTTCAAAAGTAACCACCACTTTTGTCCCTTTACCAACTTGGCTAGAAAAAACAATATCACCCTTGCACATTGATTTAAGTCGATGCCTGACATTATTTAATCCGATATGTTTATTGTTACTAAAATCGATTTTTTCCATATCGAAGCCTACTCCATCGTCTTCTATTTCCACATAATAAGCATTTTCATCCTCATATGTTCTTAAAGTCACTTCCCCACCTTCTATTTTCTTTAGGATGCCGTGTTTAATCGCATTTTCTACAAGTGGTTGAATAGTTAAAGGAGGAACTGGAAAATCTATTACCTGAATATCGTAAACCATATTCAAACGGTCATTGAAACGATGCTTCTCTAAATTAGCGTAGGTCTTAATGTGCATCAGTTCATCTCTAAAAGACACTAATTTGGTCTGTGTTAACGCGGAGAAATTTGCTCGTAAATAATCGGTGAAATCATCCAAAGCTTTTTGCGCGTCGTATGGGTTCATTGTTATCAATGTGGAGATGGAAGATAAGGTGTTATAGATAAAATGTGGTTGAATCTGTGACATCATGATGCGAATATTCGCTTCGTGGAGCTTCTTTTCATCTTCTTCAAGCCTGATATTCTTTTCAACATTGAGGAACAAGAACAATATTTCAATGGAAATAAATAAAGCGAGATAGGCAATCGCATATCCTGGTAAGGCATTCTGGATGATGATTGATACTGCAGGTAAGATGCAATAAAAGCCAAAAGCAATCTTTTCGCGAATGCTAAGTGACTTAGTCATCACAATAATGATGAAAGAAGAAAGAAGAACGACGAATTGATAACCTTGGGAAAGAATCATTAAACTCGATCTCGTGTATACGCCATTTACGGAAGTGAAGTATATATGGGTAAAGATGTTGACGATATCGGAAATGATAAATGCACTGAATAAAACAATATTAACGATATCCACTATTCTTTTGGCTTTTGAATGCACATTAGAATATATCGACATGTAATTATAAAACAATATGACTTCGATATTGTTCATGATGTAGAAAACCGTATAGAAAGCGATGATAAATGAATCGCTGGTGTAGAATTCTTTAATCAAAACAAAAGTGAAATAAGTCGCGAAATGAATCGCGGTAAAAATAAAGAAAGAAAGTAAAGAATTCTCGTCCTTTCTTCTGTTTTTCTTTAACAAAATGTTAACGATATGGAGTAAAAGGATTAGAACACCTAATATACAGACTGTCGCGTTAAAAATTGCTTTTTGATCCATACAACAAACATTGTAAACCAATTAAATCAATAAATTAACTGTTCACAGTTCAATGATGATAATGCTATGACCATCCTTATATTCATAGGAGGTGGTTTTCGCCAAATCTTTGACGATCGCGATGCCAAACCCACCTTCTTCAATATCGTGGTTATATTCTTCTAAATATTTATCTTTCCCTTCTTTAAAGGGGTTATAATCATGCCCATTAGTGACGATTTGAATAGATAATGTATCGTTTTTATAAGAGAAAGTGACTTCGATTTTTAAATCTTCTCTATCTTCATAAGAAATGGAGTTGTTGATCAATTCATCAAGGATAACTCCAACTTTTGGTTTTATTTCATTATCGAGATAGGAATAAGCATCATTGAATTTATCAACCATATCAACGATGATGTTTGGATCTTTCTCTTCATAAGTGAGCTTTAATGTTCCATCGTTAAAACGCACTATCATCATCGTCACATCATCGAATGGTTCTTGACCACTGGTGAAGTTAGATAAAGTATCATTCATATGGACGAGGTATTCGTTTATCGATGAGCCGTTAGATGATTTTAATGTCTCCTCAATTCTTGAATAGGAGAATTCTTCATTCTTATCGTTAATGGATTCATTTAATCCATCAGTAAACATGAAGATCGCTTCTCCTTTATGGAAACTATGTTTCTCCTCGATGAAGTTTACTCCTGGGATAGCCCCTAACACATAGTTAGATTCGCCATCGAGTTTGATGATTTCTTTATCCGAGATGATGTATGGTTTTTCATGACCAGCATTAATAAATTTAATCTCTTCTTTTTCGAAATTAATCACGCCGATAAAGGAGGTGACAAATAAGCATTCGTCATTATTATTTGAAAGGAGTTCATTGACCTCTTTTATAACATCAGGTAATGAAGACCCACTTATTAACTTGGATTTGATTAGTTCTTTACTCTTCATCATAAATAATGAAGCAGGGATACCTTTACCAGAGACATCGGAAATGATGAGCACTAGTTCTTTATCGTTGAGATAGAAATAATCATAGAAGTCTCCGCCCACTTCTTTCGCCGGTTTGATAAAGGAACGAATGGAGATGCGTTTATCATCAAACGCTGCTTTTGGTAAGGCCTCTAATTGAATCTTGCTCGCGATTTCCAGCTCAGCATTCATTCTCTCTTTTTCTCTCATACTTGCTTTAATCGTCTCTATGTAATTCGCGATTTGATTTTCCATCGCCACAAAGGAATTGCTTAGAGTCATGATTTCATCTCTCGAACGGACATTTGGATCGATAACCTCAAAATGTTCGTCACTTCCTAATTTATCGCTAACGGATAGAGCTGCTTTATTCAAGCGGTTGATATTCTTCACAAAGACGAGATAGGAAAGAAGCGCATATAGCAAGATAATCGCTAAACTAGTAAATAACATAATCAATAATTCATTGATTAAAACTGGACGGAATTGTTCATATACACGTGATGTCTCATATTCAACAAACATATAGCCAATAACTTCTTGTTCCTGGGTTTCATCGTTCAAATTTTTAATCTCGATAAAACGAGTATTATAATTTCCTAACGAATAACCTTTGATAATATCTTGGCCAATATCATAAATGACATCAGTATCTTTTATTTGATAATAGCTAGCGGGGCAGTGATAATACACCCCTTTTGTTTTGCTCGTCCCAATTCGTGAATCACAGATGAAGACGAAACGATTAGAATCGTTAGGATCTTTCACCGCAAAGAATGAGACTTGATCACTATAAAAAGAAGCGTTCAATAAAATTTGGTTAATCGCATTGTAATTCTCTTTAAAAGTTGGATAATCACGCGTCATGAAAATGCCGTCTGCATAGAAATAAGGTAAATTGTTTTTAAAAACTGTTTCATATTCAATGAATGTTGAATAATCCTTTTGCCTTGCATTATGGACGTCAGGAGCGTTTTGATAGATATTCATCACATAATCTTTAACATAAACAAAGGAATTGACGTTGACATAAGTTTCAGTCGTCGAATCGAGTTGTTTGCTCGCATATATCAAAGCTTCGTTCGCAGATTCATTTAAATCATCAGTCGCTTTATTAATCGAATAATTGTAGTTGACGATTATCGCGGTTGTTGAGGTGATTAAAGCGGTGATAATACCTAAAAGTAAAACCTTTAAAAGAATCGGAAAATAAAAGCGCTTCTTTTTCATAAAAAACTATTTAACAGTTAAAATATTTTTAAATCCTGTAACTTTAAATACTTCTTGGCAAATTGGGCTGAGGTTATGAACTTCAAGTTCTTTACCTTCTGACGCTAATGTCTTTTTAAGCGCGAGGAGCGCACGTAAACCAGCAGAAGAGATGTATTCAAGATTTGTCATATCGATGATGACGAGCTTCTCCTCCACTTTCTCCTCTTGCATCCTCTTTGTGAAGTCGACAGAGGTAACCGTATCAAGTCTACCATTGAGACTGACGACCATCTGTTCTCCGTGAGTAATGTTAATTTCCATTATTAATACCTCCATTTAATTTCATTTCAAATATTGTGTTGTTCAAATTAAGTATACGCATATATGTCATCTTATCGGTAAGACTTTTGATAAGTTTAATGCCACTTGTGGAATATTCTTCCTCCTCATGCTCCTCATATTTGGTCGGATCAAAAGGCACGCCATCATCTCTAATTCTTAATAATAAATTATCCGCATAGAGCTTGAGATTGACATCGATATAACTGCTTCTTTCCTTTTTATAACCATAAGTGATGATGTTTGCCACCATCTCTTCAGCGGCTAAACCGACGATTTGGCTTTCCCTTTCTGGAACATTATGTTTTTTGGCAAATTCTACAATCTGCTCAGAAACCACGGATGCATTGCTCTCTTTATTATCAATGGAAACATCAAAGGATTCAGCGTCGAGTTTTTCAAGCATGAATAAGCCTTTATAACCCTTCTTTCTATTATAGAAATATATAAATATATAGGTAATGATTACTGTCACAATTTCATTAACTGCTGAGGCGATGCTATAACCCATTAATCCATTCGTATGAAGAAGAACTAATGTTAACGGTAAAACAATCACTAATTCTCTTAATATGACTGTGACCATCGAAGCGATGCTCTTATCGACAGTTGGATAATAGTTCATCGAGAACTTGTTGATTTCATATGGAATAAAGGAGATGAGATAGACCCAAATGAGTTTATTGACATAATCGGTGTTACCAACATTGGAATAACCAAATATCAAGCAATATGCATTCGGGAATATCAAAACGAAGAGGGATATCAAAACGGTAATCGCCACATTGACGATATAAATCTTTTTCGCGATTGACCGCAACGAATAATAATCCTTTTCTCCATAAAATATCCCGCACAGGTTAGGGATGATATTAAGGACGCCTCCACAAAGCAAATCAAAGAGGAAGACCATATTAGAAATAAGTCCGAATATCACTAAATCTAAGTCGGAGAGAAGCATGCCAATAAATATGTTAACAACTAACATCTGGACAGCCGTTAATAATAAATTAACCGCAGAAGTTGCAGATGCTTTGCTCACATCTTTAATCTTGCTACCTTTAAGCTTAAAGGTTAACGAGAGCAATCTCTTCTTATTAACGAAATAAAATATCACAACGATAAGACCAATAGCATAACCAGCACCAGTTGATAGGGCTGCACCCCACATCCCCATCTTAAAGACAGCGATAAATAAGACTTCAAGTCCGACTTTTGCCGCGTTAGATACAATATAGAAAAGGGATGATAATTTCGGATTGTTATCCACAGCCATAAAGGAACCAATCAATAAAGCAAAAGTGATTACTGGGTCAGTTAATAAAAATATGTAGACATATGGATAAGAGAATTCAAGAGAAGCCTCCCCAAAGAGAGCCGCTAATGGACGAGATACGAAGAATGATAATAAAGCAAAAACAATGGAGATAGCCATTCCTACTACCATGGTGAATGAGAAAGTTCTCTTCGCTCCTTCAACATCTCTTTTACCTAGTTGATTGGCGACAACAATTGAGCCACCAACCCCTAAAGCAAATCCAGGCATCTGGACGACATATAGAATCGGAATGACAAGAGAAGAAGCACTAAGAGCTTCATTGCTAATCATATTGCCAATTAATATACCGTCGACAAGTGAACCAAACTGCATAGCAAAGATCATCAATATCGATGGGATGAGATACGTGATGAATTTACGATTAATTAACTTTGAATTTCTCTCTAAACTCATATATCTGTCCTTTCAAAGAAGCCAAGTGTTTCAAGCGCTTCAATCGCATTTCTTAAATATTGATAATCAGTGATTGGCCACTTATATCCAAGATGGTATAAAGCTTTATTTGTAAATTCATTATCTGACATGATGAAGGAGTGTGTATGCATATCGCTAGATGAATAGGAAATGAGGGAGGAAACAAGCATGCTCTTAGTGTCATCCATCATCATCTTTTTCATCGAATCAAGGAACTCTTCATCACTCACTACTTCGATTCCAAAACCGAGCTCATTTAAGACATAAATGATATCGCCCATCTCGACCATATGTGAGTTTGCAGAATGGAAAATAGTGAATTTTTGCGGTGTTTTTGATAATAAAATGATAGTTTTTGCCACTTCATCAATCGGTGAGAAGTCAACGGTGATATCCATCGAATTAACAGGGAATTTATGTAATGTCGCGTATCCTTTTAAGTCACGCATAAAGCCATTAGTGATGGAATTAGCTTGGAACTCACCATCGCTATTACGACCCATCAAATTACCAACGCGAACCACCATCGCATCTACACCATTTTCTGCCGCTTCTAAAATAGCTTTTTCAGCATTAAATTTAGAATGCACATATTTATTGGAAACATCTTGTCCAAAGTCGAGCATATTCTCTTTCATCCTGAAGGAAGATGGGAATTTATTATCGATGTTTTCGCCAGCTACTGAGAGAGTAGAGATTTGTACGATACGACACTTTTTCTCTTTCGCTACTTCAATTAAGTTAGTCACTCCACCAACATTAACTCTTTCAATGATATCGTCATTGGAGAAATGCTTAACGATCGCAGCAGAGTTGATGATTGTATCAAAATCGTAATGTTCAAGTTTTTCAATAAGCGTCTTATCGGTGACATCACCGTCTACTACTTCGACAAGTTCTTTTACTTCTTTATCAAGTGGAGAGTCGAAATAATAAGCTAATAAGGCAGATAGCCTTTCTGTTGATGTCAGTTCTTTGTTGCCTCTAATTAATGCGACCACTTTGATGTTTTGTCTCATTAATTCTCTAAGGATATGAATACCTAAGAAACCTGTCGCCCCAGTTAAGAGGACTTTATTAATATTATGATCTACGACAACATCGTTAACTTCATCGACGATGTTATGGAGAAGAGCTTTACTTTCAACAGCTTCCTCTTTCTTTTCTTCGACTTTATTTTCGTTTTTGCCGTTTATCTCATTGATATGTTTTTCAAGTTCAAGAACAGTTGGATAATCAAAGACATCGCCGTATGCAATTGGAAGATTTGCGTTAAGCGCGAACATTGCGACTTTAGAGACGCTTAAGCTTGTACCACCTTTTTCAAAGAAGTCATCATCAACACCGACTTTATCAGTGCCCAACACTTTCTTAAAGATCGCGAGAAGCTTTTCTTCTAATTCGTTAGAAGCACCTTTAAGTTCTCTATTATCTTCCTTAATCTCTGGTTCAGGAAGTGCCTTCTTATCGATTTTGCCGTTTGGAGTAAGAGGAATTTTCTCTAACTGCATCATCACTTTTGGAATCATATATGGGGTTAAGGATTTAGCCATATGAGCAGTTAAATCATCTTTATCCACTTCTTTAGATGCTGCGAAATATGCGGCTAAATAGTCACCATCAGTTGGATTAGTCTTCACTAAGATGACGCTATTAGAAATGCTTGGATAAGAATTGAGGACCTTTTCAATCTCGTCGAGTTCAACTCTTAAACCCCTTAATTTCACTTGGTTATCAAGTCGGCCAAAGAATTCGACGTTGCCGTCATTATTGATTCTCGCTAAGTCACCAGTGCGGTATGCTCTATCGCCATTAACTTCGATAAAGGCGGCTTTAGTTTTTTCAGGCATGCCATAATATCCAAGACCAACAGAATCACCAGCGATTGTTAAATCACCAATCGCGTTAGTTGGTAAGATATGGCCTGCTTTATCTAAAATATAGACTTTCGTATTCGCGACTGGTTTACCAATAGTCATATATTCATCTCTCACGAGAGAATAAGTACATGTGATAGTAGTCTCTGTTGGACCATATCCATTATTGATTGTCGCATTAACACCTAAGGCTCTTAATTTATTGCATAATTCAATAGGAACATTCTCCGCGCCCATATCGAGTTGTTTAAATCCTCTTAAGGCATCGATGAATTCATTCATATCAACAAAGTTAGAAACGAATGATGGAGTCATAAACATCACATTCACTTTGTTCTTCTTTAAGGTCTTAGCAAGTAAGAGAGGATTTTCAATTTCTTCCTCGCTAGCAATGACTGCTGTATAGCCGTGTGTTAGCACCACAAACTCTTCTTGTAAGGAAGCATCAAAGGAGAAGGAAGCAAAGGAACAAGCAACGCATTCATCGCCAATTTCGCGATATTCTCTCGTTGCTAAATTGCTGCCGTCACAAACATAGTTCATGAGGTTATGATGAGCGATCATCACGCCTTTTGGTTTGCCAGTTGAACCAGATGTATAAATCATATAAGCAAGAGAAGATGATGGTATCTTCACATTTGGATTATCATCTTTATTAGAAGTCAAAACATCTTCAATCGCTAGAGGAATAATGCTGGTTTTTTTAATTAAATCTTGACGATTTGCAATGATTTCACGTGTAGAAAGCAAGATTTTACTGTTGCTATCAGTGATGATGTATTCAACACGATCATCAGGGTATTTTGGATCGATTGGGACAAATGCTCCACCAGATTTAACAATACCTTGTCTCACCACATACGCTTCTTTAATACGCGGCATAAACATGACAACTGGTTGTCCAAGTTTAACGCCTTTATCAAGTAAAGCATGCGCTACTTTATTCGCCGCTTTATTGAATTCATCATAAGTGAATTGACCGTTACAGCCTATAACTGCAACCTTGTCTTTATTTTTAAGAGCTTGTCTTTCGAGAAGAACATTGACAGTCACATCTTCAACATCGACATGAGTGTTATTAATCTCTTTGAGTTTCTCTTCATCTTCTTTTGGTAAAAGATTGAGGTCAGCAATATTTTTCTTATTAGTTAATTGAGATAAAACGAGCTCAAATAAACGGTTGAAGGAGGCAATGCTAAATTCATTATAAATTGCTTGGTCCCATTCATAGTGAGCGCGATATTTGCCGTTCTCTAAGAAGATATCTAAACCAAAGTCGCTCTTCGGAGTGTCGCTTTCAAGAAGGATGGAATCGACTTTATATCCTCCAATCGTATCAAAAGTGAAATTATCGCCTTGATAAGCAAAGATGATATCCGCGGATATATCATAATCGTTAACGATATCACCAAAGGAATATAAATCGTTTTCTTCTAATCCTTCTAATAATTGTTTCATCTCTTTCACTTTAGATAAGATGTCACTATTATCTTCATATTTGAGATAGACAGGTAATGTCTTAACTAACATCGATACTGTATTCATCATCTTTGATGATTTTCTACCATTATAAATAGTTGTATATAAAGAATCGTTCTTATATAAGAATTTTGAAAGAGTGAAAGCAAAAGCAAAGTTGAACAAGGCATTGTTTGTCACTTTATTATCCGCGACGTATTTCTTGATCGATTCATTATCTAAAGCAAGATAATAATCAACAGATTTTAGTTTCGATTCCTTATTAACTTTTAAATCTTGTTTTAAAGTGTATTTGCCGTCCACATCTTTTAATACATTTTGATAAAACGCTTTAGCTTTATCTAATTTGTCTGTCGCTAAATCGTTCTTCTCTTTTAAAGCCACTTCAAAACCAGTGTATGTTTCTAATGGTATCTCTTCACCTAGATAGGCTTTATTTAAATCATTTAAAATAATCGCTTCAGAAGTACCGTCACAGATGATGTGGTGGAAATCTAAGAATAAATAATTATCTTTTCCTTCATATAATTCAATGCGATATAAAGGATTATCTAAAATCGTAAAAGGTCTCACTAGTTTAGAGACATCGATATCACCTTTAATAAGGTTCACCACTGTTGGAGTATCTTTTCTTCTCGCGACGATATCTCCATCATCATTCATACGTAAAGTAGTCTTTAAATATGGATGGGCATCCACTACTTTAATAAGAGCGGATTTAAGTTTTTCTAAATCTAGTTTCTTATCTAATTTAAAGAGATATGGAATGTTGTAATTTGTAGAATTAGCTTTAGAAACGCATTCGACAAAGATACCTTCTTGAGTCTTGCTAAGAGGATATTCATCCAATAGTTCAAAATTCTCTTCTTCCTCAGTTTTATTGACGAGGAAATTCGCTAATTTTTCAATAGTTGGATATTCTTTTAAATCAGAATTTTCCACGGATTTGCCGTACTTTTTCGATAAAAGTATCGTTAATCTGATGGAAGAAACGGAAGTTAAACCAACATCGAAGATATTGTTAGTGACACCGAATTGATCATGTCCAATGACATCTTTAACGATATCAAATATAGCCTTTTCATCATCGTTTCTTGGATCGATTTTTTCTTCTTGTTTAATCTCTGGCATCGGTAAGGCACGCTTATTGACCTTTTGGTTTTGGTTAAGTGGAATCTTATCGAGTTGCATCGTGTAAGCAGGAACCATATAAGGTGGCTTTTTGCTTCTGATAAATTCGTTTAACCCTTCAACAGAAACTGTTTCATCACTGACGACATAAGCAACGATGAATTTCACTCCACTAGGATCTGTGAAATCTTTAACTGTCGCGTCTTTAATACCTGGATACTCACGAATCACTTTCTCCACTTCGCTGAGTTCGATACGGAACCCTCTAATCTTTACTTGTCCGTCTTTACGACCGATAAAATCAATCGTTCCATCAGGAAGGAATCTCACGATGTCGCCTGTCTTATATAATCTTTTAAAGTTAGGATCATCAGTGAACCAGTTTGTTAAGAATGCTTCTTTATGTTCTTTTTCTCTATTTAAATAGCCTCTTGCCACCTGTGGACCAGAAATATATAATTCACCGTTTACTAAAGTTGGGAGTCTTTTTTTATTCTTGTCTAAAACATAGGCTTTATATGTTGGCAAAGTTGGTCCAATTGGAACGCGGTGATAGAATTTTTTGACCGGTTGAAGTGTACAGAATACAGTTCCTTCAGTTGGACCATATAAGTTATAGAAGTTATAACCTTTTGGAGGTGCGATTGGAACAAGCTTTTCTCCCCCAACAGCAAAGTGAGTGAGTGATTTAGCCTCCACTTCGCTCGCGAACTGTCTACCAACTTGGGTTGTGATAAAGGAATGAGTGATTTTATTCTCGTTGAAATATTCTCCAAGTTCCATGAGGTTGAGCCTCATCTCATCAGGAATGACATAAACACACGCCCCGATTGTGAGAGTCGGATATAAATCCATCATATCTGCATCAAAGCCATAAGAAGCATAGGCCGACACTCTGCTTTTTTCATTTAGCTCCATCTCGCGTTGATAATATTTGCAGAATGTATGAATGTTGCCGTGTTCAAGCATCACTCCTTTTGGGAGACCTGTTGAACCTGATGTATATAACATGATGAATAAATCATCTGGTGATGGCTTATTTTTAATTGGAGTATCATCTTTAAAAGATAATAATTCGCTGACCAATATTTCTTGGCCTTTGAATTCAGTAATGATGCCATCTAAATTATCATCTCTAATTAAAATGATCGCACTGGAATCGTTAACCATGAAGTTAAGTCTTTCCTGCGGATAAGATGGATCGAGTGGTTGATATCCTGCTCCGGACTTAACAACTGCCAAAGAAGCTAAAACAATGTATTCAGACTTATTGATTAAAATTGAGACAACTTTTTCTTTTCCTGCACCTCTTTTAATGAGTTCATTCGCGATTCTTGTCGTGATTTCATCAACTTGTTTATAAGTGTATTTATGGTCTTTAAATACCACAGCAAGATTATCAGGGTATTTTTTCACACAGTCCAAGAATTCATCTAACACTGTACGACCATCGCCGATATAAGGAGCGTCGATAACATTAAATGATTCAAGGAGTTCTTCTTCTTTTTCATCGACGAGATTGATGTCATTAAGGTTCTTTTTATTCAAGAATTCTAAAAGGATTTGCTCATAGATTTTGATGATTTGTTCCATCGTTGATTCTTCATATAAATCAGAACGGTATTCAAGCCAAATGACATACTCATCATTGAGTCTATGAAGTTCAATAGCGAGCTTCTCTTTACCATCTTTTCTAAGTAGAGGAGTGACTTCCACTTCTCTATTATTTAGCTCGCCTTTATAGAAATAATCTCCTTGATATGCAAACAAAATCTCTGCAGAAAACCCAAAATCTTTCATAAGCATGGAGAATGGATAATCGAGATGTTTGACGCTTTCAATGTTCTCTTCATTCGTCTTTTTCAATAAATCAGAGACAGTTTCCTCTTCAAAGTGAAGGAAGAATGGATAAGTTTTAACATAACTACCAAAACTATGCCTTACCCCTTCTGTTCTCGCATTGTTAACAGTTAGGAATAAGGCTTCATTATCCATATTGAATTTCGCGAGCAAATAAGCAAACGCGCCGAGGAAATAAGATGAGGTTTTAATGCCCAAACCCTTAGTAACCTTTTTAACTTGCTCGTTTTTAATTGCTAATTTTCTTCTGATGTTACCATATGAAATTTGTTCATCGGTCTTGTCTTCAACGATTGTCGAATCCGTTTCAACATCACCAACAAGTTTTTCAAAATATTCTTTGCTAGCTTGATAAGTCTTTTTATTAATTATCTCTTCTTCTTTTAAAGAATAATCATTCGCGTTTTCTTTTTCTTTTTCTAGTTGTTGCCCTTTTAATGCAGCAAATAAATCATCGATAAAGATTTTAATCGAAGTACCATCCATCAAGATATGGTGGAAATCAAAATATAAGATGCGTTCTCCATCTTTATTAAAGACTTTGAATCGATATAGGTGATTATCTAATAATTCGTATGGTAAAGAGTCGACCTTGACCTCTTTAACCACCTCTTCTTTTAAAACGATATCTTCAGGAAATATAGATTTAACAACATTGCCGTTATCATCAGTGGATAAAACGGTGAATAAATATGGGTGGGCTTCAAATATTTTCTTTAAAGCATTTTCGATATCTTGAAGAGAATAATCCTTACCTAAATTCACCAAGTTAGCAAGGTTATAAGCATCTCCTCCTGACAACGACGAAATATAAAGTCCTTCTTCAGACTTTGACAAAGGGAAATATTTACGTTCCATAAATCTAATCTCCAATAAGATTTATCTCGAAATCCTCTATAGATTGTCGAGAAACAGTAATAATGTAATTATTATACAAAATTGTCTTATTCATGTAAAAGTTAGATTTATAAACCCTTGCCCCGTTTAGAGGTAAAGAAGGGATATTTTTAATATCATCCCTGAGCCCTATTCCATATGCTTTAACAAGCGATTCTTTATTCGTCCAAACCTCAAAAAATGTCTGATCGTCCTTAATATATTCCCTCTCTTCCTTAGAAGAAATGAAATCTTTCAATCCGTCATCGCTTTTTCTAATCAATTCCACATCGACACCAACTTCTACACTGTCTATGACAAGAACCACTAATCCGTGAGAGTGCGAAATATTATAATATTTGTCTTTTGATTTTGGTTTGCCGTTTTCATCTATGTAATAATCGCCGATATATTTTTTCTTCAAGTATAAAGAGGCAATCCTCTCTTTTTTCACTTCTGGATGAGTATATTTTTCAAAACTTTTTCTCTCTTCGTTAGAAAGATATGAACTATAAAAAAGAGAGTTGATATCAACCTCATTCAAATTAATTTTTATCACATCAACTTTTTTCATTATTTTTATAGAACAGTAATTCTATCCCCTGTCGTTGAATAGATGTCCTTGAGGTGGCCTTTCAATACGTTGACAATGTAATAAGTCAAAGCTTCGTTATCGAGCATAATATTTGGGTTTAACACTTCACAGTTCATAAACATGTTCGCTCCATCACCACCCTGAATAAGGGCGAAATTAAGAGAAGTTATTGTATAGAACTTATTGATGTCGATAGGTACATATTGATCTCCGTCAAGAACAAGCACATCTTTTACTCTTCTAGGACCATCAACTTTAATAAATATCCCATCATCAGTTGTCACTACAGAAGAAGGAATAGAGGTATCGATTGTATACTTAAGTCCTGAGACTTGGGCAAAGGCGCCATTTTCACCAAATGCTTTGCCATCTTTGCTATATTCTTTCTCCGTTTTTCTTGAAGTAAATTCTAAATAATCTAATATCGTTTGTCCGTTTGCTTTGATAGAGCAAAGACTATTACCAAATGGGAATACCGTTTTAATATCGCCAAAAGTAAGGTCGCCATCTTTAAGGTTATCTCGTATTCCACCACCGTTTATAATCGCGATATCCGTATCTCCAACTTTTCTAAACGTATCTGTTGAAAGATCACCTAAACCAGTCTCCCTGCTGCGAACAATTCTTATCCCACTTTCATCATAAATAGATAAAGCTAAATCGCTAGTTGCCACTACTTTTTTAGTGTCTTCCTCAATCTTCTTTTCAATTGTTTCGATCGTTTGTAGTGTCGATTCATCTTTATCGTCATATTTAGAGATTAGTCCGAGGTGAACATCCCCATTAGGAGCAATCGTCATTCTTCCAAAAACATTCATCTTATATCCAGCTGTGCATAAAGGAATATTTATACCATCTTTATTTGGATAATAGCTACAGTCAATGACTTGATGAGAGTGACCATCAAGCACTGCTATCGCGCCGCTCGTGTTATTAATTAATTCTATAGATGTATATGGTTTATAAGTGTCCGTACTTCCTAGATGTGAAACTAAAACAACATATTTACAGCCTTTATTTTTGCATTCATCGATGTTTTGCTGCACTTTTTCAAATAAATTATCAGCAGAAAACGAATATACAATCTCCCCATCTTCTTTAAATGTCGAAGGCGCGGAAGTCACAATAGTCGATGGAGTAGTTACCCCAACATAACCAACTTTTGCAAATCCATAATCAACAATAGAATATGGCTTTACCTCTTTTAATTTATTCTCTTTTTTGCCAGTATAAGAAACATTGCAAGAGATTACATCGCCAGAAAATTCATCGACCACTTCTTTTATAGCATCCATCCCATAATCAAATTCATGGTTGCCAAGCGTGTAGATATCATAACCGAGATCATTCATGATTTCGATGATATATTTTCCGTTTGATAAAGAACCAACTAACGCTCCTTGAATCGCATCACCTGCGTCGATAAGCGTAAAATTCTTATTAACCTTCTTTTCTTGTTTAACATATGAGGCTAACGAAGCATATCCTATGTTATCTTCAATACCACAATGAACATCCGTAGTATAGACGACGACAATATTTTCATATCCATTATTGCTACATCCAAAAAGGAAAGGCACTACCAAAGACAACGAAAATGCTGAAAATAATAGTTTTAAGATGCTCTTCATTTTTTGCCTCTTTTCTTAATTGCTTTTTTATAAATATATCCAACGAAGAATAAAACAAATGACAGGGAAACAAAGGTCAAGACAAAATAGTTAATCTCCTCGCTCCACCTTAAAACAATAAGAGGAACGTCAAAGGCGATTACTAGAGCGACTGTTGGAAGCAAAAACAAATCATCATTTTGATCAAAAACTAATATCAGTAATATCGTAAACGTCGCGGTTAAGAATAAGGAAGCAACCCCTTCGAGGAAATGAAATAAAACACTGAACTCAATATAGGAACGATACATCACTGGAATCGCCATTGAAAAGGCCACTAAATAAGCAAAAGAAAGCCAATGGAGGACTTTATTACCACCCCTAGTAACATTGACCACTACCTTTAATAAAATGCCGATAATAAGGATTCCATAAGAAACAAACTGTATCACAGGGATTGTATATTCGGTATGAACCATTCCAGAGATAAGCAATATCCCCGAGGCGATACATAAATCTTTATAGTCAACATCACCATTTTCTTTTTTAAAAATATATTTAATATTGTTACGGCATTTAATTAATAAATAGATAAAGAAAGAAACAACGGAAACAAACACTAAGGTATAGATGTAACCTAAAAAGCCGTGCCCATAAATGTTGATACCGTTAACAAAAGAAAGGACTACACTGATTATTCTTTCAGTAAGCAAAATAAGAAAATACAAAAAGAATGATAAATTGATTACATAATCTAATTTATTTTTAGTTTCCGTTTTCATATTACTTATATTATATAAAGAATTAGTTTTGATATCATTATCCACAAAAAGAAAATGAATTATAATAATAGTATGCATAAAAGAGACATTGTTTCTCGTTTCAAATATGTAAGAATCCAAGGTCAAGAACTCGCAGAAAACACCATGTACGCGAAAGGCATTTTTTCGATGTGCTGGGATTTAATCAGAAATGATGTCATGGATGAGGAAGACGCTGGTCTATATAAAGCGATTGATGATTGGTTTGCCGAAGCCCTTCCTTGGCCTCCTCAATGCATGAATCAAGAAAAAGTAATCTGCTTTTTTAAAGCTGAGAACTCAACTGAAATGCTTAATATGATCGTTCCAGCGATGTGGCTATTAGAACGATACCACCATCCATTCTATTTGGTATACACTAATACACTGCCTGGAGAAATCGTCTATGAAGACCAATATCAAGTGGCTGTCAAAGTCACTGGTAAACTGGATATAAAACCTGTCCCACCGAGCTGGTCACCAAAAGAAAATAAAAAATAATTCAATATTTATTTGTAAAATAAATCTAAAAATGTATAGTAGTTGTATAGGAGGAATTAGCAATGAAATGGTTCAATAGTCAATCAAGATTAGTTCAACTCATTTTACTCTTAATCCCATTCGTCAACTGGATCGTTGAAATCTTCGTCCGTGTTACTGCTGTTGTCGAAAAGCCAACTACAGAAAACATTCTCGGTGTTATCTTCGGTTTAATCATCCCAGTCTTCGGTTGGATTGATTTAATTTGGGTTCTCTTATTCAACCATCTTGTCCTCTGCAAATAATTTTGCTAGAAGAAAGAAAAACTCCCAAATTGCAAATGGGAGTTTTTTTATTGTTAATAATTTTATTATTCGACTTTCGTTTCTTTCACTTCAGCATCAATGATTTGTGTTTCATTTTCTGTAGTGCGATTACGAGCTAAACGAGCCGCTCTTCTTTGAGCCTTTTCAAAGTCACGGTCAGTGCTGCGAGCGTTGACTAATAAGACAACAACCGCAATCACAACGCCGATAGAGAAGATAATTAAGCCCCAACCAAAGAATCCTAAACCAAAGAGTTTGGCAATTGCATCACTGGCTTGTTTTAAATAGTTTGATGAACTTTGGACTTGTAAATTGTCACCAATTAAACCAAGGACAGTATATGTTAATCCCCAGAGCATAAGCGCTCCACAGACAGGGTAACAAAACTTTTCAAATGTCGTTAATTCTTTTTTTCTACTCTTTGGCATAAGTTATCTCCTTAAGCTTTTGCTTCTTCTTGTTCTTTTTCGATTTTGCTTTGTCTAGCTTGATTGATTGTATCAACCATTTCTTTCATCGCTTCTTGGAATTTTTGTTGATACTGAGGAGCGAGTTCGTTGACATATGGACCAAGTTTATCAAAGCAAGATTTGAAGAAATCATTAAATGGTTTATTGTCTCTTCTGTCTCTTCTGCCTTCAGTCATTTCGATGAGTTCGAGAACTTCGTCTAAATCATCTAATGTACGGTTATCAGTCGCGTGGATATGGGCTCTCACAAAGCGGAGCATTCCTGCGAGCTTAGAGAGTTCGTTTTGAACGATAAAGTTGGATTGTGGGGATGGAACACCTTTAGTCTCGCCCATCACTTTTTGGAATTCCGCAAAGCTCTTTTGATATTCTTGTAAAAGTAAGAAAGTCTTCAAAACACGGTCAAAATGCTCATCTAAAGCCACAACTTCACCAGTTAATTGTTCTTCTTGTTTGTTGTTTCTAGCGTAGGCAACATGGGAGAACATGATATCTCTAATCGTTTCAGATAAGTAGATAACGTAATCAAAAATCTTGATGTGTTGAGTGTGATCAACTCTCACGAATTTATCGGCTTCACTAATAGTTAAAACCGTGGAGTTTTCACTGTAGATATCCTCTAAGAATTCCTTATATCTTTCTTTAAATTCTTTGAGTTTTTCTTCATTGTCTTTGATGAATCTGCCGATGAAAGAATTCTCATCGTTGAGGCTTGATAAAATTTGCTTTCTTTGGTTATAAACAGCGATGTCATGGTCGCGTGGAATCGCATATTCCATCGTTTCACGCAATGTCTTTAAAACATTACATAAATCAAGAATGCGTAGGCTGGTATCATTTAACATTATTTTTCCTCCTTAGGTAATAGCAGCTTGTCTAACTTGTAGACTCTACGAATAACATGTTTGGCATATTTCTTCACAGACGGATAGGCTTTTGCCATAACATAGCTATTCTCATAGTAGAGGTTGAACATCGTAATGTCGTTACCGGAGTCACCAACTACATAGACATCGCTAGGATTTATTTTAAGATATTTTGCGTAATAGTCAACACTCGCGCCTTTATCGCACCCGATAGGCGTGATTTCATTGACGATACTTGTCCAAGATGATTCTATATCTGTACATTCTTCTCTGATGATTTATTGATCTCTTTTGTAATCTCTTTTTTGCTCTTGCCCATACCAAAGAAAGTCATCATCTTCACGATGTCGCCTTTCTCCACTTCTTCATCGAATTTCTTATTGTTTAAGATATATGGCTCACGGGATTTTCCTTGGAAGAACCATGTAAACCAATAAAACCAAGATAAGACTCGTGAAGTCACCGAATTATTTTTAATAACAAGAGGGTATTCAGAGGTTGTTAATAAATAGGCAAGAGGATGGAATCTCTTATCTAAAAAATCGATAGTCTTTTTTAAAGTATGATTATCAACGCTAACGTGTTTTACAACTTTCCCGTCGATTTCAATATGAGAACCAATCCCTGCAATGACATCGACTGGTCTATCAATATCTTTGCCGACCAAGTTTAAAAATTTAGAGTCACGAGAGCTCACTAATACGATGCGGTTACCCGCATCATACCAACGCTGCAAGAATTTTATGTTCTTTTTGCTGACTCTATGTCTAAAAGAATATGGATATAGTAGAGTGCCATCTAAATCTAACGCTAATACTTTTTGCATATAAAGTATTATAAACGAGTTTATCCAAAATAAAAAGGCGATTTATAAAACCGCCCTATTATTTTAATAATAATTACTATTGTTTAATTGGATTCTCCGCTTGAATGACACCGTATCCGCCATCATTTCTCACATAGACAACAGAGATTAAATCATCTTCTTCATCTAAATATAAGAAGAAGGAGTGACCTAAAGCTTCCATACGGGAAATCGCTTCATCGATGCTCATTGGATCAAGATAATATGATTTGCTTCTAACGATGACATCTTCTTCATCGTTTTTCTTTTCTTCTTCAACACGGTCAAAGTCGATAGCTTTGCCAAGAGATAATCTTTGATTGGAACGGTCCATTCTTGTTTTTAATTTGCGCATTTGACCTTCTAATTTGTCAATTGCAGAATCAATCGCGGCATAAAGATCAGGATCTCTGACTTCGGCACGGAGATTGATACGAGGTAAGAAGATTGTGACTTCTACTTTTTGAACACCGACGTGTGTGGAACATACTGCGCGACAGAGAACGTCTTCGTTGATGAGGAAGTATTTGTCCATTCTGGACATTTTCTTCTCAATTGCATCAGAAATTCCTTCGGTAATTTCGATGTTTTTTCCGATAATTTGGTATTTCATATGTTAAACTCCTTTCCAAATTTATTAGCCCGGAGAGGTTTATACTTATATTTTATACTAAAATAGACTCACTATCACTAACTAATTCGAAAAATTGAAAAAGACTCACATAAGTGAGCCTTTATCATTATAACTGAACTTTCTTAAGCCCTTTTGCTATTTGGTCTGGGCAGCTTGTTCCATTTCGACATTGGATACCATCAAGTCTTTTGATCACTTCACTGATGTGCATTCCAACGATTAATGAGCAAATTCCATCAAGGTTTCCTTTACATCCAGCGATGTGAGAAGCCTTTGTAATAATTCCGTTATCGTCATATTCGATGTGAATTTGACGAGAACAGACATTCTGTGGTTGAAAATCAATGGACGGCATTATTTCACTAACTTTCCGTAAACAGTGCCAGCACAGCCAGCGGCATTGCTTTCATCGGTATCGATATGAGCGGCTAAAGCGAAGTCATCACGAACTCTGACTACAACATCGCCAAAGGTGAGGCTACGACCATCTGTATTTAATTCGAGTTTGACGATTTGACCATTTTCCACACCGAATTCTTCAGCGTCTGCTGGAGTCATATGGATGTGTCTTTTGGCAACGATGCAACCTTCTGCTAATTCGAGTTCGCCTTTTGGTCCAACGAGTTTCACAGGCGCGCTGCCTTTTGTATCGCCGCTTTCTCTAATGACGATTGGGACACCGATGCTTCTCGCATCAGTCGCGGAGATTTCTACTTGGGCAGATTTTCTAAAAGGTCCAAGGATAGAAACATTTGCTAATGTTCTTTTTGGTCCCACGATGTCTAATCTTGATGTGGAGACGAATTGACCAGGTTGGCTGAGCATTCCTCTCACCTCTAACTTGGCATCATCGCCGAATAATAATTTGAATTGTTCTTCATTTAAGTGAATGTGTCTTGCACTAGTTTCAACTAAAATTTCTTTCATAATGATTCCCTCTTTTTCGTCAATATTGTAGCAACTTCAAATCGGTTTTGCATTATTAATGACTTTTTTGTTTCAAAAAACTTGTCAAATAATAGAAAATGAAGTAGAAATAAGAAGTCAATTATGGAAAAAGAAGAATTAAAGGAATCATTATTAGACCTCATCGCGAATAAAAATGCGAAAGGATTAAAAGAGGCATTCGAGTCCATTCCTACTATCGATATCGCTGAAGCGCTTGAAGATATAGATGATGTGAAGTCTCTCCTTTATGTTATTCGTGTGATTGGCAGCGAGTATTCTGCTGACTTCTTTACTGAACTCACCAGTGATCAACAAGAAATGATCATCAATGCCTTCACCGATAAAGAACTTCTCACAATGTTAGAAAACTCTTTCGCTGACGATATCGTCGATACTTTGGAAGAGATGCCTGCTAACCTTGTTAACCGTGTTTTAAAAGTCGCTCCAAAAGAATTAAGAAAAGACATCAACACATTATTAAATTATGAAGAAGATACAGCTGGTAGCTTATTAACTACTGAATATCTCGATATGAAATCCACGATGACTGTTGAAGAAGTCATTGAAGAGGTTAGAAAGAGAGGTAAAGACGCAGAAACTGTCTATACCATCTTCATTAGAGATAGCAAAAGAACAATGGTTGGTACTGTTGACCTCGATGATTTAATCTTTGCGAAAAAAGATCAAACGATGGAAGAAATCATGAACCGTGACTTTGTCACTTGTCATGTCAATGATGACCAAGAAGAGATCGCTAACATGTTCAAACGTTATGACCTTAACGCGATGGCGGTCGTCAATAAAGAAAATAAGATCATCGGTATCATCACTATCGATGACGTCGTCGATATTATCGTTGAAGAGGCCACAGAAGATATCTCCATGTTGAACCAGGTTACTCCTGTTGAAGATGAATATCTTAAGACTCCAATCTATAAATTGGTCATCAAATGTATTCCTTGGATTATCGTTTTAATGATCCTCCAAGTTTTCTCCACGATGATTCTCTCTCGTTTTGAAACAGCGATCGCTGCCTTCTCTATCCTTTCTGTTTTCACTCCACTTATCATGGATGCTGGAGGTAATTCAGGAAACCAAACTACAACCATCATCGTCCGTTCATTAGCCCTTGATGAATTTGATAGAGGTGATGCTAAGAGAGTTATTTGGAAAGAATTCAGAGTCGCTCTTGCTATTGCCGGAATCATCGCCGTCTTCACATTCGGTTGGTTGATGTTTGAAATGGCAATCGGTATCGTCTCATTAGATAACGTGATGGAAAAATATAATTTCCTCAATAAGGGTGTCACAATGGTCATCGTCGCTTCTTTAGTGACTGCCACTTTGTTCATTACCATCATGGTCTCGAGATTAATCGGCTGTTTATTACCATTTTTTGCAAAGCTCATCAAAAAGGATCCGGCCGTTATGTGTGGACCATTAACAACCACAATTGTCGACATCGTTTCCTTATTAACATATTTCTTATTATGGACTTTGGTGTTCGCTCCAATACTTGGAATATAAATAAAACTTGTAAAAACAAACCTCTTTACATAGAATATTAAATGCAATGCGCGAGTGGCGGAACTGGTAGACGCGTACGTTTGAGGGGCGTATATGGCAACATGTGTGAGTTCGATTCTCATCCCGCGCACCAAAATCAATAGAAATACTCCCAAATACAAATGGGAGTTTTTTTTATAATTATTTAGACTTTTATATCGACTAGGATGTTAAATATATATTAGGGTTATCCCATATTTATATTGATAACAAACAAGGAGTAAAAATATGAAAGAGAGCAAATTTGATAGCGTTGTCTTTATGTGGTTCAGTTTCGGTTTAATCGTTCTTGCCACTCTCATGATGTTTGTCCCAACTTTTGTTGCAGAAGGCCAAACATATAATGCTGTATCTGGTTATTTCAACTCTGCAAGCGGATCATATCAAGGCGCTTGGCCATCATTCCTCGGTTATATGCTTGTCCTCTTAGGTGGATTAATGACAGGTATCCTTGCTTTACCAATGGTTAGACCAAGCTACACGGTTGAAAAATTAGTTCTCATCCTTGCTTCTATACTAGAAGTTGCCGGCGTCGTGCTTATTATGACCGCTGTTGTTTGGTGGTGCTTAATTAACTATGGTAATACCGATTACATCACTCACTCTGGATACAATCTACAAGCTGGTAGCTATATCACTACCGTCTTAGCGTTCCTTGCAGTAACTTGTAATATACGCGCTCTATTTTTAGATAGATGAAATAGGCAAAACAAAACCGAGACCTTTGAAAATCTCGGTTTTTTGTTGCCTAATTATTCCTTAATCTCAAATTCTTTAAGGTATTTATTCACACCCTTCACAGCTTTTTCTACTGTGCCATCTTCAAATGGGTTTCTGAGATGCGCTCTTTCGAGAAGTTCAGTGAATGGATATTTGCCACCCATCTTGGTGTATTTGAGATAATGCTTCCACGCTTTTTCATGGTTCTTTTGATTCTCGAGGAAGAATTGGAAGGCCACGACTTGCGCGAGAGTATAATCGATATAATAGAATGGTCTTTCAAAGATGTGAGACTGTCTTAACCACCAAGTACCACGGTTAAGAGCTGGACATTCATCATATAGTTTATGAGGAGTGTATTTCGCTTCTAATTCTTTCCATTTTGCACATCTCTCAGCATGTGTGATAGTTGGATGTTCATAGACGAAGTGTTGGAATTCATCAACGCAGACACCATATGGAAGGAATTCTAATGCGCCAGATAAATGGTGATATAAATATTTCTTTGCATCTTTTCCAAAGAATCCTTCAGCGTATGGATAAGCAAAGAATTCCATACTCATAGAGTGAATCTCACAAGCTTCCATGCCGGCATTACGATATTCTGGAACTTTGAAGTTCGCACATAAATAGGCTTGGAAAGCATGACCACCTTCGTGAGTTAAAACATCAACATCCCCCGCTGTTCCATTGAAATTAGAGAAGATGAATGGGGATTTATAAAGTGGGAAAGTTGTGCAATATCCTCCTGGGACTTTGCCTGGTCTCGCAGATAAATCTAATAATTCGTTTTTGACCATGAAGTCGAAGAATTCACCGCTTTCTTTTCCTAAAGCGTGGTACATCTTGTTAGCGACACCGACGAGATATTGTTCATCACCAGCTGGAACTGGGTTACCAGATTTAAAGGAAACAGAATAATCATAGAATTGTGGGTTTTTCACTCCGATATTCTTCATCTGTGCCTTATATAATTTCTGGCAGCTTGGAACTACAGAAGCGTAGATTTGATCACGATATTTCTTCACTTCTTTTGCGGTATAATCAGTTCTACCCATACGGTAATAACCAAGTTCAATAAAATTCTTGAAACCAAGCTTCTTTGCCATCTCATTTCTTAAGTTGACTAATTTAGAATAAATGTCGCCTAATTCTTCATCGTGTTCACCGATCCATTTGTCTAAAGCAACCGCTGCTTCTCTACGTGTATCACGATTAGCATCTTGCATATATTTACCGATTTGAGAAAGGTTCAATGTCTCTCCTCTAAATGGAATCTGCGCACCACCTAAGATTTCAGAATAACGAGTGCATAATTTGTTTTCTTCAATGGATTCTTGAATGATCTTTTCATCAAAAGCCTTTAAAGAAATATCTTTTTGTTTAAGCAAGTATTTACCAAATTTTGCTTCTAAATCTTTTCTATAACGCGCCTTGCATAAGACTTTGTTATATTCGACTTGATATTTGGAAACAACAGGTCCCAGCTCATCTAAAGCTGCCATCGCCTTCTTGTTTCTTGGATTAGTAGAATCTAATGTGTAACGAACATAGATGACACTGCTTTGTGTATCGAGTTCATCCATATATTTGTTCCAGTGTTTAATCGCTGTCACTGCTGTGTTGATGGATCCACATTCTTTGATTTCTTGAAGTAATTTCTCTAACTTATTTACTGTTCTTTTTTCCGTAGGAACAATAAAAGGATACTGAGAAAACTTAATCGGTTCTGTCTTCATATAATAACCTCCTAATATGAATAATATTTATATCTAAGATATAATTTGTTTGCTTTTTACTTTTAATAAATGGTAGAAGAAACGGGTTGGGAAGAAGCTAATCCAGTAATTAAATCCTAACACGTCCGCGTTATACATCGCGATGAGACTACGATAATTCGCGTCCATTTCAATGATGTTGTTTTTCGCTTGGCGAATTTCACCGTGTTTAGATAATCTTTCATTTTGTTCAGCAAGATAGACGAGTTCGTCGCGAAGCATCGATAAAGAAGTACGCGATTCTAAGCACGATTTGCTCTCTTGATTGGAGAAACAATCTGGATTGATTTCATCAAACATCCTTAAATATTTGTCACCAATTCTTACATTATATTTATCAAGAATGGTCAATAATTTCTTAATGTTGTCGTATTTGTAGTGAAGGAAGACTTCTAAGGCTTTATTATGTTTGATGAAAATCTTTCTGAACATCAAAACAAAGACCACATCCATGATGAATAAAAGGATATATAATCCAAGGATTATTCCTAACACTAATAAGACGATTTGATATGCTTCCATAACTCTTATTATATTAACATATAAATCATATTTATCAAGCATCCTGATGCAATTGATTATATTATCTTTTTGTGATAATATATTTCAGTTATGAAAAAGAAAAAACCAATAATCGCCTTATTATACGATTTTGATAAAACTCTCTCGACGATGGATATGCAGAATTACACTTTGATTCCTCGTCTTGGTTTAAGTCCTGATGAATTTTGGGCAATCGCAAGTGAATATACAAATAAGCATGGCATGGAAAGAACTCTTTCCTATATGTATGCGATGCTTTCTGTAGCCAAAGAAAAGAACATAAAAATCACAAAAGAGTTCTTAAGAGAATGCGGAAAAGATATTGAATTCTATCCTGGTGTCACCACCTGGTTTAAAAGAATTAACGAATACGCTGCTAGCAAGGGAATAGCCGTTGAGCACTACTTAATCAGCTCTGGCACAAAAGAAATTGTAGAAGGTTCCCCTATCGCCAAAGAATTCAAAGAGATGTATGGATGTGAATTCTATTTTGAAAATGGAGTTGCTGTATGGCCTAAATTTGTGATCAATTTCACACAGAAGACACAGTATTACTACCGTGTTGCTAAAGGTGCCACTAACCCGGTTGATGATGACGGGGTTAATAAGAAAAGTGAAACGCATAGAATCCCTTATCGCAATATCGTTTATTTAGGTGATGGAATTACTGATATCGCCTGTATGACTGTGGTGAAAAAGAATGATGGTAATTCAATCGCTATTTACCCAGAAGGGGAATCAAATAAAGTCAAACAAATCCTTTTAGATAACCGTTGTAATTTCATTGTTAAAGGTGACTATCGCGCTAATTCTGATTTGGACAAAGTTATTAAAAACATTATTGATAAAATTGCGATTATAGAAGATATTGAAGCACAACAAAAAATCCTCGCGGAGAAATAATATGTACGAGATTGGACAACTCATCATTGGGAAAGTAACAGGTGTAAAACCATATGCCTTATTTTTAACTTTTGATGATGGCACTCAAGGTTTATTGCACATCTCAGAAATCTCTGATGATTTCGTTCGCGATATTGAAAAATATGGCACTTTTGATGATGAAATGCGTGTAAAAGTCATATCAATTGACAATAAGAATGGCTTTTTAAGAGTGTCCTATAAACGCGTTGATGCAGCAGATAGATATAACACTCACAATAACGAAAAGAAATCTTCACCACTATCAGTCAAAGAGGAAGATTTCGCCCCATTAAAGGAAAAACTACCCGTGTGGATAGCAGATACATTGAAAAAGGCTAAGGAGGAGAAATAAATGCAATTAGACCTTTCAAAATTATTACAAAAAAATGAAGTTGATTCTTACAGAGAACAAGTGAAGGTAATCAACAAGATGATTGACGACAAATCAGGAAAAGGAAATGACTTCCTTGGATGGGTTGATTGGCCAGTCAATTATGATAAAGAAGAATTAGGAAGAATCCAAAAAGATGCTCAATATGTGAGAGATCACTTCGACATTCTCGTCGTCTGTGGCATCGGTGGTAGCTACCTCGGTGCAAGAGCAGCTCTTGAAGCATTAAAGGGTTTAAAATACAAAGACTCATTAGAGATCATCTTCATGGGTCAAACATTCTCACCAAACTATGTTGCCCAAGTCCTTGACTACTTAAAGGGTAAGAACTTTGCTATCAACGTTATCTCTAAGAGTGGCACAACTACTGAGACATCCATCTCCTTTAGATTATTAAAAGAGTTATTGATTTCTCAAATTGGTAAAGAAGCGAGTAGAAAAGCCATCTATGCCACTACTGATAAAGCAAGAGGTGCTTTAAAGACTGAATGTAACAAAGAAGGATATGCCACATATGTCTTACCAGATGATATCGGTGGTCGTTATTCCGTATTAACAGCGGTTGGTTTATTCCCACTTGCCTGTGCAGGTCTTGATGTCCAAGCGATGTTAGATGGTGCAGCAAAAGCTCGTAAAGACTTCGATAACGATGATTTAGATAATAACATCTGCTATCAATATGCTGTCAGCAGAGATTATATGTATAGACATGGTAAAGCAGTGGAATTATTCGTTGTCTATGAACCACAATTCACCCAAATCACTGAATGGTTAAAACAATTATTCGGTGAATCAGAAGGTAAAGAGAAGAAAGGCTTGCTCCCAGGAAGTGTCACATTCTCCACTGACTTACATAGCTTAGGCCAATTCGTCCAAGATGGTTCCCCAGTCTTATTTGAAACTATTCTTTATGTCGATACTCCAAACTTCGACATCACAGTCCCACATGACGAAGAAGATCTCGATGGCTTAAATTATTTAGAAGGAAAGAATCTTGCCTTCGTCAACAAGAAAGCCTTTGAAGGAACTCTCAAAGCCCATACTGAAGATGGCGGAGTCCCATGCGGCATCATTTCTTTAGATAGATTAAACGAATTTAACCTCGGTTATCTCTTCTACTTCTTTATGAGAGCTTGTGCGATGAGTGCCTATCTCCTCGACGTTAATCCATTCAATCAACCAGGTGTTGAAATCTATAAGAAAAATATGTTCCACCTCCTTGGTAAAAAAGGTTACTAATTTATTAATAATAAATAAGATTTTGGAAATGCTGATAGTCGATATCGGCATTTTCTTTTACAAATTTGCAAAAGTATTTTATTGACTAAACTTATAGCAAAGTGCTATATTATACAAGCGTATCTCGTTAGGGATGCTTAGCTCAGCTGGGAGAGCATCGCCTTTACACGGCGGAGGTCGGGAGTTCGAGCCTCTCAGCATCCACCACTATTACGCTTATGGAGAGGTAGCGAAGAGGCTAAACGCGGCTGACTGTAAATCAGCTCCTTCGGGTTCGGCAGTTCGAATCTGCCCCTCTCCACCAAACATAATTGGGGTGTAGCCAAGCGGTAAGGCAACAGACTTTGACTCTGTCATCTCGGTGGTTCGATCCCACCCACCCCAGCCAAAACCTCTCTCCCGTTAGCTCAGTCGGTAGAGCACTTGACTTTTAATCAAGGGGTCAGAAGTTCGAATCTTCTACGGGAGACCAATTTGATGCCCAGGTGGCGGAACAGGTAGACGCACAGGACTTAAAATCCTGCGGTAGCGATACCGTACCGGTTCGATTCCGGTCCCGGGCACCATTTGATTGAAATACCTTCATTAGTTGAAGGTTTTCTTTTTGCTAATTTGCCTAAAAGCAAATTATTGTAATAATTTATATTTTTATTTATTATTTTAATAGAGGACTGTAAGATGAAACATTTAATTTTATTAAATTCACACGCTGGAAAAGGCGAAGATTTAAAAGTGAAAATCGACGAAGCTTTCAAGGGTTTAGATTATCAAATTTATGAAAGCGAAGCTCCTAGATCCATCACAAAATACTTAAGAGAATATTTTAAAAAGGAAAAAGGACAAGTTAGAGTCTATGCCTGTGGCGGAGATGGCACTCTTCACGAAGCTGTTGATGGCTTAGTCGGTGTCCCAAATGCTGAATTAGCTTTATATGCTGCGGGTACTGGCAACGACTTTGCGAAAGTATATGGCGGTAAAGATAAATTTTTAGATTTTTCTAACTTAATCAAATGGGAAGCAAAACCTATCGACTTATCTTATATCGAAGGACCTTCATTAGCAGAAGGTTGGTATTCTATCAATGTTATCAACTTTGGTTTTGATGCAATCGTCGGAGCAAAAGGCAACGAAAATAAAATTAAAGGTCGCGCTAATCCATATGGATTTAGACAAGCGATTGTCCCTGCTCTTCTCCACGGAAGATTTAACAAAACCACTGTTTATGCCGATGGCAAGGATTTAAATGGAAAGAAATTATTGCTCTCCTCTGTTGCCCAAGGCAAATTCGTCGGGGGTGAATATCAAGCTTCACCAAAAAGCGACAATACTGATGGTTTAATGGATGTTATCGTCGTAAAAACGATGAGTTTGTTCCGTTTATTAATTCAATTATTTGGTAAATATCATGATGGCAAACACCTCGATGATCCAAAAATCCGTAAGTGGCTCTACTATGCACGCGCTAAAGAGGTGGAAATCAAAGCCCCAGAAGATATCGACATCTGTGTTGATGGCGAAATGATTAGAGGAAAAGAATTCAAAGTCACTTGTTTACCAGGTGCTATTAAGTTCGTCGTTCCTCAGGAGTAACAAATGTTTTTAGAATTTATTATTTTAGGTCTATCTGTTGCCAATGCGGTAATCGCTCCACTCACCTACTGGAAGATTAATAACTGGTGGGACTTTTATATCCCAATCGTCATCTTTGTGGCAACTTATATCATCGCATTATTATTAGTGATTCTTTTCTTACAAATCATGGGAATGGTTCTCAGATATTTGTTAAAGAAAATGCCAAACAATAAGATTCTCACCCACCGCGCAAGATTCTTTCTAAAAAGCGGACTCACTCTTATCAATCTTCACTCCAATGTCAAAGTGAAAACAAAAGGCTTAGCCAAGCTTCCAAAGAATGAAAGATTCTTGTTAGTTTGCAACCACCGTTCTAATTATGACCCAATGATTTCTATTGAACAGTTGACCCGTTTTGAAGTTGACTTCATCACCAAAGAATCAAATATGAAGATTCCAGTGGCGAGCAATTATTTAAAAGCTTTAAATTTCTTACCAGTTGATAGAAATGATCCAATCCAAAGCTTAAAGATGATGAATAAAGCTATTCAGCTCATCCAAGAAGATATTTGCTCCATCGGTGTATATCCTGAAGGAACTAGAGGTCATACAGAAAAGATGCTTCCATTCCACGAAGGCGTATTCAATATTGCTATTAAAGCACAGTGTCCAATCGTCATTGTCACTGTGAAAAATACAGATTGTATCAAAAAGAACGCTCCGTTTAAACGCACGAAAGTGTTTCACGACATCGTCACTGTTATTCCTTATGAAGAAATCGAAGGTAAAACAGCGAAGGCCGTCTCTGATCTTGTTAGAGACATCATGGAGAACAACTTAAGAAGATACCAGCAACATGAATAAAATCTACGCTAAAGACATCCTAAAAAGAGTATTTAAAGACGATTATAAAATCTCTTCCCGCCTCTATGGGGGAATGATGAATGTATCTTACCTCATCGAGGATTCCTATTCTCGTAAATACATTTTATATATCCCAAATGGCAAGGCTAACAAATTAGTCAATCGTGAAAACGAGTTAGCCTCACAAAAGATCGCTTATAATCTCGGCATTACTTCTCGTAATCTCTATTTTGATACTTATCGCGGCATCAAGATTAACGATTATATCGAAGGAAAGTCTTTAGATAAATATGAAGGGGAAATCGATTATCAAAAAGTCGCGGATATCCTCCACATATTCCACTCCTCAAAAGAGTTATGCCCAAATGACTATAATCCTCTTCAAAGGTTCTTTAATTACGAAAAAAAGGCATTATCATTTCAACCATTAAGTGTGAGGTATTATAAATCACGTGATTTCTTCTTTTCTTATGTTCCTTATCTAGAAGAGCATTATCAAAAAGTCGCTTCTCATAATGACGCGCAGAGAAGCAACTTCATCGTTGCTGATAACGGAGAATATTATCTCATCGACTATGAATTCGCTGGTAATAACGATCCAATATACGACATTGCGACATTCGGCAATAATTCCGTAGACGAAGGTGAAAAATTACTTAAAGCTTACTGCGTTAATCCAAGCGAAGAAGATTATAAGAAATATTATTTATGGAGAATGTTCGTCTCCCTTCAGTGGTTCTTAGTAGCCATCAGTAAACATTATCAAAAAGAAGGAAAGGCAACAGGTTTTAATTTCATGTCTGTCGCTGAATATTTCTTGCTTAACTGCGAAGAAGCAAAAAGACGCTTTGAGCGTCTCTTCGTTAAATAGTTTTGTAAACTATTATTTAAATTCGATATCACGGCGGATGATAGGAACGAGCATTGCAGCTTCTTCATCGCCTTTTTTTGATGCGATGAGATAATATCTCAACGCTCTTTCATAATCCTGGTCAACACCTAGTCCTTTTAAATAGCATTCTGCTAATCTCTTAGTCGCTTCTAGGTGACCTTTCTTCGCGGCGAATTGATAAGCTTCAAAAGCGGCTTTTAAATCTTTTTCTAAGCCTCTTCCTTCACTCATTCTTTCACCATATTCAAAGGCGCAATTTTCATCATGTGTATAGTGATAAGCATAACCATAATATTTGGTCGCCATAGTTTCGTTTCTTTCCACTCCTTTAGCCCCTTCATCAAAGATGCGAGCAAGAGGAAGAGCGGCGTCATAACATTTACCCGCTAATGCTCTTTGATAATATTCGACAGCCTTAACTGGATCTTTACGGCACCCAAGCCCTTCAAGAAGCATATCTGCAGTTCTTTTTAAACCTTCTGGTTCTTCTTGTCTTGCTGCTTCTTGATACCAGTGGAAAGCACGGTGTAAGTTCTTTCTAAAGCCATTGCCGTTATAATAGTGATTACCCACTACCACTTGAGCGCGTTTATCACCCTCTTGGGCCCTTCTTACTAAGTAGCTGATCGCTTCTTTATAATCAGGTTGGACGCCGTCTCCATAGACATAAGCATGGGTCACGAGTTCTGCAGCTTCATTATTACCAAGTTCTGCAGCCTTACGGTAAAATCTAAACGCAGTCGTGTGGTCAATTGGCACACCGATACCATCGTAATAACAATCTCCAAGGAGTTTGGCAGCAAACATATGTCCGCCTTCAGTGGCTTCTTGTAGATAATAATTAGCACGAATAATATTTTTGTTCACCCCAATACCATCGAAATAGGCCTTGCCTAAATTGTATTGAGCTTCGCTATAGCCTTCATCAGCGTACTTTTTTAAGATGGCTAAACCTTTATCAGAATCAGCTTGACAGCCCACGCCATAAAGCAAGCAATAGCCATAGTTAATTGAGCCTTTAACATAATTATTTTCATGACAGAATTTGAATTTGTTAAATCCGGCTTCATCATCTCTTTCGATATTCATACGGCCCATGAGCAAAATTTCGCCCATATGGTTAATGGCAGGGATATAACCCTTGTCGCTTGCTTGAATTAAATATTCGTTAGAAATTTTATAGTCGCGGTCTACGCCTGTTCCTCTTTCAAACATCGTGCAGAGCATGAAACAAGCACTGGCGTATCCTTTCATCGCAGATTCACGAAGATAATCTAAAGCCTTGTTTAAATCTTTTTCATAGATGTAACCAGTATAGTAAAGATGGGCTAAATAATAGAGAAATGCAGGGTTTTTATCATATTTATGAGAATCGATAAGTCTAAGAATTTCTTTCTCTTTTCCCGCTTTTTCTAATGACATTAATAGTTGAAGTATATTTTTTTCTGCCATAATCATTCACCTTCTTTATTACTAAGTCTTTTCACCCAGATGTATTCTTTTTTCTCTTTATCAGTGAGGAGCATATATTTGCTTCCGCATACTGAGCATTCATAATTACCATTATCATCACTAGATTCGACATAGCCACCACAGATTGGGCAATAATGCGAATAAGTAAATGCGTTTGCTGGGAGATATAATAAACAACTTTCAATCATATTAGTTAAATTAGCATCAAACGGATTAGCGTTTGGTGAAGCGATGATTATGTTGTTGTTTTGTAGCCCTAATAATGTGGTAACCACAAATGCATTATCATAGCCTTTTGATAGACGAGCGTTGACCTTTTTAGCAAAATAGGAAGAAGCCTCTTCGTTAGTCGGAACAACCTTATCTAAAGATGGATATAAATCAAGTGAGACCTTTGAAGTTCTTTTGCCTTTTTGTTTGTAATCGTTATTATCTTCAAATAATAAATCGATATGATCATCGCTATCAGTGTTGATAGAAAGATTGATATTGTTTCTACTGAATTTGAGATTTTTTACTTTTAGTAAGTAATCTTTATTATCGAATTCTGGGGAAGCACCATTAAGAACAAAACCAATATTATCCAAAGTTAAGAGTAAACAGAGTAACAAATAATTATGGTAATCATTATTTCTCACTGGAGCAGGTAAATCATAATGAGCGGATAAAAGCTCTTTTAATCGTTTATAGAAATCATAACAAGCTCCATAAAGTGGATTATTTGCAATCACTCCGTTGATGCATACGGATTTATCATCGAAGTAGACGCTCTTTTTAAGGCAGTTATAATAATTTGTTTCCATTAGTAGCCCTAACGACTCACGGAGCTGTAATAATTTTCTTTGCTCTTCAACGAAAAGATTGTTATTAGCATTAAGCACCTTAACATCTTTAAGAAGTGCGACATCATTTAAAGAGATGTTTCGACCGATGAAATAGTCATTTAATTTCTTTGTCGAACTAGCGAGGTTTGAACTAGTCACTGCTAACAAAGAGGAAAGTTGATCGATGAGAAAAACAATATAACGGTCCTCAAAGGTATCAAATTCACTATTTTCAAATTCATTTTCTAAATTGATATTTGGGTTGATGTTATTGACGATGGTTTTAATCTTGCTAACCACCTCTTCCACTTCGTGTATCCATGGGAGATCAATCATCTCATCATCATAAGATAAAGAGACTTTCTTTTTCTTTCCATACATCAATAATTTTGAGTAGTCAAAACGACTTCCCAAATCATCTGTGAGCTGTTCATTAAAACTTTTAAAATAATTTGCTAATTTATCATTCATAATTGTGCTGTGTTTAAATTAATTTTACTTTACCAAAGTAAATATCACAAAAGAAATTTACGAAAATAATCATAATTGGAAGATAACTCTAATTATTCGTATTAGGATATCAACCTACATTACCAACTATATTAATTGTTTATAAAAATAAGATTTATTTATTTAAATAAAGGGTAGTATAATTGTTAAATAAAGGAGGCTATAATATGAAAACTTTATATGCGCGTCATAAATGGATGCAAATCGTCTTTGGAGGTTTATTCCTCGGTGCAGGTATTGCCATTATCATTATCTCGTTAAATTTCCCAGATAATATCGCTAAAGCATTATCTGTAATTCTTGCTATCACATTATTTTTATTTGGTGTGTCATGCATTTTCTCTGGCGTTTTCTCATTAAAATCCAAATATTTTGATCCAGCATTTATCTATGGTGATCTCGCAATTGCTCTCGGCGTTTTGCTTTGTATTCACAATACAATGATTCAAGACCTACTCGTCGTCTTTGTCGGAACACTTCTCACCACTATCGGTGTTGTCTTCCTCGGTGAAGCCGTTGCAATGATCTTCTTTAAAAGACCTAAACCATCAATCGTGGTTTTCTTCTTATTAGGTGCCGCTTTCTTAACATTTGGTGTATTATCCTACGTTTATCAAAACGAAGCTACGCAAGTCATTTACATCGCTACTGGTGCGTTAATGGCCTTAGTCGGATTTATCCAAATCATCTTCGGTATCGTCGCCACTATTAAGGCGAAGAAAATCGCTAACGATATTGCTGAACAAAGCGAACCAATTGTTCTCGATAACGAACCTGAAAACCCGCAACCAATTGATGCTAAACCAGATGATAACAATAGCGGTTCTAACGCTGATGCTTAATCATCTTAAATAGCAACAAAAACTAAAGGCGCACGACGCGCCTTTTCTTTATTCTTTTTTATCCTGATTATCTTCCACTATTTCTTCAGGAATATCTTCTTTAATATCTAGTAATTCTTTTCGCGTAAACATCTTCACTAAATAGAATGTAAATATTCCTAAAGAAATGACTATACCAACTATCAAAGCGATACGATAAGGAATGAATCGACCTAATGCCAAATTAGGTTCTGCTAAGATATAGGTGATGACTACTGAGGTCATAATTACTGCGGGAATCGCTGTGAACAGAGAATAATATCGATTCTTATGTGTTTTATATAAATAAGCGGTACAAACCCATAAACAAACCGCTGCAAGGACTTGGTTAGACCAAGCAAACCAACGCCACAAGATGTTGAAGTTATTTGGATCGAGGAAATTCCACATGCTAATACCGACAACCGCGATAAATAACGGGAGAGTCAATATGATACGGTTTCTCATCTTCTTTTGATCCATATGGAATATTTCTCCGACAATCAGTCGACAGCTTCTTAACGCCGTATCACCACTTGTGATTGGACAGATAATCACGCCTACTATAGCAAGCACAGTCCCTACCGGTCCTAACACCCCTCTTGAGATTTCATTTACAGATGTGGAGTTGCCGCCGACTGCATTAAGCGCTTCCCAGCCTTCCGCTGTATTCACTTTATAAAATGCCATCGCTGCCGCTGCCCAAATCAAAGCAATAATCCCTTCAGCGACCATCGCACCATAGAAGATTTGACGGCCATCTCTTTCACTTTTAATGCATTTCGCGATCATTGGAGACTGAGTTGCATGGAAGCCGCTTACTGCCCCACATGCCACTGTGGTAAGCATAAATGGCCACCAAGGCAAGGAACCATTCTCTTTAGAGAAATCCTTTAAGTTGCCAATTAATTCAAGCATTGGATACTTTCCAGACTGCGTCATCACTCCAACGATAACCGCGACAGCCATCACGATGAGAATGACGCCAAATAAAGGATAGATTTTACCGATTACTTTATCGATTGGGACAATTGTAGAAATGAAATAATAAACGAGAATGATAATCATCCACACCCAAGCGTGGACATTACCATTTGTTAACGATTCTAATAATGTTGAAGGAGAAACGACGAAAACCGCTGTCACTAAGATGAGAAGTAACACTGAGAAAATTCTCATGATTACTTCGATTACTTTGCCGTTATATTTTCCTGATAATCTCACGATTGATTCGCCGTTATTACGGGAAGAGATCATCCCTGAGAAATAATCGTGAACCGCACCACCTAAAATACAGCCAAGAACGATCCAAAGAAAGACAATTGGTCCGAATAACGCGCCACTAATCGCTCCAAAAATAGGGCCTGTGCCCGCGATATTTAATAGTTCAATAAGAAAGGCTTTCCACTTTGGTAATGGGGTGATATCCACTCCATCTGGATTCCTCATTGCTGGAGTTTTTCGATCATCAATCGCGAATACTTTTTCAGTGACGCGAGAATAAACAAGATAACCGACTATTAATAATCCTAGAGCAATAAAAAACGTAATCATAAAATTAGTATAGCACTAGCCATCTTTTTTATATATAAAAAATGATTATTCTTCTGCTATTGCCTTTCGTTTTTTATTGATAAAGAAACAAGTGAGGAAAACGATTCCTCCACCAAGGAAGAAACCAGAATAATTAATTAACATATCAGTGAAAGCAAAACCTCTATTCGCGGCTAATAACTGGACAAATTCCGAAAAGCAAGCGAGGAAAGCTCCTAATAACAAATATGTGATGAGAAATATATTAGTCTTATATTTATTTATATATTTAAGGATATAGTAAGTGGCTAATGTAGTGAAAACACCATCAAAGACATATAAAAGGAAGTGACCGATGAGTTTACGGATGATGTGATGATAGTTATCATCAGGAGTGATATGAAATACTTTCGCGATGATATCCGCAACCCAGCTGCTTTGAGAAGCACTATTAGCGCCAGACATACTCGCTTCAACGATGATGAAAACATTAATCCCTACTGCAAGGATTAAAAAGATAATCATCAAAACAAAAGTTTTCCTGTTATTCATTTGTTTTAATAATATGCCAAATCACCATATTTTTGAACCCACATGATTTGTATAGTTTCAACGGACAACTTTCACTTTTCATCTTACCAGAGACAGTAACGAATTTTGCTTTCTTGTATAAGCGAGATAATAATTCATTGACCAGATATTTCCCTATACCCTTCTGACGATAATCTGGTGAGACTTGAACCCACTCCAAAACACCTTCGTCTATATCAGTATCTAATTCACCAATTGCAGTGGCGACTATTTCATTTGTATTAATATCTTTAACCGCTATCCAGAGGTCTTGATCATATACTTTGTGATTTAGATATTCTTTTAACTCCTCCAGTGTTATTCCTTCCTCTTTATAACATTTATTGATATGACTATAAAAAACATCTATATTTGTCTCTATCACTTCAAAACCAGGTGGCAATATTGGTTCAACATTATTCTCTAATCTATGAATCAATTTGAAATATGGTTCATCCATTCCATTAATCACATTATAGTTATGAAAAACATCATCTCTAAGAACAATTATATTATCAGGTAAACAAATAGCGTTGGTCTTCCAAAATGGGAGAGATGACGTTTTACATGGATCATTAAGATAATCAATTTGCGATATTCTATCCATAGAACAATTATAAAAAACCTTCCAATCTCTTGGAAGGAATTTATTGAACTGGTGATCCCTAAAGGATTCGAACCTTTGACCCACTGATTAAGAGTCAGTTGCTCTACCAGCTGAGCTAAGGGACCGGTAGCGAATATTATTTTACATAAGTATATATCAATAAACAAGATAATTATTTTTTATTTATAAAATAAAAAGGGCCTCGTTAGAGACCCTAGTTAGTCAATTAATGAATCACTAATTATTTAATGATTTCGTTAACAGTACCGGCACCGACAGTTCTGCCGCCTTCACGGATGGAGAATTTAGTACCCTTTTCGATAGCGATTGGGTGAATTAATTCAACAGTGAGTTCGACGTTATCACCTGGCATAACCATTTCAGTTCCGGCTGGAAGAGTAATGACACCAGTGACGTCAGTAGTACGGAAGTAGAATTGTGGACGGTAGTTGCTTAAGAACGCAGTGTGACGGCCACCTTCTTCTTTAGTTAACACGTAGACGGAAGCTTTGAACTTAGTGTGTGGAGTAACAGAGCCTGGTTTGGCTAAGACTTGACCACGTTGGACTTCGTCACGGTTGATACCACGGAGTAAGACACCAACGTTATCACCAGCGACAGCTTCGTCGATTAATTTACGGAATGTTTCAAGACCAGTAATGACAGTGGATTTAGTTTCTTTAATACCAACGATTTCCACAGTGTCGCCGATCTTAGCGCTACCTCTTTCGACACGGCCTGTAACAACAGTACCACGACCAGAGATAGTCATAACGTCTTCGATAGCGAGTAAGAATGGTTTATCAACATCACGAACTGGATCTGGGATGTAGGTATCGACAGCATTCATTAATTCCATGATAGCGGCTTCTGCTTTTGGATCGCCATCAAGGGCTAAACGAGCAGAACCTCTGATAACTGGAACTTCATCGCCTGGGAAGCCATAGTTATTTAATAAGTCACGGACGTCCATTTCGACTAAGTCTAATAATTCTGGATCGTCAACTAAGTCAGTCTTGTTGATGAAGACGACGATGTAAGGAACACCGACTTGACGAGCAAGTAAGACGTGTTCACGAGTTTGTGGCATAACACCATCAGTACCAGCAACAACGAGGATAGCACCATCCATTTGAGCAGCACCAGTGATCATGTTTTTGACATAGTCAGCGTGGCCTGGGCAGTCGACGTGAGCATAGTGTCTCTTGGCTGTTGAGTATTCGATGTGGGCAGTGTTAATTGTAATACCACGTGCTTTTTCTTCTGGTGCAGAGTCGATTTGTGCATAGTCAGTTTTGACAGCTCCACCATTTTTTGCTAAGACAGCAGTAATAGCAGCAGTTAATGTAGTTTTACCATGGTCAACGTGGCCAATAGTACCAATGTTAACGTGCTTTTTACTTCTATCAAATTTTTCTTTTGCCATTGATTGAATCTCCTTTCAGTAATCAAATTTCGTATTCAACGATACAATAATATAGCAAACATTTTTTATAATCAACACCTAAAGTGTTAATTATCTTAACGGGCAACGCCAGCCTTCTTCACGATTTCATCTTGAACAAAGCGTGGGCATTCTCCATAATGGTCAAATTGCATCACGTAGTTACCTCTACCTTGAGTCATACTACGTAAGTCAGTGACGTAACCAAACATCTCGGCAAGTGGGACTTCCGCTTCGATAATCTTGGCGTTACCTCTTTGAGATTCACCAGTGGTTTGACCTCTACGTCTAGCGATATCACCTAAGACATCACCATAATATTGTTCTGGAACTGTAACTTCAATCTTCATGATTGGTTCAAGGATGACTGGGTTACATTTCTTGGCGGCTTCTTTAAGAGCTAAGGAAGCAGCGACTTTATAGGCGGCTTCAGAGGAGTCGACATCATGGTAAGAACCATCGAATAATGTGGCTTTAATATCCATGACTTTGAATCCTGCGATCATACCTCTATCAAGAGCGTCAATTAAGCCGTCTTGAGTTGGTTTGATGTATTCTTTTGGAACAGCACCACCAACGATGGCATCAACGAATTCAAATCCTTTGCCTGGGTTTGGTTCGAATTTGATCCAGACGTGACCATATTGACCACGACCGCCGGATTGACGAATGTATTTACCTTCACATTCCGCAGCCGTTTTGATAGTTTCACGGTATTCAACTTGTGGAGCACCAACGTTAACTTGAACGTTGAATTCTCTCTTCATACGATCAACGATGATGTCTAAGTGTAATTCACCGACACCAGCGATGATTGTTTGACCAGTTTCTGGATTAGTTCTCACACGGAAAGTTGGATCTTCTTCCGCGAGTTTGCTTAAGGCAATGGACATCTTCTCTTGGTCAGCCTTTGTCTTTGGTTCAACAGCTTCTTCAATAACTGGATCTGGGAATTCCATCTTCTCTAAGATGACAGGACTCTTTTCATCACATAATGTGTCACCAGTAGTCGTATTCTTTAAGCCGACGACTGCACCGATATCACCAGCGTGTAATTCTTCAACTTCTTGACGGTGGTTGGAATGCATTAAGACTAAACGTCCAATTCTTTCCTTAGTGCCTTTTGTGGAGTTGAGAACATAACTACCAGCCTTTAATGTACCAGAGTAAACTCTGACATAGGCTAATCTACCGATGAATGGGTCAGTAGCAATCTTGAAGGCTAAGACGCCTAAGTTTGCATTATCATCAGGATGGCAGACCACTTCGTTGCCATCTTCATCAGTGCCTTTGGCAGGTGGAATGTCGAGTGGGCTTGGTAAGTAGTCGATAACGCCGTCTAATAATAATTGAATGTTTTTATTCTTATAAGCGGATCCGCAGAAGACTGGGTGGAATTCACCAGTTAAGACAGCTTTACGAATCGCGGACTTAGTAGTTTCGATATCTGGTTCTTGTCCTTCTAAGACCATCATTAAGATATCTTCATCAAAGTTCGCTAACGCTTCGAATAATTTTGTTCTGAGTTCCTTCACTTTATCAGCGTATTCTGCTGGAACTTCACCTTCGACTGGATCTTGGTGAGTATCGCTTGTATAAGTGTAGGCTTTTTGTTTGATGATATCGATACATCCCTTTAAACTGGATTCGATACCGATTGGGTATTGAACAGCGGCAGCGTTCGCACCTAAACGTTCATGTAAGGAACGAACACACATTTCAAAGTCGGCACCAATCGCGTCTAATTTGTTGACGAAGACGATTCTTGGAACACCGTATTTGGAACCTTGTCTCCAAACTGTTTCAGTTTGTGGTTCAACACCGTTTTTACCGTCTAAGACAGTAACCGCACCATCGAGAACACGGAGGGATCTTTCAACTTCAACAGTGAAGTCGACGTGCCCTGGAGTGTCGATAATGTTAATTCTATTGCCCTTCCAGAAAGCAGTAGTTGCGGCAGAGGTAATAGTAATACCTCTTTCTTGTTCTTGGGCCATCCAGTCCATTGTGGCGGCACCTTCATGGACTTCACCGATCTTATGAATCTTACCAGTGAAGTATAAAATACGTTCAGTAGTTGTAGTCTTACCGGCATCGATGTGAGCCATGATACCGATATTTCTTGTATGGGCTAAATCATATTCTCTGGCCATAACAATCTACCTCCCGATTACCAACGGTAATGAGCGTAAGCCTTGTTGGCTTCAGCCATCTTATGGACATCGTCTCTCTTCTTAACAGAGGCGCCTGTACCGTTTGCAGCATCGATAATTTCCGCTGCGAGTCTGTCTTCCATACTATTCTCGTGTCTAAGTCTGGAATAATTGACTAACCATCTAAGACCTAAAGTGACTTTTCTCTCTGGGGTAACTTCCACTGGGACTTGGTAGTTAGCGGCACCAATACGACGAACTTTTAATTCGACTTCTGGCATAATGTTGTTTAATGCAGTTGCGAAGACGTCCATGGCTGGTTGACCAGTTTTGTCTTCAATGTTCTTAAAGGCGGTGTAGAGAATCTTTTGGGCAGTTCCTTTTTTACCGTCGATCATGATTTTGTTAACTAAACGAGTGACTAATTTGCTGTTATAAATTGGATCTGGCAAGACATCACGCTTAGCGACTTTTCCTTTTCTTGGCATCGTTGATTCTCCTTTCCTTATTTCTTCTCTTTTGGTTTCTTAGAACCATAGAGGGAACGACCTTGACGACGTTTTTCAATACCGGCGCAGTCTAATGTACCTCTAATGATATGGTATCTAACACCTGGGAGGTCCTTAACACGGCCACCTCTAATAAGAACAGTACTGTGTTCTTGTAAGTTGTGTCCTTCACCACCGATATAGGCAGTGACTTCGTAACCATTGCTCAAACGCACACGAGCGTATTTTCTTAAAGCTGAGTTAGGTTTCTTTGGAGTCATGGTACCGACACGAGTACACACTCCTCTTTTTTGGGCGGAAGGTTGGTTAGCTTCTTTTTTCTTTAAGGAGTTCCATCTCTTACCGAGGGCTGGGGCCTTAGACTTTTCAAAGCCTGTTTTTCTTCCTTCACGAACCAATTGGTTAATTGTAGGCATGTAAATGCTCCTTTCAACTGATTAATGGTGTATTTTCCACAATACCGGTTGTGTCAACATTTCCTTTAAAAAATGGACCAGACGGTCTGCGGAGTCATTTCTAACACACGCTTATATAATATATAGGATAATAAAAAAGAACTACAAGAAGAATTTTCAAAAAGTGCAATTTTACTTACTTGAAATATTAAATTCCGTTTTAAGAAATTGTTTTTATATTTACTGATTTTACTCGTTCAAATGGCCCATCATGGGGATAAAGCACTAGGTGCTTCATTTCACATTCTCTAGATAAATAGGATAATAATCACCAGTTACATGTTTCATGACTTTGAGGAAGTCTTCTTTATCGACTTTTTCTCCACTGGTGAGGAGAACATACTTAACTCCATACTCAGTGACTTTGACATCGGTTTTGCTAAAGCCATTATGTGAATAGAACCTGATGCGATTATCTCTTTCATTCTTATTGTCACATTCAATGTCAGGGTCTTCTGCCATCAAAAAGATGCGTTTACCACTATTATTATCTAAAACATCTTTAAGGATCTGGGAGCCATACCCTCTTTGACGGTATTTCTTTTTTACTGCAAGGAAGAAAACATATAACAAATCTTCACATTCTACCGTAGATAATAAGCCGACGAATTCAGAGTGGTCTTCAACCGCATATAGCTTATTATTATCTAAAGATAACATCATCGAAAAAGGCGGTCTTTCTTCACTTGGAAAAGCGTGTTCAAAAAGATGTTTTACCTTTCCATAATTAACGTATTTATCATCAACAAGAATATAATCTAATTTCATTGTTGTTTATGAACTTGTTTGGTGAAATGGATATCGCGATTATTCCAATGTGGGCATCTTTCATCGTAGAGAGATTTAGAGAAGATGGATATTGGATATTTTAAAGATGCAGGATCGTTAAAATTGATATATCTCTCTTCGAAGAACCCTAAATGTTTACAGAAATTCCTCGTCTTGTCATTATTTAATGTGTCCGTAAATAAACGCGCGAATCTAAAGCCATGATCCTTCGCTAATTCTTCAAAGAATTCAAGGGCTTTTCTTCCATATCCTTTGCCACGATATTCTTCTAATAATCCAAACCAACCAAGCCAGGCGTCATCTGGATATGCATCATAGGAATATAGACCGATAATACCAATAAAAATATCGTTGTCCTTGATGAGATAATATTCACTTTTCTTAGGGTTAATCAAAGAATCTAAATAATTATTTAGAGCGTTATAATGCGGAAAAATTGTATTCTCAATTTCTCGAGCAGTATCGAGATTGGCTTTATCGATCTGAACAAAATCCATATTAATATAGGCCAGAACCGCGAGAGATCTCCACTTCAATTAAGCCTTTTTCACCATATTTATCGATAATAGCTTTCTTAAAGGCTTCCACTTCTTCATCCTTAATAAAGGAAATAGTTGTACCCATAAATCCACCACCATGGACGCGGTGTGCGCTCTTAGGCGCGGCAGCTCTAGCAATCTCTAAAGCTTCTTCTGGGGATTGTTCCTTTCTTCCTGGAACAAATGTATTTTGTAAAACAAAGGAGCTTGATAAACCGGATTCGTTGATCACTTTGATAAAGGCTTCTTCATCATTATCATTAATCGCTCTGAAAGCTTCTTTAACTCTTCTATTTTCTTCAAAGAAGTGTTTTGCTCTTAAAGCTTGCATCTTCGTTAAAGAGCAGCTACCAGAATTCACATAATTATTAAATTCTTCTTCATCCACTTCTCTTAAAATATTTTTGCCAAAGACTTTCGCTGCATTCTTCATGTCTGTTGGAATAGAAGCATAATAATCAGTTAAGCCGGCATGTGATCCACCTGGATTGACGAGGAAGATATGTAATTTAAATGGGAAATGAGTGTTGTTAACTTCTGGTGATTCTCCTTTAAAGTCAACGATGGAAATATCGCCATAGCAAGAACCGATTTGATCTAATAAACCACAAGGTTTACCGAAATATTGAGATTCAGCTTCTTGAGAGATCTTCACCATATCCATTCTGCTCACTTTATCTTTATTGAAAACATGGTTAAGAATTTCACAGACTAACGTTTCAAAAGCTGCGGAAGAAGAAACCCCACTACCAGAGAGGACTTCGCTATCCATTGCAATGTTGATGCCGCCGACATCATATCCTCTTTTAATAAAGCCAGAAACAATGCCTTCCACTAAAGCACTTGTTCTGCCATATCCTCTAGGATTAGGTGAAGATAATTTAGTACGCGTTTCAAACATTCCAAAACCATTGGAATATAATCTCACACGACTTGTACCTGTTGGGGCAGCGGCTGCGTACATTCTTAAAGAAGCGCCTGCCACAATCGCTAAGCCACCATTATGGTCGGTGTGGTTACCAATGATTTCAAGTCTACCTGGAGAGATGAAATATTCTTTTGGTTCCGCGCCATCGAAAGCTTTCGCGTATAATTCTTTCAAAAATTCTTTGCTCTTTGACATGTTATTCTCCTCATCAATTTTAATTGATATTTCAATTATTTATATTAACATATGAAAGATGACTTTTGTTATGTAAGATGATGAATATGAGATTTATATATCTTTATATAAACGAAAAGATGTGGTATTTTGTGGTATATGGATAAATATCAAATACTTTCAAACATGATTAATCACTCCCGTAAAATCGTCTTCTTTACAGGAGCGGGTATCTCTGTTCCAAGCGGGATTCCTGATTTTCGAAGCGCGGACGGATTATATAACGAACAAAGAGAAGATAAGATTAGGCCAGAAGACATCATCTCCCATAGCTTTTATGTATCTCATAAGGAACTATTCTATTCATTCTATAAAAATAAGATGATGTATTTGGACGCTAAACCAAATGCTGCCCATAAATGGATTGCTGATTTACAAAAAGATAAACAAGTTTCTGTCGTCACCCAAAACATCGATGGCTTACACACTCTCGCAGGCAGTAAAGAAGTCTATGAAATCCATGGCTCAATCCACCGCAACTACTGTGAGAAATGCCATAAATTCTTTGATGCAAAATATGTGCATGACGCTAACGGAGTGCCAAAATGTGATAAATGTGGAGGCGATATCAAACCCGATGTTGTCCTCTATGAAGAAGGTCTAGATGAAGAAGTTATCAACGGGGCAATTCATGCGATCATGCAAGCTGATACCTTGGTTGTTATCGGCACCTCGCTAACTGTCTACCCTGCTGCCGGATTCATCCGTTATTTTCGTGGCAGCTGTTTAATATTATTAAATAAATCCACGACGAGTTATGACAATATGGCCGACCTCGTCATCAATGAAGACATCGTAAAAATAATCGAGAAAATGAATGAAGAAAAGAAATATTAGTCGTGATGAACAACTCAAAATATGGCGTTTTTACATCTCTTTTCGTACAAACCCCATATTAAATAATCTTTTAAACACCAAGCAACACCGGACCTCGAATACTTATCGACATGTTTCTCTTGTCGCGAAAAAATCCGTGCAATACGCTTTGAAAAGAAATCTCGACATCGACTACTACTCTCTAATCAGAGGAGCTTTTCTCCACGACTTATTTTTCTATGATTGGCGAAAAGAAAAAGATAAAGCTTTTCACCATTTAACCAGGCACCCACAAGTGGCCTATGAAAACGCCAAACAATATTTTGACTTAAACGATATTGAAAAGGATATCATCGTCAATCATATGTGGCCAGTGACTTTCCGTCATTTCCCGAGAACAAAAGAAGGAAGAATCGTTAATCACATCGATAAAACTGTGACTTTTAAAGAAGTCTTTTCAAAGAAAAAGGATATCATCATCTTTGATTTAGATGGTACTTTATTAGACACTCTTGATGATCTGATGAACGCTGTCAATCACGCTTTAAAATTGCATAATTATCCAACTAGAGACCGCGAATTTGTTCGTCTAGCCATTGGTAACGGGACCACCATGCTCATCAAAAGATGTGCACCAGAAGGAACTAGCGAAGAAGAACGCGACGAACTATTAAACGATTTCCGCAAATATTATTTCGCTCACGTCAACGATAATACTAAACCATATCCTGGCAATTATGCCGCTCTTAGAGAACTTAAAAGAAGAGGTTATCGTCTTGCGGTTGCTACCAATAAACTTCATTCAGCAGCTAATGAATTGATCAATGATCATTTCCCAGGATTATTTGAATATGTCCAAGGAGATGATGGACATGTCAGAAAAAAACCTAGTTACGATATGATTGCCGCGATTAGAGGAAATATGCGCATCCGTCGCATCGATAAAATCCTTTATGTTGGGGATACTAATGTCGATTATCAAACCGCAAAAAATGCTCACCTTAAATGCGTTATCGTGACATATGGATACCGCACCAAGGAAGAGATGAGCAACATCATCAATAAAAAAACTCCGACAGTTTCATCTCTCGGAGAATTAGTAACTTATTTAGATAATAATAAAATTAAGCGGCTTTAATCTTTGCTAAAAACATCGCTTCAACTTCGTTACGAGGCACATTATAAGTAATCGCGAGTTCGTCGTACATCGTTGTCGTCGCATATTTTAGCATTTCTACGTCTGCTGGGCCGAATTTAACCGGTACTGCTATTTCATTTGGGTGAGTGAAGAAATAAAGCTGTCTAGCGAGAAAAGCGAGGTCACGAATATTGCCGCTTCCAAGACGACGTTTAAAGCCATCTCTTCTCTGCTTTGTATTAGTGATATATTCTGGTTCCACATCCCTAATATAGTTGATGAGTTCTTCCGCTTCTTGTGCATTAGAAACATGACGGATAACCGCCATCGCAGTGTCAACTGGCACATAGATGATTTCGCTTTCATCTCTCACAACGCGGATGATGAAATAATCCTTTTCATTCATCCTACGTATCTCAGTGATATGCGAGAGTCCTTCTCTAAAATGCATTACTGTATCGCCGACGTTAAAAGTACTCATACACAATAATATTATCACAAAAAGTGATTTTATTCTCCTTTTTTCTTAAAAATGAGACCTAACACTTGTAAAGTGTTTTTTCTTATACATAAACCTACAAACATAAAAAAAGGCGATACCGAAGTACCGCCTAATCAGTTTAACTTAGCTTAGATCTTGCCTTCTAATGCTTTCTTGGTTTTCTTATCTTTTCTACCAAGTTTATCTGGCTTAATCTCGACTTGTCCAACACCTTCGATGGAAGTTTCTTTAACTTTCACTGCTGGTGGATTGACGAGGTTGTAGCCTTCCTTGTCGAATAAGTGCATAACTTTGCCTTCGAATCCGACGTGGATTTGTGTACCTGGGGCAACAGCTTTAGAGACTTGATCGCCTTCACCTAAGGAGATTGTTGGAACACGAATGACAACTTGCTTTTCGTCTGGTGCTTGCGCGTGGACGAAGTATTCAGAACCCATCATTTCGTTAACTAAGATCTCGAGGTCTAAGGCATTAGTCGCTTTTTCCTTTTGAAGGACCATGTGTTCTGGTCTGACACCAAGGGTGATATCTTGTTCAGGAACATCACGTTTGTTGAGCTCTTCAGCTTTCCAACCATGAACTGGGAATGTCTTACCATATAATGTAACACTGTATTCTTTGCCTTTTCTATTTAAGTGGGCATCGAATAAGTTCATTTGTGGAGCGCCGATGAATGTCGCGACGAATAAGTTAGTTGGTAAATCGAACACTTCTTGTGGAGTACCGATTTGTTGAGTATAACCATCTTTCATGATGACGATTCTGTCACCTAAAGTCATGGCTTCAGTTTGGTCGTGAGTAACGTAGATGAATGTGGAGTCAATCTTCTTTCTTAATAAGATTAATTCCGCTCTCATTTGGTTACGTAATTTCGCGTCTAAGTTTGATAATGGTTCGTCCATTAAGAAGACCTTAGAATCTCTGACCATCGCTCTACCAATAGCGACACGTTGTCTTTGACCACCAGAGAGGGCTCTTGGTTTTCTCATTAAGTATTGGGTAATACCTAATGTCTTAGCAGCAGAGAGAACTCTGTCATAGATTTCTTCTTCTGGCATCTTCACTCTCTTAGTTTTGAAGAGTGGGACTGGTGTCACTTTGAGTCTTTCATTTTCTTCTTCGAATTGTTTGATACGTTTATCGAAGTCTTCTAATAATTTCTCATTGTTCGCACTGATGTTGCCGAGACGACGATCGATACCTTCGATTTCATATTTGAGGTCCTTGACTCTCTTATCAGCTTTCTTGGCAGATTCTTCTGCTGGGAAAGGTGATGGTAATGGTTTACCTTGGGCCTCTAATTGAGCCTTTTTAGCCGCTAAGTTAGCGTTTAATTTAGCTGCGTTAGCTTCTGCTTTGGCTAAAGCACCCATATCGTTCGCTTTTTCTTTTTGAAGTCTCGCGATAGTTTTTGGCTCTTCAAGTTTAACGCTATCTCTTCTCATCTTAAGATTAGCGATTTCTCTTTCATTTGCTTTGATGGCTTCCTCATCAATACCTTGTTTTTGGACGCCATTTTCCATGATTGGTTCTTTGACTAAGTATCTCTTTAGTCTCAAAGAGAATGCCATGTTTTCGAAGACCGAGAGGTGTGGGTAAAGGGCATAGTTTTGGAAGACCATGGCGATATTACGATCCTTTGGTTCAAGGTCATTAACAATTTCACCATCGATGGAAACAGTACCTTCACTGATTTCCTCCAAACCGGCAACCATTCTTAAGGTTGTAGATTTACCACATCCAGATGGACCAACGAAGACGACGAATTCTTTATCTTTAATTTCAAGGTTGAAGTCGTGAACCGCTACGACGTGATTATCGTAGATTTTCTTAACATCCTTTAAAATAACACTTGCCATATATTTTTCCTCCGTTATTATCCTTTAACCGCGCCGCCGGTAACACCTTCGACGTAGTATTTTTGTAAGAACATGAATAGTAATGTAACTGGTAAGGCAACGATAACACCACCAGCACAGAACATTGTGTAGTAATTGTTGATCATTTCTTTAGTTAACCAAGAATATAAACCAACAGCGACGTTATATCCACCTGGTGCACCGAATGCGACGTATTGAGCGAAGATGAAGTCGCCCCATGGTCCCATAAATGCAGTCAAGATCGTATAGATGACGATTGGCTTAGCCATTGGTAAGATGATTTTGATCAACACTTGGGCTCTGTTCGCGCCATCGATTCTGGCCGCTTCATCAAGTGCCTTTGGCACTGTATCGAAGAAACCTTTTGAGACGTGATAGCCCATACCACTACTAGCCACATACACGAGAATCAAACCAGGAACAGCATGCTCTTGAGTGAGTCCTATATCTTTTAAGATATTGTATAAGACTAATAATGTTAAGAAGCCAGGGAACATACCGATAACGAGCATGAAGTTCATTAAGAGTTTTCTGCCTTTGAAACGGCTTCTTGATAATGTGTATGACATACATAACACAATGAGAGTTTGTAACACTGCCACGAATAAGGCAATGATGAACGTATTCAAGAACCAAGTTGGGAAACGAGTTTCTGTGAATAATTTAGTGTAGTTACCAAGTCCCCACTCATAACTAGAACCTGAGAATGGGTTACCAGTATTTAAAGTTGGATAAGTTCTGAAACTTTCAAGAAGAATGAGTAAGAATGGGAATAACCAAATGATAGAGATGAGAGTTAATACGACATAAATGATGATGTTAGTAACTCTCTTATTCTTCTTTTGGGATGATTTCTTCCTGGTGTTATCAGGAATATAAACGACTTTTTGTTGTTGTAATTCTTCAGCCATTATTGGAAATCCTCCTCGTTCTTCATACTTGGAATAATGTTATAGATGACCACAGAGATAAAGGCGACAACAACGAAGACTAAGATACCGATAACGGATGCCATCTTGTAGTTGTTTTGGTTAACAGTTAATTTGTATAACCAAGTGATCAATAAGTCAGAGTGACCAGCACCACCTTCAAGGGCGATATCTGAAGGTTCACCACCGTTAACTAAGAAGATAACGTTGAAGTTGTTCATGTTGCCAATGAAGCTGGAGAGTAAGTATGGTCCAGTGACGAATAACATATAAGGTAATGTAATCTTGATGTACATCTTCCATGGAGAAGCACCGTCGATCTTAGCAGATTCGTATAAGTCTGCAGGAATGTTCATCAAGATACCAGAAGTAATTAACATCAAGTATGGAATACCAACCCAAATGTTAACTAAGATGATTGTAATACGTGCCCACATTGGATCTTTCCAGAATGGAAGAGGCGCTTTAATTGCCCCCATTTGCATGAGGATACCATTGATAAAGCCTGTGTCAGAGAACATTTTACCAACGTAGAGCAGTGAGATAAATTGTGGAATTGCTATGGAAACAACTAAAATAGTTCTCCATAATTTTTTGAGTTTGATGCCTTTTCTATTGATGATCATCGCAACGATCATACCTAAGAAGTAGTTAGTGAATGTGGCGAAGAATGCCCAAACAAGAGTCCAAACTAAGATCTCACCGAATGTGGATGCGAATTTAGATCCACCGAAGTTGAAGACTTCAGCGAAGTTTGCGCCTCCTATCCAAGTGAATAAGTTCTTTGGTGCCAAGTGTTGGCCATCGTAGTTAGTGAAGGCAATCAAAATCATAAAGAAGATTGGTAAGACAGTAAAAACTAAAATACCTAATAAAGGTAAAGCTAATAAAGTCTTATGGAATTGATCGTCGACAAGAGATTGTAAATCTTCTTTTCCGCTTTTTAAAGGTTTGCCAGTAGCAAGAATTTCTTGGGAGATTTTGTTTTGCTTAATGTTGATGTACCAAGTATAAGCAAAGGCGGCGATAAAGAATAATGAGAGCACGCCATAGAGAAGAATTTGGAACGAGTTATCACCAACATGTTCCACACCCCACTCATCAGTCCAAGTGTGTGTGATACCTAAGGTATCTAACTTATAGAGGTTTGGTCCACCAACGAAGATCATAAAGACGATAAATACGACCTCGAAGAGCATGAACAAGATGCCTCTTAAATATTGTCCTCTCGCCACATTACCAAAGCCTAAAATGAAATAGGAAACTCTAGTTTTGTAATCACCATTTTTCCAGGTGAGAACGATGTCACGGAAGACATTAGCAATTTTAATGCCTAAACCTTTAAAGAAACGGCCAATAGCAAATGTGAGAGCGACTATGCCAGATGGTATCGACATAAAAAACTTAGCAAAATTATGCATAGTACGACGATACTTTGGTAATCGCATGTATTCTAATTCAGTAGTTGCCATAAGTCCCTCCTTATTTTTCTAAAAGAGAAGGCAGTTACAAAAATCCGCAACTGCCTTCTAGTATTAATTAATTAGGATAATAAATTCTCAAGACCACCGTCGTAGTCAGCAAGCATTTGTTTTAATTCAGCTTCGGTCTTTTTGCCTAAGCCACTACCTAATGCTTTTGCGAGTTCCCACCAAGAACCTGGATATTGTCCTTGAGCAGTACCTTGGTTCATTTGAAGAGCAACGACTCTAGCGACTGGGTCAGCCTGAACAGCACTGTCAGCTTGGGCAGCTTTGTTGGATGGTCCCCAACCTAATTTTTCGAATCTCTTTAATTGAGCATCTTTGTTAGTTAAAGCAAGAGCGACATCAACAACAGCTTGAGCTCTTTCAGTAGTTGTTTGTGGTTTAGTACCAACTAATTTACAACCAGTGAATGGTTTTAACTTGTAAACAGCGTTACCAACTTTCCAAGATGGTAAGACAGCAACACCCAAGTTATTGCCTAAAGCTTCTTTAGCAGTACCTTTGTCCCAAGTACCAGAGACAACAGCAGCGGCTGGAGCTGTGGATGAGCTGAATGCAGCAGCACCGTCACCAGAAGATTTGAAGGCAGTGGCTTCACCAGCTAATTTGTTCATTTCTTTCATGGCTTCAAGACCATTGGATTTGTAAGTGTCATCGTAAGCAGTGAAGTTACCTTTGGCATCAGTAGTCCATTCGGATTTGGCACCAGCAGCATAGAAGAATGAAGCATTGTACCAAGCGTTAGCTAAATCCATATAGAAGTATTTGCCAGCAGCTTTACATTTTTCGACGATCTTGTCTAAATCAGTGACATCAGTTTCACTTAAGACACTCTTATTGTAATAAAGGAAGAATGTGTTATCTGATGTAGTTGGATAAGCATAAACATCACCACTAGTAGTGGCAGCAGCAACAGAGACCTTATCGTTTTCATCTGTTACAGTTTTCTTAGCAGCATCTGGTAACTTTGAAATGGCTTTCGCAGTAACTAAACGAGCTAATTGGTCTTGAGCAAAGAAGTAGACATCAGCACCGGCGCTTGGGTCAGTGATCATGTTACCAGCAGCGGAACCTTCACCAACAGGCTCGATCTTGAATCTGTACTCGAAGCCTGAGTTATTTTTCTTGAAATCGTCAAGAAGTTGAGTTGTAGTTTCAACAACTAATTCGTCACACCAAACTTTAATAGTCTTGCCATCATCACCACAGGCTGAAAGCGCGCCTAAAGAAAGAAGGGCGACAGTAGATAGAAAAAATGCCTTTTTCATCTGTTTAAAAAATCCTTTCTTGAGGAACTAAAACTAGTTTCCTCTTTTCTAATATAACTAAATTATATAGCAACGACTTTCATCTTACAAATATTTTATATATAAAAAATCTCATAACTTAAAAGGCTGAGCAAATGCCCAACCTTTTTTCATTTTGTCCTTTGTAATTATTCGCCAACAAAGATGCCAAACAGTTCAATGTAACCACCGACAGCTTCTTCTTCACTAATAGGAGTATTGAAGTCGAAGAGGTATTGATCTTCGTCCACTAATGCATGTCTGCTCCAGCCCTTAAATACTGGGTAGAATGGATCAGGAACCGTATCTGGATCATTGAGTTGAATATCATCCTTAGAAAATGGTACATCGAAGTCCCACCACGCCACATAATATGGATTATCTGGGTCGTAATGGTTGTAATCAAGATAACAATTTATCTTGAAATCCCTCTCTTTTGGATTGCTTGGATCGTACTTAGATGGAGTCTTTGGACCATTGTTACATCCAGTAAGGAGTAACGCTAATGCTGGTAATAAGATTAATTTTCTCATTTTCATTTCTCTGTCCTCCTTATGCGTTATAAATCGCACCTGAATATTGTTCCATCGAGAGTGTAGTTCCATCGAAGGAAACACTACCGACAGCTGTGACTTTCGTCTTCGCGCCAACCGCCCATTCAAAGGCATTAGCGGAACGTCCAGAGATAAAGGCACAATATCCGCCGAGATAAACTGCGACAAATGTTGAACCATCACCTGCACCGAAGTAATTACATTTATTTCTATCTTTATTATTGGAAGTATAGCTGAATCCGTTAGTATTTGGAGTCTTCTTTGCAATTTCTTTTCTCGCAGCAATCGCAGCCTTTAAAGCTTCCATATAATCATTTTTGAAGACGCCTTGAGAGACTGAACCCGTGAAAACGGAATCTTTATAACCAGAAACTTTAATCTTACGATCCCATTTGAAGGAGTTGCACTTAGTGGAACTCTTATAAGAGTTATGGGAAACACATTTACCGTACATCTTCACATAATCGTCATTAAGACGTGATTTCTCTGGTTCATCTTCAATCTTGTTACGGAATAATTCTTCACCACCGAGCATGAAGGCAACACCATTAGACATCATTACTGCACAGTTGATAGCAGTTGATGCTCTCATAACATCTGCGACATATGGAGCCTTAGATGCATCAGTTGCACTACCACCAGTTTCACTAAGCGTCCAGCTGAGTTGATCATATAACGTGTAGTTATCGTGACATGAAGCATAGTTCACTGTTTGACGTGGGTCTTGGTTAGCATATGTACAAATGGAGTTCGCACCAGTTAACATCTGTCCGACTTCCACGGATTTATCGCCGACATGGTCAGCGCCTTGGGAGATAAAGCCCCAACCTGGAGTTCTAACATTAGAGCCCCAACCACCATCGTTACCACCTCTAACTGCGTTACGACCACCATCGTTGAAGCCACCCATGAAGACTGCTTTATTATTGCCGTTCATCTTGGCATAAACATTATAAGTATCGCCACCTTTATCTTTTGGTCCGTTGTAGCTAAGAGCCCAACCTTCACCATACATATAGATATCTGGGTCAATATTATTTAATTCTTGTCTTGCTTTGTTAAGCATATCGATGTCGAGAAGTTTCATTAAGTCGAAACGGAAACCTTTGACTTTGTATTCTTTGGCCCACCAACATAATGAGTCAACGATATATTTAGTCATCATTGGTGCTTCTGTCTTCACTTCGTTAGAACATCCTGAACCATCGAAATACACATCGTTCTTTTCATCAAATCTGAAGTAATAACGAGGCATGATTTTTGTAAACACAGTGTTAGCAACAGAGGATACGTGGTTATAGACAACGTCCATAATGACACGAGTCTTATTCTTGTTGTTCGCGTACGCTTTTACTAATTCTTTGAATTCTTTAACACGCGCTGCGCCATCGCGAGGATCTGAGGAATATGAACCTTCAATACAGTTGTAGTTGAGAGGGTTATAGCCCCAGTTGAAGTCCATGTGTAATGTGCCATCGAATAATGCATTTGGGTTCTCAGCGAGAACATCGTCGACATATTCAGTGGAGACATAGACTTGTTCCTTGGTTTCTTTGCCTTTTTCATCCTTTTTATAGTAATAATAAGATTCGTTGTTATCGTGATCGAACATTGGCATGATTTGAATCGCGTTAACACCTAATTCTTCAATATGATCGAAACCAGTTGTCACTTTGCCAGTGTTACCACTTGCATCTTTACCGCTATAGGATGTGCCTTTTTCATAGAAGGCTTGATAAGTGCCACGACGAGCTTTACCAGTCCAAGTCTTATCTTCAGTTAAATCTCTAATATGGATTTCATAGATGGATAATTCTTGTGGGGTCTTGATATCTCTTTCAGTGCCATCCCATTTAAGTGGTAACTTATCCCAATCAGTTGGGTTAGTCTTGCTGAAGTCGAGAATCATCGCTCTTTGACCGTTAACACCACAGGCTTTCGCATATGGGTCACAGACTTCGTTAACGCCTTCTGAGTTATAAACAGTATATGTGTAGTATCTGTTCTCTAATGAATCGGCAGGGATATCGACATCATAACCAGTGGTGAGAAGTGTCTTTTCCCACACACCACCAGGTTGCATTGTCATGAAGAAGGAAGTGTGAATATCACTTGCTCCACCACCTTTAATACCCGCGGATTTTGGAGTGCCTTTATTGTAAATATTAAGGATAACCGCACCTGCAGTTGGAGCCCACACTTTGAATGTGGTCTTATCTTGAGCAAATGTGCATCCGAGGTCATCACCAGAATAGTTGTAATATTTCTTGAAATTCGCATCATTATATAACTTATAGGAAGTAACGATAACGGATTGAATCTTATCTGGACGAGAAGCGTATTGAGTCTCGACAACGTATTGAACGTTGACGTGGGCTGTATGATTAAATTTGATATCAAAGTCAGCCTTTGTTGGTGTTCCTTCTTTGATGAGTCTTAGATTTTGAGTTCTTTCTTGAATCGCTTGAGAGGAAACGAGATAAGCTTTGTCATAAGCGTATAAACGATACACTGATGGCACTTCTTTCTTTCCATCTATTGCTTCACCTGTACAACGGATTGTCTTCCAGTCTACGAAGTAAGCTTCGGATAATTTCGACATCTTTGTATCATCTTTGGATCGGTAGATGTCAACTTTACCAGCTCTTGCAGAAACGCACCAGACTTCAACCACACCTTGAGCATTCGGTGGGAATTCATTGAAGTCGAGACGGATATCGAGAGATTGGCCAGTCCAATCATCATCCTTCTTTGGCTTTACGATGAAGTTTAAGAATGTTTTTCCGGCATAAGCAGCATCCGCTCCTGTATAATCGAGTTCAATATGCCAATAGTTAATGTCACTCTTGTCGTCTTGAATTAAATCGGAGTGTTTGCTGTCGTTACCTGTAGTCCAAGTGTAAATTTCACGGTCATTATTCTTCTTATCAGTACTGTAATAGTGAATGATGACTTTTTTTACATTTACTTCAGTATCGCCTTCATCCGCGGCTTTCGCTTCGTGATAATATTCGGCGACAGGGGTTTCATATTGGATTGGATCTCGGAAATCATCGAGCAGCTTACCCGGCATTGCCGCACCTGCTACTACGAGAATCGAGGCTCCTCCTAAAACCCATAGTTTTTTAAGAGCATTCATAAAATGTCCTCCTTATTACTTATTTTTTCAATAAGACGGCACTCATTGCACCGACGCTGCTTGTTGAAGCAGTGCCGAATTTCGCAACGACATTTCCATATCCTGAAACATTAACAGGATCATTGCTCATGTTAACAACGACCATGTAGTTATTGCCTCTAGTGAATTTGAAAACGTATCTATTGCTTGGATCTTGCGCGCCAATTGAACCTGTAATTAATTCGTTGATAGTACCTTTAGCAGTCGCAAAGGCTTTAATTGCAGCCTTATGAGCTGAATTTTCTGTTGCGGCAGGAACTTTATTAGAAGAGTTGAGACTATCTAATCCAACTGTCATACCACTACCAGTAACAGCGTAACCAGTAGTAAAGCTGCCATCGCCAACCTTACCGCCTTGCTTCCACTTCATTGGTTGACGATAGTATAAGTCAGCGTATGCAGATTCAGCTGTGAATGGTTTACCGTAAATGTCTTTATCTGGGAAGTTACCAGCAAGACCGATTTCATCACCGTAATAAATCCAAGTACAGCCTGGAAGCATAAGTTCAGTAATTTGTACTAAAGTCGCGTATTTATCATAAGTTTCATAATTGCCTGTTGTGACGTTGCCTTGAGCAGTTAAGCCGTTAGAATCGCTCTTTGTGCCAGCAACACGGTTAATGGTTCTCGCAATATCGTGGTTAGATGTAAATACACCGTCCATCGCTTTGCCACCACGACGAGAATTTGCCTTCGCTAGCATGTTAGTATAATCCCATTTAACTGAGCCTTCAATTTTATGGTTATCAGAGGATCCATTTCCAAGCCATGCATAAGCAGAGGTTGGACCAGTCTTGATATTGCCCTTAGCTTGAGCTGCGATTGTGGTGATATTGAAGTATGCATAGAAATCGAATAACGAATCAAAACCTTCATAATAAGGTGTGACGTTATATGCATTACCATCGAAGTTTTCACCAACAAAGAAACAGTTCGGATATCTTGATTTGACATCGGAGTTAAGCTGTCTCCAGAAGTGCAAATTCTTCGTTAAGTTAGAAGAATAATCTGCTTTAACATCGCCTTTTTTATGAATGACTTTCCCAGATTCATCTTTAACAGCAGCTTCATATTTGACGACATCATCAACAACAACGTCGCCGTTAGACACTGCTGCTTCATCTTTCATAAAGATATGTTTAACAGCGTCCATACGGAATCCATCAACACCAATTTCGCACCAGTTAAGAGCGATAGTTGCTACCGCTGCTCTAGTAGAAACATAGTTAAAGTTGAGTTCTGGCATTGAGCTACCAAACTTAGCGTAGTAACTATAGACGTGATCGCCGTAAGGATACCAACACTTATCTTCATTGATATTTTTGGAATTTGTTTCATGATTACCCCATTGATAATAGCCACGGTAATCTTTGTCTAATTGAGCAGATTTAATAAACCAGTTATTTGTTGGAGCAGTGTGGTTGAGAACTAAGTCCATGACAACCGCCATACCTTTTTTATGAGCTTCAGCTATTAAATCTTTATAATCTTCCATAGCTGTTGCAGAAGTTGGTTTACTACCATTAGAGTGTGGGGAAGCAGTTGAACCGAATTTTGGATCAACTTGATTGTAATCAGAAATATCGTATCCGTGATAAGAATCAGATAATTGAATTGGAGTTAACCAAATAGCATTGACACCTAAATCTTTAATGTAGTCAAGTTTTTGGGTAATACCATAAATATCACCAAATCCATCACCATCGGAGTCCGCAAAAGAACTGACCATAATTTGATAACCGACACCAGCACCATATTGTAAAATATCGCCTTTTCCTGGAGCCTTATTGCTACCACTATAGAATAATGGAGAAGTAGCTTTCTTACCCGCAGTCTTTGTGAAGTCAACGTTGCTATATTCCGCTTTACCATATGTCACATTAGTGCCATCATCACCATCAAATGGGTCGACATGTTCAGTTGGTGGAGTAGCTGTTGGTTCTTTTACTTTATCTTGAGAAACGAACACGTGATAAGAAGTTCCACCATTTTTATTATCAAGAGCGTAACTATTTAAATTGATATAGACGTTACCACTATCGTTGGCCCAGAAACTTGAACCAGTTGTTCTTGTCGCGGATTCAACGATTTGAATACCAATCTCTTCATCAAGCTTTGTCTTGGAGTTGTCTTGGTAATAATTGGTAGTCTTGCCACCAATGGTCTTTTTATCGTTATTCCAACCACCGTTATACTCTTTAGTTAAATCAATGTCACAAACGACATAGCCAAAACTATCGATCTCAGCATTTCCTGAAGCATCTTTTTCTGGATTTGTAGCATTGGTTGTTCTACCTTTCCAGTCAAAACGATATCCTTCGCCTGCTTTTGGTAAATATGGCCAACTCCAGACATCCCATTTGTTGTAGTCAGCAACATTTTGAGCATATCTGTAATAGTGAAGATAGAAGTGCTTATCCTCGGAGTTTGCTTTAAGATCGTCCATATACTTTTCCACTTCATCTTTTGTGTGTTGCTCCTGACTGCCACTTGTGCCGGAGCCCCCACCAGAGGATGAGCCACCGTTGTTACAGCCTGTTAGAGCAAGTGAAAAAGTGAAAAGAGTAACAAAAAGTTTCTTAGTTTTCATACTCACAATTTCCTTTCGTACAAACGTACATAACTATACATATATTATATATACGCACAACTAAAAATGCGTACACTAATTTTGCTTACTATAAAGTAAAAAATATCGTAGGTTAGAGGCCTACGACATTGAGTTTAAAAGTCTCGATCATATAGCGAATCTCATCGGAATAATCGAGTAAAAAGTTGACAGGTTCATGAGCATCAATTCCGAAGACAACAGGGCAACCGTATTCTCCAACAATCTTCCAGAATTTATCAAAAGGATAGGAGTCTAATCCGTTATGAATTCCACCTTTGAGAATGGCGAATCGTGGATAGGTCAAATTCACTTCAAGGGGAATATTTAGTTCAAGAGATTTTTGACATATTTGTCTCATTTGACCTTCGATGAAATAATCGTTGATTCGATAGCCATTGAGGAAGTGATCTGGATGAGCGACATATTTGAATAATCCGCTCTCCATTCCCTTGATAACTTGTTCAACATAACGAGAGGCCATTTCTTTACTATTTGGGAATTGGTTATAAAAATACGGTTCACCGTTATCGTCAATTTCTCCATGTTGGCCAAGGATAAAATACTCGATTCCATATTCTTTTTTAATTCTTTGATAAAAGGGAACAAATTCATCGATATATTCCACTTCTAATCCGAGATGAATATCGATAATATCTTTATATTTTTCTTTCAAAAAATTGATGCTATTTACGTAATTTTCCAGCAAATCCTCGTTCATTCTGATTCTTGGTTGAGAAATATTTGGCCATGGAGTGTGGTCAGAAAAACCGAGAACTTTGATTCCCGCTTCTATCGCTGCTAAAACATATTCTTCATCTTCGCCAAGAGCGTGTCCGCATCTTGCAGTATGAGTGTGAAAATTACTCGTAATCTGATACATATAAACAAACAAAGAATATCGCTAGTGTTTGGAAACACATTGCTACAATCTCAAAAACGTTGAACCATTGAATGCCGCCCTGCGCGCAGTTGATAATCGCTACAACAGTCGCTCCAAGAAGTGCAATTCCTGTTAAAAGAACTGTGAATTCAATCCATCTCCAATACTTATTTTCTTCAAAATAATAATGGAGGCAAAAGAAGAAAAATGTCGTAAGTGAAAGGACCCCTGCAGCAAGCAAGAAATCGTTCGTCACACGTTCTAAGTTATTGATATGTCCATCATCAATTTTGTTTAAGCTGTTCAAGATGAAAAATGTGCCATCCCACACTTTTAAAATGACGAGCATTAAATCGATAAGACCATAGTTTCTTTTAAATAAACCAAAGACAAGAGCAAAGCCAAATACAGTGTCGAAAATGATGACCGCTAATTCATAATATAAAAAAGTTCCACTAGCGACTTCAAAAGAGAAGCGGAAGATGTCGATTGCTACTGCAAAGATATACAAAATAAGAGCGAGCAAACGCATCAATGAAAATTCTTTTGGTAATGCTTTAGGGGTCTGACTCATTATTCTACCTGCTTAAAGACATAAAAGAATCCACAACATCGACCATCCTTGGTGATTTCGGACATATTATCGAGATAATAACCCGCGTTTAACCATGAATTAAGCCATTCATCAATCGCGGTCACTACCTCGTTTGTTAATCCTTTTTCACTGTCGAAGTGATATGCTGCTGTCTTGTACTTTTTTATCATAAAAATATGATAATCATTCATCCTTAACTAGTCAATAAAAGTTGAATATATATTCAAAAGGGGTAATATACTTAATATATGACTGCACAGATTATCATCCAAATCATCTTATACGGGATATCTTTATCCATGGATGCTTTTGCGGTGTCGGTCTCATACGCGCTCACATATACAGGTATTAGTAAGAAAAGAATATTTCTCATCGCTTTAACATTTGGTGTGTTCCAAGCCGCGATGCCTTTAATCAGCTATTGGCTAATCGAAGGAATTGGACAAGCTGTCGGAGTCGAAAAAAGCGCGGACGTCGGTCACATATTATCTCTTGTTGTGACCTGGGTTGCATTTGCCTTATTAGTCTTCATCGGTAGCAAGATGATTTTAGAAGGTAGTAAAAGATTAAAACAACCTGATGAAGAAAAAGTTGAAAAAGTATTTTCATATAAAGAATTATTCGTGTTCGGCGTTGCCACTGCTATCGATGCACTAGCCGTTGGGGTATCACTACATTCTGGAACCCTTTCTGACAATACGACCATTTGGCTACATGTCAGCATTATTATGATCATCACATTCATACTCTCATTAACCGGAGTATTGCTCGGTTCATCGATAGTAAAAATATTCAATGGCAAGCAAGATATCACATCAATTATTGGAGGAACAATCCTTTTGATCCTCGCCATTTGGGTAATTGTGAGTCACTATACAGGTTTATAACAATACACTAAATCACTACCATGAGGAAGGATCTTCTCATAATTCATATCAGAATCGCCTTTTTCAATATGAGTAATCATTGATTTGTCAGAGTATCTTAAAGAATCTGTCTGTTCTTTTTGCGTAAGGTTATGCAATTTCCTTATTTTTTAATCCTAGGTCCGATTCTTTCTTTACCCATGTTTTACTCCTACTGTTTTCATTGACAAAACCCATAATTCATTCTTTAATAGTTTCGTAACCGGTACGCGTTGGCTTAATAGGCCCATCGGTTATTTTTTATTTATTAAACAACCAAATAGCAATAAAATATGCATTAACACTCTGTTAATGTGTAGTCCAAGCAATCCAATCATCCATACTGTTGAGAAGTTGTCTCATTCGCACTTTTTATAATAGTTATAATAATACATTGTAAAGGTATCAAATATTAATTTTCGCTTTGTAGCGAACCTATATATAATCATAAACGCAGTAAATTTATATACATTTCTCTTTTATTTAAGAAATAAAAATAGTATCATTCTTCCGTCAGGTGATAATTATGAAATACGATGTAATTTTAGTTGGTGCAGGACCAGCGGGTTACTTTGCTGCTTATGAGCTCAGCAAGAAGGACCCAAATCTCAAAGTAGCTCTTATCGATAGAGGCGCGGATATCCGTAAACGTAGATGTCCACTTGTCGAACATAAAATTAAACAATGCCCACTCAATGTCAAAGGCAAAAGAGAATGCTATCCAGCATGTTCTATCACTAACGGCTTTGGTGGAGCGGGCGCATACTCAGACGGTAAATTCAACATCACTACTGAATTCGGTGGTTGGTTAACCGACTACATGGATGATGATGAACTTTTAGATTTGATTAACTACATCGACCAAGTCAATCTTGATTTTGGTGCGACTGAAGAAATCACTGATCCATTAACTCCTGCAGTTAAAAATATCGAAAGACGTGCCATGTCTGTCGGTCTTAAATTATTAAGAAGCAAAGTCAGACACTTAGGCACTGAAGAAAATATTAAAATCTTAACAAGAATCTCTGATTATCTCGCTGATAAAGTCGATATGATCTTTGAAAAGAGAGTCACCGACTTAGTCCTCGATGACAACAAAGTTAAAGGTGTCGTCTTACAAGATGGCACGACATATGAAGCTGATTATGTCGTTCTTTCCGTTGGTAGAGAAGGCAGCAAATGGTTATCCGAATTATTCAATAAATACCATGTCGAAATGAACCAAACTCAAGTCGATATCGGTGTTCGTGTTGAATGTCCTAACCTCATCATGGAAGAAATCAACACTAACTTATACGAAGGTAAATTCCTCTTCAAAACATCCACTGGTAATACTGTGAGAACTTTCTGTTCCAACCCAGGTGGACACGTCGTTATGGAAAACTATGAAGGCGTCGTCAATGTTAATGGTCACTCCTATAGAGATAGCAAATTACAATCCGATAACACAAACTTTGCCTTATTAGTCTCTCACCACTTCTCTGAACCATTCAAAGAACCAAATGAATATGCGAAGAAAGTTTCTTCTTTAGCTAACCAACTCGCTTGTGGTTCTGTCATCGTTCAAAAGTATGGTGATTTAAAAGAAGGTAGACGTTCCACTGAAAAACGCATTCGTGAAGGATTCGTGAGACCAACTTTAAAAGAAGCAGTTCCAGGTGACCTCGCCTTATGCATGCCGCAAAAAACATTAGAATCAATTATCGAAATGATTGAAGTCTTAGATAAAATCACTCCAGGTATCGCTACTGAACACACATTACTTTATGGTGTAGAAGCGAAATATTATTCATCCCATCCAAAGATTAATAAGAACTTAGAGGTCACCAATATTAAAAACCTCTATGTTGGTGGTGATGGAGCCGGATTAACTAGAGGCCTTGCCCAAGCTGGTGCTTCTGGTGTTTATATTGCTAGGGACATTATCCAAAAAAGGAGGAAATAGATATGTCAAGATACGTTGGCACGACATCTAGAGGTATTAGATGCCCAATCTTCAAAGAAGGCGATGATCTTGCAAAGATCGTTACCGAAAGCGTTCTCACAGCTTCTAAGGGTGAGAACTTCCCTATCAAAGATAGAGATGTTATTTGTATCACAGAAAGCGTCGTCGCGAGAACTCAAGGCAATTACTGCACTATTGACGATATCGCTACAGACGTTAAAAACAAATTTGGTGAAGGATCCACTATCGGCGTTATCTTCCCAATCTTAAGTAGAAATAGATTCTCTATTCTTCTTAAAGGTATTGCTAGAGGCGCAAAGAAAGTCGTCATCATGCTCTCCTATCCATCTGATGAAGTCGGTAACGCTTTATTAACTTATGACCAATTAGATGAAAAAGGCATTAACCCATATACTGATGTCTTAAGCCTTGCTAAATACCGTGAATTATTCGGTAGAAACGAACACGAATTCACTGGTGTTGACTATGTTCAATTCTATGAAGACTTAGTCACTGAACAAGGCGCGGAAGTCGAAGTCATCTTCGCTAACCAAGCAAAAGCTATCTTACCTTACACTAAGAAGGTCTTAACTGCTGATATTCACACTCGCGCAAGAAGTAAACGTTTGCTTAAAGAAAATGGTGCGGAAGTCGTCCTTGGCTTAGATGACATTATGACTGATTCAATTAATGGATCTGGCTACAATAAGAAATACGGCTTACTCGGTTCCAATAAAGCCACTGAAGACAAAGTCAAACTCTTCCCAAGAGATGCTCAACCATTAGTAGAAACAATCCAAGCTAACATCTTAAAAGAAACTGGTAAACACGTCGAAGTTATGGTGTACGGCGACGGTGCCTTCAAAGACCCACAAGGAAAGATTTGGGAACTCGCTGATCCAGTGGTCTCCCCATTCTTCACCAAAGGTTTAGTCGGTACACCAAACGAATTAAAACTCAAATATCTCGCCGATAACCAATTCGCTGATTTAAAGGGCGATGAACTCAAAAAAGCGATTGAAGAATCCATCAAAACTAAAGACGCTAACTTAAAAGGAAAGATGGCAACAGAAGGAACTACTCCAAGACAATTAACTGACTTAATCGGTTCCTTATGCGACCTCACTTCTGGAAGTGGTGACAAAGGTACTCCAGTCGTTTATATCCAAGGTTATTTCGATAACTACACTAACGATTAATCGATTAAAAAAAATCAAAAAGACAGCGAAATTGCTGTCTTTTTTTGTGCAAATATCGAATATTTTATTAATTTGATAAAACTACGGAATCAGGCACTTCACCGATAGAGGAGAATAATTTAACAAGATCTTCAATGGTTAATTTCTGTTTTTCTTCCCCACTAGCTTCATAGATGATTTTGCCGCCATCCATCATGATTAAGCGATTGCCATATTTAATCGCATCTTTCATGTTGTGAGTAATCATTAATGTTGGCACTTTAGATTCTTTAACGATCTTATCAGTGAGCTCCATAATTATTTTAGCCGTCTTTGGATCAAGCGCGGCAGTATGTTCATCAAGCAACAAAATCTTTGGATTGCTCATCGAAGCCATCAGTAATGTCACCGCTTGTCTTTGTCCTCCAGAAAAAGTGCCAACTGGAACATCTAATCTATCTTCTAAACCAAGTCCTAATGGTTTTAATAAATCCTTAAACATCTGTCTTTGATTCGTGGAAAGTGCCCAACGGAATGGAGACTGTTTTTTTCCTCTTCTAGAAGCGATAGAAAGGTTCTCAAATAAAGACATATCCGCGATTGTACCTTGTAGAGGATCTTGGAAGACGCGACCCACATATTTCGCGCGTTGATAATCCTTCTTTTTATTGATGTCTTGATCATCTAATAGGATTCTGCCACTATCCACAGGATAGATACCAGAGATGGAATTTAATAATGTTGTTTTACCAGAACCGTTAGAACCAATGACAGTGATGAAATCGCCTTCATTAATGGTGAGGGAGACACCTTGTAAAGCGCGTTTATCATTCTCTGGATTGTTATCAAGGTGAAATGTTTTATAAATATTGTCCACTACTAGCATACACTTCTCTCTCCTAAACAATGTCTCACGAACGATTCCTTTATACTCGTTAATTGCTTACGCGTTTGTGAAGGACCATTTCCTGGTTCTATTTCCCTATTTCTACCACCTGTGCCTATCTTATCTTTGATAACCGCGATCAATAACTGAACACCGATGATAAGGATGAGCAACAAGGCTTTATAAATCGATAACATAAATCCTTGAGTGTCAATTAACATCAAGATTTGGATGAGATACCAGTAGATGATTGAACCAGCGATTGCAGACACTAAGCTCATCTTGAATGAACGAGGTGAGAATATCGTTTCTCCTAAGAATAATGAAGACAAACCGATAACGATCATCCCTTGCCCATCCGTTGGTAAACCCATCGTATTATGTTGGCCATATAATGTCGCGGATAAACCGACCAGTCCACCCGATATCGCTAAACCAATAATCATCATACGGTTGATATTGATGCCATTTGCCCTGGCCATCGTTTTATTCTTACCAACCGCGCGGATTGCCATACCGAGTTCAGTACCAAAGAAGAAGTAGATAACCGCGGAAATCAATAGCAAGATCACTAAAGCCACGATGATATATGAGAGATAAGAACTCCAGAACATGAATTCTCTTTTACTTGATAAGTCCCAGTCTGTCGCGATGCTATTTAATGCATTTTGTAACCAGTTAAATACTGTTTGACTGCTCGAAGCATCAAAACTTACGGAACCGGAACGTAAAGAATTAATCATGATGCCGACACCGAAAGTTAAAGCCATCACGATGATACCTGAAAGCAAAGGCGGTGTTTTTAAATATATGGTTAGTAAAGCATTCATCACTCCACATACCGCTCCAATAATAATAGATAGGAATAATACCAACCAAGGATTAAGCCCATCTCCAATTAAAGCTGCTGTAAATAAAGTAATCATCGGCACTATTCCTTCAACAGATAAATCAGCGATATCCAATATACGAAAGGAAATGAATACTCCTAACACCATCAAACCAAGGATCAAACCATTGACCCAAGGATTGATGAAGAATGATGATATAGTCGAAACGTAAATCATTAGATTATTTTTGCTCCTTCAATATTAAGAACATCTTGAGGAATCGTTATTCCAAGAGAAGTAGCCCATGTTTGATTGATAGTAATTTCTGATGTTGAACAATCTTGAACAGGCATATCTGCTGGTTTTTTGCCGTCTTTTATAATGGAAATCGCCATCTGTGCGGCTTGAACACCTGCGCTGTAATAATTAATGCCGGAGCAGAAAATACTTCCTTCGATAATACCGACATCACATCCAGCGATAATTAATTTATTCGTTCTTGTCTCATTAGCTTGTTTCACTTGTCCAATAGCGTTAGCAATCGTGTCATCAGTAGGAAGGAATAAAGCATCCACATCCGCAGGAATAGAAGACATATCTAAAGCGGAAGCGATTTCAGAAGCAGAGGTAATCGTCTTACGAATATGTTCAACATTATGACTCTTGCACCACGCATCGGCGATATCCGCTTGATAAACAGAATTAACTTCAGTTGCAGTATAAAAAGAAACGATTTTATGAACATTAAACTTCGCTAAGATATCGAGCTCAGCAGCGATATCACTTAAATCGGTGACACCTGTGCAGTTACCACCAGGTTTATCCAGTGAAGTAACTAATTTGGCACCAAGTGGATTAGTGACCGCAGAGAAGAGGACTGGAGTGTCTAAACCAAAAGAAGCAACCGCGCTTTTTAAAGCACTCGCGCTAGGAGTAGCTACGCCATATAGTAAGTCACTACTAGAAGCTAATGTTGAAGCCATTGAAGCGTTTGTCGCACCATCCGCATTTGGATTTGAGATTTTGATTTCAATCTTATCTTTGATTTCTGACGCATTCAAAGTATTGACGAATCCATCAGTGGCTTTTTGTAATGCTTCAAAAGATCCAAATTGAAGCACACCGATTTTGGTTTTTCCGTTTCCACTACCACATCCAGTGAGTAGAAGTGCTGAAACAGCAAGTAAGGCAAGTTTCTTTTTCATATTTTTATCTCCCTTTTAATAAAAAATGCCTAGGTGGGAACACCTAGGAACAACATCGCTTCATCGGTGTTCAACTTTCGTTTCCCACCGCTTATTAAAACAATAGGAAACTACCTAGTGTAATAATAATAGTAAAAGTAAACGCCATAGGAGTTAATTGTGTTTAACTTTTTCATTTCGTTTACCTTCATGCGAAAATCATATAACGGTTAGATGAATAGGACAAGCAATTTTTCTTGATTATAAGGTTACAAAAGATAAATATAATGTTAACATTATATAAGTATGTCGATTAAAAGAATTAGCAAAGATGCGATTTTATTAGCCTTATTATGTGTCACGGGAATGTTTTCTCTTCCCCTTGGCGATAATATCAAAGTGTCGCTTCAACTATTAACATTATTTATCATTTGGGGAATATGTGATGATATTTGGGACCGCATCTTAATCCCTGCTTTATATTTAGTAATAGGCTTATTCATTCCTGTATATGCGGGTTTCCAAGCAGGTATTACTCCTACCTTCGGCTTTGTCATCTCTTTTGTTGTCGCGGGCATCCCATTTCATTTCATCTATAAATATTTAAAAACCGGTCTTATTATGAGGTACGTCCTCGCCTGTTTTGTATCTTTGCTCGTCGTCTATATCATCGGCACAGTTTATCTTAAGCTATATCTCAACATCGATTTTTCAAAAGCATTATTAATCGCGGTTGTCCCGTATATTCCATTTGATATCAGTAAGATTGCCATCTGCACGGTGATACTAAATGCCCTACCAGATAAAATCAAAAACCCTAAGCCAGATGTTGACCAAACGCCAGCAGAAAAGTAAAAGGAGCGTTCGCTCCTTTCTTTATTCCACGAATGTGGCAATTGATTCTTTAATGGAAGTCTCTTTTGCTTCGTGGCCGTATTTATCGACTTCGTTTTTATCTCGCATCTCATGAGTGAGGTTGCAAGGACCACCGATACAACCACCGATACAACCCATTCCTTCAATAAAATTGAAATCACGATTTGCTGATTTGGCTTTGTTGAGCATTAAACGGCAGTTATCAATCCCATCCACAAATACTGGTTTAGCCTCAAAGTCACTACCTTGTTCTTTTAAGGCTTGTTTCACCGCATCGGTAAGACCACCACTACGGGCGAAGATACGGCCATAATATGAGGCGTTATCAAGCTGTGATTCTTCTAGAGATGCAACATCGATTTCACGCGCATCGATAAGAGCTTGTAATTCTTCAAATGTTAAAGTGAGATCCACATATTTCTTCACTTCTTCTTGTCTAATTTCTTGTTTCTTAGAAATGCATGGTCCAATGAACATAATCTTGCATTCTGGATGTTGTGTTTTAATCCATCTCGCAATCGTTGCCATTGGAGATAAGTTAGAAGAGATGTGCTCCACTAATGTTGGGAAGTTCTTCTTAATAAAGGCGACAAATGTTGGGCAGCATGAAGAAGTCAAGAATCCTTTTTCTGCTAATTCTTTGGCTTCGTTATAGCTCACCATATCCGCGCCTAAAGCCGCTTCGACGACATCTTGGAATCCGAGTTCCTTAATCGCTGAGACGACTTGTCCTAATTTATAATCTTTAAACTGGGTGGCAATCGATGGAGCGACAATCGCATAGACTGGATATTTCTTACAGCTATCGCTGTCTCTTAAAATTTCAATCGCTTCTTTGATATAGGATTTATCCATGATCGCACCAAATGGGCATTGATAGACACAAGCACCGCATTGAATGCATTTGCTGTCATCGATTTTCGCCGCATGATCTTCATCCATAGAAATGGCTCTCACCTTACAGGATTGTTCACATGGTCTGATGAAGTTTTGAATCGCATTATACTGGCAAGCTTTCGCGCACATACCACAGTTGATACATTTGGTTTTATCAATATAAGCAGCACGTGTTCTTTCATCGAATTTAATCGCTTCTTTGTGACAAGCTTGTTCACATCTATGAGCGATACAACCACGACATCTATTCGTCACTTCATATCCACCTAATGGACATTCATCACAAGCGATTTTAATAACTTCAACGACGTTATCGATATTCTTATTCCCGCCTAATGCGAGTTTCATTCTTTCTAAAACAATCGCTCTTTCTTTATAGATGCAGCAACGCATCGTGGATTTAGGACCAGGAGAAATACGTTTTGGAATCTCGTTATAATCCTCTAATAAAGTGTTGCTATAAACAGCTTTAGCAATCTCTTTTAAAACTCTATATTTAAGTTCTTGAACTCTTGTATCGAAATGTGGCATATCTTTCTCCTTAATAATAACTAATCTTTACGTTCTTACCGGCTCTTTTGAGTAAACCAGCAAGTTCATCAACAATTTTCATCTTAATCTTTATATTGATGTGAGTATCTTCGCCTTGGTGAGCAGGATTGACCGCACATCCCACGAAGAAGTTGATGTCGGTCGCTTCCTCAAGCAAGATCATCGCGATTTGTGAAGCTCCATCAAGGTTATACTGTCTATCAAAATATAACGCATTGCTATTTAGATAATCTTCAGCGTAGACCAATACTTTGTTGAGAGTGACAATTCCTTCTGTCACTAGGTCAACACCTTCAATCTTTGCCGTCGGCGGAATCTCTTTATCCACATAATCTAAATCGAGAATAAGTGGTCTATTGAGATATCGTGAGACGATGTTTGAAGTCGTACCCCCACTGACGATATGAGTCCCACCTTTAGAGAAGAATAAGGACAACATCATTTCATCATCATCTTTATTAGTTGCTGGACCAAATAATAAATTGGCTTGGTTTCTCTCTCTTATCCTAAGCACGGCAACGGTTGTGTCATCACCAGGACGCGCATTATATAAGGCATCGCATTTGGCTACTAATTCAGTGGCTAAGCCTTGGCTAGAGGTATATTTGCTATATATGTTAGCAACATAATTTTTAATCTGAGGCAAATCCCAACCGAAATTAAGCGTCTCTCCAACACCTGCGTATTTCACCCCATCACTCATCAACACAAAAGTATCGTAGACTGAAGCGTGATATTTCGCATGATAAATAGTCTTTCCTTCGACAATAGAAGAAGAATAATCGAGATCTACTATTTTGCCATCATGGACTAAGAAAGGGGTTGGATTATCAAAATTATAGATTTCCACGAACATATCACCACTCACTTTGATGATGGTGAATGTAGAATATGCTACCTGTCTTTCTTTACATATTGGGAGAGTTCTTGCAACAGCCTTAACGCATTCTTTAATCGATAAATTATTCGCTACCATCGTGGAAAGCATCTTGCTTGTTAAGGTCGATAAGATGTTAGCTTTAACTCCACTACCTAAGCCATCAGAAAGGACCATGATGGTCGTATCTTCATCAGGCTTAACAATCTCTACTCTATCCCCACAAAGCTCTTCGCCAAAATGGTTGATTGAATGATAACCAGCTTCCACTATGTAGCGATCATTCATCATCTTTTAATGTCTCCTTAAGAGAGGATAATGCCACTTTAGTTTCCGCGATAGATTCACCGAGGAGAGAGGAGATTTCTTGAACCGCTCTCATATTCTTTTCGATAACAGCATCGGTGATATCCACAGACTTCTTGAGAATCTCTTCTTGTTTTTGTTTATGTAATTCTTCTTTTGTAATATCTTTCATAATCGATACTAAAATATGGTGGTTTTGATCAAAAATCGCTGAAGATTCCACATATTTTGAATATTCACTTAAATAAATTTTCTTTCTAAGTACTGTCTCTCCAGAAAGAGCAGTATAGAATTCAGTTGGTTCTAAAATAGAAGTGACGCTCTTATGGAAGAGGAACTTTGGATCCTTCACTCCTAAGATGTTAGTCATTGCTCTATTCATGAGTTGAATGTTTAATTCTTCATCCAATACCATGATGCCAAGAGGCATATTGCTCACGATGGTGTCTGAGAAAGATTCTGCTTTTTCTAAAAGGGAAGGCAAGCACATTTCCATCACCGCTTTTCCTTGGATGATAGCGATGGCTTTTTCACGACAAGAATCATAACCACATGAACCACAGTTCAAGCGTTTTTCTTTATCTTCTTTACCCATCTTTTTGAGAGTTTCTTCAATATCGATTTCGCTTGGAGTAGCCTCTGTAAAAACGATTTGACGATAATTTCTTTCAATATCTTTATAGGCAATCTTGCCATCGGTAAAATCTTTTTCACCAGCGCTTCTATTAATCGCTAAATAGCTAGCAGCCACACTGCCTTTATCTTTATTGACCATTGGGCCATTGACACAGCTACCGCTACAGGCAGACATTTCAATAAAGGCTTTATGAATCTTTCCATTAACCACATCGTCTAAAACACGCTTGCAGTTCTCCACTCCATCAATCGCGATATATTCATAATCCTTTTCTTTGCACTCCATGGATTTGATAACACCACCACAAGTTGGGAAGAATCTCGCTTTGGAAAATTCTTTCTTCCAGTTTTCATTCTTTTTAGCAAATTCAAGTCCAGCTTCGTTGAGCCAGGCATCAAGTTCAGGGAAGGTGAGAACCAAATCGACATAATCGCGGTTGCGATCACATTCATCTTTTTTCGCGATGCATGGACCGATGAAAACAACCCTTGCTCCTGGATGTCTTGTTTTAATATCTTTACCATGCGCGAGCATAGGAGAAAGAACATTAGCTAAATATGGGGTCGCTTCTGGATAGTGTTTTTGAATGAGGAGGTTCACGCTATGGCAGCAGCTAGAAATGATGACATCTCTATCTTCCTTAAGCATCTCATCATAGGACTGTTTCACAATCGTCGCACCAATCGCTGTTTCTTCAACTTCTGCAAAACCTAATTTCTTAAGTTTATCAGTGATCTCTTCTAATGAAGAATATTGATAATTTGAAATGAAAGATGGGGCCAAGGAAACGATTACTTCTTTATTTGAAGCGATTAATCTTTTCACTTCTTCAATATCGTTACGTACTTCTTTAACTTGTTGTGGGCAGACCAAATAGCATTCCCCACAGAGAATGCAAGTATCATGAATGATGTTTGCTTTATTATTGACAAAAGCAATGGATTTAGTAGGGCAATGACGAATGCATTTATAACAATTTTTACAGTTGCTTGTTTTACTTTCTAAACAGTGAGACATATTTCTCTCCAATTAAAGCTTCGCCAAAATATGTTTCTTGAAAACTTCATCGAAGTTATTCTCAGTAACACCAGTAATAATCTCGTCATCAACTTTCATTGAGACACCCGCGACGCCGCATTTACCAACGCAGAATGTCGCTTTAAAAGTAACTTTGTCTTCGAGGTGATGCTCAGCTATTGCCGCCCTCATTAATTCAATAATTCTATAACTTCCTTTGAGGTGGCAGGAAGAGCCGACACAAACAAAAACATTCATATTTTAATCCCCCATGATAATGCATAAGCATTACTATCACTATTACTATATCACAAAAGGAGGTCTTATCCTATCATCAAAAATCAACTGTCTAGTTGGATGATATAATCAACGATATCTTCGTAAAATTCCTTCTCGTGGCTGACGAGTATCACTACTCCATCATAATGGTCAATTGCTTTCTTTAACGATTCTTTAGCGATGACATCTAAATGGTTGGTCGGTTCATCTAACACAAGAATATTTGATTTGTTAATCGTTAGCAAACAAAGACGAGATTTAGCTTCTTCTCCACCACTTAATTCTTTTAAAGGCCTAATCGCTAAATTGGATTTCACCCCACACCTAGCGAGCATGCTTCTAATCTCTCCTGGTTTAAAAGAAGGATACACCCTTTCAATTAATTGGACAGGAGTTATTGATAAATCAGGGTTCTCTGTTTGAGAGAAATAGGCAATCTTTTTCTTCTCGTTAAAAGTGAAGGAACCACTGATAGGAGGAATGATTCCTAATAAAGTTTTTATCAATGTGGATTTACCGATGCCGTTTTTACCAATGACCGCTATTCTATCTCCTTCTTTTAAGGAAAAAGAAATTGGATTTAATAACGGCTTATTATCATAACCAATCACTAAATCATTAACATCTAAAACATCTCTCCCAATAGATCCAGAGAAAGGGAAATTAAAGAACACTTTGTTAGTATCGTTTGTTGGAGCTTCTAATCTCTGCAAGTGACTTAATCTTTTTCGATGAGACTTTGCCGCGCGTGCTGATGTTGCGCGTACGATATGAGAAGCAATAAACTGTTCTTCTTTTTTAATATATTTCTGTTGAGCTGCATAATCCTTTTCGTATTGTTCTTTTCTTATTACTGATTGAGAGAGGAAATAATCATAATCCCCTTTATATCTTTCAATCTTTTTATTCGATAGATGGAATACGACATTCGCGATCCCTTTCACAAAGTCTTCATCGTGAGAGACGATAAGAAAAGCATTCGGATAATTCTGTAAATATTCTTTTAGCCAGGCGACGTGCTCAACATCTAAATAGTTAGTCGGTTCATCAAGGAGCAAAACATCATTCTTTTCTAGTAGCATCTTCGCGAGATATACTTTCTCTCTTTGCCCACTGCTGAGCTCTGTTAATTTCACTGGTAATTTGCTTTTAGGAATGCCTAATCCAACGATGATTTTATTGATCTCTGTTTCGATATCATAAAAGTTTTCATTTAATAAAAACTGGTTGATTTGCTCGGCTTTTTCTAAATATTCGTCGTATTTTGGATTAGAAAAATCACTGCCGAGAAGATAATATTCATTCATCTCTTTTTCCTTGTCAAAAAGAGGTTTATAAATCTGCTTTAAAAATTCATCAACCATATAATTATCATTAACTTTATAATGTTGGTCTAGATATGAATAGGTCACTCTTGGAGTCCATTCAATGCTCCCTTTATCTGGTACAAGTTTTTTAGTTAATAAATCGATAAAAGTCGTCTTGCCACAACCATTTTGACCAACCAAGACCGCATGATCTTCACGATTAAGCTGCAAAGAAACTTCATCATAAAGTTCTTTGTCATAATAATTGAATTTCAATCCTGTTACTTTTACTAAACTCATAACTATCCTTCATATAATAACATAATCTTACACCTATAAGAATTCATTATTTATCTAAGATTAAGCAACAAAAAAAGCCATTTAGTATGGCTTTATTGCACAAATTGGTGGATCCGACGAGGATCGAACTCGCTACCTCTTCCATGCCATGGAAGCGCTCTCCCAGGTGAGCTACGGACCCATTAGGCGAAATAAATAATAATAGAATTTCGCCAATAATTCAATAGAAGATAATTATTTCTTTCCAAGATAATGGTCAATTGGGGAAACAATCGCATAAAATGCGGGGATAGTAATGAATAAGAACCAATACACACCCCAACCATTAAAGTTGAAATAATGACCTAAGAATCCTAGTAGCAAATATACAAAAGTTACAAGAATAGGATAAGCAAAGCGGTGAATCTTTCTCGTCACTATCGCACTGACAAGTGAACCGATGATACCTGGAATGAAGAATACTAACCATCCCATTACCCATCCAATATTGCGATCAGTGATAAATACGCCCATTAAAATATAAGCCACTAAAGAGAGGAGGAACATGCTGCCATATAAAGACTGTATAATCGTGAGTAACTTTGAATGGGTTTTTTGTTTTTCTTGGCTTTTGATGTGAAGATTGACTTCACCATCATCCGATATCTCAATAGTTTTTGTTTGACGAAATTCTTCTTTGCCTTTTGGATCGACGAATTCAGGATTGAGCACTTCTTTACCTAATAATTCATCAGTGGTTACACCCAAGATATCAGAAAGAGATAAGATGATAGAAATATCTGGGGAGGCGGAATCATCTTCCCATTTTTCTATTGCGGCAAGAGAAATACCAAGCTTTTCAGCGATTTCTTCTTTGCTTATATTTTTTTCTTTTCTTAATCTTGCTAATCTTTGTCCAAATGTTTCTTTCATAATAATCACCTCGACATAAAATAATAATTCATTATTATTGGTATTATCACAATCATTTTACCACACGCCTATAAAAAAGAAAAACAGCCGTTACGAGGCTGTTAATCATTAATCTGTGGCGCGCTTGAGACGATTCGAACGTCCGACCCCTTCCTTAGGAGGGAAGTGCTCTATCCAGCTGAGCTACAAGCGCAAAAAGAAGGGGTTTTATAAACCCCTGTTGAAGAATTCAATAACGTCATCACTCACCGTTTTCCAATCGTCTTCATTGAGGATTTCATGACGCATATTGGAATAGGTTTTGTGACTCACTTCTTTTAATCCTAATTCTTTATATTGTTGTTCTAATTCTAATGTGAATTTACCGAAGTTGGTGACTGGATCCCCATCTCCTCCAATAAGGAAGATTGCAGTATCTTTATCAACTTTCTTGAGATTCTCTTCAGCATAAAGAGGAACCATGCCTTCGATAAAGGAGAGACAGAAGCCATTAGTTGGGCCAAAGCCACATAAAGGATCAGCTTCGTATTTCTTCACATTTTCTTGATTGATAGAAAGCCAGGCGAGTTTGCCTTCTTTCTTATAAGCATTAGATAAATTGGCAAACATCAAATTGTTCATCAATCCCGCTTTCTTATTCCAGTTTGAATCGTGGACCACAATTTTCGCGATGAGATGTCCAAGACCAAGGATTGGGTTTTTGCCACCACTACCACAGATGCAAAGTCTTTTGGATTTGCCTGGGTGTCTTTCTAAGAAAGATTGGCACATAAAACTACCCATGGAATGAGAGAAAACAAATAGAGGTAAACCGCTTTCATTGAGTTTATCTGCTAATTCAGCATAATTATCGACTTGTTTGTGGAAACCATCTTTTGGCCAAATACCTAAACCATCTGTTTCCGCATTCTCACCTTGACCGTAAGTATCGATAGAATAAACGTTATAACCAGCTTTGTTGAGCTCTTGGGCAAACTTGTCATATCTTGCAGCATATTCTTCCATGCCTTCAAAAATCATGACATTGGCTTTTGGCTTTTTGATTTCCCAACAAACACCTCTTCTTGTTTCACCGAGACGATTAACCAATTGATATTTTTCCATATTTATTATTCTCCGTAACCGTTTGGATTATGACTTTGCCAGTTCCAGGAATCTTTACATGCATCGACGATCGTGAGTTTAGTTTCCCAACCCATTTCGCGTTTTGCCTTAGAAGCATCCGCGTAGTTTTCATCGACATCACCTGGACGACGTTCACAAATCTTATATTCGATATGAATATTGTTAGCTTCTTCAAAAGCTTTGACGAGTTCGAGGACGGATGTACCTTTACCAGTACCTAAGTTATAGATCACTAAGCCTGGTTTCTCGGCAAGTTTCTTTAAAGCGCATAAATGGCCAATCGCTAAATCGACAACGTGAATATAGTCACGAACACCTGTGCCATCAACCGTTTTATAATCACTACCATAGACATTTAAGAATGGGCGTTTACCAACTGCCACTTGTGTAATATATGGCATTAAGTTATTTGGAATACCTGTTGGGTCTTCACCGATTCTACCACTTCTATGTGCACCGATTGGGTTGAAGTATCTCAAGATGGCAATATTTGCCGTTGGCACTTCTTTAGCGAAATCTTTAAGTAAATATTCGATATCTAATTTTGTTTGTCCATATGGATTAGTGCAGCCACCAACCTTGTCATCTTCCTTTAATGGGACATGATCAGGGACGCCATATACTGTCGCGGAAGAGGAGAAGACTAAATTATTCACTCCATATTCCTTCATGAGTTTTAAAATAACCTTTGTGCCACCGACATTATTCTTTTCATAAAGTTCTGGGAATTTGACGGATTCGGCAACGGATTTTAATCCTGCAAAGTGAATGATATCTGTAATTTTTTCGGCTTCAAAAACCTTTCTCATCGCTGCTTCATCTTGGATATCAGCGAAGTAAAATCTTGGTCTTTTGCCAGTGATTTCTTCAATTCTATCTAAAACAACTGGCTTTGAATTTGAATAGTTATCTAATATTGCAACATCGTAGCCCGCATTTAAAAGTTCAACAACTGTATGGGAACCGATATAACCAGTTCCACCTGTCACTAAAATAGCCATTGATAATGCTCCTTATTAATATAGACCTTTTTTGTAATAGCCTTTTTCCACTAAATCAGCTAAAGCTTTAACGACTTGTGGTTTATCTTCTTTATAAGTCACGCCGAACCATTGAGATGGGGTTTGAAGGACTTTCACAGTCGCTCTACCTTCATGGACCAATTCATCGACAACAGTTGGAATTAAGAATTCCGCTTTTAAGTTAGAGATATTGTCCTTTAACCAAATTGGGAATTTTCTTCTGAGTTCATCGATTAAACCTTTAGAGAAGGCGAATAAGTTCATGGAAACTAATGCATCTTCACCGACTTCAAAGCTATCGCCTTTTTCAAGTGGAGTGCAAACAATCTTGCCTTCAGCATTTCTTTCAATAGAAGACTCGATTAATTTTTCTAAGTAACCTTCTTTATTAGCGAATAAGACACCTCTTTTCACAGAGCCATTTTCAGTCATTGTGTTAGAGACTTTGAAAGCGACGTTTGCGTATTCTTCTTTGTTCGCATTCTTTAAGTAATCATAAGCGACTTTATATGTTTCTTGTCCATAGAAGTCATCGCCATTGATGATGATGAAGTTATCATTGATTAAATCACGGGCGGCATAAATCGCATGCGCTGTACCCCATGGTTTTACTCTACCTTCTGGACATTTAAAGCCTTCTGGTAAATCGTTTAAATCTTGGAAAGCGTATTCCACTTTAATGATCTTTTCAACGCGTTTTCCAATGCTTTCTTTGAATTCCTTGTAGAAATCCTTTTTGATGATGAAAATGACGGAATCAAATCCAGCCTTTTTCGCATCATGAACGGAGTAGTCTAATAAGAAATTATTAGCTTCATCCATTGGTTCCATTTGTTTTAGGCCACCAAATCTAGAACCCATTCCGGCCGCTAAAATAACTAGTTGCATGTTAAAATCTCCTGCAAATGAAATTATATCACTTACAGGAGTATTCTTCTATATAAGAATCTCTTATTCTTCTCTATAATTCTTTTGCTACTCTAAGAGCAACCTCAAAGGCTTCAGTCTGGAGTTTGAGTTCTGTATCTGCCCCAAAGTCTACTCTCTCCCATTCCTCTAATGCGTCAAGGGAATCAGCAGAGAAAAGAATATGATAATTATCGATATTATAATAACGAGCCACCGCTTCTACACCGCTAACTTCCATCTCCACGGCCAAGCAGCCCTCTTCTTTATGTTTATTAACTTTATTAACTGTTTCCATATAGATTCCATCAGTTGTCCAGATTGGGCCAGCAACAAATGGAATATTGGTCTTGCTTAATATTTGCTCAACTTTAGAATGATTTCTCACATCGACATAATCAGTTGGAGCCATATAGTGATAGGAAATGCCTTCATCTCGATAGGAGGAAGTTGGAACGATAATCTTTCCTCTGCACGCTTCTTCATTTAAAACTCCACAGCTACCGAAATAAATGAATTTATGACTTCCAGTAACGACACTGACTTCTTTCATAATAATAGAAGCAACTGTCGCCCCTATTCCGCTGCAATAGACTTGAAATACCTTGCCTTCATATTCAAATGAATAAACATCTTGAAAGCCGTTAGTAGTCTTATAGCTGCAAGTTTTTTTTGCACCATATTTTTCTATGGCATAATCAACAACTTTTTGCTTGAATGTCACTATTGTGACAACATCATTGCGTTCCACTTCACCATAAAAACCTTCTGCGGTGATAAATGGTTTGGAATTTGGATCAAAACTATTTGTAATCATATTATTCCCGCCTTATTTAATGAGTTCTAAGAATGTCGCTTCATCAAGAACTGTAATTCCTAATGCGTTTGCCTTATCTAATTTACTTCCTGCTTCAACACCAGCGATAACCACATCAGTAGCTTTTGAAACACTGCCAGTGACTTTTGCGCCTAAATCTTCAAGCAAGGCTGTCGCTTCTTTTCTACCATAGCTTGATAAAGTACCAGTTAAAACAACTGTCTTGCCTGAGAAATATGAATTGCCTGCCGCCACAGTACTACCATGATATTCAAAATTCACATTATGGTATCTTAATCTTTCAATCAAAGCGATGTTATTTTCATCAGAAAACCAGTTAACGATGCTTTGGGCAACAATTGGGCCCACATCAGCGATTTCCATGAGCTGTTCATAACCCGCGCCTTTTAAAGCATCCAAAGTATAATACTTCTTCGCGAGAGTCTTGGCCATCTTCTCGCCGACTTCTTTAATGCCGAGGCCAAACAACAATCTCTCTAAAGAATTGGTCTTAGACTTATCTATGGCATTTAATAAATTATCGATTGATTTGTCTTTCCAACCATCAAGTTCAATGATTTCCTGACGGTGTTCATATAATAGATATAAATCAGAAATATCTTTAATGAAGCCTTGGTTAAACAATTGTTCACTGACTTTATCACCAAGTCCTTCAATATCCATCGCATCTTTGCTTGCATAGTGAATAATGCTTTCCACCTTACGGGCTTCACAGTGAGGGTTTGGACAGAAATGCATCGCATCTTTTCTGATTAATGGAGTGCCACACACCGGGCAAACTGTCGCCATCACAACTGGTCTTTCTTCCCCACTTCTTCTTTCTTCAACCGGTCTCACCACTTCAGGAATGACATCACCAGCTTTTCTTAATACAACATAATCGCCGATCATCAATCCTTTTTCCATCATGAAGTCTTCGTTGTGAAGGGTCGCCCTTTGGACTAAACTACCCGCCACTCTAACCGGTTCAAGAACGGCATTAGGAGTAATCTTTCCTGTGCGTCCAACAGTGTAGATGACATCAGTTAATTTAGTCACCACTTCTTCTGGTGGAAATTTATAAGCAATTGCCCATCGTGGGGTCTTTGCTGTATAACCTAATTTATCGTATAAGTTCATATCATCAACCTTGATGACAATACCATCGATGTCGTAATCAAGATGTGGTCTTTTCTCTGCATATTCATCGATGTATTTAAGAACTTCATCAATGCCTTTACAAAGCCTTCTTTCTTTATTGGTTTTAAAACCTAATTTATCCGCCATATTAAGAGCTTCTGAATGATAACGGATACCAAAATCACTCGCATTCACGAAGTAGTACCAGAAGGCATCTAAGTTACGGCTAGCGGCAATTGAACTATCGAGTTGGCGAACGCTTCCTGCTGCCGCATTTCTCGCATTAGCAAATAATGGTTCACCGGTGTTTTGACGCTCTTTATTGAGTTTTTGCAGTGTTTTTTTGCTCATAAACACTTCACCACGAATTTCAAAATCACCTTCTAAATCAATGTGAGAAGGAATGGATTTAATGGTGATGACATTGCTTGTAACATCTTCACCAACAGAGCCGTCTCCACGAGTGACCGCATACTGTAAATTCTGGTTATAGATAAGCGACATACCAAGCCCATCAATCTTTAGTTCTGCCATGTAAACTATATCATCAATACCTGTGATATCTTTGACACGACGATCGAAGTTTCTTAAGTCTTCTTCATTAAAAGCATTGGCTAAGGAAAGCATCATTCTTTTATGAGGAATCTTCTTGAATTCATCTTGAACAATACCGCCAACTCTTTGGGTAGGTGAAAGAGGGTTTACTAAATCTGGATATTCCTTTTCTAGAAGCATCAATTCTTGCATCAATCTATCAAATTCTGCATCGCTGACAGAAGGGTTATCCAAGACATAATATTCGTAAGTATATTTTTCAATTAAATCGGTTAATTGTTTTGCTCTTTCTTTGTAGTCCATTATTTGTTCCCCTTTGTTAATGCTGGGTGGTTGCCGAGAAGAGATTTATCGCCATGCTCTTCAAAGTGCACTTTGATAATGCCATCTCCATCAACACTGATGACAACACCTGTTCCTAAAGTGCGGTGAATGACAACATCACCAACTTCCCATTTATCAACACCATTTGTTGTTGGTTGACTAACCACTGGTTTTGGTTTTTCTTCTTTTTTACGATCGTTGACGAAGAATGGTTCATCATCATTAGAATAATAATCATCATCAAAGTGATATGATTTGCGGAATGAAGTTGGTTCTTCTTTAATAACCGCATTGCCGCTTTCCGCAAAGAACTGTGAAGGTACTAATGAACCATTAGAAACATAAGAAAATCCACTAGCGCAGGTCATAAATAATAGTTGTTTTGCTCTTGTCATCGCAACATACGCTAATCTTCTCTCTTCTTCAATTCCTTTATATCCGGATTCATTCAGTGCGCGTGCGTTAGGGAACACCATATCGTTAAGTCTCACAATAAAGACCACAGGGAATTCCAAACCCTTCGCAGTGTGAACAGTCATCATCGTCACAAAATCACCGTCGATATATTCATCTTGGGCTGATACTAAGGCAATATTTTGTAAATATTCATCAAAGGTTGATTCAGGATTATTCCTTAAATATCTTCTTAAATCAGCAAATAAAGCTTTGACGTTTTCTAACCTTTCATCTCCATCTTCTTCTTTAGTTAAAGATTCATAGTATCCGATGGTAGAAAGCATATCTTCAAGTGTTTTAGAAAATACCTCTTCATTTTCGTTAATCTTATCGCGTGTGATTTCAATATTTTTAATTAATGACTTAAGAGTGGTCACAACGCGTGGTGATAATTTGCTATTATTGTCAATATCAACGATGTAATCATAAAGGGATTGGTGAGCTTCATAGGCTTCTTTTTTAAGCAAGGCGACAGAAGTTTCACCTACTCCTCTTTTTGGAACGTTGATAATTCTTTCAAAAGAGACATCATCTTTTTGGTTGACGATTAAGTGGAAATAGGCAAGGACATCTTTAATTTCTTTACGTTGATAGAATTTCACACCGCCAAAGATGCGGTAAGGTATTCCTCTTTCCACAAAAGCGGCTTCAAATTCCATCGTGATATAGTTAGAACGATAAAGAATCACAATATCGTTATATGAATAATGCTTAACATCGTGAAGGAACTGCACTTGGCGAGCGACATAACTAGCTTCAGCATTGATGCTTTGACATGGTTTAATCGTGATATCTTCGCCTGGGTTATTCTCTGTGTATAGATCTTTTTCTACCCTGAATTTATTATGTGAAATAAGCTTGTTCGCACTATTTAAAATCTTCTGTGTAGAACGATAATTTCGATCGAGAATAATAGTATTTATCGTAGGATAATTCTTATCAAGGTTTAAGATGATGTTTTGATTCGCCCCTCTCCAAGTATAAATAGTTTGGTCAGGATCGCCGACAACATATAAACAAGTTGAAGGCTTGCTCAATAATCTGAGGAGTTTATATTCCACATCATTAGTGTCTTGGAATTCATCGACCAAGATATGGTCAATCTTTCTTTGCCACTTATTTCTAATCTCAGGATAATTCTCTAAAATATAATTCGTTTTCATTAGCAAATCGTCAAAATCTAATGCAAACATCGCATTTTTTCTTTCCTCATATAAAGTGTAGATTTCAAGACAATCTTTTTCGCCATAGAACTTTTCATTTACGATATTGATATCTTCTGGTAAAAGTTCCTTTAATTTATTGTTAGATATATAACTAGCAGCTTTTTTAAGCACTGGATCGCTTTTCTTATATGAAAGAGAGGCACCGATATCTTTGATAATTTTCATCTGGTCTTCTTCATCAAGAATAGTAAATGATGAAGGATAATTTAATACGGATATCTCAATGCGTAAAAACATCGCTGCAAAGGAGTGAAAAGTCTTGATTGTTAAATCCTTTTCTGCACCTGGAACAAGCTTAACGATACGGCTCTTCATTTCCGCCGCAACTTTATTAGTAAAAGTAATTGCTAGAATGCTCCAAGGTTTCACTTTTAGTTCATCGATAAGGTAAGCGATTCTATATGTTAGGACTCTTGTTTTTCCACTTCCTGCGCCTGCGATAATGCAGTTATTTTGAAAAGAGGTCGTCACCGCCTCATATTGTCTTTCGTTTAATTCTTCGCGTAAATTCATATTAAAAATATATTATCAAAAGATAATATTTTCTTCAATATGATATCGGGTCAACTGCGATAATGCGATAACTCTTCTTCTATATAAATATTCTTAATAATATTCTTTTCAATTCTTCCGTTTTTAATAAGTACTAGCTGAGGTGTTACCATCACAAATATGTCATCAACATTATTTGAGCCTATGGTTTGATTGATCTCTTGATAGGTATAATTATGCGGAATTGATTCGGTGGCATAAATAAAATAGAATTCGAGATAACCTTTTAAAGCGAAATCAATCACTTCATTTTTAATCTCGCTGCAGCTATGGCAAGTATCTTGATAAAAATAGACAAAATGATCTTTCTCACTAATGGAAAAAGACTGATCATATGTAATCTTTAAATGTTCAATCTCGGAATAATCATGCTCTGGATATCCTTGTGAAGATGAACTGCTATTATCACCTGCACATGAGGTAAGCAATAAGATAGGTAATAAAGATAAATATTTCAATGCCATATACTTATATATACCTTAAAAACTCAGTTTTGTTTCATTTTTTTTGAAATTTTTTTAAAATTCTATTAGATATGTTCAAAAAGAGAGAAACTTTAACACAAAATATTGCCTATATGGGATTGATGGCTGCAATCAATGTCATCTTTGTTCTCCTCACTTATTTTGTTCCTTTTCTCATCTTTCTTCTCGTCTTTGTCTTACCTCTTACAAGTGTCGTTGTCACCATCTTCTGTGAGAAGAAATATATCCCGATTTATGTGCTTGCCACTATCGGGCTTTGTCTCATCGCCACTATCAATAATTTTTCTGACACTTTGTTCTATGTAACACCGGCTTTGATATCTGGAGTTGTTTTTGGTTTATTGCTGGAAAAGAAAATACCACCAGTATGGATTATTTTTGTATCAAGTTTACTGACAACTGGTTTATCTTATGCTTTTGTTCCATTAATCGAATTAATCTATAACCAAAACATCATTAATGTCTTTCTAACCGTCTTCAAAGTTAATGATTTTCAATATATTTACTACATGGTCCCATGTTTTATTTATTTAATTTCATTAATTCAATCAATATTATCTTATATATTTATTAGATCAGAACTCCCAAAACTTGGAATTGTTGTTTCTAATGAAACGAGATTTCCACCTCTCCTCATCGCCTCTGCAATAACCCTTATTCTCATCGGTATTTCAATTCCGTTATTCCCAGAATTGTCTTATCTATTTTCAATGTGGTTAATCTATTTTTCATGCTATATTCTCATTAACTTATTACTTCTCAAAAAGACTTATATTTATGTGGTTTTAGGATTATCTGTCATTGTTACTTTTGTCCTCTTTGGAACTTTGTTTAAATCCATTCCAAATCCTTTTGGATTTCTCCTTGTCGATTCTTTATTCCTTCTTATTATTTGTCTCGGAATAGTTGATAACTATTTAATTACAAATAGACATAAGGTAGAATAATAGCATGCTGACAGATATTTTAAAGAAATGTGGAAGAGGGGTTTTGTATATTATTACATTACCAATTCTTCTCGTGGTTCTATCCATTTACGCTGTTATTGGGGTTATCCAATTCTTTTATGTTGGCATTAAATCAATCTGGTATTTTTTCACAGGCAGAAATCTCTTTGGCGAATTCCCCGAAGATGTTAAAGCTCGTGAAATATTAGAGGGTAAAGAAGTTACCAACATCAATATTGTTAATGAACCAGTTGAAACTCCTACCCCTTCTCAGCCATACATCACCACTCCACAACCATATATCACTAAACCTGAAGATGATAATAATGGAGTCACGATTATATCAAGCGAGGATGAAGAGAAATGAACATCTTAATTTCATTATCTGAAACCGATAAAAGGGTGATATTTGTCCTCCTCCTTTTAATCATCGTTACTTTAGTCATTTTTGGTTATATCGGTTTACTCATTACTCGCGTGATGAGATGGCAAGGTAAGAGAGTGGACAATTATACCCACGATGTCGTCGTTACTAAAGTAATCAATAACAAGAAAGATTTTGTGAGATACGCTAATAAAAAGAACTGGGTGTGGTTCTTCAAACAAGCTTGGAAGCCATTAACTATCATTCTTATCGCTTTCTTATTCTTAGTCATTAGAAACGCGATTGCTAGAGATTGGAATTATAACCTCTTTGACCATAAGAAAACAGGGTTTGGAACCCTGCTATTCGTCTGGGATTTTACTGATCCAAATATCTATAAAGAATTCTTTGGAATTCGTTTAATCGCTGATTGGCCACCACTTATCAACACTCCTCATTGGGAATGGGATGCTTGGGTCAGCTATTTATTCGTCCCTGCTGTCTTCATCGGAAGTATTTGGTATCTTATCGCTTTACAGTGTGTTGTCGCTAGAACGATTCGTATTTGGCAGCTCAAGCACAGTATTTTTGATAAGTCGCTTGATAATTATAATCAAAATAATCCACAGAATAATCAACCACTAAACCAACAACCAAACAATATTAATAATATCAATCCAAATCAACCAAATGACTTAAACCAATAAGGTGACTTGGAAAATGATATAAGCCACTAATAAAAGATCAATAACTAAGAAAAGACCGCCAAGTCTTTTTTTCATGACGTCTTTTCTCGTCTTTTCAAACTCTTGATAATATTGATCGTTTTCGTTCATAACTAATATTTAATCGCGTTACTTGTTCTTGGATATGGTTGAACGTCACGAATGTTTTGCATACCAGTGACATACATTAATAAACGGTCAAATCCAATACCGAAACCGGAATGGACACAACCACCATATCGACGTGTATCTAAATACCATTCAAGACCTTCAGTAATACCTAAAGAATCCATCTTGGCTTTAAGTAAATCATATCTCTCTTCTCTTTGGCTACCACCGACGAGTTCACCAACTGCAGGAACGAGTAAGTCAACAGCCGCGACAGTCTTTCCATCATCGTTTTGACGCATATAGAACGCTTTGATATCTTTTGGATAATCTGTTAAAAATACTGGACCTTTGACGATCTTTTCAGTGATATAACGTTCATGTTCACTTTGTAAATCCATTCCCCACTCGATGTTTGGATTCTCAAATTTTACACCATCTTTAACAGCTTGTTTCAATAATTCAATACCTTCTGTATATGGCATTCTTTTGAATTCAGAATTACGAACGTGATTTAGTCTTTCAAGTAAAGTATTGTCGATCATGGAATTGAAGAATTTCATTTCTTCTGGGCATGCTTCCATGACGTAATCGATGCAGTATTTAACACATTCTTCAATGATATTCATGTTGTCATTTAAATCGCAGAAAGCCATCTCTGGTTCAACCATCCAGAACTCACTTGCGTGTCTCACTGTGTTACTTCTTTCTGCACGGAAAGTAGGACCAAATGTATAGACATCTCTAAAAGCTAATGCAAATGGTTCAACGTGGAGTTGACCAGTCACAGTTAAGTTGACTCTATGGCCATAGAAGTCTTCTGGACTCTTGCTATCATGAGCGATAACATCAAAGACGTTACCAGCACCTTCACCATCATTAGTAGTGATTAATGGAGTGTGGATATATAAGAAACCTCTTTCTTGGAAGAATTCATGAATCGCGAATGATAAAACGCTTCTCACACGGAAGACCGCTTGGAAGGTATTCGCACGTGGACGTAGATGCGCGATATCTCTAAGGAATTCAAAGGAATGTCTTTTCTTTTGAAGTGGATAATCCTCATCACAAGTACCACACACTGTGCATTCGTTAACAAATACTTCAAATGGTTGTTTATTACCTGGAGTAAGTCTTAGTTCGCCAGTCACTTCAATAGCAAAGCCAGTACCTAATGAAGATAACGTTTGATAATCCTTGCTATCTTTTGAATAGACGAGCTGAACATTCTTAAAATATGTGCCGTCATTGAATTCAACGAAACCGATTGATCCATTATCACGATTGGTTCTCACCCAACCTTGTAATGTTACTTCTTTTAATGTGTTAAGCTCTTCTTGGTCACCACTTGTGACGATGTCATAGAGCTCAAAATCTGAATATAATTGTTTTTCCATGGTCATAACCTCCCAATCATTATTACATACTAAGCAATGAAATCATAATAAGATTTCAGAATTTCATATAATCTTGTATTTCCCAGTTCGGATCTACAGAAATTGTTAATGGGGCAACTACCCCTCTTTCAAATAATTTTTCACCAACTTTAGCGATCATCGCTGCATTATCAGTCGTACACCAAAGAGGAGGTATCACTAATTTAATTTTTAGTTTTTCCATTAATTTAGTCATCTCACTTCTTAAATATGAATTAGCGGAAACCCCGCCCGCGAGAATCACTTCATTAATTTCATATCTTTCACAAGCTTTCTTCACTCTATCTAAGATTTGGCCCACCGCCACATCTTGGAAGCTTTTAGCCATATCTTTGATATTAATCTCTTGTCCATTCTGTTCATATTTATGGACGAGATTAATGACGCTAGTCTTTAATCCAGAATAAGAAAAATCTAATGTATCTTCACCTTTAAGAGGAACAGGTAAGTCATAAGTGTGATTACCTTCTTTTGCTAATCTATCAATCACCACGCCACCTGGATAAGGAAGCCCCATACATCTAGCAACTTTATCAAAGGATTCACCGACAGCATCATCACGAGTTGAGGAGATGATTTCAAACTGTAAATGATCTTTCATCAAAACTAATTCAGTATTGCCACCTGAGACCACGACTGCAAGCATTGGGAAAGAGAATTCATCAACGAACTCATTAGCGTAGATATGACCCGCTAAATGGTGAACAGGGATAAGTGGTTTATCATAGACCATCGCTAAGGTCTTAGCGGCTTGCATACCAACGTGAAGAGCGCCGATTAAGCCCGGTCCACGGGTGATGGCAAAGGCATCTATTTCATCTAAAGTGACATTGGCTTTTTCTAAAGCTTCTTTGATCACATACCCAATGTTCTCACAGTGAAGTCTGGAAGCGATTTCTGGCATTACTCCACCATATTTTGCATGGACATCAATTTGGCTAGAAACGATGTTCGCTAAAAGATTTCCATGTTCAATAATTGCCACAGATGTTTCATCACAACTCGATTCAATTGCCAGTATCTTAGCCATTTATATCCACCCCTCTCATCATATAGATTGCATCCTCACCATTTGAGTAATATTTTTCTTTAACTAATGTTTCTTTAAAACCATGATTTTTATAAAAATTAATGGCGATTTGATTGGATTTTCTCACTTCTAACGTTAAATTTTGCACGCGTTTTGCATAGCAGTCGTTAATGATTTCATCCATCAACGCGGAACCTAATTGTCTTCTTCTAATACCTGGATGAACAGCGATTTGACAGATGGTTGCTGAGTCGAAAGTTTGCCAATAATCAGAGAAACCAACCACCTGTTTAGCAGTCCCTTCCGCGCTAAGTTCGATAACCCATAAATTTGCATATTGGTTATCCATTTCATTAAGAAAATTCTCTTTGCTCCATGGAGCTACAAAACAGAGATTCTCAATCTCCATAACCGCAGGCAAATCCTTCTCTTCCATCTTTCTTATTTCCACATTGATAAATTGCATAATTAGCCTTTCATGTAAATAGGTTTGACGGCGAGAGGTTCATCTGCTTTTTCTAGATAAGGAATAAGCGAAAAAGCTTCTCGAGCGATACTTCCAACATTATCATTCATTTCTAAATATCCTAATTCACCTTTAACGATATAGTCAGGATGAGCGGAGATATATTCTTTCACTTTATCATTGGTCATAGTTTGATCAGGTTCAATCACCTTATGGCCTTGATAGACTGCAAAATAACTTCTCCCGCTTCTAGCGTTCATCAAACAAATTGTTGGCTTATCGCCTTCTTTCAATATTTGTAATGAACTAACAGGATATAAAGGAATGTTTAAAGAAAGAGATAATATCTTCGCGGTTGTTAAAGCGATACGAATGCCTGTATAAGAACCAGGGCCAATTCCCACTATCACCGCACTTATCTCTTTTTGAGAAAGATGATTATTTTCTAATAAAGTTTTAAGTTCAGGAACCATCTTCTCAGATTGACACTGCCAAGCAGGGTAAGAAACATAATCGATAAGATGGTCACTATTTGCTAAACCAACTGTTAAATATGTCGCTGAAGAATCTAAAATAACGTAAAGCATCTTATAACCCCTTTACAGTAATCTCGCGAAGGTTTTCTCCAAGATTGGAGATATTCACTTCGATATATTTTTCAGGTAATAATTCTGGAATATACATTGGCCATTCAATAAACGTATAGCCCTTTTCATATCCAATATATTCATCAAGACCGATATTGTGGTCCATGTTTTCTAAGCGATAAGCATCGATATGAATTAAAGATTTCTCACCTAAATATAACTTCATGATGTTAAATGTTGGTGACGCCACCTTCTCTTTAATTCCTAAAGCAGATGCAACTCCTTGCACAAAAGTAGTCTTTCCTGCTCCTAAATCTCCTGTAAGAGCGATGACGCTTCCTAAAGGAATCTTTTTGATTAAGTCGCTAGCAAAAAGACGCGTTTCATCTTGACCGTGTGAAATAAAAGTAATCATTAATTATTAACCATTTCTAAGAATTTATTGTAATAGATGAGAACTCGATTCTCATCAAAAGGAAATTGATGGTTTTCCATCATTTTCATTACCACGTCTGTTTGATAATGAAGCACTGTATCGAGGTCTTCACCATATTGATATCTTTGCTTATGATTCGCATATTCTTTTTCATCTAAAAGACGAACTTGGTTATCCGCGAATAATTTCGTATCTAGATCGTAGTCGATATATTTGATGGATGAACCATGAATAATCGCTGGAGAAGCGATATTGCAGTAGAAACTAACTCCACCTTGTTTCATCATGCAAATAACGTTCCACCATTCTTTTTTGGAGAAGATGGTAACAGCTGGTTCTTTCGTAAACCAACGACGTCCATTGCTCTCAGTAACTTTTGCTCTTTTTGTCGCGACTACAACATAATCGTCATTGTTATCGAGTACTAAACCACGATCCCAAAAACGATGGAGTGAACCATCGTGCTTAAACGACATAATTGAAATCCAACGACCAACAAGACCCATATTATTTATTGATTATTCTTTCTGCACCCAAAACCGCTAGTAAGTGGTTTTTGAAAATAAATTGTGGTTCGTCATCAAATGGTTTATCGAATGGAACTGAAACCACAGGATCATCATAGCTGAGATATACTCCAGTATGACCTGCCCATAAAACGACATTTAAGTTAAAGAGGTGACCCTCTACCTTTATTTTCTTTAATTCAGAGAGATATTTAGCAGGAATATCTTTGGAAAAATCACTTCCCTCAGGACCATAGATTACTAAATTATCTTCATTACGAAGTTCCACTAAATCATCGATATCAGTAGGTAAATCGTTTTGTTTTTCTGCTCTGAAGTTGATGATATAACGTCCTTCAAAGTGAAGAGTGTTTTGGAGTTCGACGTGTTTTCCAATAAAGGAAACCGCTTTCATTCTCTTTTTGCCTTCTTCTTTAACAGAGTATAAAGCGAGTTCACCACAAGAGAATCCTTGTCCTAAATATAAGCCTTTAACTATATTGCGGGAACCGATGTCAACTGAATTCTTATAAACTCTTTCAAGATTGAGTTCAGTAATGGAATATTTTTGGTTGAGATCGACTTTAACATCTTGGAATTCAGTATTGTTATAGATATCTCGATCGATTCTAGTCGTCACAAAACGAATATATTCCTTAGATTGTCTTGGGAATTTATTTTTAGTGAGCACAGAGAAGATGATTAATCCCACAAGCGCAGCACCAGCAAGAGAATAACCGACAATCTTGCTCCAATCTTTGTTGACCATGAGAAGAGCCATTGAGCCAATGACGACTAAAACGACAACACCCATTAAGATGTTGCTTGTTCTTCTGCTCTTTGTATAAACCTTATATAATTCTTGACGTTTTTCTTCAATTTCTTCCTTAAGAGGTTTGTCCTCAGGGGTCAATTTTTCAATATCAACAATATCAGGGAGAAGAGCTTTATTGTTTGTTCTATTATTTACTTTTTTCTCTTCTGTGGCAGTTTTATTTTCTTCAGCATTCTCAGTTTTATTTTCTTCTAATTTCTTTTCTTCGTTTTCCATGTAAACCTCCTACCTATGGTAGTTTATTTAATAAGCATTAACAAAAATACCTATTTGGTTTACTATATCACAAATTCTCACTAAGTGAGAGATAATATATACAATTATTTACTTTTTTAAAGATAATTTGTTGAGTGGATATAAAAGGATTACTAGGACTGCACCGACTGCGACAAATGATGGACCCATATAAGTTAATTGATAGATTAAAGAACCACCGAAGTCTAAACCATAGATGAGGATACCAGATATCGTTGAGGCTAAAGTACGTAAAGACATCGCAAGCAATGTAGCTAATAATAAATATAGGTAATTACGCCAGTTGATCTTTTCTTGATTGATGATGAACTTTCTAAATAAACCCACCACTGCAAGAGAACCAAAGCCTAATAAATAATCAAGTGGATAAGTGATAAATCCATAACCATCTAAGAAGCAACTCACCAAACCAAAGACGATACCGGAAGCAATTAATCCTCTGAAGAAACCTTTTCTTAATGCGAGAAGAATTAAAGGTAGCATAACGAGGGAAACAGATCCGCCATTCGCTACAACTTTGAGCTTAAAAATCGGTAAATCAAGCACGAATGCAAAAGAGACAAATATTGCGATTTCTGCAATGTCGCGGATATCGAGCTTATTGTTGTCAAAAATATATCTCGTCACATTGATTGCCGCGGCAAGAGAACAAATAGAAACCACTACAGGAGCAACCGATAAAGAGAAACCACTACAACTAACAGCAGCTTTACAAATTGGTTTACTCGCCGCAAAGAGAATTGTGCTAGCGATGAAAAAGAGCGATGAAACCGGAGCAACCCATTTGCTTTTATCTAAGAAAAAGAGAAGAATCGTAGAACAAAAATATAGGCCAAATGCAACAAAAATAGTGGCAAAAACCCCATTAACTTGAAAATTCTGCACTGTTTCTATAACGCTATATCGCGTTCCATCAATAATTAGATATGGAGCGAACAAACACGCTACACCCACTAAAGCGATAAGCAAATAAATAACATAATTTAGTCTTTTCATAAAAATAGCCTCCTACATAGGAAGCAATGAAAACTGTCTCCTACGCCAGCATTATCTGGATCAGGTATGGTCGACCCACTCTAGGGTCCTCTCAGCCTGGTTGAACCAAACTCCCAAATACATTATACATTTCTAGAAAAAATTGAAAAGAATTATCTACTCCATTTTATCGGGGTTAATCCGTTTTGCACCAAATAAGCATTGCTCTTCAGGAAGTGACCATTACCAAACCAATCGCCATGATTTGCCGCGAGTGGAGAAGGATGGCAACATTCTAAAATTAGATGGGCTGGGTTATGAAGATAACGCTTTAATTTTCTTGCTGGACCACCCCAAAGAAGAAACACCATTGGACGATATTGTTTGTCTAAGACGGTGAGAACATCTTCTAAAAAGAGATGATATTGTTCTATATTATGGCTCATCGGTTGATGGGCTCTAACTGTAAGAATTGAGTTTAATAAGAGAACGCCTTGTTTAGCTAAATAGGTCAAATCACCATTTGTCATATCCATTTTTTCACCTGTTTCTCTTTCAATCTCCTTATAGATGTTCACTAATGAAGGAGGTACTTTAATTCCTTTAGGAACAGAAAAAGATAAACCCATGGCTTGTCCAGGTTCATGGTATGGATCTTGTCCCACTATTACGATTTTCACATCCTTTAAAGGTGTGAGTTTAAATGCATTAAACATTTTATCACGTGGAGGATAGACGACATTATTCGTATATTCGACATTCAAAAAATGATTCAACTCATCACTATACTGCTTATGAGCGACCTCATTAAAGAATTCTTTCCATGTCTTTGCAATTTTTTCCATAGCAATATCATAACATATCACCAGATACATAGTATCAAAACATATGAAAGAATTTTATTTTTCGCGCATAAGATATATAATGCAAGAGTCAATATGAATATCATTTACTTCACAACATCCCAAGAAAACAACGACTACAATGAGTATCTAAAGGCATGGCCATATCCAATTAATGCTTCTACTCAGCTCATTCATAATCGTTTGATTAGATCATTATCTTTATATCATCATGTCGATGTTGTTTCAGTGAGGCCTTTTTCTAAACAAGATTGTTTAGTAAAAACTTTAATTAGAAGCGAAAGAATCACTAACCGCATCCACTGGCACTATTTAAGTATTCGCCGCACCAGCATTGGGCGTTTCTCTTTCATGTGGGCACAAATAGAAAAAGTGCTCAGAAATGTCGATAAGAATTCAATCATCATCACCGATACAATAAATTCAAATGTTTTCCATCTCGCTTCTTATGCGGCAAAAAGAAAACGCATGCCGCTTATTGGAGTGTGTACAAACTCTCCATCAAATATCACCGGCACAAATAGAAGCTATGCTTTATCCGTTTTAAAATTAGCCAAGAAACTTGATGGCACTATCGCCTTAACTCCAGCCCTTAACGACTTATTCAATGAAAACGGCAAACCATCCATCATCATTGAAGGACTCGTAGAAGATAGACTTCCACTACCTTGTGAAAATAAATACGGGAAATATCTTTTCTATTCAGGCTCATTATATGAAAAATACGGTATCTATAATCTCATTCAAGCTTTTAATGAATTAGAACTTCCTGATTATAAATTATTAATATGTGGCCACCACGAGGGAAAAACATTCCTTGAAGCGATCAGAAGAAAGAAAAACATCCGTTATCTCGGAGCGCTGACTAACCAAGAATGCATACAGTTCCAACAAAACGCTGTCGCAAATATCAATCCACGACCATTTAACGAGGACCTCGATAGATTCACAGTTCCTGGCAAATGTTTTGAATACCTCAATTCCTCTCGCCCAATGATATCGACCAAATCCTCAAGATTAATTAAAGTCTTCCAAGAGGATGCTATATGGATGAAAACAGGCTCTGTGGAAGATATCAAAGAAGCTATTAATACCCTTCTTGCATTAAGCAAAGAAGACCAAGATTATCTCGGAAAAAAAGCGCATGAACATGCGCAGAATGAATATTCGCTTTCTAATGTCGGATTAAAATTACAGGACTTCTTAAAGGCATTTTTTAAGAAGAACTGATTCTATTTCACCAACAACAACGTTGATTTGATAATGTTTAAGGAAATATTCGTAATTGTTATTTCCTTTTGTTTCTATTTCTTTTTTACTGGCAGAAGCTGCTTTTGAGATAGCGAAAACGAGATCATCAACATTATCTTTGAGGATATATCCGCCGCCTGTTTCTTTTAGCACTTCTTCTCCATCGCCTTCAATGACCGCGATAATCGGTTTCTTTTGTGACATCATAAAGATCAATTTATCGTCAATAGCGCGACCCTTATAACCTTTGTTTGTTAAAGAATAATAGCAGGCATCCGCATTAGTAAAACAGTTAGGAATATCCGCGAGTGGTTTATCTCCATGAAGGATGATGCGTTCATCAAGGTGGTTATTATTAATCTGTTCAAGTAAATCCTTGCTAAATTTCCCCTTGCCAATGATGTGGAAATAAATATCTTTACGCGCGACTTTATTCATCGCTTCTGGAAGAATGCTTAAAATATGAGTTTTATCAACATCCCCATAGAAAACGATATTAAATCCTTTTTTATAAATATATGGATTAACAATACCTTCTTCAATTAGTGGAGTGTGAGGGATATAAGTCATACTTAATTTCTTAATCTTTAAAACCTTCCTCACATATTCTTCATAGACTGGTGAAGGAATGATAAGTCCATCGGTTTTACGATACGTATGACGGGAATAAAAATAAAGGAATAAATAGTTTGGAGAATATTTAAAAGTAAACCTTCTATTTAATGCATCGTCAGGAGAGAATTCCACGACATGAGCGATATGAGGAACCTTATGAAGTTTCTTATAAAGATTACCTGCGGATATATTGGAAACAGGCGAATAACAATATGTATAAACGACATCAAATTTCTCTTTAGTCTTTTTCACCCATTTACGAGCATTCTTATAAAATGTGTAATCATTCATCACTAATGAATGACGTGAATTGCGGCGAGGGAAGACATCGACGCGGTGAATTCTAATTCCATTAGAAAGCTCGTATGACATGTTCTGATAGCCAGGTAAAATATAACCTAACGCAAAACTTGGTTTCGCGGTGAGGACAGTAACATTATGCCCACGTTTAAATAGACCTTCCGCAATCTTATTAACGATGGTCTTTTCAGGATAATAACTACGAGTAATAATGAGAATCTTCATAATGCTAATTTTATCAAATTATAATATATAAACAACTACATAAGTGGCCAAGTATGAGTCAATGTGTAGACAATGCAAAATATCACAAATATCGTTAAGTCCACTAATAAGGAAAGGATGAATGGATATCTAATTTTTCTTGATCTGATAATGACATCATCAGGAACTGGAGAAGTAACGATATCGTTTTTATGTTTATAAGATAGGATGATGAAATCACCCACTAAATAGGCAAGTAAACCATTGATTGCCGTAAATATCGCAAAGAGGAGAGGATAAGCAAAATTAGTGACCCCTGCTAATCGGCAAAAGAGATGAATGAGGAATGGTAGTCCAACAGTAATCACAATATCAATGATGAGGATAAGGAGTAATTTTTTATCAGTAAAAACATTTTTCATATACTTTAGTATAATCTTCAAGAAACAAGAAAAAAAGAGGATACCCTCTTAATTCTCATTTTGGTGGAGCTGCGGATGAGCTGCCCATCCGGTCCAGAAATGGTTCTTCAATAACATCTACAGCTTAGATGAAATGAGTAATTTAATATAGAATCGTTATTCATCAAGTCCATCTATACGAGACTTACTAAACTTCGGTAAGAGTAACAAGTCCACTCTCCGTCCCTATTCTTTTGTTATGACACCTGACCCAAGCGTGAAAGAAGAAAACCTTGGGAGATGCTCTGCCCCTACATTGGTAGGGAACCCTATATCGGGTAGACTAAGCTAAGCAGAGTTGTTGAGAGCGGTTAGCTCTCATATAACTGTTGTCAGTTATTTTGTTTTTGGTTTAAGGTTACCAACCGCTGCAGTTAAAGCCTAACACATTCCTGTCGAAACTATTTCAACCCCATGTTAAGTGCTTTGTTATGGTACCAAAAAATAAATTATTTGTAAAATAAAAATATATTTCATAGAATATATAGGCATATGAGACAGAATACTAAATACAATTTAAAAAACATCTTCGGCAGCACAATCAGCAATCAATGCGCGATTGATGCCGCTAGAACTCTCCCATGGTGGAGTTCACTTATCGTCCTATTATTAGGCGTTTTGTTACCAATCATCCCTCTTGTGGTGGTTGTCGCTAACACACATGGTTCAAATTACGTCAGCAACTTGAATTATGGCTTAGACAGAGATTTAACTTCTTTGACCGTTAAACTTCATAACGAGAAAAAAGAATTTAAAGTCGATGATCAAAAAATACTTCATTACTACGATAATGGAACAGAACAACTTCCAAACACTGAACAAGACCTCACTCCAATCGCGACTTACACGAATACTTCTGAGAACCAATACGAATTAAACATCTTCTACACTCGTCGTGAAGTCGGTGATACTCCAAACCTCGATGATATCTATAATCACGCAAGAGGTTTAAAATACGTCAAAGGCACCATTACTCCTAAGACCGATACTGATAAAGATGAAGATTGCTACATCCCATCATTTATCATCTTCCATTCAAAGGGTATTATCACTGCCTTATTCAAACACAATTCCATCACTGCTGTCAGTTCCTATTCTGGTGACTGGGCTTGCACTGAATCCAATAAAGACCTCATCACTAGAATGTTAACTGTTCCAGGTCAAGAGATTCCAACCGAAGTTAAATCCCTTGAATATATCAACGGTGTCTTCACTAACTATAAGGCTTTATATGATGAATGCTATATTACTTCAATCAATAGAATGTATCTCTTAAACACCACTGTTTATTTCGGTGTCTATCTCGGATTAGTCTTACTTCTCGGCTTATTAATCTTCGCTTTAACAAGAGGCAAAAACAATCCAAACCGTTACCTCAAGTGGTATCAATGTCAATTCATTATGTATTGGTCCTGTTTTGCGCCAGGATTATTAGCAATGGTCTTTGGCTTCTTACTCGCACAATATGCGATGATGTTCTTCATCGTCTTCATGGGTCTCCGTGCGATGTGGATGTCCATGAGACAATTATCGGCCAATTATCAAACAGCGGCTTAATCGCCATAATCACTACCGCGTGACTTATCCTCAACATAAATTTGTAAAGGATCAGTGATATCGGTTATTTCTAAAAATATAAAAGAATCATCGACCTCTGTCTGGGGGAAATCAAATGTTCCCACATAAACGACACGTCGATTTTTTTTCGCCACTTCAACAATGCGGTTAATAATTCTTTGGTAATCATCCTCACTCACTCTCTCTTTAAAGCCTTGGAGATGAGTATAGAAAATCGGTTCAACATAAAAGATAGAACCATCATCGAGTTCATAGACATTAGCGAATGGATTAGCCGTATCGTTAAGTTGTTTTAATGAAGAGAATTCTGGTTGTATCATTTGTGGTATACCTCGTTATTTAAAATTTTATAGGCTCGGTAAATTTGTTCAAGAATAATTAATCTTGTCATGCCATGGAGGAATGTCATCTTGCTTAAAGAAATGGCGTCATTCGCGCGATTTTTAACTTCATCTGATAAACCATAACTTCCCCCGATAGCGAATGTTATATAACTACCAGAATATTGGCTTTTTGCGTCTAAAAACTCCGCAAATTCCTCGCTTTTCATCTCTTTTTTATTTAGATCAAGATTGATGAGATAGTCTCCGTCTTTTAATAGTTTTAAGATGGATTCTCCTTCTTTCTTTTTCGCGATTTCAATCTCTTCTTTGCTCTTTTCGTTATGGATTGGCTGGTCCTTAATTTCGACGATTTCAACATCCGCGAATCGCGATATTTTTTTAAGGTAATCATTGATGCCAAGTTCTAGATATTTATCTTTAATTTTGCCGACGGCGATAATTCTAATTCTCATCTAAATTACCTCCCTCCATACAATTCCATTGAGGCGCGCATCTAATATGATATCTATCAAATACTAAGCCACAATAGCTAAAGACATTACGATACGCTTCAAGGGCTAATTCTGGGGTATTAGCCTCTTCAGAAAGATGGGCTAGTATCACTTCTTTAGTTTTATTTCCCACGATCTTACTTGCCGCGAAAGCACTATCTTCATTGCAGAGGTGCCCATGCTCACTTAAGATTCTCATCTTGAGATTCATCGGACGGTTCGTATGCATTAATCTCGCTACATCATGATTGCTTTCAATCATTAAATAATCAGGGTTAACTAATAATGGAAGAGCAGCCTCAACAAATACACCTGAATCGGTGAAATAAACGAATTTTTCATCCTCGCTTTCAATGACATAACCACACGGTTTCTTTGCATCATGACTAGTTGGGAAAGGGGTGATTTTTAAATTCTTTATAGTGAAGGGCTGATAATATTCAACGCGATTAGATAAAGAACCAGGTAATGTTCCTTCTGTCGCATACATGATTTTCGGCGAAAAAGATTTCAAACCATTGATATGATCTGAATGTTCATGTGTATATATCACTCCATCAACATCTTTGATGGTTTTGTTTAATAGCTGCAAACCTTCTTTTACTCTAATAAGAGGAAGACCTAAATCAATTAAAATAGTCGTTCCATGAGAAAATAATATAGTCGCGTTCCCTTTGGAACCACTACCAACGATTACATAGTGCATTATTCTGTTCCAAAATTCTCGTCGTAAGCTTCCACCCAGCTTGGCGGTGGTTCTTCGATACGGCCAAAGGCTTTATAAAAGAAGAAGCCTTTTGTTTTGGTCGCACCATTACGGTTTTTCGCAATATTTATTTCTAGATATGAAGCTTCACCTGGAAGACCAGAAGCTTTTTCTCTATCCATATCCATCTTTGTTGGAGAGTCATTATTATCTTTACCGTTTTTCTTACTCTTCGCATTTTGATAATAATCGTCACGATAAAGGAAGAAGACTAAGTCTGCGTCTTGTTCAATCGCACCTGATTCTCTTAAGTCAGAAAGAAGCGGTCTCTTATTATCACGTCTTTCAACATCTCTTTGTAACTGACAAAGAACGACGATTGGAATTTTTAATTCACCAGCAAGGTTTCTTAAACCAACAGATAATTTACGAACCTCATCTTGACGGTTATCTTTTGAACTCATTCTAGAAGAAGAACCGATGATACCGATGTGGTCAACGATGATCATTCCTAAATCAGGACGAGTGGTCGCTAATTTACGAGATTTAGCCATAATGTCATTAAGAGTAATACCTCTAGTGTCATCGATATAAATGCTTGCTTCAGAAATGGAATTGATTGCATTAGTGACATTTAGTCTTTCATTATCAGTTAATCTATTCGCGAAGATGTTGCCTAATGAAACACTGCTTTCCATCGCGATCAATCTTTGGAAAAGCTTCTCTTTATCCATTTCAAGTGAGAAGATGCCAACTGCACATTTACCACGCGTCGCTGTACGATATGCGAGGTTTAAAGCGAAAGCAGTCTTACCCATACCAGGACGACCACCGATAACTGTCATCGTGCTTCTTTGTAAGCCTTGTGTAATTTCATCTAGTGATGGATAACCAGTGGTAATACCCACTAAACGAGAATCATCTTCGTTAGGGCGATTGATCTTTTCTCTCATCCTCCCCGCCATATCACCAACTGATTCAAAATCAGATACTTTTCTACGGGCGATAGATTCGCGGAAATTAGATTCGCTTTCAATGATAAAGTCATTGATGTTATCAATATCTTCAGTGCGGTATTCATCATCAATCTTACGAATTGTCGTTAACATATTTCTTAAAACTGATTGGTCTAAAACAGCTTTAATATAAAACTCTAAGGCACCTAAGGACACCATTGAGTCTGAACATTCTTTTAAATATGGGACACCACCGATATTTTCAAGTTCTTTCATATTGATCAGTTCATCGGTGACTGTGATGGAGTCAACCACCCCATGCTTGTTATTTAATATATTGATCATCGCTCTAAAGATGAGACGATTTTTGCCAGAATAAAAGTCCTCTTCAACAAGAGATGTTGTCACATAGTTAGCGGCTTCTCGATTGATGAGAGCCGAACCAATGACCGCCTTTTCAGCGTCGATATTATATGGGAGTTCGGTCGCAATCTTTTTGGCCATATCACCCCTCCTCGCCGACGACATGAACTTTGACAATACCGATTACGCCTTTATGGAGTTCAACTTTTAAATTGTAGTATCCAAGGGAATCGAGTGGTCCTTTGTCAATAAACTTTCTCTTATCGATTTCATATCCATATTTTGCTAATAATTCATCGCATATTTGTTTGAGAGAAACAGAACCAAAAGTACGGCCTTCTTTTCCCACTTTTAAACTTGCTGTCACTTCAACATTCTTTAATTTTTCAACGAGTTCTTTTGCAGCAATTCTCGCATTTTCTTCAGCAATTCTCGCATTTTCTTTTTGATTTTCTAAAATCTCAACACTCTTCTTGCTGACCTTAACCGCTAACTTTTTAGGAAAGAGAAAGTTATTTGCGTAACCATCAGAAACATTGACAGTTTGTTGTTTTTTTCCAACACCTTTAACATCTTGTAATAATATGACTTCCATTATTCTTTCCTCCCTTTGTTGTCCGCTCTCGCGTCATCAAGATAAGTCTCTAATATATCTAGTAATTTTTGTTCAACTGCTTCAATGGTCATGCCATCAAACACCGCAGCAGCAGATGTGAAGTGACCGCCACCACCCATCTTTTCAGCGATGATTTGGACGTTGATCATGCCATCACTTCTAAACGACATACGCACGCTCGTTGGGCTTGTTTGCGCAAAAACGATTGAACAGTGAATACCCTTCATTGTTAAGCATGTATTAGCAGCTTTCGCAATAGTTGCCGCGTCGCATATCATACGACTATCACCATGCGCATATACAACACCATATTGTGGAGTTTTAACATCAGCGATAAGTTGATTGACTGTACGATATTCTTCAAAATCATCTTTTAATAAGTCGTCACTGATCGCGTTATCCGCACCAAATTCTTTAAGGATAGAAGCGGCTTCAAATGTTCTGACACCAGTTTGTTTGCTCTTGAAATAGGAAGTATCAAGGAAGATACCAGCGAGCATGATAGTCGCATAAGTTGGTGGAATCTCAATACGAGGTGAGATAGATGAGAATCTAATGAATTCAGTGATGATTTCACTAGCAGAAGAGGCTGATGAGTCGATGTGGTTAAACACAGGCGCATCGATATAATCTTCAGCACGTCTATGGTGGTCAATAACGACAACCTTTACTGCTTTTTCTAATAATAATGGATCCATGACCATCGCTGGGGTATGGACATCCACGACTACGACAATCATATCTGGAGTTAAGCTAGATTGAGCTTCACCTGGAGAGATGATGATGTTTTGTAATTCATCTTTAGAGAACTGTGTTAACAAAGCTCCTCTAGTTTTATTTTCAGTAATTTTGAAATCGACAACAATACGGCATGAGATATCCAATCTTTCACAGATGGCTTTGATACCTAAGCATGCGCCTAAGGCATCCATATCCATATCCTTATGACCCATGACTAACACTTTAGGTGCAACTTTAATTAAGCTGATTAAAGAGTCAGCAAGAACTCTGGTCTTAACTCTGTTACGAGTCTCTTGAGCTTTGCTTTTACCACCAAAGAATTCCATATCATGGCCATAAGCGGAAACAACGACTTGGTCACCACCACGAGACATCGCGATATCAAGAGCGGAAGCTGCCATTTCGTTAAGTTTAACGACATCAGGGAAGCCGTGTGCGATGCCAATGGATAAAGTAAGAGGAGTTTCTTCTTCTCGAGAAATATCTCTAGCAATATCCAAAATGGAGAAGCGATTCTTCTGCATTTGGGTAAAACTTTCATAGTTACAGAGCAATAAGTAAGTATCGTCTCTATGACGTCTTAATAAGATGCCATATTCTTTACAGTAATTGAAAATTGAGTTTTTAAGTTTGGTGACAACGTCGTTGAAGTCATCTTCTGCACGGATGACATCTGCGAAGTTATCAATAGATAAAAGACCAACGACAGGCGCTTGTTCTCTTGAATATTTGTAGATGCTTTCTAATTCAGTTGTATCTTTAAAGATCCATAAGCCCGCTTCTGAAATGTATTTCACTTCATAGTTACGGCTATTGATAACGATCTTTTCAATCGTATTAGAAGCGGCAGATTTTAAATCCACTAACGATGGATATACAGTTAAGATATTTTCATCGACAATTTCAATATGACGATCTTTAAAAAGATCACTGGTCCAAAGAATGACATCGTTCTCATCGGTAACAACTAGACCAATCATCGCAAAGCGATAAGCTTCTTGAACATCGTTACCAACGATCTGTGCAGCATTTAAGTCACTCTTATTACGGATAGCGTTAACTCTAATAATCACTATCCAAAGGAACATCGCATTAAGGAATAAGAGAACTACAAATCCTAATGCTACATAATTAACACTGACATATTCTCTAGCATTAAAGAAGTTTGGAAAATAAATAACAGAAAAAGCTGCCACAAAAGCAATTTGAATGGTAATGATGATAAAGGCAACTATTCTAATAATTCTTAAACTTTTCGCCATAGTTATTATATTATACTCAATAATTCTTTATTATTGTAGGGAGTTTGTTGAAAAATAATATGCTAATTTTACAAATTGCACTTTAAAAGTGCTTTTGTAATTCTTTATATATTGGACAATATTAACTATTTTATATGCTTATGCAAAGCATAAAGATAAAAATTATATTATTTTAAACTATCAACATATTGTTGGGTAAATACTTCCACTGCAGGTGTAGCTTCTCCGTTAAAATCGAAGAGGGTTTCATTCGCCCAATCGTTATCCGCAATCGTTGGTTCTAATCCACAGTAGATCTGTCCCGCTGGTTTAGCCCAACCACTATCGGGCAAAAGGATCCAACATGGTTCCCAATAAAAAGCGTATTCAACACCATTATCAACACAGAGCTTTAATAATCTTTTTAAATATTCAACTTGTCCTTCTTTAGTTATTGGGTAAGGAATTCTTCCATCAGGATTGAGAGGTTGGAATTCCTCTTCTGTTCTATTCGCGTATTCGCAGTGATGACCTGGCACTAACGATTCGGCGTATTCATATCCCATCTCCACTAACCAAATTTCTTTATGGTATTTAGCTTTTAATTTCCTCACATTATCGAATAAACGTGGAAGACCACCATGCCAATATGGATAATATGATTCTCCAATGACATCAAAGTCGTTAAAATACTTTGTCAGATTAGCGAAATACCAATCTTGAACGTCATTATTACCAGAATTCTCTAAATGAACAACAATCTTTGCGTTAGGATAAACTTCTTTAACCGCATTTCTTCCAGTTTTTAATAAAGTAGCTAATCCTTGAAATCCACCACCATTTTCTTCGCTATATTCAACATCTAACTTTCCAAATGGAAAGAGCATACCGTTAGTAATCTCATTACCAATTTGGACAGCAAAGACATCAATATCGTGTTCTTTTAACGCTAATAATGTCTCTTTTGTGTAATTGGACAATTCTTCAATAATTTGATGATAGTTTTTATCTTCCCAAGCCTTAGGAACTCTTTGTCTAGATGGATCGACATAAAAATCGCTGTAATGGAAGTCAAGAAGGATGCTCATCCCTACTTCTTTCGCTCTTAATGCCATCTTTATCGTGGCTTTTAAATCGTTCGTACCACCCCCATATGGATTGCCTTCTTCATCATATGGATCATGCCAAATTCTTAATCTCAATGATTTGATGTTTGAGTGATAGGAAAAGAAGTTATATGGGTCAACCTTTTCTCCGTGATAAGTAAAAACAGGGTTCTGTTTTTCGAATTCATTTAATGTTGATAAATCGACGCCTAATTTCATAAAAATACTCCGTTACGATAATTATATCGTATTCTTATTAGTCAAACACGCATAAGTAAATTAATAATTGAAAATGTGAGATTTCTCTATAAAAATAAAGGTGTACGCATAGTACCCGCGTGAGGAGACATTGTTATGGCAATTGGAGAGAAAAAAGGTGGCGGCACTTGGTGGAAAGTGTTGCTTGGAGTATTAGGAGGATTTTTCCTCGGCATTGGAGCGGTTGCAGGTGGTGCGGCAATAGCAGGCGCTGTTGTTCCAGCCAAAACATTTCTCGGTGGAGAAGAAAATGCCAATAAATATCTCACAAAAGAATTTCAAGAGAAAACAATTTTGCAAATCGTTCAAGAAGCTATGGGTGGAAAACTTAAGTTCGACACTATTGGCGATTTAAACAACATCACCCCAATGGTCGGTGAATATATTACCGGGGTTAAAAACTCTCTTAATGGCATTGGTACCGAACTCACAAATGAAGATATGTATAAATGGCCACTTGCCACTTTGTCAGATAGCATCATTGGAGCGGTTAAAGATGCAAAGCTCATTAGGGTTTTAAGCAAGGATAATCTCCAATATCCAGACCCTGTTATCAAATATCTTTCTTATGAAACATACCCAGAAGGACATGAATCCGCTGGTGAATACGTCTGGGCAAAAGACGAGAATGGCAATTATATTTACGATGAAAATAACGAGCATGTTTTAGTCAATCTACGTCTAAAAGACATGCTTGATGATGCAAACTTCATTCAAAGAAAAGTTGACTCCATGAGAATTAAAATGCTTTTCACTGAAGGTGATATCGCTAACTCATCATTATTAACAGCGATTAAAGATAAATCCGTTAGACAACTTGCCCAAAACGGTGCTTTTGACGATGTAAAGATCAGCGCGGTCTTTAAAGTTGAAGAAACTAGCCCACAAATCTTAAAAACATTCGTGAAAAAAGAAGTCACCATCGGTGGTATGAGTAATGCAATCAACAATCTTAAAATTGATGAAGTGATGGAAATCGATGAGTCAAGCCCAGCCATCTTAAGAACATTTCAAGATAAGGGTGTCACTGTTAACGGTATGAGTGACGCGATCGATGACCTCAAACTCGGTGAAGTGATGGACTTAAAAGAAGGCGACCTCCTTTATAAATTAAGAAATGATAAAATCGACGAGCTCAAAAATGTTGATGAAAAGCTCACTGTTGATGATGTATTCCCAGATCGTTCCGATATGAAATTCATCAAATATCTCCCTGGTGATACAGTGATTAAAGACATCGGTACAGAAGTTAATAACATCAAACTAACTAAAGCATTCGAAGATAACATCTTTAGTGGCGAAGGTAGCACCCTTAATTCCACTTGGAAATATATGTTAATCGAAGATGACGAAGAATGGATTGCTGGTAGCCCAACAAAAGACTCTAATCCATTCGCATCATATAAATGTAAAGATTATACAGTCGGTGGAGATGGCGTTGATCCAAATCCAAAAGGCATCAATGCCTTAATCGATAACATGAGCGCGAATATGTCTAGAGCCTCTCTCAGTCAGCTTAACACCGATAAAATTGTTGAATTAGACGATGACTTTTTAACTAGAGACTTAGGCGCGTGGAAAGCTCTTGTTCCAGAGATTGCCGCTAACCCAGATAAAGTTAAGTTCGGTGACCTTACCCTTAAAGAATTATCCGCCGTTGTCACAGCTGCAACAGCAAGTATTTAACACCTATAAAGGCAACTAAAAAACGCCTACCTTCATCATGGTAGACGTTTTAATTTATCTTAATTACTTAATGATTTTGTAATAACCGTCTCTTCTTGGACGAGGGGTTGGATTTTCACAATCTGGATATCCAAGAGCGATAGAAGACACACCTACGAGTTCTTCGGTAATGCCCCACTTTTCTAATAAAGCTTTGCCTTCGATAGTTGAGAATATTTCTTTTGGACGATTCATCCACACACTGCCTAAACCTAAGGCATGAGCGGCATTTAACATATTCGTGGTGACTGCCGCGGCATCAAGAGTGCCAAGGAAATCGCTGATAGCAATCTTAGTATAGAAAACTATAATCACTGTTGGAGCCCCATAGAAAGGAACACTGTTCTGTTCAATACCATGAGATACTTCAATGCGTAATTGGTATAGTTCTTCAATATCTTCTTTCTTTTGAAGAGCTAAGATGAATGGGGATTGAAATCCCATTGCTGTAGGTGCATAAGTACCTGCTTCAATAACAGCTTTTAACTCATCATCTTTAATCTGTTCGTTTTTGAATTTACGAATTGAACGACGAGTCTTTAACATCTCTAATGCATCCATGCAATACCTCCAAAAATTAACTAGAATTATCAATTAATAAAATAATTATAACTCATATAAATATATGGGGCACAATTTTTTCACGGGTGTAACAAAAAGGCAATTATTATAACATCATTTTTGAAAACCACATCGTATGTCCATCTTCCTTATACGCGATAAAGCCATTTCTTTCTAATACATTTTGTGATTTGAAATTAGAACACAAAGTATCCGCGAAAACTATGCAAACTCCGTGTTTTTTGCCAAATTCTAATAATAATCCTAAAGCATCAGTCATATAGCCGTGGCCTTCATACTGAGGACTCATTCCATATCCCACTTCTGTCGCCCCGTGGTTAGGAAGTCTTTTAAAATATATTGTTCCAATCACAGTATTTGTCTCTTTTAAAACAATGAGTTGATCCACTGCAAGAGGGTATTCTTCAGGGTACTCAATTAATTTATTTTTTATTTTATGTAGATAGTCAGGAGATGGGTTTAAAAACTCTCCTCCGTCATTAGTTAATCCATATTTATTATGAAAAGATTCGTCACTATCTAATAGTGAGTCAATAATCCCTAAATCAACAGGAACCAACATTAATCTGTCATTTTCAATAATCGGATTCATAACATTTTCATTATAACGAAAAAAGCCATCTTGCGATGACTTAATTTCTTTTATTAACGAGCGTTCGCTCCTTTAACTTGACCGTTTTGCCAACCCCACTCTGGGTGATCACCAACTCCACCATCTTTAATTAAGGCTGTTGGGATTGGTCTAACGAAATAAAGAATATTAGCGTCTTTACTTTTAGCACGGTCTTTATACCATTCATTAATGACATCTTGACCTGTGTTTGTTGTGGTATGGAATTTGCCCATATAGTCATCATGAGATTCACCCCAAGAAACACAGTTTTCAGCAGGTAAGCCGTACCAGCCAGGTTGAGCAGTAACCGCGTAAAACCATGGATTAATATATCGAAAATAGTCACGACCACCATCATCTGGTGAAATGATTTCGCCATAAGACCACACTTTAACTTTATAGGTGTTTTCAGCATAGGCCATTACTTTGCCTAATGTATTATCCCAGAAATCTGAGCCACATCCACCGCCATCTTTTTTGGTTTCAATATGTTTCGCAGCATCGAATCTAAAACCAGTAACACCGCAGTCAACTAAAGATTTTAGGAATTTATAGACAGAGCCCTGGACCTTGCTATTAGCGGTATTTAAATCCTTACCAAAAGCATCGCTCTTCACAATTCCTGCCACATTAGAATAGTCACAAGGAACTTTGCCGTTTGGATTATGAAGTGTTGTTTTGTAATTATCGTATATTTCTGGAGAGAACTGTTTAACTTGTGGATTAAGGCCACCATAACCAGTACCATCCGCCAAGTGATTAACGATAACATCAACAATAATTCTAATACCCTTTTCAGAAGCAGCTTCACATAACGCAGTTAATTCAGAAGCCCCATCACTAGTAGAGAATAAGATATTGGAAGTGCTATTACCTAAACATAAACCAACTGGTTGGTAGAATCTCCACCAAGTTTCATGAGTATCTTCATATGATTCATAGTAGTCTTTAACAGGTTGCAATGGAGAAGTTTGAATCGCGTTAAATCCTTGAGCTTTAATCGCATCAAGATTTGCTAATATTGTCGCGATTGGCCAATCAAATGCATGGAGGATATTTTGACCTTTTGTAGCAAATTCAGCTTTACCACTTTCATACCATTGACCAACAGTGTATTTGCCGTCGCTATTCTTATCTCCTAAATAGAATGCGTTTTTATCAGCTTTAATTGTGGTACCAGCAATATCTACAGTTTGTTCAGATCCGTTATTGAAAATAATAGAAGTATAACTTGATAACCCCGAGATTTCATAAACCTTTTCACCATATTCATTGGTCTTTAAATATGTCATTGGAACTCCAGGCCAATCTGCATTTCTAACAGTATTTGTAACCCAAGCGTATGCATTAACATTAGCCCAACCTTTATTGCTAGAGAAGTATAGCTTGTCAGGGAGATTTGCTGTTGATGGTTTTAACTCTTTTGTGAATGTTGCGGTATAAATAGCGTCATCAATTACTTTATCAATGCCAGGTGTCCAACCCGCAAATGTGTATTTATATTTGCTGTCTGATGCTTTGGTTGGTGTCGCACCATCATAAGTTGGTGTGGTGCCATACGCAACATCGCTATCAGTTTCAAGGACAGTGCCATCAGCATTCTTCCAAGTAATCGTATATTTAGTTGTCTTGTCGTATTTATAGTACTGGGCTTTATAAGTTGCATCCCCTGTAACATTCGTAACCTTTGGATCCCATTCAGAGAAGGAATAAGAATATCGTTCAGATTCGCTCTTGGTTGGAATATCACCATAATCTGGAGTTTTGCCATATTCTAAAGAATCAGTTCTTAAAACCGTACCATCATCATCTTTCCAAGTGATGCTATATTTTCTCACTGCAGATGAATATGTCGCGGTATAAGTTGCATCTTGAGTTACAGTCGCGACTTTTGGATCCCAATCTGAGAAGGAATATGAATATTGCTGAGATTCACTCTTCGTTGGAATATCACCATAATCTGGAGTCTTACCGTATTCTAAAGAATCAGTCCTTAAAACTGTGCCGTCATCATCTTTCCAAGTAATGGTATATTTTCTAGCAGCAGAAGAATATGTTGCTTTATATGTTGCGTCTTGAGTAATTGGAACAATCTCATGATCCCAGCCTTTGAAGGTATAAACAATTTCAGTGGTAGGATCTTTAGTTGGAGTTTCACCAGAATAAGAAGGCATCTCACCTAACAAATAGTCGTCTTGAACTAAGAGTGTCTCTCCATCATCATCTTTCCAAGTCACTGTGTATTTTTGAATAACTTGTGATGAACTTGAGGATTCTTCGCTAGATGATTGCTCTTCTGACGAGCTGGAAGGCTCTATGCTAGAAGATTGCTCTTCTGATGAACTGGAAGGCTCCAAACTAGAAGATTTCTCACTTGAAGAATACTCTTCGGAGGAAGAACTCTCAATATCACTTGAAGAAGATTCTCTTTGCGATGATGAAGGACTGGATGAACTAGTTGCTGATGTTGTTGTTTCTTGAGATGTAGAACTTGGCGTTGCCGAGCTACTATCCTGAGTGACTCCGCATGAAGAAAGGGACAACAAAGAAAGAATTGCGAATAAAATATAATTACGTGTTTTCATATATCTTATTTTGACACTGATTAGAGGAAAATAGAAAACTATTTTTTGAATTGTTATATAAATGGTATGATATCAATATCAACAAATGAAAATATTCAAACAGTTAATAATCATTATTGGCATTACTTTGGTTGGCAATCTTTTGTCATACCTACTCAGCCTCATCCATGTGGGCTTTCCAGGAGCGATTATCGGTTTAATCCTTTTATTTATTTTATTATTAGTAAAAGTTATCAAAGAGGATGATGTTAATCTCACCGCCTCTTTCTTCATCGATAACATGGGAATATTCTTTGTTCCTGCGACTATCGCTATTCTTAATCATCTACAAATCATCAGCGAGAATTGGTGGAGATTCATCGTCATCATTCTCGTTGCCTTTATTGTCTCTTTCACCGCGACTTATTACGCGGCAAAGTTAACATTATACCTGCAAGATAAATATGGAAGGAGGAAACAAAAAGATGTTTGATATCCTTACCTCCCCACTATTCTACCTATTCTTCACTATTCTTATTTATTTCTTGTTTGCTCTTTTATTAAGGAAAACCAAATTACCAATCTTTAATCCACTACTATGGACGATTATCTTTATCATTGGTTATCTCTTGCTCATCATCTTTTGGGGACACGGACAAATCAATGAAGCAGGAATTGAAAAAGAAGTCGACAAATATCAAAGATCAACAGTGATACTCGATATGATGCTTTCACCAGTGACGGTGGCCCTAGCAGTACCTCTATATATCAATAGACATTTAGTGAAGGAGAACTGGTTAGTGATATTAGTTGCGACAATTGTCGGCGTTGCCTCTTCTTTCTTGACTGTCTATTTATTGAGCCTTGCCCTTAATCTTGATAAATCAATTATGTTAGCTATCCTCCCACGCGGAGTGACTACCGCCATTGCTAAAGAAGCGGCGGCAATCATGGGTGTCAGTGTGGAACTTCCAATCACTGTTAGCATGGTTGTTATTACTGGAGTTGTCGGTGCCACATTAGGCCCAATTCTCTTTAAGTTATTTAGAACAAAAGATGAGGATGATTTATTGATTGGCTTATCTCTTGGAAGTGCCTCTCACGCGGTAGGAACTTCAAAAGCATTTTCCTATTCCCAAAGAGCAGGAAGTATCGCCTCTGTTTCCATCATCACTAACGGCTTATTAACCGTGATAGTTTCTTTAATTATTTCTGTGTTTGTAAAATAGAATTAACCGCGAATAATCCAGAGGTAACAGCAAACCTTAAATTATATCCGCCACATATTCCGTCAACATTGAGAGATTCGCCTAAAATGTAGGTGTTTTTTTCATTTTTAAGCGCAAAACCTTCATTAATTTGATTTAATATAGCTCCACCGACAGTTACCTGAGCGTCCTTAAAATCATATAAAGAAGAGACATTAAAATACTCGTTTGAAACCATCTTAACAATCTTCTTATTAAGCTCTATATCGATAATATCTTTGCCGTTCAAATTATGTTTTTTGATGAGGTAATCTGCGTAGCTTTCTCTAAACAAAGAGAGCAATGTTTCTTCTACGCTTTTACCTGTGAAATCACCAATTAAATCACGGGGTAATCCAACGCTGATTTGGAAGTCATTTATATCCGCATTTTCTATAATCATTTTACGTGAGATAAGGCTAGAAAGATTTAATACTGGAATCCCTGATAAACCATCTTTTTTAAACATCACTTCTCCGTAATAAACCTTAACAATATTCTTCTTATACCAGAGGGTGATAGAAGCTTCAAACCTAGTGCCGAATAAAGCATTAACATTCTCTTTAACTTTAACCGGACATAATCCAGGATATAGCTTGCTAACTTTAATATGATGTGATTCAAATAACTGTTTAGTTTCTTTATTAAGACCACCCATTCCGAGCAAGAGATAGTCAGCCTCTACTATTTGTTCATTTAGCTTAATAACGATCTTATTATCAACATATTCGTAATCAAGCATCTCATCATAGATAACTTTGATACCGAGCTTATTGATTTGATGATAAAGATTCTTCACCACTTGAGGGGCAGATTCATGGATTGGGTAATAACCATAATCCTTAATCGTCTTTGTCATAATCCCCACTTCTTCTAAAATCTCTAAATATCTTTTAAGAGGAATCTCTTTATACATACTTTCAAGCATCTTAATAGCAGAGGCATTATAGACGTAAGGATCATCCCTATAAGGAGCAATATTGCATTTACCTCCACCAGTCATCGCTAATTTCTTGCCAAGTTTCTTTTCTTTTTCAACAATAGTCGCATCAAAAGAAGGATCTAATTTCTTTAGATAAATTGAAGCAACAAGAGAGGAAGCTCCTCCACCGATAAACACTGCTTTTTTCATCAATGAATATATTAACATACTTTAATATTAAGATATTACATGATTAATTATAGCGTGCTATTATTAGGCGGGTTTACTAACCCAGATAATGACGAAGCTCACCTCGTCTATTTAAAAGGTGAAAAAGAGAAAACAATCTTCATCGGTTATTCCTATAAAGGAAGCGAAGAAGCAATCAATAACAAGATTAAAGAATTAAAGTAAAGATATCACCCGCGTGGTGATATTTTTTTATAATTAATTTAAACCAAGAAAGCCAACATCGTTCATAAACACTGCCCGTTATTAATATCCTTATTTTTAGTAATAACAAAAGGGTGATGACTAGCACCACCCTAATGATAATGAATAATATCGTTTATTCTTCTTTCTCTTTTACGAGTTTAATCTCAGGAATGAAGTAACTAACTGCGAGTAAGATGATTGCCACGCCGATGAAAACGAAGCAAGTGATAGTCGCGTTAATCGCGGAATAGAATTCTGCTGGATAGTCCATTGGGATTAAAGCATCACCGAGGAAGTTTGCTCTATCGCTGATAGCAAGAATGAAAGCAGCTGTTAATGAAGCACCCGCTAAGATGGAGACGAATGGTCCAACTTTTGGAAGCTTATATTCAACGGCAACAACACCTGCAATCACAAGTCCACCAAGAAGGGCGAAGACGAGAGGTAAAGCACTATAGCTTTTCCCTGCGAGATATCCACTAGTCGCTGTAACGATGAAGATGATGCCACCAACAATCGCCAAGATACTAGCAAGACATTTGATGATATTATTGACTGTTAATAATTTCTTGAAGTCCATTGATTAGTCCTCCTTTTTCTTGCCCACTAAAGTGAAGGCAACAGCGAGAATGAGACTTGCGCCAGCCAATGTCGCAGTCACTGGAATTGCGACTTTATAAGCCACTCTCCACCAAGTGCTATTTTGATGGATGACAACTTCGTAATCGGAGTTAACACCGTTTAAAGCATTGGACTGAGCAAGAGAGTATAAGATGTATTTGATATCTTGGTGAATTGCTGCAGTCATATCGGCATCGCCAGAGAGAGCTTCTTCATTCCAATAAACAACGCTTGGTTTACCAAATCCACAGAAGGCTGTTGTACCAGAGAGAATGGATTCTTTTGGTGCTGCTTTTGGAGAAACACCAGTGAAGTCAGTGACGCTATAGCCACGGAAATCCCATTCATTTCTCATGATGTCGACGTTAACAGCTTTATTCGCGCTACTAGCGACAACACCGATTCTGTTATAGGAAGTCATAACACCTAAGGCACCGAGTTTGAATGTTTCAACACTCTTGACGGAATCTTCTTTGAAGGAAGCTGCCATACCTTTAGCAGTAAAGGCTTGTCTTAAGTTTCTAAGTTCAAGTTCACGAGCTGCTTGTTCATTAGTGAACACTGCAATACCACTTCTATTGATTTCTTGATCGTTGAAGGCTGCGTGTTTAATGTTGACCAAACAACCTTTGGATTGAGCGCCTTGAACGACGTTACTACCAGTGAAACCAGAGAGGATTGGGTCTTCAGAATAGTATTCACCACCTCTACCATTGTAGCCATGTCTATGTAAGTTCATACCAGGACCAATAATGATTGGGAGTTGTAAGATTAAGGAAGTTTCACCAATGATGATTTCACCATTTTCATATGCTAATTCTTTGTTGAAAGAAGCAGCGAGGTTTTCAGGTGATGGGCAAACTCTAGTGCCTGGCTTGCTAGTTGCGTAGTCGCCAGCATCAGCGTAAGCTTCACCTTGATAAGTACCTTCATTGAAGTAATGAGTATCGGAACCACCTGGGCCATCATCAGCGTTGAAGTTTTCAAATCCAACAGATGGGATTTCTTGAATATGGTGGAAAGCGTTTTGAGCGAATGTTAAGAATTCTGCGATTGTCACTTTGCTCACGAGTTCTTCCCATCTTTCATCATCCCAGTCAGCACCTTTAAGGTCGACTAAATTGAGTTCTGATTGTTGACCGAATTTATATTTGCTAGTTTCACCACTCTTAAGAGAAATGAAATCGTTAGCGAGTAATGTCTTCATTCTTTCGGTAGCTTTCGCACCTAAATCTTTAACAGTAACTGGGAAAGTACCATTCCAGTTGCTTCTGCTCATATAAGTGACAGCATCTTTGATAAAGGCATTGATATCAGTGGCGTAATCACCTTCACTTAAGTGGTTAGTGATCGCTTTGCCGTTATCGCCATAAGCAAATGTTGCAGTATCTAATGTATCCCAAGTCCATTTATATGTACGGGCAGCATCACCGTTTTCAGTCATACCATTAGCAGTGGTTTTGCCTTGGGCCGCTAAAACGTTATTTAATGCGTCGTGAGCACCATCACCAGTCGCGAAGTAATAATCACCAGCATCGACGATGAATGTTTTCGCGTTCTTATAATCATAGCTCGCGAGGTTAGCCATATCGACATAGAGGGTGACTGTTTCTTTTTCACCTGGTTTTAAGACATTAGTCTTTTCAAAATCGACTAATTGAATAGCACTCTTTTCAACGCCATTAGTTTTATCGTAATCAGTGTATGGAGTTTGTGCGTATAATTGAACGGCTTTTTTGCCTTCCACACTACCGGTGTTAGTGACGCTAACTTTGACAGTAGCTGTCTTTTTATCACCAGCGATTTTGACATCATCAATCTTTTCACTGAATGTGGTATAGCTTAAGCCATAACCGAATGGATAGACCACTTCGTTATTATATGACCAAGTGCCATCAGTGGTTGAAAGTGTGCCGTCTGGATTAGTCCAGGAACCGGCTTTCGCGTTTGAAGCACCAGTGACACCATTGACCACATCATTATAACGAGTTTCAAAATAACGATAGCCAGTGTAGATGCCTTCAGCAGAAACTAAATAGGAGTTGACGTTTTGGGCAGAGCCTAAACCTTCAATGTTCCATGGAGAAGTCGCTCCAAAGTTTTGCATCGCTGGAGTTGCTTTCGCATTGACTGCGTGAGTGTCTGGTAAATAAGCAGAAGGAGCAACTGTACCATTTAAGTTATCCGCGACACCATAGAATCCATAAGCACCTGGATAACCGATCCACATAATCGCATCGATATCTGGATCATCTTTGAGTTCCTTGAATTCCATTGTAGTCACAGAGTTGACTAAAACGATGACTTTATCAAAGTTGTCTTTTGCTTCTTTGATAATTTCTTTTTCTTCTTTAGATAAACCCATGATATTACCAGTTGTGGAATCAACTTGGGTTAAATCGTAATTTTTACTTTCACCACCTGGACGACCAACGACGACGATTGCCGCATCGTGATAATCACTATAAGTGGATCTTAAATCTGGATTGATTTCTAATAATTGATTGATACCGAGTTCATAGACTTTATCAGTCACTGCTGTGCCTCGATATTCTGGTGGAGTAGCACCGAAACCACTACCGCCCCATTTGATTTCGTTAGTCTTGATATAAGTACCATAAACACCAGTTTCTGGATCGGAAGTAGCAGGATTGAGTTGGAAGCCTCTGTCCTTAAATGCGTTATAAATTTCTGTGTGGTAAGTATCGATTGTGTTTTTATCGGCAATAGAACCACCGCTGTTGCCATACACTGGTGCGAATGAACGGAAACCGAGCATTGTCACTTTCGCAGTTTTGGAAAGTGGTAAAGCACCATTGAGGTTTTTCAAAAGAGCATTAGTCTCTTGTGATTCACGGATAGCAAATTCTTTGTATCCATCAATCGCGGCTTTTGCAGATTTGAATGAAGACTTGAAGTTCCAAGGATCAACAGTCTCCGATGAACTCTTTTTCACATACTCTCTCGTCGTGGATTGAGTACCGAACATTTGGTCCATTTGGTTGGAATAAGTCTCGAGTAAATTGCCGGCCATGACAGACACGCCCAAAAGCAAAGTACCAACGATTGTTAAACCAGAAAATACCTTTGTTTTCATCTTAAAATCCTTTCTTTAAGTATTTTGCATATATTCGCGATATTTAATGCATTTACACTATAAAACAAAAAAAGCCACCTTTTGTTGAAGTGGCATAAATTGAACGTTGCTTGACAAATTTGGAATATTTTATAACGGGAAAACGAGGTTCAAACGGAAGGTTTCCGCGTCAAATTTGATATCCATTTCGCCCCCATATTTCTCCGTGATAAATTTGATGGATTTTAATCCATAGCCATGAATTCCTTTATCCATTTTTGTGGTTTTTGGAAGTTTATCATCGTTCATCGGATGATTTTTCGTATAGTTCGACTGACTGATCGTGAGGACTTTATTGTTTTTAGTAATGTTAAGTTTAATCAAACGATAATCCCCTTCTTCTTTCTCCGCAGCTTCAATCGCATTATCTAAAATGTTGCCAAGAAGAGAAGCGATATCATTATTGGAGAATATCTTAAGCGCCTCCCCATCGACGATATAGGTAAAACGGATATCTTTAGAAGAGCAGATTAAACTCTTTTGGGTTAAAACGATATCAACAACAGTATTGCCTGTAGAAGCATAGGCATCATACACGTCTACTTTATTTTTAATATCTTTAATGTTCTCAATCATCTCATTGCGATTTTCGATTTCGCTTAAGACATCTAATTGATGCTTCAAATCGTGATACTTCATATTCAAAATTTCTCTCGTTTCACGATATGTTTCATTCTCTCTTGCTTGTAATTCAATTAATCTTTCTAACATCTGCTTTTCAAGCACTAATTCCTTACGTCTTTCATATGACGCACGGGAATAAGGATAAACATAAAGAAGAATAGAACAAAGCAAAGAGGAAATAACGGTATATGATCTCGTCACCGGAGTCCAAGTACCGATGAGCTGAGAAAGAACGAAGACGATGACGATATTGATAATGCCTAAAGTGATGACCACTGGGTTTCTTGATAAATGTGACAACTTAATTTTAAATTTCCAAAAGAAGAACAAGGTCAATCCATAGATAAGAACGTAAACAGCAACCATGATCAATATGAAGATATATTGAGGATGATCTGGAGTTAACGGTAAAACATCAAGGAGAATATACATTAAGTTCCAAGTGATGTGCTGAAGAGAGAAAGCAACCAAGGCATTGATGATGAGGTAATTAATTTTAACCTCATACAAAGGAATCATCACGATGATAATCGTCACAAAAACTAATAAGTATCCGACGTTGAAGTTGAGCACCTCAATATATGGAAGGAAATAGTAAGGGATTCCAACCGCGAGGACAAGAGGCAAAAAGTAATAGAAATACTTACGCTTTTTAAAATTGACTGCTAACGCTAAAAAAGCCAAGGCGAGTTCTAAATAAAATTGATAAGAACCGAGAAATAATATTTTTGGTATAAAACTAAACTCTTCCATTTATGCCTCCGATAACTTGATGAGAAAATCTCTTTTGTGACTACGGGAAACAAAAACTGTTTTCCCACTTTTCATATTCGCGACTAAGTTCGCATTATTAAATGAATCCAAATAAACGAGGTTGAGAAGGGAACCGCTAGAAGCGGGAATTAAATAAGGATCATTTACTTTGTTTAGTATCTCTTTCATCGAAGAACGGAAAGAAACCTCTTTTAATTCATCCCCTTTATAGTAACGAATAACCGCGTCGTGCTTATCCATCTCAATGGTTTCAATATCGCTTTGACGAATCTTTAACATGTCTCCATCGTATTTGAAAACGAAGTATGACTCTTGGTTTATCTCTAACTTTTTTACAATCTTATCCATCACCAGTTTGACATCTGGATAATTGATTGGTTTCAAACAGAAATCAATCGCATTAACTTTGTATCCATCAATCGCATATTGTGACATATTCGTGACGAAAACGATGAGGCAGTCTAAATTATTCTCTCTTAGCTTAATCGCTGTCTCCATCCCGTTGATACCTGGCATTTCAATATCTAAAAATACCACTTGATAGACGTCCTTAGATTCTAAAAAGTCATATCCATTCGTAAAATAATCAACGCTAAAAGGAATATTTTTCCCTTCCGTTTCTTTCGATAAATACTGATTGATCAAATCCGAAAGTTTTTGATAATCAGCCTGTTCGTTTTCAACAATTGCAATCTTCATATGTATATAAATAATAATACTACAACAATACATTTGCTCATAAAGAAAAAAGCCATCCCACGACGAACGGAATGACTCTCTTCAAAAGGAATTTTTCTATCTGGTAACGATATCGACAGGAATGTCAAATATCTTAGCAACCTTTAAAATAGTATCGATATGGCGACCACTTCCGGCAGCCATATGATGAGTTGGACCAGCTTCGCTCCATTTGTTCGCGAACTCTCTTGCCCCGCATGAGAATCTCGTTCTCATATTTGTATCGCCGAATGTGAAGATTGGTCCATCTTCATTGACCCCTTCTGCGACGACGAATTTGAAGTGTCCGTCTTTATCTTGAGTGATACCTAAATAAGTAACTGGACCTAAATGTGGATAGAACTGGGTGAGATATCCTCCACCAGTTTTGCCGTGGAAGACAGGGACGATTTTCATCGTTGGTTTTTTGCTTGATATATCAGCATCGCCACTACCAGAGTGACCGATGATACAGATATCTTTATCGAAGTCAATGGAATACATTTCACTGAGTTGACCAGTGCCACATATCGTCTTCATAATCGACATTGCCATTGCGACTTTCATATCGCCTTCAACCGCGCAAGCTGTGCCTTGTTTAATGAGCATTGAGAAGGCAGGAATAAGCATGCTATCTAATACACCAGCTTGACCTTTTGCAAAGCCATCATAGTGAGAAGCGATTAAGCCAAGATTCTCTTCTTTTACCCATTTTTCAAAGGCCACAACATAACGGGCCATCTCATAAACTTTTTCAATAGTTCCGCCGCCTTCAACATCGAAAGTATCAAGGATTTGCTGGGCTTTTTCTCTAATTTCTGCATCATTTTTGACATCATCAGCAATTGCCCACATCTTTTCCCAATCGAATTGTTTGGTATATAAGAACATGCGGTTATATAGATTTGTTTCATCGATATATAGATCCATCATACCTGGATATGGTCTACCGATTTGTGCGATATTAGTGTCTCTAAATCTACGACGAACTTGAGCCGCTTTACACCAATCAGCAATCTCTTTATCTACTTCTGGATCGCCACCTTCAACAACACCAGTTAAGACGGCATATCTTTTACCAGCGCGCTGTAAATCTGCGACTGCTTCACCAACTCCACCGCAGGCATAAAGTTCGCCTAACCAAGTTGGAATATCGGTGTGTTCATAATCTGGAGCTTTGAGCTTTTGCACGTTCACTAAAATGACTGGAACGTTTAAATCTCTCACTGCAGGAAGCATGTTATAAGATGTGGAATAAGTGAGCATCTGACAGATGACGAGATCGACATCCGCGGCTCTAAATTTATCACCCGCTAAAGAGGCTAACTCTTTTGTAGTGACTAATCCACCATCGATGACTTCTACTGTATTTGGTAAAGTCTTTTTAAAATTCTCATATTGAGTTAAGAATTCTTTTTCAAGATTAGAAAACTGTTTTAAATATGCACCGAGTGCAACAGAGAAAACACCAATTCTTGCTTTTGTTTCAACTAACATAAAATCACCTTATTTCTTGTTAAGGAAATCCCAACGGACCACATTTTCAATTTTGAATAAATGGATGAGTTCTTTCATCGCTTCATCAGTGATTGTGTTCACAATTTTACGACTTCCAATGATGTTATATATTGTAGCGGATTTTTCCACAGTTTCCACTAAGCCAAATGTTTCATCTAAAGTTTTGCCAGCGGCATAGATGCCGTGTAGGGACCATAAGACCACTCTGAAGTCATGGAATTTCTTTGCTGTTGCTTCACCGATTTCTTTAGTGCCACAGAGCATCCAAGGAAGAACGCCAACACCTTCTGGAAAGACGACAACACATTCAGTGGACATCGTCCATAATGTATGGGAGAATTTCGCTTCATCTAATTCATGGACATAAGTCATCGCTAATGTATTAGTTGGGTGGCAGTGCATAACCACTCTATTTTCAGGATCGACTTCAAGTCTTGCCATATGGGACATGATATGGGCTGGGAATTCACTAGTGAATCTTCCACCATCTTTATAACCCCATAAGAGTTCTGCGTGTCTACCATCTTTCGCGATACGAACAATACCTAAATTAGTTTCTGGATCATCTTCGACGTTTTTGAAATATTTACCAGTACCAGTCACTAAGAAGATCTTGCCAATCACTGGGGTGGCATCGATATCTTGCTCTTCCACTCCTGCAAATGGGATTTCTCTAAGAACATGATTTAAATCGAGATAATCTTTTAATTCTTCTTCTTTAAGAATATAAGAGATATTACCTCCATTTCTTTCGTCCCATCCAAGACGGTACATATTTGATGCTGTTTTGCAGAATTCCACGAGGAATGGTGCCTTAAGAATGTCTTTCATTATTATATCCTCCTAAAAGTCATCTATTTACCTTGTTGATTGGGAATGATCTTTTCACAAGTTCTCTTCCTTCTTCAACATTTTTGATTCTATTAGTGGCAACGAGCTGCATTAAGATATTGCCGATTGCTGTTGCCTCACTTGGTCCCGCGTAGACGGTAACTCCACATCTTTTCGCGGTTAATTCATTTAACAAAGTGTTATTTGATCCACCACCAACGATGTTGAGGGTAGAATATTTATCACCAGTTAATTCTTCTAATTGTTTTAAACATTTCTGATAGCAAATCGCTAATGAGTTATAGATTGAATAAGCTATCTCGCCAAGAGATAAATTACCAATCTTCTTTTTAATTTCATCAATCATGGAGATTGGAGCAAGGAAGCAGCTATCTTCCACATCCATCACTTTATCAGTTGGATTGTTCTTTGCCATCTCCGCGATTTCCGCGAATGAATATTTATCATTGAGTTCATGTCTCACTTGTTGAATCATCCATAAGCCAACAATATTCTTTTGATAACGGAATGTATGATTGAGATCCCCTTCATTTGAATAATTGTATTTCATCGATTCAGGATCGTTATGGCAGAACTGTTCTTCCACTCCTAATAAGCTCCAAGTTCCACTTGAGATATATGGTTCTCCGATTTTAATGGGGGCGGCAATAATCGCACTTGCAGTATCGTGAGTGGCGGGGAGAAGCACTGTTGCTTCATAGCCGATTTCATCTATGATTTCTTTTTTGAATTTACCAACCACACATCCAGGTTGAGTAAGTGGGAAAAGGATATCACTAGGTATTCCTAATCTATCCAATATATCTTTATCCCAATTATGAGTAACGCAGTTAACAAGTCCTGTTGTCGTCGCGTTTGTATATTCCTGTTTTTTAATTCCTGTTAATAAGAAATTAAGATAATCAGGAAGCATGAGCATCGTCTTCGCTTTTTTAATCTTCTTAGTTAATACATCATCATATAACTGATAGATGGTATTGAATGGAGCGAATTGAATTCCTGTATCTTGATATAATTCAACAAACGGAATGATTTGATGAACTTTCTCACTCGCTCTTTTGCCTCTTTCATCACGATAACAATTGAGATTACCGATAATGTTGTCATTTTCATCTAATAAAGCGTAATCAACACCCCAGGTATCAATTGCGACATAGTCGATCTTTTCACCTAATTTGCCCGCTTCTATTAATCCTTGTTTTACTTGAAGGAAAAGATTATCGATATCCCAGATTAAGGAGCCATCATCAAGACGCTTCGCTCCATTAGGGAAACGATATATCTCGCGGGTAACGATCTTACCGTCAACTAAATCAGCAAGAATATGTCTGCCGCTGCTCGCACCGATATCAATCGCGATATAAGCCATTATCTAATCTCCTCAGTAAATGAATAAGAACCACTATCAACTTCGTTCACTTTGCCGTTTGGGAAGATCACTTTAGCCTTACTTCCACATGGAACAGTGACTTCAATTGTCATCTTCTTTCCTTTAATGACCCAAGAGGTATTAACTTGACCATATGGAGTCATCACATCGCCTTTACAAGAAGTGATATCTCCACCTAAAATTGGTTCAACTTTAAATTCTTCATAACCTGGTTTAGTGGCTTCTAAACCGAGAACACGACGATATAAGAAATCACCAACCGCACCTGAAGCATAATGGTTAAAGCTGATCATTCCACCTGTACCATCTTCTGGAACATTGAGTTTGCCGTTATCATCAAGACCATCGAATCTTTCCCAAATAGTCGTGCCCCCTGTGACCACTTCATGTAGCCAGGATGGGTCTTTAGTTTGAAGCAACATCTTATATGCATCTTCCACGTGACCGTTATCCGCAAGAGCGAATAAGATGTATGGAGTGCCAGGGAAACCAGTCCCGATTTTATAATCATTTTTCTTCACGAGTTCCGCTAAATTGTCGGTCGCTAATTTTCTAATTTCACCTTCAAACATCTTGAAGTGAATTGGAAGTACATAAGCAGTTTGAAACTCTTTACCGACGAGCTTACCTTTTCCATCTGTAAGGACAGAATTATAGGCTTTTGCAACGTTTTTCGCTAATTCTGCGTATTTTTTGCTGTCATTTTCTTTTCCTAAAATAGAAGCGATTTCACTTAACCTTGATGATGTATAGAATAAGGAAGCAGTCGCTGTCCATTTATGTCTAGATTGACATTCACCCATGGATTCACCAGGAGCAACCCAGTCACCGAAATGGATGAATGATAAGTTGGACCAAATATATCTCTTATCGCCGAAGCTGAAGAGTCCAGCCCACCATTTACAAGCGTCGACATATTTGACCATTGTCTCATAGTTATCAATTAAATATTGCTTGTCGTTTTTCGCCATATATAAAGCATATGGGACATTGACACAAGCATCACCCCAGAAGTCACATGCGACTGTTGGAAATGTAGCAGGGAAGCCATATCCTTTATGAGGAACTGTTGAAGGAACCCCGCCTGTTTTAAGTTGCTCCGCTCTTAAATCTTTTAACCATTTAGTTAAGAAATTTGTGAGCTCAAAGTTATATGTTGCAACTGGAGCGAAAACATTGATGTCGCCAGTCCAGCCCATTCTCTCATCTCTTTGAGGGCAATCAGTAGGGATTTCATATAAGTTGGACTTAGCGGACCAAATAATATTCTGTTGTAATCTATTTAAATCTTTGTTGCTCGATTCCCAAGATCCGTTATAAGCAATATCGCTGTAACAAACGATAGCTTCAACATCTAAATCTTTTTCCTCTATACCGCTGACTTCAATATATCTAAAACCATAATATGAAAGTTCAGTGTGGTAATCCTGTTTACCGTCTTTTGCAATATATGTTGCTGTTTGTTTAGCGGTCCTTAATAACGCTGTGTTGATATGGCCATCTTCTTTTAAGATTTCCGCATGTTTCACTTCGATCTTTTGACCAGCTTTCGCCTTTTTGATATGGAGGAGAGATAAGCCCGCAAAGTTTTGACCAAAATCGTAGATGATGTTTCCATCTTTCACATAATGATTAACGGGTTTTAATCTTTCTTTCTCAATAACAGGCGCGCCGTATTCAGCGATTAAAACTGGTTTGATACGTGGACTTTCTAAAGTTGCCTTACGATATGGTAACTTCTCTAAATCAACTGTCGAATCATAAGTTTCCCCGTCATAGATATCTGCCATCTTGAAGTTACCATCTTCAATGACATCAAATGAAGTATCAGAGGCGATGACTTCTTTAGAGCCATCTTCATATTCCACTCTTAATTCAAGAATAAGAGCTTGTCTATCCGCATAGATGCGATTAGTTCTCGTCATGACGTAAGAGCCAACTGCCCATCCACCTGCGACAACCGCATATAAAGTATTGTTTTCTTTTAATTCTTTAGAGACATCATAAACTTGGTATTGGAGATAATGTTCATAACTAGTAAAGCCAGGAGCTAAATATCTATTACCAACTTTGTCGCCATTTAAATATAAATTATAGATACCGACTGCAGAGGAATAGATTTTTGCTTTTTTAACTTTCTTTGATAAAGCAAACTTCTTTCTGAAAAGCATTGGTTTTGGGGAAACTTTGCTCTCAACGAATTTATAAGAATCATCGCTGATCCATTTCCCTTTCCAGGAGTCGGATAATTTACCAGTTTCAAAAGAGATAGTTTGTTTATCTTTTTCGCCGTTAGAGTCAATCGCTTCCACTGTTACTTCATATGTTTGATATGGTTCAAAAGCCGGACCATCATAATATACTGGTTCAATCTTATTGATTGTTTTCTTAAAACCATTACAAGAAATAGTCGCTTCTTTTAAAGAGGTATTATCTTTCTTAGATTCGATATAAAAAGTAAAAACTGGATGTAAGTCGTCAGTAACTAAACCTTGTTTAACATTATTGACTGCGAAATTTTTAATATGCATAGCTATCTCCGCGTTTAAATATCTATATTTATTTTATCTTATATAAAGATAAATAAAAACGATTATCTAAAATATGAAAAACGTTCATAAATAACTAGGCAAATGAGCATTTTCTTTCACAAATGAGCAAAAATGTTAACATCAACACGCGTATATCGTGTATATTTATGATTAGAGGTGATTATTTATGCAAGATTTAGAAAGACAGAACAACATTTTGCAGTACCTAGAGAAAAACCGCTCTGCGACTGTTGAATTCTTATCGAAAACTTTTTATGCTTCTCCTTCCACTATTAGAAGAGATTTAACCACACTAGAAAAAACGGGCATGGTTCACCGTACCCATGGAGGCGTGGTCTATAACGATAAGATTAAAGAATTATCCATTTTAGCGAGAAGAGGGAAAAATGAAGAGATCAAAAACCGCATCGCTGAAGAGGCAGTCAAACATATTCCAGAATTCAACTCCATCTTCTTTGATAATTCCTCAACTTGCTTCCCATTAGTGAAACTTCTTCCATTAAATAAAAAACTCGTCGTCACCAATTCATATCTAAATGGACGTGAAGCGAAGGTTGTTCATGATACTAAAATCATATTCCTTGGAGGAGAATTTGATATCGATAGCATGTCAGTGTCCGGTTCACTCACCAATGAAACATTGATGAACTTCCACTTTGATATGATGGTGCAGTCATGTGCTTTCATCAATGAAGACGGCACTTTTGAAAACGAATATTCCACCGCTCTAGTGAAAAAAATTGCTAGGGAGCGTTCTAGCTATAAAGTCTTAGTCTTTGACCGCAGTAAAATGAATAGCTCCGCCCCTTGTAAATCCGCGAGTTTATCCGACTTCAATTTAATCGTTTGTAATATCTCTGAAGAAGAAAAGAAAGTATTATTAGAAAGCAATCCAAACCTAAATATAGTGACCATTAAGTAAGGTGTTCACCACTCTTTTGGTTCTAATATTTACCCCTTCAGTGGATAAATGGTTATCCGTTCCATAGAAATAATAAGCATCGAGAAGGGAATCTTCAGCGTTAGAAATGAATGTCATGTTGACATTCTTTTTTAAATATTCATCTAATTCTTTCGCACTTTCTACTGATGAATCCTTACTGATTGCGATATTGGAACGAGGAGAATAATCATAGATTAATTTAACGCCTTTTTCTCTTAATGACTCAAAAGCGTTGTTGAAGTTATCAATCATCGTCACCGGAAAATATTTTATGTTGTAGTATGCGGGTTCTACTCCATAAACAACTCTCTCTTCATTATTTTTACGGTATACAACATAATCACCATATTTGTTATAAGAGTGGTTGTTCACGTAATTACCATCTTCATCATATTGATAAGCGGTATCCGTATAAGGGTAAGAAGGCAATTTATCACGAAGTCTTTGAAATAAAGTGAAGGCGTTAAAGAAATTGGTGTATTTACTAAAATCAAGAAGAGAAAGAATGTCATAATTGCTTTCACACATCGCGATGAAATTATCATCGATAACTGGTTTTAAATCTATTTGGTTATTAATCGTATCAAACTCTGGAGTGGCAATAATCACATCATCCTTATTCGTGAACATGTTTATGATGTCTAATTGGGGATAACCTTGACTATAAGCAAATACACCCATATCTACGACATCATATTCTTTAAACGTCTCATCGATGAGTTCACTATTAAAACCAAACCTCACTGAAGAACCACCATATAAAACAATTTTCTTTTTATCCTTAATATTATATAGACGATCAAATTTCTCGGGATAAGCACCAAAATAATTACGAACATAGCAAGGGTTTTTCACCGCGTTTATTCTTATTTTCTCGAGGCGACAGTTAGTAAATGATTCATCACTAATTGAAATTAAGTTATCGAAGAAAACCAATTGTTTAATCTGGCAATCAACAAAAGCTTCCTTAAAAACAATTGATAAAGAAGCAGGCAATATTATTTCATCAATATCTAAATTAGTGAAGGCACCTTTATCAATACTAACCACATGATGATCATCGATTTTTTGAGGTATGACAATCACCTTTTCCTCCCCTATATATCTATTGATTTTAATATTGTTTTTATCGAGATAATCATACTCAAAAAGCGAAGGGTCGCTTTCTTTAAGATATCTCGCTTTTAATGTTTTATCTTTATCAACATCCACCCTGCTGCCTAAAGAAATAACATTGCTGTCATCTAGCCACCCAGACAAGCAGTATCCCTCTTTACGATAAGTTTCATAATCATTTGAAGTATTGATTCTTTCATGATTCTTGATGACATATTCGCTTTTAATCGTTCCATCAATGTCATAATTAATTTTGATTGAATCAACGATAAATAAAGATATAAATGTTGAATAATCCACACTATGAAAAGTAATTTTGTCATATCTTTTTTCGTTAGTTATCTCTTCGCTGATTGTGTAATTAGCGTAAGATGAACCATTAATAGCCTTTTCAATATTAAGAGTGACATCAAAAGTGAAATCACTACCTTTAGGTAGGCTCATTATCTGACTACTGCATTTATAATCTCCATCTTCTAAAACAACTTTCACCATTTCTTGTTTATTTGCGTTATTACAAGAACATAGTAAAAAGAGAGGAATAAGAGTATGTTTAATGATTTTCTTACCGATATTCATAAAAAATAAGGGAGAAATAAATCTCCCTTATATTATTGATTATTTGTTAAGTCTAATCAATTATTAGTTTTTATTGAGCTTGTTCTTCAACTGGTTGTTCTTTTGGTAAGAAGAAGGCAGCGACGATGCTAATCACAGCAGTAACAATACCGAAGACAACAGTAACGATTGCGAGTGTTCCGGAAGCGACGTTTGCTGGAGTAGCAACTTCTTTGGCGACGTCAGCATTAGAGAAGAAGATATAACCAATACCTTCGATGCGAGTGCCAAGTAAATTGAGAGCCGCGATCATTAATAACACTGGAACGACAACCTTTAATGCCATGACGGCGACGTCAACACATTTGGCAACTGTACCTTCAACCTTCACGAAACTACGACCAATGATTAAGAGATCGAAGACCATAACGAGGATTGAGAAGAGGACAACGCCATCAGCACCTCTGCCTTGGAAGTAACCTGCTGAACCAACGTTAACTCCATAAAGGATAACGAAGACAAGAGCGAGGATGAAGGAAGCACAAGTTAAGCAATTGCATGCATTAAGAAGTTTTTTAGCCATCTTAGTTTTCCTCCTTTTTCTTAGCTGGGACGAATGGTAATGCTAAGGCCGCCGCACCACAGAGAGCAGTCAAGACGATCGAAGTGATCTTAATCGCATTGAGAGCAACTTCCCAACCTGGCATAACGTATTGAGTTTTAACGTTGAAGATGTAGCTGTTCGCGAATGTGTAGAGTTGATATTTGAGATCTTGTCTAGCTTGTTCAACGAAGACACTATCATTCTTCACTTTTTCAACTGACATGTATTCCCAAGTTGCATCGTGGCCATCTTTACGGCTAATTGTGTTGTCGTTTTGACCGAAGTCAGCGACTTGAGTAACTGTGGACATAACCATGGCTTCAGCGATGAAGTAGAATCTGTTAGTAGCCATATCAGTGGAGATGATGCCATTGAAGCCCCATTCACCACGGAGAATGTTCTTTAAGACACCAACACTATGACATGCGTTAGTAGAACCGATACGGTTGAAGGCGATCATGACCGCTAATCCGCCACCATCTTTTGGTTCAAGAGCAGCTTGGAAACAACGTAAGTCACCTTCTCTGAGTTTTTGCTCAGTCATGAATTCGTTAAGACCAGCTCTCTTGAATTCTTGATCGTTAGCACCTAAGTGTTTTGGACCATTGATGATACCGTAATCAGCACAACCTCTTAAGACCTTAGCACCAAGTCTATTGGCGAGCATGGAGTCTTCAGAGATGTATTCGTAGTTACGACCATTGTATGGAGTTCTTCTTTGAGTTAAACCAGTACCCCATAAGTCATATCTTTCAATCCAAATACCGGAGTTACCTTCGACTTCGCCCCATTCATAAGCTAATTCTGGGTTGAAGGAAGTACCTAATAAAGTTTGAGAGTTGATGTTGAATTTGTAAGAGGTTGCACCTGGATTGTTCTTAACATATTCGCAAGAAGCTTTTTCTTCTTCAGTGAATTTATAAGCAGTTGTGAAACCGTTAACACCTTCGTTTTGGGCAACGATTGGGTTTTCAACATTATCTAACTTATCAGTTTGAGAACCACCGTGGATAACAGCACCGACAGCTTGGTCAATAGTGATTTCGCTGGCGAGTTCTTTCCAGTAGTTATCATTGATGTTGTTTAATTGTTCATAAGTTAATTGGGAATCAACACCGAATCTGAGACCTTTGTCAACACCTTCAGTTGCTGGAGAATCAGTCTTGATTTCGTATTGTTGACCTCTGAATTCTTTTAACCATTCATCTTTCTTGGCAGAATCAGCGATCTTGAGCTCTTTTTCGTTGTAGTTGACTGGGAATGTTTCCCAATTTTGTCTAGTCATGTAAGTGACTTTACCTGGGAGCCAGTAGTTGAGGTCAGCGTTATCAACTTGGTTAGTGACACCTTTACCATAGCTAACAGCGTAAGTATAAGTATCTTGAGTGGAGCTATTCCATTTAGTAGTTGAGCCAACGGCTTCACCACTAGTTGGAGTATAACCTTGAGATGCTAAGACGTTGTTAACGGCTTCGTGAGCACCATTAGCGGCAGTGAAGTAATAATCACCTTCATCTAAAATATAAGTTTTTGCGCCTGTGCTATCGTAGGAAGCTAAGTATTTAGTTGGAACTTTGATTTCAACTTCTTTAGTTTCACCAGCACCAACTTCCACTTTCGCACTGTTTAAGAACATGACAGCGGATTTTTCCACTAAATTCTCTCTATCATATGATGTATATGGTTGTTGAGCATAGAGTTGAGCAGTGAATAAACCTGCTTTGTCGCCTTTGTTCTTGATAGCAACTGTGGCTGTGACATCACCTTCAGTTGTCTTATCGACATTGAGTTTAGTGATGTTTTGTTCATATGGTAAGTATGAAAGGCCGTGGCCGAAGGAATAAATAACTTCCTTGTCATAAGACCATGCTTGACCATCAGTAGAACCAGCAATTGCGTTGGCTTTGTATGATGGGTTAGCGATTGAGTCATAATATCTTGTTTCAAAATATTTATAACCGACATAGATACCTTCAGCTTCGACGACATAAGAGTCGGAAGAATAGGAATCTTTAGAACCGAATGATGAGTAGACACCAGTTTCAATGGTTTTGCCTAGCCATCTTGGATCATCATAAGTGCTGCCTTCTTTGTTAGCGGCAACGATTTCTTTATCAGCGAAGAGACCAAAGCCGATGTTTTGGCTAGCAGGATTAGATTTTAAGTTGTCTAAGACGAATGTATCAGCTAAGTGACCGTTCGCGTTGACTTTACCAGAGAGGACATCGACAACACCAACTAATTGATAGTCATTTGGACAACCAATGTAAGCGATACCATCAACTTCGTGAGCACCACCTTTAGCGATAGGTGCGAGTTCTAAGTTGTTACCAGAGTTGATTAAGACAACAACCTTACCACAAGTTTCTTTCGCTAATTCGATGATACCTAATTCATCGTTGGAAAGTTGAAGAGCATTTCTATCAGTGCCATTTCCTAAGTAATCTCTTGCATCAGCAGTTGGGTGGTAAGTATTACCTTCACCAGCACCACGGGAGATGACAACGAAACCAGTTGTAGCATCAATAGAATCTGTCCAGTTTTCAGAAACACCAGCAATTGTGCCTAACGCACTTGCGGCAACTTCCTTATTTTGGAATCTGCCCGCGCCATCCACCCAGTCACCTGGAGCTTCAGTTGGAGCGTAATCGTAAACAGTAACGATTGTTTTTTGACCCCAAGATTCTCTTTCTTCGGTATGTTTATTCATGACCTTTGTATAAACATCCTTAACAGTTGGATCGACAGTGAATCCAGCCTTAGTAAATGCAGTTGGTAAATCGACCGCGTCGGCGTTACCAGCCTTTAAATCACCGCTGTTATAAGGGAATGTGGCATACGCACCAATACCAAATAAAGCGACTTTGGAACTAGCTGCTAACGGTAAAACAGCATTGTCGTTCTTTAAGAGAACTGTACCTTGTTGACCTTCTTTGATCGCGACTGCTTTTGCAGCATTGATCATTGAATCGATGGTGGTATATTTCTTTTGGAATCTACCCTCACCGACAACAGGGACATAGCTACTCGTGCCAAACGCACCATCGAGTGTTGAGCGATAAGTGTTGGCAAGAGTTCCACCAACTAAGGTGAACGCCATTAAAGAAGCGAATGTAGCAGTTAAACCCACAGCTAGAGCGTTTAAACTTCTCTTTTTCATGAGACCCTCCTAATGTGTAAGTTAAGCTTCTTGCTTTTAGTTGCTTATATTTTATAATGCTTGCTTAGTACACCCCAAAGAAAAACCGTTTATTCTCGAAAATATGGAAAATGAGCAAAATTTACGCGTTTTATCACCTAAATAGATAGCAAATGAGCATAAATGAGCAAATGGTCATTTTTCAACATTTTTGGTTAAATTGATATTTTTATATAGTAATATTTTCTTATGAGTGTGTTCTCTTATCCGATATTGTTAGTCTTTTTAATCGTCGCATTATTGCTATTTATAGCACCTCTTTTTGTAAAAAGAATTGCATTACCATCTTCTATTATTGGAGCTATTTTAATCGTTTTATTCACCATTAATGCGTTCTTACTGAGTTTTTCATATATCGAAATAATCATCTGTTTATTGTTACCGGTGATTGTTTTGCTCATTTCCATTTTAGTGAGGGAGAAGAGACAATGAATTTCACGTCATTAATATTCTTCATCTTCCTCCCGGTGACATTATTACTGTACTGGCTAACTCCAAATAAATACCGTTGGATAACTTTACTCATTGCTTCATATTTCTTTTATAGCTTCCTCAACTACTGGCTCATAGGTTTGATACTATTAACCACTATCACCAGTTATCTAGGAGCAAGAGGAATTGAAAAATATCCAAATCACAAAAAAGCATTCCTAGTTCTTACTCTCATCATTTGTCTAGGCTCTTTGTTTACTTTTAAATATCTTGATTTCACAATATCAAGCTTTGGTAAACTCTTCTCTTTATGGGGACTTAATGTCTCTATCCAACCTCTCAACCTCATCCTTCCAGTTGGTATATCTTTCTACACATTCCAAACCATTGGTTATGTCGCGGATGTCTATAAGGGAAAGATGAACGCCGAGCATCATCTCGGTTATTACGCATTATTTGTTTCCTTCTTCCCTCAACTCGTCGCTGGACCAATTGAATCAGCATCTAAGCTCATCCCTGAATTAAAGAAAGACCACCACCTCAACTACGATGATTTTGGAGAAGGTTTGAAGTATGTCGTTTCCGGTTTTATCAAGAAAGTATTGATTGCCGATTTCCTCGTCATCTATGTCAACAATATATACGGTCAATTGCCAATCAGTGGAGGGGGAGAAATAATCCTTGCGACATTCTTATTTGGCATTGTCATCTACTGTGATTTCTCTGGTTACAGCGAGATCGCTTTAGGACTTGCTAAATGGATGGGTGTTGACCTCAGCAAGAACTTTGATAGGCCATACTTATCTAGTTCATTTAAAGAGTTCTGGAGAAGGTGGCACATCACCTTAAATAGATTCTTTACTGAATATATTTATATTCCATTAGGAGGATCAAAAAACGGTAAAATTAGAAAATATCTCTGCATTTTCCTAGTATTTTTCCTCAGTGGTCTTTGGCACGGCGCTTCTTTCCACTTCATCATCTGGGGTGTCGTATGTGGTTTATTACTCATCCTTGAAGGCCTACTATCACCACTATTTAGCAAGATTAAAATGAATGATAAAGCGCGTAAGATTATTGGAATCATATGCACCTACGTCATCATCAATTTATGCTGGATATTCTTTCGCGCACAATCAATGGGTGATATCGGTATTATCTTCCAAAAAGTGTTTACTGGATTTGCCTCTAATTTTGGCACATCATTCTTTGTTATGACTAACATCATCATGCTCGTTCTTGTCCTTATTTCTTTACCGTTTACTTACTATTTACCTGTCCTTAAAAAAGAGGGTGAACATCAATATACATACATCGCTTTATATATGCTTTTGATCCTCGTCGTTTCGATTGCATATATCAATAATTTAATGGAGGTTGGGGAGAGTAGTTTCATCTACTTCCAGTTCTAGTTATGAAGAAGGGTTATTTAATCATCGGTATCACTTCATTAGTTGCTCTCATCAGCGTTCCTTTAACTATGAATATCACTTATCTATCTCTTCCTAATGTCTATCAAGAAACCTTCTATGGAGGGATGAAAAATAAGATTGACCGTCTTTACCAAATTAAAGAGAAAAAGATTGTCATCATCGGTGGCTCAAGCGTCCCGTTCTCTATTGATTCATCGTTAATTGAAAAATATCTACCAGATTATAAAGTTGTCGACTTTGGTCTATATGCTTCTTTAGGGAGCAATATCATGCTCGACCTTGCTTATGGCAGCATCAATAAAGACGACATCGTCATCATCACTCCAGAGATTTCATCTCAAACATTATCGTTGTATTATAATCCAATCGAAACCCATAAGGCATTAGAGCAAAACAAAGACATGTTCTTTAAACTTGATAGCCATATGAAACAAAGCATGATCGCTTCTATCCCAAGTTTTAACGGAGAAAAGATTTCCTATATCTCTAAAGGCATCATTCCAACCCCGAAAGATATATACGCCGCATCTTCCTTCAACGAATACGGTGATATCAAAGTGAATAGAGAAGGCAATATCATGCTAGATGGAGTGGATAACAATAATCCAATCAATATCGATAAATCAATCATCGAACCAGCCTTTATCAACAAGATGAATGAATTCGCGACCGCTGTTAAGGGTAAAGGTGCGACCACCTATTATCGTTTCTCCCCGATGAATGATGCTTCCATCAACTATAAAGATGATCTCACTAGTTTCTATGATTACTTACATAGCAAATTGAACTTTGATATTTTAGGTAACCCTTATAATGCGGTGATGGAAAAAGAATGGTTCTATGATACTAACTACCACCTCAACTCATCAGGTGTAATCATGTGGAGCAAAGGATTAATCAATGATATCAAGATGACTTTAGATATCACCACCCCTACTGATATCCCTGATGTCGATAAACCTCCACTTATCAATCCTGATACTGGTAAAGATGGAGATAACACATATCTCGATTATTTTGAATATTTAGAAAAAGATGATGAAGTGATAATCACTAAATTAATAAAGGAAGGTGAAAAAATCACTATCCCATATCGCTATAACAATAAAGTGATTACGGCCTTTAATGCAGACGTTTTTCAAAACAAGAATGTCAAAGAAATCGTCATTCAAGATAACATCAGACTCCTATACGATAATAGCTTTTCAGGAAGTAATCTCACCCATCTCATCATCAAAAACGATAAGCCAAATTCCATCGGTGTCGGCGATCATTTATTAGATGGTTCATCCGCTTATATTTATGTCAGTAAAGACAACCTATCCGCTTATCAAACAAGCTATAACTGGGCTAAATATTCATCCCTAATCAAAGAAATTTCATAAAAATATTTTTACTAATTAAAACCTAAAAACATGGTCAAAAAGCGACATTAAATTTTTAATGAAGAAAAATGGGGAAAATACCCATTATTTTATATAATTAATCTCTAATAACTAATTATAGAGATTGAAGGCCATTATCATCGATTTTTAGATGTATTTTTTCATTTTATAATTAACTAGTTTTGTCCTTTGTAGTTTTTGCTATTTGATAATTAATTATCATATATATAAGAATTAAATATTTGGGCTTTAAAAATTTTAAATGTTTTTTTATGTATATTTTTACTGTAAGATAGTTATGTCGGTGGCGTATAAAAGTTACAATAATTCGCATAAAAAAATTACAATCTATGCCCATTAAAAAACAATCTATGCCAAATCCCGTTTTTCTTAAGAAAGAAGTATTACAATGAATTCGTCAATGAAATCACTATCAATTGTCATCCCATCTTATAACTCCGAGAACTATATCCAACAATGTTTGGATTCCCTTCTTATTGGTAGAGACGATGAACTCGATGTCATCGTCGTCAACGATGGTTCAACTGATAGGACTTCAGAGATCGCTCATGAGTTCGCGAAAAAGCATCCATTTGTAAGAGTAATCGACAAAGAAAACGGAGGACATGGCTCTGGTATTAATGTTGGCATTAAAGAAGCCAAGGGATTATATTTCAAAATCCTCGATAGCGATGACATTCTTTCTCGATATGGTCTCCACCAATTATTAGATGTCATCAAAAAGCAAAACGAGAAGAATGAAAACCCAGACCTTTATCTTGCTGATTATGGCTCTTACTATGAAGATGTTGAAGCTCCTCAAGCCATCATCTCTTTCCATCCACATGTCAAAAAAGCGGAAGAGGTGATTACATGGGATAAATTGCCCTATGTTGGTATCTCTGATTTCTTCATGATTCATATGGTGTATGTGAAAACATCATTATTAAAAGAGATCAATATTCCTCTTCTAGAAAAAACATTCTATGAGGATAATCAATATCTCTTCTATGTCATCAAGAACACAAAGACTCTCTATTACCTCAATCGACTAATCTATAAATATACGGTCGGGAGAAAAGGACAATCCATCTCTTTAGAGAATATGGCGAAGAAATATGACCATCAATTCCGAGTGTTTAAATCCATCATCGATCACATCAATATCGATGAATATAACGCGATGAGTAAACCTCTTAAATGGCATATCCGTCATGAGCTATTCAAGATGTCAGTTCTCGTCTATTTCTACACCTATATTGGAAAAGGCAAAGAGAGACATCTTCAATATAAGGATTTATATAAATACTTTAAAGAGAGTAATCCTGAAATGTATCGCATTTGGAAACACCATTCACCGTCTTGGTTATTATGGTTACAAATACCATGCATCAGACATCTCATGACCATTATCGGATATAAAGTATTTGCAAAAAGAAAGGGCTGGAAATAATGAACAGAAAACACCAAGACATCATCGACCAATTAACGCTTCAAGAAAAGGCTTCCCTCATGAGTGGGAAGGACTTCTGGCAAACCGAGAACATCGATCGCCTCGGTATCCCATCAATCTTTTTATCGGATGGTCCACACGGTTTAAGAAAACAACAAGCCGCTGCCGATAATCTCGGACTAAATGAATCATTTAAAGCAACTTGCTTCCCTACTGCTTCTGCCGTTGCTTCTTCCTGGAACTTAGAACTAGGTAAACAAATCGGTGAAGCCCTTGGAAAAGAAGCGATATATGAAAAAGTCCACGTCTTATTAGGACCTGGTATCAATATCAAACGTAACCCATTATGCGGCCGTAATTTTGAATATTTCTCTGAAGACCCATATTTAGCAGGTAAAATGGCTGCCCAATATGTCCAAGGTATTCAATCTCAAGGTGTATCAGCCTGTGTTAAACACTTCGCCTGCAACTCCCAAGAACTTAGAAGAATGAACGTTGACTCTGTCGTCGATGAAAGAGCCTTACGTGAAATATATTTAACAAACTTTGAAATCGCGATTAAAGAAGGTAAACCATGGACAATCATGTCTTCCTATAACCTCGTTAATGGCGATTATTCAAACCAAAACCAACACATCTGTAACGCCATTTTAAGAAACGAATGGAAATATGACGGAGTGATGGTCTCTGACTGGGGCGGAGAAGATGACCGTATCAAAGGTCTTCTCGCCAATAACGAACTCGAGATGCCGTTTAATGATGGCGACACTGATCGAGAAATCATCAAAGCGATCAGAGATGGCGTTTTAGATGAATCCATCCTCGATGACTGTGTCGACCGCGTCATCGACCTCGCATTAAGAACTGATAAGAATTTAAAAGAAAGCCCAGTCACATTTAACGAAGAAGAAAATCATAAATTGGCTCAAAAGGCTGCCGAAGAATGCATCGTCCTTCTTGAAAATAATGGAGTGTTACCACTCTCTAAAGAAAAGAAAGTAGCCTTTATCGGTAAATTCATTGAACAACCACGTTATCAAGGTGCGGGTTCTTCTTTAGTTAATCCAACGAGACTTGATAAAGTCGTCGATTTATTAAACGAAAATCCTGATATCAACTTCATCGGTTATGAACCAGGCTTCCACCTCAACGGAAAATGGTCTAAAGGCAGAGCGGCCCGCGCGGTGAAGCTCGCCTCTGACGCTGATGTCATCGTCGCTTTCTTAGGTTTAGACGAACTCTCCGAAGCTGAAGGTATTGATAGAGTCAATATGAAGCTTCCTAATAACCAACTCCGTTTATTAGAAGAATTATGCAAATTAGATAAACCAATCGTCGTCTGCTTATTCACTGGCTCTGCTGTGGAACTCCCATTCGCGAAGAGAGTTGATGGTTTGCTCCACTGCCACTTAACTGGTCAAGCTTCCGCGAACGCGATCGTCAATGTCTTAACTGGTAAAGTCAATCCAAGTGGTAAACTCTCTGAATCATATCCGTTCTTCTATAAGAATTATCCAGCTTATAACTATTTCCATAAAAACGAAAACACCGCGGAATATAGAGAATCCATCTATGTCGGGTATCGTTATTATGAAAAGACAAATACTGATGTTCTCTATCCATTTGGATATGGCTTATCTTATACCGAATTCGCTTATGCGGATCTGGTCTTATCCGATAAAGGTGTGACCTTCAAAATCAAAAACATCGGTAAGGTCAAAGGTAAAGAAGTCGCACAGATGTATATCGGACTGAAGAAATCAAAGGTCTTCCGCGCGTATAAAGAATTAAAAGGATTTATAAAAGTCGAACTCGAACCAGGGGAAGAAAAAGAAGTCTTCATCCCATTCGATGATTATTCATTCAGATACTTCAATGTCGCCACTAATAAATGGGAAATTGAAGAAGGTGATTACGATATCTCTGTCGGTGGTTCTTCTAAAGACATCTGGCTTAGAGAAAGACATCATATGAAGGGAACAACGAATGTCCTCCCATATGACGAAAAACAGTGCCCATCATATTTCTCTGGTAAAGTCACTGATGTCCCAGATAAAGAATTCGCCTATGTCTTAGGAAGAGATATCCCAGAAGGAAAACTTAAATTCCATAGAAAGAAGAGAATCGTCGTCAACTACTATACGACTGTTCAACAACTCCGCTGGGCCCAAGGCTGGTCAGGAAGATTCTTCGGCTGGGTGATTAGAACAGCGATCAAATTCTTAAAGAAAACAAATCCAAAGAACGCCAATACGTTGATCATGGGTGTCTATCATCAACCAATGAGAGGCCTCTCCCGTATGACTGGAGGAGCGATTCACTGGGAACAACTCGATGGTCTCATCATGATGTTCAACGGTCACTTCTTCAAAGGACTTCATAAATTCCGTCTTGAAGGTAAAAAACTTAAAAAAGAAAGAAAATTAGCAAAAAAGGCTGCAAAACAAGCATAAAAGAAAGGAGTACATTTTATGTCAAAAAACAAAAAGAGCATATTTGATTCACCATTATTATCATCAAAAGTCAAATCTGCTAAGCCTAAACTATTCCCAGAAGGAATCCTCGGATATTTCGCTGGACCAACACTAGCGTTGATCGCAAACGCTTTCCTCGCGAGCTATCTCAACAAATATCTCACTGATATTTTTGGTATCACGGCCTGGGCTGCTTTATTCAACACATTATTACCAGTTGTGTCTGTCGCATTAGTCGTCCTCGGTAATATCGTCGTTGGTAAGCTCATGGATAAGAGCAAATTCAAAGCTGGTAAAGCTAGACCACTTATCTTATTCTCGCTTCCGGCAAGCTTAATCGCTTTAGTGATGTTATTCATCGTCACTCCACTTGCCAGTGCGACAAGTGATTCCGGCACACAAGTCTTAGCCTGCGTATTGCTCGCTGTTGGTTATAACTTATGGTTTGCAGTCGCTTATCCATTATATTTCACACCACATAGTTCCCTCGTTAATTTATCGACACGTAACGGAAAAGATCGTTCCTTACTTGCCACTTTATCTAACGCCTGTAACTTAGCCTCTATCGGTTTATGTACAATGATCGTTCCATTCTTCCTCGGCTTCTTATTCGTCGATAAGGGTGGTGTCATTGATACAGCGGCATCCTATAATGCTTTTAAAGTCTTCTCTATCGTTTTAATCGCAATCACTGCTGTCGGTGCGATTATCGAATACTATTTCACTAGAGAAAGAGTTACTGAAGAAAGATTCGCTCTCGCAGCTGGTGCTAATAGAGAAGAAGGTGAACAGAAATCCGTCTCTACTAAAGAACAATGGAAAATCTGTCGTAAAGATAAATTCTGGCTCATCATTATCATCTTCTTCTTCCTCTATCAACTCGGCGGTATGATGAAAAACGTCTCTCAATTATATTTCTGTACATCCTGGTTTAAAGGAGCGGACGGCACATATAGCACTGCTAATGGTGGCGGCTTCTCTGGTACACTCGCGATTGTCGGTGCCATTCCAACTGCCTTAGGTATGGTTATCGCATGGCCACTTTCTAATAAGATTGGTAAAGGTAAAGCCATCATTTTAGGCGCTATCCTTTCCATCATCGGCGGTGGCATCGGACTTCTCGTTCCATTCGTCCCAGAAAACAGTCAATTCGCCATCTCCATCGTTTCCTTCGCTGTGAAAGCCTTAGGCACTACTCCAGCGATGTATCTCTCCATTGCCCTTTTAGGTGACGTCATGGATCACCAAGAAGCCTTATACGGCAAACGTACTGATGGTTTATCAATGACTATCTATGGAGCCATTATGGCTGGTATGACTGGTATCGCTACTGGTATCTTAAACTTAATCTTACAAATTTCTAATTACGATCCAAACCACCCAGAAACAATGCAAACTCCAATGCTCTGGATCTTCGTCGGCGCGGAAACAATCTGCTATGTCTTAATCGCTTTACTCTTCATCTTCATGAGAGTGGAAAAATATTCTAAATGCGACCATAAAGCCATTGAAGAAGATCAAAAAGCCGTCTGTGCCAAACGCGGTATTGCTTATGTCTCCAGTGAAGAAAGACTTGCAAAAGAAGAAGAGGAATCAAATCGTGCCTCTGAAGAAGCTCGTCTTAAAGAATTAAAATTAAGATGTGAAAAACAAGGTCTCTCTTTTGAAATCGAAGAGAAGAAATATCAAGACGCTCTTGCTGTTAAATTAAAAGCTAAAGAAGGGAAAGAAGCTGCTGTCAAAGCTAAGAAAGAAGAGAAAGAAAAAGCCTTCGCTGATAAACTTGCTGCTTCTCCAGAACTCAAAGCTAAACTTGAAGCCAAGAAAGCTAAACAAGAAGAAAGAGAAAAGAAAGTTGAAGAAGAATTCCTCAAACTCCGTGAACTCACTCTTTCTGAAAGAGAAAGCGCTCTTCAATAATAATTCTTTATAGAAGAATAGTCCTATGTGGTAAAATATCCATAGGACTTTTTATTTATGAAAAAAGAATACGATTATCTCATTGTCGGCGCAGGACTTTATGGAGCGGTCTGTGCTCATGAATTAACGAAGAAAGGTTATAGATGTCTTGTCATCGACAAAAGAAAACACGTTGGAGGCAATATCTATACGAGAAGTGAACACGGCATCAACGTCCACGTTTATGGAGCCCACATCTTTCACACCTCAAACACAGAAGTCTGGAACTATATCAATCAATTCGCAGAGTTCAATGACTTCATCAATTCCCCGATTGCCATCTATAAAGGAAATAGATATCACCTTCCTTTTAATATGAATACTTTTGTAGAAATATGGCCAGACATCTCTACTCCAGAAGAGGCAAAAGAAAGAATTGAAAAAGAAAAAGCAGAATATCATATCGATGAACCAAAGAATTTAGAAGAGCAAGCAATCAACTTAGTCGGTAAAACGATATATGAAAGATTGATTAAAGGCTATACAGCCAAACAGTGGGGACGTCCATGTACAGAACTCCCACCATTCATCATCAAAAGATTACCAGTGAGATTTGAATTTAATAACAATTACTTTAATGACATCTATCAAGGCATTCCGATTGGAGGATATACCCATATCATTGAAAAGATGTTAGAAAAAATCGATTTAAAATTAAATACCGATTTCTTCGCAAATCGTCAATATTTTGAACAAATCGCCAGCAAAATTATCTATACTGGTCCAATTGATCAATACTTCAATTATAAATATGGTCCTCTTGAATATCGCACGGTGAGATTTGAAACAGAGACACTAAATATCCCTGATTATCAAGGTAACGCGGTTATCAATTATACGGAATATGAAGTTCCATATACACGTATAATTGAACATAAACATTTCGAATTTGGCAAACAAGATAAGACAATTATCTCTAAAGAATATTCTTCCTCTTGGAAGCTTGGAGATGAACCATATTACCCCGTTAATAACGATAAGAATAATGAGTTATATCAAAAATATAAAATAGAAGCAGATAAATTATCTAACGTCCATTTCGGAGGTCGACTTGGTCAGTACAAATATTACGATATGGATAAAGTTATATTAGAAGCGCTTAACTATTTAAAGAGTTTGTAGCAACAAAAAAACAAGGTGGCAATTAAGTCACCTTGTTTTGTAGTGAGGAATTATATTTATTCGGACTGTTTCTCGTTATTATCAGGAGTTACTTCTTCAACTGGTTGACCAGCTTTAGCTTTCTTTTCCTTCTTTTTATGGAAGTAACAGAAGTAGACCCAAATACCGAGACCAATCACCGCGACAGCATCAACACCGACGATAATCCAGATCCAAGTCTTCGCTGCACTTGGAGAAGTCTTACCCACTAATGTGGAAGCAGGCGCGTCTTTCACTGGATTCTTTAAATATTCGGATTGACGATACATCGTATTGCAGAATGTATAGAGCATGTTTTTAGTCGCTTTTCTCGCGGCAGTCACACTTGTGGCAGAACCACGGTCTCTAATCGTTCCAATGGAATCAGAACGTAAACCGTTAAGCCACATATCGTTACCGGCTCTAATGCCTTGGTCGATATCCATAAAGCCCATTTCCCAGTCGAGAGCATAGTCAGTTAAGACACTGCCTCTAAATCCCCATTCATCACGGAGAACACCAGTTAATAAGCCATAGTTACCACCGCACCAAGTCGCCCCTAATCTATTAAAGGCAGACATGATTGCGTTCGCACCACCTTCTTTAACAGTGATTTCAAATGAACGGGCATAGATTTCTCTTAATGATTGTTCATTTAACCAAGTTAATAAGCCTTCTCTCTTATTTTCTGTTTCGTTAACAACGAAGTGTTTGAGATAGCAGTATAAACCGTTATCAGTCGCGCCTTCGATGGTTTTCGCACACATCTTACCAGAGAGCAATGGATCTTCGGAATAATATTCGAAGTTACGTCCATCAAATGGTGAACGGTGAATGTTAGCCGCTGGAGCGTACCAACCCGCAACGCCTGTCACATAGGCTTCATAGCCCATTGTTAAGCCGAAACGTAAGGAGATATTTTCATTCCAAGTTTGGGCAATCGCTGTTTCGATTGGGAAACTAGTCCAGAATACTGGAGTAGAAGAACCACCCGCGTTAATCTCTTGGTTGAGACCACTTGGACCATCTAAGTCTAAATGTTCTGGTTTACCCACGGAATTAACCGCTTTAGTTCTAAAGCCACCGCCTTGGATGACACCATATAATTCGTCAACTGTCACTTGGTTAAGAACTTCATCCCATAATGGGTCGTTATAATCTTTGCCAAGTCTTAAAACTAATTCTTCGTTTAATTTATTGCCGTCTTTATATAAACGGTATTCACCGGCTTTACCTTGAGTTGGCATGACATCAGTGTCCACATCAGTTGGTAACCAACCATCAGCAGGCATCTTCTCTGATCTTGCTCTCGCTGCTCTTGGAGCAGGGAAAGTTTCTTTGAAGTTATTTCTTGTTAAATAAGTGATACCTTCATTAGTGTCTCTACCATCGATAGAAACATCGCCTTTAGTGACATTAGTGCCGGTGAAACGGTTATGCACTGTTTCTTCATCAATCGCGGTACTAGCATCAACGAAGTAATTAACAGAATCGATGACATTATGTGCATCGGAACGAAGTGAAATTTCATATTCACCAGCTTCTAAGACATAACCGCCATCTTCACCCACAACACCTGATTTATTTTCAGTGTCATAGGACTTCATGTCAGAGGCTTTGAAAGTTAATGTTAATTCTTCTGCTTCACCTGGTTTGATTAAGCCAGTTTTCGCAAAGCTCACGAGGTTGACCGCACTCTTTTCAACACCGCCTGGAGTATATGGTGGATTGTAATAGAGTTCGACAACTTCCTTACCCGCGACTGTCCCCGTATTAGTGACTTTCACCTTCACCACAATATCTGATTCAGGAGTGATATAACTATTATCCGCTGGGGAAATGCTAAGGATTTCTTGAGTGAAGGAAGTGTATGATAAGCCATATCCGAATGGATATTGAACGACTTGATCATATCCTTCAACACCCCATCTAGTCTTCGCATATTCACTGTTCCAGAAACCTTCTTCGTCAGCTGTTTCATACCAACGATATCCGTTATAGATACCTTCAGCATAATCGACGTAAACTTGGTCTGAATTGGTGTATTTCCTAATGCCACCTTTTTCACCGTTTATTTCACGGCAGTCAGGGGCATTCGCGAATGTCGCTGCTGTTGAAAAATCATAAGCATATGTATCAACAGTTTTACCAGATGGATTGATTTTGCCAGAGAGGATGTCGGCAATCGCCACCGCACCGGATTGACCCGCACCGCTAATAGAAATAGCCGCATCGATCTTTGGATCATCAAGGAAGGAGAGGTTCATCGCATTACAAGCATCGATGATAACCACTACTTTCTCAAAGTTTTCTTTGACGAGGTTTAACATATCCTCTTCTTCTTTAGAAATATCGAGGTATGTACGAGAATAATCATTTAAATTACTTTCGAATTTCTTTTGAATACGAGGAATGTCTTGTCCTTCACCACCAGCACGGGCAATCACAACAACAGCTGTGTTAGAGAATTCTTTAGCCCCGGCAATATGTGGTTGGACTTTATCAACAGTTGGTTCGATGAGGTTGAAGAATGGATAAGCCGCATTCCAGTAGTCCCCTCTATCTCTACCAGCTTTATAAGATGAATACATATCCATTAATGGATGATAATATTCGAATTGGCCTTTAACTTCTGGTAAAGTTTCTTTCCCATCTCTAGTCATTGCAGGTTGCCCTTCAAGAGCACCTAATAATGTGACGAGTTTACCAGAACCTCTTTCTGCAGATCCGCCGGATCCACTTCCAGAAGTGATGAATCCGCCATCTGTCGCACCCCAGCCAAAGAGAGCGATTGGAATTTTACCTTTTTCATTTTTATTAGTTAAAGGTAAGGCGACGCCATCATTTTTAAGAAGGACGACACCTTCGGATTCAATTTCTTGGCACATGTTATTGCCCGCGGAAGAATCAAATTCTGAGAAGTCCGCACCGAAACCACCTAAGTAGATGGAGATGATTTCGGAGAAGTGGTTAACAGCGACGTTAACACCGATCACCACTCCAGCGACAAGCACCATGCCAATTGTTTGTATGATTTTTGATAATTTACCCTTTTTCATAATCGTTAATTATTCTGCTGTTGAGTAAGAGATATTGCTGATAGTAATATCGCCATTTGTGTATGTCGCGCCTTCGCCTTCAGCCCAGAATGAGTTGATGAAGACGACTAATGTTTTAACACCTGAATCAGAGGCAAAGCCTAATGTAATGCTTCTTTCTCCACCTGCTGCAACGTTAAGCTGAGCAACATTAGTGTCAGTGTTGAAGTAATCATATCCACCGATATTTTCTAAATATGAAGCTTCAGGGTCATCAACGAGACCTTTGAAGTTGAATTGAACGCTTTCTGCACCATCGTTTTTAAAAGTAAGAGAGAGCCTATTAACGCCTTCCCCATAAGATAATTCAGCACGGATATTTGCATATGTATTTTCTTTAACACTAGCATAAGTAATATTTGATGTACCATCAGTAGCATTGTTTGCAATAACGTATGCATTAGTAGTTGTGAATGTTAATGCAGTAACCGGTTCTTCTTCAACGACGTCGAATGCAACATCGCTGATTGTGATATCGCCATCAGTGAATGTAGCAGGTTCAGCTGCCCAACCAGTGTTGATAAAGGCAACGAGGTTATTCGCACCAACAGTTCCATCGAAGGCAATGACGATGTCTCTACTATTACCAGCGGCAACATTGTATTGAACAGTTTTGTCTTCGCCGAAGTAATCGTAATCATCTAACGCAGTGCAGTAAGAGGTTTCAGCACTACCAATTTGGACTTTGAATGTGAATTTAACATTTTCCGCGCCAGCGTTAGTGATCTTGAAGGAAACTCTATTAGTACCTTCTTCTAAATCAGTTAATGGAGCTTGAACATTGTGATAAGTAGCTTCAGTAACACTTTCA